>Ga0066256_1000037_pt1 | contig 675825 bp, 664 predicted proteins | sample ThiBio_1000_biof_FD_87107 | JGI IMG/M metagenome (GOLD analysis project Ga0066256, IMG submission 87107) | Wastewater bioreactor microbial communities from Cape Town, South Africa - Thiocy_expt_1000_biof (version 2) | ecosystem: Engineered > Bioreactor > Thiocyanate-remediating >...
CGGCTCGATCACCAGCCACTCATCATCGGTCAGTTCAAATCTACGACGCGTCATCCAAAGCTCCTTCCCGAAGCCTTGAATCAACCGCGCCCGCGCCGCGCAAGTCAGTTTATGAGTTTACGGCCTAGCGTGGGCATGGCTCGGGAAGGCCTATGCAACGCCTAATGTGGGAAGGTAGACAAGATGCGAAACATTCTCGTTTCTGCGCTCCTGGCGGGTGCGGCGCTGGCAGTCGCGGTGCCAGCACAGGCTGCTGAGTTCATCCAAATCAACAATGCGGGGCTGACCAACAAGATCAAGGCTTACTCCGATAATGACCCCGTGAATCCACACCCGTCGACCGGAACCAGCGTTTATGGCAAGACGGAAACGGGCGACGAACTTGTCAAGTTTACCGGGAACACGGTGCTCAATATCACCGACGGCAGCGGCTATGCCCAGATCAGCGACAATGATACAACGGATAACGTTGGCTGGAATAGTCTGACGGTCGCTTTCGACAGCTATGCTTATGGCTTTACCGGCCTGGAGTTCTCGCTTCAGTTCAAGAATACGGGGTCCCTGAACGTCGAAGCGTTTTTCCTGGACGGTTCCCCATCGGAAACATTCACGTATTCGCCTATCAACGGCAACACGGGCTTCTTTCTGAGCGCGGACGTGGGGGAAGTGTTCTCGCATGTAGTGCTGACGAGCGGGGATAATCCGTTCTTCCAGTTTAAGCAGGCCGAGATTGGCATTGCTGCTGCTCCGCCGCCAGCCGTTCCCGAACCGGCGACCTGGGCGATGATGATCGGCGGCCTCGGCCTTGCCGGCGCTGCACTGCGCCGTCGTGCGACGAAGGTTCAGTTCGCCTGATTGGTGAGCAGAGTGACAAATTGTGAAGGCGCCGGCTTTCCGGCGCCTTTTTCTTTAGCTCGCCCTTCATCGGCATAAATGCGATTGGGAATGAGGGATGAGTTCCACTCAACGAACCAAGATCCGCTCAATAAGTCGACCCGCCACAACTCACCGTGCCGCTGCCGGCATGGTTCACTGTACAAGCCCCCTTACCGGCAACGGTGACACTGCCCGGACCGATTGCAAGGATACGCGCGGCGCGATCCGCCCGCGCGGCGACGCTCGCTGGGCCATCCAGCCGCAGGTCGAGATCGGATGAGGCAAGCGCGGCGGCATCGAGTTCACCAGCGCCCGAGACACGCAGCACGACGTTCTTGGCCTTGCCGGCGAGCACCAGTGAACCCGAGCCAAGCTGGGTGACGTCCAGCACATCGCTGTCCACGTTCCCGATGACAAGACTGCCGCTGCCCGCGGCGAGGATCTCCGCCCGGCCCCGATCAAGCCCGGTAGCGCGCAGCGAGCCCGCGCCGGTAAGCTGGACACGGCGCAACCCCGGCACGGTGAGGTGGAGCCGCGCGGTATCGGCGGCGGACCCCTTGCGTCCCTCATAAGGCGACGGCTTGAGACGGACGGTCAGCACGCGCGCGGAAACGGTGAGGTCGATCCGATCCAGCACATCGCGATCGCCTTCGCCGTGTGCGGAGATGCCACGCCCGGTCTCGACCGATATGTCGATCGGCGCATCGACACGCAGACTATCGAAATCGGTGACGATGTAGCTACGGGTCGCAGCGGACGCGGCGGCTGGTGCCAGCATCAAGGCCATAGCGACCGCGCAAGACTGCGCCCGCCCCTCGCTCAGGCGCCGCAGCGGACGGCTCCCGAACCGACCCGGCTTACATTGCATCTGGCGTCGCCCGAGATGGTCGCATCGCCCGAGCCGACGATCGAGACCTCGGCGCGGCCGTCAACCCGCAGTTGCGCGTCGCCCGAGCCGACCAGAGACAGTTCGGCGGTCTGCGCCGCAAGACCCGAAGCGGCGATGCCGCCCGAGCCGGTGACAGACAGATCCGCCTCGCGCACCTGCCCGCTGGCGGTGAGCGTACCCGAGCCGGACGTCTCCAGATCAACGCTGTCGGCCTGGACGCGAGCGATGACGAGATTGCCCGAGCCCGTCACGCTTGCCTCGACATCCTTACCGGTAAGCTGGTCCACCTGCATGTTGCCCGATCCGGCCAGCGTCGCCTCCCGTAACGCCGGGAGGGTGACGGTGATGGTCGCGCCGCCGTCCCGGCCGGGCATGATACTGCGCCAGTCATGCCTGCGGCCGATCTCCAGCGTCTCGTCACGCACCTTGAGTTCGAGCCGGGCGAGCGCGCGTTCATCACCCGTGGCGGTGACCGAGAAGGCCGCGCCCCGCCGGATGACGACATGGTCCGGCCCGGCAAAGGAGACCTTGGTAAAATTGCGCAGGCGGCTCAGATCCTGCGGTGTATTGCCGGTGGCGGTTGCATTGGAACCGCAGCTCATCAGAGCGAAAATAGCGGCCGCGAGCAGACCGTGGCGGGCGATGGGGGTCATCATCCGGTCCTTCCTATGTGTATTGCCGACATAATACAGATGAGGACAAGGCCTGCCAAGCCGGAAATGGCGGACGACCCGCGAGCGCGCTTTCTCGCTCCGTTGCGCGGACGCGGATCGGCGGAACCTACGGAGCGGATTGTGAGCAAATAGACCCTTCCGCCCGAGCTTGTCGAAGGGACGCTCTTCGCGTTTGACGGGCCCAAGACAATTCAATGTCCTTCAACTGCCCAGGACGGATCGACATTCCTTTCTGGCGGCCTGCAAATGGCGTCTTTTCGCTTCCGGTGCTTACGGAGCTATCGCCCACTGCGCTCCGGGTCGTAAAAATCCACCATTTTGCTCTGCGGTCGTCACCGACTCCGGCTCACCATCTCCATGAATGGCGATCCGTCCTAGCGCTCCTCAGGACGGCCTTCGACAAGCTCAGGGTAGTAACAGAGGAGGAGGAGATTCCAGTCGTTCACAATCCGCTCTAACGCTCTTCTCAGCATCTCCCGGCTTGGGTTCCACGGCTTTCCCACCCCCTTTTGACCGCATGCCAATGGGTGTAGAATGGGCGCTAAAACAAGGGTGCAGATGGTATAGGAACCGACAGAAACGTAACCGGGGGAAAGGCGCAACCCTGCGCCTGACGGATCCAGCACCCGTCCTCAGCCCCATCAAACGCAAAGGGGCGGCGCCACCCGCCTTCCGGCAGAGCGGCACCGCCCCGCTGACCTCTTATCGGGAGGCGCGCCTTAGTCGGTGCGCTCCTTGGCGTATTTCGGCGCAGCCTCGTTGAGAATGACGAGGATCTTCTTGAGCGCGGTGGCTTCGTCCACCTGCTCCATCGCGGCCAGCTCACGGGCGAGGCGGCTGGAGGCAGCCTCGAAGATCTGGCGCTCGGAATAGCTCTGCTCGGGCTGATCGTCGGCGCGGAACAGGTCGCGCGTCACCTCGGCGATCGAGACGAGATCGCCCGAGTTGATCTTCGCTTCATATTCCTGCGCGCGGCGCGACCACATGGTGCGCTTCACCTTGGGCTTGCCCTTGAGCGTCTCCAGCGCCTCGCCAAGCGTCTTGTCCGACGAGAGCTTGCGCATGCCCACGCTCTCTGCCTTGTTGGTCGGCACGCGGAGCGTCATGCGCTCCTTCTCGAAACGCAGCACATAAAGTTCCAGGTCGATACCCGCGATCTTCTGGCTTTGCAGCTCGATCACGCGACCGACCCCGTGCTTGGGGTAAACGACATAATCGCCGACATCAAAGGACAGCGCTTTAGCAGCCATGCTTGCGAACCTTTCTTTTGCTCTGAACTGATCTGGCTGAATTGCGGCGCATCGTCATAGAGGGGATAGGTCGATGCCAGCCATAGGCCATGCGCAATTACTCCCGAGCGGCGCTGAACGCACCGTCACGAGAGCCAATTAACAGATTCGTCACAAAAAAGCTAGCCCACTAAGCATGATGGCCGTGAAGGACCCTGCATGTCCCCGCGGAGGGCACACAAGGGATAGCGATCATCAGGCGCGCGAGACGCTGTGGATTGTGCAGTGCCGGAAGGACGGCCGAGGTGCCGCGCGGTCAGCTTCCCGCGCCTGGCTCCGGCGAAAAATATTTCTCGAACTTGCCGCTCTCGCCCTTCATCGCGTCGGCATCCGCCGGGACGTCACCCTTGCTGGTGATGTTGGGCCAATCCGCCGAATATTTGGCATTCAGCTCCAGCCACTGCTCCAGCCCGCTCTCGGTATCGGGCAGGATCGCCTCGGCGGGGCATTCCGGCTCGCACACGCCGCAGTCGATGCACTCGTTGGGATTGATGACGAGCATATTCTCGCCCTCGTAGAAGCAGTCCACGGGGCAGACTTCGACGCAGTCCATATATTTGCAGCGGATGCAGGCGTCGGTCACGACATAGGTCATGGCAGGCTTTCCTTGGTTATTCTGGGGGCCGCGATATGCGCGCGCCTCCGGAGCGTCAACAGGCAAGCGGCTATGGCCCACCCTAGCTCAGCTTTGCGCCGATCCCTGTTGCGCAGGCGCAATGCCGGGCGTGATGGCACTGTAGCAAAGCTGCGCCTCGCTCGCGGGGCCGCGCCGCGCCGGCAATTTCTCCACGCGGACGACGCGGATGACGGCGCCTTGCGGGAAGGTGATGAGGTCGCCGACGCGCACCGGCGCGTGCGCCCGCTCGATGCGCCGGCCGTTGAGGCGCACGATGCCGCGCTCCGCCAGCGCCTGCGCGCTCGATCGGTCGGGAGCGAGCCGGGTGAACCAGAGAAACTTGTCCAGACGCAGGCTCGGGCCGTGACCAGGCACGCTGCCCGGCAACACGGTCTGCTCGCGCGCGCCCAGCGGCTACTCCTCGCGGCCGAACAGCGCGCCGAGACCGGCGAGCGCCTTGCCCGTGGCGACGATCGGACGTGAGCGCGGCTCGGACCGATCGCGCTCCCGGCCCTCGCGATCCGGCCGGCGTTCGCGCGGAGGACCGCCCCGGTCCCGATCGGTTCGTTGCTTGCCAGCCCGATCCTTGCCCCCGCGCCCGGCACCAGCCTGCTCGCCATCCGCCTTGCGGGAACGCGGCGGACGGCGCTCTCCTTGCGGACGCGAACGCGGGCGGCCCTTGAAAGTCCAGTTGGGCGCGCCTTCCGCCGGCTCGGCGACGGGGCGGAAGCCCGCCTGCCGCATGAGATCGAGAAAGCTCGCCTCCGCCAGACCGATCGAGACGATGGTCGGATCCTCCGGTCCATAAGGCTTGCCGGCGGCAATCGCCTCGTGCGCACCGCGCGCCAGCCGCTCGGCCATGTCGATACGCAGCCATGCTTCGCCCAGCTTGCGGAAGCCGGCGAGGCGCGCGCCGATCTCGTCCAGCTCCTCGCTGGCGGGCAGCAGCACGGCGCCGGCCGCAGGCAGCGCCACGAGCGGCTTGCCGCGCTTCAGGGCCAGCAGCGTCATCCGCCATTGCGCGGCGCCGGGCTTCATCAGGCCGGGATGATAGAGGTCCATCACGCCGATCACGACGCCCGCCTTGCGCAGATGGGTACGGTCCTCCTTGGCGACCTGGCCCAGCGCCTCGTCCAGCGTGGTGCGCGGCACGATGCCGCCCGCGTCGGCAAGCTGCGCCAGCACCGCGCGCGCGGTCGGCGGCAAGGCTGGATCGGTCGCGCCCGCCTCCATCTTGAGCAGCGCGGGAACGTGGCGCTCAAGCTGGCCCTTTATCCATACGCCGAGCCGTTCGCGGATGCCCTGCTGGATTTCCGGCGCAAGGTTGGAGAGGCCGGCATCAAGCGCCAGCTCCGGCGCGAGCAGGCGCTGCCCGGCCTTGAGCGTGGCCACCGGATGGCCGTTCCAGATGATCTGCGCATCTCCGCCGGGAGGGCTGGCGAGGCTGAACGCCTTGTCGTCCACCGCCAGCAATGCCTGTGCCATCTCGTTCAAATGCGCACCCAGTCTCCGTTCGGCAGCGGCCAGCAGCAGCCGCTTCTCGCTTGCCCTAGCCGTGGGATCAACCGCGAAGCGGAAGCCCCGCATCGTCCCCAGCCTGTGTCCGTCGACTGTTACATTGCCTGCGCCGTCCACGTCCACTGTCAAAAATGCATCCGCGTCTCCCACTCGCCGCAACAGCGCCGAAGTTCGCCGATCCACGAAGCGCTGGCGCAATGCAGCGTGGAGCGCATCGGACAGCCGCTCCTCCAGCGCACGGGCGCGCGCCGCCATCTCGGCCGGGTGGGCGAGCCAGTCGTCGCGCTGGGCGACATAGGCCCAGATCCGCACCGCCGCGATGCGCCCGGCCAGCGCGTCGACATCGCCCTGCACATTGTCCAGCCGGGCGAGTTGCCCCGCGAACCAATCCTGCGGGATATGGCCGCTGCCCTGGCTCAGCCACTGCCAGAGGCGGTGGATGACGCGGGCATGATGCTCGATCCCCAGCTTCTGGAAATCCGGCACCGAGCAGGCCGCCCACAGCCGCGAGACCTGCACGCGGCCGTGCGCCTGCGCGATCACATCCGGCATATCGGCCAGACATTTGAGCGCGGCGAGGTCGATCGCTTCCGGCGCGGCGCGCAGGCCGGGACGATCCGGGCGCTCCTCCAGCGCCGCGATCAGCGCGGGCACGCTCTCCATCGGCAGCTCCGCCTCGCGCCAGAAAATCTGCTCGATGGGATCGAAGCGATGCTCCTCGATCCGCTCGATCTCCTCGGCGGTGAAAGCAGGCGGTGCGTCGGGTGAGCCGATGTCGCCGAAGGTGCCGTCCTTCTGGTGGCGCCCGGCACGCCCGGCAATCTGCGCCATTTCCGACACGGTCAGCCGGCGGGTGCGCTGCCCGTCGAACTTGCGCAGCGAGGCGAAAGCGACATGATCGACATCGAGATTGAGGCCCATGCCGATGGCGTCGGTTGCAACGAGATAATCCACCTCACCCGCCTCAAACATGGCAACCTGGGCGTTGCGCGTCGCCGGGCTGAGCGCGCCCATCACCACCGCCGCGCCGCCCCGGTGACGACGCAGCAACTCGGCAACGCGATAGACCTCCTCCACCGAGAAGGCGACCACAGCCGAGCGCTTGGGCAGGCGCGAGAGCTTGCGCGCGCCGGAATAGCGCAGGGTGGAGAAGCGCGGGCGCGAGACGATCTCCGTCCCCGGCAACAACGAGCGCACCAAGGGTGCCATGCTGGCCGCGCCGAGCAGCATTGTCTCCTCGCGCCCGCGAGCATGCAGCAGCCGGTCGGTGAAGATGTGGCCACGCTCGGGATCGGCGGCAAGCTGGATCTCGTCGACGCCGACGAAAGCAAAATCGGTGAGCGCGCCGAAGCCGCCACGCGCCGGCATCGCCTCCGCCGTGGCCAGCACGTAGCGCGCATTGGGCGGGGCGATGCGCTCCTCGCCGGTCAGCAGCGCGACCTGATCCGGGCCCTTGATGCGGCAGACCCGGTCATAGACCTCGCGCGCCAGCAGCCGCAGCGGGAAGCCCATAAGGCCGCTCGAATGACCGCACATGCGCTCGATGGCGAGATAGGTCTTGCCGGTGTTGGTCGGCCCCAACACCGCCTTGTCCGTCGATCGGGAGCTGGCCATGATCCTGTGAGACATGGAGCGCGCCGGGCGACGCGGCAAGGGCGTTTTCCACGCGGGTAACGATATTTCGCGCCAGCGCTCGCGATCGGTCGACCGTGCCGCACGCCTCACCGCAGCGTTTCAACGCGAGTGAGCTGTTTAATTGACTTTAACCAGCCTGTTTTACAAGATTCCGGCGACGTCGGTGGATTTGCATAACCGGCGAATGAAAAGCCTTTCGGGGGCAATCGACGGGTGTTTCAAAAGATCGAGTTCAGTCCCAGCCAAGGCGCAGGCGCGGCGACATTGTGGCTGACCAGCCCAGCGCCGGCGCTCGCCTTTGCGCCGACGCAACGCGAACCATGGAAGGCGCGCGTCAGCGACTGGGCGCAGACTGTCGATCTCGTCCCCGATCTCGGCCGGAACATCGGCAGCCGCATCTGGTGGCGGGGCTTCGTCACCTGCCTCTCGCTGTGCGGCACGGCGCTGGCGATGGCGCCCGGCGTCATCGCGCTGCCGGCGGCAGTACCCGCTCCGCTCAGCGCCGCGCATCTCGACCAGTATCGCTCGCAGGCGACCAGCGCGTTGGCGCTCGGCGCCGACAGCGGTCTGCGCATGGGTCCGACCGATGCCGTCGCACCGCTCGCCGAGACGCCCGAACGCCCGCAGATCGAACTGGATGCGGCACTCGGCACCGGCGACAGCTTCGCCCATAGCCTCTCGCGCGCCGGGGTAAGCGATGCGGACGCCAGGGCCGTGCTCGCGCTCATCGGCCAGGCGGTCAGTCCGGACTCCATCGCTGCCGGCACGCGTCTGCACCTGGTGCTCGGCCGCCGCGCCAGCCGCTCGATGCCGCGCCCACTCGACAGACTGGCGGTGCGCGCGCGGCTGGACCTCGCGCTGGAGATCAACCGCATCGACGGCGCGCTGGCGCTGACCCGCGTCCCGATCGCCGTCGACGACACGCCGCTGCGCATCCGCGGGCGGGTGGGCGACAGCCTCTACCGCGCGGCCCGCGCGGCCGGCGCCGACCCGGCCAGCATCCAGGCCTATCTGCGCGTGCTCGCCGGTCAGCTCAATGTCGGCACCGACATCCGTGCCGACGACACCTTCGACATCATTCTCGCCCACCGCCGCGCCGCAACCGGCGAGAGCGAAATCGGCGCGCTGCTCTACGCCGGCCTGCACCGCGCGCGCGGCAAGGACCTCAACATGCTCAAATGGACGCTCGGAGGCCGCGAGCAGTGGTTCGAAGCCTCGGGCGTGGGTGAGCGGCGCGGCGTGCTCGCCCAACCGGTCACGGGCGGACGGATCAGTTCCAACTATGGCCTGCGCTCCCACCCGATCCTCGGTTACAAGCGCATGCATGCGGGCATGGATATCGCGGTGGCCTACGGCACCCCTATTTACGCCGTAACGGACGGGCGCGTGACCTTCGCGGGCTGGCATGGCGGGCACGGCAAATATGTGCGCCTGCAACATGGAGGCAATATCGGCTCGGGCTATGGCCATATGAGCCGCATCGCGGTGAAGGCCGGTCAACAGGTGCGGCGCGGCCAGGTGATCGGCTATGTCGGCTCGACCGGCCTCTCGACGGGGCCGCATCTTCATTATGAGCTGTATCGCGGCGGTACGACCATCAATCCGCGCTCGATCAAGTTCACCGAAACCGCCCAGCTCTCCGGCAATGCCCTCGCCGCCTTCAAGGCGCGGCTGGCTGATCTGAAGCGGTTACCGACAGGGCTGAGCAAGGCTGCCGCCACCGACAGCCAAGCTGCTGGCGGCGCTCTCGCCGCGGCACGCTAAGGCTGAATTACAGGAACTGCGTTATCAGGCTTAACGGCGACGTGCGGTTCACTTCGCATCAATTCCCCGATGAACCCGCGTGAGGCAGACCGTTTTTCGGTCACTCCGTTCGGGCGCCGTGGCACAACCATCAAGTTCCAAGCATGACTGACGAGTGAGGACAAACCATGCGTACGGCCGAATGACCATTGGGGCGCCGGAACTCGACACAAACAAAAGTGGCGCGGGTCAGCCCAAGGGCAAATCCGCGCCACTTTCCAACTTTGGAACGGGTCAGTTCTTCGTCAGGTAAGACTGACGGAACAAGTCAACCGCACGCGCCTTGGGTGCTTCACTAAGCGGCTGACCGAGATATTCCTGCATGCCCCAAGCGCCATATCGATTGATCGGGCCCCACGCGTGGAATAGAACCATCAAATCGCCGAAGTCGTCCTTCCACTTCATCAAGTAGCGCGTGTAGAGATCGCCCATACGCGGATCGCGTTGGAGTTGCGCCAGCATGGGGATATCGGCATCATTGGAAATCGTGATGTGTTGGCCAGCTTCATAAGTGATGTAGCGCAACCCTCTTTCCGTAGCGAGTGCCTTGTTTTCAGCCGCATTGGCCAATTTTAGATTCATTGCCTCTAGCAATCCATTGGAGAAGAAGTCCGCTGGCGGCTGCTCCCCTGCTGCGAACCTCCGCGAGAAATAAGGCGCCGTGGCAAGGGCATCGACCTTGGATGCGGTATCTTTGTAGGCAAGCGTCACCTTCGCTCCCCACGGCACCGCATTCTGTGTCGCAAGCACCCGGACGATCCGTCTCGGATTGGTCGCGAACACCGACTTCCATACATCCATGACCTCGGCGGTACGCTCGGCATAGCGGTAAAGGGTCGCCAACCCGCTGTCGGTCGCCAGGTTTTCCGCTAACCCTTCCTCTCTGGCCTGCTGGGTAACCTTATAGCCCGTGTTCCAGACCTCGTTCGACAACTCAACATAGGCGACAAGCGACGGGTCGAGATTATCCCGCACATATTCAGCAAATTTGTGAATATATTCTTCGTTGGCGTTCCACGGGATACATAGCCAGATATTTCTCTTGATGAGATTGGCGAGCAATATCATGCGCTCAATCGGCACCCCGTCCACCGTCGCATAGGAATTAGCTGTCGTTTTGGTCCGGTTAGCCCAAGTAACGACTGCATTCGACTCGACCGCAGATTGCCACTTCATGAGGCGGAGAGTATCGTAGCGCGCAGCATCGGCCAGGAACGCCGGATCATAAATTGCATTGGGATCTGCATCGGTTTCCCGGCAGTCGATATCGCGTATGGGGTTCGCAGTATCCAGGCCGCTGACAACGAATTCAGCGCTGTTATTGCCATCCGGCACGAATGTGAAGGTTAGCGAGCTACCGGAAATCCTGATATTCCGTGCGACTTTCCCCCGGATTTCGATCTTTGCCTTCCCAGCCCAGCGGCAGATTATGTCGACCGAGAGACCGCGGAGCGCATTCGTCGCCGGACCGATAGCTCGGGACGCTTGTTCGCCCGCAGCCAATTGAATCAAATTCTGGTCGCGGTCCATCTTCTCCGCTGGCATTTGACTCGAAGAAGTTGATGACTTCAATGCCCAGTAGCTTTGCAGCATGAGGTTGGAGAAGACCCGAGCACCGCCATAATAGGTCGGCTTTTCGAGATTGACGCCGAGCTTCATCTTAGGCACGCCGCTCACACCCGCCTCGGTGCCCACCGGCTTGACTGGCTCCGTGACCGTGACGGTGGAGGGTGTCGGCGTCGGAGCGGGAGTCGCCGGACGCGACGCACCAATCGTGCCGAAACCGACAGCCGTCATGATCGGCTGTAGCCATTTTATGGCGGATGCGTTGCTTCCCAAGACGCTGCTCAATATGGTGAGGAAAAGGACGGCTCCGGATGCGCTCCCAGCGATCATGACCGAACCGATCGCCGATGTCGAACCCAAAGCAGTCGCACGCGAGGCACGCGCTCTGGACGAGCGGCGAGCGTTCTCATTACGAATCATGAATGTCTGGCTCCCGCCGAGACTGCTGGTCCAGCCTCTGGTTGTTCCCGCCTGCACCTTTAGGAACCAGTTCAAAATTTAGCATTGCGCACTCTGGTTAATGGTCCGTTCTTAAATGAAGAAATGGGGTTCGCGCCGTCGCACGCGGTGAGGGAGCGAGCTTAAGAGCGAACGGCCGATTCGCGATTGAAACGACGAGATCACCCACTCTCGCCGTCCTGTCGACTCGGCGCCCCTCACTGGGGGACCGCCTCATCCGGTCCAACAGGCTTGCCGCGAGCCGGGCTATATCCGCGACAGGCGGGAAACAGGAAGCGGACGACCCCCGGCCTGGATGGACTTAACGCGCGCGGCGCGCCTGGCGGTCAAATAGATACGGCGATGCGCCGCTCGTTCCGTCACTGCCAGCCACGCGCAGGCCAAGCCGCGTCATATTAGCGAGCGCGCCGGCGATCAGCCATGTCAACGGCCGCAGCGATGAATTGGGAATCAGGTCGAGCACGTTGAGGAGATGCATGGTCAATAACGCCAGGGTTATCATCGGCAGGGTGCCTCTGCGCAGCCGGAAGCCCCGCAGAAAGGGATAACAGAGCAGGCCGAAGCAGGCGATATAGCCAGCCCAGCCGAATGTGCCCGCCACGATGATCCATGTCCCGTCCGTTACCGTGACATCGGTAAAACCTTCTCCCCAGCTCTGCTCGACGATGACGCGGTTGCGTCCATAGCTCCCCCATCCGAAGATGGGCTTCTCTGCGGCGCGGTTCAGTAGCAGAGTTTCGTTCCTCACCCGGAATTTGAAGGATTCCGCCCGTGCGGGACTGACCTGTCCGGCCGCATCAATAATCGACTGGAGTGGCAGCAGGTTGGTGCCCCGCGCCAGGGGATAGGTCGCCACCACGGCGCCGATCAGAAAGATAAATGCCAGCAAGGTCCGCTGCCGGATAAACAGTAGCGCGGGCGCCAGAATCAGCACGAGAAGCGTGGCGCCCATCGTCTTGTTCAGCAATAGAACCACCGCGAGATAGACCGCGAGCAGCACCGCCGGCGCCCCCATCAGCCTGACCCGCTCCTTCCATAGCCCGAGCGCGCCAAGGATCGCCATCGCCAGAAAGGTCGATACAAGCAGGCCATGGCCCATGAGCACCATCGCCCGGAAACCGCTCCCGCGCATCTGCTGGAGGAAATAGCTGGCCGATCCGACGCCATATATCTTCGCCTGGATGAATGGGCTGAGCCGGATCTCCGCCAGGATGGGCAGCGAATAAAACAGGGCGGCGAGCACAATAGCCTTCACGATATCGCGATGACCCTGCTCATCGGCGAGCAGCGCGGCGCCGAGCAGGAACGGCACGACATCCAGCGCATTGCCGATTGCCAGCGATAGGGCTTCCCACCAACCCAGACCTGGGCGCACGGACGTACCGACGATCAGCGGCGCGCCGTTGTTCAACATGGTGCCGATCGGCACCAGCACCCAGGCGAGCAGGAGCAGCTTGACGACGAAGCTTCTCGGCCACCTGAACGCGCCGTGTCGGGCGAACAGGGGTGCTAGCATGATGGCAGCCAGATTGGGGATGGAGCTTTTGTCCATCGCCGGCACGCCAGGCAAATCGAAATTGACCCCCAACGGAAGCAGGAGATAGCCCGCCAGGATCGTCCAGATGACCGCACGGCCCACGGGCAAAGCCATGAACAGGACGAGGGCAACCACCGGCCAGAGGATGAGAGCGCCCTGCGCGATCAGGCCCTGCACGGCACGCCCTCCCGTCTTGCGCCGCGCGGCGCGGCATGATCGGCCGGACCGCTAATAGGCATTGCGGTCCCACACCAGCCGGAACACCGTCTCCACGATAATCCTCAGATCGAGCAACGGCGACCAGTTCTCGATATAATAGACATCATATTCCACGCGCTTCTTGGCCCGCTCGATCGTGTCGATCTCGCCGCGCAGGCCGCGCACTTGCGCCAGACCGGTAATCCCCGGCTTGACGCGGTGCCGGGCGGGATAGCCCCGCACGGCTTCGTGATAATATTCGTCGCCCACACGCATGGCGAGCGCATGCGGCCGGGGGCCGACCAGCGACATCTCGCCGCGCAGTACGTTCCAGAGCTGCGGCAGTTCGTCGATACTGGTCCGCCGGATGATCCGCCCGACCCGCGTGACGCGTGGATCATCCTTGCGGGTGCGCTCGCCACCGCTCTCGTCCTGCCGGTCGACATACATGGAGCGAAACTTCAGCACATCGATTTCGAGATTGTTGAAGCCCAGCCGCCGCTGGCGGAACAGCACCGGTCCCTTGCTCTCCAGCTTGATTACGAGGGCGGTGAGCAGCAGCAGCGGCGACAGCACGATGAGGCCCGCGAGCGCCAGCAGGCGATCCTGGATCTCCTTGAGCACGCCGTCGAGATCGCGCACCGGCTGCTGCCAGACGCTCAGCACCGGCAGCGAGCCGATATAGTTCACCCGGTAGCGGTCGCGCAGCACGAGGAACTCACGCGGCATGATGCAGATATCGATAGCGCCGGCGCTCAGCTCCTCGATGATCCGGTTCAAGCGCTCCTGGCTGACCAGCGGCAGCGCGACGATCACCTGATCGAGCATGCCGGCGCGAGCAAGCTCCAGCATGTCGTCGAACCCGCCGAGATAGGGATAGGGACCGATCATCCCGGTCTCGACGCGGGTGCGCCGGTCGTCCGCGAAGCCGATCACGTTGATGTGCGGCAGCCGCTCGATGTCGAGCAGTTCCAGCAGGCGGCTCGTCACCTCGCGGTCGGCGCCGTAGATCGCGACGCGCTGGCCTATGATGCCGCGCCGCATCGCCGCCCAGATGAGCTGCCGGAACAGCAGGCGCGAGAAGATCAGCAGGATCAGGCAGAGTGCGACGAACAGCAGCGAGAAGCGCGCCGACAGGCTGTTCGCCTCGCCAAACTGCACGATAGTGAAGCCGGTCAGCGTGATCGCCACCAGAAAGTCGATGAACGTGCCGCTGCTCAGATCGTCGCCCTGACCGCGAAACGCCGAATAGGCATCGCGTGAAATACGGATCAGGAAGAAGTTGATCGCCATGATGATCGCCGCCGTCGAGTGCAGGCGATGGTCGTAATAATAGCCATACCAGGCGGCATGGAACGCCACGGTCAGCAGGTAGGCGACCAGGAAGCAGACGGCGTCGTTCACCATGCCGCCCGAACGCAGCACGTTGGACGTGAACCGCACATATTTGTTGCGGCGATGACGCGAAGACGGACTCATGCTGCTCAACGCTTAAAAGGATCTGGCATCAGATACGACCGAAGAGGCCACGATTGCGCGCTGTTCCAGGCGGGTCGTCGACGAGATAGGTCGTTTCGGCATTTTTCTGTCCCGCCAGCGCACCTTGCAAACAGCCTTCGTCCTCCGCCCACCGGCACTGCTCGACCAGAAACGACCATGCACGCACCGAGGACGGCGTCGCTCGCGCGAATGCCCGGGCGACCGAGACCGCCCTCCCCTTATCCCCCGACTGATGAAGAAATTGCGTATAGCGTTCCAGCAGAAGGAAATTCTGGGGCAGTGCCTTGATCCCCTCCTCGAACGCGCGGCGCACCCGCCACGCCTGATCTTCCGCCTGGGCGATGCGCGCGAGAACGAGATAGCTCTCCGCATTGACCGGATCGTTGGCGCGCGCAAGCTGCGCCGCCTCCACCGCCGGACCCGGCTTGCCCGCGGCCAGCGCGGTCAATGCACGCACCAGCAGCGCGTCGACATCCTGCGGATCCTTCTTCAGCAGCATCTCGGCGGCCTCGCTCGCCTGCGCCCCCTGACCCGAGGCGGCAAGCAGCCGCGCTTCGAGCGAGGCAAGGAGCGGCCGGGCGTTCGCCGGTGCGGAGCGGATGACCGCCTGCGCCGTGGCGAGATCGCCGCGAGCGAGGAGATACCGGACCGTCTGCTGCGCAGCGGCGGGATCCTTCCAGCGCGCGGCTTCCCCCGCCGAAGCGACGGAGAGCGGCGTCTTGTCATATTCCCACCAGAGCCGTTGCAACGCGCGATAGCTTTCGGGCGCCGCACCCTCGCGCAGCAGCGCCATGGCAGCCTGCCGCGCCGCATCCGTCCGCCCCAGCCGGTAGAGCAGGTTCACCTGGTCCAGCCGCAGGGCCGGAGACATGGCATCGCGCTGCTCAAGACGGGCCAGCATATCGGCCATCGCCTCCGGCTGCCGCAGATTACGATAGATATTGAGCTTGTTGGCAAGCAGGACGGGTGATTCGCTGGCCCCGGCCGGGCCGTCAAGCAGTGCCAGCGCCGCGTCGAACTGCCCCTGCTTGGCGAGAGCACGTGCCTTGATGATCGTGCCGGCCTCGTCGCCCGGCCGGAGCGCGAGCATCCTGTCGCCGATCGCGAGCGCTTCGTCGTCCCGGTCGCGAGCGAGGGCGATCATGCCCTTCACCTGCATGGCCGGCAACGCGTTGGGATCGAGCGTCAACAAACGATCCGCCGCTTCTTCGGCCCGATTGATCTGCCCCACCTGCACGCCGAGATTGGCCACATAAGCCAGAGCGGTCATGTTGGTCGGGTCAACGTCCAGCGCCCGCGAGAATGCCCGATATGCATCACCCTGATTCCCCGCCTTCAGCGCAATCGCGCCGAGAAGCTGCTGATAGGCAGGAATATCGTCGCGCAGGGCGATCGCTTCCAGGATCGCTTTTTGCGCCGCAACAAGATTGCCCGCATCCGCCTGGGCATTGGCCTGGGCCGCCAGTTCCGCCGCTCGCTCGGCCGGGCTTTTGCAAGCCGGCAGCGCGAGCAGGGCAGGCAGCATGAGCAAGAGCATGATCCGCGACCCGCGCCAGCCGCCATGACGGCTGGCGAACAGGCCGCTTGCGCGCGCCCGGCAACGTGGCGCGCGGGGATAGACCGGCCTGTCGAAGTCGTTCATCTCGCGCGGCCTCAATATCGCCAAACAGAGCCGCGCTTACTAGGCTTCAAGGCACCAGGCAATCAAAGTAACCAAAAGGCACCCGTCGTTAACGCTGCTTTTACGTAGTGACGACATGCTTTTCTGGTATATGAGGCCTCGGTCCAGGGCCAACAAAAGGGATTTCCACGCGTGCATTCTACCGTGAAAACATGGTCCGTGGCTGCGTTGCTCACCGCGTTCGCGGCCCCCGCAATTGCCCAGGACGCCAAGCCCGATAGCAAGCCGATCGTCGTCACGGCCGCCTCGGCGCGCCCCTATACGATCAACCCCGGCGACCAGATCGAGGTCTATGTGTGGGGCGAGGAGCGGTTGCAGCGCAGCATCCGCGTCTTGCCAGACGGCACCTTCTCCTTCCCGCTGGTCGGCCGCGTGGTGGCGCAGGGCATGCTGCCCGAGCAGATCGAAACCGCCATTTCCAACGGCCTCTCCAGTCAGTATCGCGGGCAGCCGCCGCAAGTGACCGTCTCCGTGCTGGCCCCGGCCGGCTTCACCTTCTCGGTGATCGGACGGGTGCGCAGTCCCAACACCTTCACCCCCGGCCGCTACGTCAATCTGATGGAGGCGATCGGCATGGCAGGCGGCCCGGACGAGTTCGCCAATCTCGACAACATCACCATCATCCGTAAGCAGGGCAACGAGCTGACGTCGATCCGCTTCCGTCTGGGCGGAGCGATGAAAGGCAACCTCTCGGAAGCGGCGGCGCGCGCCATTCCGCAGATCCAGACCGGGGATACGGTGATCGTACCATGACCATGATCAAACTCGCGGGGCCCATCGTGGGCATAGGGCTGCTTCTGGCGAGCAGCGCGGCCATCGCCGAGACCAAGGTCGGCGCGGATGTCGCCGTCAACGCGGGCTACGCGAGCAACCCTTATGGCGCCGTCGGCGGCAGCGGCGGCACAGGCAGCGCGACGTTGAGCGGCAGCTTCCTGCCCTCGGTCGTGATGACATCGCCGACCGGCACGACCACGCTGGGCGGGGAAGTAACCCACACCGAATATACCAACCGCTATTCGGCCACCACCGACTACGGCGTCTCCGGTTCGACCAGTCAACAGCTCAGCCGCCTGACCGCGCTGACCGCCAGCGCCGGGTTCAGGAGTTTCGTCCACAATTCGCTCCATCCGATCTACGATCCGATCATCGGCATCCCTACCGACCCCAGCGCGCCGATCATCATCGACCCCTCGGGCGCGACCAGCTTCGCCGAGCGCGTCGAGACCATCTACGGTTCGGTTGGTCTCAGCACGAGCCTGTCGTCGCGCGATTCGGTGAGCGCCACCGGTCGCTTCTCGGATGTGCGCTACCCCAACGGCGCGCTTGCCTCCAACCGCAGTTACAGCTCCTATGGCGGTGGGCTATCCTACCAGCGCCTCATCTCACGGGACACCTCGATCGGCCTCGCCATGAATATCGGGCGCGCCGATTATCGCGACGGTTCGCTGGGTGACGGCACGCAGATATCGCCGTCGGTCATTTTCGCGACCAAACTGGCGCCGCGCGTCTCGCTCAACCTCTCGGCCGGCGCCACCTTCAACGAGACCAACGTCGTCGGCGGCAAGATCAAGAATACGCTGTTCGCCGGCTCGGCGAGCCTCTGCAATCAGGGCGACCGCTCCAACCTGTGCGCCAGCCTGTCGCGTTCGGTCTCGCCGACCTCGTTTGCCGGCACATCCAAGGTCACGGCCTTCGGTCTCAGCCACAGCTATCGGCTCGATCCGCGTAGCGAGATCAGCACCAGCCTCTCTTATTCGCGCGCCAGTTCGGTGGGCGGCCTTGGGCGCACCACCGATTACGGCACCGCCAGCGTCGGCTACAGCCGGCAGGTGGCCGAGCGCCTCTCCGCCACGCTCCGGCTCAGCTATAGCGACACCTTCGATTCGTCGTTCAGCCGGGGCAGCAACTTCTACGGCGCGGTGGGGCTGCGATACAGGCTGGGCAACTTCTGATGAACAACATCCAGGTCCATCAGGGGATAGCGGAAGAGGCGGGCAGTGCCGCCTTTCTGCCGTATCTCCCCTCCATCATCCTCCAGCGCAAATGGATGGTCATCATCCCGGCGCTGCTGGGGATCATCGTCGGCCTGGCCGCCGCTTTCCTGCTGCCGGTGAAGTATCAATCGAGCGCGACGCTGCTCGTCGAGGCATCCCTGTTGCCCGAGGACGTAACGCTGGACACCAGCGGCACCCAGCTCGTCGACCAGCGCATGGCGCGCATCCGCCAGCAGGTGCTCAGCCGGCCGCAATTGTTCGAGCTGATCCAGCGCAACGGCCTCTATGAGACCGATCTGCGCACCAAGTCGCTCTCCCAGGTCATCGAGACGATGCGCAACTCGATCGCTATCACACCGGTGACGGCGGATATCCAGACGACCAATAGCGGGCGCCGCTCCACCATCGCTTTCTCGATGAGCTTCCTCTATTCGGACCCGATCAAGGCGCAGGCAGTGGCGCAGGCGCTCACCGAGCAGGTGCTTGAGATCGACGCGTCCAGCACCGCGACCCAGGCGACCAACACCGTCGAGTTCCTGACCGACCAGGCGACCGACCTGCAAACGCAGATCGGCGAGGTCGAGCGCACCCTCTCCGACATCAAGGCGCGCAACGGGCTGGCGCTGCTGCCGGGCATCGGCACCATGGCCAATACGACAGCCGGCATCGATTCGCAGATCGCCGCGCTACAAGCCGCCAATTCACAGCTCGCCGCGCAGCGCGACCTCACCAAGTCCGCTGCGGAGCGCGATCCGGTCGTCAGCAACGCCGAGGCGACGCTGGCTGCCGCACAGGCCGCCTATACGGATAGCCATCCCGACGTGGTTCTCGCCAAGCAACGGCTGGCCGAGGCGCGGGAATTGGCCAAATCCAACCAGCAGAAGATCCCGCTCTCCACCATCGACGCGCAGATCGCCTCCAACAACCGTCAGCTCGCCGCCCTCCAGGCGCTGCGCAGCAACGAGGCGAGCCGCAGCGCGGCGCTCATGGATGCGCAAATGCGCGGGCCGGCACTGCAACAGCAGATCGCCCAGCTCGAACAGCGGCTCCAGGGGCTTAACGCGCAATATCAGGGCGTGTCCAACCAGCTTCTCGCCGCCAAGGCCGGCAAAAAGGCCGAGGACGAGCAGCAGGGCGAGCGCCTTTCGATCATCGACCCGCCGGTGGTGCCGGACAAGCCGGTGTCGCCCAACCGCCCGATGATTATCGCGCTGGCCTCCGCGGCCGGGCTCGGGCTGGGGCTGGCCATCGTCCTGCTCATCGAAATCGTCACCAAGCCGATCCGCGATACCAATGCTGTCGCTCTGGCGACCGGCGAGCTTCCGCTCGTCGTAATCCCGACCATCACCACCACGCAGGAACGCAAGCGCAAGGGGCTCAAGAGCCTGAAGGCGCTGTGGCCGTTCGGCGGTGATGACGATGATGACGACGACGACGATGATGACGAGGACGATAATGCCGGCCGCCGCCGCAGGAAATGAAGCCATGCGCCACAGGAGCTTGATCCTTGTCTGACCCTCTTGTCTCCACCGGGCAGGCTGCCTCCACGCTGTTCGAGATCCCTGCTCATACGGAGCTGCCGCTGTTCACGCCCGACTGGCGGGTGCTTGAGGAGAACCGTGTGGTCGGCTTCAACGGCCGTCACATTTCCGCGCGTCCATTCAGCCTGCTGCGCTCGCAGCTCATCAAGCGGATGGCGGCGCGCGATTATCGGATCGTCGGCATCACCTCGCCCGCACCGGGGGCCGGCAAATCCTTCCTCTCGGCCAATCTGGCCGCGACGCTGAGCCGCCTGCCCAACCACAGCGTGCATGTGTTCGACCTCGACGTGCGGCGCGCCTCGATTGCCGAAAGCTTCGGCCTGACGGGCGAGACCGGGCTGGAGAAGTTCCTTGCCGGCGATATCGACGATCTGCGCAAGGTCGGACGCCACGTCGAGGGCACCAACCTCGCGCTCTATCCCTGCTTTCTCAATGATCTGGACACGGTGCAGCTTCTGGCGAGCGAGCGCTTCGCCGCTTTCGTCGCCTCACTGCGTACGCTGGGCGAAGGCCATATCGTGGTGTTCGACATGCCGCCGGTCTTCGCCAACGATGACGCGATGGTCATCGCCGGGCAGAGCGACTGCTATTTGATGGTGATCGAACAGGGCCGCAACAGCCGCAAGCAGGTGGAGGACGCCATCCGCCTGCTGGAGCCGGCCGACTGCATCGGCTCGGTGCTCAACCGCTACGACGGCGGCGTGGGCGACCCCTATGGCTATTCCTACGGCTCCTACGGCAAATATTCCGATTATTTCAGCAAGGCGGAATAGCCGGCACGCTCGTCCGGAATAAGCAGACGAGCAGGCAGCCACCCTTGGGAATGAGAAACCGCGTGCCCCTGCGAAGACAGGAGCCCAAGACGGCGAGGCGCCTCGGCTAGACCATGGGCTTCCGCCTTCGCAGAGCCTGTTGATTGGCAATTTCAGCCTGCGCCCTTCAACCCATTCGCCCCGATGAAGGAATAAGCGAGCCCCCAGAGCAGATCATGAGCGGATGGAACACATCTTTCCATTCGCCCTAAGCTTCTCGAAGGACCGTGCTTCGTTCACTCAGCGGCGATCAAACACAGCCCCCCACAGGCTCCGGGGAACGGGTCTGCTTCGTCGCGATCCGCCCTAACGCTGCGCCGCCTGACCGCCTCCGCGCCAACAGCCTCAGCGGCTGATCGCGGCACGCTCGACGAGGGGGCGCCACCAGCCTTCGTTCGCGAGATACCAGCCAAACGTCTGGGCGAACCCTTCCGCGAAGGTACGGCGCGGCGCATAGCCGAGTTCGCCGCGCGCCTTGGTCTCGTCGATGGCGTAGCGGCGATCATGCCCCGCACGGTCGGTGACGAAGCTCTTGAGACAGGCGGAGGCTTCGCCCCGCGCGGCCGGCGCATCGGGGAAGCGCGCGGCCAAGCCCGGCTCCTCGGCGAAAACACGGTCCACCGTGGCACAGATCTGCTCGATCACATGCAGGTTGGGCAGCTCCTGCCCGCCGCCAATATTGTATGTCTCGCCCGGCCGGCCACGCTCCAGCACCTTCTCGATCCCGAGACAATGATCCTCGACGTGGAGCCAGTCGCGCACGTTCATGCCGTCGCCATAGATGGGCAACGCGCGGCCATGCAGGCAGTTGAGCAGGAACAGCGGGATCAGCTTCTCGGGAAACTGGTAGGGGCCGTAATTGTTCGAGCAGTTGCTGGTCGTCACCTCCAGCCCATAGGTATGGTGATAGGCGCGCACGAGATGGTCGGAGCCCGCCTTGCTCGCCGAATAGGGTGAATTGGGCGCATAGGGCGTCGTCTCGCAGAAGGGCGCATCGTCCGGCCCGAGCGAACCGTAGACCTCGTCAGTCGAGACATGGTGGAAGCGGTGCGGCTTGCCGGTGCCGGTATCGAGCCACAGCTTGCGCGCCGCCTTGAGCAGACTGTGCGTGCCGACAACGTTGGTGGTGACGAAGGCATCCGGCCCGGTGATCGAGCGGTCGACATGGCTCTCGGCGGCGAAATGGACGATGGTGTCGATATGCCGCTCGGCCAGCAGCTTTTCGACCAGCGCGGTATCGCAGATATCGCCTTCGATCAGGTCGACGCTGTTCAGCCCGTCGAGATTGGCGGGGTTGCCCGCATAAGTGAGCGCATCCAGCACCGTCACCGTGTCGCCGGGGTGATGGGCCGCCCAGTAATGGACGAAATTGGCGCCGATGAAGCCGGCGCCGCCGGTAACGAGCAGATCAGCCATGCGTCTTGATGACTCCGAGCATGTCGCGAAGATGGACGCGCCAGTGCGGTGCCGCAGCCCCGACCAGCGCAATGGCGGCGCTTTTGTCGAGAACGGAATAAGCAGGCCGGCGCGCCGGGGTAGGATAATCGCTGGTGGCGATGGGCACGATGGGCACTGCACGCGCCAGCAGACCGAGCGTCAGCGCTTCCTCCTGGATGGCGACGGCGAAATCGTACCAGCTCGCCGCCCCGCTGTCCGTCCAGTGATGGACGCCGGTCGCGCCGGCTGCGTCGAGCGCCCAGAGCGCGCGGGCGAGGCCGGCAGCGTAGGTCGGTGTGCCGATCTGGTCGGCAACGACGCGCACCTCCTCCCGCTCGGCCATCAGCCGCAGCATGGTGCGCACGAAATTATGCCCGGTATCGCCATAGACCCAGGCGGTGCGGACGATCAGCGCGCCGGGGTGCGCCCCTTGCACCGCTCGCTCGCCGGCCAGCTTGGTGGCACCATAGACGCCGAGCGGCGCGGTCGGGTGAGCGGGCCGGTAGGGCGTGCCGCTCGCGCCGTCGAAGACGAAATCGGTCGAGATATGGATGAAGCGCGCGCCGGCTTTGGCGGCAGCCGCGGCGAGATGGCCGGGAGCTTCCGCGTTGACGCGCCGGGCCGCCTCGGCATCGCTCTCCGCCTTGTCGACAGCGGTATAGGCGGCGGCATTGATAACGAGATCTGGCGCCACCTTGCGCACCCGCGCCGTCACCGCCACCGCGTCGCCAATGTCGAGCGCGGCGCGGTCCAGGGCCGTCAGTGCCGCCCCTGCCGGAGCAGTCGCCTGCAAGGCGCGGCCAAGCTGGCCGCTGGCGCCGGTGAGGAGCACCTTCACGGGAACGTTACCGCGTCGGCCAGCGGCCGGCCGGCCTCATCCTTGGCGGCAAGCTGCGGCACCAGCCCGTCGAGCGGCCAGTCGATGCCGATGGCGGGATCGTTCCACAGCAGGCTGTGCTCATTCGCCGGATCGTAATAGCCCCGGCATTTGTAGAGGAAATCCGTGCCGTCCTGTAGGCACAGGAAGCCGTGCGCCATGCCCTCGGGCACCCACAGCATCCGCTTGTTAGCCGCGCTCAACTCCACGCCTACCCATTGGCCGAAGCTTGGCGAGGAGCGGCGCATGTCCACCGCCACATCGAAGACCGCGCCCGCCGTTACCCGCACCAGCTTGCCCTGCGGATTGGGCGACTGATAATGCAGCCCGCGCAGCACGCCACGCGCGGAACGGCTATGATTGTCCTGCACGAAGGCGATATCCAGCCCGGCCTCACGGAACATACGCTCGTTCCAGCTTTCCATGAAGAAGCCGCGCTCGTCACCGAACAGCTTCGGCTCGATAATGAGCACGCCGGGAATCGCCGTCTTGATGACGTTCATTGGGCGCCGCGCTCCAGCAGCCGCAGCAGATAATCGCCATAGCCGGACTTGCGCAGCGGCTCGGCGACACGGAGCAGTTGCGCATCGTCGATGAAACCCATGCGCCAGGCCAACTCTTCCGGGCAGCAGATTTTGAGGCCCTGCCGTTCCTCGGTAATCCGCACATAGTTGGCGGCATCGGTGAGCGCGCCATGGGTGCCGGTGTCGAGCCAGGCATAGCCGCGCCCCATGATCTCCACCGACAGTTCGCCGGCTTCCAGATAGAGGCGGTTCAAATCGGTGATCTCCAGTTCGCCACGTGGCGAAGGGGTGAGGCTCTGGGCACGTTCGACCGCCGTGCCATCGTAGAAATATAGCCCCGTCACCGCATAATTGGAGCGCGGCTTCGCGGGCTTCTCCTCGATCGCCTCGGCCTTGCCGTCGGCATCGAACGAGACGACGCCATAGGCAGTGGGATCCTTCACATAATAGCCGAACACGGTCGCGCCCTGCCGCCGGCCTGAAGCCGCCCGGAGCAGATCGGTGAGGCCGTGGCCGTAGAAGATATTGTCGCCCAGCACCAGCGCGGAGGGATCCGTGCCGATGAAATCCGCGCCGATATGATAGGCCTGCGCCAGTCCACCGGGGTGGGGCTGCACCGCATAATGGAGCGCGAGGCCCAGGTCCGATCCGTCCCCGAGCAGCGCCTGGAACGCTGCCTGATCCTGCGGCGTGGTGATGAGCATGATCTCACGGATGCCGGAGAGGATCAGCACCGAGAGCGGATAATAGATCATCGGTTTGTCATAGACGGGCATGAGCTGTTTCGAGACAGCACGGGTCAGCGGATAAAGCCGCGTCCCCGAACCGCCGGCCAGGATGATCCCTTTACGCACGTACAACTCCTGCTGACTGCCTGGTATGACGGAGCGATCGGCGATCATCCCTATCGGCGGACCCGTCGATTGCAAGCAGCAGCATAAGCACCGGCCGCCGCCATTCGGTTAACGGTGCTCTCTATCTGGTCCGCCGCAAAAACATCGTGAATCGCTTTGCCTTTCCCGAACAATAAATTTAGCGCTTCCATCTTGGCTGGCGCGTTGCCGGCGGATAGCAGCCCATCGGCGGAGGGGATTGATGGAAACAGCCTATGACTGGATCTCGCTCGCGATCTTCGCCGGGATCATCGTGCTGTTCCTGCAGCGCTCGTCCATGGAAAATCCGCCGGACCGGATGATCGACTATCTGCCGCCCGCCCTGGGCTGCGCCATGGCCAACCAGGCCGGCAATTACGCGATCGAGAATGACAGCATTCCGATGCATCTGGTCGGCATAGCGCTGCTGATCGGCGTGGTCGTCTATGTCTGGCTGGTGCTCAAGCCCAGTTTCAAATAGGGGCGCGGGGGAAAGGCGAACGCTCGCAGCGCCGGTGCCTGCCGGCCCCGCGACCATGCTCGGGCGGTGTGCGCCCCATAGCCAGGAGGATTTTGCAGCGTGAAAATCACCATGATCGGCTCGGGTTATGTGGGTCTGGTCTCCGGCGCCTGCTTCGCCGACTTCGGCCATGACGTGACCTGCGTCGACAAGGACGAGACCAAGATCGACGCCTTGCGCGCGGGCCGCATCCCCATCTTCGAGCCCGGTCTCGATCAGCTCGTCGCCAAGAATGTCGCCGCCGGCCGCCTTGCCTTCGCCACCGATCTGGCTGCGGCGGTGGGTAGCGCCGATGCGGTGTTCATCGCGGTCGGCACCCCCTCCCGGCGCGGCGACGGCCATGCCGATCTCTCTTACGTCTATGCCGCCGCCGCCGAGATCGCCCATGCGCTCAAGGGCTTCACCGTGATCGTCGACAAGTCGACCGTGCCCGTCGGCACCGGCGATGAGGTGGAGCGGATCATCCGCGAGACTAACCCGCAGGCCGATTTCGCCGTGATCTCCAACCCCGAGTTCTTGCGGGAAGGCGCCGCAATCGACGATTTCAAGCGGCCCGACCGCGTCGTCATCGGCGGGGAGGACCCACGCGGGCTGGAGGTGATGCGGCAGGTCTATCGGCCGCTGGTGCTCGGCCGCTCGCCTGTCATCGAGATGTCGCGCCGCGCCGCCGAGCTGACCAAATATGCCGGCAACGCCTTCCTCGCCACCAAGATCACCTTCATCAACGAGATCGCCGACCTGTGCGAAAAGGTGGGTGCGGATGTGCAGGCCGTCGCGCGCGGCATCGGGCTGGACAACCGCATCGGCGCCAAGTTCCTCCATCCCGGCCCCGGCTATGGCGGCTCCTGCTTCCCCAAGGATACGCTGGCGCTGCTCAAGACCGCGCAGGATTATGGCGCGCCGCAGCGCATCGTCGAGACGGTGGTCGCGGTCAACGACCAGCGCAAGAGCGGCATGGGCCGCAAGGTGATCGAGGCGTGCGGCGGCGACGTGAACGGCAAGACGATCGCCCTGCTCGGCCTCACCTTCAAGCCCAACACCGACGATATGCGCGAATCGCCCGCCATCGCCATTGTGCGGACGCTTGAGGAAGCCGGCGCCACGGTACGCGCCTATGACCCGGAAGGCATGGAACTGGCGAAGAAGGACCTGCCTGACATCGTCTATTGCACCGGCGCCTATGAGACGATGGAGGGCGCCGACGCGCTGGTGATCGTGACGGAATGGGATGCCTTCCGCGCGCTCGACCTGGCGCGGATCAAGGGCCTGCTCAAGACGCCGGTGCTGGTCGATCTGCGCAACATCTATCCGCGCGACATGGTCGAGGCGGCGGGATTTTCCTACACCGCCGTCGGTCGGTGATCGGCGGACCGCCCATCCTCATCACCGGCGCGGCCGGCTTCATCGGCCACGCCACCGCACAACGGCTGCTGGCCCGCGGGGACCAGGTGATCGGCGTCGACAATCTCGACGATCATGGCGACCCCGCGCTCAAGGCGGCCCGTCTCGCGACGCTGGACGGCCACGCTGCCTTCCACTTCGTCAAGGCGGACGTTGCCGAGCCGGAAGGCATGGCCCGGCTCGTCCACGACCATGATGTACGTCGCGTCGTCCACCTCGCCGCGCAGGCGGGCGTGCGCCACAGCATCACCACGCCATTCGCATGCGAACGGTCCAACGTCGGCGGCCATCTCGCGGTGCTGGAAGCCTGCCGGCAGGCACAGACCTTCGAGCATCTGCTCTACGCCTCGTCCAGTGCGGTTTATGGAGACCGGCCGCTCGGCAGCGCCGGGTTCCGCGAGGACGATCCGGCCGACACACCCGTCTCTCTCTATGCGGCGACCAAGCGCGCGGCCGAACTGATGAGCCATAGCTACGCCGCGCTCCATGGCCTGCCCCAGACGGGTCTGCGTTTCTTCACCGTCTATGGCCCGTGGGGGCGGCCGGACATGGCCTATTTCCATTTCACCCGGCTGACTCTCGCGGGCGAAGCGATCGACATCTATGGCAATGGCGCGATGACGCGTGACTTCACCTATATCGACGATGTCGTGACTGGTATCGTCGGGGCGCTGGACAGGGCGCCAGCGCGAGGCGAGCACCGCATTCTCAATATCGGCGAGGGTCGCCCCGAGAGCTTGATGACGATGATCGCGACCTTGGAGGCGGCGCTAGGCCAAACCACACGGAAGAGGATGCAGCCAATGCAGCCCGGCGACGTTACCGCGACCTGGGCGGATATCGCCCGTCTGCACCGGCTCACCGGATATCGGCCGCGGGTTGGGCTGGCCGAGGGTTTGCAGCGCTTCGTCGGCTGGTATCGGGATTTTTACGGAGTTGCGGCATAGCGCCGTTCCTCTCGATTCCGATTGTGACAATTCATTTCGTGGGAGCCTGAATTGACGATCCGCAAAACCATCTTTCCCGTCGCCGGCCTGGGCACGCGCTTTCTGCCCGCGACCAAGGCGGTGCCCAAGGAAATGCTGCCGGTCGTCGACCGCCCGCTCATCCAATATGCGGTGGACGAAGCGCTGGAAGCCGGGGTGGAGACGATGATCTTCGTCACCGGTCGCAACAAGAGCGCGATCGAGGATCATTTCGACATGGCCTATGAGCTGGAGCGCATCCAGGCCGACCGGGGCAAGTCGCTGGCTGCTCTGGAGGGCACGCGGCTGACGCCCGGCAACGCCATCTTCGTGCGCCAGCAGGAGCCGCGTGGGCTGGGTCATGCCATCTGGTGCGCACGCGACATCGTCGGCGATGAGCCGTTCGCGATCATCCTGCCGGATGAGTTGCTCATCGGCCGCCAGCATGGCTGCCTCGCCCAGATGGTCGCACAATATGACAAGGTCGGCGGCAATCTGGTCTGCGCACTGGAGGTGCAGCCGGAGGAGACGCATAACTACGGCGTGATCGACCCCGGCCGGCGCGACGGCGTGCTGACCGAAGTGAAGGGGTTGGTCGAGAAACCAGCGCGCGGCAGCGCCCCCTCCAACCTGATGCTGCCCGGCCGCTACATCCTCCAGCCGGAGGTGATGGCGCTGCTCGCCACGCAGGAAGCCGGTGCAGGCGGCGAGGTGCAACTCACCGACGCCATGGCCAGACTGATCGGCAAGCAGCCCTTCCACGGCGTCACATTCGACGGGGAACGGTTCGATTGCGGTTCCAAACTTGGTTTCGCGCAAGCCAATTTCGCGCTGGCGGCGCGCGATCCGGCAATGGGGGAAGACCTCAAGGCATGGGCGAAGGCGCTGTTGGCAACCGAGCGGGTCAACATGCTATGAGGCGCCGGCACATCGGCGCCCGTCATAGCGATCTCCGACACCTGGATTATTCCAATACTCAACGGGGTATCTAATGATTAACCCGCATGAGATTGATATCTATGCTGCCGAAAATCTTTTGGCCACGAAGAAGGGGATAATCGCCCGGAAATGGCTATCCAGGAAATATTCCCGGAAGGATCGGCGCCGCATATTGATATTTTATAATCATGTTGAAACCGCTCCAGCACAGATATTCCCATTCTATTACTATTGGAATTCATTAGACAGGCGCTTTTCAGCGGAAACTCGCTGCGTGGATATATCCAATATTACAGGACATATTGGGAAATATCACCCTTATCATAACCTGATAAAAGCAGCCGATATTATCCTGATCCAGCCATGGTTCACGATAGGAAATGATAAGATAAAGGAAATTTTGGAAGGCATCTCGGCTATCAATAGCAATGCTTCCATGTCATTTCTGGACTCATACGCCCACAGCGATATTCGCCTCGCTAGAGCGGTCAATCCTTATATAAAATACTATATAAAGAAATCTCTTTTCCGAGATAAACAGAGTTATTTCCGTAAATTTGGCGGCGGAACAATCTTAGACGATTATTATGACGGTCTGTACGAGATAGATTCTGAGAAACTTGACTGGAATGTCCCCGAAGACATCATTCCAAAATTAAGATTGAGCCCAAACTTTCTCACTGCGGCGCGTTTTGTCAGGATGTTTCGAACGGGCGGCGCCCCGAAAATGGATGGGAAATTGTTCGATGTGCAGGCACGCATCGGCACCAAAGGTTCGCCGTGGTATCAAGCGATGCGAAATGACGCACTCCGAAAGATCGAAGGCATAGCTGGCCTCAGGGTCTCCCCAAAGACCAAGGTAAGTCGCGCCGAATTCATGAAGGAGTTATCCGCAAGCAAACTTTGCTTCAGCCCTTTCGGTTATGGCGAACTTTGTTGGAGAGATATTGAGGCCATGGCTACTGGAGCCATTCTCATAAAACCGAATATGGATCATCTGGAGACCTTGCCGGATCTCTATCAGGCCGGCGTGACATATCTACCGTGCCGCTGGGATTTTAGCGATCTCGAAAATATCGTTCACAATGCACTATCCAACTATGAAAAGCACTTCGAATGCTCGATAAACTCATACGATATATGTAGGGATTATATTAATAATGATAAATTCATCAATGATATATCCTTCATTTTTGATGAATAATGATCTTCCAGCCATGAGGCGATACAGCCCGTGGCGATGCTAATTGTGATCGTCCGAATTTTCGATAACGCTCTTACCTTCGCCACCTGGTCGCTGGATGCGGAACACTGTTCGCCGATCCGGGGCCTGCTCGTGGCGAGACCCGTCGTCGAAGCCTCTCACAACTGAAGCGCCTCGCCATCGAGGGAGATGTGCGTCAGGGGCGATATGCCGTTCCGACCACCCGCTTCCGACAGGAAGAAGTAGACGTGAAAGGGGGCAGATCCATCGGATCCGCCCCCTTTCCTTGTCTCTACGGAAGCATCACCCCAACCGGATCAATGCTCCTTGCCGGCCCAGATATTCTGATAGGCCATATAGGCAAGCACGGTGCCGAAAATCAGGAAGATCAGCACGCCGACGCCAGTGCTCTTGCGCGCCTCCAGCTTGGGCTCGGCAGCCCACATCAGGAAGGCGGAGACGTCCTGCGCCATCTGGTCGACCGTCGGCTTGGGCTGGCCCTCGCCGTATGTCACCTGACCCTCGGCCGTGAGCGGCGGTGCCATGGCGATGTTGAGATTGGCGAAATAGGGGTTGTAGTGCAGCCCTTCGCCGGTCTTGGCATCCGGGAACTTGCGCAGCAACTCGGCCGGCTGCTCGCGGAACCCGGTAAGCAGCGAGTGGATGTAGTTCGCGCCGTCATGCCGCGCTTTCGCCATCAGCGAGAGGTCCGGCGGGATGGCGTTGTTGTTCGCCGCGCGCGCCGCCACGTCGTTGGGATAGACCAGCGGGAACTTGTCCGCAGGCGTGCCCTCGTGCGTGGTCGCCTCGCCCGTATTGGGGTCGATGGCCGGCACCTGGTGCGCCTTGGCGATCGCCTTGATCTCCGCCTCGTTATAGCCGAGGTCGGCAAGGCTGCGGAACGCCACCTGATGGAGCGAATGGCAGGCCGCGCAGACTTCCGAATAGACCTGGAAGCCGCGCTGGAGCTGGGCCTCGTCATATTTGCCGAACGGGCCGTTGAAGCTCCACGCTACCTGCCTGGGATGCTCGTGGAATTCCGACTCCGCCGTGGGAGCCACGAGCTTGCCATGCTCGGAGAGCACGGGCACGACGGAGACCGCGCCCCAGATGAAGCTCAGGAGCAGCATACCTGCAAAGAACAGGCCGACGAGACCGCCGAGGAAACGAACCATTGCTATGCCCCCTTATTCAGCGGCCGCGGCGGCCGGAACCGCATCGACTGCATCGCTCTTGTTCTTGGACTTCGCGAGCACAGCCTCGGTGATCGAGCCGGGCAGCGGATCGGGCCGCTCGATCGAAGCGATGATCGGCAGGATGATCAGGAAGTGCGCGAAATAATAAGCCGTCGCGAGCTGACTGATCATGAGATAGGGCTCCTCGGCGTGCGCGCCGCCGCAGTAACCCAGCACCAGCACGTCCGCGACCAGCAGCCAGAAGAACTTCCTGAACAACGGCCGATACTTGCCCGAGCGCACCGGCGACGTGTCGATCCACGAAAGGAAGAACAGCAGCAGGATGGAGGCGAACATTGCCATGACGCCGAGCAGCTTCGCCGGGATGATGACGATACCGGTGAAAGGAATGGAGAAGTCCATCGTGCAGGCACGCAGGATCGCGTAGAACGGCCAGAAATACCATTCCGGAACGATCAGGGCCGGCGTGCTCATCGGGTTAGCCGCGATGTAATTGTCCGGGTGTCCCATCGAGTTGGGCGCGAAGAACAGCACCAGCGCGAACAGGATGAGGAAGATGCCGACGCCGAACCCGTCCTTCGCCGTATAATAGGGATGGAACGGCACGGTATCCTGCGGCCCCTTCACTTCCACGCCGGTCGGGTTGGATGAGCCGGGAATGTGCAGTGCCCAGATGTGCAGGATGATGACACCGGCGATCACGAACGGCAGCAGATAGTGCAGCGAGAAGAAGCGGTTGAGCGAGGCATTGCCGGGCGCGAAACCGCCGAGCAGCCACGTCTGGATCGGCTCGCCGACAACCGGGATCGCCGCGAACAGGCCGGTAATGACCTGCGCGCCCCAGAAGCTCATCTGGCCCCACGGCAGCACATAGCCCATGAATGCGGTGGCCATCATGAGCAGGAAGATGACCACGCCCAGCAGCCACACCATTTCGCGCGGCGCCTTGTAGGAGCCGAAATAAAGCCCGCGGAACATGTGGAGATAGACGACGATGAAGAAGAAGCTTGCGCCGTTGGCGTGCGCATAACGCAGCAGCCAGCCCGAGTTCACGTCGCGCATGATGTGCTCGACCGAATCGAAGGCGATGCCGGCATTGGCCGCATAATGCATGGCCAGGATGATGCCGGTGACGAGCTGGATGGTCAGCGCCACACCGGCGAGAACACCGAAGTTCCAGAAATAGTTGAGGTTGCGCGGGACGGGATAGCCGGCGCCGACCGCGTTATACACGAGGCGGGGGAGCGGCAGACGCTCGTCGACCCACTTCATCACGGGATTTTTGGGAGTGTAATGCTCAGCCCAGGGAAAGCTCATTATCTTTATCCTCAGCCTACGAGAACAGCGGTGTCGGAGGTGTACTTATACGGCGGAACCACGAGGTTCTTCGGCGCGGGGCCTTTGCGGATGCGCGCCGCCGTATCGTAGGACGAGCCGTGACAGGGGCAGAAATAGCCGCCGAACTCGCCGCGATTCTCGCCCTCGCCGGCACCAAGCGGAACGCAGCCGAGATGGGTGCAGACGCCCATGGTGATGAGCCACTGCTTCTTGCCGTCGACGGTGCGATCTTCCAGCGTCTGCGGGTCGCGCAGCGTGGACGGGTCGACCGCGTCCGCCTCCGCGATTTCCTTGGCGGTCAGGTGCCGTACGAACAGCGGCTGGGCGCGGAACACCGCCTTGACGGCCTGCCCCTCCTCGATCGCCGAGAGATCGACCTCGGTCGTCGCCTGCGCCAGCACGTCGGCGCTGGGGTTCATCTGGTTGATGAGGGGCGCGAGGACGGCGACACCGCCGACGCCCGCGAAACTCACGGCCGCGATATTGATGAAGTCGCGGCGGCGCACGCCCTCGCCTTCACCCACGACAGCGTCCGTTCCTTGCACTTCAGTGGCCATGTGTTCTCACTTGCCTCCCTTTGCCCGGCGATTGGCGACCTCATGAAGACGCCGGGCATGAACCGCGGATGGGCCGCCCTGCCGATCCCGCCGGAGTCTGCGCCCGCTTCCCATGCCTTGTCAGGGAGGCAGGCCGCCCGGTGGGGACAATAGACGACCGCGCGCCAGGAACCCCCTTGGCGCGTCCGGGCGCCTGATAGCGCCCTTGGCCGCGATTTGCCAACCTTCAATTTCCCATCGCCCACAGCTTTTTTCCGCCGCGCCGCGGGACTGGGACGCAGGCCGCATTGCGGCTAGGGAGGCGAGCATGCGTATCGCCCTCCACCAGCCCGATATTGCGGGCAATGTCGGCACGATCCTGCGGCTTGCGGCCTGCTGGCGGATCCCCGTCGACATCATCCTGCCCTGCGGGTTCCCCGCGTCGGACCGGCAGCTCCAGCGCGCCGCGATGGATTATGGCGGCCAGGCCGACGTGACTCGCCATGCCGATTTCGTGGCGTTCGCGCGGGCGCATCTGCTTGGCGAGGCCAGACTCGTGGCCCTGACCAGCAGCGGCGATACCCGACTCACCGATGCCCGCTTCCAGCCCCACGACATCCTGCTGATGGGCCGGGAGAGCGCTGGCCTGCCGCCGGACCTGCATGCGCGCGCGGACCTGCGGGTGCGGATTCCGATGGCGGCGGGCTTTCGCTCCTTGAACCTCGCGGTCGCAACTGGCATCGCGCTCGGCGAGGCGCTGCGGCAGACCGACCTGTTCCCCGGCTGACCGCGCGGGCACCCCGTTGATTCACGTCAAGGCGGCACCCCGGCGGGCGCGGCTAGGGACGATCATCCGAAACGACATGACGGAAAGACGAATGCTGGACGAACAACAAACGGCCGCACGCGCATGGTTCGAGGATCTCCGGGACCGGATCTGCGAGGAATTCGAGGCGATCGAGCGCGAGGCGGGCAGCGACGCGGCGTTCGACTATCTCGCCTGGTGGCGCGAGAGCGGCAGCGCAAAGACCGGCCCGATGGAAGAAGGCGGCGGTGGCGGCGGCGTGCGCGGCCTGATGAAGGGCAAGGTGTTCGAGAAGGTCGGCGTCAATGTTTCGACCGTGGGCGGCACGTTCTCGCCCGAGTTCGCCAAGACGATCCACGGCGCGGAGGACGACCCCGGTTTCTTCGCCACCGGCATCAGCCTGGTCGCGCACATGACCAACCCGCATGTGCCGGCGGTGCACATGAACACCCGCTTCCTCGTCACCACCAAGCGCTGGTTCGGCGGCGGGGCGGACCTCAATCCGCCGCTCCCTTATGCGGAAGACACGGTCGATTTCCATGCCGCCTTCAAGGCCGCGTGCGACGCGCACGATCCCGAGCATTATCCGCGCTTCAAGGCCTGGGCGGACGACTATTTCTACATCCCGCACCGGCAGGTGCATCGCGGCGTCGGCGGTATCTTCTACGACCATCTCGAAGGGGACTTCGACACGAATTTCGCTTTCACCCGCGCGGTGGGCGAGGCGTTTCTCGATATATTCCCGCGCATCGTGCGCCGCCGCATGGGGCTGGCGTGGACCCCGCAGGACGAAGCCGAACTGCTCACATGGCGCGGCCGCTATGCCGAATTCAACCTCGTCTATGATCGCGGCACGCTGTTCGGCCTCAAGACCGGCGGCAATATCGACGCGATCCTGATGAGCCTGCCACCCCGCGTGACCTGGGCCTGAGTGGGGGCAGCGAGCGAGGATCCGATTTAGACGGCTGGTTGGTTATCCCCGAAAGAGTCGATTCTCGCTCTCCGGAAAAAGAACATGTGCTCCTGCGCAGGCACGAACCCAGAGCGGCAAGGCACTGCGGCTGGATCTGGACTCCTGCCTGCGCGGGAGCACACTGCTTTAGTTTCGAAGTGAACCCGCTGCCGACCCGTAGCCTTTAGCCGCTTTAGCCGCGCCGCCGCCCTACGGCTGCCATGGCCACACGGTAGAGCGCGGCGGTGACGAGCATGATGGCGACACCGATCCCCGCTTCGACCAGCCCCGAGATAATGGCCACCGCCAGATCGGCCACATCCTTGGGCAGCAGCAAGGTCGCGGTGACACCCACCACCGACGTCGCGGCAAGGCCGATGGCCGTCGCGGCGATGAACACCATCGCCAGCATCAGGAAGATGCGCCAGCCATTGCCGATGGTCAGCTCCGCGCTACGGCGCAGGATGGTGAGCGGATTGCCCGGCCGCTCGGCCGCCGCCACCGGCGCGATCAGCGCCAGCCGGCCGATCAGGTAGAAGCCGGGCAGGAAGAACAGCGTCAGTCCGCACATGATGCCGAAACGCTGGACGGTAACGGCGAGAACGTAAGCGGGCAGCACCAGCAGCGCCGCATGCAGCGACTGGCCGACCGTCAGCCGCTCGGTGCGCAGCAGCAGCGAGAGCATCGCCAGCACGCCGAACGCTGTGACGATGCTGTGGACCAGCAGCACCGGCCAGTTGAGCGCGGCATAGTCCATCAGCCGGCCAAACGCCGCCGCCGGCTCCGCGCCGCTTTCGAGCGGCGGCGGCATGCGACTGAATTGCCCGGCGACGATGCTGGGCAGCAGCAGGAACATGCCGGCGATCGCGGTCAGCAGGTCGCGATTGGCGCGGCCCATGGCTCTGGCGTCGTCCCAGACGAGATTGAGGTCGATTTTGTTCACGCGCGCACGCATTTCCTTTCGCGCGCTCGATAGGGAATTAATCCGGCGAGAGCCAGCACCTGCATCCGCCCCCTTGCCAAATTTCGCCGTAGCCCACATGTCGGCGCCACGATGCACGCCGCAATGACAGGGGAGATAACCGCGCCGCCGCCGGAACTGGGCGATGTCGAGTGGCGGGTCGAACCGGGCCTGCTCGATTATGCAGCCGGCGTCGCGGACATGACGCAGCGAGCGGAGGCCATCGCCGCCGGGGCAGCCCGCGAGCGCATCTGGCTGATCGAGCATCCGCCGCTCTACACCGCCGGCACCAGCGCCGTGGCGAGCGACCTCATCGCGCCGCGCTTCCCGGTGCATGAGACCGGGCGCGGCGGGCAATATACCTATCACGGCCCCGGCCAGCGCATCGCTTATCTCAACATCGACCTCGCCCGGCGCGGGCGCGACGTGCGGCTGTTCGTGCAGGCGATCGAGCATTGGGTGATCGCGGCGCTGGCCGATCTCGGCGTTCCGGCGTGGACGGCGGATGGGCGAATCGGCGTGTGGACGCACGACAGGGACGGTGCCGAGGCCAAGATCGCCGCCATCGGCGTGCGCGTGCGCAAATGGGTGACGCTGCACGGCGTTGCGATCAATGTCGCGCCGGACCTTTCCCATTATAGCGGCATCGTGCCCTGCGGTATCCGCGCATTCGGCGTCACCAGTCTCGCCGCACTGGGCAAGCCGGCGGACATGGCGACGATGGATGCCGCCCTCGCCACCCATGCACCAGCGCTGCTAGCCATGGTCGGGGACAGCACCCGCGCGTAGCGCGACAGGGCCTTGAGGCTTCGTCATGACGTCACTAAGGTCCGCCCTTCGCGGTCAGCCCACCGGGTGGCGCCATAGAGGCGAGCGGCCGCGCAACAGGGAGAAAAGAGAGAGATGCCTCGCCCCGACCTTCGCCGCATGACGATGGCCTTGCCCCTGGCAGTCTTGTGTGCCCCCTTCCTGCTCGCCGGCTGTGGCGGCGGCAGTCAAACGGCCGGCAACAGCGTGGAAATGCGCGACATGGATGTCGTCGACGGCACGGTAAACGATTCGATGACCGACCTCGATGCGGTCAAGGCCGATGGCGTCGGCGCCGTCAGCAATGCCGGCAGCGCCCACCGTCCCGCCGCGCCGAGCGAAAATAGCGAGGAAGAAAGCCCGGACGCCGAGACGGTCGCCGCCGAATAGGATCCGTCCCGGCCGCATCGAAGCGACCACGCCGTTCGTTGCGGGCGGTCAGGGCGCGCTTGCCGGGCGTCGATACTCGATGCGAACGAAGGTCGCCGCCTTATCGCTCCAGGCGCTTCGCTTGGCGGCAGGCCCATATTCCAGCCCCTTCTAAGAAGCGTCGGCAGAACAAGGGAAAGCGCCTCATTTCAGGCCGAGCAGCTTGTGCGTCTGGAGGGTCAGGCGCCAGCGGCTGTCTCCCAGCACGAGCGCAATCGCGGCCTCACGCGCGGCTGCGTTGGCATCCGCGTCGCCGCAATCCATCGGCTGGAGGAGGAAATGTGCGAAATCCCACGCCAGCAGCGCGGCCGGGTCGATGCCCTCCTGCGGCCAGACAAGCTTGAGTTCGTCGCCCGTGCGCTGCACCACCGCGCTGCCCGCCTTGGGGCTGATGCACAGCCAGTCGATGCCCGGCGTCGCCGGCAGCGTGCCGTTGCTCTCCACCGCGATCTCGAAACCGGTGGCGTGCAGCGCATCCACGGCGGCGCCATCGAGCTGGAGCATCGGCTCGCCGCCGGTCACGACGACGAAACGCCGGCCATGCTCGTCTCCCCACAGCCGGGCGGCCGCATCCGCCAAAGCCTCCGCCGTGGCGAAACGGCCGCCATTCTCGCCGTCGGTGCCGACGAAATCCGTATCGCAGAAGCGGCAGACGGCCGTGGCGCGATCCGCCTCGCGCCCGGTCCACAGATTGCAGCCGGCAAAGCGCAGGAACACGGCGCGGCGCCCGGCCTGCATACCCTCGCCCTGCAAGGTGAGGAACATTTCCTTGACGGCGTAGCTCATCGCCCGGCTCAGGGATGCGCGGCGTAGCGCGTGGGATCGGGCAGGCCCGCCTCGATGAACCCCTTCGAGCGCAGGCGGCAGCTATCGCACAAGCCGCAGTGCAGCCCGTCCGGTGTCGGGTCGTAGCAGGACCAGCTCATGCCCGCGTCGAGACCGAGGCGGTGCGCCTCCCGCGCGATATCTGCCTTTGTCATATATTGCAGCGGCGTCTCGATACGCACCGTGCGGCCTTCCACACCGTCGCGCGTCGCCAGCGCCGCCATCGCCTCGAATGCCGCGATGAACTCGGCCCGGCAATCGGGATAGCCCGAATAATCGAGCGCGTTGACGCCGATGAAGATGTGCCGCGCGCCGACCACTTCGGCCAGCCCCAGCGTAAGCGAGAGGAAGATGGTGTTGCGCGCCGGCACATAGGTAATCGGGATATCGCCCGCCTGCACGCCGTCCTTGGGCACGGCGATATCGGCAGTCAACGCCGAGCCGCCGAACAGCGATAGGTCGAGCGGCAGAATGATGTGCCGCTCGACGCCGACCGCCGCCGCAACACGGCGCGCGGCATCCAGCTCGATGCGGTGGCGCTGGTTATAGTCGATAGTGAGGGCCGCAAGCCGGAACCCCGCCTCGCGTGCGAGGCCGGCGGCGACCATGGAATCGAGCCCGCCCGAAATCAGGGCGACGGCAATGGGCTGTTGGGATGTCATGGCCGCCCGCTAGCGCAATTCGCGCGCCGGCGCCACGGGAAGGATGGAAAGGGAAGGCCCGCACGGACGCGGAAACCACCCCTCAGCGCTGCAACGCCGTCGCCCGGCACGCGCCCACCCGGCGGCCCTCGATCACCATGGCGAAGGGCGACCCGTCCGAGACGCCCTGCGAATCGATCTGGACCAGCCGCCCGGTTTCGACGCGCAGCGCGGTGCGGCCCTGCCCGGCATGGGCGCAATCATAGGTGATCGCCACCCGCCGCGCGCTGTTCTCAAGCACGAAGCGCTTGCATTGGCGGCCGGGATGGCGGGGCTGGAGCAATTGCGCGGGGTCGCCGAGGCAGACGCGGCGCGCATTGCCAGCCGCGCCACGCTCGACCAGCTCCCATTCGCCGCTCTCCAGCGCGGTCAAGGCGCCATAATCGCCCGCTTGCGCCACAGCAGAGCCCGCCGGGCAGGCCATGCCCAGCGCCATCGCAGACCAAAGCAGCCCCCTGCTCATCTTCGTCACCTGCATCCATTGCGGTGCCAATCGCGCGCCTCCCCCAAATCGCCCCCAAGATAATATGGAATTATGGCGATAAAAGAGCACGGTTCGTCGCACCATCCAAAATTCGGACAGGCAGCGAAAGGCCAGCGCGCGCGTCACCCAGCGCCGGGCAACTCGCCGAGCGGCACCTCGAAGATGCGCGAGCAGAAGGCGCAATCCACGGCGATGACGCCACGCTCGTCGGCCATCTCGCCGCGCTCTTCGGGCCCGAACCGGCCGAGCACGGAGCGGATATGGCTAAGATCGCAGCGGCATCCCTTGCTGAGCGCAACGGGATTGAACACACGGATTTCCTGCTCCTCGTGGAACAGTCGCCAGAGGAGGTCGGTGAGCGGCAGCGCCGGATCGGTCAGTTCGCTGTCCTTCAGCGTGCGCGCAAGGATCGCGACATGCTCCCAATCGGGATGATCGTGGCGCACATGCAGGCGTTCACGCCCCACTTCGCCCTCCGGAAGATGCTGGAGCAGCAGGCCCGCGCCGATACAACCCTGCTCAGCGTCCCTCCGCACCGCAATATGGACAAGGCTGGGGATCTGCTCGGACTGGGCGAAATAATGCTCGGCCGCCGCGCCCAGCCCCTCGCCCTCCAGCGGCACGATGCCCTGGTAGCGCTCACCCGTGACCGCCTGATCGAAGGTGATGGCGAGATAGCCCTTGCCGAACAGGCCGAACAGCGTGGGCGCGTCGCCCAGTTCCGCCAGCCGGTCCGCATCATATTGCGCATAGCCGCGCACTGCGCCTGCCTTGTAATCGGCGACGAGCAGAGAGACGACGCCATGCTCGGTCTGCGCCTGCAAGGTGAGCTGGCCCTCGTCGTCCTTCAGCATCGCCCCCAGCAGGCTAGCGAGCACCAGCGCCTCGGCGACCAGCTTCTCGATAGGCGGCGGATAGGCGTGGGCGGCAAGCACATCGTCGAGCGCTGCGCCAATCCGCGTGACCCGCCCCCGCGCATGGCGGGACGGGATGGTGAAGCCGAACGCTTCATCGTTGAAGGAGCGGGCGAGACTGGCCATGGATCATTCCTGTGTGCGGGCCGGTGTGCCCGGCCCGGTTCCAGATAAGCGCCCTTTCCGGGCCGGCAAGCCGAGGAGCGGCTGCGCCCTCAGCCCAGCAGCCCAAAGGCCCAGAGCAACACGGACTTCTGCGCGTGCAGGCGGTTCTCCGCCTCGTCCCAGATGAGCGACTGCGGCCCGTCGATCACCTCCGCCGTCACCTCCTCGCCGCGATGAGCAGGCAGGCAGTGGAGGAAACGCGCATCGGCCTTCGCCTGCGCCATCAGCGCCGGCGTCACCTGATAGGGCATCATCGCCTTGAGCTTGGCCTCGCCCCCAGCCTGGCCCATCGAGATCCAGGTATCGGTGACGACGACATCGGCACCCGCCACCGCTGCCCCGGCATCGCGGCTGAGCGTGATCGCCGCCCCGCGCGCCTGCGCCTCGGCGGCAAAGCGCGGATCGGGATCGTAGCCCTCCGGCACGCCCATGCGCACATCGAACTTGAACAGGCCGGCCGCCTCGACGATCGAGTGCAGCACATTGTTGCCATCGCCCAGCCATGCCCACTGGCTGCCGGGCAGGGCAAGCCCATGCTCGATGACGGTCAGCAGGTCCGCGACGATCTGGCACGGGTGCGACAGGTCGGTCAGACCGTTGATGACCGGCACGGTGGCGTGGGCCGCCATCTCCTCGATCTTGGCGTGATCGTCGGTGCGAATCATGATCGCGTCGACCATGCGGCTCAGCACACGCGCGGTATCGGCCACCGTCTCGCCCCGGCCGATCTGCATCGAGCCGGCATCCATTACCATGGAGGTGCCGCCGAGCTGGCGGATCGCCATGTCGAACGAGACACGGGTGCGGGTCGAGTTCTTCTCGAAGATCATGGCGAGGGTGCGCCCGGCCAGCGGCGCATCCCTGTCGGCCGCGCCCTTAAACAGGCCAGCCGCCACGCGCGCCGCTTTGCGGTCGATCGCATCGGCGATCATCGCGGCGATCGCGTCACCACCGGCATCGGACAGGTTGAGGAAATGTCTCGTCATCGTTTTTCGACTTTCCTGCAAAAGCAGAAGCCGGGGCGGTTGGGACCGCCGCCGGGCTCTGGGCTCCCCTCCTCCGGGAGCACGGGAGTAGGATCAGGCGGCCGTTTCGGCTGCCTTGTAGCTGGCCGCGCCGGCCGAGAGCTTCTCGATCGCCTCGGCGATATGGCGCTCCTCGATCACCAGCGGCGGCAGGATGCGCACGACATTCTCGCCCGCCGAGACGGTGAGCAGGCCGTGATGGTCGCGCAGATGCGCCACGAAGGCGCGCGCCTCCACCGCCGGCTTGAGCTTGAGGCCGAGCATCAGGCCAAGCCCGCGCACGCTCTCGAACACATCGTCGTGATTGGGGATGAGCTGCTCCAGCGCCCCACGCAACCGCTCGCCGCGCCGCGCCACCTCGTCGAAGAAGCCCGGCTCCAGCATCACGTCGAGCACCGCCATACCCGCCGCCATGGCCAGCGGGTTGCCGCCATAGGTCGAACCGTGAGTGCCGAACACCATGCCCTTCGCCGCTTCCTCGGTGGCGAGGCAGGCGCCGAGCGGAAAGCCGCCGCCAATGCCCTTGGCAACCGCCATGATGTCCGGCTCGATGCCGTAATGCTCGTGCGCGAAGAACTTGCCGGTGCGCCCATAGCCGCACTGCACCTCGTCCAGCACCAGCAGCAGGCCGTGCTCGTCGCACGCCGCGCGCAGGCCCTTGATGAACGCGGGGTCGCCAGCGGTCAGGCCGCCCTCACCCTGCACCGTCTCGACGAGGAAACCGGCGGTCTCGTCGTCGATCTTCGCCAGCGCACCCTCAAGATCGTTAAAGGTCGCATAGTCGAAGCCGGGTAGCAGCGGCTCGAAGCCGTCGCGCATCTTGGGCTGGTTGGTCGCGCTGATCGTGCCGAGCGTGCGGCCGTGAAACGCATTCTTGAACGTGATGAGCTTGTGGCGCTGCGGATTGCCGTTGGCGAAGTGGTAGCGCCGCGCCGTCTTGATCGAACACTCGACCGCCTCGGCGCCCGAATTGGTGAAGAACACCGTATCGGCGAAGCTGTTGTCGACGATGCGCTGCGCGAACGCCTCCCCCTGCGGCGAGCCGTAGAGGTTGGAGACGTGCATCAGCGTCGCCGCCTGGTCCGCAATCGCCTTCACCAGATGCGGGTGGCCGTGGCCGAGCGCGTTGACCGCGATGCCGCTGGCGAAATCCAGATAGCGCTCGCCTCGCTCGCCGATCAGATAGCAGCCCTCGCCGCGCACGGGACGCACATCGCACCGGGGATAGACGGGCATGAGCGGCGTGATCGACATGAGCCTTTTCCTTTCTGGCCAACGGGCGGCCCGGATGGGGGCAACCCAAACGGAAAAAGGCGGCCCCTTGAAAGGCCGCCATCCTTCAACGCCGCCCCTATAGCGGCCAAGGGGGAGCGAATCAACGGAAGCTCGCAGCGCCCATCAGGGGGCAGGCTAATCGGCCTGCCGCTTCACCACGGCGGGCACGCCGACCGCCAGCGCCCCGGGCGGCACGTCCTTCGTCACCACGGCATTGGCGCCGATCACCGCACCGGCGCCAATCATGATATCCCCCACGATCACCGCCCCGGCCCCGATCTGGACGCCGTCGCCGATGACCGGCTTGGCATTGCGATCGGCAGGATCGGCAATGCCGATCGTCACGTTCTGCCGGATGATGACATCCGAGCCCACCGAACGCGCGCCGATGATGATGCCGCCGAAATGGTCGATCCGCACCCTGCGGCCCACCGGCACATTATAGGAGAGCTTCATGCCGCAGACCCACTCGCACATCTTGAACATGATGCGGTAGACGATCGTGAACGGCAGCCGCAGCAGTCGGGGCCGCACAGACATGCGCCAGTTGCCGAATCGATGCCAGAACAGGGTCCAGAACCCCTGTGCGAGCCAATCGCCGTCATGCGTGCGCAGGTCCTCGGCGACGAGGCTCCAGAAACCGATGTCCCTGGGGTTGGCGTTCACATCGCCGCGCGGCAGCGCGGGCGCCATGGGCCGGGTCGGCGACGGGGGTATGCCCGCGGTCATCGCGCAGATACCTTGATCGTCTTGCCATCCGGCCTCGCCAACAGGGGATCGCCCAGGAACAGCGGACGCAGGACATTGCGGCCAAAATCCCGGAAGAAGCGCACCGGCACATTCGAAGCCTTGCGGCGCACCATCGAGAGCGCGAGATTGATCGCCGCGCCCGCGACGCTCAGCACCGCCGCCATTCGGGCTGCACCGACACCGCGCGTTTTCACATGATATAGCCGCCAGCTATCATACCAGTAGCCGGGCTTGGCGCGGCTCACATGCTTGCCGCCGCGCATGCCCGTCGCCGCACCGGCCACATGCTCGACCTTCGCTTCGGGCACATACCAGACCGACTGGCCAGTGCCATGCAACCGCCACATCAGCTCCGCCTCCTCGAAATAGAGGAAGAAATCGGGATCGAAGAATCCGGCTTCCAGCAGCACCGGGAAGCGGACCATGAACGCCGCGCCGCTCACCCAGTCGACCGGCCGCCGCTCCGTCTCCGGGGGAAGGGCCACCTCCCTGCCCGGCAGTAGCCGATTGAGGATACCGAAGCTCGCCATGCCGACGAATTCGCTCGCCGGGCTGGGGAAGCGAAAGGCGGCCGACACGCGCGTTCCATCGGGCCGCAGTACTGCCGCGCCCGCCGCGACGGCACCCGGATGGTCGTCGAGAAAGGTCGCCATTATATCGACGGCCTCGTTGGCGAGGCGCGCGTCGGGATTGAGGAAGAAGACATAATCGGGCCGCGCCGCAGCCTTGGCCAGCGTGTTCAGCACCACATTATTGCCCCGGCCGAAGCCATGATTCTCGTGTTCCAGGTGGAGCGTCACCCGCTCCCCCCAGCCACGTTCGGCATGGACGCGGCCCAGCATCCCGGCATCATCGCCGGGCGAGCCGTTGTCGACCAGATGAATGTCGACCACCCGGCCGCCATGATCGCGCGCCAGAACGGTCTGCACCGCCTCGGCGGCAAGATCGGCCGTGCCGTAATTGACGATGATGACCGAAATGCGTGTCATGTCAGAGCACTGGAACCCCACTTGCCGTCGCGAGCCCTTGTGGCATCGGCATCATGAAAAAGATATTTCAAACCCGCCGGCATGTGGCACCGACCGGCTTCCTCTCACCTAGCGCTTATATTCGATGATCCTGTGCGTGCCGCCGCGCCGCCGATTCCAGTGAAAGCGCAGCACACCGCCCGCCTGGGCAAACTTGCCGATCACCATCCAGAATCCATAGAAACAGGCGAAGCGCCGGTTGGCGCCCATGCGCGCCTTGCGCCGCGCAAGGCGAACCACCTGAGCCGGATAAACGAGCAACCCGAGCGCAGCGACCAGCCACAGGTCCGTCCACCCGGTAGCGAGCGCCATCAGCGCCACGCCCGTAATCAAAGCGGGGATGAACAGCGCCCAGAGGACAATGCTGCGCAGTTGCCGGCGCCAGTCGGGAAAAGCCGCATCGCCGTGCCGCGCCACATGCTCGGCATAGGCATGGCCCGACCGGCGGACGCGCAGCCAGTTCTGGCGGAATGTCCTGATATCCGCATCGTGCCGCGTCATCTCCGCATCGATCCGGCGGATCTTCCACCCCTCGCGCCCGAGGCGCAGGCAAAGATCCGGCTCTTCGCCGGCGATGAGATCGTCCGTATAGCCGTTCGCCTGACGCAGCGCCGCGACCCGGAACAACACGTCGCCGCCGCACGCCTCGACATAGCCGACCGGCACATTCCACTCATCGTCGCACAGCGCATTGTAGAGCGTCGCCTGCGGAAACCGCTCGCGGCGGCGGCCGAACACCGCGCAGAGACCGGCCTCCCCCTCGATCTCGGCCAGGGCGCGCGGCAGCCACGCCGGATCAAGCTCGCAATCGCCATCGACGAACTGCACGAAGGCAAGGCTCGGATGCAATTCCAGCAACCGGCGCCAACCGGCGTTGCGGGCCAGCGCGGCGGTAAAGCCATTGGGCGCGGCAAGCGGTTCCACCGTCATGCCCAGGCTGCGGGCAAATGCAACGCTGTCATCGGTCGAGCCGGAATCGACGTAGACGACCGGACAGCCGGCGGGCACGCTGCGCAGGCAGCGCTTCAGCCGCTCGCCCTCGTTGCGACCGATCGCAACCAGGCCGACGCGCGCCCCATCGGGCAAGGGAACAGTCGACGCCATCGCCCGGCGGATAAGGCATCGGGCAATCGGGGGTCAACCGGGCCGTGCAGAAGCCGGGAGCCGACGCACTTTGGGGGCGGGGGTCGTCCGAGCCGACCGAGGGAGCGAAGTCCTCTCGCTCAGCGCCGGTGCAGCGCCGCCACCGAGCGCGCGACCGACTGCATCAGTTCCCAGCGCTGGGGGATTGCCAGTGTCGTCTCGCCGATCATCACCGCGATCGCATAGCTGGTGCCGTCCGGCGCGGTCATGATGCCGACGTCGTTATAGCCGGTCGAGCGCGGCGCGAGGTCCTGGCCGGTGCCGGTCTTGTGCAGATAGCTCCAGCCGGCGGGCACGCCCGCCTTGATGCGCTGCGGGCCGGTCTTTGCCTCGCTCATGGTGGAAAGCAACAACTGGGTCGAGGCGGGCGAAAGCATGTCGCCCTTCTTGAGCTTGGCGAGAGCGTGCACGATGGCGAGCGGCGAGGCGCCGTCGATCGGGTTGGCGAGATAGGCATCCAGCGCCTTCTCGCGCACCGAGCGCGGCAGGTTGGCGCGTGCCGTGTAGAAGCGCCGCCCCTGCGACATCTCCTGCGACCAGGTGAGGCCGGCGGTCTGGCTCTGCAACAGCCGCTCGCCGGGGCCGAAGCGGATCGTGTCGGGGCCGAAGAAGCGCCGCGCAAGATAGCCGCGCACCGCATCCGGTCCGCCCACCGTGCGCAGCACCGAATCGTTGGCGGTGTTGTCGCTCTGCGTCATCGCCCGGTAGAACAGGTCGCGCAGCGAGGTCTGGTAGCCCGATCCCTTCACCATCGCCGCGATCGGCTGGTGGAACAGGGTGAGGTCGGCCGGACGGATCATCACCGGCGTATCGAGCGTGATCTTGCCGCGATCGACCGCGTCGAGCATCGTCATCGCCACCCACAGCTTGGAGACGCTCTGCTGCGGGAACAGCTTGTTGCCGTTGTGCGCGATCGTCCAGCCGGCATCCACGCGCTGCACGGCGATACCGACCGAGCCGTTGAAGTTGCGCCCGAGCGTCTCGATGATCGAGACCAGCGCGGGAGACGGGCGGCTGCTCGGTGCCACCGCGACCGGCGCAGGCCCTGGTGGCGGCGATGCCGGCCGTGCGGCCACGGCGGGAGAGGAAACGACCCGGACAGGTGCGGCCGAGGGGATGGCGGTGCAGGCGCCTGCCAGGACCAGCAGGGCGATCCCCGCCGACCATGATGCGAACCGCCGCTTCTGCTGCACCCGATGATTCCCCTTGCCATTCATAACGATAGTTGTTGCCGCCCGATGCTTAACATGGTCCGAACAGGTGCAAGGCGGATGCGACGCACCGAATCGGATTCGCGATCAACCGAGTCCCAGGGTGGGAACCGACCGCTCACGGCACCAGCACCGTATCCTGCGCCTCCGGCAGCATATCGGGATAATCGAGCGTATAATGCAGGCCCCGGCTCTCCTTGCGGCGCAGCGCCGAGCGGATGATGAGCCGGGCGACTTCCAGCAGATTGCGCAACTCGATGAGGTCGGCCGTCACGCGGAAGTTGCCGTAATAATCGTCCACCTCGCGCTGGAGCAGATCGGCGCGGTGCTGGGCGCGTTCCAGCCGCTTGGTAGTGCGGACGATGCCGACATAGTCCCACATGAAGCGGCGGATTTCCTTCCAGTTGTGGTGGACGATCACCTCCTCGTCGCTGTCGGTCACGCGGCTCTCGTCCCACGGCCGGATCGGCGGCGGGGGCGGCAGCGCTTCCCAATGGGCGCGGATGTGGTTGGCGGCCGCCTCACCGAACACGAAGCATTCGAGCAGCGAGTTGGAGGCAAGGCGGTTGGCGCCGTGCAGCCCGCTCTCCGTCACCTCGCCCGCCGCATAAAGGCCGGGCAGGTCGGTGCAGCCATCGAGGTCGATCACCACGCCGCCGCAGGTGTAGTGCTGCGCTGGCACCACCGGGATCGGCTCCCTGGTGATGTCGATGCCCAGATCGAGCAGCCGCGCGTAGATGGTCGGGAAATGCTCCTTGATGAACGCGGCCGGCTTGTGGCTGATGTCGAGATGGACATAATCGAGGCCGAGCCGCTTGATCTCATGGTCGATGGCGCGGGCGACGATATCGCGCGGGGCCAGTTCGCCGCGCGCGTCAAACCGGTCCATGAACCGCTCGCCACCGCCAGGCACGCCGGTCGGCAGCTTCAGGAGCCCGCCCTCGCCGCGCATCGCCTCGGTGATGAGGAAGTTCTTGACCTCCAGATTGTAGAGGCAGGTCGGGTGGAACTGCATCATCTCCATATTGGAGACGCGGCAGCCCGCGCGCCACGCCATGGCGATGCCGTCCCCGGTCGCCCCGCGCGGCGCCGTGGAAAAAAGATAGGTGCGTCCCGCCCCGCCCGACGCAAGGACGGTCGCCCGCGCCACGAAGGCGTCCACCCGCCCCTCACGCTTGTTGAGCGCATAGACGCCCCACACATGGCCATCGCCCGAATATTGCTCGCCATGGCGGGAGGTGATGAGGTCGATGGCGACCATATCCTCCAGCAGCGTGATGTTGGGGTTTGCACGCGCCGCCGCGAGCAGCGCCACCTGCACCGCGTGGCCGGTCGCATCATCGACATGGACGATGCGGCGATGGGAGTGGCCGCCCTCGCGCGTCAGATGCCAGCGCTCGCCGAACTCCGCGCCATCGTTGAACGGCACACCGAGCGCCGCGAGCCGCTCGATCGCCGCCGGGGCTTCGGAGACGACGAACTCCACCGTCGCGCGGTCGTTCAGACCGGCGCCCGCGATCATCGTATCCTCGACATGCGCGGCAAAGCTGTCGCCCGCGTCCAGCACCGCGGCGATGCCGCCCTGCGCCCAGTTGGTCGATCCCCCGTCCAGCGCGCCCTTGGCGAGCACCAGCACCTTGTGGCTCTGTGCCAGATTGATCGCGGCGGTCAGCCCGGCCGCACCGGACCCGATGATGACGACGTCATAATTGGAAATGGTCATGCGCACGCTTCTTGTCGGCCGCCGACCCGATTGCGGCGGGCACCCGATCCCTAACCGCCGCCGGCGGCTTTGGGAAGGGATGGGCGTGCCCCTGCCGGCGCCGCAGAGCCGGGCATGCATGAACGCAGCCTCGCCCGGATCGCGGTCTGTTTCAAAATGAGATGGTTAAGATATGGTGAAGAAGTGGTCAGACATGCTATAGGGCTGACTCACGGGGTAGCGGAAGGCCCCTGGGAAATCGGACACGCTACCCTTGGGCACAGCCTTCGGCGCTAGTCTGTTCAATGTGGGAGAATGGAAATGGGTAAAACGAAGAGCATGCTGCTCGCCGCTGTTGCGGCTGCGGCATTTGCGATGCCAGCCAGTGCGACGCTGACGGTCAATTTTGGGGGCGCTTCAGCTCCCATCAGCGGCGTTTCCGGTACCAATGACTTTGAGTTCGACCTTGCTGCCTTGACTCCGAGCCTGACTCACTACGTCACGAACTTCTCGAGCGTCATAGTGTCGGATGCGCCGGTTACGATCAGCGTCTACAAGATGGGCGCGGAGAGCGGCGACACGAACTGGGTGCAGATCAACGGCACCAATTATGGCGAAAGCAACGAGACCTGGGCCCTTGGCAATATCTTCCTGACCTCGTTCGACCAAGGCAACGGCGCCTTGGGTGGTGAGATCAAGTTCACCGGCACCGGTCTGGATGGTACGTTCTACGACCTCGTCGGCAGCGGCCAGGTCGCCGTGTTCCTCCCGACTGGGGTGAGCGGCAGCTACTCGAACAACAGCCTCTATTTCGGCTTCAACGACTCGGGCAGCGCCGATGGCGATTTCGACGACTACGTCATCCGCATCACCTCCTCCCCGGTTCCCGAGCCGGCGACTTGGGCGATGATGGTGCTGGGCCTCGGGCTGGTGGGTGCCGGCATGCGCCGCCGCCGCACGACGGTCAGCTTCGTCTGAACCGACTCGCGAAAGCGATCATGAACAAGGGAAGGGCCGCCGGTCGGATGATCGGCGGCCCTTCTTATTGTCGGCCCGCTTCAACCGGTGTCGCTCCGGTCGTGAAACAGGCGTCATCCTATCCTCCCGCTCCGGCATAGGACGTGCGCACACAACCGATGGATCGGGATTCAGACGTGTCAGCCACCTTTGCTCGCGACCGCCCGCTTCCCTGCACTGGCCGACCCAGCGCCTCGCGAATATCATGACAGCCGTATAGAGAAGCGATGCTGACAGATCGCCGCCCCGGCAGCGCAGCACCTGCTCAGGCGCTCCCTGGACTATCCACCCATCGGCGCCACCGGATCGCCCATTTATCGGCAATTCCGCGCGACTTCCCGCCGAACAGTCGCTTCCCCAACGTGATCGCCTGCATGTCCAGCGCCTCGATCCGGCGATGGGCTCGCGCCACCAGTCGCATCATCGCCTCGGCTTCGTCGCCCCGCGCGCGGGAGCTAGCCAAGGTTTCCAGCAGGAGATCCAGATCGTGCCGCTCACCGAGCAGATCGCAGAGTCTCACGACCCGCTTTGCCCGCTTGCCGGCCTCGTCCTCGGCGACACCACGCAACAGGCGCATATGCTGCCAGTGATATTTGGCCTGCTTGCGCCACTCGTGGCCCGCCTCGGCATCAGCCGTCGCCTCGAACGTCTTCATCGCGCGACGGGCGGCCTTGATTGTGCGGGTGAAGCCCGCCGCCAGCGCATCCCAGCCATCGGCGTTCACCGCCCAGCTCGCCGCGCGCACCCGTGCCGCCAGCAGAGGCGCCACGCAACGATCCAGCGCCGCGCGCGCCGTGGCCTCGTCAGCATGATCGGGCGGCAAGGCGGTGCGCAGCGATGCAATCGCCGCCCCATCGCTGCCCGCCAACCTTGCCAGCGTATCGGCGAGCACGGCGCCATCGCGCACGCCGGCCAGTTGTCGGGCGATATCCCGCAGCGCCGCATTCTCCGCCGCGAAGGACGGAAAGGCCGGCCGCACCAGCCGAATCAGTCCACGCAGCGCCTTGCAGCGCCGCCGCACTTCGTGGACCACGCGCCCCGGCGGCCGCTCGGCCGCGCGGATCGCCGCCAACGCCGCATCCAGCTCCGCACAGGCGATCCGCCGCACCGCGCTTTCGACCGTCTCGTCCGATGGCTGAAAGCGGAAGGCCATGGCTTAGGACAGGTCGCCGTTCAGTTCAGGGCGAGCCGACAATGGCGATTTTTCGCGACCCGGAGCACAGCCTGCTTTCAGTATGCAAGCACCGAAAGCGCTGAAAAGCGGCGTTTGCAGGCCGGCATAGGGTGAATGGCGGCCCATCCTAATGCGCGGCGCCCCAGCTCGGCCCGGTGCCGATCTCCACGCCCAGCGGAATGGAGAGCCGCACCATCGGCTCGGCGGCGCCGGCCATTACGGTGCGGATGATCGGCGTGGCGGCCTCAACCTCCTCGTCCGCCACCTCGAACACCAGCTCGTCATGCACCTGCAACAGCATCCTGGTGCGGGTGAGCCCGGCCTGCGCCAGCGCCGGCCCCATGCGGGCCATGGCACGCTTGATGATGTCCGCGCTGGTGCCCTGGATCGGCGCGTTGATCGCCGCGCGCTCGGCGCCCTGGCGGATATGCTGGACGGAGGCGCGGATCTGCGGGAACCATGTCTTGCGGCCGAACAAAGTCTCGGTGTGGCCGTTGTGCCGCGCCTTCTCCAGCGTCTCGTTGATGTAGGCGGAGATGCCGGGAAAGCGCTCGAAATAGCGGTTTATCATCGCCTGCGCCTCCTCCGGATCAATCTCCAGCCGCCCGGCGAGACCCCAGCGCGAAATGCCGTAGAGGATGGCGAAGTTGATCGTCTTGGCACGCGCGCGCGTGTCGCGGTTGATCTCGCCGAACAGTTCCTTGGCGGTCGCGGCGTGAATATCCTCACCGCGCAGGAACGCCTCGCGCAGCGGCGGCACGTCCGCCATATGCGCCGCCAGCCGCAGCTCGATCTGGCTGTAGTCCGCCGCGAGGATGACATGGCCCGGCTCGGCGATGAAGGCATCGCGAATCTGCCGGCCCACCTCGGTGCGGATCGGAATGTTCTGGAGATTGGGATCGGTGGAGGAGAGCCGCCCGGTCTGCGCGCCGGTGAGGCTATAACTGGTGTGCACGCGGCCCGTCACCGGGTTGATCTGCGCCTGCAACGCATCGGTGTAGGTGGACTTGAGCTTGGCAAGCTGCCGCCAATCGAGCACCAACCCGGCGATCTTGACGCCCTCGGCCTTCATCTTCTCCAGCACGGTCACATCGGTCGAATAAGCGCCGGACTTGCCCTTCTTGCCGCCCTTGAGACCCATCTTGTCGAACAGGATCGCGCCGAGTTGCTGGGTGGAGCCGATGGCGAAGGGCTGCCCCGCCTCCGCCTGAATCTCCTCCTCCAGCCGTGCCATGTCCTGGGCGAACTGGCCGGAGAGGCGCGAGAGCTGCTCGCGATCCACCTTGATCCCCGCGCGCTCCATGCGGGCGACGACCGGGATGAGCGGCCGGTCGACCAGCTCGTAGATGCGCGTCGCGCCTTCCTGCGACAGGCGCGGCTTGAAGCGGGTCCACAGCCGCCACGTCACGTCCGCATCCTCGCCGCCGTAGCGGGTCGCGGCACCAAGCGGCACCTGCGCGAAGCTGATCGCCTTCCTGCCGGTGCCGGCCACGTCCTTGAAGCTGATGCACGTGTGCTCCAGCACGGCGTGCGCTACCTCATCCATGCCATGCCCGGCGAGCGACTGGCCGGCGTCGAGATCGAAGCTCATCACCATCGTGTCGTCGAGGGGGCTGATGTCGAGACCGTGCCGGGCCAGCACGTTGATGTCATATTTGATGTTGTGGCCGATCTTGAGCACGCCGGGGTCGCAGAATAGCGGCCGGAGCCGTGCGACCACCTCCGCCAGCGGAAGCTGCGGTGGCACCTCGCCGAACATGTCGTCGCTGCTGCGGTGGCCGAGCGGAATATAGCAGGCACGGCCCGGCGCGGTGGCAAGGCAGATGCCGACAAGATTGGCGGCGATGCTGTCCAGCGCGTCCGTCTCGGTATCAACGGCGATGATGCCGCTGGCGTAGCTCTGCGCAATCCAGTGCTCCAGCCGCTCGATGGTCGTCACCGTCTCGTAGGAATCGCAGTCGATCGGCGGCAGCGGCACGAAATCGGGCACGCCGGGATCGGCCGTGGCGGCGGCCGCAGCAACCGGATCGGGCTTCTCCCGCCCCGGCGCGTGCGCAGCCATGCGCGAGAGCAATGTCTTGAAGCCCTGATCCTCCAGAAACGCGCGCAGCGGCTCGGGCGGAATCCCATCGAGCCGCAATTCCTCCAGCATATGCGGCAGCGGCACTTCCTGATGCAGCGTCACCAGCTCGCGGGAGAGGCGAGCGAGCGCTTCATGCTCGATCAGCCGTTCCTTGAGCCTGGAGGGCTTCATCGCCGGCGCAGCGGCCAGCACCGCGTCGAGATCGCCATATTCGCCGATCAGCTTGGCGGCCGTCTTGGCACCCACCCCCGGCACGCCCGGCACATTGTCCACGCTGTCGCCCATCAGCGCCAGCACGTCACCCAGCTTCTCGGGCGGCACGCCGAACTTGTCCATCACATAGGTCGGCCCGCGCCGCTCGTTCTTCATCGTGTCGAGCATGTCGACGCCCGGCTGGATGAGTTGCGCCAGATCCTTGTCGGAGGAGACGATGGTCACGTCCCACCCCGCCGCGACCGCCTGCACCGTGTAGGTGGCGATGATATCGTCCGCCTCGAACCCGTCCTCCTCGATGCAGGGCAGCGAGAAGGCGCGCGTCGCCTCGCGGATCAGCGGGAATTGCGGGACGAGATCTTCCGGCGCCGGCGGCCGGTTGGCCTTATATTGATCGTAGAGATCGTTGCGGAAGGTGTGCGAGCCCTTGTCCAGCACCACCGCGAGGTGGGTCGGCCCCTCCTCCTTGTCGAGCGCGTCAGCCAGCTTCCAGAGCATGGTAGTATAGCCGTAAACGGCCCCCACGTTCAGCCCGTGCCGGTTGGTCAGCGGCGGAAGCTGGTGATAGGCGCGGAAGATGTAGCTGCTTCCGTCGACGAGATAGAGGTGATTCCGGGAACTCATGGCGCAGGGGATAGCGCGGCCCGGCGGGGGATGCCAGCGGCGAGCCGGCCGCACCCCCATTCCTCCATCCTCAGGCAACGGCAGCGTCCACGCGGGGCTTCACCGGGATGCGCAGGTAACGCACGCCGTTCGCCTCCGCCTCGGGGAAGCGGCCGGCGCGGATGTTCACCTGGATGGAGGGGAGCAGCAGCCTGGGCACCGCCAGACCCGCGTCGCGCGCCTCACGCATCGCCACGAAATCATCCTCGGATACGCCGTCATGCACATGCACGCTGGTGCGCCGCTGCTCGGCGACCGTGGTCTCCCAGCGATACTCGTCACGGCCGGGCGCCTTGTAATCATGGCACAGGAACAGCCGCGTCTCGCCGGGCAGGCTCAGCAGCCGGCGGATCGAGCGATAGAGCGTGCGCGCGTCGCCGCCGGGGAAGTCGGCGCGGGCGGTGCCATAGTCCGGCATGAACAGCGTATCGCCCACGAACACCGCGTCGCCGATGCGATAGGCCATGTCTGCCGGCGTGTGACCCGGCACGTGCATCGCCTCCACGGTGAGCGCCCCGAGCGCGAACCGCTCGCCATCCGCGATCAATCGGTCGAAGTCGGAGCCGTCAGTCCTGAGGTCGGTCATCGCAAAAACCGGACGGAAGATGCGCTGCACGTCGCGGATATGCGCGCCGATGCCGATCCAGCCGCCGCTGCGTGCCTTGATATAGGGCGCGGCCGAAAGATGGTCGGCATGGGCGTGCGTCTCCAGGATCATGGCGATGCGCCAGCCGCGCGCTTGCGCCGTGGCGACGATCCGCTCGGCCGAGCGGATATCCGCCTCGCCCGAAGCCAGATCGAAATCCAGCACCGGGTCGATCACCGCCGCATCACCCGTGGCGGGATCGGCGACCAGATAGCTGATCGTGTTGGTGGGTTCGTCGAAGAACGCTTCGATCACGGGGCCGGAAGCGGGGGACGGATGCGCGGACATACGATTCTCCTCTTTCATGCCTTGACTATATATTAGAATAATCTAAATTAGCAATATCTAAAGGAAAGAGACGCAATGCCCGCTGCCCCGATGGATATGGCCACGTTTGAAAGAAAGGCCGGCGAGGTCGCCGAGCGGCTGAAGGCGATGGCCAATGGCCGCCGCCTGATGGTGCTCTGCAAGCTCACCGAGCAGGGCGAGATGACGGTGGGCGATCTGGCCGATGCGGTCGGGCTCTCGTCCTCCGCCCTCTCCCAGCATCTGGCAAAGATGCGGGAGGAAGGGCTCGTCACCTACCGGCGGGAGAGCCAGACGCTCTGGTATCGCATGGCCGACGCACGGACCGAGGCGCTGCTCGCCACCCTTTATGACCTCTACTGCAAGGAGTGACTCTCATGGCGATCGAAACCCTCTCCCCCGCCGACGCGCAGGCCGCGATCAAGGCCGGCGCCACGCTGGTCGATATCCGCGCGGCGGACGAACATGCCCGCGAGCATATTGCCGGTGCCGTCAACATGCCGCTCGACCGGCTGGATTGCAGCGCTCTGCCCGAGGGCGCGGTGATCTTCCACTGCCGCTCGGGCATGCGCACCCGTTCCAACGCCGATGCGCTGGCCGCTGCCGCGCAGGGCCGGGCCTGCTATATTCTCGATGGCGGGATCGACAACTGGCGGGCCTGCGGTCAGGCCACCGCGGTGGACCGCAAGCAGCCGCTGGAGCTGATGCGGCAGGTTAAGCTTGCCGCCGGCGGACTGGTGCTGCTCGGCGTCGTGCTGGGTTTCCTCGTCGCACCGCCCTTCTTCGCCCTCTCCGCCTTCGTCGGCGCCGGGCTGATGCTGGCGGGGGCGACCGGCTGGTGCGGCCTTGCCCACATGCTGCGCCACATGCCCTGGAACCGCGCGCTGGCCTGAGCCGGGCATGACGCTCGCCACCCTCGCCGCCGCTCTGCTCTCGGGCGGGCTGATCGGCCTCATCCTCGGCCTGGTGGGCGGGGGCGGCTCGATCCTCGCCCTGCCGCTGCTCGTCTATGGGGTGCAGATCGGCTCCACCCATGCGGCGATCGGCACGGCGGCGGTAGCGGTTGCCGCCAATGCGCTGGTCGGGCTCGCCGGCCACGCACGGGCGGGAACGGTCAAATGGCCCTGCGCCGGCGTGTTCGCGCTGGCCGGCATCGCCGGCGCGGCGCTCGGTGCGGAGGCGGGGAAGGCGGTGGACGGAACGCGGCTGCTCACCCTGTTCGGCCTGCTGATGATCGCGGTCGGCCTCGCCATGCTGCTCAAGCGCGGGCGGACCGAGCGCCCGGACGTGCGCCTCTCGGCGGAGACCGCGCGCCACCTCCTCCCGCGCCTCGTTCCGGCCGGTTTCGGCGTCGGGCTCGCCGCCGGCTTCTTCGGCATCGGCGGCGGCTTCCTGATCGTGCCCGCGCTGATCGCCGCCACCGGCATGCCCGCCCGCCATGCGATCGGCACCTCGCTGGTGGTCGTGGCGGCGCTGGGGCTGACCACCGCCGCCTCCTACGCATTCTCCGGCTATGTCGACTGGACGTTGGTGGCGCTGCTCACCCTCGGCGGGATCGCGGGCGCCGCGCCGGGCATCCTGCTCGGCCGCCGGCTTGCCGCGCGCAAGGGCCTGCTCGAACGGCTGTTCGCCGGCATCGTCATCCTCGTCGGGATCTATGTCGCCTTGCGCGCCTTCTAGTCCGGCGCCCGTTGCCTCGCCCGCCGTGCGCCGCTAGAGACCGCAGCCACAGGAAATCCAATCAATTGAAGGAACAGGCTGTGGCAGGCCATAGCAAATTCAAGAACATCATGCATCGCAAGGGCGCGCAGGACAAGAAGCGCGCGGCCGCCTTCTCCAAGCTGGCGCGCGAAATCACCGTCGCCGCCAAGATGGGCACGCCCGATCCGGACATGAATCCGCGCCTGCGTCTGGCGATCAACGCCGCCAAGGCGCAGTCCGTGCCCAAGGACAATATCCAGCGCGCCATCGACAAGGCGAGCCGGGGCGACGGGGAGAATTACGAGGAAGTCCGCTACGAGGGCTACGGCCCGGGCGGCGTGGCGCTGATCGTCGAGGCGCTGACCGACAATCGCAACCGCACCGCTACCAACGTGCGCACCGCTTTCTCCAAGAACGGCGGCAATCTCGGCGCAAGCGGCGCGGTGAGCCACGGGTTCGACCGCATGGGCCTCATCACCTATCCGGCAAGCGCGGGCGATGCCGACGCGATCTTCGAGGCGGCGCTGGAAGCCGGCGCGGAGGACGTGGAGTCGAACGAGGACGAGCACGAGATCTGGACGGCGATGGATTCGCTGCACGAGGTCGCCAGGGCGCTGGAGGACAGGCTCGGCCCGGCGGAGAGCGCCAAGCTCGCCTGGAAGCCGCAGACCACCGTCGAGCTGGACGAGACCAACGCCGGCACGCTGCTCAAGCTGGTCGACACGCTCGACGACGATGACGACGTGCAGACCGTCTGGGGCAATTACGAAGTGCCCGACGAGGTGATGGCCAAGCTGGGCTGAGCGCGGCTACACCCGTCTCGCATACGGGGCGGAGAAACGGATATGGCGCGCGATACGGGCAAGACGGCGCGGCTGGCGGTCGGCATCTGGTATAACGACCGCACCGGCCACATCCATGTCGCGGCCGCCGGCCACTTCATCTCGACGGTGAGCGGCGATCCGGCGTCGAAGCGCTATCATCCCAATCTCTATCGCAAGCTGGCGACCTGCCTGCGCGACATGGGCAAGCCGCACCCACCGATCGCGCCTGCCAAGGGCGCGCCGGAACCATGCTGATCCTCGGTCTCGATCCCGGCCTCGGCACCACCGGCTGGGGGCTCGTCCGGGCAGAGGGCAACCGCCTCTCGCACGTCGCCAACGGCCAGATCCGCACCGAGGCGAGCGAACCGCTGCCCCGCCGGCTGGTCGCGCTGGACGCGGCGTTGGCCACGCTGCTCGCCACCCACGCGCCCGATCAGGCGGCGGTGGAGGAAGTGTTCGTCAACACCAACCCGCAGTCCACGCTCAAGCTGGGGCAGGCGCGCGGCGTCGTGCTGCTCGGCGCGGCGCGCACCGGCATCCCGGTCGGCGAATATGCCGCGCGGCTGGTCAAGAAGGCGGTCGTCGGCGTCGGCAATGCCAGCAAGGATCAGGTCCACGCCATGGTCGCGCGGCTGCTGCCGGGCGTGCGCATCGCCGGGCCGGATGCGGCGGATGCCCTCGCCATCGCCATCACCCATGCCCACCATGTCGCGAGCGCGCGGCGGATACCGGGCCTGCGATAGCGCCGGCCCAGCGCCAGGACGGACCGCCATTCAGGAGATGGTGAGCCGGAGTCGCAGACGACGGGCAAAATGGTTGATTTTCGCGACCCGGAGCGCAGCGGACTATAGGCCCGTAAGCACCGGAAGCGCGAAAATGCGCCATTTGCAGGCCGCCAGAACTGAATGGCGATCCGTCCTAGCCCCGCCCCCAGAACAGAAACGCCACCGCGCCCATCAGGCAAGCGAAGGCCCCGGCGTGCCGCCAGCCGAGCGGCTCGCCCAGCACCGCCACCATGAACACGCCGAACACGGTCAGCGCGATTGCCTCCTGCGCGATCTTGAGCTGCCCCGCGCTCCAGCCGCTCGCATAGCCGATCCGGTTGGCCGGCACCGCAAAGCAATATTCGAAGAAGGCGATGCCCCAGCTTATCAGGATGACCAGCAGCAGCGGCCGGGCCATGCCGCCCTTGAGATGCCAATACCAGGCGATGGTCATCAGGATATTGGAGGCGAAGAGCAGTGCGACGGTCGGCATGATCCGCTGATGCCAGCGCCCGCAACCGCGCGCCATGGGGAAAATGACGGGAGGCCGCCTCTCCTTACAGGCTGGCGACCCGGGCGAAGATGCGATGGAGCAGCTCGGCGCACTGTTCCAGCTCCGCATCGTCGAGATCGGCGAGCACGGCGGCGCGCTCCTGATCGAGGATCGGCTGGATTTTCTTCACCACCGCCATGCCGGCCGGGGTGAGCGAAATCAGCTTCGAGCGCCCGTCGCGCGGATTGTCCACGCGCGTGATGAGCCCGTCTGCGACCAGTCCCTCCACTACCCGCACCAGCGTCGGCCACTGCACGAACAGGCGCTGGCCGACATCGGTCAGCGTCGCCGGCTGCGGCCCAAAAGCGAGCGTGAACAGCGCCTGCCAACGCGCCCGCGTCTGCCCCGTCTCGGCGCGCAGCCTGTTGTCGATATGGGTAATCCACGAGCGGCCGGCCATGACCAACAGCCGCGAGAGGCGATATTCCCGGTCCAGCCGCGTCCCCGCGGGATAGAAATCGTCGTAGCGGTTCGCCCACGATTCGAAGTCGCCGATCCGCTCGCCCCGCGCGCACGCTTCACCCTTGCCGTCTGCCCGCGCAGCCATGCTGCCTCCCCTGCCGCAGATTATGGCTATGCTTGTAGCCTGTTGTCGCGAAATTGAAACCGTCGCGGTGGCCCCGGCCAACCTCTGCAAGAGCGCCATGGTGACAGGCGTGCCGGGCCAGCCTATGCTCGCCGCCGAGAAGCGTTCGGCAGAGGCTCCGGACGTGCCGACAAGGAGAGATGGCCATGCACAAGATTATGCTCGACCCCGATCTGGTGGCACGGCTCACGGCCGAACGCGGCGGCCAGCTCCACGTCATCGACCGGATCGACCCGGCCCGCACCGCCCATCTCATCATCGACATGCAGAACGGCTTCGTCGAGGAGGGCGCGCCGGTGGAGGTGCCGACCGCCAGGGAAGTGGTGCCCGCGATCAACCGCATCAGCCGCGCCGTGCGCGAGGCCGGTGGGCAGAATTACTTCGTGCAGTTCACCACGCCGGTGGGCAATCTCTCGTCCTGGTCGAGCTTCTATTCGCGCTTCTCGAACGCCGTCGCCAAGGGCCATCAGGATGCCTTCACCCCCGGCACGCATTACTGGAGCCTCTGGCCCGCGCTGGACGTGGACGAGAACCGGGACCGGACGATCGAGAAACTGCGCTTCGGCGCCTTCATCCCCGGCACCTGCGATCTCGACGCGGAGCTGCGTGCGCGCGGCATCGACACCGTCATCATCAGCGGCACGCTCACCAACTGCTGCTGCGAATCCACCGCGCGCGACGCGATGCAGCTCAATTACCGGGTGATCTTCGCCACGGACGCCAACGCCGCGCTCACCGACGCCGAGCACAACGCGACGCTCAACAACATGCTGTTCCTTTTCGCCGACGTGCGCCCTTCCGAGGAGATCGCCGCCCTGCTCGAAGGCGCCATGGCCCCGGCGGGCTGAGCAAGGCATCGCATGAGGCCCGTGCTCCCGCGAAAGCAGGAGCCCAAGGCGGCAAGACCTGCGGCTGACCTCTCGCGCTCCATCAGCCCAGCCCGCGCAACCGCTCATCCCGCATCCAGCGCGCTACGCCTCGCACAACGCCTTGAGCTGCTCGGCGCAGACCGCCCAGCCCCGCTCGAAGCCCATCGCCTTGTGCTGCTCAAGCGCCTCCTCGGTCCAGTGGCGGGCGGAGGCCGTGTAGCGCGTGCCCGCCCCCTCCGGCTCGATCTCCCAGACGCCGACCATGAACCGCCCGGCCGGCACCCAGCCGGCGGTGAAGGCGTCCGTCGAGATGAAGCGCCTGCCCGGTACGACATCGAGAAACACGCCCTCGGTGGAAACCTCCTCGCCCTCCGGCCCGCGCATGATCGTCGCCGCGCGGCCGCCGGGTCGCCAATCCTGCTCGATGATCTCGACGGTCCACGGGCGGGGACACCACCAGTCCTCCTGCCGCTGTGTCATGGCGTGCCACACCTTGTCCGGCGGCGCGGCGATATAGGTGGTGACGCTGAGCGTCCTGTCGGCTTGGTCGGTCATGGCAGCATCCTTCTCCAGGGGGCTGGATCGTCAGTCGCGCTCGGGCGCACCGGGCGGGAAATAACCGCGATAGGGCCGCGCCTCCTCGATGCAACGCGCGACCGAGGGATGGGCATTGAGCCGGGTGCGATAGGCCCGCAGCGCCGCAAGGCTCTCCGGGATCGGCCGCACCCAGTCAGCATAGAACAGCGCTGGCGCCGCCGCGCAATCGGCCAGCGAGAAGCTCTCGCCGCACGCCCACGATCCCTTGGCCAGCCGTGCATCGAGCCAGCCATAGATGGTGTCCAGCGCCTGTTCCGCCTTCCCGATCCGCACCCGATCCGGCGCCGCGCGATCGACGAGATATTCCTGCACGATCGCGTTCATCGGCGTCATGACGTGATTGTCGAACACGCGGTCCATGAACCGCACGTCGAGCGCATCGGCAGGCTGCGCCGGGATCAACGGCGCGCGCTCATAATGCCGCAGGTCGAGATATTCGATGATCGTCGTCGATTCGATCACCGGCAGCGGCGCATCGCCCCCCTCGTCGACCAGCACGGGAAACTTGCCAAGCGGCCAGTATCCGCGCAGCGCCTCCATCACCCCATCGCCTTCGACCATTCGATAATCGAACGGCAGCTCTTTCTCGTAAAGCGCGATCAGCGCCTTCCAGCAGTAGGAGGAGAAGGGGTGGGCGAACAGCGCGTAGCTCATGCCGCCTCCCCCGCGAACGCCGCCTGAAGCGCGGCCAGATCCAGCTTGTGCATCGTCATCAGCGCCTCGTTCATACGCGCGACCTGCTCGGGGCGGCCCTCCGCCTGCATGGCGATCAACACATGCGGCACGACCTGCCATGAGACGCCGTAGCGGTCCTTGCACCAACCGCACATGCTCTCCGCCCCGCCATCGGCGATGAGCGCATCCCACACCCGATCCAGCTCCGCCTGATCGACGACCGGCACGACGAAGGAGACCGCCTCGCTCTGCGGGAACTGCGGCCCGCCGTTGAGCGTGGCGAAGGGGCGCCCGGCAAGCGTGAAGGTCACGAGCATGACCGTCCCCGCCTTGAAATACGGCGGAAACGGAGAGTCCGCCGTGTAGCGGCTGATCTGGTCGATCCGCGAATCGGGAAACAGCGACACGTAGAAGCGCGCGGCCTCCTCGGCGGTTCCGTTCATCCAGATGCAGGGGGTGATCGGGTCAGTGAGCATGGCGGATCTCCTCATGCGCCCCCGGCGAGCGCGAACCGCACGCCCTGCGGATCGGTGCCGACGATGATATGATTCCCGCCCGGCACCTCGTGCGGGCCATTGTCGATGCGGCCGCCATGGGCCTTCACAGCCTCGATGGCGGCGGCAATCGACGGCACGGTGAAATACGGCTGCCAGCGCGGCGCGCCCTCGCCCCGCATGGAGGCGCCGATGCGGATATCCCCGGCATAGAGGAAGCGATAATCGCCCATCGGCCCCATCGGCATGGACTCCGGGTTGGTCCAGCCGAACACCGCCGCATAGAAAGCGTCCGCCTTGTCCTGATCGGATGTGGCCAGTTCGTTCCAGCAGCAGTGGCCCGGCGCGTCGGGCGAGAAGGCGGTGCTGGTGCCCTCCACCGAACCGCGCATCACATAGAAGGGGGCGCCCTGCGGATCGCTCGCCATGGCAAAGCGGCCGACATCGGGAATGTCGGTGGGCGGCACATGGATCCGCCCGCCGTGCTCCTTGATCGCCGCCGCGGTCGCATCCACGTCATCGACGCCGATATAGCCGATCCACAGCGGCTTCATGCCCTGCGCCGCCATGTCGTCGTCAATCGCCATCATCCCGCCCACGCTCGCGTCCGGCGCGTCGATCATGCGATAGTCCATGCCCGGCATGCCGCTCGCCGCGCCGATCGCCCAGCCGACGACCGGCCCGTAGAAGGCGCGCGCCGCATCCAGATCGGTGGTCATCAATTCATACCAGATGAATTCGCCATGCTTGTTGGTCATGTCGTCTCTCCTTCGCTTTGCGGGCCGCCGCTGGTCGCAGGGTCAGGCGCTTCGGTCGAGAATGGCGGAGAAGCCGCCGTAGATGAGGCGCGCCCCGGCCATGGGGTTGTCCTCCGGCCCTTTCATGCGCGGATCGGCCATGCACTTCTCCCAGCCCGCGTCGCGCGCCGCCTTGTCCGGCCATTCGATCCAGGAGAAGACCACGTCCTCGCCCTCCTCCGCGACCACGGCGGTGCGGAAGTCGTTGGTCTTGCCGACCATCAGGTCGTCGTTCCATGATTCGACCACGCGCAGCGCGCCATGCTCCAGGAAGATCGGCGCGGCCGCCTCTGCCATGGCGATATAATCCTGCTTGCGGCCCGGCTTCACCGGGCAGAGAAATCCGTCAACATAGGTCATGTCGGCACTCCTTCCTCATGGGGCGCGAGAACGCCCGTCGGCGCCATTCGCGCGCCAGCCTTCGCCCCCGCAAATCCCGGTTCAACCGGCAGCGGCCTCCTGCGAGGCCATCGCCGCCGCCATGTCCATCCACGCCGTCTCCCAGATGTGCCCATCCGGATCGGCATAGCTGCGGCCATACATGAAGCCATGGTCCTGCGCCGGGTTGGGGTCGGCCATGCCGCCGGCCGCCGCCGCGCGGTCCACCGTCGCATCCACCGCCGCGCGGCTCTCCTCCGAGAGCGCCAGCAGCACCTGCGCGGTCTCATGCGCATCGGGGATCTTGCGCGGGGTGAAGCCACTGAACCGCTCGTGGGTGAGCAGCATCACGCAGATCGTCTCCGAGAGGCGGATCATCGCCGCGCTGTCGTCGCTGAAATGCTTGTCCTGCACGCCGCCCACGGCGCTATAGAAGGCGATCGACCGCTCAAGGTCGCGCACCGGCAGGTTCACGAAAATCATCTTGTCCATGGCAGCCCTTCTCCCTTGGCCCTCGTTCCGGTCGATTCGCCCGGAGCTTGTCGACGGTGCCTGTTTTGATTATATACTGCAACTATGAAGTTAGAAAAAACAACCAAACGGTCGGAAACAGCGACAAGCCGCCGCTATGAGGACGCCTGCGGCACCGCACTGGGGCTGGAGCTGCTCGGCGACCGCTGGGCCATGTTCGTCGTGCGCGAGCTTATGCTCGGCCCCCGCCGATTCAGCGACTTGCGCGGCGACCTGCCCGGCCTCAGCGCCAACGTGCTCACCCAGCGCCTCACCGAGCTGGAAGCGCGCGGCATCGTCGAGAAGACAACGCTGCCGCCGCCCGCCAACGTGCATGTCTACGGCCTCACCCCGTGGGGCTATGAGGCGGAGATCATCATCCGCGAACTGGGCCGCTGGGCCGTCCGCTCGCCGCTGCACGATCCCACGCTGCCGATCAGCCCGGTCTCGATCATGCTCTCGCTGCGCACGCTCATCGTCCCGGAACGGACGAAAGATCTGGATTTCGTCGTCGGCTTCCGCTTCGGCGCACTGGCCTTCCGGGGCCATCTGAAAGGCGACCAGATCGCCGTCACCCGCGAGGAGCCGGACGATGCGGCCGCCATGTTCATCGGCACCGCGCCCGGCCTCGGCGCCTATGTCCATGGCGGCATGCCGCTCGGCGCACTTGAGGCAGCCGGCCTGCTGCGCACCGAGGGGGACCCTGCCCTGATCGCGCTGTTCCCCAGCCTGTTCGAGTTGCCGGAGAAGCTGCCGCCCAAAGAATAGGCTCGACTTCCCCCCGCGCGCCGGCCTATCGACGCGGCGGGGGGAGAGAACGAATCGTGATCGCAACGGTGGCGACAGTGGCGTTCCTCGGGCTGGAGGCGCGCCCGGTCGAGGTGCAGTGCCAGCTCGTGGCGGGCCTGCCCAATTTCATCGTCGTCGGGCTGGCGGACAAGGCCGTGGCGGAGAGCCGCGAGCGCGTGCGCAACGCCATCGCCGCCATCGGCCTCTCGCTGCCGCCCAAACGCATCACCATCAACCTCTCGCCCGCCGATCTGCCCAAGGAAGGCTCGCATTACGATCTGCCGATCGCGCTGGCGCTGCTCGCCGCGATGGGCGTGGTCGATGCCGAGCATCTCGCCGACCATCTCGTCGTCGGCGAACTGGGGCTGGACGGCCGCCTCGCCCCCGTGCCCGGCGTGCTGCTCGCCGCGCTCCATGCCGCCGCGCGCGACCTCACCCTCATCTGTCCCGCCGCGCAAGGTGCCGAGGCCGCCTGGGCGGGATCGGACGGCGTGCTCGCCGCGCCGGACCTGCTCACCCTCATCAATCACATGAAGGGCGCGACCATCCTCCCCCGGCCCGTGCCCGGCGAGGCGGAGCCGCCACCGCCCGCGCCCGATCTGGCACAGGTCAAGGGGCAGGAGGTCGCCCGCCGCGCGCTGGAGATCGCGGCCGCTGGCGGGCATAATCTACTGATGGTCGGCCCGCCCGGCGCCGGCAAATCCCTCATGGCAAGCTGCCTGCCCGGCATCCTGCCGCCGCTCTCGCCGGCCGAAGCGTTGGAAGTCTCGATGGTCGCCAGCATCGCCGGCACGCTCTCGGGCGGGCGGATCAGCCAGAGCCGCCCCTATCGCGCGCCGCACCACAGCGCCTCCATGGCCGCGCTGGTCGGCGGCGGCCTGCGGGTGAAGCCGGGCGAGGTCAGCCTCGCGCATCTGGGCGTGCTGTTCCTCGACGAGCTGCCCGAGTTCCAGCGCGCCGTGCTGGACAGCCTGCGCCAGCCGCTGGAGACGGGCACCGTCAGCGTCGCCCGCGCCAACGCGCACGTCACCTATCCGGCCCGCGTCCAGCTCATCGCCGCCATGAACCCGTGCCGCTGCGGCCACCTCGCCGATCCGGCGCTGGCCTGTTCGCGCGCGCCGCGCTGCGCGGTGGATTATCAGGCCAAGGTCTCCGGCCCGCTGCTCGACCGGATCGACCTGCATGTCGAGGTCGCCGCGCTTTCGGCAGCCGATCTCGTCCGCCCCGCGCCCGCCGAAAGCTCCGCGCAGGTCGCCGCCCGCGTCGCCGCCGCCCGCGCCCTCCAGACCGCGCGCGCGGACCGCTGCCACGGCGCCCGCACCAACGCCGAACTGGGCAGCGACGCGCTGGACACTATCGCCGCCCCGGACGACGCCGGCCATGCCCTCCTCGCCGAAGCCGCCGCCGCGATGAAGCTCTCCGCGCGCGGCTACACCCGCGTCCTGCGCGTGGCCCGCACCATCGCCGACCTCGCCGGCGCGGAAACGGTCGGCCGCCTCCACATCGCCGAGGCGCTCAGCTATCGCCGCCGGGCACCGGTGAGCTAGGACTGATCGGAAGCGGCCCGCCATTGTAGATTCAAAATCGTATCGTCACCCCGTGCCTGACCCGGAGTCCCGCTCCTTTCATCCGCCAGTGGGAGTGCGTGCAGCAGGACAGCTATCGAACGCCAGTCCGATTGATGAGCCGTGTCCGACCGGTCTGTATGGCTCAGAAAGTGGAACCCCGAATCAAGCCTCGGAGTGACGAACGAGGCGAATGGCCGCAAACGATCGTGAAACAGATCGTCAGCTTCACACCCCTCAATCCCGCAGCCGCACCCACACCGGCGCATGGTCGCTGGCTTTCTCCCGCCCGCGATAATCCCTGTCGACCTGCGCATCCACCAGCCGGTCGGCGGCGGCGGGGGAGAGCAGCAGGTGGTCGATGCGGAACCCCGCATCGCGCGGCCACGCGTTCATCTGATAGTCCCAGTAGGTCCACACACCGCCCTGCGGATGGCGCGTCGCCAGCGCGTCGGTCCAGCCGTCGCCGAGCAGCGCCTTGTAGGCGGCGCGGCTCTCCGGCTGCATCAGCGCGTCGGGCGCCATCGCCTCGGGCTTCCACACGTCGCGGTCGAACGGGATGACGTTATAGTCGCCGGCCAGTACCGCCGGCACTTCCTCCGCCCAGATTTGCGCCGCCCGCCGCCGCAGCCGCGCCATCCAGCGGATCTTGTAGTCGAACTTGGGCCCCGGCACCGGATTGCCGTTGGGCAGGTAGATGGAGGCGATGCGCACGCCGTTCACAGCGGCTTCGAGATAGCGGCTATGCTCGTCCTCCGCCTCGCCCTCCAGTCCGCGCGTCACCTCCGTGGGCGTGACGCCGCGCGCGAGGATGGCGACACCGTTGAACCCCTTCTGCCCATGCCAGACGGCGCCGTAGCCAGCCTCCTCGATGTCCTTGATCGGGAAGCCTTCGTCCTGCGTCTTGATCTCCTGCAGGCAGGCGACATCCGGCTGCGTCTCGGTCAGCCACTCGACGAGACGCGGCAACCGCGCCTTGATGCCGTTGATGTTGAAGGTGGCGATGCGCATGGGGAGCAGCCTCGATTGCCGGAGGGTTCGCCGTTCCTCTTAGCGGACCGGGCCCTCACGGCAAGCGCAAGGGCGCGTGCTACTCCTTGGTTGAGCCGCCCACCCGTGCCGCTAGACCGAGAAGCTGGTCCCGCAGCCGCAGCCCGCTGTTGCATTGGGGTTCTCGACCTTGAACGAGGCGCCGCCGAGATTGTCGACGAAGTCCACCGTACCGCCGCGCACCAGATCGAGGCTCATCGAATCGACCACCAGCGTCGCGCCATCGGTCTCGACGGTGAGGTCGTCCGCCTCGGCGGCGTCAGCAAGGCCGAAGCGATACTGGAAACCCGAGCAGCCACCGCCTTCCACCGCGAGGCGGAGAATGGCGGGCTTGTGCTGCCGCGCGGCGATCTGCGCGACGCGGGCGGCAGCGGCGGGAGAGAAAGCGATATCCATGTCTGGCAAGATAGGATCAGTGCGCGGCGGGAGCAAGGCGGCGCAGAACCGTTAAATCGGCTCTCGTGCGGTTGGCTGGAACGGAAAGGAAGCGCCCCTGCCGGGCCGCGCCCAACTCAGCGGTCGCGGTTGTCCGTGCTCTTGCGGGCTTCCGGACCACCCATGGCGATCTGCTGGTCGCTGTGGGCCTTCGCCTCGGCGAGGGCCAGCTCGTAATTGGTGCCCTCGATATAGGGCATCGGATTCACGGCACTGCCGGCGATGCGCACTTCATAATGCAGGTGGCTGCCGGTGGAGCGGCCAGTCGAGCCCATCAGGCCGATAAGCTGGCCGCGGCGCACGCGCTCGTTGGGCTGGGCGATCAGCTTGGAGAGGTGGCCGTAGCGCGTCTCAAGGCCATTGCCATGGTTGATCTCGACGAGGTTGCCGTAACCATTGGCCCACTGCGCGCGGCGCACGACGCCATCGGCGGTGGCATAGACCGGCGTGCCGAGCGGCCCCGGAATGTCGATGCCCTGATGCATGCGGCGGTGGCCGTTGAACGGGTCCGAACGACCACCGAAACTGGAGCTGAGCGCAACATTGTCGACCGGTTGACGCGAGGGAATGGAGGCTTTCGTGCGGGCTTCCTGCTGCGTCGGGGTTTCCATCTGCTGCCAGGCGGCGAACAGCGAGGAGAACTGCGCGTCGTTGGCGCGGTCGGCGGCGACGGCCGGTGCTGCAACGAGCAGCGCGGCGGCGGCAATCAGCCGACCTGCGGATTTCACGACGCCGTCCATGATCGTTGCGACGGCAAAAAACTGGCTCATGCGGACCCCATATCGAGCCCGCCGGATGGGCCCCTGGACATATTTTTGTTGCGGCACAGGCGTGCTGTTGGGAACTTTCGAGCGAAGAAACGGTTAACCCGCAAGAGGCGCGTAGAATTCCCGCGTCAAACCGGCCTGACTCCGCGCCGAGTCGTTGAACGGCGGCTTCAGGCTGCCCCGAAAGTGACGCCGAACCAGCATTTGCCAGCATTTCTGGGGATTCGCGCCGGCTCGGTTCGTCGCCCACAAAAACCATCTGGTCCCCGCCGCCACGTGCCGCACCTCGTCATCGACGATTCGCCCGAGAATCCGCGCCGTGCGCCGGTCGCCAAAGGCCATGAACCGCTCGATCGTCTGCGGCGTGATGTCGAGCGCGCGCGCCTCCAGCACCATCGGCACGATGGCGATGCGCGCCAGCGGATCGTGCGCGGTTTTTTCCGCCGCTTCCCACAACCCGTCATGCGCCGGCAGCGCGCCATAATGGCTGCCCAACTCGGCGAGGCGGCGGGCGAGCAGCGCGAAATGCATCGCCTCGTCCGCGCCCACGCGCAGCCACTCGTCGGCGAATGCGGGCGGGAAGTCCGCGCCGAACCGCGCGACCAGATCGAACGCCAGGTCGATCGCGACGAACTCGATATGCGCCAGCGCGTGGATCATGGCGACGCGCGCCCGCTCCGATCCGCCCTTGCCGCGCTTGGGCATCCGCGCCGGCGGCAGCAGCTCGGGCCGCTCCGGCCGGGCGGGGCGGTCGGGCGGCGGTATATCGAAGCGATGGGCGAGCCGCCCCAGCCGCCAGTCGCGCGCGACCTTGCGCGCCGCCATCAGCTTGGCGTGCGGATCGCCGCATTGCAGCACGGCCACGCAGGCGGCGCCGAGGCTTGCTGCCTCCATCGGTCCGGTCACTGCCATGCCTGCCCTGCCTTGACGAGATACAGCGCGCCAATGGCCGTTACGATCCACGCTGTCCAGCGTTTGAAGCTGTGGTCGCTGATGCGGTCGAGCACGAACCCGCCGGCTGTCGTGCCGAGCATGGGGAGCGGGATGGCGGCGGCAAACACCCACCACGGCGGCAGGCCCGGCTCATCGCTCGCCAGCAAGGGTGCGCCATAGACGGCGATCTTCGCCAAATGGCTGAAAACCTGCGTTGCCGCCTTGGTCGCGACGATCTGATGGCGGTTGAGCGCCGTGCGCACGAAGAAGATATCGAGCAGCGGCCCGGCCACCCCCGCGCTGAGGTTGAGCCCCGTCACCAGCAGTCCCGCCAGCAGCGCCTGCGGCGGCCGCGAGGCATCGAGCCGGATCCAGCCGCGCGGCAGCCAGACCAGCAGCGGCACCAGCCCGAGCAGCAGAAACAGCAGCGGCCGCGATGGTGAAAAACCGACCGCCACGACAATCATCCCGGCCAATGCCGAGGCCAGCGCGAACACGCCGATGATGCGCCATTCGATATGATCGCGATGCACCGCAGCACGCCAGCCATTGGCGACGAGCTGGAGCACGCCATGCGTCACGAACGCCGCGGAGACCGGCAGGACGAGCGCCAGTGCGCCCATCAGCACCAGCCCGCCCGCCATGCCGAGAATGCCCGAAAGGAACGCCGTCACCAAGGCGGTGACGACGATGAACGCGCCGACCGCTCCGGTCATCCGAGCGCCTTGACTGCCTCCAGTACCTCCGCCGCGTGCCCCTTCACCTTGACCTTGGGCCAGACCCGCACGATCGCGCCCTTCGCGTCCGCGAGAAAGGTCGCGCGGGCGATGCCCATATATTTGCGGCCGTAGAGGCTTTTCTCCACCCAGGTGCCGAATGCCTCGCACACCGCGCCGTCCTCATCCGAAGCAAGGGTGACGGCGAGCTTATGCTTGTCGGCGAAGCGGCCAAGCTTGGCCGGCGTGTCCTTCGAGATCGCGATCACCGGCACGCCCAGCGCGGCGAACTCGCCGATCAGCCCGGTGAAGTCGATCGCCTCTGTCGTGCAGCCCGGCGTATCCGCCTTGGGGTAGAAATAGACCACCACCGGCTTGCCGCGATACGCCGCGAGCCGGATCGGCGCGCCGTCGGCGCCGGTCAGGGTGACGTCGGGCAGTGTGTCGCCTTCGCTCAGCATGCAATCATCCTTCCGCCTGATCGGCCGGCGCGGCCCGTTCGGCCAGCGCAGTCCAGTTGCTGCCGATGATCTGCCGCCCCTGCTCGATTCGGGCAAGCACATCGGCCCAGTCGCGCGCGCCGCACGCCTTGGCGACCAGCCAGCGGCTCTCCTCGGCCGGCTCGGTCGATTGCGGCGTGACGAGCCGCGAGACGATGAGGTAGCGCGCCAGCAGCGCATGCGCCTCCGGCAACGCCGGGTCGAGCAGGCCCTCGCGGATCAGCGCGTCCAGCGCATGGTTGAGGTTGGGCGAGAAGCCGGTGCGGTGGGTGAGTTGCGTCACATGGATCAGGAATTCGAGGTCGATCAGCCCGCCCGGCACCAGCTTGACGTCGAGCGGCCCGGCCGGCGGCTTGTGGGTGGCGATATCGCGCCGCATCTTCACCGCCTCGGCGAGCAGCGCGTCCGGGTCGCGCGGCGCGGTGAGCGTCGTCCGGATGATGCCTTCCAGCGCCGCCCGCGCCTCGGGCGATCCGAACACCGGGCGCGCGCGGGTCAGCGCCAGATGCTCCCAGGTCCACGCCGATTCGGCCTGATAGCGCGCGAAGCTCTCGAAACTGACCGCCAGCGGCCCCTGATTGCCGGAGGGGCGCAGCCGGGTATCCACCTCGTAGAGCGCGCCCGCCGCCGTCGGCACGGAGAGCGCGTTGATGACCCGCTGCGCCAGCCGGTTGAAGTAGAGCGTGCCGCCCAGCGGGCGCCGCCCGTCCGATTCCGCCTGAAAATCGCCGGTGAACAGGAAAACGAGGTCGAGATCGGACGCATGGGTGAGCAATTCCCCGCCGAACCGCCCGAGCGCCAGGATCACCAGCTCGCTCCCCGGCACGCGGCCATGCGCCTCCTCGAACTCGGCGACCGCCGCGCTGGCCAGCACCTCCACCGCCGCCTCGGCCACCCGCGCATAGCCCTTGCCGACCTCGACCGGGTCCACCTCCCCGCTCAATATCTGCACGCCGAGCGCGAACCGCCGCTCGCCGACGATATGGCGGACATGGTCGAGCCGGCCCTGAAAATCCTCGCTGGTGTCGCGCCGCTTCATGTCCGCCACCAGCCCCGGCACGTCCGGCGGCAGGTCGAGCGCGCTCTGGTCGATGAGGCCATCGAACAGCGCCGGGCGGCGCCCCAGCGCCTCGGCGAGCACGGGGGTATGGGCAAGGATCAGCACCAGCGTCTCGGCCAGCCCCGGCCGCGCGACCAGCAGCCGCAGCAGATTGACCGCGCTCGGCAGCCCCGCGATCACCTGATCGAGCCGGTTGAGCGCGTTCACCGGCGCCGGCGCGCGCGCGATCTCGCGCATCAGGCCGGGCAGCAACTCCTCCAGCGCCTCGCGCGCCGGGGCGCTGCGCAGCGCCCGCAAGCTGCCGTCCCGCCAATGGCCGATGCGCGCGACGAACGGTGCGGTGTCCGCGATGCCGATGTCGGCGAGCCGCGCCGCCAGTCCGCTCGCGTCGTCGGGCAGGCGCGCATCCGCCGCCGCCTCATCCCCCACCAGCGTGTCGAAAATCCGCCCCACTGCCTCGACATGCGGGGCGAGCGCGGCGATCAGCGCCGCCCCGTCCGCATAACCGCCCAGCCGCGCGACGTTATCCAGCGCGGCCGGGTCGGCGGGCAGGCTGTGCGTCTGCCGATCATCGACCATCTGCAAGCGATGCTCGATGGTGCGCAGCATGACATAGGCGGCGTCGAGCTGCGCCCCCGGCTCGGCCGCGATCAGCCCGGCATCCTCCAGCACGCGCAGCGCATCGCGCGTCGCCGGCGCCCGCAGATCCGGATTGCGGCCGCCATGAATAAGCTGCTGCGCCTGCGCGAAAAACTCCACCTCGCGGATGCCGCCACGCCCGCGCTTCAGGTCGAACTCAGGCCCGAACCGCTGGCCGCTGGCATAATGCGAGCGGATGCGCCGGCTCACGTCGCGGATCGCGTCGATCGCGCCGAAATCGAGACTGCGCCGCCACACGAACGGCCGGATCGCGGAGAGGAACGCCTGCCCCAGCGCAATGTCCCCCGCCGCCGCCCGCGCCCGCACGAACGCCGCCTGCTCCCAGCCGACCGCCGCGCTCTCATAATAAGTGATCGCCGCTTCCACCGGCAGGATGATCGGCGACACTTCCGGCGAGGGCCGCAGCCGCAGATCGACCCGGAACACATAGCCGTCCCCCGTCCGCTCGGTGAGCAGCGCCACCATCCGCCGCGCCAGCCGCAGCGCCGCCTCCTGCGGCTCCTCCTTGCCGCGCGTCGGGATGGTCGTGGGGTCGAAGATCAAGATCGGGTCGATGTCCGACGAGTAATTCAGTTCCCGGCTGCCATGCTTGCCGAGCGCGATAACGGCGATCCCGCGTGGTTCCTCATCGGGATAACGCTCGGAAAACGCCTCGGTCAGCGCCGCATCCACCGCCTCGTCGGCAAAGTCGGAGAGCCGTCGCGTGACCGTATCGAAATCCCAAAGCCCCGCCAGATCGGCAATCGCCGCCACCAGCGCCACACCTCCGCGCCGCACCCGCAACCGCCGCTCGGCCGGCTCATCCGCCGCCAACGCACGGGCCGCGTCCCATGCTGCCTCCGCCTCGCCAGCCTCCAGCAACGCGACCAGCGCCGGATACACCTCGATCTGCCGGGCGAGGAAGGGCGAGTACTGGCTGGCACGGGCAAGGGCGCTCCCGATATTCTGGATTATGTTATGCGCCATCCAATCACCCCCGCCGTCTCAGCTTCCCTAATGACAAAACGACGAACGCAAAATACGAAACAATGTAGAACAAAAAGAGAATTGCAACCCGGCGACATAACACCATAATGATCTCGACTTCATAAGTTATCTAGATGAGAGGCGCAACAGATGGCACCGTTCTTGACTGTTTTGACGGCGCTTCTGTCCGCTACCTCCAGTTCCCCTGAATGGCGCATCAGCTATGACAATGGCTTTTGCACCGCAAACAGAGACGCCGCTACTCGGTATGACGGTAGTGAGGTCATCTCAATCTCGCAGGACATTATTTTCGGTACAGTCCGAGCGACTATTTCATCCCGAGCTTCGGGGCCGGACGGGCAGCCCAAGGGGCAACCGACTTTCGATACAGGTACCGGTCCGACACCCTTCTCTCGCTCTTATTATAGTTCCAAGCGCATGCCCGACGGGCAATTTCTGGTTGAAGTCATTCTTTCCAGAGAAACTTCGGGCGCAGCCACGATCGCTGACTTGGGATTGAGAACCAAGAATGGACAAAAAAAGGTTTCCAATGATGGATTGGCAACTGCGCAACTTCTGCTCAACACATGCCGAGAGCAGCATCTTAATGCTCTTGGAGTAAACCCAGCAGAGGTTGATCCAACCCTAACGCCTGCAGTCGTCTCGCCAGTGCCAAGTACTTGGTTCGACGCGAATGATCTTCCCAAGACACGGGTGAAATCAAGAGTGTACGAACCCTTCGTAATTTGGCGCGTGGATTCTGATGGTCGCGCTTCCCGCTGTCAATTTGTGACGAGTTCGGGGCAACCGGAACTTGACGACGCGATCTGCCGTTCGTTCATGCAACGTGTCCGTTATGTGAAGTCAGCAGTCGATAACGCCGGTCGACCCGCTGTCAGTTGGCAAGGCCGGCGTATCAAGATCCGCTATTAGGATTTCCAGAAGGCGCCTCATCCCCCTAAAACGCCTTGCTTGCATAATCCCGCCGGAACTCATCCGCGAACGCCGTCAGCCGCCCCTGCGCAATCGCGCCGCGCAGCCCCGCCATCAGCGCCTGATAGAAATGCAGGTTATGCTGCGTCATCAGCATCGCGCCCAGCATTTCGCCGGCCTTGACCAGATGGTGCAGATAGGCGCGGCTGGCGCCGGTGCAGACCGGGCAATCGCAGCGCGGATCGAGCGGGCCGGTATCCTCGGCGAAGCGCGCATTGCGGATGTTGAGCGGCCCCGCCCACGTAAACGCCTGCCCATTGCGGCCCGAGCGGGTCGGCAGCACGCAGTCAAACATGTCGATGCCGCGCTCCACCGCGCCGACAATATCGTCCGGCTTGCCCACGCCCATCAGATAGCGCGGCTTGTCAACCGGCAGAGGGCCCACACAATGGTCGAGGCAGGCGAACATCGCCTCCTGCCCCTCGCCCACCGCGAGGCCGCCGACCGCATAGCCGTCAAAGCCGATCTCCACGAGCGCCTGTGCGGACTGCCGCCGCAAGTCCACGTCCAGCGCCCCCTGCTGGATGCCGAACAAAGCCGCTCCCGCCGCATGTTCCCCACCGGCATCGAACCCCGCCCGCGAGCGCGCCGCCCAGCGCATCGAGCGCTCCATCGCCTGCGCCTGCGCCTCGCGCGTCGTCGTGGTCGGCACCAGCTCGTCGAACGCCATGACGATATCCGAGCCCAGCAGCCGCTGGATCTCCATCGAGCGCTCGGGGCTGAGCATATGCCGCGACCCATCGAGATGGCTGGCGAAGGCCACGCCCTCCTCGCTCACCCTGGCGAGCTTGGAGAGGCTCATCACCTGATAGCCGCCGCTGTCGGTGAGGATCGGCCGCTCCCAGCCGGAAAAGGCATGTAGCCCACCCAGCCTGGCCACCCGCTCGGCGCCGGGGCGCAGCATCAGGTGATAGGTGTTGCCGAGGATGATGTCCGCCCCGCTCGCGCGTACCTCGGCCGGGCGCATCGCCTTGACCGTAGCGGCGGTGCCGACCGGCATGAAGGCGGGCGTGCGAATTGTGCCGCGCCGCATCGCGATGTCCCCGGTGCGCGCCTTGCCGTCCGTCGCGGCGATGGTGAAGGCGAAGCGCGCGGCGCCCGGCGTGGCGGGCACGCGCAGGCCGGGAGCGGTCGGGAGCGGATCGGTCATGCCTCGCGCCATAGCGCGGCGCGGCGCGATTGTAAGCCCGGCACGGATGAGCCGCTTCCTCCGGCCAGCGGATCTGCCAGAGCCCATATCCGCCCGCCGCCAAAAGGCCCTTCGTGCCGAGCGATGTCGAAGCACGGGAGGTCAATCTCCCATAAGAACAGCGCCATAACGGGGCCGGGAGGCACGCCATCACACCCCCTCCCCGTCCATCCGCCACCGCGACGAGCGCTGTGCAAATTGCCGCCAGCCGAGCCGCCAGTCATTGCGGAGCAAGGTGCCATGGTCCAAGGCCGGGCACACGCCCGCCCCCTCCACCCCGCAACCAACCCCGTTCTCAACCGTTGACCTCCCGCATGACACGATCGACCCGCATCCTCCTCCCCGCCCTGCCGTTGCTTCTTGCCGCCCCCGCCGCTGCTCAGACACAGGGGCCCGAGCCCTCCGTATTCGATGGGGATTTCCTCACCATCGGCGCCGGCCTCGCCTACGGCCCGGACTATGAGGGCGCGGACGAAGGCGCCGTCTACCCGCTCGGCGGCGTGATGGGGCGGATCGGCCCGGTCGCGGTCAATCCGCGCATCGCGGGCCTCGCGCTGGACGTGATCCCCGATTTCGGCAGCAAGATCAGCATCAGCCTCGGCCCGGTCGCCCGCGCCCGGCTGGAGCGCACGCGGCGCGTCAAGGACCGCGCGGTGGCCGCGCTCGGCAAGCGCGACACGGCGATCGAAGCGGGCGGCACCGCCGGGATCAGCATCAATCGGCTGACCAATCCCTATGACAGCCTCTCGTTCAGCATGGACGTGCGCTGGGACATCGCCGGGGCGCATCGCGGCGCGGTGGTCGCCCCGTCCATCACCTATCTGACACCGCTCAGCCGGGGCACGGCGGCGGTGCTCAACCTCTCGGCCGAGCATGTCGACGGCGATTATGCGCGCTATTATTACGATGTGACCCCCGCCGGCGCCGCCGCCTCCGGCCTGCCCGCCTATAGCGCGCACGGCGGCTGGAAGAGCGCCGGGGCAACGCTGATGGGCGTGGTCGATCTCGATGGCGACCTGATGAACGGCGGGTTCGCGCTGGTCGGCGGGGTCAGCTATTCGCGGATGCTCGGCAGCATCCGCCGCTCGCCCATCGTCGCGCAACGCGGCGCGGACGATCAGCTCGTCGGCGCGCTCGGCGTCGCCTTCACCTTCTGACGCCGGCCAACCTCTCCCCGCCTTCCGCCCCGTCATGGCTGGACTTCCCCGCCGGAGAGGCTAACATCGCCGCATTCCCCGGGGAGCCTGCTTGGGCTGAGAGGGATGGGTAGCGCCATCCGACCCGTCGAACCTGAACCGGCTCATACCGGCGGAGGGAGAGGACCGGGCACCGACACAGAGCCCGCAGCCCCATCCACCGCCCTCGCGAGCCGCGCAACGAGGAAGGATGCCGGCCATGACGATCACCGTTTCACCGCTCACCCTCATGCTTGCCGAGGCGATGGGGCTGTACCTCATCCTCATCGGTCTCTCCGGCCTGGCCGCCCCGCAGCGCTGGCGCGGCGTGATGGACGAACTCTCCGCCTCCCCCGCCCTGCAAATGACCATGGGCGTGGCGGTGTTCGCCATCGGCGTCGCCATTGCCATCGCGCACAGCCATTTGACCGATCCGCTCGCCATCATCGTCACGCTGATCGGCTGGATCGCCCTGCTCGAAGGCGCGCTGCTCATCGCCGTGCCCGGCCCGCTGCTGCGCATCGGCCACTGGTCGATCGGCTTCACCCGCGTCTGGGCGATCGCCGCGCTCGTCCTCGGCCTCCTTCTCGGCCTCGCCGGCCTCACCGGCACGGCCGGCACCACCCATTTCGTCTGATTTTCGTTTCAGGAAAGGTTCTCTCCCCATGGCCGACATTCCCGCCAAAGCCGAGATCGGCGTCACCACCGGGCCCATTCGCGGGTCCCGCAAGGTCCATGTCGCCGCCAGATCCGGCAGCGGCATCCGCGTCGCGATGCGCGAGATCGACCTGGAGCCATCCTCCGGCGAGCCGAGCCTGCGCGTCTACGACACCTCCGGCCCCTATACCGACCCGGCCGCGCAGATCGACATCATGGCCGGTCTGCCCAGCCTGCGCCGCGAATGGATCCTCGCGCGCGGCGACGTGGAGGCGTATCCCGGCCGCGCCCTCAAGCCGGAGGATAATGGCCAGCTCGGGCCGGACCGCTCCGGCGGCGTGCGCCCCTTCCCCAATGTCGTGAAGCGGCCCCTACGCGCGAAGCCGGGGATGAACGTCAGCCAGATGCATTATGCCCGGCGCGGCATCATCACGCCGGAGATGGAATATGTCGCCGAGCGCGAGAATCTCGGCCGCGAGCAGGTGCGCGGCCATATCCGCGACGGGCAGGATTGGGGCGCCGCCATCCCCGATTACGTCACGCCCGAGTTCGTGCGGGACGAGGTGGCGCGCGGCCGCGCGATCATCCCCAGCAATATCAACCACCCGGAGAGCGAGCCGATGGCGATCGGCCGCAACTTCCTCGTCAAGATCAACGCCAATATCGGCAACTCGGCGGTCGCCAGCGACGTGGCGAGCGAGGTCGACAAGATGGTCTGGTCGATCCGCTGGGGCGCGGACACGGTGATGGACCTCTCCACCGGCCGCAACATCCATGACACGCGCGAGTGGATCATCCGCAATTCGCCCGTCCCCATCGGCACCGTGCCCATCTATCAGGCGCTGGAGAAGGTCGGCGGCATCGCCGAGGACCTCACATGGGAGATTTTCCGCGACACGCTCATCGAGCAGGCCGAGCAGGGCGTCGACTATTTCACCATCCACGCCGGCGTGCGGCTGCCCTATATCCCGATGACCGCCAGGCGCATCACCGGCATCGTCTCGCGCGGCGGCTCGATCATGGCGAAATGGTGCCTCGCCCACCACAAGGAGAGCTTCCTCTACGAGCATTTCGACGAGATCAGCGAGATCATGAAGGCGTATGACATCGCCTACTCGCTGGGCGACGGCCTGCGCCCCGGCTCCATCGCCGACGCCAATGACGAGGCCCAGTTCGCCGAGCTTTACACGCTGGGCGAGCTGACCAAACGCGCGTGGGCGCAAGACGTGCAGGTGATGATCGAGGGGCCGGGCCACGTGCCCATGCACAAGATCAAGGAGAATATGGACAAGCAGCTCGAAGCCTGCGGCGAGGCGCCTTTCTATACCTTGGGCCCGCTCACCACCGACATCGCGCCGGGCTATGACCATATCACCAGCGGCATCGGCGCCGCGATGATCGGCTGGTATGGTACGGCGATGCTCTGCTACGTCACCCCCAAGGAGCATCTCGGCCTGCCCGACCGCGACGATGTGAAGGTCGGCGTCGTCACCTACAAGCTCGCCGCCCACGCCGCCGATCTCGCCAAGGGCCACCCGGCGGCCAAGGTGCGCGACGATGCGCTCTCCAAGGCCCGCTTCGAGTTCCGCTGGCGTGACCAGTTCAACCTGTCGCTCGACCCGGATACCGCCGAGCAATATCACGACCAGACGCTCCCGGCCGAAGGCGCCAAGACCGCGCACTTCTGCTCGATGTGCGGCCCCAAATTCTGCTCGATGAAGATCACGCAAGAAGTGCGCGATTTTGCCGCCAAGCAGAATCAGGAAAGCACCGGCTTCATCGCCGCCGAGGAAGCCGAAAAGGGCATGAAGGAGATGAGCGAGAAGTTCCGCGAGACCGGTGCCGAGCTTTATGTCGGCGCCGGCGGGCGGGAGCATGACTAGGCCGGCGATTGACCTGCCAGCTGCATAGCGCCAGCCCTTCAGGGCAGGGGCGAACTCATAATTCCGCCCCTGCCTGACTCGTCAGTTTTCGCACGGCGGCCCGCAGATCCGCGGGTGTATCGCCGCTCACAATCTCGACATAGCCAATACCGGCTCGGCGCAACGCTTCCTTCTTCACCGCGTCACGCGCCGCCGCCGTGCCTTGATGATGGCCGGCACCCTGAAACTCCACCGCATGGAGCGGACGGAAAGTCTCGTCGACGATCAGGATATCCACTCGTTTGGAATTGATCGCGAAATAAGCGTCCTTGCTCGGGCTTGAGAGGATCTCGCCGAGCGATACCTGCCCCATGGCACGCCAGCCCGGCGCCTCTTCGGCCAAAGCGCGGTCGAGATGCGCGAACAGCCGGCGTTCCGGCTTGTTCAACAATGACCGGGCCTTGAAGTCGGCTTCCATGACAATGCGAAGCTGGTCGGCGGCATCCAGCACCGGACGGATAGGCAACGCCTCATCCGAAGGGACGATTTCCGCTCCGAACCGGCCGCTGTTCCATCCGATCCCGCCATGCTTGCGAGCGTTGCGCCGCTCCCAATAAGCGCGGCGTTTAGTTCGGTTCGCTCGCTCCAACAGCCGCTCAACGGTCATTCCGAACACAGCCCCGGCTAGCAAGACCAGGAAAAGCAGCCAAGGCTTGTCGATCAATGCAATGATCTCAGGCGGCACGGCACAAATCTTCCATCAACGTGCTCATCGGCTACGCTCCGACTCGGTCGGTAAACTTACGTGCCAACGGTTAAGGAGCGTTTCCCGCGCGCCCGGAACAGGGCCCGAACCACCCATTCGACATTGAAGATCGCAGGGCGATCCGTTATAATACTTGTATGAACACCCCCCTCAAAATCACCCGGATCGGCAACAGCGCGGGCGTGATCCTGCCCAAGGATCTGCTGGCGCATCTCAACGCAGCTGTCGGGGAAACGCTGTCGGTAACGATCACACCGCGCGGTATCGAACTGGCCGCCGCTGACCCGGATTTCGATGCACAGATGGCGGCCGCGAGGGAGGTGATGGCGCGGCGCAAGCGGGCGCTGCGCGAACTCGCCAAGTAGATGGCCGACCCCATTTTGTGGATCAGAGCAGCGGTCGCCACGGCGATCCATGCCGAGCAAATTGCCGTGCATGGCGGTGGTGAGGGCGTGCGGGATATCGGGTTGCTCGAAAGCGCCATGGCCCGCCCACAGCATCTGGCCAGCTACGAACGGCCCGACATAGCCGCCCTCGCCGCCGCTTATGCCTATGGCATCGCGCGCAACCATGCCTTTATCGACGGTAACAAACGCACGGCGGCGGTCGTCAGTGAAACCTTCCTCATGCTCAACGGCTTTCGCCTGACCGCGACCGACGCCGAGCTGGTCGTGGCGATGATGGCGCTGGCCGCTGGCGACCTGTCCGAGCCCGATCTCGCCGCCTGGTTCCGCGATCATATTCCCGCCGGCTGACCGGCACGCCGCCGCTTCGCGCTTTCGCCCTGCCGCCCGAAGCTGCTAGGGCTCGGCCAATCCCCTTACCGACCCCGGAGGATCACCCGTGCGCCGTCTCGCTCCTGCTCTCGCCTTCCTCGCGCTCGCCGCCTGCCAGTCGGGCGGGCCGGACGGGTCGGTCATTCCGGGCGACCGCAGCGACGATCATCCCTTCGGCGAGATCGCGGCGGATGAGACGCTCCACTTCACCGGCACCGAGCCGTTCTGGGGCGGGGAGGTGACGGGCGAGACGCTCACCTACAAGACGCCCGAGCAGCCGGACGGGCAGGCCATCGCCGTCTCGCGCTTCGCCGGGCGCGGCGGCCTCTCCTACAGCGGCACGCTGGGCGGCGCTGCGTTCACCATGGCGGTGACGACCGGCGCATGCAGCGACGGCATGTCCGACCGCCGCTATCCCTTCGTCGTCACCCTGCAATTGGGCAACGCGATGCGCACCGGCTGCGCCTGGTCGGACAAGCATCCGTTCGAAGGACCGGAGACGCCCTGAGCGCAGGCGGCAGCAAACCGAGCCAGCGCGCCGCCGCCCTGTCCTACAGCCGCGTGCCCTGCTATGTCGCCACGACCGCGCTGCGTCACTCGGATCCGGGAGGGAAAATAATGTGGTCGCCCCCGCGACTTTCGTGACTTTCGAAAGAAAATTACGTGCTCACCACAGATTTTTATTCCACCCGAGGGCGTGGCGGCAGGCATCCGGCGGCCCTACCTTATGCGCTGCCTTCTCCCACAGGTGATACCCGCCGATGACCGATCCCGCCCCATCTAAGCCGCAACCCAGCCTGTTCATCCCGCATGGCGGCGGGCCGTGCTTCTTCATGCCCGATCCGCACGGCGTCTGGCGCGGCATGGAGCGCTATCTGCGCGGTCTCGCCGCGAGCCTGCCGGAGCACCCGCGCGCCATCCTGATCGTCTCGGGCCATTGGGAGAGCCGGGGATTCGCCTTCACCGGCGCCGAGCGGCCGGGGCTGATCTACGATTATTACGGCTTCCCGCCGCACACCTACGAAATCACCTACCCCGTCCCCGGCGCGCCGTGGCTGGCCGAGCGGGCCGCCGGGCTGCTGCGTGCGGCAAACCTGCCCGCCGCTATCGACCCGGAGCGCGGGCTGGATCACGGTGTGTTCGTGCCGATGAAGGTCGCCTTCCCGGAGGCGGATATCCCGCTCGTCCAGATGGCGCTCGATGCCAGCCTCGATCCCGCGCTGCACCTGCGCGCCGGGGAGGCGCTGGCGCCGCTGCGCGAAGAGGGCGTGCTCATCATCGGCTCCGGCATGAGCTTCCACAATCTGCGCGTCTACGGCGACCCGCGCGCCGCCGAGCCCTCCGCCCTGTTCGACCGCTGGCTGACCGGCGCCGCGCAGGCCGATGGCGGTGAACGCGCCGCCTTGCTCAGCCAGTGGACACAGGCGCCCTTCGCCCGCTTCTGCCACCCGCGCGAGGAGCATCTCATGCCGCTGATGGTCGCCGCCGGCGCCTCCGCCGCTCCGGGCCGCCACGCTTATGGCGAGGTCGTGCTGGGCGGCGCGGTCTCCGGCTACAGCTTCGCCTAGCGTGATTGCCCCGTTCGCCCTGAGCTTGCCAAAGGGCCGCTCTGGAAGGGTAGGAATAGAGCCGGACTTCAAAAACAGCCGCGTGGCGCGCGGCGAGCTTCCATCGGACGATCTGGACTCATCACCTTATCAAGAACATAATGAGAACAAATCCGATTCGGAAACTCTCCTCATGTCGCTCGACGCCCCGCCCCAACCGCTCGCCCACCGCTGGTTCTTCGCGCTCAAGCCGGACGCCATCACCGCGCGCCGCACCCACGCCTTCGCCGAGCAGGTGCTGGGCGAGCGCGGACTGCTGCCGCCCGAGCACCACCATGTGACGCTGGCGCTGACCGCCGATTTCGAGCGCGAGCCGCCGGGGCTGGTGGCGGCCCTGCTGCGCGCCGGCGACGCCGTAACCGCCGCCCCGTTCGATCTGCTGCTCGATCAGCTCAGCGGCAGCGCGCGCACGGTGGCGCTGCGCCCCGCCCACGCCGTGCCGCCGCTGCGCGATCTCCAGCGGCGGATCGTGGCCGCCATGACCGCGCAGGGCATCACTCTGCGGCCGGACTGGTCCTTCAGCCCGCACGAGACGCTGTGCTACCGCAAGGGCGCGCCGTTCCAGCGTCCGGTCGAGGGCTTCCGCTGGGCAGTGGACACCTTCGCGCTCGTCCACAGCTTCGTCGGGCGGAGCCGGCACGAGACGCTCCGCCAATGGCCGCTGCGCCCGGCGGAAGACCCCCAAGGCCGGCTGCTGTGACCGGCCGACACGCCGATCCCGGCCAGCAACGCCCATATGCCCCGCCGATGCGGTGTAATCCGTCGCCGCTGCACGCCACCCCATCCTAAAGTCGCAGCCCGCGACCGCCCGCAAGGGTGGACAGCCCGGCATCGGCTCCGCAAAAGAGCGGCCCAGGGCCCACATCATGAAATGGAGCGACATGCACAGCCTGTCAGGCCGCCGGCCGCGCCGCACTCTCACCCCTCTCGCCGCTTGCGCACTGGCGCTGGCCATGGCCGTCCCCGCGCGGGCGGAGGTCCCGCCGCCTGTCCAGCAGATGATCGAGGAAGCCGCGCGGATCGGCAACGTCACCACCGTGGCGGCGGTGATCGAGGTCGCCAAATCCGCTTATCCGGAGCAGGCCGAGGAGATCGCCGCCTATGGCGAGCATTTCCTGGCACAGGCGCGCCCGGCCGAGGTGCCACCACCGCCCCCGCCGATCGCGCCGGAGGTGGAGGCGATGATCCGCGAGGCCGCGCGCACCGGCGACAACGCCACCTTCGCCCATGTGCTGGCCGTCGCCAGGGCCGCCAACCCAGACGAGGCCGCCGCCATCGACGCGCTCGGCGGGCGGCTGCTCGCGCAGGCGCCGCGCCCGCCGATCAGCCCCGAGATCGAGGCGATGCTGCTGGAAGCGGGGCGCACCGGTGACGCCACCACACTTGCCTCCGTCGTCAAGGTCGCCAAGGCGGAGAAGCCTGCGGAGACCCAGGCGATCGACCAGCTCGGCATCAAGCTGATGACCGACGTGCAGGCCAAGGCGCGCGAGGCCGCGACCCGCGCGCGTGAGGCGGAGGAGGCGCGGCTCGCCTCGCTCGGCGCGTTCGACGGGTGGAGCGGCCAGGGCGAGGCTGGCTTCGGCCTCACCACCGGCAATACCGATCAGGTGAGCGCGCTCATCGGCCTCAAGCTCAACAAGGATGGACTGAAGGCGCGCCACCGCATCGCCGCCTCGCTCGACTATCAGAAGACGGACGGCCAGTTGAGCCGCGAGCGCTCGGTCGTCACTTACGGGTTCAACTATCTGCTCGGGCAGGGACTCTACCTCTCCTCCTCGCTGGGCTGGGAGCGCGACGAATTTGCCGGCTTCGCCCGCCGCTTCACCGAATCGCTCGGTCTCGGCTACCGGCTGGTCGAGCGGCCGGGCATGACGCTGGACGTGGACGGTGGCCCCGCCCTGCGGCAGACCCGCTTCACCGACGGCACCGGCGACGACGAGTTCGGCGTGCGCGCCTCGCTCGCCTGGCGCTGGACCATCCGCGACGGCTTCACCGCCTCGGAGGACGCCTCCATCGTCTCCAGCGACGGCAACACGACACTGATCTCGACCTCGGCGCTGACCGCCAAGCTGACCAGCTTCATCTCGGCGCGCATGTCGTTCAACATCCAGTCGGAGACCGATCCGCTCCCCGGCCGGCGGGCGACCGACACCGCCACGCGGGCGAGCCTGGTCTACAGCTTCTAGGGCGGATTGAAGCCGAACGGACGCGTTCGCCCTGAGCTTTACCGGAAGGAGACTGCCCCTTCGACGGGTTCGGAGCGAACGGCTTGCGGCTTTGCGGCGATCCCGAACCGCTTTCACCTGACCGGAACAGCCCACGGCTCAGCCCGAGCGGGTAAAAGCATCCATTGTCCCGTCCCTCACGGCAAGCCGGCCCCTTGACCCCGCCGCCCCGTCCGCAAAGATGCGTCGGCCATCATGACCCATCTTTACCGTCTTGACGCCACCGCAGCGCAGATCGCCCAGCGCTTCGGCGCGGAAGCGGGCGAGGATCCGTGGGGCGGCGGCTATAGCGCCCCCGGCCGGTTCGCGCCGGTCATCGTCGGCGGCGCGAAGGGCGGCCGGCTGATCGTCCCGCGCCTGTGGGGCGTGCCGCCGCCGGCCAGCGTCGCCGCGGCGGACGCCCGCCCCGTCACCAGCGTGCGCAACACCGCCAGTCCGTTCTGGATCGGCAATCTGCGCCATACCAGCTACCGCTGCCTCGTCCCCGCCACCGCCTTCCAGCTCTGGGCGCGGGAGAAAGACCCGGCGACCGGCCGCGCGGTGGCGCACTGGTTCTCGCTCGCCGCCGCGCCGCTGTTCGCCTTCGCCGGGGTCTGGCGGGACAGCGAGGTGCCGAGCTTCGCCATCCTTGCCTGCGAGGCCAACCGCCTCGTCGCCTCGGTCAATCCCGCCGGCATGCCGCTGATCCTCCACGCCGAGGATCACGAACGCTGGCTGCGGGCAGACTGGCGCAGCGCGCAAGCGCTCGTCGCCCCGTTCCCCTCGCAACTGATGCAGGCCGCCCCCTCCGCCCGATGAGGAAGGGCCGCCGTGCCCCCTCTCAAACTCGTCTTGGGAGGAGCGGCCAAAGGCTGCTCTTAACCGCTTGGACCACCAAATGCTCCTGCACAGGCAGGAGCACGGAAGCTCAAGACCCCATCCGCAAACCACCCCTCCGCTTGCGCTGGATCAATGACGCGCGCCGCCCCGCGGGCCATGGCCTGATCGAAATGGGCGATCCCAATCACGGGAAGTTTCCGTTTGTGTTGCTTACAAAGTTGCGGCACGTTGGCTATATTCATTCGATGGCGGGGCAGCACCCGCCCCCGGAGGCTGAGGAGAGATACATTGGCCAGGATCATCGGCGGTTTTGCGGTCTCGCACACCCCCACCATCGCCTTCGCGCACGACGCGAACAAATATAACGACCCGGTCTGGGCGCCGATCTTCGAGGGCTTCGAGCCGGTCAAGCAGTGGCTGGCCAGGGAGAAGCCGGACGTCATCCTCTACGTCTACAACGACCATATGACGTCGTTCTTCACTCATTATTCCGCCTTCGCGCTCGGCATCGGCGAGGAGTATTCGCCGGCGGACGAGGGCGGCGGCCAGCGCGATCTGCCCGCGATCAAGGGCGACCCGGCACTCGCCAAGCACATCGCCGAGTGCCTCGTCGCCGATGAGTTCGACCTTGCCTATTGGCAGGGCATGGGGCTCGATCACGGCGCCTTCTCGCCGCTTTCGGTGCTGCTCCCGCACGAGAATGGCTGGCCGTGCCGCCTCGTGCCGCTCCAGTGCGGCGTGCTCCAGCACCCCATCCCCAAGGCCCGGCGTTTCTGGAAGTTCGGCCGCTCGCTGCGCCGCGCGATCCAGAGCTATCCCAAGGACATCAAGGTGGCGATCGCCGGCACCGGCGGCCTCTCGCACCAGGTCCATGGCGAGCGCGCCGGTTTCAACAACACCGAGTGGGACATGGAGTTCATGGACCGGCTGGAAAAGACGCCGGAATCGCTGCTCGACGCGACCGTGACCGATCTCGCCAAGCTGGGCGGCTGGGAAGGCGCCGAGGTGGTGATGTGGCTGCTGATGCGCGGCGCGCTCTCGACCAGGGTCAACAAGCTCCACCAGAGCTATTTCCTCCCTTCGATGACCGCCATCGCCACCATGCTGTTCGAGGATCTGGGCGACGAGACGCCCCCGGCCGAAAGCGACGAGGCCCTGCGTGCCCGCGCCGCGCACGAGCTGGCCGGCGTCGACAAGATCGAGGGCACCTACCCCTTCACCATCGACCGCGCGGTTAAGGGGTTCCGCATGAACCACTTCCTCCACCGCCTCATCGAGCCGGCGTTTCGCAAGCGCTTCGTCGAGGATCAGGAGGGGCTGTTCGCCGAGTCCGACCTGACCGACGAAGAGAAGGATCTCATCCGCCGCCGCGACTGGATCGGCATGATCCACTACGGCGTGATCTTCTTCATGCTGGAGAAGATGGCCGCCGTGCTCGGCATCGGCAATATCGACGTCTATGCCGCCTTCAAGGGCCTCTCGGTGCCCGAGTTCCAGAAGACCCGCAACGCGGCGATCACCTACTCGGTGGCCGGCAAGCAGTAAGCGGCTGCCGACAGACACGCATGAAGGGCGGGGTCATCTCCGCCCCTTTTTCGTGGCGGCTGGGCATGGCGATCTCCGAACCAGCTTGACCATTCGTCAAAATACGGCGCGGATCGCGGATACGCTGCCTTTGAGGCACCGGCAAATGAGACGACCGCCTTCAGAAGCAAAACTCGGCGCTTGCCGGATCGTCCCGACCGCCAGTCTAGGACGGATCGACATTCAGGAGATGGTGAGCCGCAGTCAGTGACGACCGCAGGGCAAAAATGGTGGATTTTCCGCGACCCGGAGCGCAGCGGACTGTAGGTAGGTCCGTGAACAGCGGGCACGCAAAAAGACGCCATTCGCCAGCCGCCAGCCGCCAGAACGGAATGTCGATCCGTCCCAGGTCAGTGCTCCTGCGAAGGCAGGAGCCCAGGACCCAGCCGGATCGGACTCAAGACCGCTGCTCCCTGCGAAGCCAGCCGCTGATAACCCGGCATCCCTGCCGGGAGTCAGGGGTGAGCACGCAGCCCACCCCTCGCATCTTACAGGCCCTCGACCGCCTTGCTGACCATGATATTCACCGAAACGCGGCGATTTTGCGCCTTGCCTTCGGGGGTGCTGTTGTCCGCCAGCGGATCCGCCTCGGCCATCCCCGTCGGGGTCAGCATGCGATAGGGCGCCCAGCCGCATCTCTGCTGGAGGTAGTTGACGACGCGGCCGGCACGCCGTTCGCTGAGCGTCTGGTTATAGTCCTCGTCGCCCACCGAATCGGTGTAGCCGATGACGAGCAGCAGCGCGTTGTCCGTCGCCTTGGCCTGCTCTGCGGCGGCGCAAAGATCGGCTTCGCCTTGCGGCGTCAGGTTCCACTTGCCCGTGTCGAAATGCACGTTGGTGGTGCCCTTGATATTATACTGGTCGATATCGGCCACACGCCCGCGCAAGGCCTCGGTGGCCGCCGTCTGTTCGGCGAAGCCCTGGGCCGTGCCGGTGCGGATCATCGTGGCGGTCTTGAGGTCCTTGTTCTTGAGCTCGATCCGGCTGGCGATCAGGCCCTCGCCCCATTGCACGGTCTTTACCGTCACCGGCAATCCGTTGAGCAGCGAGTCTGCGGCAAGCCCGGTGCGGCCGAGGCCGAGGAAGCCGCCGCTACCCCTGATTTCGGTGGCATCGGCAAGCAGGATTGCGGTGCGGCTACCGTCGGCGGCCGTGACCTGGATCTTCTCGCCGTTGCGCGCGGAAATGAAGCCGCCGATCTCGGGCCCTGCGGTCAATCCGGACAGATCGGCCGGCGGAGAGCCGAGCACGGTAATCGGATTCTCCCCTTGCGCCGGCTCCTGCCCCTGCTCCTGCGCGGACAGGCCGGCCCATGCCGGTACAGCAAGCATGGCAAACAGGAGGGGAACCATTGGCTTTCTGGACATGATGGTCATTGTGTTTGCTTCTTTCTTCAAAAGCCCCCGCTGGCTTTTTTTATTCTTCGCAGCTTCCGCCGCGCGGCCCCAGTTATGGCGCATCTGACTGTTCAGACCAACCTTTCTGGCAGATGAACGAAAATGGCGTCGCCACTCATTTTGAGGCTGATTCGAGCGCCCCAAGCGGCGAACCGTTACGGACCGAGACGCACGACCGCCCCTCCCGAATTGGTGGACTTCCCCTAAATTCGGCAGGCAGCGCTCTCACCGGCCGCATGGTTTGGAGCACAGGGCCGGCTTCGCAGGCAAAATCGAAGCCGCTTCCACCTCATCGCGCACGGAGCGGGCCTGATCGAACGGCAGGTTCGGGGGCTTTGAAACGACGCTTTCGCGAAGCCATCGGCAAGCAGCCAGTCGAACGGACGGCAAGGCATCCGGTAACGATATCGCCGCCCATGACCGTCCTGCGTTTAAGCGCGGAAACCCGTCATTCCCCACCCTGCGCCGAATAGAGCACCGGCCATTCCCACGCCCCCCGGCACACCGGCATCGAGCGCGCCTCCATCAGCCGGAACTGCGCGCCGTCCCATGTATAGGTCTCGGCCGTGCCGCAATCGCCCAGCGCCCGCCCTTTGGCGAAGCTGGAGAGTTCCGCGCGCAGCGGGTTCCAGCGCGCGTTGACGATGAGCGGCGGCGCATCCGGGTCGCCCGAGGCGCCGGGCATATGGTCGAACCGCGCAATATCGAACCGCCAGTTGCCTGCCTCCCCGGTCGCGACCAGAGGCACCGCGCTCACATTATATTCGCCGGCGTCGCACGGCAGCAGCACCAGCGCGTGGCTCGCGTCCAGCCGGTGGGTTTCGAGCGGATAGGCGCTGTCGTGCAGCGCATCGCACACCGCCAGACGCCGCGCGGCCGCCTGCTCCTCCGCCGTGAAGGCGAGCGGCGGCTCATCCGCCACAGGCGCCACCCCAGCCACCGCCGGCACGGGCGGCACCGCCCTGGCCTGCTCCGCCGGCGCCTCGCCGGTCGCCACCAGCGCGCCCGCGCTGCCCACGCGCCCCTGCACCTCGTCCATGTAGCGCAGGGCCGCCGGCAGGCCGCGCAGCGAAGGGGTATCGACCACCTCCTTCCCCTCGCGCAGCTCGAACACATAGTTGCTGGCCAGCGCGCGCATCGCGTCCAGCGCGGCGGGTCCGGCGATCTCGACCATGTCGTGCGCCGCCTTGATCCGCGCCAGCCGGCGATTGTCGGCGATCAGCTCGATCCGCCCGCGCAATTCCTCCGCGCCGAGCAGCCGCACCACGGCCTCCCCGGCCGGACCACCGCCGCGCCGGAGGGTGACGAGCACGGAATAAGCGGGCTGGCCCGAACCGTCCGGCACCAGCGCCACCGCCTCGCAACTCAGGCGATTGTCGCAGCCCACCGCCCAATCCTCGAACAACTGGATACGCCCGAGCACCGGGCCGATGGTGAGGATCGGCACGCTCGCGCCGGCCGGCGGCACCGGTTGCTGCGCCAACGCGGGCAGCGGCACGCACAGCACCGGCACGATCGCCGCGACAATCCCCGCGACAAGGGTCCCCAAGCGGGCGAGGGAGGCAGCCAGGCTTGTCATTTCGTCCCCCTTAATGCACTTCACAGCGCGGGTGTAGAGCCAAGCGTCATGCGCCCTGAATAGCGCTTGAACGGCCGCCGGCGGGGCGGATCGGCGGGAAGGAGACGAGATGCGGACCATCGGTGTGATCGGCGCGGGCCAGATGGGCGCGGGCATCGCGCAGGTCGCCGCGCAGGCGGGCTATGACGTGCTGCTGCGCGATGTCGATCTGCCGCGCGCCGAGAGCGGCAAGGCGGGCATCGCCAAACGCCTCAGGCGCGCGGTCGAGGGCGGCAAGCTGGACGCGGCCGACGCCGACGCGGCACTGGCGCGCATCACCCCGCTGGCCGATCTCGCGCCCTTCTCCGCGTGCGATCTGGTCATCGAGGCGGCGACCGAGCGCGAGGAGATCAAGCGCGCCATCTTCGCCGATGTCGCGGCGGTGCTGGGCAAGGATGCCATCCTCGCCTCCAACACCTCGTCCATCCCGATCACGCGGCTGGCGCAGGCGAGCGGCGACCCGGCGCGCTTCATCGGCGTGCATTTCTTCAACCCGGTGCCGGTGATGGGGCTGATCGAGGTCATTCGCGGTCTCGCCACCAGCCCGGAGACGGTGAGCGCGGTGGAAGCCTTCGCCAAGACGCTCGGCAAGGAGGTCGTCCACGCCTTCGACGCGCCCGGCTTCATCGTCAACCGCATCCTCATGCCCATGCTCAATGAGGCGATCTTCGCGCTCGGCGAGGGCGTGGCAAGCGTGCGGGACATCGACACGGCGGTGCGCCTCGGCCTCAACCACCCGATGGGCCCGCTGACGCTGGCCGATTTCGTCGGGCTGGATACCTGTCTGGAGATCTGCCGCGTGCTCCACCAGACCACCGGCGACCCCAAGTTCCGTCCCGCGCCGCTGCTCGTCAAATATGTCGAGGCCGGCTGGTACGGCCGCAAGACCGGCCGGGGCTTCTACGATTATTCCGGCGAGGAACCCGTACCGACGCGGTAGGAAGGCCCAACCCGTGCTCCTGCCCGCGCAGGAGCACAACGGTCGCGCAAGCGCCGCACGGCCTCCATCGTGTCGAGCGAAGCCGGAACTCGCATGGCGCCGCTTCACCGGGAGGCCAGTCGCCACGCCCGACTTCAACGCGCCGTTATTCCTGCGTTGCAGCCGCACCCACGGCGGTTCATGGTGCTGCCATGCTTCGGACAAAGCTCCTCGCTATCGTGATTGCGCTGTCCGTCACGCTATCGTTCACCACCATGTCGCTCGCCTCGGCATCCCCGCCGCCGATGACGGCGGCGGCCCAGCCGGCCCCGGTCGATCATTGCCACCCGGCGCCACCCGCCGATCACCATCGGTCCGATCATCACCGGAAGGCCGGCACGATGCCGTGCTGCGCGGTCGGCTGCGCCACGATCGCGGACGGGCAGCGCATCCCCGGCGCGGGCCCGTTCCAGCGCCTGACCCCGATCGCACCCGCCAACGATCCGCTTCACGGATATGCCCGGGATGTCGACACACCCCCTCCCCGCCCCGTGTGAAACGACCATCGACCAGATTTTCACACGGAGATTGACATGAAGAAGCTGATCACCGCGATCGCGCTTGCGCTCGCCTGTTCCACCGCGGCTTACGTTCAGGCGGCGACCCCGGCCGAAAAGCCGGGCTGCTGCGAGAAGATGAAGGCGGACGGCAGGGACTGTTGCTGCTGCGAGGACATGGAGAAGGGCGAGGACGGTCATGCGGCGCATGAAACGCACGACATGAAAGGCGCCCATACGCCCGACACGCCGCACCAGCACTGAGCAGGAGGGAGCGGCGCGCGATGCGTCGCTCCCCACCGCGCCCACGCGTCCGTTCCATGGCCGCGCGGGAACTTCCCCGCCAGCGCCCGCGGCAGGCGCCGTCACCCTTTCTTGCGGCGGGCCGCGCAAGCCACTATGCGCCGAGTCCATGACCGACCGCTACGCCCCCGATCCCGCGCTGCTCGCCAAGGCCGAAACGCTGACCGAGGCGCTGCCCTACATGCAGCGTTATGCCGGCGAGACGTTCGTCGTGAAATATGGCGGCCACGCCATGGGCGACCCCGAGGCGGCGCGCGACTTCGCCGAGGATATCGTCCTTATGAAGATGGTCGGTATCAATGTCGTGGTCGTCCATGGTGGCGGCCCGCAGATCGGCGCGATGCTCAAGAAGCTCGGCGTCGAGAGCCGCTTCGTCAACGGCCTGCGCGTCACCGACAAGGAGACCGCGCAGGTCGCCGAGATGGTGCTGGCCGGCTCGATCAACAAGGAGATTGTGAGCTGGATCAGCCAGGCCGGCGGCCGCGCGGTCGGCATCTCCGGCAAGGATGCCGGCATGGTGCTGTGCGAGAAGGTCGGCGGCTCGCGCGAGCCCGATCCCAACAGCGGCATCGAGCGCCACGTCGACCTGGGCTTCGTCGGCGATCCGGTGAAGGTCGACCGGCGGCTGCTGGACAGCCTCTCGCGTGACAACATCATCCCGGTCGTCGCCCCGGTCGGCATCGGCGCGGACGGCAACACCTACAACGTCAACGCCGACACCATGGCCGGCGCCATCGCCGCCGAACTCAAGGCGCGGCGCTTCTTCCTGCTCACCGACGTGCCCGGCGTGCTCAGCAAGGAGAAGGAGCTTCTCTCCGATCTCGATCCCGCGCGGGTCGCCGGGCTGGTCGCGGACGGCACCATCTCTGGCGGCATGATCCCCAAGGTGGAGACGTGCGTGAAGGCGGTCGAGGCCGGGGTGGACGCCGCCGTCATCCTCGACGGGCGCATCGCCCACGTCATGCTGCTGGAGATCTTCACCCGCCAGGGCGCCGGCACACTGGTGCATCTGTAGACGCACCATTCCCGCCTGCGCGGTCAGCGCCCTGCCTCCGTCCCGGCACCCCAGTGCTCCTGCGCAAGCAGGAGCACTGGGCGACAGAGAACGACGGCCGGACCCTGTTCCCCTGCTTCCGCAAGACCTTGCGAGACCACGCGTTCGCCATTCCTGTCGAAGCCTGTCCTGAGCGCCTGCTGCAGACAGGCAGCCAAACGGGGTTGCATGTCTTCAGCCCGCCAAGCGCGGAGAGCAGCCCCTCAACAAGCTCGGGACGAACGAAGTGCGGTTTCGCAAGGATGCCGCGAAAGCGGGGGCGCCGCTCGGCAGGCCAGACGCCGAACAAGCCCTGCACCGCGTCCCATCGCAACGATCGGCAGCGCCCGGCATCTCCCCTCACAAACCAGCCCCGCCACACTGCCCTTGTCGCCGGTGTATTAGCTAGGCTAGACTCTCCCGCGCTCGCAACGACACAGGAACACTCATGGCCCTTGCCCTCATCCAGACGCTGGCGATCCTGCTCAACGTCGCCTGGTGGATCATCATCGTCCAGGCCATCCTCTCCTGGCTCATCGCGTTCAACGTCATCAACACCAGCAACGACATCATCCGCAGCGTCTGGATCGCGCTGGACCGGCTGACCGAGCCGCTCTACCGCCCGATCCGCCGTGTCATGCCGGATCTGGGCGCGCTCGACCTGTCGCCGATGGTGGTGCTCATCATCATCATCATCCTGCAAGGCCCCGGCCTCACCGCGCTGGCCTCGGCACTGCTCTAGCCCATGCCCGTCCGGCGTGACGGCGCGGACCTGCTGCTCGCCGTCCGCCTGACGCCGCGTGCGAACCGCGCGCGCATCGGTGGGCTGTTCACCGACTCGCACGGCAGCCGCTGGTTGCAGGCCGCCGTCACCGCGCCGCCCGACAAGGGCAAGGCCAATGCGGCCCTCCTTGCGCTGCTCGCCAGGGCCCTTCGCGTCCCCGCATCCACAATAAAGCTGGAGGCGGGCGACACAAACAGGCTAAAGCGCCTGCGGATTGCGGCCTGCACGCCAGCGATCGCACAGGCTTTGGAGCAGATGCTCAGCGAGGAACGGAAAGAGAGATGACTTTGGGCAAGATTATCGACGGCAAGGCCTTCGCGGCCAAGGTGCAGGAAAAGGTCGGCGCGGGCGTCGCCAAATTTGTCGAGAAGGCAGGCCGCAAGCCCGGCCTGGCCGTGGTGCTGGTCGGCGAGGACCCGGCGAGCGCGGTCTATGTGCGCAGCAAGGCGAAGATGACCGTGCAGCTCGGCATGGAGAGCTTCGAATATAAGCGCCCCGCCAATATCGGCCAGGACGAGTTGATGGAGCTGGTCGAGGAGCTGAACGGCGATCCGCGCGTGGACGGCATCCTCGTGCAGCTTCCGCTCCCCAAGCATCTCGACGAGCAGGCGGTCGTCAACGCGATCAACCCGGACAAGGATGTGGACGGCCTCACCCCGATCAGCACCGGCCGCCTCGCGCTCGGCCTGCCCGGCCTCGTGCCCTGCACGCCGCTCGGCAGCCTGATGCTGCTCAAGGACCAGCTCGGCGACCTCACCGGCAAGACCGCCGTGGTGATCGGCCGCTCGATCCTGGTCGGCAAGCCGATGGCACAGCTCCTGCTCGGCGAGAACTGCACCGTCACCATCGCCCACAGCCGCACCAAGGATCTGGCGAGCGTCGTCCATGCGGCGGACATCGTCGTCGCCGCAGTCGGCCGGCCGGAGATGGTGAAGGGCGACTGGATCAAGCCCGGCGCCACGGTGATCGACGTGGGCATCAACCGCGTGCCTGCCGCCGAGGAAGGCAAGACCAAGCTGGTCGGCGACGTCGCCACCGCCGAAGCGCTCGCCCATGCCGCCGCCATCACCCCGGTGCCCGGCGGCGTCGGGCCGATGACCATCGCGGTGCTGATGCGCAACACGCTCTACGCCGCGCATCTGCGCGAGGGTCTGCCGGCGCCCGAGGGTCTTTGATCCGCAGCGGCGCCTTGTTCGCGGCCGGCGCGCTCCTCGCGAGCGCGTCGCTCGCGGACGCCCAGCCGCGCCGCTCGACGCGCGGCTTTCTCTCCGCCAACCCCAGCGCGGTCGTGAAAGCCGAGCTGGCCTTCGCCCGGCTCGCGCAGGAGAAGGGCCAGTGGACCGCCTTCCGCGAGACGGCGGACAAGGACGCGGTGATGTTCGCGCCGGAGGCGGTCAACGCGCAAGCGTGGCTCAGGAAGCGCGCCGATCCGCCCCGCGCCGTCGCCTGGCAGCCCTACCGCATCTTCGTCTCCCGCGACGGCGGTTACGCTGCTTCCACCGGCCCGTGGACGCAGCCGGACGGGGGCAGCGGCACCTTCACCACCATCTGGCGGCGACAGCGGGACGGCAGCTTCAAATGGCTGCTCGATTTCGGCAGCGACACGCACGTGCCCCCACGGGACGATCCGATCATCGAGGGCAAGGTCGCCGATTGCCCGGCACGGGGAGCGGGCCATGGCCCCGGCCCCGGCGCCCGCCCGCTGATGGACGGCGGCGACCGCGGCAAGCGCTCCCGCCCGGACAAGCAGGAGCCGGTGCGCATCGCCATCCCGCCCCCGCCGAGCGGCGAGGGCCAGTCGGATGACGGATCGCTGCGCTGGCGCTGGACCAGCGGCGCCACCGAGCGCGTGTTCGAGGTCTCGATGCACCGGCAGGGCGCGGACGAGCCCATCCTGCGCGAAACCGCCCCCGTCGCCGCGCGATGATCGAGCTGTTCATCTCGGCCTTCGTCACCTTGTTCGTGGTGATCGACCCGCCGGGCTGCGCGCCGGTCTTTTACGGCCTCACCACCGGCGCCACGCCGCTCCAGCGCCGCCGCATGGCGATCCGCGCGGTCATCATCGCCACGGCGATCCTGATCGGCTTCGCGCTGATCGGCGAGGACTTACTGCGCACGCTCGGCATCAGTCTCGATGCGTTCCGCATCGCCGGCGGCATCATGCTGTTCGCCATCGCCATGGAGATGGTGTTCGAAAAGCGCACCCAGCGCCGCGAGGACCGCGCCCAGAAGATCCGCGACACGCCCGAGATCGAGGATGTCTCCATCTTTCCCATGGCGATGCCGATGATCGCCGGGCCCGGCTCCATCGCCACGGTGATGCTGCTCACCGCCGGCGCCCACGGCGCGGAGCAGAGCGTCGTCGTCCTCGTCGCGCTTGCCGCCAACCTCGCCCTCATGCTCGCCGCCCTGCTCGCCATCGGCCCGATCATGCGGCTGTTCGGCAGTCAGGTGGAGGCGGTCATCACCCGCCTGCTCGGCGTCATCCTCGCCGCGCTGGCCGTCCAGTTCGTGCTGGATGGGCTCAGCGGCAGCATCTTCTAAGCTTGTCCATATGAAATGACATCAGTGCTCCTGCGCAGGCAGGAGCACATCATTGGGAAAGCGCATTGCAAAAATCGCCCCGAGCGCCTCATCCCCGTTCGTGTCGAGCGCAGTCGAGACACCCCGTGCGTGACGGACACGACCGGAGAAGCGGCCGCCCCACCGGAAACGCAATCAAGACGGCCTTCCAGCCACCTCGCCCCGCCAGAATCCGGCCCGGCCACCCACAGCCGGGCCATCCCTCACGTCACTGCCGCACGGCCCTCAGGCGCCGCCCTCCACGGCTGGCACCACCTTGATCTCCACGCGGCGGTTCTGCGCCTTGCCGTCCGGCGTTTCGTTGCTGGCGATCGGCCGGGTCTCGCCATAGCCGGTGGTCGCCATGCGCACCGAGGCGACGCCATGGCTCACCAGATAGTCCGAGACGCTGCGCGCGCGCCGCTCGGAGAGGGCCTGATTATAGGCTTCGCTGCCGTCGGAATCGGTGTGGCCCAGCACGTCGACCATCGTCTTGGGATATTCGGCCAGCGTCTGCGCCACCTGGTCGAGCGTCGGGCGGAACTGCGGCTGGATCGCCGACTGGTCGGTGGCGAAGGTGATGCCGGACGGCATACGCAGCAGCAGTTCGTCGCCCTCGCGCACCACGTCCACGCCGGTGCCGGCAGTGCGCTCGCGCATCTTCTTCTCCTGCGCGTCCATATAGGCACCCACGCCCGCGCCGGCGACGGCGCCGATGCCCGCGCCGACGATCTTCTCGGTCCGGTCGCTCCGGCCGCCCAGCAGGTCGCCGAGCAGGTAGCCGCCGACCGCGCCGCCCACGCCGCCGATCGCGGCCTTGGAGATGGTGCGGTTGCCGGTCTCCGGGTTGGTCACGCAGCCGGTCAGGGCCATCGCCGCGACGGCCGCGACCAGCGCGAATTTGGAAGGACGGGCGAAAATCATCAAGTGTCTCCCTTCATGGTCCCCTCGCGTGTCCTGGACGCAAGTGTGCATTATAAACCACTTCGCAAGATGATCGTTCCCTGAACGATCCGCGCACACGCCCTGTCCGCTTGTGGAGATGCCTCCAAAACGGCTAAACATCGCCGCTCCATGCTCACCCCTCCCCCTTTGCCCGCTTTTCCCTGGGTCGATACGGCCATCATCCTCGCGCTGATCGCGCTGAACGGCGTGTTCGCCATGTCGGAGCTGGCCATCGTCTCGGCACGCCGGCCCCGCTTGCAGGCCATGGCCAGGGCCGGCAAGCGCGGCGCCCGCGCGGCGCTGGACCTGAGCGCGGACCCCGGCCGCTTCCTCTCCACGGTGCAGATCGGCATCACCGGCATCGGCGTGCTCGCCGGCGCCTTCTCCGGCGACAAGCTCGGCACGCCGCTCGGCCTCTATCTCGCGGCGCTGGGGCTGGATGCGCAGATCGCGCAGAATGCCGGCTTCGCCATCGCCATCGTGCTGACCACTTACGTCTCGCTCATCATCGGCGAGCTGGTGCCCAAGCAATATGCGCTGCGCAATCCCGAGCCGCTGGCGGTGCTGCTGGCGCCGCCGATGATCTTGCTGGCGCGCGCCACCGCGCCTTTGGTGTGGCTGCTCGAACGCTCCAGCAACGCCGTTTTCCGCCTGTTCCGCATCGACCCCGCCTCGGCCGACCATGTCACCGTGGAGGAGTTGCAGCTCGTCGTTGCCGAGGCGAGCCGCCATGGCGTGATCGAGGAGAGCGAGCGCGCGATCATCTCCGGCGTCGTTCGCCTTGCCGACCGGCCGGTGCGCGAGGTGATGACGCCGCGTACCGAGGTCGACTGGCTGGATGCGGACGCCGATCTCGATGCGCTGCGCGAGGCGCTGCTGGAGACGCCGCACACGCGCCTGCCGGTCGGCCAGGGCAGCGTCGAGGACATTATCGGCTGCGTGCAGGCGCGCGACGTCATGGCCGCCTTGTTTCGCGGCGAGGCGCTGGACCTGCGCGCGCTGATGCGCCCGGTCTCCATCGTGCCCGATCAGGTCGACGCGATGGACGCGCTCAACCGGCTGCGCGAGGCGGACGTGCCGATGCTGATGGTGCATGACGAATATGGCCATTTCGACGGCATCGTGACCCCCGCCGATCTGCTCACCGCCATCGCCGGCGAGTTCGCCTCGGACCAGAATCTCTACGATCACCCGATGCTGACCGAGCGTGAGGACGGCTCGCTGCTCGTTTCCGGCCAGATGCCCGTCGATGCGCTGGCCGAGCGGCTGGGCCTCACCCTTTCGGAGGATCGCGACTACGCCACCGTCGCCGGCTTCGCCCTCGCCGTGCTGCGCCGTCTGCCCGAGGAAGGCGAGCATTTCACCCAGCAGGGCTGGCGCTTCGAGATCGTCGACATGGATGGCCGCAAGATCGACAAGATATTGATTTCAAGCAGGATATAGGGGGAACAACGGTCCCGCAAAAGCCGGGATCCAGAGCGAAAAGGAACAACGCACCCACGCGCAGGCCTTCCCCGGCACATGCCTTCTCCGCCATATCGAACGAAGGCGAGACACCCAACGCGCCTTCCCCCCGATCCTACAAATCCAACACCCCCCGGCTCAAAAATGCCCGAATCGTTGGTGATAAGTTTCCATATCCCCCCGCGCCAGCAACCGCGCCTGCGCGATCCACTCGTCCCTAATCAGCCGCCCCTTGAACGGCCCCAGCGCCCCGTCGATCCGCTCGATATCGCCAGGCAGCCAGCCGGCGATCTGCGAGAAGCGCGTGACCCCCAGCTCCCGCAGCCGCCCCGCGATCTCCGCGTCGATCCCCTTGATCGCAGTGAGGTCGTCCGCCGCCAGCGCGGGTGCTGCCGGAGCCGCCACAGGCACAGGCAGCTCGTGCGGCGGCGGCCAGGTGATCGGCTCGTCGGCCTCCACCCGCACCCGCCGCGCGCCCCAGGCCCACCAGCCAGTCGCAAGGCCGATCAGCAGCGCAATCGCCAGCCCAACGCTGTAATGGATGGCCAGCGCGATCACGCCCGCCGCCTCCAAAGCGCCGCCGCACTTCCCAACCCGATGAGGAAGGCAAGCAGGAACAATCCCAGCGTCTCGACCAGCAGCGGCATCAGGCGCCCCCCTCCGTCACCACGAAACTGACGCGCACTCCGGCCGCCCCGCCCGCATCCACGGCGGTCGTCACCGCCGCGGCCGGCACGCCCGCCGCGACCAGCGCCTCGCGCACCCGCACCGCCCGCTCCCGCGCCATCGCGCGATGGGCCATCGCTCCGCCGCTGCTATGGCCACGCACTTCCACCGCATACGTCCCGCAAGAGCGCAGCGCCGCCGCGACATCGGCGATGAGCCGCCGCGACGGTGGGTTGAGCCAGGCGCTGCCCGCACGGAACTGCATCGCCCGCCCCGCCAGCGCGGTGTCGACGATCTGCCCGCAGAAGGCGCGGGCGGTGCCGGTCTGCTCGGGCGCCGGCCGTTCCTGCGCGGCAGGTGCGGGCGGCGAAGGCTCATTTCGCGCTTCCTCCGACCAGACGGCGCCCCCACTCCCGGCCACACCGCTCACAACGGCGATGGCCCGCTCCGCCGACGCCGCCGCGCCGGACAAACGAGCCGTGCGGCGATAAGGCGCATCGGGATACGTCACCCGCACGTCCCGTAGTCCCTGCGCCGCCAGCGCATGCACGGAACGGACGCGCAGATCGGCCATGAACGCGCGGCCTTGCCCGAGCGGCCCATGCAGCGCCCAGGCCAGCAGCGCCGTCACGCCCGCGCCGATGATGATCTTGAGCCCGTCCCCCACGGTGACGATCGTCCGCTCCCCAATGCGATGATCCGATGAGGCTGCCAGCTTCGGGCCGGGGCATCAACCCCGGATCGCCGCTCAGATCGCCGCCGCCGCCTCGCGCGCTATCTCGCGCCAGCCGATATCGCGGCGACAGAAGCCATCGGCATAATCGACCGCATCGACCATCGCATACGCCCCATCGCGCGCGCCGGTCACGCTATTGCCGCGCGCGGTGACGCTGAGCACCCGCCCGCCGTTGGCGACGAGCCGCCCCTCCGCCAGCGCCGTCCCGGCCTGGAAGATATGACCCTCCGCCCCGGTAGCCGGCAGGGTGATCGCGCCGCCCTTCTCGGGCATTCCCGGATAGCCGCGCGCCGCGACCACCACGGTCAGCGCCGGATCGGCCGAGAGCCGGGGCGCGCTTCGCTCGTCCAGCCGGCCTTGCGCGACGGAAAGCAGCAGCTCGACCAGATCGCCCTCCAGCCGCATCATCAGCACCTGACATTCGGGGTCGCCGAAGCGGCAGTTATATTCGATCAGCTTGGGGCCGTCCGCGGTCAGCATCAGCCCGGCGAACAGCACGCCCGAATAAGGCATGCCGCGTGCCGCCATGGCCGCCACGGTGGGGCGGATCATTTTCGCCATCACCTCGCGCTCCAGCGCTGGCGTGAGCACCGAGGCGGGACTGTAGGCGCCCATGCCGCCGGTATTGGGGCCGGTATCGCCTTCGCCGACGCGCTTGTGATCCTGCGCCGAGCCAAAGGGGACGACATGCTTGCCGTCCGTCAGCGCGAAGAAGCTGGCTTCCTCGCCCTCCAGAAATTCCTCGATCACCACTTCCGCACCCGAGGCGCCGAAGCTGCCGCCGAACATGTCCGCGATCGCCGCCTCTGCCTCCGCACGGGTCGCGGCAATGATGACGCCCTTGCCGGCGGCGAGACCATCCGCCTTGATAACCACGGGCAGCGTGAACGCATCGAGCTGGGTCAGCGCCGTTGCCGCGTCGGTGCAGCGCACATAGGCGGCGGTGGGGATGCCCGCCGCGCGGCAGAGATCCTTGGTAAAGCCCTTGGACCCTTCCAGTTGCGCGGCCGCCGCGCTCGGACCGAACACGGGGATGTTGGCGGCGCGCAGGCTGTCCGCCAGCCCGTCGACCAGCGGCGCCTCCGGACCGATGACGACAAGACCGATGCCCTGCGCACGGCAGAACGCCACCACGCTGTCATGCCGGGCAAGGTCGAGGTCGACCAGCGTGGCATGCTCGGCTATGCCGGGGTTGCCCGGCGCGGCGAACAGGCTCGAGCAGCCGGGCGATTGCGCGAGCTTCCAGGCGAGGGCATGTTCACGGCCGCCGCCGCCCAGCAAGAGGATATTCATGGAAGAGGGTCCAGTCCGGTTCGATGCGTCCGGCCGCCTGTTAGCGCAGGAGCGGCAGGGGGACAATCTGGCGCCGCTCAGCGTCTCGGAACTCTCGGCCCTGCTCAAGCGGACGGTGGAGGAGCGCTTCGGCCATATCCGCCTGCGCGGCGAGATTTCCGGCTTCAAGCGTGCCGCCTCGGGCCATGTCTATCTGGCGCTCAAGGATGATGGCGCACTGATCGACGGAGTGATGTGGAAGGGCACCGCCGGCCGCCTAGCCTTCGCGCCGGAGGACGGGCTGGACGTGATCGTCACCGGCAAGCTGACGACTTATCCCGGCCGCTCCAAATATCAGATCGTCATCGAGAGCATGGAGCTGGCCGGTGAAGGCGCGCTGATGCAGCTTTTCGAGCGCCTCAAGGCCAAGCTGGCCGCCGAGGGCCTGTTCGACACGGCGCGGCGGCGGCCGATCCCGATGCTGCCGCGCGTCATTGGCGTCGTCACCTCGCCGACTGGCGCCGTGATTCGCGATATCCTCCATCGCCTGGCCGACCGCTTCCCCAGCGAGGTGCTGCTCTGGCCGGTGCTGGTGCAGGGCGAAGGTGCAGCAGCGCAGATCGCCGCGGCAGTGCGCGGGTTCGGCGCGCTCCCGCCGGACGGCGCCATTCCCCGGCCGGACGTGCTGATCGTCGCGCGCGGCGGCGGCTCGATCGAGGATCTGTGGGCGTTCAACGAGGAGATCGTCGTGCGCGCCGTGGCCGAGTCGCCGATCCCGGTCATCTCAGCTGTAGGGCACGAGACAGACACGACGCTGTGCGATTTCGCCGCTGACCTACGCGCCCCGACGCCGACCGCCGCCGCCGAGATGGCCGTGCCGGTGCGCAGCGAACTGGCGGCGCAGGTCGCCGAGCTGGATGCGCGGATGCGCCGCTGCGTCGCGCGCTGCATCGAGCGCGGCCGCGAGCGGGTGGACGCGCAGCGCCGTCTGCTGCCCCGGCCGGACATGCTGCTGGCGCAGGCCCGCCAGCGCGCGGACGATATGAGCGAGCGGCTGCGGCGCGGCCTCTCCCATCGGCTGAGCGATGCCCGTCAGGAGCTGGCCAACGCCGCCGGGGCGCTACGCCCCGCCCTGCTCGACGCGCAGGTGCAGCGCAACCGGCAGCGGCTGACGAGCGTGCGGCTGGCGCCGTCCTTGCTCGGACGCCGGTTGACCGACGCACGCAGGCAGTTCGACGGGTTGTGGCGCGTGGCCCGGTCGCTGGACCCGGACGCACCGCTGGCACGCGGCTTTGCCCGCGTCATGGCCGAGGGCCGGCTGATCCGTTCCAGCGAGGCGGCACGTGCGGCCGGTGCGGTGACACTCAAGTTCGCCGATGGCGAGGTCGGAGCGACCATCGGCGCGCAGGCAATGACGCCACCTGCGCCGCGCCCTGCCCGCAAGAGCGACAAACCGCCGAGCGCGCAGACCGATCTATTCGATTGAGCGGGCGGCGGCCTTGCATCGCCGCCGCACCCTGCCCATGCTGGGTTGATGATCGCCCCTCGTCCCGGCCGGCATCACGCAACCGGCAGCTTTCTCTTGTCCGCCCTGTTGCTCGCGGGCTGCGTTATGCCGGCCCGGCATGACCCGGCACCCACCCCACCGATCCTCGCCGCATCCCCGGTCCCGCAGCCAGCGCCCGCCGAATTGCGCCTTGTCGGGACGCCGCGCCAAGGGGGTCTGCTGCATGGTCTTGCCCCTGCCGGCACCACCGGGCTCACTTTGGACGACGCACCGGTCGCCTTCGACACAGAAGGCAATTTCATTATCGCCTTCGACCGCGACGCGCCGCCTAACGCCACGCTCGTCGCCACACTGGCCGATGGGAGAACCCGCTCCCGCCAACTCGCGGTCGCACCGGGCGACTGGGCGATCGAGCATGTCAACGCCTCGATCACCGGCAGCGCGACCAGCGCCGAGTTCCAGCGAGTCCGCGCCGGCGAGGTCGCGCGGATCAACGCCGCCCGTGCCCGTCACGCGCAGAGCGACGGCTGGCGCCAGCGCTTCATCTGGCCGGTCAAGGCGCGCATCTCCGGTGTGTTCGGTTCGCAGCGCATCTATCGCGGCACGCCGGGCAGCTACCATAGCGGCCTTGATCTCACCGGCGGCGCCGGCACGGTTTACGTGGCCCCGGCGGACGGCGTGGTGATCCTCGCCACCGAGGAACCGTTCACGCTGGAGGGCAAGCTGCTGATGATCGACCACGGCATGGGCCTCAACAGCGCCTTCCTCCACAACAGCCAGATTCTGGTGAAAGAGGGCGACATTGTGCGGCAGGGCCAGCCGATCGGCGTAATCGGCGCGACCGGTCGTGTGACCGGGCCGCACCTGCACTGGAGCATGAAGTGGAACGCCGCGCGGATCGACCCGCTGCCGCTGCTCCCGCGAGAGCCCTGATGACGCGCCGTCAGCGGCAGCCGCGCAGCGCCGCGGCGGCGAGATAGACCCGCGCCGACTCGCGGCTCGCGGGGTCGCCCTCGGCCGCCTCGCGCATCAGCGAGAGATAGGTGAGCGCCACTTGCCGATGCCCGTTGAAGGCGACGACCGATTCGAGCAGGCTGGCCAGACCCTCCACCGCGTCGAACCCATAGCGGCGGGCAAAGCCGCGAATATCGTCGAGTTGCTCGCACAGCGCCCCGCGCGACAGCGTCGTGCTGGCCGCTTGCAAGGCCTCGATCTGGCCGAGCAACTGGCCACGGACGATCAATGCCGGATCATGACGCACGCCTCTTCTCCCCCGCACGGGTTCCGCCCCGCCCCTTGGCCGCCGAATGGGACGGCCCGATGACAGGTTCATTCTGCATAGACGTGGTTAACGTTGCGTTTCCTTTGCGGGATCCCGAAGGATAATCGCGCAGGCTTGAGCGGGAGGCCGCCGCCAACTTGACAAAGCCGCCCGATTCCCGCATTGGCGCGGCCGAACCGGACACGGCGGGATCGCTGTGCCCATTTTCGAACCAGTTTCAGCGTCTTTCCCCTGCTCCGGCAGGTGAGCGCCCTTTTTGTCGAGGAAGCGGTCATGGCGAAGCCAGCCACAGTCAAGATCAAGCTGGTCAGCTCGGCTGACACCGGCTTCTATTATGTGACCAAGAAGAACCCCCGCAACACGACCGAGAAGATGAGCTTCCGGAAATATGATCCCGTCGCGCGCAAGCACGTCGAGTTCAAGGAAGCCAAGATCAAGTAAGCGGCCGTGCCGGGCGATTCGCCCGCGCCGATGAGATGCGCGAAGGTCCGGGTGAGCAACCCGGGCCTTTTTGTTCGTGAGCGCGCCGCCGGTCAGAGCAGGCCGTTCACGACCTCCATGAAGCGAAGCACGGAAATCGGCTTGGAGACATAGGCGTTGGCGCCGGCTGCCCGTATCCGCTCCTCGTCGCCCAGCCCGGCATAGGCCGTGACCGCCATGACCGGCACCGCGGCAAGCGCCTCATCCGCACGGAAGGACGCGATCAGGTCCAACCCGGTGACGTGGGGGAGCTGGATGTCAGTGATGATGAGATCAGGCGCGAAGGCTCGCGCCTGCTCGAACGCCTCGCGCCCGTCGCGCACGGCGGCGGTCTCATGACCATGGGCGCGCAGCAGGTCACAGAACAGCTTGAGGTTAAGCTCATTATCCTCGACAACCAGCACGCGCTTTGCCACGGTTTCCCCCATGCCGCTCCTCAATGCGCCTTCCCTTTGAACAGCCTTAGAAAAAGCGGGCAGGACCGGATGACATCGGAATATCCCATCAGCGAGGCGGATGAAACCTTGGCATTGCAGGTCGTCGGCTGGATCGTCGCAGACCAGAGCCGGGCGGACCGGATGCTGGCGCTGACCGGGCTGGATGCCCCGGCATTGCGCGCCGGCCTCTCCGACCGGGCGACGCTCACCGCGCTCATGGATTTTGCGATCAATCACGAGCCGGACCTTCTCGCCTGTGCCGAGGCGATGGCCGTTTCACCCGCCCGAATCGTCGCCGCGCGCGAGCGGATCGCGCCATGAGCCGGCCGCTCATCCTCAGCGATTGCGACGAGGTGCTGCTACACATGGTCGTGCCGTTCCGTGCGTGGCTCGACGAGTTGCACGGCATCCATTTCAGCTTCACGGACGGCTTCGAGCGCGCGTTGCGCCACAAGGACAGCGGCGATCCGGTCGAACGCAGCCGCATCTGGGGCCTTCTCTCCGCCTTCTTCGAAACCGAGATGGAGCGGCAGACGCCGATTCCCGGTGCGGTCGCGGCGATGGCGCGGCTCTCGGAGCGGGCGGACATCGTCATCGTCACCAATATCGGCGAGGAAATGCAGGACGCCCGCGCAGCGCAGATCCACCGCCATGGCCTGCCCTATCCGGTCGTCGGCAATCGCGGCGGCAAGGGGCCGGCGGTGGCGCGGCTGATGCGCGAGCGCGGGGCGCCCTTCGCGCTGTTCATCGACGATCTCGCCAGCAACCACGTCTCCGTCGCGCAGCATGTGCCACAATGCTGGCGGCTGCATTTCGTCGGCGAGCCGGAAATGGCACCGCATGTCGAAACCGCGCTCGACGCCCATGCCCGCATCGACGCGTGGACGGCCGCCGAGCGCTGGATCGCGGCACTGCTCGACGAGCATGAGGAGACGCTCAGGCGGATCGACATTTAGGTCAGATCGAACCGGAGTCGCGGGCGACTAAAGGACAAATGGTGCTTTTCCGTGACCCGGAACGCAGCATGCTTACTGTCTGCGAGCACCGGAAGAGCGGGAAAGCGCCGATCGCAGGCCGGCATAGGTTGAATGTCGATCCCTCTTGGCCCGGATGCCGCTGGCCGGCCGCGATGCTTGACGCGACTCGTCCCGCATGCTGTGGCTCGACGCCATGAGCATGATCGAACAACGCCTAGCCGCCGAGGGCCTGACCCTTCCCGAACCCACCGCCCCCGTCGCCGCTTATGTGCCGACGGTGCTCGCCGGCGGGCTGCTCCACATCAGCGGGCAGATTCCCTTTACAGCGGACGGCAAGATCATGACCGGCAAGATCGGCGGCGAGCGTGACCTCGTCTGGGGTACGGCGGCCGCCGAGCGCTGCGGCCTCATGCTGGTGGCGCAGATGAAGGCGGCACTGGGCAATCTCGATCGGGTGGAGCGCATCGTCAAGCTCGGCGCCTTCGTCGCCAGCACGCCGGACTTCACCGATCAGCCCAAGGTCGCCAACGGCGCGTCCGAGTTGATGGTGCGCATCTTCGGCGAGGCCGGGCGCCATGCCCGCAGCGCCGTCGGCGTGCCCTCGCTGCCGCTCGACTCCTCCGTCGAGATCGACGCGATCGTCGCCGTCCGCGCCTGATGGGCGCCCGCACGGCGGCAAGCGATCCTCTGACGGCCCGGCCCTACGCGCATCGCGGCCTGCACGGCGCCGGCGTGCCGGAGAACAGCCTTGCCGCGGCGCGCGCCGCCATGGCGCGTGGCTTCGGCATGGAGTGCGACGTGCGGCTGAGCCGCGACGGCGTGCCCCATGTCTTCCACGATGCCCGGCTCGACCGGATGACGCAGCGTACCGAGCCCTTCCACGCGCTGGATACCGGCACCATCGCCACGCTGCGCCTCAAGGGCAGCGACGAGCCGGTGCCGCGCCTTGCCGATCTGCTCGCGCTGGCCGGCACGACAATGCCGCTGCTCATCGAGATCAAGTCCGACCGGGGGCCGCGCATCTGCGCGCGCCTGTGCGCCGCCGTCGCGCGTGAGCTGGACGGCCATCCGGGGACAGCCGCCGTGATGAGCTTCGATCCGGTGGTCGTCCGCTGGTTCGCGCGGCACCGCCCGCAGGTGCGCCGCGGCCTCGTGGTCAGCCGGCGCGATCGCTGGCGCCTTCTGCCGGGCCGGGGCATGGTAGCCGCCATCGCCAGCGCCCGCCCGCACTTCATCGCCTGCGATGTGCGCGACCTGCCCGGCGCTGCCGCCCTTCCTGCACGGCTCGGCCTGCCGCTCCTCTGCTGGACCGTCCGCACCCCGGCAGAGAAAGCGCGCGCGGCCGCAAGCGGGGCGCAGATCATCTTCGAGGAACAGCCATGACAGGCGGGAACGAGAGGGAGCCCGCCGCCATCGTGCATCTCGATACGGCAGTCGGCGCGCTCGATCCAGCGCAATGGGACGCCTGCGCAGGGCCGGACAATCCCTTCGTCAGCCACGCTTTCCTCAGCATTCTGGAGGAATCCGGCAGTGTCGGCGCGGGCGCCGGCTGGTCGCCCGCCCCGGTCACAATTCGCGATGCGGCGGGAGGGTTGCTCGCCGCCGCTCCGGCCTATCTCAAGAGCCACAGCCAGGGCGAATATGTATTCGACCACGGCTGGGCCGATGCGTGGGAGCGTGCCGGCGGGCGCTATTATCCCAAGCTGCAAGTAGCCGTGCCCTTCTCCCCCGTGCCGGGGCCACGCCTGCTGCTGCGCGATCCGGCCGCCGCGCCAGCGCTGATCGCGGGGCTGGAGGCGATTACCGACCAGAACGGTCTCTCCTCGGCGCACGCCACCTTCATCGCGCCCGAGCAGCGGCAGATCTTCGAGGATGCCGGCTGGCTGATCCGGCAGGGCACGCAGTTCCATTGGGCGAACGAGGGCTATGGCAGCTTCAACGATTTCCTGGCGGCGCTATCGAGCCGGCACCGCAAGGATCTGCGCAAGGAGCGCGCAAGGGCGCAGGCGGGGCTGGAGATCGTCCACCTCACCGGCAGCGCCCTCACCGAAGCGCATTGGGATGCGTTCTGGCACTTCTATCAGGACACCGGCAGCCGCAAATGGGGCCATCCTTATCTTACCCGCACCTTCTTCTCGCTGTTGGGCGAGCGCATGGCGGACAAGGTGCTGCTGATCTTCGCGCTGCGCGACGGCACACCCATCGCCGGCGCGCTCAACCTGATCGGCGCAGACACGCTCTATGGGCGCTATTGGGGGTGCGTGGAGGAAGTGCCGTTCCTCCATTTCGAGCTATGCTACTATCAGGCGATCGACGCCGCCATCGCACGCGGACTGGCCCGTGTCGAAGCCGGCGCGCAGGGCGAGCACAAGCTGAGCCGTGGCTATCGGCCGGTGCCGACATGGTCGGCGCATTACATCCCCAATGCCAGCTTCCGCCGGGCGGTGGCGGACTATGTCGCGCGGGAAGCCGCCGCGCTCGCCGATGACCGCGGCTGGCTGGACGAGCGCACGCCGTTCCGGCGAGGCGAACGGCCGGAGTAACCGGGCTTTCGGGCTTACCACCGACACTAGCCACGCTCCACGGCTCAATCCCGGTCCATCTCCTGAATTGCCTTCTCGCGCGCCACCTGCACCTCCGCGTTGCGGAACAGGATATCGAAGGCGCTCATGAAGGTATCGAGCCGGTCTTCGTCGATCCCCTGAAACAGGAATTCGCTGCGCGTGGCCACGGTCTCGGTGAGGATATCGTGGATCTGCCGCCCAGCCTCGGTCGGGCCGAAAAAGCCATGGCGCCGGCCCGGCCTGCCGCTGCGCTCGACCAGCCCGCGCTCGATGAGCTGATTGACCGTGCGGCCCGCCTGGCTCTGGTCGCGGTAGAGGGCCAGCACGAGTTGCGGCCAACTGATTGGCGGCTGGCGGCAAATCTCGTTCATCACCCAGGTCTCGAAATTGGAGAGGCCGGTCCGGCGCTTGTGGGCGAGTGCGCCACCGCGCAGCATGTAGGAGCAGAGCGTGATGAACGGCGGCAGCAGTCGCGAGCGGTCCACGGCAATGCCATTGTCGCCGGGCAGACCCTCATTGACCAGATCCTGGAAGTCGACCTGCTCGGTCTGCCGCTGGCTCCCCGCGCTCCGCTTGCGCTCCTGCTCGAACAGCGCGACCGCACGCGAGAGCAGCGTGTCGAGCACGCCAAACAGGATCACGAGCTGGTCATCGGTGACGCCGAAGGTCAGCTCGCGATTGCGCAGCTCTGCCTGGCGCAGCAGCTTCTCGGCGAGGTGCCGGCCGCTCTGGCTCAAGCGGATCGGGCTGCGGATGCCGCCGCGCGTCACCAGCGACACGTCGCTCATCCGCTTGATCGCACGGCTGACCTGCGCCTTGTCCACTCCGTTGGAGGTGGAGATGGCGGCCAGCGTCATGTCACCCCGCGCCTGGAGCAGCAGCAGGATGCGGCGGTCCAGCTCGTTGATATGCACGGTGCGCGCAAAAGCGATATTGGCGCTCTCGCGCGCGTTGCGCAGAAACACCCAGAGGCGGGACTGGAAATTGCTGCGTCGCTCGTCGCGCGGGCCGCGGGCGTCGAGCATGGCGGCGATGCCGCGCAGCGCCAGATCGAGTTGCCGTTCAAACGCCTCCTGAGGATCGGCCGGCACGACGCCGCTCTGCTCCGCCAGCGCAGCGCCAAGAGTGAGATGATCGACCAGACCCAAGGCCGCCTCGGCCTGGCCGACCGAAGCGCCGGCATCCCGCAGCATGTCGATCGTGCCGTCGCCCAGCGGCAGCGGCAAGGGCAGACGCGCAAACAGCCGGCTCCCATCCCGCCGCGAGAGCATCGCCTGTCGTCCCGCCACCGCGCGATGCGCCAGCCGGCCGTGCCAGCCCTCGCCGCCGGTCGCGCCCGGAACATCTGCCGCGATCCGCTGCGCCATCGCCCCGAACAGATCCTCGGGAGCAGGGAAAAGCCGCTCGACCACCGCTTGCGGGACGCCCAGCCGTGCAGAAACGGCGGCCGCGCCGCACTGCTCCAGCCCGGCCTCGTCCAGCACCGCCAAGGCGGCGGCGGCGATCTTGTCCCGCTCCGCTTCCATGCCGGGGATCTCCAGCATGGCCTTGCCGTTTTCCATGGTTGGCCTCCACGGATCTTCGCGTCCGTCAAGCCGCATGATTGATCGCATTTCGCGGCCCGGTCAACGCTTCATGGCGATACTGGCGCGCCACGCACCGCCTGCTTATGAGATGCGGCGGTCCGCTCGCAGAGCATTTGACGAGTCGGCCTCACTTGGGCACACAGGCGCGACAAGGGTACCGTGGTGGGCGAGGGAACTGAAGGAGCGAGGAATGCTGATCGGACGTATGACTTTGGCCATGGCGGCGAGCATGGCCGTGGGGGCTGTGGCGATGACGAGCGCTCCCGCATTCGCCCAGGGCAGCTTGCAGGACCAGTTGGCCGTCTGCGCGCGCATTTCCAAGAAATCCGCGCGCATGGCCTGCTATGATTCCGTCGCGAACGCCGCGCAGGGCAGCGTTTCTCCCAGCTCATCGGGCTTCGGCGCGTCGTCGATCCGCAACCCCGCACCCGCCGCACCGCCGCCGCCCGCTCCACCGGAGGCCGCCAGCGCTGGCTTCGGCGGTGAGCATCTTAACCGCCCGGCGCCGCAGCGCAGCGCCGGCGCGGACGCCGATGAGGTAGAGATGGCCGTCCGGTCCGCGAGCGACAACGGCCTGCGCATGTGGCAGATCACGCTCACCGATGGCGCGGTGTGGCGTATGACCGAGCGGGCCAGTGCCAGCTTCCGCCCGCCCGCGCCCAACGAAACCATCACCATCCGCAAGGCAGCGCTCGGCAGCTATCTGATGAATGTCGGCCGCCAGCCCTCAGTGCGCGTGGAGCGCATTCGCTAAACCCCCATCACAGCGGCGCGGCCACTCTCAAACCCCTGCCGTAGCCCTCTGAGTTCCGCACCGATCCGGCCTACCGGCCGGCTCGGCTGCTTTTGCGTGCGATCCGTCCTCTTGGCGCGGGTCCGGCGAGCAGCGATCCCATATTGCTACAATACCCCGATGCCGGGTCGATTCCACCTCGCACTATGACCGGCGCCCTATGACCTCGATAAGGCGGTTTGGCGGCCGCCACCCTTCCGTAAACGGTAACGTTACAATCGCCGTGTAATGGGTCATCTGCCCGCCGCAACGACGCCCCTTTTTGACCAAAGCAAATCCTATGCGCGCGGCAGCCGGAAAATGGCGCCCTCATTGGCTTTACGAGCCGTCTGTTGCCAATATGCAACGCTGCGTTTTGAAGTGGCCTTTTGAAACAAAGTCAATGTTCAGCTCGCTGGACAAGACTGTTTCCGTTGCTTAGGCATAGGTTTCTCTAAAAAGGTTACATCAGGGGCGGAATCGCGTTCACAGGGGGGAGGACGAGATATTTTCAACAGACATTTTACCCGGGGATGACTCTGTCTATTCATAGGCTTGGGCATTCCGGCCGCGCGTGCGGCAGCTCGGGACATCCGCTCCGTCGCCTGATCGAATCGCGACGCGGAATGCATGCGGCGCGATTGGGCGTTTGCGCCGAGCCATCGGCATCCGGACTTGAATCTGAAAATGTTTGACCAGCTTCGACGCCCAGAGCGGGCGCGACGCACTTACTGCAAGGGGAGAACGATCTTGAATACCGAAACCGAAACCAGGGGCCGCACGCTCGGTCACACATTGCGGGTCGCCCTGCTGGCGGGCGCCGGCCTCGGCGCCTTCGCCCTCACCGTGCCGGCTCAGGCGCAGGAGGACATCGGCGCCGACACAGCGGAGACCAATCAGGCGATCGTCGTCACCGGTTCGCGCATTGCGCGCCCGGATTATTCCTCGAACAGCCCGATCGTGACGGTTGGCCAGGATCTGCTGCAAAACTCCAGCACATCGGCGGTCGAGCAGAACCTCAACAAGCTCCCGCAGTTCACGCCTGAAAAGACCCCCACGCTGGGCGGCGACATCCAGGCGACCCCGACCAACACGCCCGGATCGGCAACCGTGTCGCTGCGTGGTATCGGGTCCAACCGTAACCTCGTCCTGATCGACGGCCGCCGCGCCACCCCGGCCAACGCCTCGATGGCGGTGGATATCAACACCATTCCCTCGGCCGCAATCGAGCGCGTCGAGATCATTTCAGGCGGTGCATCGTCGACCTACGGTGCGGACGCCGTCGGCGGCGTCGTCAACTTCATCCTGAAGAAGAATTTCCAGGGCATCATGGTCGATGGCCAGATGGGCATCACCCAGCGCGGCGATGGTCAGGAATATAAGATCAGCGGCATCATGGGCACCGACTTTGCCGATGGCCGCGGCAACATCAGCATCGCGCTGGAAACCAACAACCGCTCCAAGTCGCTGCGTATCGAGCGCCCCTGGTTCCGGGCGCAATATGCGGACCCGACGGTTGGGGGCAATTACTTCTTCCCGACCTATTCGGGCATCACGCAGGCTGGTGGCGGCAACCAGGACTATCAGGACAAGCTGAATAGCATGTTCCCCAACAGGGATCCCGGCACGAACGTTTCTGCCACGGGCTCGCTCTATTTCCTGGGCAACACGCCGTTCACAATGGGCGCCGGTTCGGTAGCAAACCTCTCCGGCGTTTCCAACTTCCCGACGAACCTGATCGACGGCTACGTCACCAAGAAGGATATCAATGGGGGCCTGAGCCAGAACTTCCCGGAAGATTACATCAATCTGCCGCTCAATCGTTTCAACTTCTACGCACGCGGTAGCTATGAGATCAACGACTGGGTCTCTGTGATTGCGCAGGGCTATTTCAACAAGGCGCACACGGCCACCGTGCAGCAGCCGGGCCCGATCGTCGGCGGCTGGAACGTCGTCATTCCTCGCTATGCCAACGATTCCGACTGGCTCCCGGCGAACCTGGTGACCTTGCTGAATGCCCGCGGCCACAACCAAGCGGTGGACCCCGACGATCCGGACGCAGGCACCGTCTTCGTTTCGGAGGCGAACAACCCTTGGTCGGTAACCGGCTACGTTCCGGGTCTGGGCAACCGCGAAGTGTTCAGCGATGTGTATACCTACAACATGGTTGCGGGCTTCGAAGGCAAGATTCCAGGAACCGACTGGACCTGGGATGTCACCGGGTCTCGGGGTGAGTCGGTCACCAACGCCCTGACCACTGGCGTGGCTTCGCTGGAGCGTCTTCGCGCGGTGATGACAGCGCCCAACTTTGGCGCGGGCTTCAGCACGCAGGGCAATGCCGCAGGCGGCTTCTTCGGCGCAAGCAGCGCGACCTGCACGACCGGTCTCAATCCGTTCAGCGGCGCGGACGTGTCGGCTGACTGTATTGCCGCCGTCAAAGCCGATCTGAAAGAGACGGCGACGATGACGCAGACCGTCTGGGAAGCGAACGCCCAGGGTAAGGTTCTCGATCTTCCCGCGGGCGATCTTCGCGCATCGGTCGGCGCGACCTATCGCGACAACAAATATGTCTTCCTCGAAGATACGCTGAAGACGAGTGGTACCTCCTTCCAGGATCAGGCGCTCGGCATCTATCCCGCCAACAATATTGATGCTTCCATCTCCAGCAAGGAAATCTACGGCGAAATCTCCATCCCGCTGCTGAGGGACATTCCAGGGATCAAGCTGCTGGAGTTGATTGGCGGTATTCGCTACGCCGATTCCAGCATGACCGGCGGAAGCACCACATGGAAAGTGGAAGCCAACTGGGAGGTCACCAACTGGCTGCGGTTTCGCGGCAGCTACAACAAGGCGCAGCGCGCACCGAATATGGGTGAGCTCTTCTCCTTCACCCAGAACTTCGCCTTGCTGACCGGCGGTGACGGTTGCTCCACCGGCAACCCCTTCTCCTACTCGGCAAACCCGGCAAACGCCAACGGCGCCGCGGTGAAGGCACTCTGCTCGGCTCTCATGGACAAGACCAATATCCCTGGCCAGCCGGCAAACTCGGTGTCTTATTATGGCAATGGCCTGGACCCGAGCGACCCCGCTTATATTGCACCTTCGGCGGGTTCGGTCAGCACCTCGACGGCACCCGGATTCGCGTTCCCTTATTTCATCGGCAACCCGAATCTGACGCCTGAAGACGCGAAGACCTGGACAGTCGGCGGCGTTATTTCGTCGCCGTCCAACGCGCCTGCCCTAAGCGGCATGCGCCTCACCGTCGATTATTATAACATCAAGGTGAACAACGCTATCGGCCTACAATCCGGCCAGACGTTGCAGCAACTGTGTCTCGATTCGGCGTTCAACCCGACGTTCGATCCGAACAATTTCTTCTGCAACAACTTCCAGCGCGGAACCGGCGGCGGCATCGGCGCCGTGCGGTTGGCCTATACGAATACCGGCGCCTTCAGAACATCCGGTCTCGACGTTCAGTTCGACTGGAGGCTCGATCTTCAGGATTCGGGTCTGGGCCTGCCGGGTACCTTCGGTATCAATACGGTCTTCAACTACCTGATCTCCCTGAAGTCGTCGCCTTTCTATTCGGGCGTGCCAACGGAGTCGCAGGCGCCCTTCAGGGAATATGCCGGCACCTTCGCAGCACCGGATAGCGGCCTGAGCGCAAACGGCGCCTATCGCTGGAAGACGTTCACTACGTTCACTTATGCGATTGATGGCTTTAACCTCGGCCTGCAATGGCAGCATCTGCCGGCCATCGCATCGGGGACGACCAATACCGGCTACCGTGCCTACGATCTGTTCAGCCTCAGCGCTGGCGTGAAGGTCAATCAGGTCGTCTCGATGCGCTTCGGTGTGGACAATCTGTTCGACAAGGCACCGGCGTTCGGAAACGTAAACCCGAGCCCGATCTATCCGGCTCTGCCGGGCGGTGCCTACAACACCAACAACTACGATGCTCTCGGCCGCCGCTTCTACATCGGCGCGACCGCCAAGTTCTGATCGCCGCACACACAGTTATCAGAACCTAAAATCAGGGGCCTTCCTTCGGGAAGGCCCCTTTTTTTGCACTGCGCCGGAGCGCGCCGACCCCGATCCGTTTCAAATTTGCCACAGAACCGCGGCGTTCCGTGGCTCACTCCTCATCCGGCGCATACCCACTAGACAGGTTGTATCAACAACTATAATCGGAGCGTAACGTTGATGATAACAACTATTAGTGGGGAGAGGCTTTGCTGATCGGCCAGGTTGCCTGAGCGAGGCAAGCAGCGGGTTCCCATACGATTGTTGGACGCCGGCGTGTCGAAAGACGCGACCCGGGAACGACTTCGTGTGTCCGCAAAATCTCCAGACGAACAAGGGTCCGCCGCATGCCGGTTTACCGGCTCCCGGTTGGCTCGCGCGGCTGCAGCAAACCGCGAAGGCGTTGAAAAAAGGGGAGTGCTTTATGACTGACAGACTCAAATTGCGCATGTGGCTGCTAAGCGGCGGCGCCTGCCTCGCCAGTGCCACGACGATGGCGGCGCCCGCGCAGGCGCAGCAAGACGGGGCCGGCGAACAGGATCAGGCGATCGTCATCACCGGCTCTCGCATTGCTCGGCGCGACTATCAGGCCAACAGCCCGATCGTCACCGTCGGTTCGGACATTCTCGAAACATCGTCCTCCTCCGCGATCGAGCAGAACCTCAACAAGCTGCCGCAGTTCACGCCGGCACAGACGCCGCAACTCGGCGGCGACATCCAGGCGACCGCGACCAATACGCCCGGCGCGGCCAGCATCTCGCTGCGCGGCCTCGGCGCCAACCGCAACCTGGTGCTGCTCGACGGCCGCCGCGCGACGCCCGGCAACGCCAATATGGTGGTGGACATTAACTCGATCCCCTCGGCGGCGATCGAGCGCGTGGAGGTCATCACCGGCGGCGCATCGGCCACCTATGGCGCGGATGCCGTGGCCGGCGTCACCAACTTCATCCTGAAGAAGAACTTCCAGGGCCTGGAGCTGGACGGCCGCATCGGCATCTCGCAGCGTGGCGATGGGCAGGAATACACCATCGGCGGCATCATGGGCACCGACTTCGCCGATGGCCGCGGCAACATCAGCATGGCGTTCGAAACCAACGACCGTTCCGCCGCCAAGCGCATCAACCGCCCCTGGTTCCGGGACCTGTATCTCGATCCCGAGGTGAGCGGCAACCAGACCTTCTCGGATTCTCCAAGCTACGTGCCGGGCGTGAACCGGCCGTCGCAGGGGGTCATGAACACCATCTTCGCTGGCCGCGACGCAACCGCGTTCCCCAATTATCCGACCAACGGCACGGTCTGGTTCAACACCGACGGCACGGCCTTCGGCGGCTCCAACAATTTCGCGACACGGGCCGGCGCCTATCGCTACAATGGCGACATCGGGCCGGGCATGCACCCCAACAGCCGGGGCTTCCTGTCCGAAAACTTCCTGGACGATCAGCTCGTCCTGCCGCTCAAGCGCTACAATATTTATGCGCGCGGCAATTATGAGATCACCGACTGGGTGAGCCTCGTTGCGCGGGGCTATTTCAACAAGTCCAGTACGCTCACCGTCCAGCAGCGCGCCGTCGCCGGCAACGGCTGGAGCGCCAATATCCCGATCGCCGACCACGAGGTGCCGGACGAACTGGCGGCAATGCTCGCCAGCCGCACCCCGGCCGCGGGCACATCGGCGCTGGCGCTTGCCAACCTCAATTGCCCCGGTGCCAGCGCGGCAGTGCCCGGCTCGGCCGCAAACTGCGACTGGCAGCTCAACATGTATCCGCTCGATACGCCGCGCACCGTCGCCGCGGACGTCTTCACCTATCAGATGCTGGTCGGGCTGGAAGGCAAGGTGCCGGGCACCGACTGGACCTGGGACGTCTCCGGCTCGCAGGGCGAATCGGAAACGAGCTTCATGTCCTCGGGCTTCGTCTCGCTGGAGCGCTACCGCACCGTCATCCGTGCGCCCAATTGGGGCGCCGGCTTCGTCGCGCAGGGCAACCAGATCCAGGGCGGGTTCGGCGCGTCGCAGGTCACATGCACCAGCGGCCTCAATCCGTTCGACGATGTGGCGACCAGCCAGGACTGCGTGGATGCGATCTCGACCGACGTGAAGGCCCGCTCGCTGATGCAGCAGACCAACTGGGAGGCAAACGCGCAGGGCAGCCTGTTCGCCTTGCCCGCCGGCGATCTGCGCGCCGCGCTTGGCGCCTCCTACCGGCGCAATAGCTTCAGCTTCACCAACGACACGCTCTCGACCCAGGGCAAGTCGTTCCTGGATCAGGTGGCCGGCCTTTACCCCAGCGGCAACTCCAAGGGCACCATCTCGGTGACGGAGCTTTACGGCGAACTGCTGGTGCCGCTGCTGGCGGACCTGCCGCTCGTCAAGAAGCTGGAGCTGGAGCTGGGCGCCCGCACGTCCGATTACAGCACCACCGGCAACAGCTTCACCTGGAAGGCGCTGGCCGATTGGCAAGTGACCGACTGGCTGCGAATCCGCGGCGGCTACAACAAGGCCGAGCGCGCGCCCAATATCGCGGAACTGTTCCAGGCGCCGCAGCAATCCTTTGTCGGTATCCGGGGTGACGTTTGCTCGAGCACCCAGCTCTCCATTCCCTACAGCGCCGGGCCGGGCAACACCACCAACCGGGCGGATGTGCGCGCGCTGTGCGAGACGCTGATGAACGCCATCGACCCGACCACATCGGGTCAGTTCTACTCGGGCACGCAGGCTTCCGGTTCAACGACCGGCTTCGTCACCTCCATCGGCAACCCGAACATCCAGCCGGAGCGGGTCAAGACCTGGACGGTCGGCACGGTGCTCGCTTCGCCATCACAGGCGCCGTGGCTGCGCAACCTCCGGCTCGCCGTCGATTATTACAACATCAAGATCGACGACGCGATCGGCGCCGAGACCGGCGACTTCATCCAGCAGAAGTGCTTCGACATCGCCTACAACCCCACGCTCGACCCCAATTCGGTGGCGTGCAAGGCGGTGGTGCGCAATGTCGGCATCGGCACCATCGGTAACCTGACCGGCCAGTATCAGAATTTCGGCCGGATCAGGACCTCGGGCGTCGATGCGCAGTTCGACTGGTCGCTGGATCTTGAGGACGCGGGCGTCGGCCTGCCGGGCCGCTTTGGCCTGAGCAGTGTGTTCAGCTACCTCATTAACCTCAAGACGGCCGATTCCCCCGCCAACGCACTGGTGGATTATGCCGGCACGCTGGGCACGACGCAGAACGGCCTCAACAATGGCGGCGCCTACCGCTGGAAGCTGTTCAACACCGTCAGCTATGGGACGGACACAGTCCGCCTCGCCCTCCAGTGGCAGCATCTGCCGGCCACCAAGGCAACGGCCTACGCGACCGATCCCACCACGCGGACCTTCGGCGCGCCAGCCTACGATCTGTTCAACCTGAACGGCAGCGTGTCGGTAACGAGGAACGCGACGATCCGCTTCGGTATCGACAATCTCTTCGACAAGACACCGCCGCTCATCAACTACAATACGGCGCCCATCACCGCGAACGGCGAGTTGCGCGGCGGCGGTTACGGCGCCGGCAGCGCGGCGGCAGCCGGCCAGTCGTATGACATCAACGGCCGCCGTTTCTTCATCGGCGCCAACTTCAAGCTCTAAGGGCGTCCAATCATCGGGTCGCATGAGAAGCGACCCAACTCTGGTGTGGCCACCCCCCTCCCTTGGGGTGGCCACTTTTTTGTCGATCCTATCGCCCGGCAAGCGGCTCCCCCGCCGGGCGACCGCTATCGCCAACCGCCCCCTCCTTCGTCCCGAGCACGCTCCCGCCCAATTTCACGCCGCAGTCCAGATTTCACGCAGGCAGCGTTTGCGCCATCCGGCCGCTGCCTTAAAAGGGCGCCGAAACAGAACAGCGGAGAGAAGCACATGGCCAAAGTCGTTCGCGTCCACGAGCTGGGCGGCCCGGAAGTCCTGCGGTTCGAAGAGATGACCATCGGCGCGCCGGGTGCAGGCGAGGTGCGCATCCGGGTCGAGGCGGTCGGCCTCAACCGGTCAGAGGCGATGTTCCGCGCCGGCCGCTACCCCACCAAGCCGCAGCTCCCCACGCTGATCGGCTATGAAGCCTGCGGCATCGTCGAGGCGCTGGGCGAGGGCGTCGAAGGCTTCGCCGTGGGCGACCGGGTTTGCGCCCTGCCCATGTACTCGCTCGGCCAATATGGCGTGTGGGCCGAGCAGGCGATCGTGCCGGCGCGCTGCCTGCTCCCCGCCCCGCCCGGCCTGACGCCAGCCGAGGCCGCCTCCATCTGGATGCAGTATATGACCGCCTATGCGATCATCGAGGTCGCGCACGCGGGCATCGGCGATTATGCGATCATCCGCGCCGCCTCCAGCAGCGTCGGCCTCGCCGCGATCCAGCTCGCTAACTGGGCGGGCGCCATCCCCATCGCCGCTACCCGCACCAGCGCCAAGGCGGACGCGTTGCGCGCGCAGGGCGCCGCGCATGTCGTCGCAACCGAGGAAGTCGACCTGCGCGAAGAGATCATGCGCATCACCGGCGGCAAGGGCGCGCGCATCGTGTTCGATCCGGTCGGCGGCCCCTATGTGGAAACATTGGCCAGCGCCATGGCCGAGCGCGGCATATTGTTCGTCTATGGCGGCCTCAGCGAGCAGGCGACGCCCTATCCACACTGGCACATGGCCTTCAAGGGCCTCTCGATGCGCGGCTGGGTCGCGTCGGAAATCTGGAACCACCCGCACCGCTACAAGGCCGCGTGCGAACACATCCTGCTCGGGCTGGAGCTGGGCCATCTCAAGCCGGTGATCGCCCGCAGCTTCCCGTTCAGCGAGATCGTGGAGGCCAACCGCTATCTCGAATCCAACCAACAGGTGGGCAAGATCGTCGTCATCATGTGACGACGGCGCCGGAGGAAAGAGCGATGGCCGACAACGACAACCCCACCTACATACCGGTCCGCCTCGGCGTGCGCGATGTTCCGCCGCCCGGCACGATCAGCCCGGCGGCGCAGCAGGCTCTCTCTGATGGCGCCGCTATGCCCCGGCCGATCTGGCCCGCGCCCGACGATCTCGTCGGCTGGCGTCAGGCCATCGCCGCCAGCGAGGCGATGTGGGCGGAAGCCGCCGCGTCGATGCTTACCGCGGCTGCTGCGTCGGTCGAGACGCGGGCGATTGCGGGCGTGCCCTGCCATGAGTGCGCCCCCACCGCCGGGGCGGCGGCGGACGGCCCGCTTTACCTGTTCATCCACGGCGGCGCCTTCGTGTTCGGTGGCGGCGCTTATGCTCAGGCGCAGGGCGCGCGGGCGGCAGCCGCGCTGGGCATGCGCACCATCGCGGTCGATTATCGGATGCCGCCCGACCACCCCTATCCGGCCGCGCCAGAGGATTGTCTGGCGGTCTACAGAGCGCTGCTGGAGACGCACGATCCGCGCCGCATCGTGATCGGCGGCGGCTCGGCCGGCGGCAATCTCGCGGCCGTCATCACCCTGATGGCCCGCGACCGGGGCCTGCCCTCGCCGGCCGGCGTCATGCTGCTGACACCCGAGGCCGACCTTACCGAAGCCGGCGATACGTTCCGTACCAATGCCGATCTGGACGTGATGCTCAAGCGCGCGCTGCCCGAATGCAACGCGCTCTACGCAGCCGGTCACGACCTGCGAGATCCCTATCTCTCGCCGCTGTTCGCCGATTTCACACGCGGCTTCCCGCCCACGCTGGTGCAGAGCGGCACGCGCGATCTGTTTCTCTCCAACTCGGTGCTCATCCATCGCAAGCTGCGCGACGCCGGCATCGACGCCGAGCTGCATGTCTGGGAAGCGATGCCCCACAGCAGCTTCGGGCGTGGCGACACGCCGGAGGGCGACGCGGTCAACGCCGAATTGCGCCGCTTCATCGCGCGGGTGACGGGGGATTGAGGAGAGGCGGCGAGGAAGCCGCCACTCTGATTCATGCGTCACCAGTGCTCCTGCGAAAGCAGGAGCCCAGGGCGGGAAGAAAGTGCGGTTGGGCCCTTCGCAGGAGCACAGGGCCTGGATAACGGTCCATGATCGGACCGGCGCACCTCCATTCGCGCGCAAACAGTCGGCCAAAAAGAAAGGGAACGCCCAAGCGTCCCCTCCCTCGTCCCTCAGCCTTTGAACGCCCGCCCTACTCGGCAGCGATCGCGTCCACCTGCGCCGGCAGGTCCAGCCCGTAGAGCTTGGCGGCGTTCTCGAAGGCGATCTTGCGCACGAAGGCCGGATCGGCCCCTTCGGTGAATTCACCAAGGATCTTGCGGCTGTTGGGCCAGATGCTGTCCGGATGCGGATAGTCGGTCGCCCAGAGCAGCTTGTCCTCGCCGTAAAAGTCCTTGAGCGCAACGGCCGTCGGGCTTTGCTGGAAGGTGCCGTAAATCTGCCGCTTGAACAGCTCGGAAGGCTTGGTCTTGAGCGGGATGCCGCCGCGCTGCGACCAGAATTCCTCCGCTTCCCACAGCCGCCAGTGGCGATAGTCCAGTTCCTCGATCACCCAGGGCAGCCAGCCGATGCCGCTCTCCGCAATGACGATCTTGAGGTTGGGGTGGCGCTCCAAAATGCCCCAGGCGAACAGGTCCGCGAACGGATCGAGGAACTGCTCGATGAACATCTTCACGTGCAGGAAGGTCGCGCCCGGGCTGCCCTTATACTTGTCGAACGCCCGCGTGACGCTCGGGAACACGGTGACGTGGAAGGAGAGGATGATGCCGCTCTTTTCCAGCAGGTCGAACAGCGGCTCCCAGCGCGGATCCTCCAGACGGGGTTCTGCCACGGCGATCTGGAGATTGGCCTGTTTGAACCCGCCCAGCGCGATGATGTGCTGCAACTCGCGCACCGCCGCCTCGGGATAGGGCGGCAGCATCGGCACGCCGATCAGCCGGTCCGGCGCCGCCGCGCAGAAATCCTTGAGCCACTCGTTATAGGCCGCATAGCAAGCGTCGCGCAGTTCCTCGTCATCCAGCACGATGGAGGTGACGGGACCGAAGATGACATGAGCATAGACGCCGTCGCGGTCCATGTCGGCCAGCCGCAATTCGGCGACGGCGGGGCGACGCTCGGTCTGGTCGACGATGCCGCCGCGGTCGAGCGCGGTGAAGATGGGCTTGGGGCCGCTCATGGCGCTCGCCTTGCCGGACCAGCCGCCCCAGTTCTTGCCGTCGCACATCCAGACGGCGCGGCCATCGACCATTTCCACCTTGGGCGCGCGCGCCTTGAGATGATCGGGCAGGCGGGTGATCCAGAGGTCGGTCGGGAGCTGATTGAGATCGAGATGATCGTCGCAGCTAATGAGGGGGTAGTCCAAACTCTTGCTCCTCTCAAAAGGATCGCGGCACATCGCTGCCGTGTCCGGATCGTTTCCGCGCCGACGGCATCGGGCCGACTCGATAAGCCGACCCAATGTCGTTAGCAATCTACTTATGTAAGCGCGAAATCATCCCAGATGCAAGTAGTCTCTCGGTCACTCTATCCCGCAAGGAGCCGGTTCAGGCGGTCTTGCGCGCCGGCGGTGCGTCGGGCACCAGCGTCGCGGTTGGCACGGCGCTGCGTTCCTCGCCATATTCGTTGACGTTGGCCCGGCGCAGGTCGCGCTTGTAGCGGGCATAATCGAAGGTCGTGCCCCGGTGGAGCGCGCAGCGATTGTCCCAGATCAGCAGGTCGCCCTGCTGCCATTTGTGGGCGTAGATATATTTGGGCTGGCTGGCGAAGGCGAGCAGCTCGTCGATCAGCGCCTTGCCCGACGCGTCGTCCATCCCCTCCACGCGGAAGGCGTGCGAGCCGACGAACAGCGCCTTGCGGCCGGACGGGCTCACCCGCACCATCGGCTGCTTGGCACCGGGCATCACGCTGCGGACGCGATCGGCGTCCGCGCTCTTGACGCCGCCCTTCTCGCGGCTGGCGGCGAAGCTGTGCTCGGCGACCAGATGCTCGATCTGGTCCTTCTTCTCCTGCGGCAGCTCGTCATAGACATGGCGCAGGTCGACGAACTCGGTGTTGCCCTTCTCCGGCGGCACGATGTGGCCGAGCAGCATCGACCATTTGCTCGGCATGTCGTTGAACGAGCTATCGGCGTGGAACAGCTCGTTGCCCTTGGAGAACTTGGCGCGCAGCGACGCCGGGTCGATGATCTCGCCGTTCGCGTCCAGATTGGAGGCATCGTAAAGCTCCGGCGCCATGCGGCCCGGCTGATCCTTGCGCTGGTCGTAGCCCGGCGGCAGCTCCAGCGGCCCGAAGGCCCGCGCGAACCGCAGATGTCCGGCGTCGCCGATATGGCCCTGCCCCCGGATGCAGACGACGATATGCTCTTTCATCGCCTCCTCGACGAAGTCGATCAGCGCCTGATCCGGCTCTTTCGAGAGGTCCGCGCCGATGATCTCGGCACCGAAAATGGGGTGAAGTTTCCTGACTTCCATGGCTCATCTCCCAAGGCACGACGCGACGCACGCCGACTCGCGATTTTGTTCGGTCACGATTAATTCAAATTCTAATGATTTGCAAGAGTATGATGCCAGACCGCAAGCCTCCTGAAGACGGCGCAGCATCGGTTCAGGTCGAGGCGGGGTAGCGGATTGTGGATGGGCAACGATGGCGAGGGCACGGCGCGGTTACGCTATGCGAGCATCAGGACGTGAGAAAGTCGGGCGGTTTGCCATCATCTCGGGGCTGGTCGAAGCAGGGATCCGTGTCGCCATCATACTCGTCACCGCCGCGCTCTACCGTGTGGCCATGGCAGCCGTGGGGTGGCGGGGCGGCTAAAGCGGCTAAAGGCGCCGGGTCGGCAGCGGGTTCACTTCGAAACTGAAGCAGTGTGCTCCTACGCGGGCAGGAACCCAGATCCAGCCGCAGTATCTTGCTGCTCTCGGCTCCTGCCTGCGCAGGTGCCCTTTCCGGGCAGCACGGGCGGAGCCTAGCCGGTCCGCTGATGCAGCGTCAGCACGGCCTGCGCGAACGCCTCCGGCTGCTCGGCGGCGGGATCGTGCCCGGCGTCTTCGACCAGCCGCTCCTCCAGCAACTTGGGAAAAAGCTCGCCCGCCGCGCGGCCGCCGAGCAGCCCATCGGCACCGGAGAGGACGATCGCCGGCACCGGGATCGGCGGTGGCGGCAGCAGCGCCGCATCGAGCGCGGCATAATGGGGATCGCCAGACGCCGCGCCGATCCGATGGGCATAGCTGTGCCACGCCACAGCCGCGAAATCGGGGTTGTCGAACGAGGCGGCGCTTTGTGTAAACAGCGCCTCGTCGACCAGCCCCGGCGACCATTGCCGACGCAGGTGCAGGCAGATGTCGCGCGGCCGCTCGGCCAGCGCGCGCCGTCCCCGCGCCGAACCAAGGAAATATTGGTGCCAGACGAGATGCTCGATGGCCGCAGGCGCCGGCCGCGTCGGATCGGCCAGATCCTGAATGAGATAGCCGCCCACCGCGAGCAGCCCGCGCACCCGCTCGGGCCACAGCGCCGCCAGGATACAGGCGGCCCGCCCGCCCCAGTCGAACCCCGCCACCAGCGCCCGCGTCACGCCCAGCCCGTCGAGCAGCGCCCGCGCATCGTCGGCGATGGCGGTCTGCTGACCCGAGCGCATCGTGTCGCCACTCAGGAACCGCGTCGGCCCGAAGCCGCGCAGATAGGGCGCATAGACGCGCAGCCCCGCCGCCGCGAGCAGCACCGCCGCCCGATCGAACGAGCGGGGATCATAAGGGAAGCCATGGAGCAGCAGTACCGGCGCGCCCGCCGCCTCACCCCAGCAATCGACGGCAATGTCGAGCAGATCCGTCCGCACGGTGATCTGCTCGGGCACGACGGGAGCGGCCCCGTCCATCGTCAGGGATCGACCAGGATGATGCGCAGATCGTTGACGTTGGTCTGCGTCGGCCCCGGCACGAACAGCGCGCCGACCTTGCCGAGTGCGCTGCCGGCGTCGTTATCCGCCTGCACCGCGTCGAGATCGAGCCCCGCTGCTTCGAGCGCACCCAGCGTCGCGCCGTCGACATAGGCGCCGGCCACGTCGCGGTTGCCGTCCACGCCGTCCGTATCGGCCGCCAGCGCCGCGACGCCAGCCACGCCAGCAATCTCCCGTGCCAGCGCGAGGGCATATTCCTGGTTCGGCCCGCCCTGCCCGTTGCCGGTGACGGTGACGGTCAGCTCACCGCCGGAGATGAGCGCGCTGCGCTGCCCGGCTTCGAGCGCCCGCAATGCCGTCGCGCCGTGACGCCGCGCTACCTCGCGTGCGTCGCCGGTCGCCTCGCGCTCCAGCATCACCGGCGCATAACCCCGCGCGCGCAGATCGGCGGCGGCGGCGTCCAGCGCATCGTCCGGCCGGACCACCACCGCAAACCGGCTGCGCGCGAGCTTGGGATCGTCGGGCTTGACCGACTCGCTCCACCCCGCCGGTTCGGCGATCCCGTAACGCGCCAGCACCGCCTTCGCGTCGGCGATGGTGCCGGCGTCGCCCACGGTGGGGCCGGAGCCGATGTCCTCCGGCACGTCACCCACCACGTCCGAGACGGCCAGCGTCAGCACCGCCGCCGGCCAGGCAGCGACCGCCAGCCGGCCGCCCTTGATGCGCGAGAGATGCCGCCGCACCAGATTGATCTCATCAATGCTCGCCCCGGAGCGCACCAGCGCGCGCGTCACCGCCTGCTTGGCCGGCAGGTCAAGCGGCGCCGCCGGCGCGGCCAGCAAGGCCGAAGCCCCGCCGGAAAGCAGCACCAGCACCAGATCGCCCTCACCCGCGCTTGCCGCCAGATCGAGGCAGCGCTGTGCCGCCGCAAGCCCGGCCGCGTCGGGCACCGGATGGCTGGCCTCCACCAGCTCGATCCGTTCGAGCGGCGAGCCGTAGCCGGTGCGCGTCACCGCGATGCCGGTCGCGTCCGGCCAATGCGCCTCGACCGCCTGTGCCATCGGCACCGCGCCCTTGCCGGCGGCGATGACGATCACCCGCCCGGCCGGGTGCGGCGGCAGCGCTTCAATGATCGCTTCCGGCCGCTTGCACGCCGCGATGGCGGCCGCATAGGCGCCTTCGAGCACGGCGCGGCGGTTCGGGAGCCCGCTCATCGCCCCGCCAAAAAGGAGGCGACGGTCTCGCCCGTCACCCGTGCCAGTTCTGTCACGGCCTGCGTGCTGAGCCAGGCCGAGTGCGGCGTCACGATTACGTCTGGCCGGCGGGCGAGCCGCAGGATCGCACTGCCCGGCGGCGGCGGCTCGACCGGCGCAACGTCGATGCCCGCGCCGCCGATTCGCCCGCTTTCCAGCGCCGCCTCCAGCGCGTCGAGGTCGATGAGCGCGCCGCGCGCCGTATTGATGATGAGCGCGCCCGGCTTCATCGTCGCCAGCGTGTCCGCGTCCAGCATGTGCCGCGTCTCGTCGGTCAGCGGGCAGTGCAGGCTGATGATGTCGCTGGTCGCCAGTACCTCCTCGAACGGCAGCCGGCCCTCGCCGGGCACCGCGCCGCGCCGGCCGGCGAACACCACCTCCAGCCCGAGCGCGCGGGCACGGCTCGCTACTGCCTGTGCAATCGCGCCGCTGCCGAACAGGCCGAGCCGCTGACCAACCAGATCGCGCACCGGCGCCGCGAACACGCAGAATGCCTTGCCGTTCTCCCAGCGCCCGTCGATCACCGAGTCGCGGAACGGCACCAGCCCCCGCGCCAGCGCGAAGATCAGCATGGTGACATGCTCGGCCACCGAAGTGCCGGCATAGCCCACCACATTGCGCACCTGGATGCCGCGTGCCTGCGCCGCGGCGCTGTCGACCACATCCGTCCCCGTCGCGGTGACGGCGATCAGCTTGAGATCCGGCAGCGCCGCCAGCGTCGCCGCGTCCAGCTTCACCTTGTTGATGATGGCCACCTGCGCGCCGGCGAGCCGCGTCACCACATCGGCGGCATCGGTGAAGTCATGCGCGATCCACTCGTGCGGCAAATCGGGGCGGGGAATATCAATGCCGCCCAGCGTCATCTCATCCAGATGGACGATGCGGGGCATGCCGCCCGTCTTCGCCGACTCACCCTGCCCCGCGCCTTGCGCCATATCCGTCTTCCTCCCGCCGGAAATAATTCGCTCTGCAATTATCTGCGGGCGCGCGGCAAGTCCAGTAGCGGCGCCTCCGTCATGACGAGGGCCCCACACAGACGGCCGGCACGCTCAGGGTTGCGCGCCGTCGCAGAGCGTCTCCATCAGCTTGCCGGTGATGGCGTTGACCTGATCCAACTCCGCATCGCTGAGCCCGGTCAACACCGAGGCGCGGAAGGCATGGGCAACGGCGGTTATCTCCTCCAGCGCCTGCCGGCCGCTTTCGGTCAGCTCGATCAGCTTGGTGCGCCGGTCGTTAGGGTCCTGCCGCCGCACGACCAGCCCGTCCGCCTCCAGCGTGTCGAGCATCCGCGTGAGGGTTGGCCCCTCGATACCGATCCGCTTGGCGATGGCGATCTGCGCGCTCGGCTCGGGCGAGCGGGCGATGGTGGAGAGCGCCTCCATGCGGGCCGTGCCGTAGCCCATCGGCCGCAGCTTCTCGTCCAGCATCGCCCGGTAGCGCCGGGCGATCAGGATGATCCGATAGGTGAAGCCATATTCCCGGTCGAGGCGCGGGGAGCTCGCAAAAATTGGTTTAGCCCCCGCATCCTCGGCGCGGCCCTCGCGCGTTCCAGCCAATTGCTCCCCCTAATCCTATTTGTTTGCTAACCGTTTCGCCTTCATTCAACTCGTTAGCACGCTCATGTCAACCCGCGCACCCGTGCGCCGACCCGCCTTGCAGGGCCGTCGCACCGCTGCAATTCCGGGTTGACGATATCTCCTGCGCGCAGCACAGGGGCCGGTGTCGGCCCGTTTCCCGACAGAAAAGGACGACAAGGTTCATTTCGGGAGTCGCCCCATGTCCAGGCTTCATCGCGCGCATCGCCGCGCCAAATCTTTTTATGCTGTCTCCGGTCTCGGCCTCATCGCACTGCTTTCTGCCTGTGGCGGCCAGCCCGAGGCGAACAATGCCGATGAAGCGCCCGTCGAGAACGGGGCCAATATCGCCAATGATGCAGTCGTGAACGAGGCGGCAAACGCCACCGGCGAGAGCACCGCGCCGGCTCCCGCCAATACCGCCGAGACACCGGCCGCCAAGGCCGAGGACAAGCCGGAGGCTGCGGCCGCCGCGCCCGCCAAGCCCGAAAAGACAGCCGCCGCCGCGCCGGCTGGGGATGGGGACGCCGCCAACGGCGCCAAACTGTTCGCCCAGTGCAAGATCTGCCACTCGGTCGAGCCGGGCAAGAACGGTCTCGGCCCCTCGCTGCACGATGTCGTCGGCCGCAAGGCGGGCACGGAGGCCGGCTTCACTTATTCGCCGGCGATGAAGAACAGCGGCCTCACCTGGACCGACGCCGAACTCTCCGACTATCTGCGCGCACCGATGAAACTGGTGCCCGGCACAAAGATGGCCTTCGCCGGCATCGCCAGCGACAAGGACCGGGCGGACGTCATCGCCTATCTCGACACGCTGAAATAAGCCCGACGCGAGCGCCGGCCGCCCGATCGTGCGGCCGGCGTGCACGCAAAGAGCCGGCGTCAAAGCTGGATCGCCCGTCAGCGCCGACCCGCTGCCGGGCAATCCGGACAGATCGTCATGCGGACCCCGCTGGCTCAGCATCCATGCCGCCTGGCAGCCAAGCCTCGCAGGCACGCTGGATGCTGCGCCAGCAGCGGCATGACAACGGGCATGACAAGGGTCGAATGCGGATGGCGGATAGCCGAAAGCCCACGCCCCCCAATCTTCTCGGGGAGGGAATCGGCGGTGCCGAGAGAGAGAGAGCTTTCGGGGTGCGTTTTCTCCGCCCGCCGGCCGTCACCCGGCCAGCGGGAACGCCCGGATCAGGCTTCCTCGACCGGAGCGCCGGGGCCGTTCTTGATGATGGACTCGATCGCGTTGCGCGCGCTCGCCTTGCTGGAATAGCCCTCGGTCCAGAAGATGATCTCGCTGTTATACTTGAACTTCGCGACGAACTCGCCGGCCTTGTTCTTCTCGATCACGAACTTGTGCGCCATCGTCGGAATCCTCCTGTGGATTGAGTCCGTCCCCGACTTTAGCGCCCGAAAAAGCCAGCGCAATTCCAATATAGGTTAATCCGCGATCAGCCGGTCCGGCGCATAGGCGGCAACGTCGATCCCCGCCACCGGCGCGGGCAGCGTCTCGCCCAGCACCAGCGCCGCGCCGATCAGCGCCGCCGCCGGGGCGGTCTGGATGCCGAAGCCGCCCTGCCCAGCGAACCAGAAGAAGCCCGCCGCGCGCGGATCGAACCCGTAGACCGGCTTGCGGTCGGGAGCGAAGCTGCGCAGCCCGGCCCATTTGTGTTCCACCGCCTCGATCCGCCAGTCGACCACCGCGCGAAACCGCTCGACGGCGAGCGCCACATCCAGCTCCTCGGGTGCGACATCATGCGGCACATCGGGCGTCTCGTCGTGCGGCGACAGCCAGAGATGACCCACGCCTTCCGGCTTGAAATAAAAGTCCCCGCCAAGGCCGATAATGAGCGGGAACCGCGCCGGCGCTTCCGGGCAGCGCAACTGCACCACGGTGCGGCGGTAGGGTGTGATGCCGAGCGATCCTACACCGCAGCGCCGCGCCACATCGTCCGCCCAGGCCCCCGCAGCGTTGATGATAAGCGTGCACTCAACCATCCCGTCGCTCGTCTCCACGCGCCAGCCGCCTCCCTCGCGCCGCGCCGCGACCAGCCGCGTGTCGAGCCGCACGGTGAGCCCCGCCCGCCGCGCCGCGCCGCGATAGGCGGCGAGCAGCCCGGCCACGTCGATATCCATGCAGCTCGGCTCGGAAAGGCCGACCGTCCATTCCGGCCGCAGCCCCGGCAGGCGCGCCGCCAGCGCCGCGCCGTCCAGCGGCTCCAGCGTGATACCGCTCGCGGCGAACTCGCGCCGCATCGCCTCGGCCTGCCCCGCATGCTCCGCCCGCCCGACATGGAGCGCGCGCCGTTCGCCCAGAAAGGAGCACTCCGAGAAAGCCGGGTCGGGCCGCGCGAGCAGCGGCCCGCTCGCGGTGGTCAGCGGCTGGATGGCCGGCCCGCCATAGCTCTCGCTCCAGAAGGCGACCGAGCGGCCGGAGGCATGATAGCCGGGCTGCGCCTCCTGCTCGATCAGCATCACCCGCGCGCGCCCGGCGAGCCCCGCCGCGATGCTGAACCCCGCCATGCCGCCGCCCACGATAAGGATGTCGCACGCCGTCATCGGGCCGGCTCCGCTCTCGTGAAGGGGGTGGGGATGGGGGAAGGCTCGGCCCCGGACTCGCGGCAAATCGGCATTGCGGGCGCTGGTTACGATTTCCTAAGGCCCAAGGTCTAGCCTTTTGCGCAATGATCGCACCCTGGCTGCCTTCCCTGCTTGTCGCCACGCTCGCGCTGCTCCTGCTCTGGGCTGCGGTGACGGACCTGCGCAGCCGCACCATCCCCAACGCGCTCAATCTGACGATCGCGCTGCTCGCGCCGCTCTGGTGGTGGGCCAACGGCCTCGCTCTCTATCCCGACATCGCGATCCAGCTCGGCGTCGCGCTGGCGGTGTTCGCGCTGTTCGCCGGCCTGTTCGCGCTCGGCATGATGGGCGGGGGCGACGTGAAGATGCTCGGCGCGCTCGCCTTGTGGCTGCCGTTCGAGGCGATGGTGCTGCTGCTCGTGCTGATGGCGCTGGCGGGCGGCGTAGTAACCATCGCCACGCTGATCCACCATCGCGTCCTGCGCCGCGGCGGCCGCCCGGAAATCCCCTATGGGGTCGCCATCGCGCTGGCGGGTCTCTGGGTATTCGGCGAACGTTATTTTAACCCTTTCCCCGCATAACCAGCCTGTCCGGGGTTTCGGCCCCGCCGATGGGAGACGACATTCGTCATGGAACCTAAGAAGATCGCCCTTCTGGCGGGCGCGCTGATCGTTGCCGTCACGGCGGCATTCCTCGCGCGCTCCATGTTCGCGGACGGCGCAGCGCCGGAAGCGACCGCCGCCGCCATGCCCAATCCGCAGGACATGCCGCATGTGCTGGTCGCGACCAAGTCGCTGCCGGTCGGCACCATCGTCAGCGCGGACGCCTATCGCTACCAGCCCTGGCCTAAGGAGCTGGTCGAGGAAGCCTATTATATCGAGGGCAAGACCGACGCCGAGAAGCTGGTCGGTTCTGTCGTCCGCACCGCTATCGCCGCCGGCCAGCCGGTGACGATGGGCTCGCTGATCCAGCCGGGCGACCGCGGCTTCCTGGCCGCCGCGCTGGCGCCGGGCATGCGCGCCGTGACGGTGCCGGTCTCGATCCAGAGCAGCGTCGCGGGCTTCGTCTTTCCCGGCGACCGGATCGACCTGATGCTTACCCAGAGCGTGCCGGGCGGCGGCGACGGCGCCCCGCTCAAGGTCGCCGAGACCATCGTGCGCAACCTGCGCGTGCTCGCCACCGACCAGCGCACCGATGCGATGGGCGAGGATGGCAAGCCGGTGGTGCAGACCTATTCCAACGTCACGCTGGAAGTGACACCGCGCATCGCCGAGAAGATCAGCGTGGCGCAGACCATCGGCGCCATCTCGCTCTCGCTCCGCTCGATTGCGGACAGCAGCCAGCAGCTTGAGGAAGCGCTCGCTTCCGGTGAAGTCGAGGCGCCCGGCGCCGGCGACGCCACTGGTGAGAAGACGATGCTGGCAGCCATCGCCACGCGCCCGTCGGACAAGCGCTCGACCTATTCCACCGGCGCGGATGTCTCGCGCTACCAGCGCAGCAGCGTTCCGGGCAAGCCGGTCGACGATAGCGCCCAGGCCACCGTTGCCGCCGGTGCCGGTGGCGGCGCGGGGCCGACCGTGCGGATCGCACGCGGCACCGCCGTTACCGCCGTTGCGGTGGGGAGCAAGTAAGATGAAGCAGAGTTCCATGCTGTCGCCGGCGCGCATCGCCACCGGCGCCCTCGCCGTCGCGCTCGCCATCACCGCCAGCGCAGCCGCCCTCCAGGTCCCTGCCTTGGCCGCCACCGGGCCGGCCCAGCAGGACAATGGCGCGCTGCTGCTCGCCGTTGGCGAGAGCCGGGTGGTCAACCTTCCCGAGAATCTCAGCGATGTGGTGATTGCCGATCCCAACGTGGTCGACGTCCACGTCCGCTCGCAGCGCCAGCTCTACCTGATCGCCAAGACGCCGGGTGAGACCAACGTGTTCGTCACCTCGGCCAACGGCAAGATGCTCTATGCCAACGCCGTTCGCGTCGGCAACAACATCACCAGCATCGACCAGATGCTCAAGTTGGCCATGCCGGACGCCGACGTGCAGGTGAGCACCATGAACGGCATGGTGCTGCTCACCGGCACCATCGCCACGCCGGAGGATTCGGCGGAGGTAGAGCGGCTGGTGCAGGCCTTCTCCGGCAAGGACACGACCGTGGTGAGCCGCCTGCGCACGGCCACGCCGCTTCAGGTCAACCTTCAGGTCCGCATCGCGGAGGTGAACAAGACCTTTGCCAAGAACCTCGGTGTCAACCTGCTGAGCAGCCGTAACCTCGGCAGCGGGTTCCTGTTCGGCATCGGCCGGGGCAATCCCGGGAGCATCTCCTACCCCGGTGTGACGACCTTCATCAACAACCCTAATGGCGGCGCACCTATCGAGGTTCCGGTCATCGACCCGTCCACCGGGCGGCAGGCCTATGATACGGTCTTCAAGTTCAACAACGCGGAGACCGGCACTACGCTGGGCGCCGCCGGGCGTCTGCTCGGGCTGGACCTGATGGGCACGCTCGACCTCGCCGAGACGCAGGGTCTGGCGGCAACGCTCGCCAACCCCAACCTCACCGCTCTCTCGGGCGAGACGGCCAGCTTCCTGGCTGGCGGCGAGATCCCGATCCCGCTCTCGACCTCGCTCGGTCAGGTCTCGGTAGAATATAAGCAATATGGCGTCAGCCTCGCTTTCACGCCCACCGTGCTGGCCGATGGCCGCATCTCGATGCGCGTACGCCCGGAGGTCTCGCAGCTCGATATGAGCGCGGGCGTGCGGCTCAGCAACTTCACCATTCCCGGCATCTCGACCCGGCGCGCGGAAACGACCGTGGAGCTGGGCTCCGGCCAGAGCTTCATGATCGGCGGCCTCCTCTCCACGTCGAGCGGCAACACGGTCGACAAGACGCCGTTCCTCGGCGATCTGCCGATCCTTGGCAACCTGTTCAAATCGCAGGGCTACCGCCGGCAGGAGACGGAGCTGGTCATCATCGTGACGCCCTATCTGGTGAAGCCAGTCGACGCCCGCCAGATCGCGCTGCCGACCGACGGCTACCGCAATGCCGACGACGCCCAGCGCATCCTCGGCAACCAGATGCATGCCGGCCAGAGCGGCGGCGAACGGCCGACGCCCACGCCGGCGGAACCGACCACCGTCACGCCGGATCGCGTCGCCACCCGCACCGCCAAGGGCAGCGGCAAGGCCGCCACTCCCGGCTTCAGCTTCTGACCAGCGAGGGAATGAGATGGATATGACCAAGCTTCTCCACCGCCCCGCCGCCCTGGCGCTGGGCCTGTGCCTCGCCCTTTCGCTGGGTACGCCACCCGTCTCGGCCCGTACGGTCGAGCGCGGCGTCGAGCCGAAGCACCAGCCGGTCGTGCAGCGCACCGATTTCGTGTTCGACGTGGTCGCGGACGGCAGCGGCGGCCTCGCCAGTGCCGAGCAGAGCCGGCTGACCGCCTGGTTCAACGCGCTCGGCCTGCGCTATGGCGACCATATCTCGCTCGCCGGCACCGGTTCACTGGCGCTGCGTGACGCCGTCGCCGATGTCGTCGGCCGCTATGGCCTGCTGATCGACAGCGAGGCGCCCGTTACCGCCGGGGAAGCGCCGGTGGGCAGCCTGCGCGTGATCGTCAGCCGTTCGGTCGCGAGCGTGCCGGGCTGCCCGAGCTGGGCCGACCGCGCGGGTGCCGATTTCGTCGGCGGTCTCAGCGACAATTACGGCTGCGCCATGGCGAGCAACCTCGCCGCGATGGTCGCCGATCCGCGCGATCTGGTCGAAGGTCGCACAGCCGGCGTGGACCCGACAAGCACGGTCAGCGGCCGTGCGATCAAGGCCTATCAGGAAAAGGCGCCGACCGGCAGCGGCGGCCTGCAAGCCATCTCGACGGGAGGCAAGTAAGATGAACGCACCCTGGAAACCGGCCGGCGCGGACGGCCGCGATCCGTTCCACGCCTATGTGTGCGACGATCACAGCCTCGATCTGCTGCGCGCCGTGGTGCAGGACATGGGCTGGCCGATCGAGAAGGTCCACAAGGGCGGGCTGCGCAACGCCGTGCAGTCGCTCTCCATGGCGCCCAGCCCCAACGTGCTGTTCGTCGACTTGTCCGAATCGGGCGATCCGCTGAACGACATCAACAATCTCGCGGAGGTCTGCGAGCCCGGCACGGTGGTGATCGCCAGCGGCCAAGTGAACGACGTGCGTCTTTATCGCGATCTCGTCGCCAGCGGCATCCAGGATTATCTGCTTAAGCCGATGGTGGCGGACACGCTGCGCGACGCGCTGGCGGCCGCGCAGGCCGTATTCCTCGCGCCGCGCGCGGAAGCAGCGGCCGACCGGCCGCACATGATGGTCACGGTGATCGGCACGCGCGGCGGTGTCGGCGCCTCCACCGTCACGGCCTCGCTCGCTTATCTCAGCAGCACCAAGGGCAAGCGCTCCACCGCGTTGCTCGATCTGGACGTGCATTTCGGCACCGGCGCCCTCGCCATGGACCTGGAGCCGGGCCGCGGCCTCACCGACGCGGTGGAGAATCCCAGCCGCATCGACGGGCTGTTCATCGAGCGCGCGATGGTGCGCGCCAGCGATACGCTGGCCCTGCTCTCCGCCGAGGCACCGATCAACCAGCCGCTCATCACCGACGGCTCGGCCTATTACCAGCTCGAAGAGGAGCTGCGCAGCGCGTTCGAATGCACCTTCGTGGATCTGCCGCGCGCGGTGCTGGTGCAGCACCCGCACCTCGTCCACGAATCGAACCTGGTCGTCATCGTTACCGAGTTCACCTTGGCCTCGGCGCGCGACACCATCCGCATTCTCTCCTGGCTCAAGGCCAACGCGCCGCAATCGCAGGTGATCGTCGTCGCTAATAAGGCGCAGCCGGGCACCGCCGAGATCGCCCGCAAGGACTTCGAGCACTCGATCGAACGGAAGATCGACATGGTGCTGCCCTATGACGCCAAGGTGACGGCGCAGGCCGCCAAGCTCGGCAAAACGGTGGCGGAAAGCAGCCGGTCGAGCAAACTCGGCCAGAGCCTGCTGGCGCTGCACAACCGTCTCGCGGCGGCAGCAGATAGCGACGGCATGGTCGACCCGGTGAGCAGCGCACGTAAGAACAGCGGTTCGCTGATCGGGCGGCTGATGGATGTCAAGCTGGCCATCCCGCGCAAGAGCAAGGCCAAGACCGCCGACGAGGCGGTCGCCGACTGACCCGGCAGCGCGGGCCGGCGCCGGAATGGACCGGCAGCGGCGAGGCGACGAAGATGAGTGGATGAGGCAATGACCGATCCGAAGCTGTTGATGCTGATGCTGCTCGTGGGGGGAACCCTCGTGCTGCTCTTTCTGGCCTTCGCCGGGCCATCGGCGCAGCGTGCCGGCAGCCGGCGCGTCGCCGCCATCCGCACGCGCCACACCGCCAGCGACCTTACCCAGATGGAAGCGCGGATGCGCAAGGCCATCTCGTCGCGCCGGATCGAGAAGAATCAGCTCCTCGTCTCGCTCATTCCCCACCCGGAAAATCTCGCCAAGCGGCTGGCCATGACCGGGAAGAAATGGACGCTCAGCCAGTATATGACCGTCTGTGTCGCGCTGGCTCTTTTCCTGTTCGGTGTGATGACGCTGCGGGGTTTCTCGTTCCTGCCCACGCTGTTCGTCTCGCTAGCGGCCGGTTTCGGCCTGCCGCATGCCGTCGTCGGCAAGCTCATCAAGCGGCGGGTCGACAAGTTCAACGCCAACTTCCCGGACGCGCTCGATCTGCTGGTGCGCGGCCTGCGCTCCGGCCTGCCGGTGAGCGAGACGATGACCGTCGTCGCCAATGAGATTCCCGGCCCGGTGGGCGAGGAATTCAAGCTCATCAACGAGCGGATCAAGATCGGCAAGTCGATGGACGCCGCCTTGCAGGAGACCGCCGACCGGCTGGACACCACCGAGTTCCGTTTCTTCTGCATCACCCTCACGATCCAGCGGGAGACCGGCGGCAATCTGGCGGAAACGCTCGCCAACCTCGGATCGGTGCTGCGCCAGCGTGCGCAGATGAAGCTCAAGATCCGCGCCATGTCGTCCGAATCGAAAGCCTCGGCCTACATCATCGGCTCGCTGCCCTTCATCGTGTTCGGCCTCATCTGCTGGGTCAATTTCACCTATATGACGCCGTTCTTCACCGGCGATCCGACCGGCCTGTTCGGCCTTGGCCTCATGCAGCTCATCGGGATCGGCGGGCTTTTCTGGATGGGCTGCGGCGTATTCATCATGGCCAAGATGATCAACTTCGAGATTTGAGGAAGGGGGACCGCTCATGACATCCACCGGCGCGACCCTTTTCGGCCTGACCGCCCGCGACCTGGGCACGTTGCTCGCCGCCATGGCGACCTTCGCCGTGCTGATCGCCATCTACGCCGCCTCGACCGTGCGCGATCCCATGGCGCGGCGCGTCAAGGCGCTCAACGAGCGGCGCGAGCAATTGAAGGCCGGCATCACCGCGTCAACCGGCAAGCGGCGCGCCAAGATCGTCCACCAGAACGACACGACCGACCGCATGCGCAGCCTGCTCAGTTCGCTGCGCGTGTTGCAGGACGATCAGCTCAAGGAGGCGCAGAAGAAGCTGGCGCAGGCCGGCATCCGCTCCAAGGAATGGGCCATCGCGATCATCTTCGGCCGGCTGGTTCTGCCGATCGTGATCGGCGGCACCGCCGCGCTGTTGATCTACGGGTTCGATCTGTGGCCGGACTGGAGCGCGTTCAAGAAGTTCGGCGCCTTCGCCGGTGCGCTGCTGCTCAGCTACAAGGCGCCGGATATTTACGTCGATAATATGGTCAGCAAGCGCGCGGCGGAGATCCGCAAGGGCATCCCGGACGCGCTCGACCTGCTGGTCATCTGTGCCGAGGCCGGCCTGACCGTGGATGCTGCCTTCGCCCGCGTCGCGCGCGAGCTTGGCACCGCCTATCCCGAGCTGGGCGAGGAGTTCCAGCTCACCGCCATCGAATTGTCGTTCCTCACCGAGCGGCGCATGGCGTTCGAGAATCTCGCCGAGCGCGTCAAGCTCGATGCGCTCAAGGGCGTCGTCACCACCATGATCCAGACCGAGAAATACGGCACGCCGCTGGCGTCGGCGTTGCGCGTGCTCTCGGCCGAGTTCCGCCACGAGCGCATGATGCGCGCCGAGGAGAAGGCCGCGCGCCTGCCCGCCATCATGACCGTGCCGCTAATCCTGTTCATCCTGCCGACTCTGTTCGTCGTCATTCTGGGGCCGGCCGCCTGCTCGATCAGCAAGGCGTTCACCTAGAACGCCCCGATCCGGCGCGGCCCCCTTGCCGCGCGCCGCGTGCGCCTTTAGGCCCGGCAGGAACATAGCGAGAAAGGACCGCCCGGCCGTGGCCGCACTCCAGCCGATCACACCCGTCATCCTTTCGGGCGGCGCCGGCACGCGGCTGTGGCCGGTCAGCCGCGGCGCGCATCCCAAGCAGTTCATCGCCCTCACCGACGTGCGCACCATGTTCGAGCTGACGCTGGCACGGATCGAGGGCATCGATCACGCCACTGCGCCGGTAATCGTCGGCAATGCCGCCCATGCCGCGCTGATCCACGCGCAGGGCCGTGCGGGGATGACACTGATCCTGGAGCCGTGCGCCCGCAATACCGCACCCGCCATCGCGCTCGCCGCGCTCGCGCTGGAGGCGCAGGACAGCGCGATGCTGGTGATGCCGAGCGACCATGTCGTCACCGATGTCGCCGCCTTCCATGCCGCTATCGAGCGCGCCCGGCCGCTGGTCGCGCAGGGCTGGCTGGTGACGTTCGGTATCGAGCCGGATGCACCGGAAACGGGGTTCGGCTATATCGCGCTGGGCGATGAGCTTGCCGAGGGGGTCCGCCAGGTCGCGCGCTTCGTCGAAAAGCCCGATCTGGCGCGCGCCACCGCGATGCTGGCGCAGGGCGGCCACGTCTGGAACGCCGGCATCTTCCTGTTCAGCGCGCATGCCTATCTCGCGGCGCTGGCCGAGCATCAACCGGCCATGCTGGCCGCCGCGCAAGACGCCATGGCGCGGGCGGAGCGCGATGGAAACACCCTGCGCCCCGCCGCCGATGCGTTTGCCGCCTGCCCCGCCGACTCGATCGACTATGCGGTGATGGAACGCGCCGAGCGGGTCGCCTGCGTGCCCGTCCGCATGGGCTGGTCCGATGTCGGGAGCTGGGACGCGCTCCACACGCTCGCCGCCAAGGACGCCCAGAACAATGCCGTGCAAGGCGCCGCGCACGCCATCGAGACACGCGGCTGCCTGATCCGCAGCGACGGCCCGCATGTGACTGTGGTGGGCGCGCAGGACCTGATCGTCATCGCGACGGCGGACGAAATTCTGGTGCTGCCGCGCGGCCGCTCGCAAGATGTGCGCAAGGCGGTGGCTGCGCTGGCCGACCGCAAGGACTGACCGGCGATGCGCAACCCGGCATGGCGGCACTGGCTGACGGCGGCCGCTCTGTTACTGGCCGCCATGACGGTAGTGCCGCTCGCCGCGCGCTTCTATTGATTTGCCGTACCGACCGAAGGAGTCCCCCCGCATGACCAGCGCCAAGCCGACCGTCCTCGTCACCGGAGGCGCTGGCTATATCGGCAGCCACGCGGTGCTGGCACTGGTCGATGCGGGCTGGCCGGTCGTCGTCATCGACAATCTCACCACCGGCTTCCGCTGGGCGGTGCACGAGAAAGCGGCATTCGTCGAGGGCGACATCGGCGACATGGCGCTGGTCGGCCGCGTCATCGCCGAGCATGGCGTGAAGGGCATCATGCACTTCGCCGGCTCGATCATCGTGCCGGAGTCGGTCGAGCAACCCCTCAAATATTATCGCAACAACACGGTGAACAGTCGCGCGCTGATCGAGGCGGCGGTGGCCGGCAGCGTGCCGCACTTCATCTTCTCCTCCACGGCCGCGACCTATGGCGTGCCGGAGGAGAGCCCGGTGCGCGAGGATAGCCCCAGGCGCCCGATCAACCCCTACGGCACCTCCAAGCTGATGACCGAGCTGATGCTGGCGGACGTGGCCACCGCGCACCCGCTCAACTACTGCGCGTTGCGCTATTTCAACGTCGCAGGCGCCGATCCGCGGGGCCGCTCGGGCCAATCGACGGCGGGTGCGACGCATCTCATCAAGGTCGCGGTCGAGGCGGCGCTGGGCAAGCGCAGCCATGTCGCGGTGTTCGGCACCGATTACGAGACGCCGGACGGCACCGGCGTGCGCGATTATATCCACGTCAGCGACCTCGCCGCCGCCCATGTGCTGGCGCTGGAAACGCTGATCGCGGAGCCGGCGCGCAACCTCACCATGAATTGCGGCTACGGCCGGGGTTTTTCGGTGCTCGAAGTGCTCGACGCGGTCGACCGCGTGACCAATGTGAAGATCGAACGCCGCATCGAGGACCGCCGCGCCGGCGATCCGCCCAGCCTCATCTCCGATAACAGCCGCATCCTCGCCACGCTGCCGTGGCGCCCGGCCTACGCCGATCTCGATACCATCGTCGCACATGCATTGGCATGGGAGCGCATCTTGAGCGAGCGGACCGGCGGATGAGACCACTCCGTCCCACCTAAAGCGCGCCCTGATCCCTCAGCGTGCTGCGAGCCTTCGGCCTTACGCCGCCTCGCGCGTCAAATGGAGGAACACGTCCTCCAGATCCGGCTCGCGGGTCGAGACATCGACGATCGCGAAGCCCTGCCCCTGGATGACCGCGAGCAGTTCGCCCGCCGTTGCCCGGTCGCGCCGGTAGGTGACGCGGATGGTGCGCTCGCCGGCTTTCTCCACCTTCTCGAAATGTGCGTGGCCAGGTAGCGTCGCCAGATCGCGGTCGACCGTCACCTCGACCACCTTCTCCTGCGCCATGGCGACCAGCTCGCGCGTCGGCTTGTCGGTGACGAGGCGACCGTGGTTGATGATCGCGATGCGGTCGCACAGCTCCTCGGCTTCCTCCAGATAATGGGTGGTCAGCACGATCGTGACGCCGCGCTCGTTCAGCGAGCGCACATAGGACCAGAGCTGCTGGCGCAGTTCGATATCGACGCCGGCTGTCGGCTCGTCCAGCACCAGAATCGGCGGGCTGTGCACCATCGCCTTGGCGACCATCAGCCGCCGCTTCATGCCGCCCGAGAGCGTGCGCGAATAGGCGTCCGCCTTGTCTTCCAGATGGACGGCGCGCAGCAGCTCCATGGTGCGGCGCTCGGCCTTGGGCACGCTGTAATAGCCGGCCTGGATCTCCAGCGTCTCGGCCGGTGTGAAGAAAGGATCGAACAGGATCTCCTGATTGACGATACCGATCGAGTTCCGCGCATTGCGCGGATGCGTGGTGATGTCGAACCCCCAGATGGAGGCGCTGCCGCTCGTCTTGTTCACCAGCCCCGCGAGGATGTTGATGATGGTGGACTTGCCCGCGCCGTTCGGCCCGAGCAGGCCGAACACGCTGCCCCGCGGTACCGTGAGGTTGACCCGGTCAAGCGCCTGCTTGCCGCCGGCATAGACTTTGGAAAGGTCGGTGAGTTGAATGGCAGCGTCCGTCATGCTGCGCTTCTTAGAACCAGTTCCGCCCGGAGGGAAGCGAGGGTCTCTTGTCCGCACGGGCGCGGCGGCCGGGCCGTATCGGGTTGAAACGCAGGTCCCGTTCATGTCGAGCAAAGTCGGGACACGACTGGAACAGGTTCGCTTCAGGTCGAACCCTGTCGTGCTCCTGCGAAGGCAGGAGCCCAGAGCGCACGAGCAGTTCTTTTGGGTTTCGGGCTCCTGCCTTCGCGGGAGCACTGATTCTATCTCATGCGGCCGAGCGCTGACGTACCCGACTTCGCCCGGCACGACCGGCCACGGGCCGCGATCAGACCCCGCCCGCCAGCGTGCAATATTGCGCGGCATTGCGGAAATCGGCGTAGCGCGCGGCGAGCCGCGCCGCCGCCTCCGCATCCTCGCCCCATTGCTCGGCCTGCCAGCGCTCTTCGAGCGTGACGGCGGCCCAAAGCGCCTCCGCATCGGCCGCGCCGTCGAGCAGCGCCAGCGTCGCTACCAGCGATCCGCCGATCTGGGTGAGCGTAGCAGCACCGGCCAGCAGCCATGGGTCGATCGCCTCCACCGCACCGCGCAGCGCCGCCAGCGTGCGCGCGGGCTGATCGACGGGCAGGACACCGGCGGTCAGCGTGAAGGTGACGGCATGGCGCGTCCGCGCCCAATCGAGCAGCGGGTCCCACGCCGCGCCTTGCGCCGCGACCAGCCCCTTCGGCTCGGCGGCGCGGTAGCAGAGCAGGTCGCTCTCCGCATAAGCGGCGATCTGCCCGCGAAATTCGCCGGACGCGGGCAGCACGCGGTCGATGGTGGCGTTGGCGAAGCCGGTCATCGGCATGGTGCGCGGGTCGATCTCCTCGCCCTGCGCCGCCCATTCCGCCGCGATGGCGCGCGCCAGCGCTTCCCCCGGCACCGCGAGCGGGGCGCGCACGGGCGTCCGCACCGCCCGCCCGTCGAGCTGGATCGCCCAGCCATCTTCCTCCGCAACCGCCTCGGCCGCCGTCCAGAAGCGCTTCATCGCCGGTCCCGCTCGCGCGGCGTGGCGAAGGCCCGCGCCAGCCTGCGCGGAACGATGGCGAACAGGACCAGACCGACGAGCGAGACGATCAGGCCCACCCACTTCGCCATGTCGCCCCGCACCCAGCCGAATCGCTGGAGCGAGATCGCCATGCCGAACAGCAGGATGAGCACACCGGAGAGGCGAACCAGCCCGATCAGGAAGAAGCGCTGCCGGGCGAGCGCCGCACGGCGGGCCTCATCGTCACTCGGGGGGGTGGCCGGATCGGGTGTTTCGCTCATGGCAGGCCGATATGGCGGGCCAGCTCCGCGCTGTCCATCGCAACGCTATGCGCGCCGGCGGCGATAAGCGCGTCGGGCCGGTGATAGCCCCAGCCGACGCCGAGCGCGCACACGCCCGCCGCACAGGCCATCGCCATATCGAAGCTGGTATCGCCGATCATCACCGCGTCCGCCCGCGCGACGCCGGCCTGCGCCAGCGCCGCCTCGATCATGGACGGATGCGGCTTGGACGGGTGGCGGTCGGCGGTCTGCAACGAGACGAAGCGGCCGTAGAGGCCCAGCTCCTTCAGCGCGAGGCGCAGCCCCCGGTCCGATTTGCCGGTGGCGACAGCGAGCAGCCAGCCGTCCGCGTCCAGCGCATCGAGCAGCGCGGCGATGCCGTCATAGAGCGGCTCGCGCACCTGCCCGGCCAGACGCAAATCGTGGAAGGCACGCTTGTAATGCTCCGCCACCTCCGCATGGAGCCCCGGCTCTGCCTCGGGCAGCAGCCGCGCCATCGCCTGCGGCAGCGACAGACCGACGATGGAGAGGCAATCCCTGCGCGACGGGCAGGGCAGCGCCACCGCATCGAACGCACGCGCCATCGCCGCGACGATGCTGTGCTGGCTGTCGATCAGCGTGCCGTCGCAGTCGAAAATGGCAAGGCGAAGGGACATGGGGAAACGGATCCGTGGAAATGCGCGGCCCCTCATAGCGGCCCGGCGAGGATTTTCCAGCCGGAGGGTGGTGGCATCACTTGCCGGGCGCATATCGCCCCGTCCCGGAGAGCGCGGCCCGCTTCAGGTCGAACGATGCCGTGCTCCTGCGCAGGCAGGAGCCCAGAGCGGCAGGGCATTGCGGCTGGGCCTTGGGCTCGTGCATGCGCGGGAGCACTGAGCCCACCCGCTCCGTGGGAGCGCATCAACCGGCTGTTCGATACATGCGACACAGCAAAAAATTGCCGCCGTGAGCCCTCTCGGCCCACGGCGGCAGATACCTTCACGAAGGGGCGGCCATGCCGCTCCTATGCGTCAGTCGATCGTCACCGTCACAGCACGGCGGTTCTGCGCCCATGCGGCCTCGTCGGAGCCGAGCGCTTCCGGGCGTTCCTTACCGTAGCTGATCGTGCTGATGCGGCTCGGGTCGATGCCCAGCGCGGCCAGATAATTCTTGGCGGCGTTGGCGCGGCGCTCGCCGAGCGCGAGGTTATATTCGCGCGTGCCCCGCTCGTCGCAGTGACCTTCGATGGTGATGCGCTTCTGCGGATAGCGCTGCAACCACTCGGCCTGGCTGCGCAGCGTCGTGCGGGCCTTGTCGTCGATGTCGCTCTTGTCCAGCGCGAAGAACACGCGGTCGGACGAAACGCTGGCGAGGAAATCGGCCTGGCTGCCCGGCGTCGGGCCCGACGGCGTCGGCGTGGCGGCAGGCGGGGCGGACGGCGTGGTGTCCGCCGGGGCAGGCGGCAGCGTCTCGGGCGCCTTCTTAGAACAGGCCGAGAGCGCAAGCGCTGCGCTCGATACGAGCAATATGATGGATGTCGTGCGCATCGTTTCTTCTCCTACTGCAGTCCCACACAAAAATTCAGTTCGTCGCATGGTCCGGGCGACCCGCCTCTAAGTCAACCACAAAACCATTTTCCTGCCTGCGCTTTGTCATTGCAGCAGCGGTCCCCAGGCCGGGTCGGAACCGTCTACCGGAGTCGCGATCTGCCGCTCATGCACGCCCGTCAGGTCCACCTGCCAGACTGACGAGCGCCCGCCCCGCCCCTGCGTGGTGCGGAAGAATTGCAGCACGCGGCCATTGGGCGACCAGGTCGGCGCCTCGTCCTGCCAGCCGTTGGTGAGCAGCCGCTCACCGCCGCCGTCCGGGCTCATCACGCCGATGCGGAAATTGCCCGCCATCTTGGTGAAGGCGATGAGGTCGCCGCGCGGGCTCCACTCCGGCGTGGCGTAGCGGCCGCCGCCGAAGCTGATGCGGCGCTGGCTGGAGCCGTCCGCGTTCATCACGTAGATCTGCTGCCCGCCCGAGCGGTCGCTCTCGAAGACGATGCGTGAGCCGTCCGGCGAGAAGGAGCCGCCCACGTTGATTCCCGGCGTGTTGGTGAGCCGCGTCGCGCGGCCGCCGGTCGCGGGAATCTTGTAGATATCGGTATTGCCGCCGCTCGCCATGGAGAACAACAGCGTCCGCCCATCCGGCGACCAGCGCGGCGCGAACACCGCGTTGTTGGTCTCCATGATCGCGCGCTGGCGGCCCTGGTCGACATCGTAGATGTAGATGCGCACCGTCCTGCCGACATAGGAGACGTAGGCGATCGACTTGTAGTCGGGCGACCAGCGCGGGGTGAGCGCAAGGCTCTGGCCGTTGGTGATGAAGCGGTGGTTGGCGCCGTCGCTGTCCATAATGGCGAGGCGCTTCACGCGCGCATTCTTGGGCCCGGTCTCGGCGATATAGGCGATGCGGCTATCGAAGAACGGGCTCTCGCCAGTCAGCCGCGAGTAGATGAGGTCGGCGCAGCGGTGCGCGGCCCGGCGCCAGTCGCGCGGTGCGACGACGTAGCCTTGCCGGGTGAGTTCGCTGCGCAGCGCCACGTCATAGAGATAGCAGCCGACAGTGATCTGCGCGTCGCCGCCCGCTGAGCGGACGAAGCCCTGCACCAACGCCTCGGCGTTCATCCCCGCCCAGCGATCAAACAGCGGGCTGGTGACTTCCGGCACGGTGGGGCGCGGCACACCGCCCGGCCCGAGCGGCGTGAACAGGCCGCTGTTGCGCAGATCGTTGGCGATCACCTCCGCGATCTTCTGGCCGAGCAGTTCGGTCGATCCGGCGGGCGTCTCGACCACCTGCTGCGTCGGCATGGCGGGAATAGCGATGCGCAGGTCGCTCTCGATCGTGTTAGTCACGTCGACGCTGAGCTGGGCCTTGGCCGGGCCGGTTGCCAGAAATGCCAGCGCCGCCAGGGCGCCCAACAGGGTGGTGCTGCGAAGTCTCTGCATCATTGTCCCAAACTCGCATAGATACGGAGCGGCCGGAGCCACTTCCATTGGTCATAATATTCCGGCGGCAAGTTGCGGAAGGGCGATGCGCGCATCACCGCCTGCACGGCGCGCTCGGCATGGAGATCGGCCTGCGCGCGATTGCTGGCCGTAATTCCTTCCTGCCCGATAACCTCGATCCGGCCGATCACAGCGCCATTCTGGTCGAGACGAACACTGAGCAACGTCACCAGCTTCTCCGCATCGGCTCCTGAGGGCGGCCGCCAGAACGGCTTGATCTGACGCGTGATCTCGGCATTGAGCGCCCGCGCGGCGGCAGCGCCCATCGGCGCGTTCGATCCGCTGGTGGGCGCATTGCGCGCCGATGGCGTGTCGGCATCCAGCCCTTTGAGAAAATCCCGGCCAAGACGCGAGGCCCGCTGCGGCTTGTCGGACGGCTTGGGGGTCGGCTCGGCCTTGGCGGCGGGCTTCTTCTCGGCCGGCTTGGTGCTGGCCTTGGGCGGCGTCTGCTTCTGCGCCGTCTCGCGCGGCTTTTCCGGGGCCGGCGCAACAGCTCTGGGCTGGGGCGGTGCAGGCGTCGGCGGCGCGGGCGCGGCGACCGGCGCGGAGACGGCTTCGGATGGTTCGGGCGGCGCCGCATCGGGCTCCGGCGGTCCCTGCTCGGGCGCGGTCGCCGAGCGGGGCGCCTCGGTGGTCGGCTGGGTGGTGCGGCTTTCGAGCGCGATGCTGTCCGCCAGCGCCACGTCGATGGTCGTCTGGCGTGGCGGCAGCGGAACCGAGGTACGCAACAGGCCGAGCGACAGCGCGCCGAAGAGCAGAACATGCCCCGCGGTGGCAACCCCCAGCCCAATGCGCTCGCTGCGATCCATCCCTCTCGCCTATGGCTCGCGCGATGAACGGTCGATGGACGGGCGCGGTTCCCCGTTCGCCCTGTCGCCGCTGCCCGCAGCGCCATCGGTCGCACCCGTCGTCACCAGCGCAACCCGGTCCAGCCCGGCGCGGTTGAGTTCGCCCATGATGCGCATCACCCGGCCGTAGGGCAGGCTGGTGTCGGCGCGCAGGAAGAGCTGGTCGGTTGGCTTGATCTCATCGCGCAGCGCGGCCAGCCGCTCGCCGAGCTGCTCCTCCGGCACGCCTTCATCGTCGATGAACAGCGCGCCCTCCTGATTGATCGAGAGCACCGTCGGCTTCTGGTCCTGATCGAGCGCCTTGGCGCGCGATTCGGGCAGGCGCACCGGCACGCCGGTCACGAGCAGCGGCGCCGTCACCATGAAGATGATGAGCAGCACCAGCATGACGTCGACCAGCGGCGTCACGTTGATCTCCGCCATCGGCGCGTTGCGGCCGCCGCGCCGCTTGCTGGGGGGAAGGCCGATGCTCATTCGCCCGCCTCAAGCTCCCGGCTGAAGGTGGTGTAGAGCCCATCGGCAAAGCGTGAGAGCCGCCCCTCCAGCCGGTTCACGCCATGGCTAAGCCTGTTGTAGGCGATCACTGCGGGGATCGCCGCAAACAGGCCGATGGCGGTGGCGAACAACGCTTCGGCAATGCCCGGCGCAACCACCGCAAGGCTGGTGTTCTGCTCGCCGGCGATGGCGGTGAAGCTGCGCATGATGCCCCAAACCGTGCCGAACAGGCCGACGAAGGGCGCGACGGCGCCGACCGTCGCAAGGATGTTCAGCCGGTCGGAAATCTTGTCGATGGCGGCGGCGATGGCTGAACTCATCGAGGTAGCGATGCGCTCGCGCGCGCCGTCCGCCTGCATCTTGCGCTGGCCGGTCGAGCGCCGCCACTCCCCGACCGCCGCGCTGAGCACCTGCGCGCTCGGCACATCCTCGCGGCCGCGATCGCGCACGAAATTGTCGGTATCCTGTGCCTGCCAGAAGGCGCGCTCGAAGGCGTCGCAGCCCCGCCCCACCTTGCGCAGCCGCGCCGAGAAGCTGAAGATGATCGCCCAGGTCCAGATGCTGGCGAGCAGCAGGCCGATCATCACCAGCTTCACGATGATGTCCGCCTGGAGGAACAGCTTCCAGGGAGACAGGGAGATGGGGTCACTGGACAGGACGGGCGCGGCGGCCGCGACGATGGTCGACAGGGTCAGGGACAAGAAGGCTCTCTCCTCACGAACTGAGCTGGTTGAAACGGTCGATCCAGTCGGACGGCTGGCGGCGGGGACGGCCGAGCGGGTCGATGAAGGCGACGGTGACGCCGCCGTCCGTCAGCAGCGTTTCCTCCCGCCAGATGCTCTGGGCGATGGCGCAGCGCACGGCGCTCACCTGCTCGATCCGGCTGCGCACGGTCAGCGCGTCGTCCAGCCGCGCCGGCGCGCGATATCGCAGCGCGACCTGCGCCACCGCATAGCTGCCGATGCCCGCCTCATGCGCAGCGCGCTGGTCGATCCCGGCCACGCGCAGCATGTCCGAGCGCGCGCGCTCCATATAGCGCAGATAATTGGCATGATAGACGACGCCGGACAGGTCGGTATCCTCATAATAGACACGCACCGGAAACAGATGCTCCCCGCCGGTGAAAAAACCCGAGGCGGGCACTGGTTCCGACGCGGACGACATGGCCGGGGACCCTAGTCGAGCCGAGTCGCCGGGGAAAGCCCCCGTGGCGCGCATTTCAAGCCATAGGTGCCTCCAGTCATCTCACCACAGACCCTTCTTATGTCCATCCTGCTCCATCCATGCGATTGACGGAGTAACCCAAAGGTGACATATATCACCTGAAGGTTACATGAAAAGCAGGAGCAACCTTCATGGACAGGATCGCGCGGGTCGAACGGCTGACACGGTGGCGGGCCCATGTTTCCACCGTGCTCGGCATCGTCTTCGTGGCGCAAGGGTTCCGCGCGGCCGACTGGCGGGTCATTCAGCCGACCGATTACACCCAGCTCGTCGGCTGGGCCGTATGGCTGACCGTCCTGCTCGGCTTCCTGCTGTTCGGCAGCGGGCTACTCCACGGGGCCGCCTTCGGCGCGCTGGTCAATGACGAGACGACCGCGGCCAACCGCCGCACTGCACTGCTCGCGGGTTTTTGGGCGATGCTGGCCACGGCGGCGGGCTGCTATGCCGTCAGCTTCCACTATGCGCTGGGCGTGCGCCCGGCCATCCATGTGATCGTGGCAATGGGTGTCGGCGTCGCCCTCATGCGCTTCGGCGGACTCGAGCGCAAAGCCCTCAAAGCGTGACGCCCCCGCTGCACAATCGGCTGCGCGCGTTGCGCGAGGCGCGCGGCTGGACCCAGGCGGAGCTGGCCGAGCGGGTGGCCGTCAGCCGCAAGACGATCAACACGGTGGAGAACCGCGTCTTCACGCCCTCTACCGTGCTGGCACTCAAGCTGGCGCGGGCATTCGGTGTATCCGTGGAGGATCTCTTCTGGCTGGAGGGCAACGAGACCTCATAGCGGGGCCGACACCTCCGTTCGTGTCGAGACATGGATGAGCGATGCTCGACAGGAACGGGGACGGCAGCCTGCTATCCGCAACCACGGCAGGAGCCCAAGACCCGGCCGGCGCCCCTCACCATCCAAGCCTCCCGGCCACGAGGGGCCCCTTCGCCTCAGTCGAACAGCCCCTCCTGGCTCCCATCCGGCGGATTGAGGCCGAGATGCTTCCAGCCCGGCGCGTTGAGCACGCGGCCGCGCGCGGTGCGGGCGATCAGGCCGAGCTGGAGCAGATAAGGCTCGATCACGTCCTCGATGGTATCGCGCGGCTCGGAGAGGCCGGCCGCCAGCGTCTCCACGCCCACCGGGCCGCCCTTGTAGATGTCCGCGATCATCCGCAGGTAGCGCCGGTCCATCAGGTCGAGGCCGAGCTGGTCGACCTCCAGCCGGGAGAGCGCTCCATCGGCCGCGGCGGCATCGACCAGATCGTGCCCGGCGGCATGGGCAAAGTCGCGCACCCGGCGCAGCAGCCGCCCGGCGATGCGCGGCGTGCCCCGCGATCGGCGCGCGATCTCGGTGCAGCCGTCCGGCGCGATCGGCAGCGCCAGCAGTCGCGCGGCGCGGGCGATGACCTGCTCCAACTCCGCCACTTCGTAGAAATTGAGCCGCACCGGGATGCCGAAGCGGTCGCGCAGCGGTGTGGTCAGCAGGCCCTGCCGGGTGGTCGCGCCGACCAGCGTGAAATGCGGCAGGTCGATCCGCACCGACCGCGCCGAGGGTCCCTCGCCGATCATGATGTCGAGCGCGCGGTCCTCCATGGCGGGATAGAGGATTTCCTCCACCGCCGGATTGAGCCGGTGGATCTCGTCGACGAACAGCACGTCGCCTTCATCCAGATTGGTGAGCAGCGCCGCCAGATCGCCCGCCTTGGCGATGACCGGCCCGGAGGTGGAGCGGAATCCCACGCCCATCTCGCGCGCGACGATCTGCGCCAGCGTGGTCTTGCCCAGCCCCGGCGGACCGAAGAACAGGACATGGTCGAGCGCCTCGCCCCGCGCCCGCGCCGCTGCGATGAACACGCGCAGATTCTCCCGCGCCGCCTTCTGGCCGATGAACTCGTCCAGCGACTTGGGCCGCAGCGCCGCATCGGCATCATCAACCGCGCGCTCGGCGGAGAGGAGGGGGCGGGGCTCAGCCATGCCGCCCTTCCGTCAGGTGGAACCGACCGCTCATTTCGCCGCCTTCCGCAGCGCCAGCCGCACCAGCGCATCGAGACTGGCGCCTGCGCCCAGCTCGTCGAGCGCCGCACCCACCGCTACCGAAGCTTCGCCCGGCCGGAAGCCGAGCGAAGCCAGCGCCGCCAGTGCATCAGCCTGGAGACCCGATGCGGCCGGGGCCACCCCGCCCGCCGCGCCGCCGATCACCAACGGTGAGGTCGCGATCAGCCCGGCCTTGTCCTTGAGTTCGCGCACGATCCGCTCGGCCAGCTTGGGACCGACGCCGTTGGCGCGCGCCACCATCGCCTTGTCCTGCGCGGCGATGGCGCGATGCAGCTCGGCGGGATCGAGCACCGAGAGGATCGCCAGCGCCACGCGCGCGCCCACGCCCTGCACGCCGGTCAGCAGCCGGAACCAGTCGCGCTCCGTCTCGCCCGCGAAGCCGACGAGCCGGATGAATTCCTCGCCTACCAGCATCTCGGTGTGGACCGTCACCGCCTCGCCCACCGCGCCCAAAGCCGCCAGGCTGCGCGCCGACATGCCGACGAGATAGCCGACGCCGCCCACGTCGATCACCGCATGGTCGGCGCCCGTCGCGCTCAGTTGCCCCTTGAGATGTGCGATCATGCGGCGGGTCTAGCGGCGTTCCCGCTTCGTTTCCACTCCTCATGTACACTTCTGGTGTACAGTCTCGCACTATCGGCACCGCCCACGAATCGCCGCCCTTCCATTGACATTTCCGCCGCGCTTGCCTATCGGCGCGCCTTCGGACAGACGGCTGCCCCTCGGGCGGCGGCCCTTGCTTGTCGACCCCGACCGATTCGAATTTGAGGAATGAACGATGAAGCGCACCTTTCAGCCGAGCAATCTGGTTCGGAAGCGCCGCCACGGTTTCCGCGCCCGCATGGCGACCGTGGGGGGCCGCAAGGTCCTGAATGCCCGCCGCGCGCGCGGCCGCAAGAAGCTGTCCGCCTGACAGACGCTTCGGCGCACCCCGTGGGTCGCATGACCCACCGCGCCGATTATCTGGCGGCCAATCGCGGCCAGCGCGCTCCCATGCCGGGCTTCGTCCTGCTGGTGCGCGATCGCCGCGACGGCGACCCTGCGGTCCGCCTCGGCATCACCGTCACCAAGAAGATCGGCGGCGCTGTCATCCGCAACCGGATGAAGCGCCGTTTTCGCGCGCTGGCGAAGGCGGCGTTGCCCGCCCTCGGCATCCCCGGCGCGGACCATGTGCTGATCGGCCGGGAAGGCGGCATCGAGCGGGATTATGCCCAGCTCTCCGCCGAGTTGGAAACGGCGCTGAAGCGCATCGCCGGTCGGCGCGAGAAGTCCACGAGGGAGCGACGCCCGGACCAAAGCCGGGGCCAATGATCGCCCGGCTGCTCATCCTGGTAGCGCGCTTCTGGCAACTGGGGCCGAGCCGAATCCTGCCGCCGACCTGCCGCTATTCGCCAAGCTGCTCGCAATATGCCATCGAGGCGCTGCGGAAATACGGCGCGATAAAGGGTGGCTGGCTCGCCACGAAGCGGCTATTGCGCTGCCACCCTTGGGGCGGTTGCGGCCACGATCCAGTGCCTTAGCGCCGGATTCGGCGGCAGTCCGCCGCGATATGAAGAAACGGGAAAAGACCAAGACGTGAGCGACAAGCAGAACATCTTCCTTGCCGTGGTGCTGACCATCGCCATCCTGTTTGGCTGGCCTTATATCTCGAACCATTTCTTCCCGGCCGCCAATCAGCCGGCGCCACGGGCGGCCACCAGCGACGTGACTACGCCAACTCCGGCGAGCAGCGCTCCCGTCGACGGCGCACCGCAGGCCATCCGCCCGCTCGACGCCGCGCTCAAGGATGGGCCGCGCCTCGCCATCGAGACGCCCAAGCTCCACGGCTCGATCAACCTCAAGGGTGCGCGCATCGACGACATGGTGCTGCCGCAGCACAAGGAGACGATCGAGAAGAATTCGCCCCCGGTCCGCCTGTTCAGCCCGAGCGGCACCAAGGACGCCTATTTCGCCAGCTTCGCCTGGACCGGCGAGGGCCTCAAGCTGCCCGACGCCAACAGCCTGTGGACCGCCAACGGCACGACGCTGACGCCGGACACACCGGTCACGCTGCACTGGGACAATGAGACGGGCCAGCGCTTCGTCATCCGTCTCGCCATCGACAAGGATTACATGCTGTCGGTCGACCAGACGGTCGAGAATCGCGGCGCCAATGCGGTGGTTGTGCGCCCCTACGGCCTGCTCTCGCACCTCGGCGTCTCCAAGACTCCGTCGACCTGGACGATCCACACCGGCCCGGTCGGCGTGTTCAACGGCAAGGCCAATTACGATGTCGATTTCAAGGATCTCGACAAGGATGGCGACCAGCGCTTCACCACCACCGGCGGCTGGCTGGGCTTTACCGACCTTTACTGGCACGCCGCGCTGATCCCGGCGCAGGCGAGCCCCATCGACGCGCAGTTCCGCGCCGGCGCCGACAAACGCTACCAGGCGGACATGACCTATGCGCCGGTCACGGTCGCGCCGGGCAAGAGCGCTACTACCGCCAGCCGTTTGTTCGTAGGCGCCAAGGAAACCAAGGTTCTGGAAGCCTATACCGATCAGGCCGGCGTCGCCCTGTTCGACCGCGCGATCGACTGGGGCTGGTTCCGCTGGTTCGAGAAGCCGATCTTCTACCTGCTCGACTGGCTGTTCCGCTTCATCGGCAATTTCGGCGTGGCGATCATCTGCCTCACCTTCATCGTGCGCGGCCTGATGTTCCCCATCGCCCAGCGCCAGTTCGCCTCCATGGCGGCGATGCGCGTGCTCCAACCCAAGATGAAAGCGCTGCAGGAGCGCCACAAGGACGACAAAGCCAAGCTCCAGCAGGAGATGATGCAGCTCTACAAGACGGAGAAGGTCAATCCCCTCGCCGGCTGCCTGCCGATCTTCCTGCAAATCCCGGTATTCTTCGCGCTCTACAAGGTGCTGATGCTGACCATCGAGATGCGGCACCAGCCGTTCGTGCTGTGGATCAAGGATCTTTCCGCGCCCGATCCGCTGCATGTGCTCAACCTCTTCGGCCTGCTGCCGTTCACGCCGCCCGGCTTCCTCGCTATCGGCCTGCTGGCGATCATCCTCGGCATCACCATGTGGTTGCAGTTCAAGCTCAACCCGGCACCGATGGACGAGATGCAGAAGCAGATCTTCGCGTTCATGCCGTGGATCATGATGTTCGTGATGGCGCCATTCGCGGCGGGGCTGCTCATCTACTGGTGCACGTCCAACATCCTCACCATCGCCCAGCAATGGTGGCTCTATCGGCAGCATCCGGTGCTGAGCCAGCCGGCGGCGGCGAAGTAGGAACGCGGCACCGGCCCATCCGCACGGCGGGCCGGCGCATGAAGGGAGACTCCGTATGGACAACGACGCGCGCGCCGCCGCGATCGAGGAAGCCCGGCGCATCTTCGCCGGGCCGATCCGCTTCCTGCGCTCGGCCCCCAGCCTCAAGTTCCTGCCGGAGCCGATCGCCGAGGAGGTTGCCTTCGCCGGCCGCTCGAACGTGGGCAAGTCCTCGCTCATCAACGCGCTGACCAACCGCAACGGCCTCGCCCGCACCTCCAACACGCCCGGCCGCACGCAGGAGTTGAACTTCTTCGATGTCGGCGGGCAGGAAGGCGATGTGCCGCGCTTCCGCCTCGTCGATATGCCGGGCTACGGCTACGCCAAGGCGCCCAAGGACATGGTCCGTCAGTGGCGCCATCTCGTGAACGATTATCTGCGCGGCCGCGCGGTGCTGCGCCGCACCCATGTGCTGATCGACAGCCGCCATGGCCTCAAGGAAGTCGATCATACCCTGCTCGACATGCTGGACGAGGCGGCAGTGAGCTACCGCGTTGTGCTCACCAAGGCGGACAAGGTGAAGGCGAGCGAACTGGCCGACGTGTCCGCGCGCACGGCCGAGGCGATCCACAAGCGCCCCGCCGCCCACCCGGAGATTATCGCCACGTCAAGCGAGAAGGGCATGGGTTTGCCGGAGCTGCGCGCGGCAGTGATCGCCGCGCTGACCTGAAAAGGTATCAGCGGACCGGTGCGCACCGATTTTCCGGTGTACCACCCCAACGGTCATGCTGTCTTGTTTCAGCATCCATCCCGCTCTTCGCCCGCCGGTCCCCAAACCGGATCAGGGTGTTGGCAACAGGAGCGAACGACATCGCGCTTCTCCCCCGGTTGACAGCACCTCCGCCCCGCCGCATCGCTCGCCCATAAGGAGGCGCGCCATGCTCAAGCTCATCATCGGCAACAAGACCTATTCGAGCTGGTCGTTGCGCGGCTGGCTGGCAGCAAAGCAATCCGGCCTGCCGTTCGAGGAAGTCGTCGTATCGCTTTACGACGAGGCATGGGAGACCCGCAAAGCGCAGAGCGATCTCGCCCCCTCCACCGGCAAGGTGCCAACGCTGTGGGACGGCGAGGCCGTGCTGTGGGACAGCCTCGCGATCATCGACTATCTCGACACGCTCTCCGGCGGCGCCCACTTCTGGCCGAAGGAGCGCCCCGCGCTCGCCCTCGCCCGCGCCATGGCGGCAGAGATGCACGCGGGCTACATGCCGTTGCGGCAGGCGTGCGGTATGAACCTGCGCCATGTGCTGCCGCCCGCCCCGCTGAGCGCGGAGGTGAGCGCCGATGTCGCCCGTATCCTCCAACTCTGGCGCGAGGCGCGCACGCGCTTCGGCGGTGGCGGCGCATTTCTGTTCGGGGATTTCGGCGCAGCGGACATCATGTTCGCGCCGGTGGTGACGCGCTTCGTCACCTACAGCGTGGCCGTACCCGCCGACGCGCGCACCTATATGGACGCGATCCTCGCCCACCCCTTCATGACCGAGTGGACCACCGCCGCCAAAGCCGAATCCTGGGTGATCCCACGCCTGGAGCCGGCGGGAGTTTGAACGGGGCCGGCAGGCACGGCGCTGTGATCTCACCGAGGGCGGCACCAAACCCGATTGTCCATTAACCAGTGCTCCTGCGAAGGCAGGAGCACGGCGTTTCTTTTTACGCACTCGGCGCCCTGATGGCGGAGCCCTTGAGCCCGCTCGCCCCTAAGCGGTCCGCCGTGCCGGATACGGGGTACCATCGCGGTGCAGATAGCCCTGCTCGGTAAACACCATGTCGATATCCGAATAAGCCCCACCCGCCATGCGGTCGCCGGCACTCATGCAGAGGAAGGTGCAATCGGCATTGCTCCGGTTGACGAGGTGATGGCCGTTGCGCACGCCCGCCGGCCACGCTGCGCAATCGCCGGGGCGCAGCACCGTCTCGCCCTCATCCTCGATCAGCACCGCCTCGCCGCTCAGCATCACGAGAACTTCATCCTCACCCTCATGCCAGTGGCGCTGGGATGACCACGCACCGGGCCGCAGCAGTACATGGCTGATGCCCATCGCGGTGAGCCCGGCCACCGGCGCCAACCGCCGCTGCAACCGCCCCGCGACCGGCTCGTCGAACGGCGCCGGATAGCCGGTGCCGGCGCGCAACGCCGCGGGATCGAGATCGATTCGGGGCATATGCGCCTCCTTCTGCCATCATGCGCACTGGCTATGACGATGCGCGTTCACACGCAACCGTGGCGGGAAAGGGCGAGCCGCCTCTTATCGAGAGCGGATAGACATTCGGGTCAGGAGGAGACGGGCTTGCGCACGGCCGAAGACAAATTTCCATGGCCAGGTGTGCGGCAAGTTCAAGGCATATGAGCACTGGAAGTGCAGGAAAGCACTATTCGCAGCCCCGCATGAGACGAAACGTCGATCCGCCCAGCCGCCTTTCCGTCGGCGCGCAGTTGGTCTAACGCGGCGCGATGATTGCCACGCCCGCCCTCACCGATCCGGTCGCGCTCGCCGAGGCGCTGATCGCCTGCCCCTCCGTCACGCCGGCGACGGGCGCTGTGTTCGATTGCCTGGAGGCGATGCTCGTCCCGCTTGGTTTCACAGTGGAGCGCTTCCTCGATGGGCACGGCGAGAATGCCCCGGTCGAGAATCTGCTGGCGGTGCGCACGCGCGGCGCGGGCGAACATGTCGCCTTCGCCGGCCATCTCGACGTGGTGCCGCCAGGCGAGGGCTGGACCGGCGACGCCTTCCGCCCGGAGCGGCGCGGAGAGCTGCTCTATGGACGCGGCGCGGTGGACATGAAGGGCGCCATCGCCGCCTTTGTCGCCGCCATCGCACGCGCCGGGGCAAATGCCCAGCCGGGCACGCTCAGCCTGCTCATCACCGGCGACGAGGAGGGCGATGCCGTCCACGGCACCCGCGCGCTGATGGCCCATATGGCCGAACGCGGCGTGGTGCCAGACCTGTGCGTGGTGGGTGAGCCAACCTCGGTCAACCGGCTCGGCGACACCATCAAGATCGGCCGGCGCGGCTCGGTCAACATGTGGATCGCGGTGGAGGGCGTGCAGGGCCACGTCGCCTACCCGCATCTGGCGAAGAACCCGATCCCGCCGCTCGTCCGCATCCTCACCGCCATCGAGGCGATCGTGCTGGACGCCGGCACAGACTGGTTCCAGCCGAGCAACATCGAGATCACCGACATCATGGTCGGCAACCCCGCCACCAATGTCATCCCCACCCGCGCAACCGCGCGCCTCTCGATCCGCTTCAACGACATGCACCGGGGCGAAGCGCTGGCCGGGCGGATCCGCGCGCTGGTCGAGGCGGAAGGCGGCACGCTGGTTGCCAGGGTCAGCGGCGAGGCATTCCTCACCCCGCCCGGCGCCCTCTCCGCCCGCGTGAGCGAGGCGATCCGCGCGGAGACCGGCCTCACGCCCGATCTGTCGACCAGCGGCGGTACGTCCGATGCGCGCTTCCTGAGCGCGCTCTGCCCGGTGGTGGAGTTCGGCCTCGTCAACGCGACCATGCACAAGCTGGATGAGGCGGTGGCGCTCGCCGATCTGGAACGGCTCACCGCCATCTACCAGCGTCTGCTCGTCGCAAACCCAACCCATTCTTAAGCCTCTGGCGCTAGCCTGACCGGCATGACAGCCAAACCGGCCACAGCTTCGGGAGCATCCCATGACTCCTTATTCCATCGACACCGACCCGGCGCGCCGCCTGCTGACCATCGTCATGCGGGGCTATTGGGACCAGCCCACCTTCGAGCGGTTCGCCGCCGAATACAGCCGGAAGATACGCCAGATGCACGCCAGCGGCACACTCGACAATGCGCTGATCGACGGACGCGAATTCGCCGTGCAGGCGCGGACCATCTCCGACCAGTTCCGTGACCTGATCGCGGCGCACACGCACTATATGGCGAAGCGGACGGCCACGGTCGTCCCGGCCCATCTCAACAAGCTGCAAGCTGAGCGGGCGGGAGAAGCGATCGACGCGCGCTACTTCACCGACATGGCCGAAGCCGAGGCGTGGCTGTTCGGCTAGAGTGCGTCTGCTTCAGGTCGAACCACATCGTGCTCCTGCGAAGGCAGGAGCACAGGGCCCAGCCACCGGGCTTGCCGCCTTGGCGCCGCTCACTCACCGCGCCGCAGAATGATGTAGAGCGCGCCGTCGCCGCCATGGCGGGGATGCGCCTGCCGCACGCTGGCGATCCGCCCCGCGTGCGCGCTGCGCGCCAGCCAGTCGCCGATCTCGGCGCGGATGGCGCCGCGCCGCCGCGCCTCACCGGGTGCGGGCGCGGGCCGAGGCCGGCCGGTCACAACCAGCAGCACCCGCCAGCCCTGCCGCACGGCATCACCGAGCAGGCGTTCGAGGCGCAGATGCGCCGCCGCCAGCGTAAGGCCGTGCAGATCGACGCTGATGTCCGGCGACAGCCGGCCGCCGCGGATGCGCTTCTCCCAGCTTCCGTCCAGCACCGGCACGGGCGCAGGCGCGGCGGGCGCGGGGAGCGGCGGCGCGGGCCGGGCAGGCGGCACGCGGCCCTTGATCCGGGGCTTCTCCAGCAGTTCAGCAAGCGCTTCGGGCTGCGGGGGTGGCTGCGCCTCCGCCTCGGTCTCCGGCCGGGGCCTGGCGCGCCGCAGGGGCGTGACCGTGCGGGTCAGGGTTCGCCAGAGCGCGCGTTCCTCAGGGCTGAGGCGACGGCGCGGCATTTTGCTGGGACAGGCGATTATAGGTGCCGATCGGCAGCAGCAGCAGCGCGCTGCCTCGCGCGGCCATGCCGCCGGCGATCGCTCGCGCCCGCTCGCCCGCGCCCCAAAAGGTATCGAAGCGGTTGGCGCCCTTGATCGCGCCGCCGGTATCCTGCGCCACCCACAGGCCGTTGGGCTCCGCGCGATCCAGAGAGAGCAGCACTGGTGCCCCCAACGGCACGAAGGTGGGGTCGGCAGCTACCGTCGCCTCCGGCGTCACCGCGATACCGAGCGCGCCAAGCGGCCCCGCCCCGGTCAGTTCGCGGAAGAACACGTAGCTCTTGTTCTCGTTCATAATCGCCGCGCCCTCAACGGGATGGGCGCGGATATAGCTCATGATGTCCTGCATCGAGCCGGCCTGGATCAGCCCGCGATCCTTCATCAGCTTGCCGATGCCGGTATAATCGCGACCGTTCTGCCCGTCATAGCCGACGCGCATGATGCCGCCGTCGGGCAGCCGCAACCGACCGCTGCCCTGGATCTCCAGGAAGAATAGCTCGACCGGATCGTTGGCATAAGCCAACTCCAGCCCGCGCCCCACCAGCGTGCCGGAGGTAATGGAGGCACGGTCGTCATAGGGGACGAAGCTGGTGCCGTTCACCTTGCCGCGGATCCGCTTGCCCTTCAGGCTATCGCTGAACAGGCCGAGATCGACTTCGATGAGATCGGCCGGACGCTTGTAGAGCGGCGTCGCACAGCCGCTGGTCTGGGTGCGGCAACCGGCGATTTCCGGCTCGTAATAGCCGGTGGCATAGGCCGTGCCGTCGCCCACCTGCACCAACTCGAAATAGCGGCGGAAGAACTCGCGCGCGTTGGATTCGCTCCAGCTTGCTGCTGCGCTGCACGCCTGCTGCCAGTCGCTGCCGCTGGTGAGACCGCTCTGGTCGGTCCGACGCATCAGCGAAGGGCAGGAAAGGCGGAAGGCCCGCAGCGCAAGGCCGGTGCGGGTGGTATCGGCGGGAAGCAGCGTGTCGATTGCCGGTCCGAGTGTCAGCCCGGCCGCCACCGCCGCGCCAGTGCCGGAGACAGGCGGGGTTGCCGGCGGCGTCACCGCGATCGGCGGGCGCGGCGTGGCGGGCTGCGGCCGGGCGGCCGGTTCGCCCGGCGCGGGGCGGCTGCCCGGCGTACCCGGCGGGATCACACGGCCGCAACTCGCCAGCGCCAGCGCGCCGGCTAGCACGATCAGCCATTTGAGGGAGGAAACCGGGCGCGGGATCAGGCGAGGCACGGGCGGCGATCCGCTCAGCCTTCGTCCGTCTCCACAAGCTGCCAGTTGGGATCGCGGCTGCGCAGATCCCGGCCGAAGGTCCATGTCTCGACCGTGCCGATCGCGTCATCGAGCGAGCCGGCGACCACTTCGCCCTCGGCATTGCGCGTCACCGCCGACAGGTCCGCTTCGAACCGCACGGCGACCAGCGCATAGCCGTTCGCCACGCTCACATCGACGATATTGGCCGATTCGATTCGCACCAGCTTGTTGTCGAGCGTGTGGCCGGCCGCTTCGCGTGCGGCGATGGCGCTCTCGAATGCATCCTTTACATCGGCGTCGCAATAGTGCGCCAGCGTCTCGCGGTCGCCCTTCCAGAAAGCGTCGAGGATGAGGCCATAGGCCGCCCGCGCGCCGGTCATGAACTGGCCGACGTCGAAGCCGCGATCCGCCGCGATCAGCGCCCGCAGGCCGGATTGCGCGGGCACCGCCACCACGCTTTCCGCCGCGCGCTGGCCGGGCGTGTTGCCCTCGCCCTGGGCGCTGGCCGGCGCCCGCGCAGCGACTGTCCGGTCGTCCACCGGCGTCGGCAACTGGCGCTGCTCGTGGCCGGTGCGGCGGCCGAGTACGGAAAACAGCCGCAGCGCCAGCAAGGCAAAGATCATGGCCAGGACGACAATGACGGTCACGTATCGGGACCCTTCTCAAAAACATTCGAACCCGCAGGACATAAGCGGTCTTGCGCGGATATTCAAACCCGCAACGCGCACGCTTCAGCCGACATTACGCAAGACATGCCAAAAAAGCATCAACAATCGCACCCACGGGCGCGCCGGGCGGTCCCGCATGGAGACGGGCAGAGCGCCCCGCAAACCGTTGCGGAGGCCCGGCCTGCCTGCTAACGCGCGCTCGATGGGCGGCCTGCGCCCCGCGATTTTCCAGCGCCCCCGCCACGGCAAAGAGAGCCCACGGCACGGCGGCAACAGCCTGAAGGACAGGAAGACATGACCGAGACGACCACGAACGGCGCCGACAACCAGCCGCAGATCGGCCTGATCGCGCAATATGTGAAGGACCTCTCCTTCGAGAATCCCAACTCGCCGGGCGTCTACCAGTGGCAGGAGCAGCCGCAGATCGACGTGAATTTCAACATCAGCAACGAGAAGGCGGCCGACGACGTGTTCGAGGTCGCGGTGAAGATCAGCGCCAAGGCCACCGCCGAGGCAGGCACCGCCTTCGCCGTCGAGCTGGTGTTCGCTGGCCTGTTCGGCGTCCGCAACGTGCCGGACGATCAGCTCCGCCCGTTCCTTTATGCCGAAGCGCCGCGCCTCCTCTTCCCGTTCGCACGCCGCATCCTCGCCGACGCCGTGCAGGATGGCGGCTTCCCGCCGCTGCTGCTCGATCCGATCGACTTCGGCGCGCTCTACATGCAGCAGCAGGCGCAGATCCAGGCGGCGGCGGAAGGCGCGCCGGCCGGCAACGCCTGATCCGCGCGGCCGACGGGGCGCGCCGGCGATGAACCTCGTGCGGGCGCTGGGCTCGGTGGGCGGGCTCACGCTCGCCAGCCGGGTGCTGGCACTGGCGCGCGATTCGCTGGCGGCGCGCTATGTCGGCGCGGGCTTCGCGGCGGATGCCTTCAACGGCGTCGCGTTCCGCCTGCCCAACATGTTCCGCGCTCTCTTTGCCGAGGGCGCCTTCTCCGCCGCCTTCATCCCGATGTTCAACGGCAAGACGCAGGGCGAGGGCGGGCTGGCCGAGGGCTACCGCTTCGCCGAGCGGGCGCTGGCGCTGCTGCTGCCGATCCTGATCGTCTTCACCATCCTGCTGCTCGCCGCCGCCTGGCCGCTCACCATGCTGCTTTCCGGCGGCTTCGCGCGGCAGAACCCCACGCATGAGCAGCTTGCCTACGCGGTGACGCTCTCGCGCCTCACCATCCCCTATCTGGCGCTCATCAGCCTCGCCTCGCTGCTCGGCGGCATATTGAACTCGCTCGACCGCTTCTGGGTGAACGCCGCCGCGCCGATCCTGCTCAACGTCGCGATGATCGTCGGCCTGTTCTTCTTCCACGGCGCCGACGATTATGAGACGGCGCGTGTGCAGGCGATCAGCGTCTCGGTGGGCGGCGTGCTGCAACTCGCCTGGCTGCTCTGGGCCTGCCGCAACGCGGGCGTCAGCCTGCGCCTGCGCATGCCGCGCATCGACGATGACATGCGCGAGTTGTTCCGGCGCATCATCCCGGCGGCCGCCGGCGCCGGCGCCGCGCAGATCAACCTGCTCATTTCCACCGCGCTCGCCGGCTGGTTGCTCGCCTCCGGCTCGATCACCTACATCTATTACGCCGACCGGCTGAACCAGCTTCCGCTCGGTCTCATCGGCATCGGCCTCGGCACCGTGCTGCTCCCCACCGTCTCACGTCTGCTCGCGCGCGGCGAGGAGGACGCGGCGATGGAGACGCAGAACCGGGGTATCGAGCTGGCGCTGTTCCTCACCCTGCCGGCAGCCGTCGCCTTCATTGTCGCGGCCGAGCCGATCGTGCGCGGGCTATTCCAATACGGCCTGTTCACCGCTGAAGACGCACGCCGCTGCGGCTGGGCGCTCTCCGCCTTCTCGATCGGCCTGCCCTCCTACGTGCTGGTGAAGGTGCTGACGCCGGGCTATTATGCGCGCGGAGACACCGCAACGCCGGTCCGTTACGCGATGATCTCCATCGTCATCAACATCATCGGCAACATCGCGCTCATTCCCACGCTCGGCCATATCGGCCCGCCGCTCGCCACCGCGCTCGCCTCCACCGTCAATGTCGCCATGCTCTACCGGACGCTGCGCGCGCGCGGACAGTTCATCGCCGATGCGCAGCTGCGCGCCCGCCTGCCCCGCCTCGCCCTTGCCGCCGTGCTGATGGGCGCGGTGGTGTTCGCCTGCGAGGCGCTGCTCGACCCGTGGCTGACCGGCGGCTTTCTCCAGCGTTATGCCGCGCTCGCCGTGCTGGTCGGCGCGGGCGTGGCGCTATACGGCATTGCCTGTTTCCTCACGGGCGCCTACCGCATCGCCGACTTGAAGGCGCTGCTCCGCCGCCGCGCCGCCAACCAGGATTGAAGACACTCATGCGCGTTCTCTCCGGCATCCAGCCGACCGGCAATCTCCACCTCGGCAACTATCTCGGCGCGATCCGCAACTGGGTCGCCATGCAGGACGAGATGCCCGCCGCGGATACGGCAAGCGCCGGCAAGGACGCCGATTCGCGCTGCTTCTTCTTCCTGGCGGACATGCACTCGATCACCGTGCATGAGAGCCGCGAGCAGCGCCTCGCCAATGTGCGCGACATGGCCGCCGCGCTGGTCGCCTGCGGCATCGACCCGGATCGCAGCGTGCTGTTCAACCAGGCGCGCGTGCCCGCCCATGCCGAATTATGCTGGCTGCTGTGCGGCACCGCCCGCATCGGCTGGATGAACCGCATGACCCAGTTCAAGGACAAGGCCGGCAAGAATCGCGACAGCGCCAGCGTCGGCCTCTATGTCTATCCCGTGCTGATGGCGGCGGACGTGCTGCTCTACCAGGCGACGCACGTGCCGGTGGGCGAGGACCAGAAGCAGCATCTGGAGCTGACCCGCGATATCGCGATCAAGTTCAACACCGATTTCGGCGTGGAGCTGTTCACCCTGCCCGATCCGATCATCCCCAGGCAGACGGCGCGGATCATGTCGTTGCGCGACGGCACGGCGAAGATGTCCAAATCCGACCCGTCCGACATGAGCCGCATCAACCTGACCGACGATACCGACACGATCGTGCAGAAGGTCCGCAAGGCGAAAACCGACCCGGAGCCGCTGCCCGGCGAGGCGGCGGGACTGGCCGGGCGGCCGGAAGCGCAGAATCTCGTCGGCATCTACGCCACGCTGGCCAACAGCACGCCGGACGCGGTGTGCGCGCAGTTCGCCGGGCAGGGCTTCGGCGCGTTCAAGCCGGCGCTGGGCGATCTGCTGGCGGAGACGCTGGCCCCCATCCGCACGCGCTTCCTCGCGCTGCGCGACGATCACGCCGCGCTCGACGCCCTGCTGGACAAGGGCGCGCAGCAAGCCGCCGCCGCCGCCGAGCCGACCCTGCGCGCCGCTTATGACGCCATCGGCCTGATGCGCTGACCTCATGTGCTGACCCAATGCGCTGAATCGCCCGCAAACCCTCTCATTCAACGATAGTTCATTTGATCCAAGGTAGAAGAGCACCTACTTCGTCTTAAAGGGCGATCCCCCTTCGCCCGGGAAACGGACAAGACATGATGACCAAGCGCTTCCTCGTCCTTGCCGCCGCTTCCGCCCTCTCGCTGGGCGGGCTGGCGGGTTGCGCCACCGGCTTCCGCGCCGATGTCGCGCGGTTCCAGCAACTGCCGCCCGCGCAGGGGCAGACCTTCACGGTGATGCCGGGGGACAACCGCCTCGCCGGCAGCCTCGAATTCGCCCATTATGGCGATCTCGTCGCCAAGCGCCTGATCGACTATGGCTATGTCCGCGCTGCCGATCCCGCCTCGGCGCAGCTCGTTGTCAGCCTGGATTACGATATCGACAAGGGCACCCAGCGCGTCCGCTCGACCGGCTTCGCGCGCAGTCCCTTCTATTACGATCCGTTCTTCTACCCCGGCTACTATCGCGGCTGGGGCGGCTGGCGCGGCCGCTACATGATGGGCTTTTACGACCCCTTCTTGTGGGGCGGCGCCGGCTATAACGACATCGAAAGCTACGTCGTCTACCAGAGCCGGCTGCGCATGAAGATCGACCGGGCCGGCGGCGAGCGCGTGTTCGAGGGCACGGCGCGCGCGCAATCGGTGAGCAACAAGCTTACCTATCTGGTGCCGAACCTCATCGACGCGCTGTTCACCGGCTTCCCCGGCCAGAATGGCGAGGAAGTCCGCGTCACCGTAGCGCCCGAACCCAAGAACTGACGCGCCGGGGCGCCGCCGCGCGCGAGGCGGCGCCGGCGGCTCCGCCCCCGATCGCCCCATACCCACACCCGACCACGCATCCACTGTCCCCCGTGCTCCTGCGAAAGCAGGAGCCCAGGGCGGCAAAGCGCTCCGGCCGGGGCCTGAACGCCGGCGTCGCAGGGACCCATCGCTCCAACTGTCTATGCCGGGAAGGGAGCCGGACAGGCCTCCGGGAGCGCACCCGCTTCAGGTCGAACCATACCGTGCTCCTGCAAAGGCAGGCGGCCGAACGGTAAAGCATCGCTCATGCGCCCCGTGTTCCTGCCTTCGCAGGAGAACCGACTCCCTCTCGTGCGGCGCACCGCCAAAGGCGCGCTCACCCAACCCGGCCATGGCAGGGCCGCGTTTCAGCATCCATGGCGCCGCGCAGATCATCCCTCGCAAACGGGATGGAGGCCAGACAAGGTCCGCACGATGAATGAGGGAAACCGGGTGGGCTGCCGCCATGCACCCGCACCCTCCCGAACGGCGCCGCTTTACCCCTCCTCCGCCAACTCGGCGGGCGGCGGCATCTTGCCCCCACGGCTGCGGCGGAACAGCGTGCGGTCGGCATCGTTGAACGCGAAGGTCCACACGATCGCGCAATAGACGAGCAGCGTGGCAGGCAGGCCGATCACTAGCTCCACCCACTCATAATGGCCGGGCAGCAGCGTGAAGCCGGTGCCGATGAAGATTGCCACCAGCGCTGCGATGACCAGCCGCGCGCGCCACACGCCGATCGGCGCGCGCAGCAGCGAACCGAGCAGCAGCGCCTTGGCGATCGAGGCGCAGCCGAGCGCGATGGCGAGCGCCACCGCCGGCATCGCCGCCACGGTGAGGTCCGGCATTTCCAGCCGCCGCGCGACGAGGATCAGGATGACGGTGAGCGCCGCCTGCAATGCGATGGTCGCGATGGAGACGAGCAGGTTGCGCATCCGCGCCAGATAGACCAGCGCCGCCTCGCTCACCACGGCGGGCGCGGCCAGCACCTCGGCGGCGAGCAGGCCAGCCAGCGCCCCGGTGCCGCCGACGAAGCTGGGGCCGACCAGCCCCATCACCGCCTCGCCGGGGATGCCGAGCGCGAGCGCCACGCCAAGCTGCGCCGCGACGATCCAGAAGCCAACCTGGCTCACCTGCCGCGCGATCGCCTCATGGTTGCCGAGCTTGACGTTGCGGGTGATGACCGGGCTCAGGATCGGCTCGAAGCTGGTCTTGAGCTTCTGCGGCAGCGAAGCCACCTGCTGCGCGACATAATAGATACCGACCACGTAAGGCGCGGCGAACAGGCCGAGAATGGCGAGGTCCAAACGCCGCGTCGCCCAGTCTATGGCGTCGGCGGCGGCCAGCGGCAGGTTGCGCACGGTCATGTGCCACAGCCGCGCGGGGTGCGGCCGCCAGCCGCGCGGCAGGCCATAATGGCGCAGCAGCGGCACGAGCGAGGCGAGCATCGCCGCGATCATCGCGACGACATAAGCGAGGATCAGTCCATCACGCGCCGAGTAAAAATAGAAGGCGAAGGCGGCGATGCTGATCGTCCACGGCTCGACGATGGAGCGCGCGTGGACGGACGCGGCGATATTGTAATGATAAGCGCAGGCCGCCAGCGCCACATCGGTGAGCGCGATGGCGATCACGACCAGCGGCAGCAGCCGGTCGAGCCCGTTGAGCCCGCTGTTGGGGAACATCGCCTGCGGGAAGAGCATCAGCAGCGCCACCATGGCGCAGCTTCCGATCAGGCAGAGCAGCAACCCGTCGACCAGCACATGCGCCTGCGGCCTGCTGTCGCGCGCAAGCTGCTCGGCCAGCCCGCGCTTGAGGCCCATGGTCGCGAGCTGCGCGGCGAACTCGATGACCAGCACCGCATAAGCGAAGCGGCCGAGCACCGAGGCGCCGTAAAGCCGCCCGGCGATGAACAGGAACGGGATGCGCGCCGCCAGTCGCAGCACAAAGCCGAACACATTGTCCCGGCCGCCCTTGGCGAGCGCCGCAATGTCATCGCGCTCGGTCTGCTCGGCCTGCCCCGGCGCATTCGTCATGCAAGACGCTCCTCGGCACCGCCCATCGGCACCGGCCCTACCTGCATAAGCGCAACACCCGTCCGGCGCAAAGCCTTCACTCAGCCCGCAGTGGCCGGGCGAGCAGCGCGCCGATCACATCCGGCACGGTACTTTCGCCGGTCAGCAGGGCGCACACGGCGGCGGTGACGGGCATTTCGACGCCCCACGCGCGCGCCGCCTCGGCCAGCACCGGCGCGGTGAACGCCCCTTCCGCCACGGTGCGCCGGTCGCCGAGCAGCTCGGCCGCCGTGCGCCCCGCGCCCAGTCCCTGCCCCAGCGAGAAGTTGCGCGAGCTGGTCGAGGAGCAGGTGAGCACCAGATCGCCGAGGCCCGAGAGGCCCGCCAACGTCTCCGCCCGTCCGCCCAGCGCAAGGCCGAAGCGCGCCATCTCGGCAAAACCGCGCGCGATCAGCGCCGCGCGGGCATTCTCGCCCAGTTCCGCGCCCGCCACCACGCCGCAGGCAATGGCCAGCACATTCTTGACCGCGCCGCCAATCTCCGCGCCGACCACATCATCCGAGACATAGGGGCGGAAGGTCGGGCGCGCGATCATCGCCGCCAGCGGCGTCGCCATCGCCTCGTCCTGCGCCGCCAGCGTCACCGCCGTGGGCAGCCCCGCCGCCACCTCATGCGCGAAGGTAGGGCCGGAGAGCACCGCGATTGGCGAGCCGGGCATCGCTTCGCCCGCCACCTGATGCATCAGCTTGTGGGTGTGCGCCTCGATCCCCTTGGAGCAGAGGATCAGCGGCTGCCCCTGCGGCGTGAAGCGGCCGAGCACGCCGCGCATATGCTGCGCCGGCGTTACCACCAGCAGCGCCCGCGCCTCCTGAAGCAGCGAGGGGTCGTAAGTCGCCCGGATCAGCGGCGAGAGTGCCTGCCCCGGCAGATAATCCGGATTTTCATGCACCCCGTTGATCGCCCGTACCACCGCGGCATCGCGCGCCCACAGCAGCACGTCGCTGCCACCGGAGGCGAGCACCTGCGCCAACGCCGTGCCCCAGGCGCCACCGCCGATGATGCCGATCGGCCGCGATCCACTCATGCCTTCACCCCCGCGCCGCGCACCGCCTCAGCCGCCGGGTCGAGCGGCCAGCGCGGCCGCGCCGGCACCGCCAGATCGTCGACCAGCCCAGCTTCGAACCGCTCGCACCCCGCCCAGCCGATCATCGCCGCATTGTCCGTGCAGAGCCACAAGGGCGGCGCGACGAAGGGCAGGTCGTGCCCGCTCGCCAGCATCTCCAGCGCCGCGCGCACCGCGCCGTTGGCCGCGACGCCGCCCGCCACCACCAGCGCGCTCGGCCGCTCGGCCACGGCCAGCGCACGCCGGGTGCGGTCGACGAGGCAATCCACCACCGCCTGCTGGAAGCTCGCGGCGATGTCCGCATCGCGCCATCGCCCGCTCTCGACCGCGCGCATCACCGCGCTCTTGAGGCCCGCGAAGGAGAAATGCGGCTCGCCGGTGCCGACCAGCGGGCGCGGCAACGGCACGGCGCGCGGATCACCCTCGTGCGCCAGCGCCTCCACTTTCGGCCCGCCGGGGATGCCGAGGCCGAGCAGCTTGGCGGTCTTGTCGAACGCCTCCCCCGCCGCATCGTCGATCGTCGTCGCCAGCCGGCGGTAATCCCCCACCCCGCGCACCTCCAGAAGCTGGCAGTGCCCGCCGGAGACCAGCAGCAGCAGATATGGGAAGCGCAGCGACGGATCGGCGAGGCGCGGCGAGAGCGCGTGGCCCTCCAGATGGTTGACCGCCACCAGCGGCTTGCCCGCCGCATGGGCGAGCGCCTTGCCCGTCACCAGCCCCACCATGACGCCGCCGATTAGCCCCGGCCCCGCCGTCGCGGCAATGGCATCCACCGCATCCAGCGTCATGCCGGCATCGCCCAGCGCCGCCTCGACCAGCGGGATCAGCGCCTCGACATGCGCGCGCGCCGCAATCTCCGGCACCACGCCGCCATAGGGCCGGTGCGCCGCTTCCTGCCCCGCGAGGCGATGCGCCAGGATCGTGCGATCGGTGCCGACGAGGGCCGCTGCCGTCTCGTCGCAGCTCGATTCCAGTCCAAGAATGATGGGCATGGTTTTTTCCTCTAGAGCCCCGCAGGCCAAGGGTCTATCGGCTTTGCATCCATGATGTCCGCCGCTCCGTCCCCCGCTTCACCCTTCCGTATCGGCTCCCGCGGCTCGCCGCTCGCGCTGGCGCAGGCCAACCTCGCCGCCGCCGCCCTGCGCGCCGCGCACGGCTGGGCGGAGGATGCGATCCGCATCGTGCCGGTGACGACCAGCGGCGACCGCATCCAGAACCGCGCGCTGGCCGAGATCGGCGGCAAGGCGCTGTGGACCAAGGAGCTGGACCGCGCACTGCTCGCCGGCGAGATCGACTGCGCGGTCCACTCGATGAAGGATGTCGAGACCGTCCGGCCCGAGAGCATCCACGTCGCCGCCATGCTACCGCGCGCGGCGGTGGAGGATCGGCTGATCGGCGCCCCCTCCATCGCCGCCCTGCCGCACGGCGCGATCATCGGCACCAGCTCCCCGCGCCGTGCCGCACAGTTGAAGGCGCTGCGGCCGGACCTCACCACCACGCTGCTGCGCGGCAACGTCGCGCGCCGTCTCGCCGCCGTCGAGGCGGGCGAGATCGCCGCGACCCTGCTCGCGGCCGCCGGGCTCGACCGGCTCGGCATGGCCGATACCGGCGCCACCATCCCGGCCGAGACCATGCTCCCGGCCGTCTCGCAAGGCGCCGTCGGTATCGAATGCCGTGCCGATGACAGCGCCGCCACCGCCCTGCTCGCCGCCATCGACCATGCCCCCACCACGCGCTGCGTGCGCGCCGAGCGGGCGCTGCTGCTCGCGCTCGGCGGCACCTGTCACTCGCCCATTGCCGCGCTCGCTCGCGAGCAGGGTGCGGACATCCACCTGCGCGCGCAGATCCTGAACGAGGACGGCAGCGAGCAAGTCGGCGACGAAGCGCTGCTGCCCGGCGGCGCGCTGGACGGCGCGGCTGCGCTCGGCGCGCGCCTGCTCGGCCGCGCCAGCCCAGCCCTGCGCGCCCTGTTCACGCCGTGAGCAGCCCGCTGCTGCTGCTCCGCCCGCAGCCGGGCAACGACGAGTCGGCCGAACGCGCCCGCGCTTTGGGCATGGAAGTGATCCAGCTCCCGCTGTTCGAGATCATGCCCGTCGCCCCCATACCGCTGCCGGAAGGGCCGTTCGACGCGCTGCTCGTGACCAGCACCAACGGCGCCCGCCACGGCGCGGAGGTTCTGCGCCGCCTTGCCGATCTGCCGATTTTCACGGTAGGCGAAGCCACCGCCCGCGTCATCCGCGACCGAGGCGAGCGATCCATCACCATCGGCGGCGGCGATGCAGCGTCCACCATCCCGCTGATCGTCGCGGCCGGCCATGGGCGCCTGCTGCACATTTGCGGCGCGGACGTGCGCCCATTCGATCCGCTCGGGCTGCATATCACGCGCCACATCGTCTATCGCAGCGAGCCGCGCGACATGCGGCCCTTCGCCACACTGCTGGCGACGCTGCCACCCTGCGTCATCGCGGTCCACTCGCCCCGCGCCGGCCGCCAGCTCGACTCCCTGCTGCCGCCCGCGCCCCGTCCGCACCGCCTCGCCGCGATCAGCCGCGCTGCTGCCGACGTCGCCGGCCCCGGCTGGCGGCAGGTCGAGGTCGCGTCCGCCCCCGACGATACCGCGCTGCTGCGTCTCGCCAGTACGCTCTGCGCGACCTCCCCGTCGAGCCAATAGGGGCGACCGGCAGCGGTCCATATAGCTGCATGGCGCGCGCTCTATCGCCTGTCGCAGCGGGGACCGCGACATGCATCCTTCCCCGCGCTACCCGCGACGCTGCCCACTGCGTCATCATGGTCCATTCTCCGCGCGCCCGCCGACGGCTCGATGGCTGCTGCCGCCCGCCCCGCGCTTGCCTTCACCTGCACCGGCAGCAAGTTGCATCTGCCGCAGACGATACGGCCTTGCTGCGCCTCGCCAGCGCGCTATGTAGAAACGCCTCTAAATCCAACCGGCGAGGAGCATGGCAAGCAACGCAGAGCAAGGCAGCGGTGACATAGCGGCGGGCGGGGCGCCTCGGCCCTCCCGCTCCCGGCTGGGCGTCGCGGTGGCGCTACTCGCCCTCGTCGCCGTGCTTATCGCGATGGTGTGGGCGCTGTTCCATTGGCGGGGCGCGCTCAGATGGGATGGGCCGTCTACCGCTCCCGTCGCCCAGAACGATGCCGGGGGGCCGCTCAACACCGCCGATCCCGGCGCGGCGCCGGCTGTGTCCACCGCTTCATCCCGCCCGCCCGCGCTGGTGATGAGCGCCGAGCAGCAGGCGGTGCGGATGCTCGATATCGAGCAGCGGCTCACCCGCGTCGCGGTCGCCGCGCAGACCGCCTCCAGCTACGCCAACCGCGCCGAGGCGATGATGATCGCCTTCGCCGCGCGCCGCGCGCTCGATGCCGGCGCGCCGCTCGGCTATGTCGAGGGCCAGTTGCGGCTGCTGTTCGGCGATGCCCAGCCCAAGGCGGTGGCGACAATCGTCAACGCCGCCGCCGAGCCGGTGACGATCACCGATCTGCGCGCCGGCCTGGATCGCATCCGCGTGGTCGAGGCGCAGGGGGAACCGGACGAGAGCTGGTGGGATTCGCTGATGCGTGAGATGCGCGGCCTTGCGGTCATCCGCCCGGCCAGTGCGCCCGCTCCCGAACCGGAGCAGCGGATCGCACGGGCGCGGCTTTATGTCGAATCCGGCCGGATCGAGCCCGCCATCGCCGAGGTCGCCGCGCTGCGCCAACAGGCCGAGACGGTGCGCTGGCTGGAGCAGGCCCGCCGCTACAACGAGGCCCACCGCGCGCTCGACATCATCGAGGCCGCCGCCATTCTGGAGCCACGCATGGTCGCCCCGGCGCTCCAGCCACCCGCTCCGCCAGCCGCCGAGCCAGCCGGCCGCTAAGGCCAGCCCGTTCCATACCGATCCCCGCGATCACATCGCGCCCCGCACGCAACGAAAAAGGCGCCGGGAAGCCCCAGCGCCGATCTCCTCAAATCCGATGTAGAAAGGCGTCAGCCGAGCGCGGCGACAGCCTTGGTCAGGCGACCGAACTTGCGAGCCGCCGTATTCTTGTGCAGCACGCCGCGCGCAACACCCCGCGCCAGTTCGGGCTGTGCGCTCGTGAGTGCCGCCTGCGCCGCACCCTTGTCACCAGCGGCGACAGCCGCCTCCACCTTCTTCACCAGGGTGCGAATACGGCTCAGCCGGCTGCCGTTGATTTCGGCGCGACGTGCATTGCGGCGGATCCGCTTCTTTGCCTGGGGCGTATTGGCCATTCTTTTCCTCGAACGAAACTGTGTCGGTTGACGCGGCGCGACTCCGTCAGTGGAGCCAGCGACCTGACGCGAAGGCCGCGCGATTAGCCCCTATCGCCCGAAAGGTCAACCGCCTTGGCCGCTCTTCGCAACTGGAAGGCCGCCGTGCAGAGTTAGCCATCCCCCGGACGGGAGCAAGCGCAGGCCCCGTTACCGCAGGAAGTCCCACGCGGCAGGTACCCGCTGCTGGCCTGCGCCCCTCTCAGGCAGCGGCACAGGACTGCGCCCGCATCAAGCACCGGCGGGATATGCAGCGCAGCAAGGCGCATCCCGCCGATACCCGATACGAATGGTCTCCCCTAAATGGCCAGCCTCTCCAAACAGGCCGCCACGCAATCGAACGATCAGGCCGCGCGCCCGGTCAATTGCCGCAGCGCATCCGTCAGCACCGCTTCGGACGCCTGCGCGCCCTGTCCGCTGCGCCAGCCGACCACGGCATCCGGCCGGAGGAGCAGCGCACCGTCTTCCGGCAGGCCGATCGCCGCCGCGTCGCTCTCGTTGGTGAACTGATGGCAACCGAGATCCTCGACACCACCGGCCGCCTCCACCCACGCCTTGCCGCCCGGCCCGGCGAGCAGCGTGAAGCCCGGCCCCGCCAGATCGAGCGTGGAGCCGCGCTGGCCGTCCCTCTCGATCCAGTGATGTGCGAGGCGCACGCCCACGCGACCGCTCCGGTCGTCCGGTTCCTGGGTCAGAACGATGTCTGCATCGGAGCCGATCAATGCGTCGGAATGATAGACCGCGCCCAGCTCTATAGCGGTATCGCTGAGATTGTCGGCCAGATCCTGCGCCGGCAGCGACGGATCGACCCGCTCGACATAGCGGCGATACGCCTGCTCCACGGTGAGCGCGGCCATCGGGCGGCGCTCCGCCTCGTAGCTGTCGAGCAGCGCTGCATCGGCGCGTCCGTCCAGCACCATGGCGATCTTCCAGGCGAGATTGTGCGCGTCCGCCACGCCGGTATTGCCGCCGAAGCCACCGGTGGGCGGCATCAGATGCGCGGCGTCGCCCGCCAGGAAGGCGTTGCCCTTGCGGAAGACCGCGGCGGTCGCGGCAGTGGCAGTCCAGGGCTGGATGTTCTCGACGCTGATCGGGAAATCCGCCGGCACACCCAGCGCAGCGCGGACCATCTCCACCGCCCGCTCGCTCGTCAGTCCTTCGCGCAGCCGGTTGTCGGGGCGTCCCTGCTCATCGAACGTGGCGAACACCGCCAGGAAACCCGCGTCACCAGTGATCGCGAAGCGGAAGAAGGCAAGCTGGCCGGGCTGGTTGACATAGACCACGCTCATGTTGCGGCCGCGCAGCAGCGCGCGGAAATCGGCCTTGAAATAGATGGTTGCGCATTGCGCGAAATCGCCGCGCCCCTCCATCTTGATGCCGAGCGCGCGGCGTACCGGGCTATGGGCGCCGTCCGCGCCGATCAGGTAGCGCGCGCGGATATGCTGCTCGTCGCCGCCGTCGCGCGGGCGGATCGTGGCAACGACCCCTTTATCGTCTTGCGTGAAGTCGAGCAACTCGGTGGCGTAGCGCAGATCCGCGCCCAGCGCCGACGCGCGGGCGCGCAGCACCGGTTCGAGCCCGATCTGGGTGATGAACAGCCGCCGCGCGGGGCTGAGATGCTCCACACCCTCGTTCATCGAGTGATAGTAATAAGCCAGTTCCTTGCCGCTAAGCGAATCGACCGAAAGGATCGACCCGTCCTGCACGAATTCCTTGTCGGCCGCCTGCTCGACGGCCTGCTGCACGCCGCCATCGCGGAAAATTTCCATGGTGCGCTGGTGAAACGCCGCAGCACGCGGATGGATGGCCGTGCCGCGATGCCGCTCCACCAATATATGCCGCACGCCATGACGGCCGAGCAGCATCGAGGTCGTCAACCCGACGAGGCTCCCCCCAATAATCAAAACCGGGACTTGTTGTTCCATTTTTCGTCCTCCTCTCCCTGGAGGCGGACGATAGGCGATCACGGCGGGGGAGTCATGCACCCTAACCTAATTCAGAGCGCTGAAAGAGCAGGAAAACCGCCGCGTTTCGGTCTGCGCAACGGAACGATGCCCCATCATCGGTGAAAACGCCGCACGATCGGACCGGAAGAGGAAAACCGGGCCTTGCAGGGCGTCCCGGAGCAGGATCAGAGGCCCGTTTCCAGGGCTCTCGCGCTCAAGCGCGTTGGGATACCGCTCCGCGCTCGGGAGCAAGCCGGAAGAACATCGCAAGCTGGAGGCTCTCGGCGATGCGCCCCGCCTTGGCTTGCAGCGCGGCCGCGATGGCGGGCGCCATTTCCTCGTTGGTCACGTCCGCCCAGATTTCGAGCCAGCGGGCGAACAATTCGGGTGGCATGCGCGTGCTGTGGCGGCCGTGCGCCATCACCGGATTACCCTTGTAGCGGCCTGAGCCCAGCATCACCGAGGACCAGAAAGCGACCAGCTTCTCCAGATGCTCCGGCCAATCCTCCACGATATCATTGAACACCGGGCCGAGTTGCGCATCCTCCCGCACGCGGGCGTAGAAACGCGGGATCAGCCGCTCCAGATCGGTCTCGGCAAGAACAACAGCGCCGTTCATGGGTGCTCCTCAATCATTCATTCGAAATGAACCTATTTGAGGAATTTGATACATGCAACGAGAATACATATATCGAGAGACGAACGGCTTCACGACCAGGCGGGAGAGGGCATGCGGCTGACGCGCTATACGGACTATGCGATGCGTGTGCTGATCTACCTCGCCGTGCGCCCCGGCCAACTCAGCTCCATTCGGGAGATCACCCGCGCCTACGGCGTTTCGCAGAGCCATCTGATGAAAGTGGTCAACGATCTGGTCAACGCCGGTTATCTCACGAGCGTGCGCGGGCGGTTCGGCGGCATCCGTCTCGCGCGCGATCCTCGCGAGATCAACGTCGGCGCGGTGGTACGCCATACCGAAGATGGGTTCGAACTGGTCGATTGCGCCGATTGCGTAATCGCGCCCGCCTGCGGCCTTACCGGCGCGCTGGACGAGGCGCTTGCCGCGTTCCTCGCCGTGCTCGATGGTTATTCGCTGCACGACCTGATGGCGCAACGCCGCAGCGTGGCCGCGCTGCTCGGCATGAGCGATGCGGCACCGCCGCCGGCGCGGGGTCGAGGTAGCGCTGCCGCTGCAACGCCGGCGGGCTGAGCGGCTGCACCCAAAAAGAATGCATTGTGCGCCTACACAGGCAGGAGCCCAGGACGGCAAACTATGTCGGCCGGGCTCTGGACCCCTGCTTTCGCAGGAGAACAGATGTTTCCCATAATCAGAACAAGCCCCAAAGATGTACCAGACTGACCGAGTTGCTCGGTAGTCAGGAAACATGAGGGCAGCGCCAGCACGTCGCGACGATGCTCGACACGAACAAGGAAGCCTGACCGACCAGCCCCTCCCGCACGTCAGCGAAAACCGGCACTCGCGACGTCCGGCGAGACGATCGCCATGTCGGCTTCCGTCACCATGTCCATGGCAGAGGAAAGAATGGGAATGTCGAGCGCGATGTCGTGGCCCAGCCACGTCGACACGTCGGCCTGGCTGGGCAGCACGCTCGACGCGCACGGCTGCAACAGCACGTCGTAAAGGGTGAGGCGGAAACGAATATCCATATGCTTGCCAACCTGAGCGAAAGCCCCATCGGCGCGCGTTCGCACCACAGGGCTGCACCCTCTCGGTAAGGTCAGCAGGCTGCCAGCCCCAGATCGAGTCCGGCCAGCAGATCCGCCTCGTTTTCAAGGCCCACCGAAAGGCGCAGCAGCCCGTCGCCGATGCCGGCAACGCGGCGCGCGTCCTCGCCCATGTCGGCGTGGGTCATGGTGGCAGGATGGGCGACGAGACTCTCGACCCCGCCCAGTGATTCAGCCAGCGTGAAGGTGCGCACGGCGCCGATGAAGCGCTTCACCGCCTCGGCCCCGCCCGCCAGATCGAAGCTCAGCATAGCGCCGAAACCACGCTGCTGGCGTGTAGCGACCGCGTGATTGGGGTGCGAGGGCAAGCCCGGATAATAGACCCGCGCCACCGCCGGATGCGCGTCCAGATGCCGCGCAATCGCCATGGCGTTGGCCTGCTGCCGCTCGATCCGCGGGAACAGCGTCCGCAGACCGCGCAACGTCAGCCAGGCGTCGAACGGTGAGCCGCTACTGCCGACGACGTTGGCCCAGGCGCGGAGTTGATCGGCCTGCGCCTTCGTGCCGGCCACCACGGCGCCGGCGATCACATCGCTATGACCATTGAGGAACTTGGTGGTCGAGTGGATCGCATAGTCCGCGCCCAGCGCGATCGGGCGCTGCAAGGCCGGCGAAAGGAAAGTATTGTCGACCGCGACCTCCGCCCCAGCTTCGCGCGCCAGCGCCGCCAGCGCGGCGACATCGACGACGCGCATCAGCGGATTGCTCGGCGTCTCGATCAGCACGAGCGCCGGCTCCTCTTCCAGCGCCTGCGCGAACACTGCCCGGTCGGTCTGGTCGACAAGGCGCAGCGCAATTTGCCCGCGATCCGCGCGTGCCTTGAGCAACCGGATCGTGCCGCCATAGCAATCGTGCGGGGCGAGCACGAGGTCGCCCTGCCGCAATTGGCCGACCAGCAGGTCGATGGCGGCCATGCCGCTCGACGTGACGACCGCGCCGGCGCCGCCCTCCAGCTTCGCCAGCGCGTCGCTCAGCAGATCGCGCGTCGGGTTGGCGAGCCGGCCGTAGTCATAGGCCCGTGCCGTGTCGTAGCCGGCGAATTCGTAGGTACTGGACAGGTAGATGGGCGGGGCGACCGCACCGAAGCTCGGATCGCTCGCGACACCATGCGCGGCGGCGATCGTCTCGGGCGCCGGCTGGTCGTCGCGTTTATCAGTCATTGAAGAAACGCCCCTCCGTCACTTCGCGCACAATGCCGGCCCGGATCGTGAAATCGCCGAAATGCTCGCCCGGCTCACGCTCTTTCGCATAGCGGCCCAACACCTCGTCAAGTGTCTCCAGGATTGCCGACTCGCCGGCATTCTCCAGCACCATACGGTTGAGCCGCTCGCCACGGAAGCCACCGCCGAGATAGAGGTTATACTTGCCCGGCGCGCGGCCGGTCAGCGCGATCTCGCCGATATAGGGCCGCGAGCAGCCGTTAGGGCAGCCGCTCATGCGGATGGTGATCGGCTCCTCCGCCAGCCCATGATTCGCGAGGATCGGTTCGAGCTTGTCGATCAGCGTGGGCAGGTAGCGCTCGCTCTCCGCCATGGCGAGGCCGCAGGTCGGCAACGCCACGCAGGCGATGGAGTTGCGGCGCAGGGCGGAGACATGGCCCGGCGCCTTGCCGTGGCTCTCCAGAACTGCGTCGATCGCCGCACGGTCGTCCGCTTCGACGTCCGCGATGATGACGTTCTGGTTGGCCGTCATGCGGAACTTGCCGGTGTGGATGCGCGCCACGTCGCGCAGCGTGTCGAGCCATGCGAGGTCGAGCCGGCCGTTCTCGACGAACAGGGTGAGGTGATGCCGCCCGTCCGGCGTCTCCACCCAGCCGAATACGTCGCCGTTGGAGGTGAATTCATAAGGACGCTCCGCCTCGAACTTGCTGCCCATGTGGCGCTCGATCTCGGCCTTGATCCAGTCCAGCCCCTTGTCGTCGATGGTATATTTGAACCGCGCGTGCATGCGGTCCTTGCGGTCGCCATAGTCGCGCTGCACGGTCATCGCCGCATCGGCGCAAGCGAAGACCTTGTCGGCCGGGATGAAGCCAATGACGCTGGCAAGGCGCGGATACGTTTCCGGCGCATTATCTGTGCGTCCCATGCCGCCGCCGATCGCGACATTGAAGCCCTGCAACCCATTGGCGTCGCCAATGGCGATGAAGCCGACATCCTGCGCGAACACGTCGATATCGTTGGAGGGTGGCAGCGCGAAGCCGATCTTGAACTTCCGCGGCATGTAGGTGCGCCCGTAGAACGGCTCCTCCGGCCCGGAGCTGGCGATCCGCTCGGCGCCATACCAGATCTCGTGATAGGCGCGCGTCTTGGGGATAACGTGGTCGCTCACCTGCTTGGCCAGCGCCGCAATCTGTGCGTGGAACAGCGAGCTTTCGGGGTTGACCGTGCACATCACACCGCGGCTGTCGTCCCCACACGCCGCCACCGTATCGAGCAGCACCTCGTGCAGGCCCTGAATGATCGGGCGCAGACTGTCCTTGAGCACCCAGTGGAACTGGAAGGTCTGCCGCGTGGTGACGCGCAGCGTCTGGCTGCCATGCTGGCGGGCCAGTCCGTCGAGCTTGAGCCACTGCTCGGGCGTGCAGACGCCGCCCGGCATGCGCACGCGGATCATGAACTGATAGGCCGGCTCCAGCTTCTGCCGCCGCCGCTCGTCGCGCAAGTCACGGTCATCCTGCTGGTAGATGCCCTGGAACTTCATCAGCTTCACGTCGCCGGCGGAGGGCATCGCCCCGGTGATCCGGTCGAGCAGGCCGTGGGCGATGGTGCCGCGCAGATAGTCGCTTGCCGCCTTCATCCGCTCGTCGGCGCTGAGCTTGTCGAGCGACTGCGAGAGGTCGCGGCTGCGATCAATGGTCTTGGCTGTCATGAGCGTCTTCTTCAGTAAACGTCGCGCTGGTAGCGGTGATCGGCTTGCAGCGAGCGGACATAATCCTCCGCCGCCTCGCGCCCGATGCGGGCCTGCTCGGCGACGATGTCGATCAGCGCGGTGTGCACGTCCGGCGCCAGATTGCTGGCATCGCCGCAGACATAAACATGCGCGCCCTCCTCCAGCCAGGCAAACAGGTCGCGGCCCTGCTCTTTCAGGCGATGCTGGACATAGACCTTCTCAGTCCTGTCGCGAGAGAACGCCACGTCCATGCGGGTGAGCGTGCTGTCCTTGAGCCAGCTCTGCCACTCGGTCTGGTAGAGGAAGTCGGTGCGGAAATTGCGCTCGCCGAAGAACAGCCAGCTCCGCCCCGTCGAACCCCGCGCCTCGCGCTCCTGCATGAAGGCGCGATAAGGCGCCACGCCGGTACCCGCCCCGATCATGATGATCGGCGCATCGTCGCCCGGCAGGCGGAAATGCGGATTGCTCTGCACGTACACAGGCAGCGTGGCATCCGGCGCGACACGGTCGGCGAGCATGCCCGAGACGACGCCGCTGCGCGCTTCGCCATGCAGTTCGTAGCGCACCGGCGAGACGGTGAGATGTGCCTCCTCCGGCATGGCGGCCAAGCTGGAGGCGATAGAGTAGAGGCGCGGCTGGAGCGGCCGCAGCGCGCTCACGAAGCCTTGCGGCATCACGTCCTTGACCGGGAAGCGCCGCACCACGTCGATAATATGGTGGGTGCGCAGGAACACGGCGCGCTCGCCGGCATGCTCCTCGTCCAGAAGCTGCTTCAGGGCGGATGCCTCGCTCAGCATTGCCCAATAATCGAGGAAACGCGGCACCACCGCCGTGATCTCGAACCGGTGCGTCAACGCCTCGCCGATCGCCACCATCTGCCCCTTGAGGTCAAACGTGGCATCGGGCGACAGACCCAGCGCGTCGAGCAGTGCGGCGACCGTGGCGGGATCGTTCGAGGCGGCGATGCCGAGCGCATCTCCCGGTTCATAGGTGAGGCCGGAGCCGGCCAGCGAGAATTCGATATGCCGCGTTTCCTTGCTCGATCCGCGCCCGACGATGGGAATATTCTCGATGACGGTGGCCGGAAACGGATTGCGCTTATCATGGGCGCCCGCCGTTGCCGCGCTGAGCGCCTCCACCGGCGCCACGCTTGCCGCCACCGCCGGTGCACTCATCTCCGCACCCAGCTTGGCGACGATCGCGTCGACCCAACTCTCGGCATTCTCCTCATAATCGACATCGCACTCGACGCAGTCGATCAGCCGCTGCGCGCCCAGTTCCTCCAGTCGCTTGTCGAGCCGCTTGCCGCCCTGGCAGAAGAACTCATAGCTGGTGTCGCCCAGCGCCAGCACGGCAAAGCGCACGTCCGGCAGCTTGGGCGCCTTGCGTCCTTCGACGAACTCGAAGAAGGCCGTCGCCGGCTGCGGCGGATCGCCGTCGCCATGGGTGCTGACGACCACGAGCAGATCCTGCTCCTGGCCCAGCTCGCGCTGCTTGTAGTCCGCCATGTCGGCGACCTTTGGCGTGAGACCGGCCGCCTCTGCGGCCTTGGCCAGATCCTTGGCGATCTGGGCGCTATTGCCAGTCTCGGTCCCGTAGAGAATGGTGAGTTTGCGTGCCGCCGGTGCGGTCGCGGCTGCCGCGACAGCCTCAGGAAACGACGCGGTCTGCGGAAGGGCTTGCCGCAGACCGGCGTCGAATCCAGCAAAATAACCGCTGAGCCAGCGCGCCTGCACCGACCCGAGCGACTGCGATAATTGTTCTATCAGTCGCCACTGCTCCAGGGTGAAGGCCTGCCCTGGCGGGTCAGTCATGGTCATGGACGCGTCTACCTCGTACGGCCGGCTCCCTCCTGCGCTCCGGCCCGATTGCTCGGAATCCTCTCCGGACGCGATTGTGTCGAAGCACGTTTTACTAGGTCTGGAAGCGTGCCGCCTCCCGACCCATAAGGCAAATGCATATTATTTTTGGTTCATATAGATATTCTTCTTCTAAAATGGCGCAAACCCCCGGATGAGCGTGCGCCCGCGCGATTGACGCCAAACACGCACCTCACCGTGCCCACTGCCACGACACAGGCCCCTTGCGTCCGGCCGCATAGGCCGCCAATAGCGCGCGGCGCTTCGCAAGCGGCACATCGAAAAACAAGAAGGACGACACGCGCCCATGACCGGATCGACCACGCTTTCGCCGCTTCGTTATCGCGCTTTCATGCTGATCCTGCTGGGCAGCCTGCTGTCCAACTTCGGCAACGCGATCCAGTCGGTCGGCGCGGCCTGGCAGATGACCATCACCGGCCAGCCCGCCGACATCGTAGCGCTGGTGCAGAGCGCCACCAACCTGCCGATCATGCTGCTCGCCCTGCCGGCGGGCGCGTGGGCGGACATGTTCGACCGGCGCACCGTGATGCTCGCCGCGCAGATCGGCATGATGCTGCTCTCGGTGCTACTGGCGGCGTTGAGCTTCGCCGGTGTCGTCGCGCCCGCCGTCGTCATCGGCCTTACCGCGCTGCTCGCCTGCGGGGTCGCCTGCTTCAACCCGGCGCTGGCCGCGTCGATCGGCAGCATCGTGCCGCGCATCGAACTGGCGGCGGCGGTGGCGCTCAATATCCTCGCCTTCAACGTCGCACGCAGCCTCGGCCCGGCGGTAGGCGGCGCGATCGTGGCGGTCGGTGGCGCCAAGACCGCCTTCGTCGCCAATGCGCTGAGCTACGTCGCCGTCATCGTGATCCTCTGGCGCTGGCGCCCGCAAACGCCGCCGCCGACCCAGCGCCCGCCGCTGCTCGCCGCGATCCGGGAGGGTTTCCGCCATGCCGGTCGCTCGCGCGAGGTGCGCACCATCCTGCTGCGCGCCATCACCTTCACCACCACCGGCGCGGCCGCCTGGGCCCTGATGCCGCTGGTCGCCAGCGATCTGCTCGACGCAGGATCCGCCGTATTCGGCCTGCTGCTCGGCGCGCTGGGTCTGGGTGCCGTAATCGGCGCCGGCAGCGCGACCTGGTTCCGCACGCGCTTCTCCAGCGAGGCGATCATCCGCGCCGCCAGCATTCTCTACGGGCTTGGCTGCGTTGGTGTCGCGCTGCAACCGGGCCTGCCCGCCATGCTCGTCCTGCTGGTGCTGAGCGGCGCGGGTTGGGTGCAGGCGCTCTCCGGCTTCTCCGTGGCGGGGCAACTTTGGTCGCCCCGCGCGCTGGTCGGGCGAATCACGGCAATGGTGAGCAGCCTCACCTTCGGCGGCATTGCGCTGGGGAGCTGGCTGTGGGGCCACTTCGCCGAGGGTCACGGCGTGGCGATGGCGATCATGCTTTCCGGCATCGGCATGATCGTCTTGCCGGTCATCGGCCTCCTGTTCCCCATGCCGCGGCACGAGGCGGCCGCCCACTGAGCGTCGCGCTGACGCGCAAGGCCGCTACCCGGCCTTTCCGGCCGTTTTTCGATATCGGGTGCGGCTCTCCGCTCGACCGGAGGATACGGCGCAAATTTATTGCGCTTATCAACCGAAAAGATGATCTTTTTTGAAATATGCGCAATTGGTAGATCATTGCCGGAAACGACCCGCCGGCCGGTCATTCCTGGTTACTTGCGTCCCCCGCGACAGCGCGGCCTCGTGCCCGGCTTCGCTCGTGGGCGCATCGTCTGGCGCTCGTTTCCACTGAAAGACTGGAGGCGACGATGGCAGAGGCTGCCAATCCCACACTAGATCACCTGGAGGCGGCGCACGAAGACCACAAGCCGTCCTTCTTCATGCGTTGGTTCATGTCCACCAATCATAAGGACATCGGCACCCTCTACCTCATCTTCTCGATCACGGCCGGCGTCATCGGCGCGGCCGTGTCGGGCATGATGCGCCTCGAACTCGCCGCGCCCGGCATCCAGTATCTCCCCATGTGGAGCGGCAGCGACGATTATGCCGCCGCGCTCCATCTCTGGAACGTGCTGGTGACGGCGCACGGCCTCATCATGATCTTCTTCGCGATCATGCCCGCCATGCTCGGCGCCTTCGGCAACTGGTTCATCCCGATCATGATCGGCGCGCCCGACATGGCGTTCCCGCGCATGAACAACATCAGCTTCTGGCTGCTGGTGCCGTCCTTCATCCTGTTCATCAGCTCCGCTTTCGTGCCAGGCGGCACCGGCCACGGCGCCGGCACCGGCTGGACGATGTATCCGCCGCTCTCCACCTCAGGCTCGCCCGGACCGGCAGTGGATATGGTCATCCTCGCCATGCACATCGCGGGCGCCAGCTCCATCCTCGGTGCGATCAACTTCATCACCACCATCCTCAACATGCGCGCGCCGGGCATGACGCTGCACAAGATGCCGCTGTTCTGCTGGGCCGTGCTCGTCACCGCCTTCATGCTGATCTTCGCGCTGCCGGTGCTCGCCGCCGCGATCACCATGCTGCTCACAGACCGCAATTTCGACACGACCTTCTTCGATGCGGCACGGGGCGGCGATCCGATCCTCTACCAGCACCTGTTCTGGTTCTTCGGCCACCCTGAAGTCTACATCATGATCCTGCCGGGCTTCGGCATCATCAGCCAGGTGGTCTCCACCTTCAGCCGCAAGCCGGTATTCGGCTATATCGGCATGGCCTATGCCATGGTGGCGATCGCGATCATCGGCTTCCTCGTGTGGGCGCACCATATGTTCACCGTCGGCCTGTCGATGAACGCCAAGCTCTATTTCTCGGCCGCCTCCATGGTGATTGCGGTGCCGACCGGCATCAAGATCTTCTCCTGGCTGGCGACGATGTGGGGCGGTTCGCTCACCTTCAAAACACCGCTGCTCTGGGCGCTGGGCTTCATCTTCATGTTCACCATCGGCGGTGTGACCGGCGTGGTGCTCGCCAACGGCGGCATCGACGATGCGTTGCAGGACACCTACTACGTCATCGCCCACTTCCACTATGTGCTGTCGCTGGGCGCCATCTTCTCCCTCTTCGCGGCCTTCTACTACTGGTTCCCGAAGATGACCGGAAAGATGTACAGCGAGCTGCTCGGCCAGCTCCATTTCTGGGTGTTCTTCATCGGCGTGAACATCCTGTTCTTCCCGATGCATTTCCTGGGCATGAGCGGCATGCCGCGCCGCATCCCGGACTATCCGGCCGCCTATGAAATGTGGAACCATATCGCCTCGCTCGGCTATGCCGTCATGGCGGTCGGCATGGTGTTCTTCTTCCTGAACATCTTCTGGTCGCTGTTGCGCGGCGCGCCGGCCGGCGACAATCCGTGGGGCGAAGGCGCCGCAACGCTGGAGTGGACGCTCTCCAGCCCGCCGCCCTATCACCAGTTCGAGACGCTGCCGCAGATTCACTGACGACAGCAGACGGCTGGAGGCACTAGCGGGGCGAGCGAGGCAAATAGACCCGGCCGCCCCGCAAGACTCATCCCGCAAGCGGCGGCCCCGAACCATCGGGGCCGCCGTTCGCATGGGGGGAGAGCGGCACAAAGGAATGTCCGCAAGACAAAGCCCACGCCGCTTGATAGATTCACCCGATGGGCTTTCTCTTTCCTTGGAAGCGGGCCGACGTCGCGATCGACTTCGGCACCGCCAATTTACGGGTCATCAGGCTCCACGACGGCGTGGTGTTCGACGAACCGTCTCTCTGCTGCTTCACGCAGGGCGGCCCGACATCCGCGCTCATCGCGGCCGGCAACGAAGCGCAGCCGATGCTGGACCGCACACCGGCCCATCTACGGATCCGGCGCCCCTTGCGCCGGGGCGTGCTGCAAGACCTCGACACGGCGCGCGAGATGCTGCGCTATGCGCTCGCCCGCATGCCGGAAGGGCGGCGCGCCCGGGCAACGCGCGGCCTGTTCGGCGTGCCTGCCGATGCCACGGCCGCCGAGCGATCGGCCCTGCTGACCGCCGCGCATGATGCCGGCTTCCGGTCCGCCCAGCTCGTCGCCGAGCCGTTCGCCGCAGCTATCGGTGCCGAATTGCCGGTTCAGGAACCGGTCGGCACCATGATCGTCGAATGCGGCGCCGGCACGACCGAGGTCGCCGTGCTCTCGCTCGGCGGCATCGTCCTCACCCGGTCGGTGCGCCGGGGCGGGGCAGCCCTGGACCGGGCGATCGTGGATCACCTCCATTTCCGGCACAAATTCCTGATCGGCGACGCGACTGCCGAAGCCATTAAGCACGATTATGTGCGGGCGCGCCTTGCATCCGACACCGCCGGGGACGCCACTCTCCAGATCAAGGGCCGCAGCCTCGGCTCGGGCATGCCGACAACCATCGCCGTACCGCTGACCGAACTGGACCAGGTCGTCGAAAAGCATGTGGCGCAGATCATCGACGTGGTGCGCAACGTCCTGCTCGCCACGCCGCCCGAACTCAGCCACGATATCCATGACCGCGGCATCGTGCTCACCGGCGGCAGCGCGCTTACCCCTTTGCTGCAAAGCATGATCGCCAGCGCGACGGGTCTCTCCGTCATCCTCGCGCCCAACCCCACGCACTGCGTCGCCAACGGCCTGCACCGCATGCTGGGCTAACTCTCAGGCGCGAGAGGCAGCGGGGCGCACTCACCGGGATCGCTTCCGCCGGTCAGGAGACGAGCGCAAGCGTCCGCTCCTCGCCTCCGAATAGCAGCAATAGGACAACCTCGCGCTCCTGCGAAAGCAGGAGTCCAGGGCGGCAGAGACGTGCGGCTGGGTTCTGGGCTCCTGCCTTCGCAGGAGCACGAGATGCTATGGGAAACGCCTTCGGTGACGCCCTCTTGGAAAGCCCCATTCCCCAAGAAACGTCCCCCTCATCTCACTCCATGCGGTCGACTGCCTCCAGCACCCGCCGGGTCATCGCCTCGCAGTCGGCACCGGCGAAGGGGAAGCTGCCCTTGAGCGACGTCTCCAACTCCGGCGCCAGCGCCTCGCGCAGCATCCGGCGCGCACGGGAAAGGCGGGTCTTGACCGTCGCCGGCACCACGCCAAGCACCTGCGACGTTTCCTCGACGCTTAGCCCTTCCACATCGCGCAGCACGAAGACGAGCCGGTAGATATCCGGCAGGTGGCTCACAGCCGCCTCGATCATCCGGCGGATTTCCTGCCGGGCCAGCGTCTGCTCCGGTGTGCCGCTGCCTGTCGATCCGCGCATCATCGCGCTCCTATATTCATCGAGATGGACGACCGACTCCGGGTCCAGCCGCGCGCGGCGGCGCATGTCCGTCCGCCGTTTGCCGAGCGCTTCGTTGATGACGATGCGCGTCAGCCAGGTCGAGAGGCTCGACGCACCCGTAAACCCGCCGATCGACGCAAAGCCCTTGAGATAAGCCGATTGCACCGCATCCTCCGCCTCCGCCCGATTGCGCAGGATGCTCCAGGCCGCGCGGAAAAGCCGCTGGTTATTGCGGGTAGTGACAACACGAACCGCCTGCCGGTCTCGCGCCGCGACGCGCGCAGCCAGCTCCAGGTCCGGCAGGACCGTATAATCTATCTGCCGTTCCGCGCTCATAATCGCTCTCCCTTACCATTGAGTCCGTTTGATATCGAGCGACGCCAGCAGTTCGGCACGCAAATGGCGGTCGCGCTCGAAGTCGCCGAGCCAGCAACGCGTCACCAGCGAGACGCCATGCTGATTGACCCCGCGCGTCGCCATGCAGGCATGGTTCGCCTCGATGATGACGGCGACGCCGTGCGGCGCCAGCGCATCGTTGAGGCAATGCGCGATCTGATCGGTCAGCCGTTCCTGGATCTGGAGCCGCCGCGCGAACGCCTCGACCAGCCGTGAGAGCTTGGAGATACCCACCACCCGGCCGTCTGGCCGATAGGCGATATGGGCGCGGCCGGTGATCGGCGCGAGATGATGCTCGCAGGTCGAGACCAGCGGAATATCCCGCAGCAATACCGTGTCGCGATAACCGGCCGCTTCCTCGAACACTGTGCGCAGCAGCGCCGCCGGGTCGATACGATAGCCGGAGAACCATTCGCGATAGGCGCGCGCGACACGGGCGGGCGTATCGCGAAGCCCCTCGCGTGCCGGATCGTCACCGGTCGCGGCGATAAGCGTGCGGATCGCCGTCTCGATCTCGGCCGTGGAGGGGCGCGGCCGGACGGAACCCGCCGCCTCCTCCCGGATTGCATCGAGCGCGGGGCGCTCACTCGTGTCGACGGTCGTCTCGCTATCCAATGTCACCGCTGTCCTTCCATCTTGCCGGATCCGCCGTGTTGGATACCGCTACGGCAAAAAAGTGCCCGGCGGCCGTACCGAAATTTCCCGGCACCTTTTTTGCCGCCCGGCATCCAATGCGGGCGACTGCGCCGGAGCAAGGACCGGATCGGCAGTCCGCACAGGGAGATCAGACATGCACGAAGACCTGCAAAGTTCGCGCCGCGGCCTGCTCGGCCTCGCCGGGACGGCAGCGCTGTCGGTTGCCGCCATCGGCATATTGGGCGACGCACCGGCGCTGGCGCAGACCAAAAGCCGCCAGGCTGGCGGCGCCGCCCATCAGGGCGATATCGACATTCTCAATGTCGCGCTCGGGCTCGAATGGGAGGCGATCGAGGCCTATCAGATCGGCGCGGAGAGCAACCTGCTGCAAAAGCCGGTGCTGGACCTCGCGCTTACTTTCCAGGGCCATCACAAGGGTCATGCCGACGCGCTGGCCGGCGCGGTCAAGCAGCTCGGCGGAGCACCCGTGGAGCCCAAGACCCGCGCGGAGTACATGACCAGCCTCAACATCGCGGCCATCAAGGACCAGGCCGATATCCTCCGCCTCGCCCAGCTCCACGAGCGCGGCGCCGCCAACGCCTATATCGGCGTGATCCCCTCGCTTGGCGATTCAGCGCTGCATCAGGTTTGCGCCAAGATCGCCGCAGACGAGGCAGCGCATTGGTCGATCATCTCTCAGGCGCTTTCGCAAGCCATGCCCAAAGCCGCATTCTTGTTCGGCTAGGGTAAGGGCCAGCCGGTCCATTCCGCTTCTGGCCCCACACGAGGCGGCGGTGGACCGGCTGGCATCCAGTGCCATCCTTCATCTTCATTCGGGACTTTCCGCAATGCACCCTCTCTTCAACGCCGTGCTTCCCTTGGCGGGAGCTGCGTTGCTCCTGCCTGCCCTGCCGGCCATCGTCCATGGCGCGACACCCACGCCCGCCGGCGACGCTCATGCCGGCGCCGCCGCTTATGATGCGAGCTGCGGCGGCTGCCACTCGCTCGACGCCAATCGCGTCGGGCCTGCGCATCGCACCGTGTTCGGCCGCCAGGCCGGGACGATGCCGGGCTACACCTATTCGCCCGCACTCAAGAAGGCGAAGATCGTGTGGACCGCCGCCACCCTCGACGCATGGCTGAACGATCCCCAGAAGATGGTGCCCGGCACCCGCATGGCCTTCCGTCTCACCGACGCCAAGCGCCGCGCCGACATCATCGCCTTTCTCGCCAGCCAACGGTCCGCGACCGCCGCCCGCTAGACGCCGCCCCGGGTCATCCATCCCCCCTTCGAATGGAGACGGTAGGAGCGGCCAAGTCCCGGTGGATGAGGGGTCTATAGCGGCCGATCAGGAAGACAGCGCGGCAGCAGCGCGCAGGCCGGCGCGGATGCGCGCCATGACGCCAAGATCGGCCTTGGTCGAATGCACCACATAGGCGGAATATGAGAACTCCGGACTGTTGGGCACCACCATCAGCCGTCCTTCCTCGATGTAGGAGCGGATAAACCCCTCGCGGAAATAGCCGCTCCCGCCGGACGCGAGGATATAATCCAGCGCCAGTGGCCCATAGCTGATCGACACGACAGCATTGGCCTCCTCCGGGAAGGCGGCATGGTAGCTCGCCGTGAAATCCTCGCCCCAGTCGATATGAACATGGTCCTCGGGTTTGAGCGGCTGGTTGGCTGGCATGGTGCGCACCAGGATCAGCTTTTCCTCGAACAGCAGCTCCGCGATCACACCGGGGCGGCGCGGCGCGGCATAGATGACCGCAACGTCGAGCGAACCGTCCTGCACGCGCTCCATCAGCCGCTCTGACGTGTCGATCTGCGTGCTAATCGCGATTTCCGGGCATTCGCGCCGCATCCACAGCAGCCAGTGCCGCAGGATCGGGCTCCACAGGCTCAGCTCCGCGCCGATCGTTACCACTGTCTCGCGGCCCGGCGGCAGGGCCACGGCACGGCGGGCGCCTTCCCAGACCTGCACCAGACTGGTGGCGAAACGCAGGAATTGTTCGCCGGCGGGGGTCAACCGCGCGCCCGCTTTGTTGCGCACGAACACTGGCCGGTCGAGTTGCTGCTCCAGCACGCGAATGCGCGCGCTCACAGCGGTCTGCGTCAGGTTGAGGTTGGCGGCGGCGCTGACGAAGCTCCCCGTCTTGACCACTTCAAGGAAGGTGCGGGCAACGCCGATATCCATTCAGCAGAATCTTTCCTTTTAATGTCCAATTATATTCATTTGCTTGATGGATCAAGCGGCATGAAGGTGGCCCGGCAAGGAGGGCACAGCCATGCCCCATATTGTGACGCGCAGCCGGGCCGGCCCCCTCGCTCCCGTGGCGAGGCCAGCGTGAAACCGCAGCGGCCTCTTCCTTCCCTACCGTCGAGACGGGCGAACTGGTTGATGATCGGAACTCTCATCCTGGCCTTCATGGGGTTGATGGCGGCCGCATCGCTCATCCTGTTCGCGCTCATCCGGATGGGCGTGATCGACCAGCATATGTCGCTCTTCCTGTTTGTCGCGGCTGTCCCGCTGGCGGCGTGGATCGCCCTCGGGCTGGATGCTGTCGAACTGGGTGTCGCGCCTTTCCTGCCGGACGATGAGGCGACCCGACTGGTTCGCGTCGACATCGAGCAGCTCTGGCCACTCGGCTTCGACGATGCGGAGGTACGCGCCCGGCACCGCCTGCGTAATCCGGCTCGCGGAGGAACCCCGATGCAAACCGCGTTGCCCGATACGGCAGACCCGCAAGTGGAACGTGCGGAATAGCCGCGCCACGGTCGCCGATATTATCGGCTGAGATCAATATTACTGCATTCAACCTATAATATCATTCATTTGCCTGTTGCATGCACGATCTTCAGACTGGCGGGGACCCCAATGGAGGATTCTTGCAATGACTATTCGCCTCGGGCAAATCGCCCCCGATTTCGAACAGGAAACGACCCACGGCCGCATCAAATTCCATGATTGGTTGGGGTCCAGTTGGGGCGTGCTGTTCAGCCATCCCAAGAACTTCACGCCCGTCTGCACCACCGAGTTGGGCGAAGTGGCCAAGCTGGACGCGGAGTGGAAGAAGCGCAACGTGAAGCCCATCGGCCTGTCCGTCGATCCGGTCGAGGCGCATCATCGCTGGGATGTCGACATCAAGGAGACGCAGGGTCAGGCACTCAACTTCCCGATGATCGCCGATCCGGACGCCAAGGTGTCGACGCTCTACGACATGATTCACCCGGAGAGCGACCCCACGGTGACGGTGCGCTCGGTCTTCGTCATCGACCCGTCGAAGAAGGTCCGCCTCATCCTCACCTATCCGCCGAGCACAGGCCGCAACTTCCCGGAGATTCTCCGCTCGATCGACAGCCTGCAACTCACCGACGCACGCAGCATCGCCACCCCGGTCAACTGGGAAGTGGGCGACGAGGTGGTGATCTCGCCCAAGCTCTCCGACGAGGAGGCGAGCCGCCTGTTCCCGCAGGGCTATCGCACGCTGAAGCCGTATCTGCGGCTGGTAAAGCTGGAAGAAGCCTGAGCCCAGCGAGCGTTCCTTCGCTTATTCGCGCGGTCTCCTGCCGGGGGGAAGGAAACCGCCGGATCTTCGGGGTGCGATCCATTCGGATCGCGCCCCGAACTGTTATGGAGCTACGCGACGTTGCGACCCATGGTTGCCGGACGAATAGCGGTTCGCGCATGGAAATAGCCCGGCGCGCGAACCCGACCAGAGAATTAGGATAAGGCTAGAGCTGGTTTCTCTCCTGCCGTTCATGTCGGGCTTGGTCGAGGCGCGCGTGGAGGACCTCGGGCGGGCTCCAGTTGCTCTCCTGTAATAGGGGTTCCTCCATCAGAATACAGCGCTCAAGTACCTGCTCTGAGAGCAGAACAGGCCGGGTACTTGGAACCTATGGTAAGCGATTCCGGAGTTGTCGCGCGCGTGACCCTTACGGCACTCCCATGCTCGGCAGACATAAACGCGGCGTAAGTTCTGCGCCGCACCTCTCTCCCGCAGGATAGTCCTATTCGCCGGGCAAGGGACCGAAACGCCAACCAGAATGCCTGGTGCAGCGATGAAGCCCGCACCGGCGCCTCCTCCGGCAACCGTCAGCCCGCGTCGGTTCCCACCAGCTTGAGATCGGCCCCGCGCCCCATATGGGTCATCTTGCCGTCCACCTGCCCGCCGGTCGCGATGCTGATGGTCTGGTAGGACACGTCTCCGGTGATGCGCGCGCTCGCTTCGATGACAAGTTCCTCGGCGGTGATCGACCCGTCTATCTGTCCGCCGATCCGCGCGCTCTTGGCGGTCACATGACCCTTGATCTGGCTCTCCGGCCCCTGCACCAGCGCGGCGCAGCCGATATCGCCCTCGACCTTGCCGTCGATATGCAAGTCCACGCTGGCCTCAATATTACCGTGGATGGCGACATCGCCGCCAATGATCGAAAAGGGAGTGTGCTTAGCCCCGGTTGCCATCGGCGATGCGGCGCTTGGCGAGTTGCTGGACTTCGAGAACATCCTGCCGTGCCTCCAGAAAGGGGCGCGGATTGACCGCCGCGCCGTTGACGCGCACTTCGAAATGAAGATGAGTGCCGGTCGACCGCCCGGTCGAGCCCATGCGCGCGATTGCCTGGCCGCGCTTCACCTGCTGGCCCGGCCGCACCGTATAGCCGGAGAGGTGCGCATAGCGCGTCATCAGCCCCTTGCCGTGGTCGACCTCGACGACATTGCCATAGCCCTGCCGCACGCCGACATAGCTGACCTTCCCCGGCGCCGCCGCGAGGATCGGCTGGCCATGCCGGCCGGGGAAATCAATACCGGAGTGAAAAGCGAGCGAACCGACGAACGGGTCGCGCCGATAGCCGTATGAGCTGGTTTCCATAGGTGCTGCCGTCGGCCGGCCCGAGGGGATGGATGCCAGCGCCGTCTCCATCGCGCTCAGCCGCGTCAGCAGCGTGGCGAGATTGCGCAGCCCCTCGTCGGAAGCGATCGCCGCGCCGGCGGGAATGAACGGACCGCCCTGCCCGCGCCGCGTCGCGCCCAACATCGCCGGATTGAGGCCGAAGCTGCGGATCGCCTGCTCGACACGCGCGAGCCGGGTCTGCGCAGCCTGCGCGAGGCGGCCTTCCAGTGCGTCCTGCTTGCGGCGCAGCGTTTCGAGGCGGGCAGCCTCGGGCGACGATTCAGGCGACAGGGCGCTAAGCGGCTTGCCGGCCGGCGCATTCTTATCGTTCCGCGCCTCGTCGTCCGGGCCGACCACCGCCGTGCCCGCCGGCGCCGTGCCCAGATTGGCGCGCACGATCTCCTCGATCGCGTCCTGCCGCGCCTCGATATCGTTGGCGATATCGTCGACCGAGCGCTTGTAGGCGCTCACCTTCGCCTCGGCGGTGGCGACGGCAGCCCGGTCACTGGCCAGCGAGGAACGCTCCAGCGCGATATTCGCCTGGGTCCACAGCATCGACACGGTGCCGAGCGCCCACAGCAGCACGATCGCCAGCACCGAAAGCGCAGCAATCCACTGGAAACGCGTAGAAATCTTGAGGAAGCGAACCTGCCCCCCGGTGCGGAGGAAAATCTCCCGCTCCGGTGCGAGAGCGCGCAGATATGTCAGTGCCCCCCCGGGACTAAGGTTGAATCTTGCCACCCGATTGCTCTGTTATATATCGTTTTGTAGGTGGCGGGGCGCTACCAGATGCCCCTGCCGCTGGCGAATCGCACAGCTCATCGCAGCGATGAATCGAACGCCGAACACGTTGAATCGAATGCGGCTCATGAACTCCCCGGCCATGTTCCGGCTTGGTTCCCCGGAGTCCGTCAAGACTCGGTGGCGCCCGAGTCGCGCACGATCCACCCGCCAAACGCGATCCAAAACCGGCGATTTCCCCACGAATTTCCCGCCTTCCGCAAGCGCTGCTCCGCACCCTGCACGCGCGGCGATAAATCCTGATCCGGAGATCGCACGCCCGAATGTCACCGAGCGTTGCCATCCCCGAACAGCCCGGTTATAGGCCGCCTTCTGCCGCGCGGGCCGCCACTTGCCCCGCGGTGCGCGGAGACGTGGGTGAGTGGCTGAAACCAGCGGTTTGCTAAACCGTCGTAGCCTTAAGGGGCTACCCCGGGTTCGAATCCCGGCGTCTCCGCCATCATCTGGCTGCGCTCGCCCCGACAGCGAAACGAGCATCCGGTGAGAACAAGTCTCCTGTAAACCGCACCGGCTGGCAGTCCCTCAAACTGCGTACCCGCTTGAAACTGCGATATTCAGGAACGCGCCGGGGAAATATCATGCCTTGATAAAACGGATGGGGACGCCGTTGCGCGTCAGAAGCTTATCGCAAGCCGAAATTCCCCGTCCGCGATCAAGAAAAGAAGCGACCTTCGGGAAACGGATTTCGGTTGTCTGGGCGAAAGGTCGATCTTTGGGCAAAACCTGCGAATCGTCACAGCCGAGACATAAGCCGACTTACGCTCGCCCAAAATCGCGTTCGTCACCGCCCTATCGCCTCACTGTGGCACTCACCCCGGCGGCAACGCCGCGATTCGGCGGATATCGACGATATTATGCACGGTCATCCGGCGGTCGTGGCTGGTCAGCAGGCCGGCCTTTTCCCAGGCTGCCAGCGTGCGGCTCGCGGTGTGCAGGGTCGTGCCGGCATAGTCGGCCAGGTCCTTGCGGCGCAGCGGAAACTCGATCTTGACGCCATCGCGCGTATCCTGCCCCGCCTGCGTCGCCAGCCGCAACACGGCCTGGGCGATGCGCTGCTCGATGCGCTGGGTGGCGAGTTCGCGCACGCGCTCCTGCAACTCGGCCAGCCGGGCACCGAGGATGCCGATGAGATTGATGGCGATGGCCGGATGGGCGCCGATCAGCGCGATAAGGTCGCGCTCGCTCCAGCTCAGCACCAGCGACTCGTCGATCGCGATCGCATCGGCGGGGAAGCGGTGGTCGGTGAACAGCGGCACCGTGCCGAACATCTCGCCGGGCGCAATGAAGCGGATCACCGCCTGACCGCCATCGCCGCCGGTCTGGGCGATGCGCACGCTGCCCGCGCAGAGCGCATAGGCACGCTCGACCGGCTCACCCTGCTCGAAGATGAGGCGGTTCCGCTCGATCCGTTCGATCCGCATGGCGCTGCACGCGGCCGCAAGCGCGTCGTCCGGGAGGGCGCGGAACAGATCGAGCGCGCCGACCCGCGCCGCCCAGGCCGCTTCATCCTTCGCCTCGATCCGCATAAACCCTCCGACCAAATCGCCGCCGATGCCGCCCACGCACGTGACTGGAGCGACCCCGATGCGGCCACGCCGACAACATGGAAAATAGCGGGTGAATTGCGTTGGCACAAATGATGAATTTTAGGCGCATGTTATTTGCCGAGTCGATCAACAACGCAAGCGGGGTCCCCTGCCCATGCCCATCAGCCGCCTTTCGGCAGAGGCTCTGTTCCTTGCCCGCTCCCACCCCGGTCTCCCCGCGGCCCGGATGGTGAAGACCCGCCCACTCCTCCACACCGGGCCGCGTCGTCATCGTCCATGTCGGTCCCGGCCGGGCACGGGGCATGGCGCGGGGGGCGCCATGTCCCTCTCCACCTCCTCACGCACGGGAGATTCGGCATGAAAACCAGCCTCATGGCCATCGGAGCGCTGGCGGCGCTGGCCATCCCGGCCGCACTCGCTGCCCGCTCGACCCCGCTCGATCTCGATGCGCTGCACTCCGATGTCGTGCACGACGCGGCTCGCCGGACCATTGTGGCAACCGGCAAGACCGGCCAGCCGCTCGTCGTGCTGCTCCGCATCGCCAAGGGCAGCGAATTGCCGCCGCACGGCGAGGCGGGTGGCGTGAGGCTGCTCACCGTCCTCTCCGGCACGCTTTCATGGGGCGACGGGACCCAGGTCGACCGAGCGGCCGAGCGCCGCTTCGGTCCCGGCAGCGTCATCGTGGTCCCAGCCCGGGGCGGCGCGCATTGGGCGGCAGCCCGTGGCGGCGACGTGCTGCTGCAAGTCGTGATGATCGGCGATGGCGCGCTGGCGCCCGAGGTCGCCGCGCAGGCGGCACGATGAATCGGCAGGACCGCATGCTATCGTGACCGGCCGGGCAACGGCAAACGACGCCTGACAGCAAGGAGACCAGACCATGGATGACATAGCCCTCGCCCGCGTGCTGCACGTGTTGGCCGTGGTCCTATGGATCGGCGGCGTCTCCATGGCGACGACCGTAGCGCTGCCGGCGGTCCGGCGCGGCGTTTTCGGGCCCGATCGGCTGCGCGTATTCGAGGCGTTCGAGGGGCGCTTCGTCTGGCAGGCGCGCGGGGCGGTGATTCTCGCCGGGCTGACCGGCTTCTACATGGTCGAGCGGCTGGACCTGTGGGACCGGTTCGCGGACATCCACTTCTGGTGGATGCACGCCATGGTCTGCGTGTGGACCCTGTTCGCCTTGCTGCTGTTCATCGGCGAGCCATTCATCCTCCACCGGATCTTCCCGAAATGGGTGGCGCGCAATCCCGAGCAGGCGTTCAGCTTCCTGCACCGCGTGCATGTCGTGCTGCTCGTCCTGAGCTATATCACCATTTTCGGTGCCGTCGCCGGCAGCCACGGCTGGCTGTTGCTGTAATGCCGCCAAAGGGCTTAGGATGAGCGGCCAACACAAGGGGAGCCGGCCATGCCCCATGAATATGACGATCCGTTAGACCCCGCCGCGATTGCGGCCGCAGCCAATCTCGCGCTCACTTTGTATCGGCAGCAGCCGGACGTTCCGCTGGAAACCCATGGCGCCGAGGCCGTCCGCCAGCATCTGTGCGCCTGCATCGGCGATATTCAGGACGATGTGGAAGGTCAGCTCTCCGGCACCCATGCGGCAGTGATCGCGCTGGTGCTCGAACAGGCGCGCGCCGTGCTGGCCGATCAGCGCGAGCCCGCTCCCGACTGGGACGAGATCGACCAGGCCTCCGACGAGTCCTTCCCCGCCAGCGATCCACCCGGCTGGATCGGCGGCAAGGCGGATTGAGAGCGACGGTTCCGCCCGCGGGCAAAATGCTCTAACGGGCGCGCCATGCTGACGATCACAGACATCACCGTGCGCCTCGGCGGCCGCACGATCCTGGACCGCGCGAGTGCTGCGCTGCCGCCGCGCGGGCGCATCGGCCTCATCGGCCGCAACGGCGCCGGCAAGTCCACGCTGATGAAGGCGATCATCGGCCAGATCGAGCCGGACGGCGGCGCCATCGAGATGCCGCGCGACACCAGACTGGGCTATATCGCGCAGGAAGCGCCGAGCGGCGCCGCTAGCCCGTTCGAGACGGTGCTGGCCGCCGATATCGAGCGCGCGGCGCTGCTTACCGAGAGCGAGACCTGCACGGATCCGCACCGCCTGGGCGACCTGCACGACCGTCTGATCGCCATCGACGCCTATAGCGCACCCGCCCGCGCCGGCCGCATCCTCGCCGGCCTTGGCTTCGACGAGGAGATGCAGAACCGTCCGCTGGACAGCTACTCGGGCGGCTGGAAGATGCGCGTGGCACTCGGTGCCCTGCTCTTCTCCGCACCCGACCTGCTGCTGCTCGATGAGCCTTCCAACCACCTCGATCTTGGAGCGACGCTGTGGCTGGAGAATTTCCTCAAGGATTATCGCGCCACCGTCCTCATCATCAGCCATGAGCGCGACCTGCTCAACAATGTGGTCGACCATATTCTGCATCTGGAGAATGGCCGGATCACCCTCTATCCGGGCGGCTACGACGCATTCGAGCGGCAGCGCGGCGAGCGCCTCGCCCAGCTAGAGGCGGCGCGCGAGAAGCAGGCGGCGCAGCGCGCCAAGTTGCAGGACTATATCGCCCGCAATAGCGCGCGGGCGAGCACCGCCAAGCAGGCCCAGTCACGCGCCAAGGCGCTGGCCCGCATGCAGCCGATCGCGGCGGCGGTGGAAGACCCCAGCCTGGCGTTCGACTTCCCCGATCCGCAGCCGCTGCGCCCGCCGCTCATCACGCTGGATATGGCGGCGGTCGGCTATGAGGGCACGCCGGTGCTCCAGCGCCTCAACCTGCGCATCGACCCGGATGATCGCGTCGCCCTGCTCGGCCGCAACGGCAACGGCAAGACCACGCTCGCCCGGCTGCTCGCCGGCCAGCTCCCGGCGCTGGAGGGGGCGATGAGCGCCTCGGGCAAGATGAACGTCGGCTATTTCACCCAGTATCAGGTGGAGGAGCTGGATATCGGCGACACGCCGCTGGAGCATATGACGCGGACGATGAAGGGCGCGACGCCCGGCGCGGTGCGCGCGCAGCTCGGCCGCTTCGGCTTCTCGGGCGAGCGGGCGACGCAGAAGGTCGGCTCCCTCTCCGGCGGCGAGCGGGCACGGCTGGCGCTGGCGCTCATCACCCGCGACGCGCCGCATCTGCTCATCCTCGACGAGCCGACCAACCACCTCGATGTCGACGCACGCGAGGCGCTGGTGCAGGCGCTCAACAGCTATAGCGGCGCGGTGGTGATCGTCAGCCACGACCGCCACATGATCGGCCTCGTCGCCGACCGGCTGGTGCTGGTCGATGGTGGCCGCGCGCTGCCTTATGACGGCTCGCTGGAGGATTATACCGACTTCGTGTTGGGGCGCGGTGCCAGCGCACCCACGCGCGATGGCGCCGGCAAGAGCGATCGCAAGGCCGACCGCCGCGCCGCCGCGCAGGTCCGCGAGCGCTACAAAACGTTGCAAGCGGACGTGAAGAAGGCGGAAAAGACGCTCGCCGACCTGACCGCCGCCCGCTCGCGCATCGACCGCGCCATGTTCGATCCAGCCTCCGCCGGCCCGGAGGAGAAGGACTGCACGATGGGCGAATTGATGCGGCGCCGTTCCAAGCTGGAGGGCGCCATCGAGGTGGCCGAGGAAAGCTGGATGACCGCAAGCGAGGCGCTGGAGCAGCTCGACCCGGCCTGAGGGGGGGGCTTGGGAGCGAAAACCCTTGCACTTAGAGTTTGTCCCGTTCCGATTAAACCTCCGTTGTGCTCCTGCGAAGGCAGGAGCGCAGGGCGGTAGCGAACGATATTTCCAAGGGTATTTGCTTCCAGTCGAATGATGCCATGCTCTTACGGGAACAGGCGCGGACCCAGCCGCAGCGCCCATGCGCCCTGGGCTCCCGCCTTCGCAGGAGCACGGAGTGCGTCTTATGCGAGCGGGCCTTGGGATTTTGCGAGGTTCTGCGAAATTCTGTGAACGCCGGGGAACGGCGCTTTCGGAGCCAGCCGGGCCGGCTATGCCGCGCGTACAAACAAAGCCGCCAGTTCGGCGGGCACCCGCATCAGCCGGCGGCTCTCCAGATCAACCATGGCCCATGTGGTGCGGGCGGCGACCTTCACCTTGCCGTCCGCACCGATGAACTCGACGATACGGTCGAAACAGGCGCCGCGCGGCGGGTCCGGCACCCAGGTGCGCGCCGTCACCGTCTGGCCCGCACCGACATTACCGCGATAGTCGATCTCGTGCCGGGTCACGACCCATGCGTAGCGCCGTTGCGCCTCCGCCGGGGCGATCGCTTGCCAGTGCGCCGTGGCAATCGCCTCCATCCAGCGCACCCAGACAGCGTTGTTGACATGCCCCATGATGTCGATGTCCGCCGGCTCGGCGACGATGGGCATGGTGAAGACGCCGGTCATGGGAGGTCCAGTCCTCCGGTGCGGCGTCCGCGTGTCATTCCTCCACGCCCATCTGCCAGAGGATGAAGGCGAACTCCTCGGCCGTCTCGCGCAGCGATTCCCAGCGGCCGGATTTGCCGCCGTGGCCGGCCTCCATGTTGGTCTTGAGCAGCAGCAGCGTATCGTCCGTCCGCGTGGCGCGCAGTCGGGCGACCCATTTGGCCGGCTCCCAATAAGTGACGCGCGGATCGTTGAGCCCCGCTGTCACCAGCATCGGCGGATAGGGCTGCGCTTTCACATTGTCGTAGGGCGAGTAGCTGGCAATGAGGTCGTAGGCGGCGGCATCCTCGATAGGGTTGCCCCATTCCGGCCATTCGCCGGGCGTCAGCGGCAGCGTCTCGTCCAGCATGGTGTTGAGCACGTCGACGAAGGGGACGTGCGCCACAACCGCACCCCACAGCTCCGGATCGGAATTGACGATGGCGCCCATCAGTTCGCCACCTGCCGAGCCACCCGAGGTCGCGATGCGGCCCACGCTGGTATAGCCGCGCTCGACGAGGCCGCGCGCCACGTCCACGAAATCGTTGAACGTGTTGGTGCGCCGCTCCAGCTTGCCGGCCTTGTACCACTCCTGCCCGAGGTCGTCGCCGCCGCGGATATGGGCGATGGCGAAGGCGAAGCCGCGGTCGACGAGGCTGAGCCGCGAGGTGCCGAAGCCCGGCTCGATGGCGATGCCGTAGGCGCCGTAGCCGTAGAGATAGAGCGGCCGCGAGCCGTCCATCGGGAAGTCGCGGCGGTGGAGGATGGAGACGGGGATGAGCGTGCCGTCGCGCGCCGGGATCATCAGCCGCTCGCTGGCATAGAGCGCGGGATCGAAGCCGGAGGGGATCTCCTGCACCTTGAGCACCTCGCGGTGGCCGTCCGCCAGCGTGTAGTCGAAGATCGTCTCGGGCGAGACCATCGATTCGTAGCTGATGCGCAGCCTGGTCACGTCATATTCGGGGTTGTCGTCCAGCCCGGCCACATAGCTGGCCTCGGGAAAAGCGAGGCGCCTGGGCGTGTTGGTAGCGTAGTCGCGGATCTCGATCTGGTCGAGGCCGTCCTCGCGGCCTTCGGTGACGTAGAAGCTTTTGAACAACGAAACGTCGGTTAAATAGAAGCGATCGGACGGGGCCAGCACCTGCTCCCACCGGTCCGGCGTCTCGATCCGCGCGCGGACGAGGCGGAAGTTGGGGTGGGTGTCGTTGGTGCGGATGTAGAGCCAGCCCTCGTGCTCATCGACATCATATTCGCGCTCGGGCACGCGGGCGGAGACGAGCAGGGGCGTCGCTGTAGGATCGCCCGCCGGCACCAGCCGCACCTCGCTGGTGACATGATCGCCGGTGGCAATGACGATCCAGTTCTCCGCGCAGGTGAGGCCGACCGAGACACGGAAGCCCTCGTCCGCTTCGTGAAAGAGCATCACATCGTCCGTCGCCGCCGTGCCGAGGCGGTGGAGCATCGCGCGGTCGGTGCGCCATTGTGCATTGGCGGGGGCATAGACGAGCGCGCGGTCGTCGCTGGTCCAGACCAGCGCGGACAGCACGTCCGGGATCACGTCCGGCAGCATCTCGCCGGTGGTGAGGTCCCTGATGCGCACGGTGTAGCGCTCCGATCCGTTGTCGTCGATCGCATAGGCCAGCAGCCGGTCGTCGTTGGAGATGGCGACGGCGCCGAGCCGGAAATAATCCTTGCCCGCCGCCAGCGCCGGCTCGTCGACGATCAGTTCGTCGGCCGAGCCGTCCTCCGGCGCGCCGACCCGGCGGCGCCAGTGGCGGCGATATTGCTCACCCGTCTCGAAGCTGCTCCAATAGACGAACGCGCCGTCCTTCTGCGGCACCGAGCGGTCATCCTCCTTGATCCGCGCCTTCATCTCCGCGAACAGCCGGTCGACCAGCGGCTTGCGGACGCCCATCCGCGCCTCGAAATACGCATTCTCGGCCTTGAGATAGGCGAGCACGTCCGGGTCGGTGACATTGGGATAGCCGGGGTCGCGCAGCCACGCCCAGGGATCGTCGAGCGTGCGGCCGTGATGGGTGGTCTGGTGGGGGCGTTGCGCCGCGTGGGGCGGCCGGGGTGTATCGGTCATCGCGCCGAGATAGGCGCCCGCGCCGCGCGGCTCAATGGCGTTGCACGGCGGACCCGCGCCGCTCAGCCCGGCCCGTCATACTCGGCGGTCACGTCCTGCTTGGTGCCGGCGAGGCGCACGATGCGGCGCCCATCGAGAATCGGCACGGCGCAGAGGCGCATCCAGCGCCGGTCGCCATCGGGCCGCCGCACCCGTGCGTCCAGCGTGAAGCCGCGGCCGTGCTTGATGGCGTAGGCGCGCAGGGCCTCCATCTGGAGGCGCGATTCCGGCAGGTAGAGCGAGACGACCAGCGCGCGCACCAGGGGCTCATCCTCGGGCAGGCCGAACAGCGCGTGGACGGCGGGCGACCAGTCCAGCGCCTCGTCGGCCAGCCGGCAGGTCCAGAGGCCAATGGGTGCCGCCACGCCGGTCTGCTCGGCCAGTGTCGGGCGGACCAGCGCCGGTATGCGCTCGGCGGCCTCGTAGAGGGGCCAGCTATGCGTGAGGGCGAGCGATTGAAACACGAGTCTGGTCCCGCTTCCTGATCCCTTATGGGCTTACCGGCCGCGCCATTAACGAGTCGTTAGGGCATCCCCGCTTCCCATCGCTGTCTTGGGCCATCATAAGCCATGGCCGCTGGCAAGCGACTGCAAAAAGCTTATGTTGGCGACAAGGAACCAATCAGGATCGCTGCCCATGTCCAGTCATGAAGACCGCCTCAAGGCCCTGCGCGCGCAATTGCAGCGGCAGGCGCTGGATGGCTTCGTCGTCCCGCTTACCGACGAGCATCTCTCCGAATATGTCGGCGCCTATGCGCAACGCCTTGCCTGGCTGACCGGCTTCCTCGGCTCGGCCGGGAGCGCGGTGGTGCTGCCGGAGGAAGCCGCCATCTTCGTCGACGGGCGCTATACGTTGCAGGTGCGCGATCAGGTGGACGGCACCCACTGGCAGTATGAGAGCGTGCCGCAGACCAGCGTCGCCGGATGGCTGGGCGCGCATGCTCCGGCCGGCGCGCGGATCGGCTACGATCCGTGGCTGCACACGCGCCGCTGGGTGGAGGAAGCGACCAGGGCGCTCGCCAGGCAGGGCGCCAGCCTCGTGCCGGTGGAGACCAACCCGGTCGACGCGGTGTGGGCCGACCGGCCCGAGCCGAGCAAGGCGCATCTGGTGCCGCATGAGGAGCGCTACGCCGGCAAGGCCAGCGCCGCCAAGCGCGCGGACATGATCGCGTGGTTGCAGGCCGAAGGGCTGGACGCGACGGTGCTGACCGCGCTCGATTCGATCGCCTGGACCTTCAACATTCGCGGCGCGGACGTCTCCCGCACGCCGGTCGCGCTCGCTTATGCATTGCTCCATGCCGATGGGCGGGCGGAATTGTTCGTCGACCCCGCCAAGATCGACGCGGACGTGCGCGCCCATCTCGGCAATGCGGTGACGATCCGCGACCGCACCGAGTTCACCGCCGCGCTGCACGACCTCGCCGGGCAGACAGTGGCGGTCGACCCCGAGCGGGCGGTCGCCGCGATCTTCGAGGCGCTGGACGAGGCCGGCGTGACCATCCGCTCGCTGCGCGACCCCGCCGTGCTGCCCAAGGCGGTCAAGAACGCCACCGAGATTGCTGGCCACAAGGCCGCGCAGGCGCGCGACGGGGCGGCGCTCTCCCGCTTCCTCCACTGGCTTTCGGTGGAAGGGCCGAAGGGCAGCGAGACCGAGCTGAGCGTGGCCGACCGCCTCCAGCGCTTCCGCGAGGAGACCGGCGCGCTGGTCGATCTGAGCTTCGATACCATCGCCGGCTCGGGGCCGAACGGCGCCATCGTCCACTACAAGGCGAGCGAGGAAACCAGCCGCGCGGTGGAGAGCGGCACGCTGCTGCTGGTCGATTCGGGCGGGCAGTATCGCGACGGGACGACCGATATCACCCGCACCATGGCGATCGGCACGCCGACCGACGCGATGCGGCGCGACTTCACGCTGGTGCTCAAGGGCCATATCGCGCTCGCTAGCGCGCAGTTCCCCGCCGGCACACGCGGCAGCCAGCTCGATGTGCTGGCGCGGCAGTTCCTCTGGGCGCAGGGGCTGGATTATGCCCACGGCACCGGCCACGGCGTCGGCAGCTTCCTCTCCGTGCATGAGGGGCCACAGCGCATCGCCACCTTCGGCGGCGGCGACGAGCCGTTGCAGGCGGGCATGATCCTCTCCAACGAGCCGGGCTATTACAGGACCGGCGCCTACGGCATCCGCATCGAGAATCTGGTGCTGGTGGTGGCGCGCGAGATCGCGGGAGCGGAGAAGCCCTTCCTCGGCTTCGAGACGCTGAGCCATGCACCGCTCGACCGCGCGCTGATCGCCGTGGATATGCTGACCGGCGAGGAGCGGGCGTGGGTGGACGCCTATCACGCGAAGACGCTGGCGATCGTCGGGCCGCAGCTTGAGGGCGAGGCGAAGGCATGGCTGGAGCGAGCCTGCGCGCCGCTGTGAGGGGGACAGGCGGAGGTTCCTACGCCACAAGGAGACACCCCGGCGCTTACGTACATTTGTGCTCCTGCGAAGGCAGGAGCCCAGGACCCGGCCGAGGTGTCTTGCCGCCCTGGACTCCTGCCTTCGCAGGGGCACAAGGTTGGGCAGGAACCGTGCCTGAGTAGCTGACCTTCTTTCCGCTCCTGTCGAGTGAAGTCGAGACGCGCCAAGCGCTGTCCCGACTACGCGATCAACTCCGCCCCATGCGCCGGTCGAGCCACACCAGCACGAAGCCGGCGAGCAGGAAGCCCGTCGCGATGCCCAGCGCATTCACCAATACCTGCGCCCAGCCGAGCCGGTCCACGTCGATGAACGGATAGGCGTAGCGCCCGTCCTCCGCCGCGCGGGCGAGCGCATAGGGCAGGTAAGCGAGCGGCAGCAGCGCCCAGCGCACCGGATCGCCCCACGACAGGCCGCCCTTGGGCGCGAACAGCAGCCAAAAGGCGAGCGTGAGCGGCGGCATCACATAATGGAGGAGGATGTTGGCGGTGTAAGCGCCGCTGCCCAGCTCCACGATATCGCGCAGCAGCAGCGCATAGACGACGCCGACGAGCAGCATGATGAGGGTGATGCAGCCGAGCACGCGCGGCCGCGCCGCGGGGCCATTGCCGAGCGCCACGCCCGCCATGACCAGCACCGTCAGGGCATTGGCGATGATGGTGAAGAAGCGCAGCATCGCCCACAGCGCCGCGCCGGGTGCCCCGGTCAGGTCCAGCGAGGCGCCGAAGCGGATGCCGAGGCCGGCGAGGCCAACCAGCGCCACCAGGGCGGCGGCGGCGCGTGTTGGGCTGGACAGGGTCGTCGTCATATGCGTCTCTCCCGCCGGGGCGGCCTACCTCTGGCAGCTTGGGCAATAGAAGGTCGAGCGGCCCGAATCGACCCGGCGGCGCACGGTGCCGCCGCACGGGCAGGTTTCCCCCTCGCAGCCGTAGACGCGCCAGTCCTTGGCGAAATAGCCGAGTTCACCGTTGGGCCGGGCATAGTCGCGCAGGGTGGAGCCGCCCGCCGCGATCGCTGCGCGCAGCACCGTGCGGATCGCATCGACCAGCCGCGCCAGCCGCGCCTTGCCGATCCGCCCCGCCTCCCGCGTCGGCGCGATGCCGGCGATGTTGAGCGCCTCGCACACATAGATGTTGCCGAGGCCGGCGACGATGTGCTGGTCGAGCAGCATCGCCTTGATCGGCGCGACCCGGCCGGCGAGCGCGCGGGCGAGATGATCGGCGGTGAAGGCGTCGCCCAGCGGCTCCGGCCCCAGCGCGGCGAAGGCGGGATAGGCGGCGAGCCCCGCGCTCTCGACGAGGTGGACGAAGCCGAAGCGGCGCGGATCGTGCAGGGCGAGGCGGTGGCGCTCCGTCTCGACCAGCAGATGATCGTGCTTGCCGATGTCCGCCGGGTCGATCCGCCAGCGGCCGGACATGCCGAGGTGGAAGATCATGGTGTCGCCGCGATCCGTCTCGATCAACCCATATTTGGCGCGGCGGCCAAGGCCGGTGACGGTGGCGCCGGTGAGGCGCTGGCGCAGGTCCGCCGGGAAGGGGAAGCGCAGGTCAGCACGGCGCGGCTCGACCAGGGTGAGGCGCGCGTCCGCCAGCACGGTGCGCAGGCCGGCGACGGTGGTTTCGACTTCGGGAAGCTCGGGCATCGCCCCTCAATAGGGGGCGCGGGCTCCCGCGCCAACCGCGTTTCAGAACCAGAGCTGCCAGGGCAGGATCAGCGGGCTGGCGAGCAGCAGCGCAAGACCGAGCATCAGCCGGCGCTTGCCGGGCGGCGAAATCTCCTCGGGCACGAGACCGTCCGGCCGCGCCCAGAAGAACGGGCAGGCGAGCAGCGCCAGCAGGCCGAGCACGCCCGCCACCGCCTCCGCGCCCGGAAAGCCGCCATCGACCCACAGGGCAAGGCCCGCGAGCGCGAAGGCGATGGTGAGGATCCACATCAGAAGGCGCATGCCGTTCCCCGTTCCGGTTCCCGCTTAGGACGGCGCGATGGGCGGGGTCTTTAGCGCAGACCTCACCCCGCAAACGGATCGTAGCTGCCGAAAGACCAGACGATGCCCTCGCAATCCCGTGCCTCATAGCTGCGACCGCCATGGGCATTGTCGTGGGGTGATGCGATGATGGCCGCGCCGGCTGCCTTCGCCTGCGCGTGGTGCGCGTCGGGATCGTCGAGCACGACATAGATGCACAGCGCCGAGCGGCCGCCGGTCTCGCCGATCGGCACCAGACCGAAACGCTCGTAGGAGTCCGGGCGGGCGGAGGAGAGCATCACCATGGTTTCCTCCAGCAGCAATTGCGCATGCAGGACGATGCCGCCCTCGGCATGGACGAGGTGGCGTGTGAAGCCGAAGGCATTGCACAGGAAAGCGATGGCGCGCGGCGCGTCGGCATAGACGAGGCTGGGGATGATCGCGGGGCGGACGGGCATGGCAGCACCCTTTTCGGCGGGGTGGCAAGACTATCCTACAGCGAAACCCTGCATCGAGTCCCCCGCATGCGTATCCGCCGGGCTGGCATGGCGGTCGTTTTGCCCCTCAAAACCCCGCGTTGAAGGGCGATGCCACCCGCAGTATCTCGAACCGGACAGCATTCTGAAAAGCCTCTAGGCAGGCGCGGCGCGCTCCGGCATGAGGCGCGCATGAGCCTCACCGACGATATCGCCCTCGCGCACCGCCTCGCCGACGCGGCGGGGGCCGCGATCCGCCCTTTCTTCCGCGCGCCCTATGCCATCGAGGACAAGGCCGACGCCTCCCCCGTGACGGAGGCCGACCGCGCTGCCGAACGGGCGATGCGCGCGCTGCTCGACGCCGAGCGGCCGCGCGACGGCGTGGTGGGCGAGGAATATGGCACGACGCGCGAGGGCGCCGCGCGGCAATGGGTGCTCGATCCCATCGACGGCACGCGCAGCTTCATCGTGGGCCGGCCGATCTTCGGCACGCTGATCGCGCTGATGCAGGACGGCTGGCCGGTGCTCGGCATCATCGACCAGCCGATCAGCGGCGAGCGCTGGGTGGGCGCGATAGGGCAGGCGACGACCTTCAACGGCAAGCCCGCCCGCACGCGCGCCTGCCGCACTCTGCTCGGCGCGCAGATCGCCACCACCAGCCCGCACCTGTTCGACGCGCATGAAGGCGAACATTATCTCGGGCTGGTGGCGGCCGTCTCGGGCGGGCAGGCGCGACAGGGGCCGGTCTATGGCGGCGACTGCTACAATTACGGACTGCTGGCGAGCGGCCATATCGACATCGTGGTCGAGGCCGGCCTCCAGCTCTACGATTATGCCGCGCTGGTGCCGATCGTGGAGGGCGCGGGCGGCCACATGTGCGACTGGTCCGGCGAGCCGCTGACCGACGCCTGCGACGGCAACGTCATCGCCATCGGCGATCCGGCGCGGCTGGAGGACGTGATCGAGGCGCTGGCCGGAGCACATCACGCACATTGAGCCGCCGCGCCCGGCGGATCGACACGGCTAAGCTTGTTCTCCCGCGAAGGCAGGAGTCCAAGGTCCAGCCGAGGGTCCTTGCCGCCCTGGGCTCCTGCCTGCGCAGGAACACGGCGCCGTTCCGAAGAACATCTCTCCGTTCATATCGCGTGCGGCTGGATCAATCCGCCACGGTGCCGGCCACGGCGCCCACGCCGGCGCCGATCACGGCTCCGTCCTTGACGTCATGATCGGTCACGGCCGCCGCACCGGCGCCAACCGCCGCGCCGATCCCGGCGCCGCGCACTGTGGAACAGCCTGACAGGGCCAGCGCACCGGCCGCGATCAGCGGCAGCCAGAGAAAGTTCGGGTTCATCGCTCATCCTTTCTTCGCAGCCCCCTCTTTCTGTGCAACCCCTGTGCGAAGAACCCCTGGCCGCGAAGGCCGTTCCCGGCCGCGAGCGCCCTATCCGCCGGCGAGGTCCGCCCGCGTCAGGGCCGCACGCACCGGCAGATCGGGCAGGCCGGCGATATGCGGAGCCCCCTCGCCGCGCCAGATCGCGCAGACCACGCCGACGATTTGCGCCCCGGCGGCGCGGACGAGCGCGGCGGCGTCGGCGACCGCCCCGCCGGTGGTGATGACATCCTCGACCAGCAGCACGCGCCGGCCGGTCACGTCCCCGCCCTCGACCGCTAGGCAGGTGCCGTAGCTTTTCGCCTGCTTGCGCACGAACACCGCCGGCAGGCCCGAGCCGAGCGCCATGGCGGTGGCGATCGGCACGCCGCCCAGCTCCAGCCCGGCGAGCACCTCCGTCTCGGGCGGCACCAAGGCGAGCATGGCGTCGGCGACGCGGCGCAACAGGGCGGGATCGCCCTCGAAGCGATATTTGTCGAAATAGGTATCGGCAATCTGCCCGGAGCGGAGCCGGAAGCTGCCGCGCAGGGTAGCGACACGGGCGATATCCGCTGCCAGCGCCGGGTCGGGCGGCCGGGTCATGGTGCCGCCTCCGCCCCGTCGAGCGCCCGGATTGTCGCGGTGGCGGGCAGCTCGTTCGCCATGCTCGCCGCCACCTTCTCCGCCTGCGCCATCACGCGCAGGATGTTGCCGCCGGCCAACCTGGCGATATCCGCGTCGCTCCAGCCGCGCTTCATCAGTTCAAGAAGCAGCGGCGGATAGCTCTCGACACCCTCCATACCCTCCGGCAGCGCGGGCAGGCCGTCATAATCGCCGCCGAGGCCGACATGATCGTGCCCGGCGACCTTGGCGATATGGTCGATATGGTCGGCCACCATCTGCACCGTCACCTTGGGCTCGGGATGATCCCTGAGCCACACGTCCATCGCCGCCTTCGCCCGCTCGGGCTGGCCGATATAGAGCCCGTTCAAGGGCGGCTGGTTGTAGAGCGCCTGCTGCGCGCCCTGCTCGACGCCCCACACCCGCCGCGCCTCGGAGATGTAATTGGGCGCGAAGGCGACCATCACCACGCCGCCATTCTCCGCCACCTTGCGCAGCACCGCGTCCGACACGTTGCGGGGATGATCGCACAAGGCCCGCGCGCTGGAATGGGAGAAGATGACCGGCGCCTTGCTGGCGGCCAGCGCATCCAGCATCGTCCCCTCGCTGACATGGGCGAGATCGACCAGCATGCCGAGGCGGTTCAGCTCGTGCACCACCGCCACGCCGAACGGCGTCAGCCCGTCATGGCGGGGATTATCGGTAGCGCTATCCGCCCAGTCGGTCGTCTTGCTGTGGGTGAGCGTAAGATAGCGCGCACCAAGCGCGGCATAGGTCCGCAGCACGGCGAAACTTTCGTCGATCTGGCCGCCGCCCTCCACGCCGATCAGCGAGGCGATGCGGCCCGCCTTGTGCGCGGCGCGAACGTCCGCGGCGGTGCGGGCCAAGGTGAAGCTTTCCGGGGAGCGGGCGACGATGGATTTGACGAGATCGAGCTGGTCGAGCGTGCGGCGAACCTGCTCGACCGGCGGCAGCTCGGCCGGGACATAGACCGACCAGAACTGCCCGCCGACCATGCCGAGGCGCAGCCGCTCGATGTCGGTATCGTAGGTCACGGGGTCGAGACGGCGCAGGTCCATCGTCCAGCGGGCGTCGCCAGCGCGCAGGGCGAGCATGCCGGGCCAGTCGTTGTGCCCGTCGATCAGCGGGGTCTGCGCGAGCAGCTTGCGCAGACGCGGCAGGTTCGGGTCGGCAGGATCAGCCGGGGCGGCGACGGCGGCGGATGCGCCCGCCAGCAAAAGCGCGAGAAGCGCGGCGACACGCGGCGGGCGAAGGTGGATCATGGCCGCCTTTTAAGCAGGCGGACCGCCGGGTGGGAAGCGGGATTGCACGGGGTGGGTATGCGAGAAGCCGCTTCTCCGACCGTCCGTGCTCCTGCCAAAGCAGGAGCGCAATGAGCGCTACCGCCAGAGCACCGCGCCCTGCGCCGCATGGAACCACACGGCGGACGGCTCCAGCCGCGCGTCGAGCTTGCCGCGCAGCGTCCGCTTCTCGCCGTCGACCAGCATGTCGATCCGGCCGTGCGTCGCTTCCAGCACCAGCGCCTTGTGGCTGCCCAGCCGCTCGGATGGGCCTTCGCGGAAGTCGCCCTGCAACCAGGCGAGGCCGTGCTTGAACAGGTCCGCCGCGCTGGCGGCGAGGATGCCATAAGCTTCGATTCCCCCGTCTGAGGGCTCCAGATAGATGGCCGGGAACTGCGCTTCCTGTCCCGCGATACGCACGCCCGATTCGTCCAGCGTGGCGCCCAGCGCGCGGGGCACGCTGCCGGCGAGCGCGGCGAGATCGAGATTGCGCATATCCTCCCGCACATCGCCCCACAGCGCAGTCGGCCCGGCGACGATGCCGGCATAAGCGGTGATATCGCCCGCGCGGATCATCGGCGCACGCAGCCGCTTGCCTTCGCCCGCCAGCCAGGCCCGCACGATATCCGGCGCGGTCCGGTCGCCGTGGAGCGCGCCGCAGAGCAGGTTCATGGTGCCGCCGGGCAGTACGAGCAGCGTGCCCTCCCAGCCCGCCAGCGCATCGGCCGCCGCGCTGATCGAGCCGTCGCCGCTGAGGATGACGATGAGGTCCAGCCCCTCGGCCCGCGCCGCCTCCGCGCCCGGCAGATCCTCCTCGCCCAGCGCCAGCGTGCGGCCGATCGGCTGGCCGGCATCGGCGAACAATGCTTCCAGCTCGGCGACCAGCGCCTCGTCATAGCTGCCGCTGCGCGGATTGGTGATGAACAGGCTTTTCGTCATGGCACCAAAACCCTCCATGCGCCCAAAAGGATGCCACACCCGCGCCAAAAGCCCGTTTCCCCCGGTCTCGCCCCTTGAGCCGGCGGGAGCGACGCGCTAGGACGCCCCCCATCATACGACGCGCCGTCTGCCGCGCGCCATGCCAGGGATGTGTCGCGATGGCCGAATTTACTCTCCCCGCCAACAGTGTCGTGCGCAAGAAGGGCGCGGTTCACAAGGCCGCCGATGATGCCGAGCACGTCAAGAGCTTCAAGGTCTATCGCTACGATCCCGATTCGGGCGAGAACCCGCGCTACGACACGTTCGAGATCGACCTGGACGAGTGCGGCCCGATGGTGCTGGACGCGCTCATCAAGATGAAGGGCGAGCAGGATTCGTCGCTCACTTTCCGCCGCTCGTGCCGTGAGGGGATTTGCGGTTCCTGCGCGATGAACATCAACGGCAAGAACGGCCTCGCCTGCACCACCGCAATCGAGGACTGCAAGGGCGAGGTGCGCATCACCCCGCTGCCGCACATGGAGGTCATCAAGGACCTCGTGCCGGACTTCACCCATTTCTACGCGCAATACAGCTCCATCAAGCCCTGGCTGCAAACGGTGACGCCGCCGCCCAGCGGCAAGGAGCGGCTGCAAAGCCCGGAGGACCGCGCCAAGCTGGACGGGCTCTACGAGTGCATCCTGTGCGCCTGCTGCTCGACGAGCTGCCCGAGCTACTGGTGGAATTCGGACAAGTTCCTCGGCCCGGCGATCCTGCTGCAAGCCTATCGCTGGCTGGCGGACAGCCGCGACGAATATACCGGCGAGCGGCTGGACGATCTGGAGGATCCCTTCCGGCTCTATCGCTGCCACACCATCATGAACTGCTCCAACGTCTGCCCCAAGGGGCTGAACCCGGCCAAGGCGATCGCCGAAACCAAGAAGATGATGGTCGAGCGGTCCATCTGATGCGCAGCCGCGTGCCGCCGCCGGCGGCGCTCATGCCTCATCGCCGATATCCCCGGGCGGCGTGACCACCGTCATCGCCCGCTACGATGCGCTGGTCGCGGCCAGCGAGTTGACGCCCGACGCGGACCAGCGGGCGGCGGCGCTGCGCCTCACCCGCTTGCAGGAGGAACTGGAGGCGGCGCCTCGGCGCGGATCGGTGCTCTGGCGGATGCTGCGCAAGTCGCCCGAGCCGGTGCGCGGCGTCTATATGTGGGGCGGTGTCGGGCGCGGCAAGTCGATGCTGATGGACCTGCTGCGCGATTGCCTGGAAGGCACGGCCAGGCGGCGCACCCATTTCCACGAGTTCATGCTGGACGTGCACGCCCGCCTGCGCACGGCGCGCGAGAGCGAGAGCGGCGACCCGATTCCGCCCGTCGCCAGCGCCATCGCGGCGGACGTGCGGGTGCTGCTGTTCGACGAGATGGTGGTCAACAACATGGCGGACGCGGCGATCATGTCGCGCCTGTTTACCGCCCTGCTCGATGCCGGGGTGACGCTGGTCGCCACCTCCAACCGCGCGCCGGACGATCTCTACAAGGACGGGCTGAACCGCGAGCTGTTCCTGCCCTTCATCGCGCTGCTCAAGGAGCGGCTGGACGTGCTGCCGCTCAATGGTCCGACCGACTACCGGCTCGACCGGCTGGGCGATGCGGGCACCTGGCACACGCCCAATGGCGAGGCGACCACGGCCGCGCTGCGGGAGATTTTCTTCCGCCTCACCGACTATCCGCCCGAGGACAGCGCGCATGTGCCAAGCGAGGAACTGGCGATCCCCGGCGGGCGCACGCTGCACGTGCCCAAATCGCTCAAGGGCGTCGCCGTCTTTTCCTTCAAGCGGCTGTGCGGGGAGGCGCGCGGCGCGAGCGACTATCTCGCCATCGCCCGGCGTTTCCACGCCGTCATCATCGTGGGCATCCCGGTGCTGGGGCCGGAGAAGCGCAACGAGGCGGCGCGGTTCGTGACGCTGATCGACGCTCTCTACGAGCATAAGGTGAAGCTCATCGCCGGGGCCGACGCAGAGCCGGCCGATCTCTATCCGGAGGGCGACGGCCGGTTCGAATTCGAGCGTACCGTCTCGCGCCTGATGGAGATGCAATCGCTGGATTATCTGGCGCTTGGTCACGGCGCACACGCAGCTTGACGCAATATTAGGACCAATCGGATAAAGCCGCGCGACAAGCCGGCCCGAATGTGTAGGTCAGGACCGGCCTATCCGGGATGCAAGCCAGAATAGCAGACGGGCAGATAGGGAGCGACGTGGGACAAGGCGACAAGACGATCTGGCGCTTCCGGTTCGCCGTGGCGCTGGTGCTGCTCATCCTCGCGGTCGGCGCGATCGTCTTTGCGCAGGCGCAAAACGTCTGGGTGGACGAAAGCACCCAGCTTTCCGGCATGACACTGACGCCCGGCCCGCTGATGGGCTGGCTGGCCGGCACGCTCACCATGCCGTTCGGCGTGCCGTCCGACCGCATGCCGCCGCTCAGTTACCTGCTCGACATGCCGGCCTGGCGCCTCTCGGGCGGCAGCGTGCTGGCGATGCGGTTCTACCATGCCGCCATGGTGGCGGGCGGTATCCTCCTCCTGATGGCCGCCATGGCCCGCCGGTTCGGCCCGCGCAGCGCGCTGCTGGCGGGGCTGTTCCTGGTCCTCTCGCCCAAGGTGATCGACATCGCAGTCGAGATCCGCGCCTATCCGCTGTTCCTGGCGATCACCTGCGCGCAGGTGGCGCTGCTGGTCCGCGGCGAGGTGGCCGCGCGGCCCCGGCGGCTGGCGCTGTTCCTGCTGCTCGGCCTGGCCAGCGCCTATACGCATTTCTTCGGCGTGGTGGCGACCTCCGCGCTGTTCGTGGCCGCGTTCATCGACGCGCCGACGGTGCGCACCGCCGTTCGCGCCGTCCTGGGCTACGGACTGTTCCTGCTCCTCTGTCTCGGCCTGCTGCCGTTCATCACCGGGGCGTCCTCCATCACCAACAGCGATCTGCCGCCCGCCGCCCCCGGCTTTGGCGCCATCGCCGCCTTTGCCGGCCAGACGCTCGGCAATGTCCAGTGGATGGTCAATCCCGCCATCGCCGTCCTGTTCTTCGCCGGCACCCTGCTGCTGCTCGTGCTCGGCGCCATCGGCCTTGCCGGCCTGTTCGCCCGCCGCGGCCTCGCCGTGCGGCACGAGCCGGCTTCGGGCATGGCGCTCGCCCTGCTCGCCGGCTTCGTTGTGGTGGTGGCCGCCGCCTTCGTTCTCAGCGGCTTCAACACCATCTCGCCGCGCTATAATATCTGGATGATGCCGCCGCTCGCGGTGCTGCTGGCACTTTGCGCGGACGGCCTGCTCGCACCGGCCGGCAAGAGCGCCCGCCTCGTCCGGCTCGGCGCACTGGCGCTGACCGGCATCGGCGCCGTCTGGGGGCAGGCCTGGTTCCTCTCGCGTGCCGAGCTGTTCATCCACGGTCCCTCGCGCACATTGGAGGCGCTGCTGGCGCGGGCCGGGCCGGGCACCGCCATCCTCCATGCCGGCGAGCGCTGGGGCTGGGCGGGCTTTCCGCTGAGCTGGGCACACGGGCGCGCGCTCGACCAATGGCTGCTCAGCCCGGATGGCCGCTCTGCGACGCACCTGCGCTTCGGCCAGCCGCTGGGCAAGCCGGAGCCGCTGAGCGCGCTCGCGCCTTACCGGACGCTGCTGGTCAACCGCGTCGACCTCAAGAGCTACCCGGACCTGCGTCTGGTCGACAGCACCGCGCTGGCGCCAGCACCGGCCGCCACACCGGCGCTCGCGCCCCGGCTCGCCGACGCCGGCTGGCTTGGCAGCGAAATTTTAGTCAAGCCGGGCTATTACGCCCTGACCGCCCAACTCTACCGCAAGCGCCCAGAGCCCGATAACGCACCCTGATAGCGCGCCCTGACAGACGGATGATCCCTTGACCGGCATGATGCTCCCCGCCCAACTCGCCATCGTTGTGCCGACCTTCAACGAGCGGCAGAACGTGCCGCTGCTCGTCGAACTGGTCGGCAAGGCCCTGCCCGGCATCGCGTGGGAGATCGTCTTCGTCGACGACGATTCGCCGGACGAGACGGCAGCGGCGGCCCGCGCCCTCGCGCTGGCCGATCCGCGCGTGCGCGTGCTCCAGCGCTATGGCCGGCGCGGCCTCTCCAGCGCCTGCGTGGAAGGCATATTGGCGACCGCCGCGCCCTATGTGGCGATCATGGACGCAGACCTCCAGCATGACGAGACCATCCTCGCCGCGATGTACGAGCGCATCCGGCGGGACGATGTCGATCTGGTCGTGGGCAGCCGCTATGTCGAAGGCGGCGGCATGGGCGAATGGAGCGAGAGCCGGCAGAAGATGAGCCGTTTCGCGACGAAGCTGGCGCTGCACCTCACCAAGACGCCGATCTCGGACCCGATGAGCGGGTTCATGATGATGCGCCGCGATGCCTTCATGCGCTCGTTGCCGCACCTTTCCACCGTGGGCTTCAAGATATTGCTCGACATCGCGGCGAGCGCGCCGGTGCCGCTGCGCGTGGCGGAAGTGCCCTATACCTTCCGCACCCGCCAATATGGCGAGAGCAAGCTCGATAGCCTAGTGCTGTGGGAATATGTCCAGCTGCTCATGGACAAGATGGTGGGGCACCTCATCCCGGTACGCTTCCTCAGCTTCGCCATGGTCGGCGGATTCGGCGTGGTGGTGCATTTCACGGTGCTTACGCTGCTGTTCAAGCTGCTCGGCCAGCCGTTCGGTACGGCGCAGACGGCGGCAACGCTGGTGGCCATCTCCAGCAACTTCTTCCTCAACAACATGTTCACCTACCGCGACAAGCGGCTGACCGGCTGGGGGTTGGTGCGCGGCTGGGTGAGCTTCAACCTCGTCTGTGCGTTCGGCGCGGCGGCCAATGTCGGCGTGGCCGACTGGCTGTTCTCGCATCGCTCCTACTGGGCGCTGTCCGCGCTGGCGGGGATCACGGTGAGCGTGGTGTGGAACTATGTGATGTCGGCCTTCTTCACCTGGCAGAAGAAGCGCTGAGGCCGCCTTGGGCGGCGCGCGAATCGCGGCGCCTGTCGACGGCCCGTCATGGAATTCCGGCATTGAACAGGACGCGCGGGGGCCTTGCTCCCCGCGTCGAGGGCTGACGAGCCTCTCCCAAAGCGCTCGCGAAAGGGTAATCCACGCTCTTTCGGGAGTCATTATTGATATTGCGAACTAATTGCAGATAATTACCGCAAGATCGCCGTCAATGACATTGAACCGTTTACGAATTGAGCTTAAGGCGTGCGGCCATCCCGACTATCCGTGGAGGAGACAAGGCGCATGGCTCGCAAGAAGATCGCACTTATCGGCGCAGGCAATATCGGTGGAACGCTCGCCCATCTGGCCGCGCTCAAGGGGCTTGGCGACGTCGTTCTGTTCGACGTGGTCGAGGGCGTGCCGCAGGGCAAGGCGCTCGATCTCTCCCAGTGCGGCCCCGTCGAGGGCTTCGACGCGACCATCACCGGCACCAACGATTATGCCGATATCGCAGGTGCGGACGTCATCATCGTCACCGCCGGCGTCGCCCGCAAGCCGGGCATGAGCCGCGACGACCTGCTCGGCATCAACCTGAAGGTCATGAAAGCCGTCGGCGAGGGTATCAAAAACAACGCCCCCGACGCTTTCGTCATCTGCATCACCAACCCGCTCGACGCGATGGTGTGGGCGCTGCGCGAATTCTCCGGCCTGCCGACCAACAAGGTCGTCGGCATGGCGGGCGTGCTCGATTCGGCGCGGTTCAGCCACTTCCTCGCCGACGAGTTCAAGGTTTCGGTGAAGGATGTGAACAGCTTCGTGCTCGGCGGCCATGGCGACACCATGGTGCCGGTCGTGCAATATTCGACCGTCGCCGGCATCCCGGTGCCCGACCTCATCAAGCAGGGCCGCTCGACCAGGGAGCGCATCGACGCCATCGTGCAGCGCACCCGCTCGGGCGGCGGCGAGATCGTCGGCCTGCTCAAGACCGGCTCGGCCTTCTACGCGCCCGCGACCAGCGGCATCGCGATGGCGGAAGCCTATCTCTACGACCAGAAGCGCCTCCTCCCCTGCGCCGCCCATGTCGACGGTCCTTATGGGGTGAAGGGCCTCTATGTCGGCGTGCCGGTCATCCTCGGCGCGGGCGGTGTCGAGCAGGTCGTCGAGATCGCGCTGGACGATGAGGCCAAGGCCAACCTCCAGAAGAGCGTCGAGGCGGTGAAGGAACTGCTGGTGGCGTGCAAGGGTCTCGACCCAAGCCTGGCGTGAAACACTCAACCGTCACCCCGGCGCAGGCCGGGGTCCATCCGCCCTGTTGGGCCTGGATACCGGCCTTCGCCGGTATGACGCGGTGAGGAAAGTTGGAGAAACGCGGTTACGTCTACATCATGGCGAGCAGGCCGAACGGCACGCTCTACATTGGCGTAACCAGCAACCTGTTAAAGCGCGCCTGGGAACATCGCGAGGGTGTCATTAACGGATTTACCAAGCGATACGGGTGCAAATTGTTGGTCTGGTTCGAAGCGTATGATCGGATCGAAGAAGCGATCGTCCGCGAGAAGCAGATGAAGGAGTGGCGAAGGGCCTGGAAGATCCGCCGGATCGTGGAGATGAATCCCGGTTGGCAGGATCTTTCCCCAACGCTCGCGTAGCAATGGACCCCGGCCTTCGCCGGGGCGACGATGAAAAGGACCGGGCCTCCCAATGAGCATCCTCGTCGACAAGACTACCAAGGTCATCACCCAGGGCATGACGGGTGCGACTGGCACGTTCCACACCGAGCAGGCGCTAGCCTATGGCACGCAGATGGTCGGCGGCGTCACGCCCGGCAAGGGCGGCACCAGCCACATCGGCCTGCCGGTGTTCGACACGGTGGACGAAGCGGTGGCGAAGACCGGGGCGACCGCGTCCGTCATCTATGTGCCGCCGCCCTTCGCGGCCGACTCCATCCTGGAGGCGATCGACGCGCAGGTGCCGCTGATCGTCGCCATCACGGAAGGCATCCCGGTGCTCGACATGGTGCGGGTCAAGCGCGCGCTCTCGGGCAGCAAGTCGCGCCTGATCGGCCCCAATTGCCCCGGCGTGCTGACGCCCAACGAGTGCAAGATCGGCATCATGCCCGGCTCCATCTTCAAGAAGGGCTCGGTCGGCGTCGTCTCGCGCTCGGGCACGCTCACTTATGAGGCGGTGTTCCAGACCACCAACGCCGGCCTCGGCCAGACCACGGCGGTCGGCATCGGCGGCGATCCGGTCAACGGCACCAACTTCATCGACGTGCTGGAGCTGTTCCTCGCCGACGACGAGACCGAGAGCATCATCATGATCGGCGAGATCGGCGGCAATGCCGAGGAGCAGGCGGCGCAGTTCCTGATCGACGAGGCCAGGCGCGGCCGCAAGAAGCCGATGGCCGGCTTCATCGCTGGCCGCACTGCCCCTCCCGGCCGGCGCATGGGCCATGCCGGTGCCATCGTCTCGGGCGGCCAGGGCGGCGCGGAGGACAAGATCGCGGCGATGGAGGCCGCTGGCATCCGGGTTGCGGCCAGCCCTTCGGAGCTGGGCACGACGCTGCTCGACGTGCTGAAGGGATAAGCGTGGTTAAGGACGGCTTCATTCTCCGCCGCTAAGACGGGCACGGAACGAAGCAGCCAGTCATCATTCGGCCGCGAGCCATCATCCGGCGGGGCGAAGCGAGGATCGAGCCATGGGCTATCAGAACCAGGATTTCACGGGAACGACCGAGGTCGAGCAGGGGCCGAGCTGGGCACGCAAGGGCTGGCCGCTCGATGCGACGGACGACCTCACCGCCGCGCTCGACCCGACGCAGATGCAGGTCGCGGTCAAGGCAGCCGCCGCCAAGGCCGGCGCGCCGATCGCCGAGGCCGACATCGCGCGCGCGGCGGGCGATTCGATCCGCGCGATGATGCTGATCCGCACCTATCGCGTGCGCGGCCATCTGGCGGCCAATCTCGATCCGCTCGGCCTTTCGCTGCGCGAACTGCCGGCCGACCTGACGCCGGAATATCATGGCTTCTCGGGCGCCGACCTCGATCGCAAGGTCTATATCGGCGGCGCGCTCGGCCTCGAATGGGCGACCATCCGCGAGGTGGTGCAGATATTGCGCGCCAATTACTGCGGCAATGTCGGCCTCGAATATATGCACATTTCGGACGTGGAGGAGCGCCGCTTTCTCCAGGACCGCATGGAGGGCAAGGACAAGGAGATCATCTTCACCGCCGAGGGCAAGCGGGCGATCCTCACCAAGGTGATCCACGCCGAGCAATATGAGAAGTTCCTGGGCCGCAAATATGTTGGCACCAAGCGCTTCGGCCTCGACGGCGGCGAATCGATGATCCCGGCGCTGGAGGCCGTCATCAAATATGGCGGCCAATATGGCGTGCGCGAGATCGTCTATGGCATGGCCCATCGCGGCCGGCTGAACGTGCTCGCCAATGTGATGGCCAAGGGTTTCCGCGTCATCTTCCACGAATTTTCCGGCGGCACCGCCAACCCGGAGGATGTCGGCGGATCGGGCGACGTCAAATATCACCTCGGCACCTCCACGGACCGCGAGTTCGACGGCATCAACGTGCATATGAGCCTGGTGCCCAACCCCTCGCATCTGGAGACGGTCGATCCGGTCGTGCTCGGCAAGGTGCGGGCGCAGCAGCTCTTCCGCGACGATATCGGTCCCGGCAAGCACAAGCAGGTGCTGCCCGTGCTGATCCATGGCGACGCGGCCTTCGCCGGGCAGGGCATCGTCTGGGAATGCTTCGGCTTCTCGGGCGTGCGCGGCTACAATACCGGCGGCTGCATCCACTTCGTCGTCAACAACCAGATCGGCTTCACCACCAGCCCGCAGTTCGCGCGCTCATCGCCTTATCCGAGCGACGTGGCGAAGGGTGTGCAGGCGCCGATCCTGCATGTGAACGGCGACGATCCGGAAGCCGTGACCTTCGCCTGCAAGCTGGCGATCGACTATCGCCAGACCTTCCACCGCGACATCGTGATCGACATGTGGTGCTACCGCCGGTTCGGCCACAACGAGGGCGACGAGCCGAGCTTCACCCAGCCGCTCATGTATGCGCAGATCAAGACGCATCCGCCGGTAAGCGCCATCTACGGCGCCCGCCTGCGCGATGAGGGCGTGATCGACGACAGTTTCGTGCAGGAGGCCACCGACGGCTTCGTCGCTTTGCTCGACGAGGAATTCGAGGCCGCGAAGAGCTACAAGGCGAACAAGGCGGACTGGTTCGCCGGCCGCTGGTCCGGCCTGCACCAACCGGCCAATGCCGAGACGACGCGGCAGAACGTGGATACCGCGATCAGCGCCAAGCTGTTCGAGAGCCTCGGCCGCACGCTGACCACGGTGCCGGACGACCTCCATATTCACAAGACGCTGCGCCGCGTGCTCGACGCCAAGACCGGGATGTTCCGCACCGGCGAGAATTTCGACTGGGCAACGGGCGAGGCTCTGGCCTTCGGCTCGCTGCTCTCGGAAGGCTATGGCGTGCGCCTCTCCGGCCAGGATTCGGGACGCGGCACCTTCAGCCAGCGCCACGCCGCCTGGATCGACCAGGAGACCGAGCGCAAATATATCCCGCTCAACACCGTACCGCACGGCCATTTCGAGGTGTATGACAGCCCGCTCTCCGAATATGGCGTGCTCGGCTTCGAATATGGCTATGCCATGGCCGACCCCAAGAGCCTGGTGCTGTGGGAGGCGCAGTTCGGCGATTTCGCCAACGGCGCGCAGATCGTCATCGACCAGTATATCGCCTCGTCCGAATCCAAGTGGCTGCGCGCCAACGGGCTCGTGCTGCTGCTGCCGCACGGCTATGAGGGGCAGGGGCCGGAGCACTCGTCGGCGCGGCTGGAGCGCTACCTCCAGCTCTGCGCGGAGGGCAATATCCAGGTCGCCAACTGCACGACGCCGGCCAACTACTTCCATCTGCTGCGCCGGCAGATGCTGCGGCCGTTCCGCAAGCCGCTCATCATCATGACGCCCAAGTCGCTGCTGCGGCACAAGCTGGCCGTCTCGCGGACGCAGGACTTTCTGGGCGAGACGCACTTCATGCGGCTGCTCTCGGATACCAACCCGGCGCCGGACGCGCAGACCCGCAAGCTGATCCTCTGCTCGGGCAAGGTCGCCTACGATCTTATCGAGGCCCGCGACGCCGCGCAGGACGAGGGCATCCAGATCGTCCGCGTCGAGCAGCTCTACCCCTTCCCCACCGAGGCGCTCGCCACGCGCATCAAGCGGATGACCGCGCTGGAAGAAGTGGTATGGTGTCAGGAGGAGCCGCGCAACAATGGCGGCTGGTTCTTCGTGGAGCCATTCATCGAGGAAGCGCTCGACCAGGCCGGCAAGGCACCGATGCGCGCGCGCTATGCCGGGCGCAAGGCGAGCGCATCGCCCGCCACGGGCCTTGCCAAGCGCCACCTCGCCGAGCAGGGTGCGCTCATCGCCGATGCCCTCGGCCATAGCGTGCGCACCGAAATCAAACGTCAGAAAAAAGGCTGAGTCCCGCCACGGGCGGCACCAGGAGAAAAGACATGGCCACCGAAGTCAAAGTCCCCACGCTGGGCGAATCCGTGACCGAGGCAACCGTCGGTCAGTGGCTCAAGAAGCCGGGCGACGCCGTTGCAGTGGATGAACCCATCGCCAGCCTGGAGACCGACAAGGTCGCCGTGGAAGTGCCCTCGCCCGTCGCCGGCGTGATCGCCGAGCTGATCGCCAAGGAAGGCGATACGGTGAATGTCGGCGCGGTCATCGCCACGGTCGAGGCAGGCGGCGCGCCCGCCGCGAAGGCCGCCAGCGCCGCACCGGCGCCGGCCAAGGCCGAGGCAGCCCCAACGGCCCCGGCCGCCCCGCCGCCGACACCTGCGCCTGCTCCGGCCGCCTCCACGCCCGCGAGCGAGCCGGACGCCGGCTCCATCACCCTCTCGCCGGCGGTGCGCCGGCTGGTGCTGGAGCATGGGCTGGACCCGAGCCGGATCCCAGGCACCGGCAAGGATGGCCGCCTCACCAAGGACGATGTGATGGCCGCGATCGAGGCGGGCACCGCCGTCGCCGCCGCGCCTGCCGCCACCCCGGCTGGCGGCGAGGCCGCGCCATCGGAAGGCCCATCGCGCCGGCAGGAGCGGGTCAAGATGACGCGGCTGCGCCAGACCGTCGCCAGACGCCTCAAGGAAGCGCAGAACAACGCCGCGATCCTCACCACCTTCAACGATGTCGACATGACCGCCGTCATCGAGGCGCGCACCAAATACAAGGATCTGTTCGAGAAGAAGCACGGCGTGCGGCTGGGCTTCATGGGCTTCTTCGTGAAGGCCGCCTGCATGGCGCTCAAGGACATTCCCGGCGTCAACGCGCAGATCGAGGGCGACGAGATCGTCTATAATGATTTCTGCGACATCTCGGTCGCGGTGTCGGCGCCCAACGGCCTCGTCGTGCCGGTGATCCGCAATGCCGAAAGCCTGAGCATCGCCGAGATCGAAAAGACCATCGCCGGCTTTGGCAAGAAGGCCAAGGAAGGCACGCTCACCATGGAGGAGATGAAGGGTGGCACCTTCACCATCTCCAACGGCGGCGTGTTCGGCAGCCTGCTGTCGACCCCGATCATCAATCCGCCGCAGTCCGGCGTGCTCGGCCTGCACCGCATCGAGGAGCGCCCGGTCGTCAAGGACGGCCAGATCGTCGCCCGCCCGATGATGTATCTGGCGCTGAGCTACGACCATCGCATGGTCGACGGCCGCGAGGCAGTGACGTTCCTGGTAGCGCTCAAGAACGCCATCGAGGACCCGACGCGGCTGCTGATCGACCTGTAGGAGACAAAGCGCAAGCTGTGCTCATGCGCAGACAGGAGCCCATAAGCGGAGGCAGGACACGAAACGGGGCTTCGTCTATCTGATGGCCAGCAGACGCAACGGAACGCTCTATCTGGGCGTAACGAGCGATCTGGTCCGGCGAGCCCATCAGCATCGCGAGGGTTTGATCGACGGTTTCAGCAAGCGATATGATTGCCGAAATCTGGTTTGGTATGAGATGCATGACGATCTGCAAGAGGCGCGGCAGCGGGAATTGCAGTTGAAGAAATGGAAGCGGGCCTGGAAGATCCGTCTGATTCAGGAGGCCAATCGCGACTGGCTGGATCTCTGGCCGACAATCGCGACCTGACAATGGGTTCCTGCCTTTGCAGGAACACAGACCGGCAGCGTAGTGGAGCATATGATGGCAGACCAGTTCGACTATGACGTCCTCGTGATCGGCGCCGGGCCGGGCGGCTATGTGGCGGCGATCCGCGCCGCGCAGCTTGGTCTCAGGACCGCCTGCGCGGAGAGCCGCGCGACGCTGGGCGGCACCTGCCTCAATGTCGGCTGCATCCCCTCCAAGGTGCTGCTCAACGCCTCCGGCCTGTTCCACGAGGCGAGCAGCGGCGCGCTGGCCCGCCACGGCGTCAAGCTCGGCGCGGTCTCGCTCGACCTGCCCGCCATGCTTGGCGACAAGGACGATGCGGTCAAAGGGCTGACCGGCGGCATCGAATATCTGTTCAAGAAGAACAAGGTCGACTGGCTCAAGGGCCTCGCCACCTTCAAGGACGCGCACACCGTCACCGTTGCCGGCAAGAGCGTGACGGCGAAGAACATCGTCATCGCCACCGGCTCCAGCGTCACCCCGCTACCGGGCGTGGCGGTAGACAACGACAAGGGCATCGTCGTCGATTCGACCGGCGCGCTGTCGTTCAAGAAGGTGCCGGGCCATCTCGTCGTCATCGGCGGTGGCGTCATCGGGCTGGAGCTGGGTTCGGTCTGGGGCCGGCTGGGCGCCAAGGTGACGGTCATCGAATATCTCGACCAGATCCTGCCCGGCATGGACGGCGAGGTGCGCAAGGAAGCGGCCAAGCTGTTCGCCAGGCAGGGCTTCGAGATCCGGACGGCGACCAAGGTGACAGGCGTGGCCGTGAAGGGCAAGAAGGCGACCGTGACCGTCGAGCCGGCCGCCGGCGGCACGGCCGAGACGATCGAGGCTGACGCGATGCTGGTCGCCATCGGCCGCCGCCCGAATACCGAGGGGCTGGGGCTGGACAAGATCGGCCTCGCGCCCAACCAGCGCGGCCAGATCGAGACCAACGCCGATTTCTCGACCAGCGTCCCCGGCGTGTGGGCGATCGGCGACGTGATCCCCGGCCCGATGCTCGCCCACAAGGCAGAGGATGAGGGCGTCGCGGTGGCGGAGAATATCGCCGGCCTCACCGGCATCGTGAACCATGCGGTGATTCCAAGCGTGGTTTACACACACCCCGAGATTGCCGGCGTCGGCCTTACCGAGGAAGCGGCGAAGGAGAAGGGGCCGGTCAAGGTCGGCAAGTTCCCGATGCTCGCCAACAGCCGCGCCAAGGCGATCGGCGACACGGACGGCTTCGTCAAGGTCATCGCCGACGCGGCGACCGACCGGGTGCTGGGTGTGTGGATGATCGCAGGCCCGGCGGGCACGATGATCGCGCAGGCGGCGCAGGCTATGGAGTTCGGCGCCTCATCGGAGGATATCGCCTACACCTGCCACGCCCACCCGACGCACAATGAAGCGGTCAAGGAAGCGGCGATGGCGGTGCTCGGCAAGCCGATCCATATCTGAGGCGCGGAGCGGGCGCCTTCCGCACAATTTCGACAAGCGGGGAAGCGGACCACGCCGACGCCGCTGCGCGCGCGGGATCATGGGAGGCCTGCTCTCGGTCGATAGAGGCTCCGCGCTCCCGCGCGGGCAGGAGCGCAAGGCCCAGCCGCAGTGCCGTGTCGCTCTGGGCTCCTGCCTGCGCAGGAGCGCAGGCCTCCCCAAAGGCCCGGTTCATATCGAGCCCAGGCGAGACATGTTAGCGGCACTGTATCCAACGCGGACCGCGCGTCATTTCAAGGCCAAGGCGAACAGGCCTTCGAGATTTTCCGGATGCTCGTCCGCATGAGATAGACCCAATACTCCTGCGAAGCAGGAACCGCGTGGCGGCAAAGAATCCCTCACACGCCTTCGCCTCCAGCTTTCGCAGGCGCACGACATGGCTCAACCTGAAGCGGACGCGCGCTAGGGCGGATCGCCATTCAGGAGATGATGAGCCGGAGTCGCAGACGACCGTAGGACGCAATGGTGGGTTTGCGTGCTTCCGGAGCGCAGCGGCCTATAGGTCCGTGAGCACCGGACGCGCTAAAAGAAGCCCTTTGCAGGCCGTCAGGAATGACAGCAGACAGCGCCCAAGGGCAAAGAGGCTTTCACTGTTGAAGACCGACCCATCCTACCCCTCTCCCTTCGCCGCCTTCACCGCCCGCCCCCACCATTCCAGCTCGTCCATGAACGCCGGGAAGGCCCGCGCCAGCGCGGCGCCGCCATCGCCGATCGGGGTGCCGCTCTCGTCGAGGCTGGCGGTGATGCCGCCGACCGCGACCGTGCTGTGGACGATGTTGATGCCGAGGCTGGTCAGAGTCGGATGCCAGGCCGAGCTGGAGCGCGCCCCGGCCATCCGCCCCGCCGAGTAGCTGACGATCCCCGCCGGCCGCCGCGCCAGCTCGGCATTGCCGAAGTGGTCGATAAGGTTCTTGAGCCCCGGCTGCATGCCCCAATTATACTCGCCGGTAATGAACACGAAGGCGTCGGCGGCTTTGAGCTTGCGCGCCAGCGTCTCCATGTTTGCGGGCGCCTCGCCGGGTGCATAGTCCATGTAGCGCTTGTCGAGCATCGGCAGACCCACCGCCCGCGCGTCGATCAGCTCGACGGCATGACCGCGCGCGCCAAGCTGCGCGACCGCATAGTCCGCGAGACGAATTCCGGCGCGGGTCTCGCGATAGGAGCCATAGAAAACGAGAATGGAAAGGGACATGCAGGCCTCCTGATCGCCGGGGGTTGAGCGGCGCGACCATGACACGCCGCCCGGCCATGCTCAATGAGACGGGCGAGGATAAGCGATGAATGACCAGCCGTTCATCCGATGACCATCACGGGCTGATTGGCAAGAAACCCCGTGGCTCCCGCTGCGGGGAGGAAACACGGAACAATCGAGCGAGAACGGCGCTCCCACAAAAGCGGGAACCGCCCGCCTCCGCTGCCTTGGCTCCCCATGCGCAGAAATATCTGATGGTTGATCCGGCCAAGACAAATCCGGCGCCGACTTGGCACATTTCGATCGCGCTCCACACAAAGGAGGAGCGGCGGATGGACCTCACCCTGTTCCCGCACGGTCAAGCCGACCTTCGTTTGTCGCCCTGGGTTCCTGCCCATTGTTCGCGGCGCGGCGCAACGCACCGGCCCCGCCCGCAGCCTCTTCGTCCGCCCTCGACAGTCCCGGCGGCCAGCGATAGACCACCGGCCATGGCTCCCGCGGATGTTTCGGTCCCGATCAGCTCGATCCTGATGGCGCTCAACGTCGTGGGCACGCTGGTCTTTGCCGCGTCCGGCGCGCTGGCCGCCGCGCGCATCCGGCAGACGCTGGTCACTTTCGCCTTCTTCGCGCTGGCGACCGGCGTGGGCGGCGGCACCGTGCGCGATCTGCTGATCGGCGCGCCGGTCTTCTGGGTGCATGATCCGCTTTTCGCCATGCTCTGCCTCGTCACCGCGCTCGCCGTGTGGGTCACGCCCGCGCGCCTGTGGAGCCTGCGCGCGCTCGACTGGCTGGACGCGGTCGGGCTGGCCGCCTTCGCCGTCTACGGCACCGCCAAGGCGCTGAGCTACGGCGTCCACCCGCTGGTCGCGGCGCTGATGGGCATCATCACCGGCTGCGTGGGCGGCATCATCCGCGATCTGCTGGCGGGCGAGCCCTCCATCCTGCTGCGGCCGGAAATCTACGTGACCGCCGCCGCGCTCGCCGCCGGCCTTTACGCGCTGCTCGTCAGCCTCGGCACGCCGGCCCCGCTCGCCGGCGTGATCGCCGCGCTGGCCGGCTTCGTCCTGCGTGCGCTCGCCATCGCACGCGGCCTCGCCCTGCCCTCTTATGGCGAGCGGGATCAGGCCGGCGGGTCCCCCTCGTAGCTTTGGGCAAGATGGCGAGGAGCATGGGAGAAGGACGCCCGGAAACTGGCTAATGTGCTCCTGCGCAGGCAGGAGCCCAGGGCGGCAAGGCAATGCGGTTAGACCTTAGACTCCTGCCTGCGCAAGAGCATGTCGCCGATCAAGCAAGGCCGCGCCATAGTCCGGGCGCCCTCAACGCGAACGGGTTCTTGCATCGAGCAAGCGAACCGTCAACGTCTCCTTCCATCCGCTCCGGCCGTGTCACCCCAGCCCGATCCACCGCGCCAGCACCGCCAGCCATCCTGTCCGCGCATTGGCTGCTGCCACCGGCGCCGGCGTGAACGGCCGGCATTCGAGACAATCGGCGCGGATCGCCGGGCCGTCGACCAACGTGCGCAGATCGCCGACGACACGCGCCGCGACTTGCTGCTGCCGGAGCGCGGCGTGGCTCAGCCAGTCGCGCGCGCCGGTGCGCGGCGCGGCCGCCATGCCGGTATTCTCCCCCAATGAAGCCAGCAGGCGGGTAAACCGATCCGGCTCGGGATCAATGAAGCGCGCCTGCGCCGCCTTGCCCGAGAGCTTGGCCCGCCGCGCCGCCTCGGCCACCGCCTCGTCCAGCCCGCCGAAGCGGTCGACCAGCTTCAATTGGTGCGCCGTGCCGCCGTCCCACACGCGGCCCTGCCCGATCTCGTCGACGCGCTGCGGCGTCAGCTTGCGGGCCTGCGAGACCAAGCCGACGAACTTGCCGTAGATATCCTCCACGCTCGCCTGCGCCAGCGCGTCGAACTCGGGGCTGACGCCGCCGACCACATCCGGCTCGCCGGAGAGCGGCGTCGCCTTCACCCCGTCGCTGGTGATGCCGACCTTGGCCAGCGTCGCCTCGAAGCTGGGCAGGATGCCGAACACGCCGATGGAGCCGGTGATGGTCGAGGGCTCCGCGAAGATCGCCTCGCCGCCGGTGCTCACCCAATAGCCGCCGCTCGCCGCGACATTGCCCATGGAGACGACCACCGGCAGTCCCTTGGCGCGCGCCGCGACCAGCGCCGAACGAATCTCCTCGGATGCCGCCGCCGATCCGCCCGGCGAATCGACCCGCACCACCAGCGCCTTGATATCGTCATCGGCCACCGCGTCGCGGATCAGGTCGCTCACGCTCGTGCCGCCCGCCGTACCGGCCTGCGCCTCGCCGTCGACAATCTCGCCGGCCACGGTGACGACGCCGACCTGACCGCCGTCGCCGCGCGGGTGGCGGCGCAGATAATTGCGCAGCGGGATCGCGGAGAAATCGCCCGGCCCGCCGTCGCTGCCCGGCCCGGCGACGCTGGCGACGCGCTTGCCGAAGGCGATCTCGTCGCCCAGCGTATCGACCAGCCCCACGCCGAGCGCGGTGCGCGCCGCGTCGCCGCCATTGGCCTTGAGCAGCGCCGCGATGTTGCCGAGATAATCCGCCACCCGCGCCTTGGGCCGCGCCTTGGCGACATTCTCCCGCCAGTTGCTCCAGATGCTCCCGACCAGCGCCTCGTTGGCGGCGCGGGCCTCGGGCGACTGATCGGCGCGGATATAGGGCTCGACCGCGCTCTTGTATGTGCCGACGCGATAGACGTGGGTCCTGGCGCCCAGCTTGTCGATCAGCCCCTTGTAATAGAGGTTGCTGCCGCCCGGCCCGGTGACGCCGACCATGCCCATCGGTGCCAGCCACACCTCGCTGGCGTGGGCGGCGAGCAGATAGCCGTCGTCATCGTAGAAGGCGGAGTGGGCGAGCACCGGCTTGCCGGCGGCACGCACCTTGTCCAGCGCCGCGCCCACCCGCTCCATGGCGACCTGCCCGCCGCCGCCGAAGCTGTCGAGATCGAGCACCACCGCCTTGACCGCGCTGTCCTGCGCCGCCGTCTCGATGGCATGGACCACGTCACGCAGGCGATATTCCGGCCCCGGCCCGTTGCCGGTCAGCGCGGACACGCCGTCGATCGCGCTGGGCTGCTCGACGATCGGCCCCTCCAGCGCCAGATAGAGCGCGCCGCTGCCCGGCACGGCATCGGCCGAGCGCGTCATCTTGAGGCCGGCATAGAGCAGGCCGAAGAACAGCAGCAGAAGGAGCAGCACCAGCCCGTCCTTCACCGCGACCAGCAGTTTCCACACGCCTCTTGCGAATCGCACCGGGGTCTTCCTTCCGTTCCGAGCGGGGCCGGCCGAGCGGCGAAACCATGGGCTCCATGCACGCTTGTGGAGAATGATTTCGCCTTTTCGGCACCCCGTTCCCTAGCGCATCGCGGGCGGGGATGCACGGGCGATGCGGCGGGGCCGGGCGGAGGCCGGAACGGAGGCCTGGGCAAGGAGCCGGAAGGGCGGCGAGCGGAAAAGCCGAACTTTTCATCGTCCTGCCCTTGACCGGGCCCGATATGCGCCCATATGCCCGCCGTTGGCACTCACCGCGTGACAGTGCTAACACTCGTTTCAAGCGCGGGGGCAAGGATCCGCCACCCGGTCTGCCGGCGCATCGACGAGGGCGATGCCGGCAGGTCCGCCGGGACCGGACCACACCCACGCCCTTTTGGAAAGGACAATGCTATGGGATTCCGTCCGTTGCACGACCGTGTGCTCGTTCGCCGCATCGAAGCCGATGAAAAGACCGCCGGCGGCATCATCATCCCCGATACCGCCAAGGAAAAGCCGCAGGAAGGCGAGATCGTCTCCGTGGGCACCGGCGCCAAGGCCGAGGACGGCAAGGTGACACCGCTGGACGTGAAGGCGGGCGACCGCGTGCTGTTCGGCAAGTGGTCGGGCACCGAGGTGAAGGTCGACGGCGAAGACCTGCTCATCATGAAGGAAAGCGACATTCTGGGCGTCATCGCCTGATCGCTCCCGTCAGCCCGATCTGAAGATAAGGAAGGACAAACATCATGGCAGCCAAGGAAGTAAAATTCTCCCGCGATGCCCGCGAGCGCATCCTGCGCGGCGTCGACATCCTCGCCGACGCGGTCAAGGTGACGCTCGGCCCCAAGGGCCGCAACGTCGTCATCGACAAGAGCTTCGGCGCTCCCCGCATCACCAAGGACGGCGTCTCCGTCGCCAAGGAAATCGAGCTTAAGGACAAGTTCGAGAACATGGGCGCGCAGATGGTGCGCGAAGTCGCCAGCAAGACCAACGACACCGCCGGTGACGGCACCACCACCGCCACCGTGCTCGCCCAGGCGATCGTGCGCGAGGGCATGAAGTCGGTCGCGGCCGGCATGAACCCGATGGACCTCAAGCGCGGCATCGACCTCGCCGTCGTCAAGGTGGTCGAGGACATCAAGGCCCGCTCCAAGCCGGTCTCCGGCAATAACGAGATCGCCCAGGTCGGCATCATCTCGGCCAATGGCGACACCGTGGTCGGCGAGAAGATCGCCGAGGCCATGGAGAAGGTCGGCAAGGAAGGCGTCATCACCGTCGAGGAGGCCAAGGGTCTCGATTTCGAGCTGGACGTCGTCGAGGGCATGCAGTTCGACCGCGGCTACCTCAGCCCCTACTTCATCACCAACCCCGAGAAGATGCTCGTCGAGCTGTCCGACCCCTACATCCTCATCCACGAGAAGAAGCTCTCGTCGCTCCAGGCGATGCTGCCGATTCTCGAAGCCGTGGTGCAGAGCGGCCGTCCGCTGCTCATCATCGCCGAGGATATCGAGGGCGAGGCGCTGGCCACGCTGGTGGTCAACAAGCTGCGCGGCGGCCTGAAGGTCGCGGCGGTCAAGGCACCGGGCTTCGGCGATCGCCGCAAGGCGATGCTGGAGGATATCGCGATCCTGACCAACGGCCAGATGATCTCGGAAGACCTCGGCATCAAGCTGGAGACCGTCACGCTCGGCATGCTCGGCCAGGCCAAGCGCGTCACCATCGACAAGGACAACACCACCATCGTCGATGGCGCGGGCGACGCGGACGCGATCAAGGGCCGCGTGGAGCAGATCCGCGCGCAGATCGAGACCACCACGTCCGACTATGACCGCGAGAAGCTCCAGGAGCGTCTCGCCAAGCTGGCCGGCGGCGTTGCCGTCATCAAGGTCGGCGGGGCCACCGAGGTCGAGGTGAAGGAGCGCAAGGACCGCGTCGACGACGCCCTCCACGCCACCCGCGCGGCGGTCGAGGAAGGCATCGTCCCCGGCGGCGGCACCGCGCTGCTCTACGCCAGCAAGGCGATCGACGGCCTCAAGGGCGCCAATGACGACCAGACCCGCGGCATCGACATCGTCCGCCGCGCGCTGACCTCGCTGGTCCGCCAGATCGCCGAGAATGCCGGCCATGACGGCGCCGTCGTCTCGGGCAAGCTGCTCGACGGCAACGATCCGACGATCGGCTTCAACGCACAGACCGACACCTACGAGAATCTGGTGGCGGCCGGCGTGATCGACCCGACCAAGGTCGTCCGCACCGCGCTGCAGAACGCGGCGAGCGTCGCCGGCCTGCTCATCACCACCGAGGCGACCGTTGCCGAGCTGCCGGACGACAAGCCGGCCGCCGGCGGTATGCCCGGCGGCATGGGCGGCATGGGCGGCATGGACTTCTAAGGCCGCGCATCAGCCAACGAACAAAGGGGCCGGGGGAGCGATCCTCCGGCCCTTTTTGGTTGGCGGTCATGACGTCCATGAACACCCGCGCAGACGGGACGATCCGGCGCCGCGCCCGTCATCATGCCCCGTCCGCCGTGCGCTTGCCCTGTCTCACACGCTATCAGCGCCGAAATGAAGGCCGGCGATAGGTCGCATGGAGGGCCCGGCCGCAGGCGCAGCCAGTGAGGGCGCCACCACGATGAACCCGGCAGAGACGGCGGGAACTCCCGATCAAAGCCCCCGCTCCAGTTCGATTGCGGCCGACTGCCGGGCATGATAATTTCATCCCTTACACACCCGCTCGTTCATGCCTCTTGTGGAGGAGATTGCGCATGAATTCCGTGGTGAAAGCCGTCACGCTTGCCGGCATGGGCCTCACGCTCACGAGCTTCTCGATCGAATCGCGCTTCCCGGCGGCCGCACTCGCTGCGCTCGATCCCGGCCGCATTGCCCAAACGCTCTGCGGCGCGCGGGCCGCCGGATCGGCGCTGGTTTCGGAATTGCTGATTGCCTCCGCTGTTGCCGCGCCGGCCAGCGATGCCGCGCCGATCCCCCTCTATGCGGACCTCACCCATTCGCGCTTCCCCCTCACGACGACGAGCGCCGAAGCGCGCCGTTATTTCAGTCAGGGGCTGTTGCTCGCTTATGGCTTCAATCATGCGGGCGCCGTCCGCTCGTTTCGCGAGGCCCAGCGCCTGGACCCCGGTTGCGCGCTGTGCTGGTGGGGCGAAGCGGTCGCGCTGGGTCCCAATATCAATGCGCCGATGGAGGAACGCGACCGCACGGCGGCGCTCGACGCGATGGACCGGGCAATGGCCTTGCGCGACCGGGCATCGCCGATGGAACGGGCGCTGATCGAAGCCGCGGCGCTGCGCTACGCGCGCGATCCGGCGGCGGACCGCGCCGCGCTCGACGCCGCCTATGCCGACGCGATGCTGGCGGTCGCGCGGCGCTTCCCGGCCGACGACGATGTGGCGGTGCTGGCGGCCGAGGCCGCCATGGACACGACGCCCTGGGCCTATTGGGAAGCCGACAGGAAAACGCCGATCGGCCGGAGCGGGGAAGCGGTGCGGCTGGTCGAGACGGTGCTCGCCCGCAATCCGGCACATGTGCAAGCCGCGCATCTCGCCATTCATTTGCTGGAGGCCAGCGATCCGCAGCGCGCGGAGGCCGCCGCCGACCGCCTGGCGAAGCCGCTCGCGCCGAGCGCCGCGCATCTCGTCCATATGCCGGCGCATATCTTCCATGCCCGTGGGCGCTATGCCGATTCCATCCGCGTGAACGTGGCGGCCGCGCGCGCGGACGAAGCCTTCATCCGCCGTGCGAACGATCACAGCCTCGTGCGCTATGGCTATTATCCGCACAACATCCATTTCATCGTCGCGTCGGCGCAGATGGCGGGCGATATGGGGACGGCCGTTCGCGAGGCGCGGCGTCTGCGGACGGTTCTCGATCCCGAGACATCCGCGAGGATCGCATGGATTCAGGCGATCGACGCGGCGCCCTATCTGGCGATGGCGCAATTTGCCGCGCCCGATGCGATCCTCGCCATGCCGGAACCCGACGCGCGCCTTCCATACGCCCGGGCGATGCGGCACTATGCGCGGGCCGTTGCCCATGCCCAGCGGCAGGACCGCGCGGCATTCGATGGCGAAATGGGCGCGATGGATGGTCTCGCCAGATCCGGTAGCTTTGCGGACATGATCGAACAGGGCGTGCCGGCGCCCGATCTGCTGGCGCTCGCCCAGGCGGTCGCGCGCGGGCGTTTCGCCGCCTTGTCGGGGCGCTATGAGGACGCGGCGGCGTTCTACCGCACGGCGATCGCTCTGGAAGGCACGCTCCCCTATCAGGAGCCGTCTTACTGGTCTTATCCGGTGCGCCAGTCTCTGGGCGCCGCCCAGTTTCTCGCGGGCCGCTATGAGGAGGCAAGCCGGACCTTCCGCGAGGCGCTGGTGCAGGCGCCTCACAATGGCTGGGCGCTCTACGGATTGGCGCGGAGCGAGGAAGCGCGAGGGAACAGGCTGGAGGCTGCGGCGGCGCGGAAAGCCTTTGCCAGGGCATGGCTTGGCAAGCGAGGCTGGCTGCGGATGGAGCGGCTATGAGAGGGCCGATCCGCGACGGTGTGCTACGATGGTCCATATGTCCAACCCGGCCGGTGAGGGCCGTTTCGAGCACCATCGGCATTCGGACTGCCTGAGGATGGCGAACCGCAAAAGCGGTGCGCTTCAGCCCATCCCCTCCCCATGTTGCGCCGCCGCGCAATAAAATACTTCCCATCCCCGGCGCACGGAGGCAAATTGCGCGCCATCCACCCCTGCGCCGCCGGTGCGCGCGGCCAATATGGGACAGCAGCTCATGACCGATCTTTCCCGCCGCGACGCTCTGGCTGCCGCGGCCATCGCCACGCTTGCCGCCGCCATGCCCGCCTGGGCGCAGACCGCCAGAGCCGAGGCCGCCGCCTGGGACCTGACCGAGCTGTATCCCGACGACGCCGCCTGGGACAAGGCGCGGCGCGACACGCTGGCCGCGCTGGCGCAGCTTGCGCCCTACAAGGGCCGGCTCGGCGAGAGCGCCGACACGCTGGCCAGGGCGCTCACTCTCCAGTCCGATCTCTACCGGACAATCGCGCGCATCTACACCTATGCCAGCCTCAAGGCGGACGAGGACGTGCGCATCGCCGCCAATCAGGAGAAGCAGGGGCAGGCGATCGACCTCTACACCGCGTTCGGCGAGGCGACGGCGTGGGTCGCGCCGGAGCTGCTCGCGGCGGGCGCGGGCACGATCGACGGCTTCATCGCGGGCAACGCCGCGCTCAAGGGCAAGTTCGACCATTATCTCGCCAACGTGCTGCGCGAGGCGCCGCACACCCTCTCGCCCGAGGGCGAGGCGCTGCTGGCCAGCGCGACATCGCCGCTCGCCGGGCCGGGCGACATCTCCGGGCAACTGCGCGCCTCGGACGTGCCGTGGCCGACCATCACCCTCTCGACCGGGCAGCAGGTGCGGCTGGATAGCCAAGGCTACACGCTTACCCGCGATGCGCCAAACCGGGCCGATCGCAAGGCCGTGTTCGACGCGTTCTTCAAGACCTACGGCGACTTCAAGAACAGCTTCGGCGCGACCTATGCCGCGCAGGTGAAGGGCGATATCTTCATCGCCAAGGCCCGCAAATATCCCACCGCGCTGGCCGCCGCCATCTCCGGCGCCAACGTGCCCGAGGGCGTCTATCGCACGCTGGTGGCGGAGGCGAATGCCGGACTGCCGCAGCTTCACCGCTCGTTCGAGCTGCGCCGCAAGCTGCTCAATCTGCCGGACCTCGCTTATTACGACATGTATCCGCCGCTGGTGCAGCTCGACCGCAGCTTCCCGCTCGACCAGATGCGCACCCTCTCGATGGCGGCATTCCAGCCGCTCGGCAAAGCCTATGTCGACAGCTTCGCCAAGGCGAGCGCGGCGCGCTGGATGGACCCGCTGCCGCGCCCCGGCAAGCGCCCCGGCGCCTATATGAACCCCGGCGCCTATGACGTGCATCCCTATCTGCTGCTCAACCTCAGCGACAAATATGACGGCCTCACCACCTATGCGCACGAGTGGGGCCACGCGATGCACACGCTGCTCGCCAACGCCGCGCAGCCCTTCGAGAAGGCGGACTATCCCATCTTCCTCGCGGAGATCGCCTCGACGCTGAACGAGCAACTGCTCGTCGCCCACATGCTGAAACAGGCTAAGACCCGCCAGGAGAAGCTCTTCTACCTCGGCCAGCAGATCGAGGCGATCCGCACCACCTTCTTCCGCCAGACCATGCTCGCCGAGTTCGAGATGGCCGCGCACGAACGGGCCGAGGCGGGGCAGGGACTCTCCGGCGAGGCCTTCACCACCATCTTCCACGACCTGCTGGTGCGCTACCACGGGCCGAAGGTGGCCATGGACCCGGTCTATGGCAACGAATGGGCCTATATCCCGCATTTCTACACCAGCTTCTACGTCTACCAATATGCCACCTGCATCGCCGCGGCGGCCTATTTCTCCCACGCCATCCTCACCGGCGGGGCGAAGGAGCGAGACGTGTATCTCGGCGTGCTCAAGGCCGGCGGATCGGACTATCCGGTCGAGATCCTCAAGCGCGCCGGCCTCGACATGACCACCCCCGCGCCCTACCGCGCGCTCGTCCAGCTTCTCAAGGAGACGCTCGACCAGGCGGAGGCGCTGCTGGGCTGAAACCCGGAACGATAAATGGGGGCCGACATTGCTGCCGACCCCCACTTCACCAATCGCCTTCCAGGCCGTTTCCAACCATCCGGCGACCGGCATGACGCGTTTATGATCCGGGGACCATGGCGCGCCGGACTCAAGACGATCTTGCGACCAACCCGAGTCCCGATCCGTTCGCGAACCTTGCGGCTCCTTCGCGGATCGACCGGAGCGGCACCTGGAGCGCCGGCCCGATCCTGCGGGGCCCCAATCCCGCCTCAAAAGGCACGATTCCGGCCCCCTCCTGCCGCCTCGCCCCGATGCGCGCCCACAAGGGGCGTGCGGTTGCGTCCGGCTTCAGGCCGGGCCATAGTGCGGTCGCGTTGCACGCGCTCGCTCACGGCCCTTCAGGTCCCGGATAACATCATGATTTCTCATGTGTTTCTCCGCGATCTGCAAGAGGAAGGCTCTCATGAGACGCGAGTCGCGCCAAGCGGAATCAGACCCGCAAAACGGGCACCGACGCACTAAGCTGTGGATATATGTGGATAAGTCCGGGGATAGATCCGGCGCGAAAAGGCGTGGGGGCCGACATCGGCCAACCTGTCCGGAGCCACCTCTCCCGGCATCAAAAAGGGCGACGCAGCCATACCGCGCCACCCTTTCGTTTTTATGACGGATGACGGGGCCCGTGCCCGCCGGCCGCATCAATCCTCAATAGAAGCCGCTAATCACGAACGGGCCGGACAGGGCGGCAGAGGCGACATAAGCCTCGAAAATCTTCTTCCACAAACGCATGACGAGTCTCCATCGGGTTGCCGAGAAACGACACTCCTAATGCTTCCGCCCGCGGATATGTGTTGCAGCGCAGCAAAATACAATTGCAAACCGATTGAGTAGATTGCAGTTCACGCAATCGTCGCCGCCGGCATCATCCCGCTTCGCCAGCCATTTCCAATATCTTGCGGAATTCATCCTCCCGCACCGGGGCAACCGAGAGGCGCGACTGGCGGATCATCTCCATCTTCGCAAGTGCGGGCTCTGCCTTGATCTGCTTGAGCGTGACCGGATGCGGCAGCTTGCGCAGCGGCGCCACTTCCACCGCGATCCACTTGCCGCTCTCGTCCGTGCTGTCCGGCGCGGCGGTGCGGGCGATCTCCATGACGCCGACCACTTCCAGCCCGATGTTGCTGTGATAGAACAGCGCCTGATCGCCCAACTCCATCGTCTTCATGTTGAGCTGGGCCGCGTGGTTGCGCACCCCGTCCCACTCGGCGCGCTTCTGCTTGACGAGGTCGTCCCATGAAAAGCAATCGGGTTCCGATTTCATCAGCCAGTAGCGCATGCCGTTCTCATCCTCCTGCATCTGCCGACCGGCCATCCCATGGCGAACGCGGCGGGGCAAGCCCCTGTGGCTGCGCGCCGTGGCCGGGGCGCGGGGATGAGCGGCAGTAGGCTGCGCGCGCGGCAGCTATCGCGCGGGTCCGGTTTGGACCAGGCTCGCACTGTCCCGATCGGGCGGCCGCTCGTATCGGACATAAACCAGATATATTGGCGCGGCTGGCGTGCCTCGACACGAACCGGCTCCCATCCGGGCAGGGCATACTTCGCCCGGTCGGAGCCCCCACCTCAACGCCCCCGAAGGAGAGGACACCCGCCCCGGAGCGGGGATTGTGAAAGGACGGACCATAGCCTTCCGTTCCGCCCCGAGCTTGTCGGAGGACCCCACCTTACCTTGAGCCCGCCGAGTACGGAAAACACAGCCCCTCAGACAAGCTCAGGGCAAACGGGTCATTTAATCGCAGCCCTTGAGGGAAGCACCGCGCGATCCGCGCGCGCGCCGCCCGACCTCACTTCCGCCAGCGTGCCAGCGTGATGCCGATCTTCTCGTTCTTCTCGGTGAGGGCGAGCTTGACGATCTTCACCGTCACGTGCCGCGCCTTGCGGTCTTGCAGGAAGATGGTGTCGATGATGTGGTCGGCCACCGCCTCGACCAGCGTGAAATGCTGGCCGCGCGTGATCGCCGTGGTCGCCGCGTGCTTGAGGTCCATATAGTTCTTGGTGAGGTTCAGCGGCCCGTCCGGCGCATAATGATCGGCATGGTTGAGCAGCACCCGCACGCCGATGCGCAGCGGCTGGGGGAGATGGGTCTCCTCCGAATAGATGCCGGTGAGCACATCGACTTCCAGATCGTCGATCTCCAGCACCAGCATGTCGTCCATGGGCGGCGTGCCGGCTCCTGCGCCCGGCTGCATCCCCGATTGCCCCATCGCTATCCCCGAATTTGCCTTTTCATTTGGGTGCGAACCGCTAAACGCCGCCGCCTTGGGGGCGCTATTGCCCGCTTGAGGAGCAGACGGCAAGCGGTGACACGGATCGAGCAACTGGCAGGCGCAAAACATGAGGAAATCGGCGCCCTTCTGGATCTGACCTTCGGCCGGGACCGCCACGCCCGCACCGCCTACCGCATTCGACTCGGCATGGCCTGGCTGACCGACCTCAGCTTTGCGGCGTTCAACGAGTCGGGCGCGCTGGTCGGCTCGCTGCAATGCTGGCCGGTGGCGCTGCGCACGCCCGATGCGGCGCAGGTGCCGCTGGTGATGGTCGGCCCGGTCGCGGTGCAGCCGGCCGTGCAGCATCAAGGCATCGGCCGCGCGCTGATGGACCGGCTGGTGGAGACGGTCGACACGCATCCGCGCGAGCCGCTGATGATGATCGGCGACCCGGACTATTACGGCCGCTTCTGGGCCTTCTCCGCCGAGCGAACCGCCGGCTGGACCGTCCCCGGCCCGGTCGAGCGCCACCGCCTGCTGGTCCGCGCGCCGGGGGAGCTGGCGCTGCCGGCCGCCGGCTTGCTGGGCCCGCGGGGAGTGGACCGTGCGGTGCTGGCCGGCATGGAGAGCGCGCGGCCCTGATCGGTCGCGTGTCGCTGTTCGCGGCCGGGCTTCGTGGGCCCTTTGCAAAACCCATTCCCGTTCGCCCTGATCTTGTCGAAACCTGTCCTGAGCGACTGCCGAAGGCAGGCAGCCGGCGGGGCCGTTCTTTTTCTTTTCAACCGGGAGCCTGCGGGAAGAAAGACGACCCTTCGATAAGCTCTGGGCGAACGGAGCTTCCCTCCGGCAGGATTGCAGAGGTCCGGCGAAAGCGGGGGTTCCAAAACCCGGCCACGCCGCTTGCCGCTCTGGGTTCCTGCCCGCGCAGGAGCACTTGCTGCCCTTGATCGGCACCCTTACCGGTCACGCCTCTCGTGCGCCCTCATTCCCTTGCCGAGTACGCGCGAACGGATGAGGCCTCTCCACCACCTTGTGCTCCTGCGCGGGCAGGAACCCAGAGCGGCAAGGAACGGCGGCGGGGCCATGGCTTCCCGCCCTCTTAAGAGCGCCGCCCTCTTGCGAGGGAGCATCCCGGACGCGGCCCAAACACCCTTTCCCCGGCCGCCCGCCACCATCCCCTTTGCCAAGGCGGCGCGGCTTGCCTATCTGCATCGCATGACCGCCTCGCCGCACCGCCCCGCGTCCGCGCCGCACATCGCCGGCCTGCCGGACGACGCCGCCCCGGCACGGCGTTATCCGGTCGAGCAGTGGCATCCGCCGCATTGCGGACACAGCGGCATGCGGATCGACGCGGAGGGGCGCTGGTTCCACGAGGGCCGGCCGATCGCGCGCCCCGCCCTCGTCAGCCTGTTCGCGCGGCTGCTGCGGCGCGAGGCGGACGGGCGGCACGTGCTGGTAACGCCGGTGGAGATGCTCGACATCGACGTGGCCGACGCACCGCTGATCGCGGACGCCGTGGCCAGCGAGGGCAGCGGCCCGGAGCGCGCGCTGCGCTTCCGCATCGGCGCCACCGAGGCGTGGGTGGGCGCCGATGCCGCACATCCGATCATCGTCGAGAGCGGCCCGCACGGCCCGCGCCCCTATCTCGGCCTCGATGCCGGGCTGCGCGCCCGCATCGCCCGGCCGGTCTATTATACGCTGGCCGATCTGGCGCTGGAGGAGGGCAACGATCCGCCCGGCCTGTGGAGCGGCGACGCCTTCCACAGCCTCGCCGAGCCGGCGGAGCCGCGCGCATGAGCCTGCGCGACAGCATCACCGCCGCGCTCGACCGGGGCTATGACCAGCCGCAGACGCAGGACGTGTTCCTCTACCAGCACCGCCCCGCGCCGGCCGGGCCGTTCACGCCCGCCGCCGTGCTGATGGCGATCACCGACCGGCCGCAGCCGGGCATGCTGTTCACGCTGCGCCACGCCGGGCTGCGTGCCCATGCCGGGCAGGTCGCCTTCCCCGGCGGACGGCTCGACCCGGAGGATGTCGATTCGGTCGCGGCGGCGCTGCGCGAGGCGCAGGAGGAGATCGCGCTGCCGCCCGAGCGGGTCGACGTGCTCGGCCGCTCGGACCTGTTCCGCACCGGCACCGGCTTCGCCATCGAGCCGGTGGTCGCCATCGTCCCGCCCGACCTGCCGCTGCACCCGTCCGAGGCGGAAGTGGAGGCGATCTTCGAGGTGCCGCTCGATTTCCTGCGCGACCCCGCCAACCGCAGCTACCTGACGGTGGACTGGCAGGGCGTGCCGCGCAGCTATTACGAATATCGCTGGCAGGACCAGCGCATCTGGGGGGTGACGGCGGCGATCCTCGTCAACCTGTTCCGCCGCATCGAGGCGGCCGGCGGGAGTGGGCTGCCATGAGCGCGCTGCCCGCGCATCTGCCGCCGGCCGACTGGCGCGGGCGCGAGGGGCTGGACGCGCTGTGCACCGCGCTCGGCGCCGATGCCGGGGAGGCGCGCTTCGTCGGCGGGGCCGTGCGCGACAGCCTGCTCGGCATCCCGGTCAAGGATGTCGACATCGCCACCGTCCACCCGCCGCAGGACGTGATCCGGCGGATCAAGGCGGCGGGCTTCAAGGCGGTGCCGACCGGCATCGCCCACGGCACCGTCACCGCCGTGCTGCACCATTGGCCGGTGGAGATCACCACGCTGCGCCGCGACGTCTCGACCGACGGGCGGCGCGCCACCGTCGCCTTCGCCACCGACTGGCGCGAGGACGCGGCGCGGCGCGACTTCACCATGAACGCGCTCTATGCCGATCCGCGGGGCGGCACGCTGCACGATTATTTCGGCGGGCTGGACGATCTGGCCGCGCGGCGCGTGCGATTCATCGGCGATCCGGCCGCGCGCATCGCCGAGGATCATCTGCGCATCCTGCGCTTCTTCCGCTTCACCGCCCGCTTCGGCGCGCTGGACCGGGGCTCGGCCGATTACGCCGCCTGCGTCGTCCATGCGGCCAGCCTGATGGCGCTTTCGCGCGAGCGCATCGCCGATGAGCTGCTCACCCTGCTCGCCCTGCCGGACCCGAGCGAGGTGCTCGCCGCGATGGTCGAGGATGGCGTGCTGCGCCCGGTGTTGCCGGAGGTGACGCTGGCGGGCGTCGCCGCCCTGCGCGCGCTGCTGACGGCGGAGCGCGAGGCCGGTTGCGCGCCGGACGGGCTGCGCCGCCTCGCCGCCTTGCTCCCCGACAAGACCGGGGCCGAGCAGATCGGCGCGCGGCTGCGCCTCTCCAACAAGGCGCGGGCGCGGCTCAATGCGATGCGCGCGCCGGTGGAGGCCGCCACGCCGGAAGCGCTGGCGTACCGGCTCGGCACGCAGGGCGCGATCGACCGGATACTGCTCGGCCGCGCCTTCACGGTGGAAGCGATCGGGCGAATCCGGGATTGGCCGGTGCCGCAAATGCCGCTCTCGGGCGGCGATCTCATTGCGATGGGCCTTTCCGCCGGGCCGCAGGTGGCGAAAGCCTTGCAGGCGCTGGAGCGCGCGTGGGTCGCCGCCGGTTTTCCCCCGGCGGACGCAACCCGCGCGATGGCCGCTCAGATGATCGTTTCGCTGCTGCGCGCCACCCAGTAGCGATAGGCGTCCAGCGGCGGCAGCGGCCGGGCGAAATGATAGCCCTGGCCATAGGTGCAGCCGAGCTGGGCGAGCGCCGCCGCCTGCTCGCGCGTCTCGATACCCTCGGCCGTGGTCTCCATGCCGAGCGCGCCGGCAAGGCTGACGATGGCGCGGATGATCGCCACCTTGTCCTCGTCGCCGATCATGTCGACCACGAAGCTACGGTCGATCTTGAGCACGTCGATCGGCAGCGACTGGAGGCTGGCAAGGTTGGAGAAGCCGGTGCCGAAATCGTCCATGGCGACGGTGACGTCCATCGCCTGCAACGCGCCGAGCAACTGCCGGGTCTTGTCCGGGTCGCTGATGAGCGCGCTCTCGGTCAGCTCGATGGAGACGCGGTTGCCGTCGATGCCGGCGTAGCGCAGCGCCTCCTCCACCGCGCGCGGCACGTTGTCGCGTACCATCTGCACCGGCGAGAGGTTGACGTTCATGGTGACGGGCATCAGCTCGCCATAGCGCCGGTCCCAATCGGCCAGCGTCTGCGCGCATTCGCACATCGCCCAGCGGCCGAGCGGCACGATCAGCCCCGATTCCTCGGCGACCGGGATGAAATCGACCGGCGAGACATGGCCGATCACCGGGTCCTCCCAGCGGGCCAACGCCTCGAAGCCCTTCACCGCGCCGGTCTGGAGATCGACCAGCGGCTGGAACGCCATGGTGAGCGCGCCCTGCTCGATTGCCTCGCGCAGGCGATTCTCCAGCGTGAAGCGCTTCAGCGCCTCGCGCAGCACATGGGCGCGATAGACCTCCAGCGTGCCGGATTTCTTGGCGCGCTTGACCGCCGCCTGCGCCTGCCGGAGCAGCGTCTCCATATCGTCATCGTCGTCGTCCGGCGCCAGCGCGCAGCCCAGCGCCACCTCGACGCTGATGAGATAGTTGGAGAGGCGGATCGGCGTCTCGAACGTCTTGCGGACGCGGTCGGCGATTTGCAGCAGCTCGGAGAGGCCGTGGTTGATCTGGGCGAAGATGGCGAACTCGTTGCCGCCGATCCGCGCCAGCACGTCCCCGGCGCGCAGCACCGACTTCACACGGCGGGCGACGGTGATGATGAGTTCGTCCCCGGCCATGGCGCCGAGCGATTCGTTGATGCGGCTGAACCGGATGAGGTCCAGCGCGATGATGGCGTGGCCGGTCTTTTGCGGCAGCGCCTTGCGCTCCTCGACCAGCGCCTCGATCTGCTCGACGAAGCCGACGCGGTTGGGCAGCGAGGTGAGGCTGTCCGTCAGCAATTCCTTGCGCAGCGTGCTCTCGGCCTTGCGCTCGCTGGTGCGGTCGGTGGCGGTGAGCAGCAGCGTTTTCTCGCCGCCGGCATCCTCCACCCAGGTCATCGCGCAACTGAACACGCGCGCGCCCAGCCGCCCGGCGAACTCCAGCTCGAACCGGTCGGACGCACGGCGCGCGGCGAACATCGCGCGCGCCCGCACCCGCCAGTCGAACGAGCGGCCGGGGCGCGCCTCGCCCGGCGGCGGCGTGGATGACTCCAGCTCGTCGGCGAATCGGCGGAATTCCTCATTGGCGCCGAGCACGGCGATGCTCTCGCCCGCGTCGCCGAGCAGCGCCGCCGGATAGGGGAGCGCGGCCAGCAGCGCGGCGCACCCCTCCGCCAGATCGCCCGGCCTGGTGAGGCAGCCCGCATCGGGGCAGGCCGGCGCACCAAGCGCGGCCACCACCGAGTCCGGCGCGGAACGAGACGCCTGATATCCTGCACGGGCTGTCATGGGCCCGGCATAACGCTCGCGTGGTAAACGAAGGTTAAAGCAACGGGGCGCCGGAGGATTTTTTGTTGATCTCTCAAGCCCGTCGGCGGCGATCCTGCCCCGGCACCGTCATCCGGCGCGCCCGGCCGCGTCAGTCGAAACAGCCCTGGGACCGATCGACATTCAGGAGATGGCGTGACGAAAATGGTGGTTTTCCATCACCCGGAGCGCAGCGCACTACAGGTACGTGAGCACCGGAAGCGCGGGGAACCGCCATTTGCCGGACGCCAGAACTGAATGTCGATCGGTCCTAGTCGAAACGGTTGTCGCGCGGGAAGCCGTTGGGTGGCATCCGCCCCGCCGCCCCACGCGCGGCGCGCCACGGCAGCAGGTCCGGCTCGGTGCGGGTGCGGCCGCTCTCGCCGCCCATCGTCCAGCTCAACCCCTGCGCGAGCACCAGCGTCACCGCATCGGCAAGGCCGCCGTCGCGATAGCGCTGGAGCTGGACGCCCTGGCCGCGCGTCATCTCCGGCAGCTCGGCGAGCGAGAAGATCACCAGCTTGCGATTCTCGCCGATTACCGCGACCGAATCGGCATCCGCCGCCACCGGCCGCGCCACCTTGAGCGCCGCGCCCTTGCGCAGGTTGACCACCTGCTTGCCCTTGCGCGTCTCGGCGATCACCTCGTCCATCGGCGCGAGGAAGCCGCGCCCGTCGCTCGCCGCCAGCAGCAGCCGGCCGCCCGGTTGCGCCGGCATCAGCGCGACGATGTCCGCCTCGTTGGCGAGGTCGATCATCAGCCGCACCGGCTCGCCGAAGCCGCGCCCGCCGGGCAGCTTGTCCGCGCCCAGCGTGTAGAAGCGCCCGTCCGACCCGGCGAGCAGCAGCTTGTCCGTGGTCTGCGCGTGGAAGGCGAGGGCGAAGGCGTCGCCCTCCTTGAACTTGAGCGCATCGGTCGCGGCGAGGTCGCCATGGCCCTTCATCGCGCGGATCCAGCCGCGCTGCGAGAGGATGACGGTGATCGGCTCGCGCTCGATCATCGCCTCTAGCGGAATCTCGCGCGCCGGCCCCGCCGTCTCCAGGCTGGTGCGGCGCGCGCCAACGCCGCTCTCGGGCGTGTAGCGCTTGCGCAGCGCCGCCAGATCCTTCTTGAGCCGGGTCTTCTGCCGGTCCTTCGAATCGACCAGCTTCTGCAATTCCTCGCGCTCGGCGGCGAGGGCATCGCGCTCGCGGCGCAGCTCCATCTCCTCCAGCTTGCGCAGCGAGCGCAGCCGCATGTTCAGGATCGCCTCCACCTGCCGGTCGGTGAGGCCGAACTCGGCCATCATCACCGCCTTGGGCTCATCCTCGGTGCGGATGATCTCGATCACCCGGTCGAGGTTCAGATAGGCGACGATATAGCCGTCGAGCAGCTCCAGCCGGCTGTCGATCTGCTCGATGCGGTGCTGCGAGCGGCGCACCAGCACGGTAATCTGGTGGGCGAGCCAGGCGAGCAGCACGTCGCGCAGCCCCATGACGCGCGGCGTGCGCGTGGCATCGAGCACGTTCATGTTGAGGGAGAAGCGATTCTCCAGATCGCTCATGCGGAACAGGCCGTCCATCAGCACATTGGGATCGACCGTGCGTGCGCGCGGCTCCAGCACGATGCGCAGCGTCTCGTCCGATTCGTCGCGAACGTCGGCGAGGATCGGCAGCTTCCTGTCGGCAATGAGCTGGGCGATCTGCTCGATCAGCTTGCCCTTGGCGACCCCATAGGGAATCTCGTCCACCACCGCGACCCAGGTGCCGCGCCCCTCGTCCTCCTTGTGCCAGCGCGCACGCAAGCGCAGGCTGCCGCGCCCGGTGGCGTAGGCTTCCGCAATGACCTCAGGCGGATCGACCAGCAAGCCGCCGGTCGGGAAGTCCGGCCCCTTCATCAGCGCCATCAGCGCCGCGTGACTGGCCTCGCGATCGTCGACCAGCAACATCGCCGCGTCGATCACCTCGGCGATATTGTGCGGCGGAATACTGGTCGCCATACCCACGGCGATGCCGCTGGAGCCATTGGCCAGCAGGTTGGGGAACAGGCCGGGGAACACCTCCGGCTCCTGTTCCTCGCCATTGTAAGTGGGGCGGAACTCGACCGTGCCGTCATCCAGCCCGGCCATCAGGTCGGCCGCCGCCTGCGTCAGCCGTGCTTCGGTGTAGCGCATGGCCGCGGCGTTATCGCCGTCGATATTGCCGAAATTGCCCTGCCCGTCGACCAGCGGCGTGCGCAGCGCGAAGTCCTGCGCCAGCCGCACCATCGCATCATAGACGGACTGGTCGCCATGCGGGTGATATTTGCCGATGACGTCGCCGACCACGCGGGCGCATTTCTTGTAGCTGGTATTGTTGCGGGCGGGGTTGGCGACCAGCACGTCCGGCGCCGCGCCGCTCGGCTCCAGCCGCAGCAGGCGCATCGCCCAGAGCAGGCGGCGGTGGACCGGCTTCAGCCCGTCGCGCAGATCGGGCAGCGAGCGCGCGGTGATGGTGGAGAGGGCGTAGACAAGATAGCGCTCCGACAAGGCCGCATCGAACGGATGGTCGCGGATGCTGTCGAAGGGGTCTTTAAAGTCGCTCATCCGCCGCCGTTACCAAGCGCGCCGTATGTTGAACAGGGCGCAGTGGAGACACGGCGCATCGCGGGCCCGCAATCGCCGGCCCGAAAGGGTGCGGTGTGCCGAAGGCATGGCAGCGTGGGGCGGCGACCGATCGGGGACGGCCCACCGGCGTCCGCTTATGTCCCCCGCCTCGCGAACGCCGGCATGGGCATCCACGCTTGCCGCTGGCGGTCGCCGGGCTTATCGAACCGCCATGACCCGCATCCCGATCACCGCCGCCTACCCGCAGCTTCGCCTGCGCCGCACTCGTGCCTCCGCCTGGAGCCGGGCGATGCATGCCGAGCACCGTCTTTCGCCCGCCGATTTCATCTGGCCGCTGTTCGTGACCAGCGGGCGCGGCGTCGAGGAGCCGGTGGCGAGCCTGCCGGGCGTCTCGCGCTGGTCGGTCGATCTGGCCGTCGAACGCGCGCGCGAGGCGGTGGCCGAGGGCATTCCCTGCCTCGCTTTGTTCCCCAACACCCCGGCGGACAAGCGCAGCGACGATGGCGCCCACGCGCTCGACCCGGACAATCTCATGTGCCAGGCGATCCGCGCCATCAAGGATGCGGTCCCGGAGATCGGCCTGCTCACCGATGTCGCGCTCGATCCCTATACCGCGCACGGGCAGGACGGGCTGCTCGACGAGACCGGCTATGTGGTGAACGACGCCACGGTGGATGCGCTGGTCGGTCAGGCACTCAATCAGGCGGCGGCCGGCGCGGATATCATCGCGCCGAGCGACATGATGGACGGGCGCATCGGCGCGATCCGCGAGGCGCTGGAGGCGGACGGTCACGCCAATGTCCAGATCATGGCCTATGCCGCCAAATATGCCAGCGTGTTCTACGGGCCGTTCCGCGACGCGGTCGGCTCCGGCGGGCTCCTGAAGGGCAACAAGAAAAGCTACCAGATGGATCCCGCCAACGGCGCCGAGGCGCTGCGCGAGGTCGCACTGGACATTGCCGAGGGCGCGGACAGCGTGATGGTCAAGCCCGGCCTCCCCTATCTGGACGTGGTGGCGCGGGTGAAGGACGCCTTCAATATCCCGGTGTTCGCCTATCAGGTGAGCGGCGAATATGCGATGATCGAGGCCGCGGCGGCCGCCGGGGCGGGGGACCGCGACGCGCTGGTGCTGGAGACGCTGATGAGCTTCCGGCGCGCCGGCTGCACCGGCGTCCTCACCTACCATGCGCTGCACGCGGCGCGGCTGCTGAATGGCTGATTTCGCGCTCGCGACCGACAGGCTGATCCTGCGCGGCTGGCGGGACGAGGACCACGGCGCCCTGCTCGCCCTCTGCCGCGATCCACGCGTCATGGAATTTCTCGGCCCGCCATTAAACGCAGAGCAGGTGGCCCTCGCCATATCCCGTTGGCGCGCCAAGCAGGCCACCTACGGTCACTGTTTCTGGGCCGTCGAGCGCCGCGCGGACGGGGCAATGCTCGGCTTCTGCGGCCTCCAGCCGGGCCCCGAGGACACGCCGATCGCCGGCCGCATCGAGATCGGCTGGCGGCTGCGCGCCGACGCCTGGGGGCAAGGCTATGCCCGCGAGGGCGCGCAGGCGAGCCTCGCATGGGCGTGGACCCATCTCGATACCGATTCGGTCTGGGCGATCACCGTACCCGCCAACATGAGGAGCTGGGGCCTGATGGAGCGGCTCGGCATGGCCCGCCGCGCCGATCTCGATTTCGACCACCCCGCCGTGCCCATCGAAAGCCCACTACGCCGCCACATCACCTACAGCATCGACCGGCCCGGCGCGCATGGCTGAGATCATCGCCCGGACCGAGCGGCTGCTGCTCCGCACCGAGGCGGAGGGCGACCAGCGCATCTGGCGCCAGCATATGAACGTGCCCGCCGTCATGGCGCATCTCGGCGGCCCGCGCACGGACGCGCAGATCGCGGATACCTTCGCGCGCATGGCGGAGAACCGGGCGCGGGACGGCTTCTCCTTCATGATGCTGGAGCGGCGCAGCGACGGGCTGCTGATCGGCCATTGCGGCCTCGCGCGCATCGAGCCGGACGAGGCGCCCGCCGCGCTGCACGGGCAGATGCAGATCGGCTGGATGCTGCGCGCCGATTGCTGGGGGCAGGGCTATGCGCTGGAGGCGGCGCGCTGCGTGGCGGCGCTCGCCTTCGAGCGCTACGGCGCGGCCACTTTGTTCGGCCAGACCTCGCTCGGCAATGCCCCCTCCTGGCGGCTGATGGAGCGGCTCGGCATGATTCGCCGCGCCGATCTCGCCTATGTCGACCCGGCCTATCCGCCGGAGGAGAATCCGACGATCGTCTATGACCTCACCGCCGCGCGCTGGCGCGCCGGCATCCCCACGAAGAAAGAGCCGCAGCCATGACCAAGCCCCTCATCCTGCCCCTGAACGGCAAGACGCCGAAGATCCACGAGAGCGCCTTCATCGCGCCGGGCTGCGCGATCATCGGCGATGTCGAGATCGGCCCGGAGGCGAGCATCTGGTATAATTGCGTGCTGCGCGCGGACATCAACTTCATCCGCGTCGGCGCCCGCTCCAACATTCAGGACGGCAGCGTCGTCCATGTCGAGAGCGACTATGGCGACGGCGGCCACCCTGCGATCATCGGCGACGATGTGCTGATCGGCCATATGGCGCTGGTCCACGGCTGCACGCTGCACGACCGCGCCTTTGTGGGTATGGGGTCGATCGTGATGGACGGCTGCGTGATCGAGGGCGACGCGATGTTGGCCGCGGGCGCCATGCTCACCCCCGGCAAGCGCATGCCCTCGGGCCAGCTCTGGAGCGGCCGGCCGGCGAAATATATGCGCGATCTGTCGGAGGCGGACATTGCCGGCATGCAGCGCGGCGTCAAAGGCTATGTCCATGAAGGCAAGCTGCATGCCCAGGCGCTCGGGGATGCCCTCAGGGCTGCTTCAGTCCGCGCCTGAGCCCGTCCAGCGCATCGTTCTGCGCGTCGACCATGGCGAGCGCGCGGCTGCGCACCGGATCGATGGCGGCAAGGTCGGCCATGACGCGGGCGGCGTCCGCATTGTCCTGCCGGTCGACATAGAGGCTGTCCAGTCCGGCCAGCGCCGCCACGCTGTCATAGCGCGCATTGTCGAGCGCGCTGAGCGCCACCTGCGCGTTGACCCACGCCTCGCTGGAGGGCGCCGCCGGCCCGGCCGCGGCCACCGCCGTGCGGCCGGTGTCCAGCTGCGTGCGGAAGGCCGCCTCGCCGCTCTCGGCCTGCTTCGCCAGCCCCTCGACCTGCGCGACGAGCTGCGGATCGGCCGCCGCCGGCACGACCGCCTGCGGGACGGGCGGCGTGCGGTCGCGCGTCTCGGACGGCCGCTTGGCGAGCGACGGGAACGGCTTGGCCGCCGCCGAATCGGCCAGCGCGCCCAGTGCGAACAGGGCCAGGAAGGCGGTGAGAAAACGACGCAACATGGTCCGGGCGATGTAGGAGCGTCGCAATCCGTGTTCAACGGGGCATTTGCAGCTGCCGCCGGAGGGCAACCGGCGCCGCGCTCGGTTGTTTTGGAAGCGCGGAACGCCCATTCAGGCCCTTCGCGCCATTGACAGGCCGGGCGACGCCCACTAAGGGGCCACTTTCCCGCGTTGGCAGCCATGGCTGAGCCACGATTGCCCGCGCCAAGCAATTTGAGCGAAAGAATCAGGCCCATGTTCGCTGTCGTGCGTACGGGCGGCAAGCAGTATCGCGTCGCCGCCGGAGACAAGATCGTCGTCGAGAAGCTCGCTGGCAATGCCGGCGACACCATCACGCTGGACGATGTCCTGCTCGCGGGCGAAGGCTCGGAGATCAAGGACAGCAAGGGTCTCGCCGTCTCGGCCGAGATCGTGGCGCAGGCCAAGGGCGAGAAGGTGATCGTCTTCAAGAAGCGGCGCCGGCACAATTATCGCCGCCGCAACGGCCACCGCCAGCAGCACACGATCCTCAAAATCGTGGCGATCGGCGGCGAGGCGCCGAAGAAGAAGGCCCCCGCCAAGAAGGCCGAGGCCGCACCGGCAGCCGCCGAAGCCTGAGCCGAAGACGTTTGATTGAGCATTTTCGAAGCGCGAAACCGGCTTCCACTTTCGCTGAAAATGCTCTGAGAGATTCGAGGAGTTAGACCATGGCACATAAAAAAGCTGGCGGTTCGTCGCGCAACGGTCGCGATTCGGAATCCAAGCGCCTTGGCGTGAAGAAGTTCGGCGGCCAGGCAGTGCTCGGCGGCAATATTCTCGTGCGCCAGCGCGGCACGAAATTCTATCCGGGCCGCAATGTCGGCATCGGCCGCGACCACACCCTCTTTGCGCTCTCCGAAGGCCGCGTGGTGTTCCACGACGGCAAGCTCGGCCGCAAATATGTGTCGGTCGACGCGATGGCGGAAGCCGCGGAATAATCGGACGATTTTAACGGGATCGTCCAGCAGGGCGATCCCCTTGGCGGCCGGCGCACCGGCCACCGCAGACAAGGGAGAAGGGGTCGCCCCTCCTCCCTTTTTTTGTCTCCCTTGGCATCCTGACGAGCCTCGACCCGTTTTGGGCACAACTGCCCGCCCGGACCGTGAAGGCCGTCGCCAAATCGTCACCAAAGCACGGCAGGAGCCGCGCCTTGAAGGAGAGACAAGAATGTTCGCCCGCACTCCCAGACTGTTGCTAAGGCCCGGCTGGATCGACGACACCGCCGCGCTGGCCGCCGCCCTCAACGAGCAGAGCCTTTCGCGCACCCTCGCGCGCGTGCCCTTCCCCTATACGGAGGAGGATGCGCGCGGCTTCCTCGCGCAGCCGGCCGACCTGCGCCACCCGCACCTGCTCGCCTTCTCGCGCACGCGCGGGCAGCCGCGCCTGGTCGGCGGCTGCGGCATCGACCCGGCCGGGGACGGCACGGTGGAGCTGGGCTACTGGATCGCCCGGCCCTATTGGGGCCTCGGCTTCGCCACGGAGGCCGCCGGCGCACTGGTGCAGGCCGCCCGCGCGCTCGGCCACCGGCGCATCCGCGCGCGCCACGCCGTCGACAACCCCGCTTCGGGCCGGGTGCTGCGCAAGCTCGGCTTCCGCCCCACCGGCGACCTCGTCCGCATCCACAGCCGGGCGCGCGGCGAGGATGTGCTGGCGGCGGTGTTCGAGGATGGCGGCGAAGGCGACATGCGCGAGGATCTCGCAGGGGAGCTTTACGCCGACGCGGCGCCGCTCGCGGCTTGAGGCGGGGAGGGGGGCACCTCCTCACCGATAGCCTGAAAACACCGTGCTCGCGCGAACCACCTTGTGTGAGCCCTCCCGTGCTCTCGTGAATCACGCGTGCTCCCGTGAACCATCCGCGCCCCTGTGAACCATCAACCGCCCGCCCTACAGCCAGCCCGAGCGCCGGAAGCGCCAGTAGAGGTAGCCGCACACCGTGCCCATCAACGCCAGCACGGCGAAGTAGCCGTAGCGCCACTCCAGCTCGGGCATGAAGCGGAAGTTCATGCCGTAGATGCCGGCCACCGCCGTCGGCACGGCGAGGATGGCGGCCCAGGCGGCGAGTTGGCGGGTGATGTCGCCCTGCCGCCGTTGCTCCAGCAGGCTGCTCGTCTCGGCGACCGAGGTGAGGATTTCGCGCAGCCCCGAGAGGCGGTATTCGGCGCGGCGGACATGGTCCTGCACGTCGCGGAAATAGGGGATCATGTCGGTGTCGATATTCGGCATCGGGTGGTTGACCAGCCGCGCGACGACATCGCTCGTCACCCCCATGATCCGCTGGAAGCGCACCACCTCGCGGCGGATGGCGAAGATGCGGCGGATCGTGGCGTGGTCGAGGAAGCGGTCGTCCGCCGTCGCCTCGGCCGCCAGCGCCTGCTCCTCCAGCGTCTCGACGATGGGGAAGTAGCCGTCGACGATGAAGTCCATGATCGAGTGCAGCACATAGTCCGGCCCGTGGGTCAGCGTCTGGCGGGTGCTCTCCAGCCGCGTGCGCAGCTCGTTATGGGCGCGCGGCGAGCCCTGCCGCACGGTGACGATGAAGCCGGGGCCGAGGAAGATCGACGTCTCGCCATAAGCGATATGCGCATCCTCAAGCTGGGCGGTGCGCAGGATGAGGAAGAGCTGGTCGCCATATTGCTCCACCTTGGGGAGCTGGCCGGGGCGGCTGGCATCCTCCATCGCCAGCGGATGCAGGCCGAAACAGGCGCCGACTGTCTCCAGCTCGGTCTCGTCCGGCTCGAACAGGCCGATCCAGACGAACTCGCCGGGCACGAGCGCGCCGCGATGTGCGCAGGGCAGCGTCAGATCCTCCACCGCCACGCCATCGCGGTATCGCCGGGCCGCTATCACCGTCACGCCGCGCGCTCCTTCACTTCCGTCCGTTCGAGCGGCCTAGCATGGGCACGTCACGCTGCAAACCGGCGGGCGGTCTCCCCGCGGCTTCCCCTTTGCCGCCAAAGTGCCTATGTGCCCGCGATGCATTTTCTCGATCAGGCCAAGATATTTATCCGCTCGGGCGCGGGCGGGCCGGGGGCTGTCAGCTTCCGGCGCGAGAAGTTCATCCAGTATGGCGGGCCGGACGGCGGCAACGGCGGCAAGGGCGGCGACATCATCTTCGAGGCGGTACCCGGCCTCAACACGCTGATCGACTTCCGCTACACCCAGCATTTCAAGGCGCAGCGCGGCATCCCCGGCGCGGGGGCCAACCGCATCGGCGCGGGGGGCGACGATCTCGTCATCAAGATCCCGGTCGGCACCCAGATCCTTGCCGATGACGAGGAGCGCACCCTGCTCGCGGACTTCACCACGCCCGGCGAGCGCCGCGTGTTCCTGCGCGGCGGCGATGGCGGGCGCGGCAACGCCAGCTACAAAAGCTCCACCAACCGCGCGCCGCGCCAGCACGGCACCGGCTGGCCGGGCGACGAGATGTGGGTGTGGCTGCGCCTCAAGCTGCTCGCCGATGTGGGACTGGTCGGCTTGCCCAACGCCGGCAAGTCCACCTTCATCAACCAGGTGACGAACACCAAGGCGAAGGTCGGCGATTATCCCTTCACCACCACCCAGCCGCAGCTCGGCGTGGTGCTGCACAAGGGCCGCGAGTTCGTCCTCGCCGACATTCCGGGGCTGATCGAGGGCGCGGCGGACGGCGCCGGTATCGGCGACCGCTTCCTCGGCCATATCGAGCGCTGCCGGGTGCTCATCCATCTCGTCGACGCGACCAGGGACGACCCGGTGGAGGCATGGCGCATCGTGCAGGGCGAGTTGGAAGCCTATGGCGCCGGGCTGGACGGCAAGCCGCAACTCCTCGCGCTCAACAAGGGCGACCTGCTCGGCCCCGAGCTGATGACGGACATCGCCGCGCAGCTTGAGGCGGCTGGGGCGGGCAAGCCGTTCGTCATCTCCGGCGCGACCGGCGAGGGCGTGGAGGCGCTGCTCGACGCGGCACTGCCGCTGCTCGGCGAGGCGAAGGCCACGGCCGCCGATACGGGCGAGGCGACCGCGAAAAAGCCCTGGTCGCCGATCTGAAGGCGGCCAACCGCTGGAAACGCGATCCAGCGAGCGCGATACTCCTCACAGAGCAATGCTGTGCTCCTGCGCAGGCAGGAGTCCAGGGCGGCGAGGGACCGCGCCTGGGTCCTGGGCTCCTGCTTTCGCGGGAGCACGGCGCTTCCATAAGGAAGCTGTCCCGAACGGACACCGCCCGCACCCCAATAAACCCCTCTTCCCGGAACCGCGCGGGAGCGATAGGGCGGAATCATGATCGGTTTCCCGCCCGCCACATGCCGCCGCCTCGTCATCAAGGTCGGATCGGCCTTGCTCGTCGCGCCGGACGGGTCGGTGCGGCGCGCCTGGCTGGACAGCCTCGTCACCGAGATCGCCGAGCGCCGCGCGGCCGGGCAGCAGATCGCGGTCGTCTCCTCGGGCGCCATCGCGCTCGGCGCCCGCCGGCTCGGCCTTGCCAAGGGCGGGCGGGCGACGCTGGAGGACGCGCAGGCCGCCGCCGCCGTCGGCCAGATCGCATTGAGCCGCGTGTGGGCGGACCTGCTGGTCGGCCACGGCCTCACCGCCGCGCAGATGCTGGTGACGCTGGGCGATCTGGAGGACCGCCGCCGCTATCTCAATGCCTCCGCCACGCTCGACCGGCTGATCGGCCTCGGCGCGGTGCCGGTGGTCAACGAGAATGACAGCGTCGCCACCGAGGAGATCCGCTTCGGCGACAACGACCGGCTCGCCGCGCGCATCGGCCAGGCGGCGCGCGCCGACGCGGTGGTGCTGCTCTCCGATATCGACGGGCTCTACACCGCCAACCCGCAGAGCCACCCGGACGCCACGCTGATCCCGCTGGTCGAGAAAATCGACGCGCGCATCGCCGCCATGGCGGACGGCAAGTCCGCCTCCGGCATGGGCTCGGGCGGGATGATCTCCAAGCTGGAGGCGGCGCGGATCGCCACCGGCGCGGGCACCCACCTCGCCATCATCTCCGGGCGGGTCAACGCGCCGCTCGGCCACTGGCAGGAGACCGGCCGGGGCACGCTGTTCCACGCCTCCGCCCGGCGCGGCGCGCGCAAGGACTGGCTGGCCGGGCGGCTCACCGTCAAGGGCCACATCACCGTCGACGCGGGCGCGGCCGAAGCGCTGCGCAAGGGCCGCAGCCTGCTCCCCGCCGGCACCACCGCGAGCAGCGGCAGCTATGCGCGCGGCGACGTGATCGACATCGTCGGGCCGGACGGCGTCCGCATCGCGCGCGGCCTCGCCCAATATGACAGCCACGATGCCGAGCGCATCGTCGGCAAGCGCAGCGACCAGATCGCCCGCCTGCTCGGCGCCGCGCCGCGCGCCGCGCTCGTCCACCGCGACCATATGGTGCTGCTGTCGTGAGCCTGCTGGCGATCACCGGGGGCACCGGCTTCGTCGGCAAGGCCGTGCTGGAGCGGGCGGTCGCCGCCGGCCACCGCGTCCGCGCCCTCGCCCGCCGCCCGCAGCCTGATCGCGAGGGCATCGAGTGGGTCGCCGGATCGCTGGAGAACAGCCGCGCGCTCGATGCGCTGGTGCGCGGCAGCGACGCCGTGATCCACATCGCCGGGGTGGTCAACGCGCCCGACCGTGCCGGGTTCGAGGCCGGCAACGCCACCGGCACCGCCGCGCTGACCGAGGCGATGCTGCTGAGCGAGACGCGCCGGCTGGTCCACGTCTCCTCACTCGCCGCGCGCGAGCCGCAGCTTTCCGATTACGGCTGGTCCAAGGCGGAAGCCGAGCGTTTCGTCACCACCAGCGGGCTCGACTGGACGATGGTGCGCCCGCCCGCCATCTTTGGCCCCGGCGATGCCGAGCTGCTGGAGCTGTTCCAGATGGCGACCTACGGCGTCGTGCTGCTGCCGCCCGGCGGCCGGCTCTCGGTCATCCATGTCGACGATCTCGCGGCGCTGCTGGTGCGCCTCGCCGAGCCGGGCGCGGACAAATCGCAAGGCGCCACCTATGAGGTGGACGACGATCGCCCCACCGGCTGGACCCATGGCGAGTTCGCCCGTGCCATCGGTCACGCGGTCGGCCGCCCGAGGGTGCGCACCCTCGCCATGCCCAGCGCCCTCGTGCGGCTCGGCGCCCGCCTCGACCGCCGGCTGCGCGGCGACCGCGCGCGGCTGACGCCCGACCGGGCGGCCTATTTCTGCCACGAGGACTGGGTCGCCAACCCAACGCTCAAGCCGCCGTCCGCGCTCTGGACCCCCGCCATCGAGACCGAGCGCGGCCTCGCCGCCACCGCCGCCGCCTATCGGGAGAAGGGGTTGCTGCGGGGGTGAGGCGGCCCAGCCGTGCGGCGGGCACGGCACAGCCATTATCGAGAGCGAATCGCGCCGCTGGTAAAGCTTTCCCAACATATTGATGCGACAGGATCGGCTATGAGGTTGTCGGGGGATTTTATGCGCTGGGCTCGCGACCGGCTGGCAATCGTGCTGATCGGCCTCGCGGCATGGTGCGCGGCCGCTCCCGCCGGTGCCGCCTCGCTCCGCCTGAACGAGACCCTCTGCCACGCGGTGAGCGGCGTGGAGCAGAGCGACAGCAGCCTCTCCTCCCTCCGGTTCGCCTGCACCGGCACGCCGGCGGGCTATCAGCAGGGCAGCCTCTGGCTGCGCACCGAGCTGCGCCAGCCGAAACCCCGCAGCGACCTCGCGCTGATGGTCCATCAATCGCGCTTCGACCGGCTTGCCGTGGCCTTTTCCTACGCCGACGGCGCGGTGCGCTGGCAGGATGTCCGCCAGGGCGATTACGGATCGCGGTGGCGCGCGGGCGGGCAGATCGCGTTCGAAGCGCCCGAGCGCGCCGCGCCCCTCACGGCGGTGACGATGCGGTTCGACCGGCTCGCCGGCCACGAATTCGTGCACGCCCGCCTGCTCCCGATGGACGAGAGCAGCATGCAGTCGGCGGGGATGGCGGCCGCCGTCGGCGCCGTGCTCACCCTGCTGCTGGTCGGCGGCATCTACAGCCTGTCGCTCGCCGTCGCGGTGCGGCGGCAATATCTGGCATGGCAGGCCGCGTGGTCCGCCACCATGATCCTGTGGGGGGCGCTCTGGTCGCAGGTCCATCTCGCGCTGGTGCCGGGCATGGCGGGCACCGTCTCGGCGCAGACCTGCACCTTCCTCGCCTGCCTCGCCATCGCCCTCGCCACGGCCAGCGCGATGACCGCGCTCGACCGGAGCAACGTGCCGGCGTGGTTGCGGCGGGTCACATTGTGCCTGGGCGTGGCCATCGGCATCGCCGGCATCCCGCTGGCCCTGATGCGCAGCGGCAATCTCGGGCTTTTGTCGGACATTCTCGGCGTGGGGGTCCTCTGCACCCTGCTGGCGGTGGCGGTCTGCCTCGGCTGGGGCTGGCGGCGCGGCTCGCCCGAGGCGCGCGATCTGACCGCCGCCTGGGGCCTGCCGATGGCCGTGCTCGCCTTCATCAACATCGTCGACGTGGATGAGCGTTTCTGGGGCGGCGGGTCGAAGCTGCTGGTGCTGGTCGCCGCGACCTGGCAGGCGCTGTGGCTCGCGGCGGCCGCCACCCGCCGGCTGGCGCATCTGCGCATCGAGCGCGATCGCGCCCGCGCGGCGGAAGCGCAGGCGCGCGAGCTGGCCCGGCGCGATCCGCTCACCGGGCTGCCCAACCGGCGCGGCTTCATGGAAGGCATGGCGCCGCTGCTGGAGCGGGCGCGGGCGGACGATCTGCCCGTGGCCCTGCTGCTCGTCGATATCGACCGCTTCAAGTCGGTCAACGACGTGTATGGCCACGAGGCCGGCGACGCCGTGCTGTGCCGGATCGCGCACCAGCTCGCGCGGTGGGAAAGCCCGGCTTGCGTCGTCGCCCGCCTTGGCGGCGAGGAGTTCGGTTTGCTGACGGTGGGCATGGCCGGGGGCGCGCTCGACCGGTTGGCCGGGGATATCTGCTGCGAAATCGCCGCCTGCGACCATAGCGATGCCGTGGGCGACCGGCGCGTGACGGCCAGCATCGGCGCGGCAGAACTGCCGCCGGGCCGCGATTTCCAGCATCTCTACGCCTTGGCCGACGAAGCGCTTTACGAAGCCAAGAACGCCGGCCGCAACCGGATCGCCCTGCGCCGGTCGGCAAGCGCGAGCGAGCACGCGCCCGATGGCTTCATCCCGAAAATCGCCGTGTCGCACTGAGCAGAAAAGTCGAGCGGCCAAGCTGCACCCATCGCGTCGCCCCGTCACTGTCCTACAGCGGCCCATATCTGGCATGCTTTCCGGATGGCAGGCCCTTCCCTCCGCATCGCCTCTGGCATGGCACCGGCCGTCTACCGCCCGGTCCCCCACCGTTTTCTTTTGCCTTCACCCCGCGACTTTCGTGACTTTCGACCGAAAAATGCGCTGTCACGACATTTTCGTTCGGCTTGCCCCATCGGACATCCCGTGCCGGCCGATCGCGGCGCGATCCGGCCGCATCTTTCCGGCGCCCGGCGCATTCATGCCCGAATCCCGCCTTATTCGCTTGCCATAGGCGCGGCGGAGGGAGCATTCCGCTGGAATCCCCATGAACCGGAAAGAAACAGCATGTCGGATCGCCAGGACGTTTTCGCGCAGGTCGCCGCGCAGATCGAGCCGTTCAACAAAAAGGGCGTCGCGCTTGCGGAGGGCACCACCTTCGCCGGCGACCTCGAATGGGACAGCCTGACCGTGATGGATTTCGTCGCGGCCGTCGAGGACGCGTTCGACATCATCATCACCATGAACATGCAGGCCGAGATCGAGACGGTCGGCCAGTTGGTCGACGCGGTCATCAAGCTGCGGGGGGAGGGCTGAGGACCATGGCCGATATGATTGAGCGCACCACCATGCGGGTCGCCACCGCCGAGAAGGATCTGCTCTCCAGGTTCGATCCGCTGATCGCCGAGCGCGAGGCGCTGCTCGCCACCGGCGTGCGCGATCCCTTCGCCATCGTCATGGATCAGGTGAAATCGCCGACGCTGGCGGTCATCAAGGGCAAGGACACCATCCTGCTCGGCACCTACAATTATATGGGCATGACCTTCGACCCGGACGTCATCAAGGCCGGCAAGGACGCGCTCGACAATTTCGGGTCCGGCACCACCGGCTCGCGCGTGCTCAACGGCACCTATCAGGGCCACAAGGAAGTCGAGGACGCGCTCAAGGAGTTTTACGGCACCCGGAGCGCCATGGTCTTCTCGACCGGCTATCAGGCCAATCTCGGCATGATTTCCACGCTCGCCGGCAAGGGCGACTACATCATTCTGGATGCCGACAGCCACGCCTCCATCTATGACGGCTGCGCGCTCGGCAATGCCGAGATCGTCCGCTTCCGCCACAACAGCGTCGAGGATCTCGACAAGCGCCTCGGCCGCCTGCCCGCAGAGGCGCAGAAGCTGGTGGTGCTGGAGGGCGTCTATTCGATGCTCGGCGACATCGCGCCGCTGCCGGAGATGGTCGCCGCCGTCCGCAAGCACCCCAATTGCATGATCCTCGTCGACGAGGCGCATGGCATGGGCTTCTTCGGCGCACACGGCCGGGGCGTCTATGAGGAGCTGGGCGTCGAGGATGAGATCGACTTCGTCGTCGGCACCTTCTCCAAGTCGGTCGGCACGGTCGGCGGCTTCTGCGTCTCCAACCACCCCAAGTTCGAGGTGATGCGCCTCGTCTGCCGGCCCTATGTGTTCACCGCCTCGCTGCCGCCAAGCGTGGTCGCCACCGCCGCCGCCTCCATCCGCAAGCTGATGCATGCCAGCGCCAAGCGCGCGCATCTGTGGGAGAACAGCAAGCGGCTGCACAAGGGCCTCATCGACCTGGGCTTCACGCTCGGCACGAAGGAGCCGCAGTCGGCGATCATCGCGGTCATCCTTACCGACCAGACGCAGGCGGTAGCGATGTGGCAGGCGCTGCTGGAACTGGGCCTCTACGTGAACATGGCGCGCCCGCCGGCAACCCCGGCCGGCACCTATCTGCTGCGCTGCTCGCTGTGCGCCGAGCATTCGAGCGAGCAGGTCGGCCAGATCCTCGCCATGTTCGAGCAGGCGGGGCGGATCACCGGCGCCATCCCCGCGTGACGCCGGCGGGGCGGAGCCCGGACCCGGCGGAGAGCCGGCTTCCCACCGCCCGCCCCTTCGTCTAGACTCGTCAGTCGACATGGCGGAACATGGCGAGAGCCTGGACGGGATAGCAGACGAAACGCCGCTCTGGCGGCGGCTGGTGCCGCTTGTGCTGGCGATCGTCTTCGCGCTGGCGCTCGGCCTGCTGGTCTATCTCGCCAATCACGCGTCCGATGCGCGCGAGCGCGCCGTCGCCCTCCAGCGCCACAGCTATGTGGTCATGCTCCAGGCCAAGACGGTGGAGGCCAAGGTCGGCAATGCCGAGGCGCTGCTCGCCCGCTACGTGGTAAGCCACGACGCCGCCGTCGGCCGCCAGTTCCAGGATGAATGGGCGACCGCGCAGCGCGAACTGACCGCGCTGGAGCGCTCCACCCGCAACAGCCCCCGTCAGGCCCAGGCCGTCGCCCGGCTGCGCGCCGCCATGGCCGAGCGCGGCGCGACGCTCACCGAGATCGCGCTGCGCGTACGCTACGATCAGGCGCTGGGCGCGCTCGGCCAGCTCGAAGCGACGCGCAAGGAAGCCTCCGTCCGCACCATCGCCCAGGAACTGGCGACAGTGGTGGCGTTGCAGGAACGCGAGCGCCAGCGGCACGATGCGCAGGTCGACCGCTCCGAATCGCGCATCGACCGGCTCAACGACAGCTACGGCATCGTCGGCCTCGGCCTGCTGATGGCGGTGCTCGTCGCGCTCTGGCTCGCCCACAGCGCACGCACCGAGCGCGTCTTTGCCCGCCGTCTCGCCCTCGCCGAGGCCGCGCGCGTCGATGATCTCGAAGTCGCCGTCGAGCAGCGCACCGAGCAGCTCCGCGACGCCAACGCCAAGCTCCAGCACGAGATGGAGGAGCGCCTCCATGCCGAGCAGAGCCTGCGCCAGCTCCAGAAGATGGAGGCGCTCGGCAAGCTGACCGGCGGCATCGCGCACGACTTCAACAACATGCTCGCAGTCGTCGTCGGCGGCATCGACGTAGCCCGCCGCCAGATCGGCAAGAACCCCGAGAAGGCGGCCGCGCATCTCGACAGCGCGATCGAAGGCGCCAACCACGCCGCCGCGCTGATCGAGCGGCTGCTCGCCTTCGCCCGCTCCGAGCCGCTGCGGCCGGACCGGATCGACCCCGATGCGCTGATCGTCCGCATGGAGGATCTGATCGCTCGCGCGATCGGCTCCGGCATCAAGGTCGAGCTGGATCTCGACGGGGGCGACTGGGCCGTCTGGGCCGACCGCGCGCAACTGGAGAGCGCGCTCATCAACATGGCGATCAATGCGCGCGACGCGATGGACGGGCGTGGCACGCTCACCATCGCGACCCGGCGCATGACCCTGCGCGAGCGCGAGATCGGCCAGTGCGCGGCGGGCGATCACGTCAGCCTCACCGTCACCGATACCGGCTGCGGCATGACGCCGGCCGTGCTGGAGCGCGTGTTCGAGCCGTTCTTCACCACCAAGGCGGTCGGCAAGGGCACCGGCCTCGGCCTCAGCCAGATCTTCGGGCTGGTGAGCCAGTGCCATGGTGCCGTCGACATCAAGTCCACACCCGGCGAGGGGACCAGCGTGCAACTGCTGCTGCCGCGCATGACCGCCACGCAGGCGGCCAGCGCGGCACCTTCGGAACCGGCGCCGCAGACGGAGTCCGCCGAAGCGACGCCGCTGCGGATCATGGTGGTCGAGGACGATCCGCGCGTGCTGCGCGCCACTCTCGCCGCGCTCGCCACGCTCGGCCATGCCGGCATCGCCTGCGATCATCCCGGCAAGGCGGCCGCTCTCCTCGCCGCCGATCCCGCTATCGCCCTCATCCTTTCGGATGTGCTGATGCCCGATATGTCCGGCCCGGAGATGGTCGCCGCGCTGGGCGAGGCGGTCGCGGATACGCCGGTCATCTTCGTCACCGGTTTCGCCGGCGACAAGGGCACTGCCGCGCAGCTCTCCGGCCATCCGCTGCTGCGCAAGCCATTCACCGTGGCCCAGCTCGCCGCCGCCATCGACAAGGCCGTGGCCCGCCCGCGCCGCCGCCGGCGCTCCTCCGCCGTCGCCTGAGACCCGCCGCGCCGCCGCCGCGTCTTACCCGAGGCAGCCGCGCCGGGCGCATTTCAAAGGTTGCGGGCACCGCGCAACCACCTTACGGGCTAGGCGTTCACACGCCGGGAGCGGTCACACGACCCTGGGCACGCTGCTGGCGAGCGCCCACCCGCGATCCGGAACCGGGCAAGGGAAGCGCGCGCAACAGGCCATGTTCACCGCTCTGGACCGATATATGGCGCGGCTCATCGCCGTGCCGCTGCTCGCCAGCCTGGTGATTGCCGCCATGCTGCTGGTGCTGGACCGGATGCAGCGCCTGTTCGTCTTCGTCGCCACCGAGGGCGGGCCGGTCAGCGTCGTCTGGCGGATGCTCGCCAATCTGCTGCCCGAATATCTCGGCCTCGGCATCCCCATCGGCTTGATGCTCGGCGTCCTCCTCGCCTTCCGCCGCCTCGCCCTCTCCTCGGAGCTGGACATATTGCGCGCCGTCGGCCTCTCTTACACGCGACTGCTCAAGGTGCCCTTTCTCTTCGCCATCGCGCTGGCCGCGCTCAATCTGGTGATCGTCGGCTTCATCCAGCCGCACAGCAAATATGCCTATGAGCGGCTGCGCTTCGAACTGCGCTCCAGCGCGCTCGGCGTGTCGATCAAGGTCGGCGAATTCAACAATCTCGGCCGCGATTTCACCATCCGTATCGAGCAGAGCGCCGACGAGGGCCGTCGCCTCTCCGGCATCTTCGTGCGGATGGAGAGCAAGGGCGGCCAATCGCTGGCGGTGACGGCCTCGCACGGCCAGTTCCTCGCAACGGACGATCCGGACACCATCATTCTCCGCCTGTCCGATGGCGTTCTGGTCAATGACGCGCCCGGTTTCGAGACGCCGCGCATCCTCTCCTTCTCCAGCCACGACCTGCCGATCGACCTGCCCAAGATCGAGCGGTTCCGTAATCGCGAGGGCGATGTGGAGCTGAGCCTGCCCGAATTGTTCCGCACCGGTATGGCCAAGGATACCAAACCGCTCGACCGCGCCAAAGCGTGGTCCAATTTCAACTTCCGCGTGGTCGAGGTTGCGATGATGTTCCTGCTGCCGCTCGCGGCGGTCGCCTTCGCCATTCCGCCCAAGCGGTCGACTTCGGCGCTGGGCGTGTTTCTCTCGATCGTGTTCATCGTGACCTATCACAAGATCAACCAATATGCGGAGTCGGTCGGGGCGCTTGGCCGGGTCGATCCATTCCTGGCACTATGGGCCCCGTTCGGGCTGGTTAGCGCGCTGATCGCGTGGATGTATTATCAGACCGCCTATGTGCCTGGCGGCCAGCCGATCGGTGCGCTGGAGCGCCAGTTCGCAAAGGCGGCGGGACTGGTGATGCGCGCGGTCAGATGGGCCGGCGGGCGCCGCTTCGGCAAGCTGGAGGAGGCCTGAGCCATGCTGCTCAACTTCTTCCCCTCGCGCACCCTCGCCCTCTATCTCGGCAAGACCTTCCTGTGGCGCTGCTTCGCCATGCTCGCCATGCTGGTGCTGGTGCTCCAGATGCTCGACCTGCTGAGCCAGGCGGGCGATGTGCTGGCCTATCCGGGCAATGGCGATGGCGAGCTGTGGCGCTATGTCAGCTTGCGTGTACCGCAGATCGTCGCGCGCTTCCTGCCCTTTTCGGTGCTGCTCGGCACGCTTGTAACCCTCGCTACCCTGAACGCCAACAGCGAGGTGGTCGCGATGAAGGCAGGCGGCCTCTCTGCGCACCAGATCCTCGCGCCGCTGATGCTGGCCAGCATGGCGGTGGCGGTCATCAGCTTCGCCTTCAACGAGCGGGTGGTGGCGCGGGCAACGGCGACGCTTTCCGCCTGGGAGGCCGCCGATTTCGGCCCGATTCCCGATGACCGCGGCGTCAAGTCCAACATCTGGGTGCGCGACGGGGAGGACCTGATCCGCGCCGCCACCATCACCGGCGCCGGACCGACCGTGCGCCTGCACGATATCGAGCTTTACGACCGGCACGGCGACAAGCTGGTGCAGATCATCAACGCCAAGCAGGGCCGCCAGGTGGGCGATAGCTGGCAGCTGGAGCAGGTGCGGATCTTCGACGTGGTGCGCGGCTCCAGCCGGGACGCGGCGACACTCACCATCGGCAAGGGCATCCGGCCGGACCAGTTCACCCTCTCATCGGTGAATGCGGACGGCCTCTCCTTCACCGAACTGCGCGGGGCGATCGACGCACTGCGCGAATCGGGGCGGCCGGTCGCCGCGTTGGAAGGCTCGCTGTGGCACAAGATTTCCGGGCCGCTCGCCACGCTGCTGATGCCGCTGCTCGGCTCGGTGGCCGCGTTCGGCATTGCACGGTCAGGCAAGCTGTTCGTGCGCGCCGTGATCGGCATGGCACTCGGCTTCGCCTTCTTCGTGGCGGACAATTTCGCGCTATCGATGGGTAATCTCGGCGTTTATCCGCCGATTCTCGCCGCTTGGGCGCCGTTCCTGCTGTTCCTGCTGGTCGGCGAAACCGTGCTCATCACCACTGAGGAATAGCGGGCGGGGACCGCCTCATACGCCCCTCCCCGTTCATGTCGAGCGCTGTTCTTGGAGTCATCAGTGCTCCTGCGAAAGCAGGAGCACAAAAAATCCGATCAGGTCGAACGGAAAGAAACGGGGCGGGGCGGGGCAAAAAACCCCATCCCCCAATCACCCCACCCGCATCGTGCTCCGCGCGATCCGCGCCACCAGCGGCAGCATGCCGGCATGGTTAGAGCGCTGGTAGGTCGAGCCGGCGCCGAGATGCGCGGTCAGCCGCCGGTGCGCCTCGCCCAGCGAATGATAGGGCATACTGGGCAGCAGATGGTGCAGCGCGTGGTAGCGCAGGCCAACTGGCGCCCACAGGCCGGCAAGCGGCGCGGGCGGCGGCACGTTGACCGAATCGAGATACTGGCCGGTCACGGTCATCGGCTCACCCTCATTCTCCCAGAGATGCGCGACCAGCGTGCGGAGCTGGTTGAGGACCGCCACGGCGGAAAAGATCGCCACGCCGGTCAGCAGCGGCCGCCAGCCGAACAGCGGCACGCTGGCGATGAGCGCGAGCGCCCAGAAGAAAGCGCCCGTCTCCTGCCATGCCCAGCGGCGCTTCAGCTCGCCTTCCGGTGGGCGGCGGCGATAGGCGGGGTTGATCGTCAGTGCCGAATAGCGCGCGACGATCTCCCGCCGCAGCGCTGGAATGAGTACGCCGAGCGGCGTCAGCACCGCGAAGCGAACGATCAGCGCAACCGGCGCCAGCAACGCTGCGACAATGAACAAGGGCAATGTCCACGGCTTCATCAGCGCCAGTGGCAGATATTCGGGATCGTCCACCGTGCCGTAGCGCGTCTTGGCGTGATGCTGGGTGTGGACGCCCTCATACATGAAGGACGGGATGAGCAGCGGGATGCCGACCAGCATGTTCCACGCAAGGCGGAAGCCTCGCAGCGAGCCATTGCGGATATGGGTCAGCTCGTGGATGAAGCTGGCCGCGCGATACAGCGTCACCGCGGCGACGAGGCCGCCAAGCACGACCAGCCAGCCCTGGCTCGTCGTAATCGCCACCGCCAGCCCGGCATAGCCAAGCGCCGCTGAGCCGAGAAAATCCGGCCAGTAGATGGAAGGCTTGGCCTTGCCGAGGTCGCGCGTCAGGTCCACCGCCGCGCGCAGCATCGCGCTGTCGTCCGGCGTGGCGGCCAGCGCGGGGCGGGTCGGCACGTCCCGCGAGACGCCGCCGCTCATTGTCTTGTCCATTGCAGTCATGATCCTAGCCCTATGTGTGAAATGCGTGCAGATCGTGGCAGCAATATGATTTTGCCCCTGTTTCCGCCGGCTCGACCCCGCCAGCGGGTTGACAATCCACCCGCGAGATACGCAGTGCTGCGTCTCTTACCAACGGGCGCCATGAGCGGCGCGGGACAAGGGCACCACCGTGGCACAGGCTGATCTAGTGATCGCACCCGTCTCCGACAAGGCGGATCTCAAGGCATTCGTCGATCTGCCATGGGCGCTTTATGCGGACGATCCCAACTGGGTCCCGCCGCTTAAGACCGAGGTCTACAACCTGCTGAGGCCGGGTAAGAACCCGTTTCACGAGCATGCCGAGCATCAATATTTCCTCGCGCGGCGGGGCGAACAGGTGACGGGCCGCATCAGCGCGCATATCGACCGGCTCGCGCTCGCCATGTCGGCCGAGCAGGGCATGGGGCCGGGCACCGGCAATTTCGGCCTTTTCGAAGCGGCGGATGAGGAGAGCGCCGCAGCGCTCATCGCCGCCGCCGAGGACTGGCTGCGCGAGCATGGCATGAGGCGCGTGCTCGGACCGATCTCGCTCTCCATCTGGGAAGAGCCGGGCCTGCTCGTCCAGGGTTTCGACCATGCGCCAACGGTGATGATGGGCCATGGCAAACCAGCCTATCGCAGCTGGGTCGAGGCGGCGGGTTACGCGCCGGTCAAGGCGCTCAACACCTATGAGCTGGATATCACGCAGGACTTTCCCCCACTCATCCAGCGCATCATCCAGTCCGGCGAGCGCAACGAGCGCATCCGCATCCGCAAGGTGGACAAGGCCCGGTTCGACACGGAGGCCGCGATCATCCTCGCCATCCTAAACGATGCGTGGGGCAACAACTGGGGCTTCGTGCCGGTGACGGATCATGAGGTCGCCCATTTCGGCAAGCAGTTGAAGCCCATCGTGTTCGAGGATCTGATCCGTATCGCCGAACTGGACGGCGAGCCGGTTGCCTTCATGATGACGCTGCCGGACCTCAACGAGGCGCTCAAGCCCTTGAACGGCGCGCTCTATCCCTTCGGCTGGGCCAAGCTGCTGTGGTGGCTACGCAAGCCCCGCTGCCGCACCATGCGCGTGCCGCTGATGGGCGTCGTGCAGCGGTTGCAATCCTCCCGCCTCGCGAGCCAGCTCGCCTTCATGATGATCGAATATATCCGCCGCGACGCCACTGCCCATTATGGCGCCACGCGCGGCGAGATCGGCTGGGTGCTCGACGACAATCAGGGGATGAACGCCATCGCCGACGCCATCGAGAGCAAGATCAACAAGAGCTATCTGATTTTCGAGAAGGCGCTGGCCTGACTCTGCAACGGGGTCCTCCGGCCATTGACAAAATGCAGCCGCCACGGATGGTTACGCTTGCCCCACCCCGCGGCGACCGCGTAAAATATGGTCTCAGCAAGGAGTATCCCCCATGCTCAAGCGTCTGACGTCAGCTATCTTCGTCGCACCGCAGATCGACATCGACACCGTCGCGCGCGCGAAGGATGAAGGTGTGACACTGATCGTCAACAACCGGCCCGAGGGCGAATCGGCCGATCAGGTGCCCGGCGATCAGATCGAGGCGGCGGCGCAGGCGGCCGGCATGGATTATGTCGCGATCCCCGTGACGCACAGCGGCTTCGCACCTTGGCAGCTCGACGCATTCGACGAGGCAATAGCGGGCAACGCTGGCGGCAAGACGCTCTGCTACTGTCGCTCGGGCACGCGCAGCACGCTGCTCTGGGCACTCGCCCGCGCCCGCGCCGGCGACCAGCCGGACGAGATCGCGCGCACCGCCGCCGGTGCCGGCTACGACATATCGCCGATCGGTGAGATGATCCACGCGCTTGCCGCCGGCCGCGCGCGCTAATTCCTCCTGCCATCTCCAGCAGCGCCATCAAATGCCGGGACCAAACGCCTAGGCTCCCGCTTTCGCAGCAGCACGGCGGTTCATGCGCGAAACCAGCCTACCTTAACCCCTTCAGGGAAGAGGTTAGGGTGAGAGGCCGTACTCAGTGGCGGAAGTGCCGCATCCCGGTGAACACCATTGCGAGACCGGCCTCGTCGGCCGCCGCGATCACCTTGTCGTCATTGAGCGAGCCGCCCGGCTGGATCACCGCCGTAGCCCCCGCCTCGACCGCGGCAAGCAGTCCGTCCGGGAAGGGAAAGAACGCATCCGAGGCGACCGCGCTGCCGATGGTCCGCGGCTCGCTCCAACCGAAGCTCTCCGCCGCCTCGCGCGCCTTGATGGCGGCGATCCGCGCACTATCGCGGCGGTTCATCTGGCCCGCACCGATGCCCGCGCTTACCCCGTCCTTGGCATAGACGATGGCGTTGGACTTCACATGCTTGGCGATGGTCCAGGCGAACAGGCAGTCCGCCAGCTCGCGCTCGGTCGGCGCGCGCTTCGTCACCACCTTGAGGTCGGCGCGGGAAATGCGGCCATTGTCGCGCGACTGGACCAGCACGCCGCCGGCGATGGTTTTCATGTCCAGCCCCGGCCGCGCCGCATCGGGCAGGTCGCCGGTCAGCAGCAGGCGGAGGTTTTTCTTCTTCGCAAACACCGCCCTGGCGGCATCGTCGGCATCCGGCGCTGCGACCACCTCGGTGAAGATCTCGCTGATCGCTTCCGCCGTCGCGCCATCGAGCGGGCGGTTGACGGCGATGATGCCGCCGAACGCCGAAACGCTGTCGCACTCGAACGCGTTCTTGTAAGCCTCGATCAGCGTCTCGCCTGTCGCCACGCCGCACGGGTTGGCATGCTTGACGATGACCACGGTGGGCGGCCCGTCACGAAACTCGGCAACGAGACCGAGCGCGGCATCGGCGTCGTTCAGATTGTTGTAGCTCAGTTCCTTGCCCTGCACCTGCGTCGCCTGGCCGATGCCGCGCGTGCCGATTACGGCCGGCACATAGAGCGCGGCCGACTGGTGCGGATTCTCGCCGTAGCGCAGCGTATTGGCGAGGCGCAGCGGCACCGGCAGGCTGGCCGGGAACATCTCACCCTGATCCGCGAAGGCGAACCAGCTCGCGATCATCGCATCATATTCGGCGGTCGCGGCATAGGCCTTGGCGGCGCACAGGCGGCGGAACTCATAGCTGGTCGCACCGCCCTTGCTCTCCATCTCCGCGATGAGACGGGCATAATCGGCCGGGTCGGTGACGATCGTCACGCTGGCATGGTTCTTGGCCGCCGAGCGAACCATGGAGGGGCCGCCAATGTCGATATTCTCGATGATCTCGTCACGCTCGGCGCCGCGCGCCACGGTGGCCGCGAAGGGGTAAAGATTGACGACGACGAGGTCGATCGCGCCGATCTCATGCTCCCGCATCGCGGCGACATGCTCATCATTGTCACGCACCGCGAGCAGGCCGCCATGCACCTTGGGGTGCAGCGTCTTGACGCGGCCGTCCATCATTTCAGGAAAGCCCGTGAGGTCGGAAATGTCACGCACCTCAAGACCGGCCTCGCGCAGCGCCTTCGCCGTGCCGCCGGTCGAGACCAGCTCCACGCCATGGCGCGCCAGCACGGCGCCCAGCTCCGAAAGCCCAGTCTTGTCGGACACTGAGAGCAGTGCCCGCTTGATCGCTACGTCCGTCATGGGATGTCCTTCTGTTCTAACCGGATTTCTTGAGCAGCCAGCCGATGCTCGTGCCAGCCACGTCGGCCGTGCCGTTGACCACGAGCTGCTGCGTCGGGTGCGGCCGGCCTTCGCCGTCCACCCACAGGCTGTCCTCCACGCTGATCTCGCCCGCGCCGACGCGGAACTGCCAGAGCGCGCCGTTGGGCAGGCGCAGCAGCGCGCCCTGCCGGTCGGCGGTCAGTGTCGGCTCGATGTCGGCGCCGAGGTGGAAGCGGATGGCGAGCGGGCAGGCCACTGGCCGCCGGCGCCGTGCGGCGGGCAGCAGCACGTCCTCGCCACGCAGCTCGCGTCCCTCATGGTTCAGCATGAGGATGCGGCGATGCAGGAAGCCAAGGCGGCGCCCGTAGCCATCATGCGTCACATCGAGCCGGCTGCCCTGCTCCAGTTCGTGCCGCTCCAGCTCCACCTCACTCACGCCCTTGCCGAGCGAGCCATCGGGCAGCACGGCGGTGGAGTTGCTGTCGTCGAGCACCAATGTGCTGTGCGCGGCGGTGGTGCGCAGGCCATGGGCCAGCTCTGCCGGCAGGGAGGCGCCGGCCATCGCCGCGCCGCCGCAGTTGACGATGACGCGCACCGGCCCGTCACTCAATTCCATCGCAGCGGTGGAGGCGCAGCCGTTGCGGCCGAGCCGGGCGACCGGCGGTGGTGCTGCATCGAGCTGGATCACGGTCGTCCCGGCGGACAGACGCTGATAGCCCCAATCGCGCGCCTGCCGCAGCGGCCGGGTGCGCACGCCGGAGGCGGCGACGATGGCGGTAATATACGCCGGATCGACCGGTGCCCCGCCCTGCCAGCTTCCCGGCGCGCCGTCGCCGTGCAGGATGCCGAGCAGCGCCGCGACGATCCGCTCCAGACTGTCGGCAAGGAAGGCGGGCATATCCTCACGGCGCACAGCGTAGGTCGCGCGTAGCATCGAGAACAATGTAACGGCCTCGATCTGCTCCAGCGGCGAGCGGGAGATAAGGCCGCCATCGGCGTAGAAGGCACCTTCGACCGCGCGCCGAAGCCCGGCTTCCCCGAAGACACGGCGCGGCTCGCCTCCCGGCAGCAGCAGCCCCGCCGCGACAATCCCGGCCCAGGCGGTGACGCGCGCCAGCCCGGCCGGTGCCTTGTCCGCTCCCCGGTCGAGATGGCGGGCGGTGCGTGCGATGCTGTTCAGCACCAGGCTGCGATAGACGAGATCGCCGCTGGAAAGAATGAGCGGCGCATAGGCCGTCCAGTGCAGGATGCGCCACGCGGCGTTGTCGACCCGCCAGGCCGGCTCGCTCGGCGTCTCGGCATGCGCGTCCAGCCAGGCGCGCATCTGCGCTTCGGCCACCGGCACGGCATTGTCGCGCGTGGTCGCAGCGGCAAGGTCGCGCAGCCAGCGGAAGCCGTGGAGATAATCCGCGAACGCGTCCGGCACGGCAAGCTTGCGGTAATCAAGCCGGGCGACCGGCTGTTTCAGGCCGCGATGAAGGAAATAGCCCGCCCGCAGCGCCTTGCCGGCACGCGCGTCGCCGGGGATCGCATCCTCCGGCACCGCGAGCAGCTTGAGCGGATATTTACCCTTGAGCCGCATGGTGTGTAGCGGCGTCGCCCAGGTCATGCGGTAAAAATGATTGGCGAGCCGCTGGGTGAGCGAAATGCCCCGGTCGTCCGAGAGGCGGATCAGCCGCTTGCCGGGTTCGATCCCGTCCTCCTGGGGCGGCTCGGGCGCCGGCGTGGGGCGGGGGCGGCTGCTCATGATCCGCGCAATCCCCGGATATTGTCGGCATAGGCCGCCGGTCCGCCCCGGAAGGTCGCGGTGCCGGCCACCAGCACATCCGCACCAGCCGCAATGGCGCGCGGCGCCGTGTTCGCGTCGATGCCGCCATCAACCTCCAGCGCGATCTCGCGCCCGCTCTTGTCGATCGCCTTGCGCACCGCCTCGATCTTGCGGAGCTGGCTGTCGATGAAGCTCTGCCCGCCGAAGCCGGGGTTGACGCTCATCACCAGCACCAGATCGACCTCGTCGATCAGATAATCCAGCATCTTGGCCGGCGTGCCGGGGTTGAGCGAGACGCCCGCTTTCTTGCCGAGCGCCTTGATGCGCTGGATGGAGCGGTGGATATGCGGCCCCGCCTCGGGGTGGACGGTGAGAATATCCGCGCCTGCCTCGGCAAAGGCGTCGAGAAAGCCGTCGACCGGCGAGATCATCAGATGCACGTCGAGAGGCTTTTGCGTGTGCGGACGCAGCGCCTTCACCACCATGGGACCGATGGTGATGTTGGGCACGAAATGCCCGTCCATCACGTCGACATGAATCCAGTCCGCCCCGGCGGCGTCGACGGCGCGCACCTCTTCGCCGAGCCGCGCGAAGTCGGCCGAGAGGATGGAGGGCGCAATACGGACGGATGGCACCATTTGCGTCGCTTAGCCCTGCGCTTGCGCTGGCGCAACCGCCCGGCGGATAAAGTTGTGGATGGTTTGTCCGGACCGTTCAATCGGCCCCGGCACGGGCCAGCAGGGCGATGAAGAAACCGTCCAGTCCGCCCGCCTCCGCCAGCATGCCGGGCAGGGTGCGCATCCGCCCCGGCGCGGCCGGCGCGATACCGGCGGGGAGCAGCGCCGGGTCAATCGCGAGCGGCCGCACCTCGGCCCGCCGCGCCAGCACGGCGTCGATCTGCGCTTCACCCTCGGCCGGTTCCAGCGAGCAGGTGGCATAGACCAGCCGGCCGCCGGGGGCGAGCCAGCCCAGCGCATGGTCGAGCAAGGCAGCCTGGATCTCGGCCATTTCGGCAATCTGCCGCGCGCCCACGCGGTGGATCACGTCCGGATGGCGGCGGAAAATGCCGGTCGCCGTACAGGGTGCGTCGAGCAGGATGGCATCGGCGGGTGCATCCAGCTGCCAGTCCATCAGATCGGCACGGACGACCTCGGCGGCCAGCCCCGTCCGCGCGAGATTGGCGCGCAGCCGCTCAAGGCGGCGCTGCGACTGATCGACGGCGACCACGTCCCAGCCGGCCGCTGCCAGTTGCATCGTCTTGCCGCCCGGCGCGGCGCACAGGTCGAGCACGCGTCGCCCCGCGCCGGTACCGAGCAGCCGCGCCGGCAAGGAGGCGGCCAAATCCTGCACCCACCAGGCGCCCTCGGCAAAGCCGGGCAGCGCCGCCACCTCCGTATCGGCCGGTAGCCGCACATGGCCGGGCGCCAGCGAGACGCCGCCGAGCCGCTCGGCCCAGTCTGCCGTCTCCGCCGGATCGCGCAGGGCGAGGTCCAGCGGCGCGCGGCCGGCGTAGGCGCTGGCGGCCGCAGCCACCATCTCGGCACCCCATGCCTCGTCCCAGCGCCCGGCGACATCCTCTGGCAACGCGGGCGGCGTCGGCAGCACCGGCGCCTGCCGCAGCAGCGTGCCCAGCACGCCGTGGACGAGCTTGCGCGGGCCGCCGTCGACCAGCGGTAGCGCCGTCGCCACCACCGCATGCGGCGGTGTCTCAAGCAGCAGCGCCTGCGCGAGGCTCATGCGCAGCACCATTCGCGCCTTGGCGTCGTCCGGCAGGCGCTGACGGGTCGTCCCGTCGATCAGCGCATCGAGGTCCGGCAGATGGCGCAGAGTCTGCGCCGTGATGGAGTGAGCCAGCGCGCGGTCGGCAGGCAGCGCGATATCGCGCGTGGCCGTCGCCATCGCCTGCTCCAGCGGCTGGCCGCGCCGCAGCACACCGTCGAGCAGGCGCAGTGCCGCGCGCCGCGCAGGGAAGCCGGACGGCTCCGGCGCGGCGGAAGGAGGCGGCGATGCGCGGCGGTGGGTGCGCCTGTGGGTCCGATCAGTCATGATTGTCGTCCCATAGCAGCGATCCGCGCGATTGGGCGGCGGATTTCGCGGCGGTTGCAATGGCGCGCGACGGGCGCCATGGAGGATCCGCGCGCCGCAGCGCCAGCATGAGGACCACCCGCGCCATGGGGAAACGACCCGATCACGTCAAGCCGCCGGCCTATCTCTCCAAGAGTCCGCCGGTGCCCGCGCCTGACGAAGCGTCCCCGGCTCCCTCTGCCAGCCCCGATCCGCGCGAGCCGACCCGCTACGGCGATTGGGAGCATAAGGGCATTGCCGTCGACTTTTAAAGCGGTTGAACGCTTCATCCCTTTTTCGGCACATGTTTTTGCAAATGTCCCTTTTTGGAGCATATTTCGCATGCATTGCCGTCATCTTTGCGTCATATAGTAGACACACCGCTCCGCAAGAGGGCGGGATTGACGAGAATCGGGCGTGCTGTCTTAGGACGAGCTACGGTATGAAAATGGCCTGATGCTCCCACCATCCGGCTGCCCTCATACCCTCTTGTGATCCGGACTTCCCGCATTGACCGATTCCTATCGAACTTCTGCTTCGACCGGCCTTCCCACATCGGTCGACGACGGAGCGCCGGCCGGTCATCCCACACCGGTCGGCGAACCGTCTTTCGGCCCGGCCACTTCGCTCTCCATCCCGGCGGATGAGACCGGTACGGCCGGGTCGAGCGACACCGAGCAACCCGAACTTTTCCCGCATCTGCCCCAGTCCGGCGACGACATTGCCGCGCCGGACCGGCGGGTGCTGGAAGCGATCGGAGCGCTGGTGCTGGCCTGGGGTCGGCTGGAGCAGACCACTGCGGCGAAGCTGGCGACCATGCGCCAGGCCTTTGGCGACGTGCGCATCGTTGGCGGCCGGGCGCGCCCAACCATGCCGAAGCTGCTCGCCGAACTGCGCGCGCTTGTCGCCATGCGCGACCGGCATGACAAGCAGGTGCTCACCGTCATCTCGGAGATCGACGGCGCGTTGCAGCGCACCGCCCAGTTCCGCCTGCTCGTCGTCGACGGCGCGCAAAGCTGCGAGGACGATGCTGTAATCTGCCATGATCTCAAGAACAGCCCGCACCGCGTGACGCAAGCGGACCTCCAGCGCGAAACCGCGCAACTCAACCGCATCCGCAGCCAGATCGCCGCATTGTAGCGGCAGCACAGGATCCGGCGGCAAGCCTACCGCGCACGCCCGGCGGTCCGCAGATCATCTGCCCGCAGACCGCGCTCGCCCCTTACCCAATTGACCAAGTCAACGCTCCTGCGCTGACAGGAGCCGAGCGGTTGGGAGCCATAGCTGGTGCTGGGCTCCTGCCAGCGCAGGAGCACAATGCTTCAACTTGAACGGGCGACCTGCCAAATGACGCAATAAAGAGGCGAGCCTCCACTACCGTCACCCCCGGCTCGACCCGGAGCCTCGCTTGCTTATCCGTGGTCAAAAGCGCGCGAACGACGCGGCGGCCGCACATTTGTCCAGCTTCGCCCTCTTCGCATCCCGCACCCAAGTGCTGGAGCGGCTTCCCTCATCAGGCAGCGCGACCCCGGGTCGAGCCGGAGTGGGCGGGGAGGGTCATGGCTCCCATAGCGCCGAATCCACCACCCGCCTTAGAACGGAATCTCGTCGTCGTCGAAGCCGTCGTCGAATGCGCCGCCGCCAGACGGCCGCGCCGCGCCGCCGGGGCTGGCTGCGCGCCCACCGCCGAAGCCGCCGCCGCCGCCACGATCGTCGCCGCTCGATCCCCAGCTATCGCGCTCGCCGCCGCCGGCCCCGCCGCCGCCGTCGAGCATCGTCATCACCGCGCCGGGGCCGGAGAGCACCACCTCGGTCGAGTAGCGGTCCTGTCCGTTCTGGTCCTGCCATTTGCGGGTTTGCAGCGAGCCTTCGAGGTAGATCTTCTTGCCCTTGCGCAGATAGCGCTCGGCGATGCCGATCAGCCCTTCCGAGCGGATGACGACGCTGTGCCACTCGGTGCGCTCGCGCCGCTCGCCGCTGGCACGGTCGGTCCAGTTTTCGGAGGTGGCGACGCGCAGATTGCAGATGCGCCCGCCGTTCGAGAAGCTTTTGACTTCCGGGTCGGCACCGAGATTGCCGACCAGAATGACCTTGTTGACGCTGCCTGCCATGGGGCTCTCCGGGTATTGGGCGGTTGAACAGTCCGCCGCTTATAGGCCCAGCGCGGTCGCCGTCCAGAAAACTATGCCGGATGCGATGTAGGCGAGGACGAACAGGTAGCCGACCATGAACAGAGGCCAGCGCCAGCCGTTGGTCTCGCGCCGGGTGATGGCGATGGTGGAGATGCACTGCGGCGCGAACACGAACCAGGTGAGGAAGGCCAACGCGGTGGGCAGCGACCAGCGGCCGCGCAGCCGGTCGGCGAGGCTCTGGGCGGTCGCCTCCTCGTCATCGCCGGCGTCGATGGCATTGGCGGTGGCGAGCGCGGAGACCGCCACCTCCCGCGCTGCCATGGCCGGGATCAGCGCCAGCGAGATTTCATGGTTGAAGCCGATCGGCCGCAGCACCGGCTCCAGCACGCTCGCGATCCGCCCGGCCGCGCTGTAATCCACGGCGCGCAGGCCGCTGTCCGCCGGCGGCTTGGGGAAGGAGAGCAGCACCCACAGCAGGATGGTGGTGTAAAAGATGATCGTGCCGGCGCGCTTGAGGAAGATCAGTGCGCGCTGCCACAGGCCGATGAGCACGTCGCGCAGCAACGGCATCTGATATTTGGGCAGTTCCATGAGGAAGCTGCCACCACCGCCCTTGACCACGCCCAGCCGCAGCAGCACCGCGACGATGATCGCGCTGACGATACCCGCCACATAGAGGGCAAACAGCACCAGTCCCTGCAAGCCGATGCCGCCCCACACGTCGCGATTGGGGATGAACGCGCCGATGATGAGCGTATAGACCGGCAGCCGCGCCGAGCAGGTCATCAGCGGCGCGATGAGGATGGTGGTCAGCCGGTCCTTGGGGTCCGGAATAGTGCGGGTCGCCATGATGCCCGGCACCGCGCAAGCGAAGCTGGAGAGCAGCGGAATGAACGCCCGGCCCGAGAGCCCGGCGCGCGCCATCAGCCCGTCCATCAGGAAGGCGGCGCGCGTCATGTAGCCGGTCGCCTCCAGCATCAGGATGAAGAAGAACAGGATGAGGATCTGCGGCAGAAAGACGACGACCGAGCCGACGCCCGCGATCACGCCCTGGGTCAGCATGTCGGTGAGGAAGCCCGCCGGCAGCGTTTCCTCGATCAGCCCTTCGAGCGCCGCGAACGCCTCCTCGATCATCGCGATCGGCGCTTCCGACCAACTGAACACCGCCTGGAAGATCACGAACAGCAGCGCGAGCAGGATCAGCGGGCCGATAACCGGATGGAGTACCACGCGGTCGATCCGCGCAGTCAGCCGGCGGCTCGGCGTCTCCGAGACGATCGCACGCGCGGCGATGCGCCTCGCCTCGCGGCGCAGCGCCGCCTCGTCGCGGTCGGCATGCTCGATATGGACAGGCGCCGGCGCTGTATGCTCGGGCAGCGCCGCCGTGATTGCCGCACGCAGATGATCCAGGCCGCGCCGGCGCACGGCGACGGTGGGGATCACCGACACGCCGAGATCTTCCGCCAGCCGCTTCGCATCCAGTTCGAGTCCGTCGCGCGTCGCCAGATCGACCATGTTCAGCGCGACCACGCACGGCCGCCCGAGCGCGATTAGCTCCAGCGCAAAGCGCAGATGGTTATCGAGATTGGCGGCATCGACGACGATCACCAACACGTCCGGCGCTCGCTCGCCGCTCTGGTGGCCGAACACGGCGTTGCGCGTCACCACCTCGTCCGGGCTCTTGGGATCGAGGCTATAAGTGCCGGGCAGGTCGACTACGTCGATCGTCCGCCCGTCATCTAGGTCCATCTGGCCGATCTTGCGCTCGACGGTCACGCCCGGATAGTTGCCCACCTTCTGACGGGCGCCGGTCAGCGCATTGAACAAGGCGCTTTTGCCGGCATTGGGGTTGCCGACCAGTGCGATCAAAGCTGTGTGATCCATCAGGTCCGGCCCGCCGCTTCCCCGGACGCCCCATCGGTCCGCACGGTGATAGCGGCGGCATGGGCCGCGCGCATCGCAACGATCATCCGCCCGACACGGCAGGCATGCGCGCCACGCCCCGTCCAGCCGGCGCGGTGGAGCAGCTCGATACTGGCGCCCTCATCAAGGCCCAGCTCGCGCAGGCGTGCGCCGTCCGCTTCGGTCATCGCCGCCCAGTCGATACGGTCGACATAGGCCGGACGATTGGGGGCAAGGTGATCGAGGCGCAAATCATCGGCTTTCATTTGTGCGACTGATTATCAATAACACACGGACGAAACAAGCTCTCGCGTCACCGGCCGGGGTAGCGCAGCCGGCCCGCGAAGCGCGCCACGCTGAAATGCCGGTCGGCATTGGCAGCGAGCCGCGCCTTGGCCTTCTCGAACCGCATAATCCCCTCGATCCGCCGGGAGAGGAACGCGCGCGTCTCGGCATGATCCTCGCTCTCGTCGTTGACGAAGACGAGCAAGGTCGCGGCATAGACGGCACCGAGCGTGGCGCGCTTGGTGTAATGGTTGTAATCGACGGCGGTATCGCCCGCTGCCCGCCACATCGCATCGGCCGCGCGCCAGCCGAGCCACGCGGCGCGCTTGATGTGGCCGGGCATCGCCAGGACCGCCTGCGCGCGCCGCAGCGCCTCGCGGTGGGGCGCAAGAATAGCCAGCCGCGCCTCGACCAGCGCCGTGATCCGTTCGCGGATCTTCATGGCGGCAAGCTGCGTGGGGGGGACGCGCTCCAGCATCGCAACATCGACGCTGGCGAACCAGGCGTCGATCATCGTCATAGCGCCGCCGTCGAACGCCAGTTCGGTGATGTCGCGATCGACCCCGGCCTGATCGGCGGCCAGCGCCACCGCGCCTTTGGACCAGCCGTCGAACGCGGCATTGGCGGCGACCAGCGGCGCGAGGCGCAGGCGCAGATCGTCGAGCGTTTCATCGTCCCGTAGGCCGGTGGGGGAGGTGGGCGGTGCGATCATGCTCACTGCTCTAGCCGATCGGCGCCCGGCTGTGGAGCGGCATTGCGCGCCGGCAGGCGAATCACCACCAGCGCCGCCGCGATGATCGCCGCGCCGACCAGATCGAGCGGCGACAGCATCTCCCCAAAGGCGAGCCAGCCGATCAGCGCCGCCACCGCCGGCTGGATCAGCAGCGCCAGTCCGACGACGAGCGGGGAGAAATGGACGATGGCATAGACCATCAACCCCTGCCCCAATATCTGGCTGGTGAAGGCGAGCATCGCCACCGTCGACCAATCGCCGGGGATCAGCCGCTCGCCGGCCAGACTCGCGTAGAGCAGCAGGAATGGCGCGCTCACCAGCGTCGAGAGCGCCAGCACGCTCCAGCTCGGCAGGCTGCGCCGCGCCGACTGGACCGCGAGCAAATAGCCCACATAGAGGAAGCCGGCGAGCACACAGAGCAGGTCGCCCACCAGATTGGCGCCGGACAGCTCGTAGCTGCCGCCCATCAGGATCAGCGCGCCGATCATCGCCAGCCCCAGCGCGAGCCACTGCACGCGCGTGGGCCAGATGCGGGTCAGCACAATGCCGGCCAGCGGCAGAATCAGACTGGAGCAGTTGCCGAACAGCGTCGCATTGGCCAATTTGGTCCGCAGGATGCCAAGATGCCAGCTCGCCACGTCCGTCGCGAAGAAGATGCCGCCGATGACGATCACCGCCAGCACCGCGCGCGGCGGCGGCGTGATTCGCGGTGCCTCGCGCGCGGCGAGCAGCAACAGCACCGGCAGCGCGAGCGCCATGCGCCAGAAGCCGGTGGCGATCGGGCCGGTATCGGCCACACGCACAAACCACGGCCCTGCCGCCAGCAGCACATTGGCGGCGACTAAAGCCGGGAAAGCGAGGGCAGGAAGATTTCCTTGCGCCTCGCGCCCGCCAGGGGCGGTTGAACTCGACATGGCGGCGCCCTAGCTGATGCGCACCAACAAGTCCCGTTTCAAAATGAAATTAAAGTGGGAGTCCTCAATGACCAGCCTGTTCGATCCTCTTGCCGCCGGCGCGCTCGCCCTGCCCAACCGCATCCTGATGGCACCGCTCACCCGCGCGCGCGGCACCAGAGGACATGTGCCGACGCCGCGCATGGTTGAGTATTACCGCCAGCGCGCCGGCGCCGGCCTCATCATCAGCGAGGCATCGCCGATCAGCGTGGAGGGCGCCGGCTGGCCCTATTCGCCCGGCTTCTGGACGGAGGAGCAGGTCGCGGCGTGGCGGCCGGTCACGCAGGCGGTGCATGAAGCGGGCGGACGCATTGTCGCACAGCTCTGGCATATGGGGCGCGTGGTGCATCCCGCCATGTCCGGCAGCCAGCCGGTCTCCGCCAGCGCCACCACTGCGCCGGGCGAGGGCCATACCTACGAGGGCAAGCAGCCCTATGTCGAGGCGCGCGCGCTGCGGCTGGACGAAATCCCCGGCCTGCTCGCCGACTATGCGACGGCAGCGCGCAACGCGATCCGCGCCGGGTTCGACGGCGTCCAGATCCACGCCGCCAACGGCTATCTCATCGACCAGTTCCTGCGCGATTCGACCAATCACCGCACCGATGCTTATGGCGGCTCCATCGAGAACCGCGCCCGGCTGCTGCTGGAGGTCACGCGTGCCGTGGCAGACGCGGCCGGCGCGGACCGCACCTCGGTGCGCCTTTCGCCCAACGGCGAGGTGAACGGCGTGGTCGACAGCGACCCGGAAGCGCTGTTCACCTACGCCGCGCGCGAACTGGACAAGATCGGCATCGCCTTCCTCGAACTGCGCGAGGCGCGGGTGAGCGGCACCTTCCTCGGTAGCGCGCAGCCTCCGGTCTCACCGGTCATCCGCCGCGCCTTCAAGGGTGTGCTCGTGCTCAACGGCGATTACACGCCAGAGGAAGCCGCCGAGGCGGTGGCAGCCGGCAAGGCGGACGCGATCAGCTTCGGCCGCCCGTTCATCGCCAATCCCGACCTGCCCGAGCGCATCCGCCACGGCTTCCCGCTCGCCCAGCCCGGCGCCATGGCAAGCTGGTACTCGCAGGGCGACGAGGGCTATGTCGATTATCCGCGCTACGACGCAGCGGCAGCCTGACGATCTCGCGCATCGCTGCCTGACCGGATGGCGACGGGCGCTCCGTCGCCATCCGCCCGCGCGAGCTTCTGCACCAGCCGGTTGAACAGCGTCACGCCCCGATCATGGCTGGTCGGCATGATGCGCGGGTCTGGCGTCATGTCGATGACCCGCTGCTGCGCCTCGATCATCACCTTGTCCTCGCCGAAGGCAACGCCGGCAAGCTGCATCATGCCGTCTCGTATCGCCTCGTCGCCATGGCGCCGGTGCGGTCCCCAGGAGAAGAAATAGCGCGATGTCCTGTCGGTCAGCGGCGTGACGGCCTGGCTGGTGAAATTGAGCCCGGCGATGGCCGCATCCCGCTCCGGCGGCGCATGGTTCAGCGCCTGCGCGGTCCCGGCGGGATAATTGCCGCTCCACATGAGCAGGATGCCGGGCACGAGGAAATCGTAGCTCTGCCAGCTATCCACAGGCACGTCCGACTTGCGGTTGCTCGCGCCATAGGTGTTGGCGATCCAGCGCTGCACCCGCACGCCGCGCTCCAGCGGAATGATCGTCGGCTGCGTCTGCGCGAATTGCGGGCCAGCACCGAAGCTGTTGGCGTGAACATAGCTCAAATGGCTGAAATCAAGCAGATTATCGTTGATGAGCCGTGCCTCGGCCGCATAATCGAGCTGGCCGTGGCCGAGGATATAGTCGGGGTCGTCATAGCCGACCGCAGGCGGCACCAGCACCGGATCGGCCAGCGCCGCGTCGCCCATCCACACCCAGACCCAGCTATGCCGCTCGATCACGGCATAATGCCGCACGCGCGCATTGGCCGGAATGATCTCCTGCCCCGGTATTTCCGCCACCACACCATCCGGGTCGAACAGCAGGCCATGATACATGCAGCGCAGCCGTTCCCCCTCGCAACGGCCGAGCGAGAGCGGCGCGAGGCGGTGGACGCAGCGGTCCTCCAGCGCATACAGCGTGCCGCCAGCCGTGCGCCAGATCACGATCGGTTCGCCCAATATCGTGATTGCAAAGGTTTTTTCTGGCGTCAGGTCCTGCGCCCAGGAAGCGACATACCAGGCATTGCGGACATAGCCGTTGACGGACGACATGGCAGGCCTCCTTCATCCTCTCCTGCCGCCCATGTTGACTTAACAGTGTTAAATAGTCAATCCAGTACGTCATGGCCCCTCGCCCTCATATCCAACTCGACCGCGACCGGCTGATCGCCGCCGCCTTCGATCTGCTGGAGGAAGAAGGGCTCGACGGGCTGAGCATGCGCCGCCTCGCCGCCCGGCTCGATGTGCAGGCGCCCGCGCTCTACTGGCATGTGGGCGACAAGGCTGAGTTGCTCGGCCTGATGGCACGGGATATTTATGCGCCCGCCTATCGCGTCGCACCGGATGCGGTCGACTGGCGCGCCTGGCTGCTGACTTTCGGCCGGGCGCTACGGGCCGCCTTCGCGCGCCATCGCGACGGTGCGCGGCTCTGCGCCATCGCGCAGGCACCGCGCGAGCGGGCCATCGCCGATCATGCCCGGCAGATCGCGGCGCCGCTCGTCAGGCTGGGGCTCGATCAGCCGCGCGCGCTCTCCTGCGTCGCGTCGGTCATTTCCTTCGCGCTCGGCTGGGCGAGCTTCGAGGCCAACGGCCCGATGCATGATTATCTCGATGAGATGCTGAGTTTCGACCAGAGCTTCGAGACCGGCCTCGCCGCGCTGGTCAGCGGCTTTCCCGACGTCTGATCCGATCAGCCGCCAACGCTGGTCTCCCAGCCTTCCGAATCGAGGAAGCGCGCGATCCGCCGGCCGGGCAACTCCGTGGGCGGCCGGACCAAGACAATGCCATTGACCGTGCGCGCTTCATAGAACACGTCGAGATCCAGTTCTACACTGCCAGCCGGATGGCCCTCCGCCGCCGGATGCAGCGCGAGCGTGGTTCCGCCGGTGTCGAACTCGCTCCTGTCCGGCGCGGCGAATTTGAGTGGGAGCTTGAGGCTGTCGCGATGGAAGGCGACCGCCCGCTCCATATCCGCAACGAATTTGATGACAGAACGCAATTTCATGGCCTGCCCCCCACCGGGATGGAGCGGCAGACGATCACGGCGGGTGCGGGCGCGACAATCATGCCGCCTCGCGCCGCCGAACCGCGTCAATCGCGGAAGTGGCTCGCAATCTCCAGCATGCGGATCGCCGCCTTGGCCGCCTCGCCGCCCTTGTCCTTCTGCGCCGGGTCGGCACGCACCTGTGCCTGCGCCTCGTTCTCCACGGTGAGGATGCCGTTGCCGATGGCGATGCCGTCCATCGAAAGCGCCATCAGCCCGCGCGCGCTCTCGTTCGAGACGATCTCGAAATGGTAGGTCTCGCCGCGAATCACCACGCCGATGGCGACGAAACCGTCATAGCGCCCGCTCTCGGCCGCCATGGCGACGGCGCCGGGCACTTCCAGCGCGCCGGGCACGGTCAGCACCTCATGATGATGCCCCGCTTCCTCCAGCGCAGCCTTGGCGCCGGCGATGAGCTGGTCGTTCAGATGCTCGTAGAAGCGCGCCTCGACGATGAGAAACCTGGCCATGACTATCCTTTCGAAACAAGCCGCTACGCGAGCGCCGCGCCGGCGATGAGAGTGAGCGTGCCCGCCGTCACCAGCAGGCCACCGGTGATCCGGCGCCGGTCGAGCCGTTCCTTGAGCATCACGGCGCCGATCACAAGCCCGATCAGCACACTGGTCTCGCGCAGCGCCGCCACCGCGCCCACCGGCGCCATGCCCAGCGCGAACAGAGCGGGCGCGAAGGCGAGTAGCGAGAGCACCCCGGCGGAAAGGCCCGGCCGCACATCGCGCGCCAGCAATGCCGCTGTCCGCCGGCCGCTGCGGATCAGCAGCATCAGCGGAATCGGCACGCCGCAGATCAGGTAGAACCACGCAATGAAGGTCAGCGCATCCGGCGCCGCGCGCACGCCCTTGGCATCGACCAGCGTGTAGCAGGTGGTGAGCAGTCCGGTCGCACAGGCCGCCGCCAGCCCCGCCGGCGAGAGCGCGCGGCTGCGGGCGAGCGCGAGGATGCCGGCGCTGATGATCGCGATGCCCGCCAGCGCCACCTCGTCCAGCCGGTCGCCCAGCACCACGATGCCGAGCAGCGCGGTGAAGATCGGCGTGAAACCCCGCGCGATCGGGTAAGCGGCGGTGAAGTCGCTCACCGTGTAGGACCAGGAGAGGATGAGCTGGTAGAGTGCATGCACCGCTACCGCCGCGCCGATCCAGAGCCACAGGTCGGCCGGCGGCAGCCCGATCCACAGCGCGAAGGGCAGCGCCGTAGCCAGCTCGCACAGCCGGATCCACGCCATCACCGCCAGCTTGTCGTCGCCGGACTTGAGTGTGGCGTGCGCGAAGGCGGAGGTGACGGCGGAAAACAAGGCGAGCGCCAGACCCGCCGCCAGCGTGTTCGTCACGCTCGCGACAGCTCGACATTCAACGCATGCCGGCTTGCACAGGACGCTCCCGCTCGCCTCCGGTGCGCACATACTTCCAATATGCTGCGCTCCGGGTCGCAGAAAAACGCCACGTCCGGCACGGCCTGATCTGACGCGCGATCCATCTAGGCTTCGGTAATCGGCCGCTCGCCGACGACCGCGAGGTCATAGCCGTCGAGCGCGATGAGATTGTGGTGGCTGTTGGTCAGCAGGATCATGTCGTGCACGCCCAGTTCGGAGAGGATCTGCGCGCCTGCGCCATAATCGCGCAGTTCCTCCAGCATCCGCGCGGGGCCGCCCTCGCCGCCACTCTCGCCGCCGCCGTTGCGGGCGCGGATCATGCGGCTGTAGCGGTCCTTCTCCGGCCGGTTGATGAGCACGATGATGCCCGCGCCTTCCTCCGCGATGATCTCCATCGAGCGGGCAAGCAACCGCGCGCGCGACCCTTCCTCACCGAAAATGTCGGAGAAGATGGAGACCTGGTGCATCCGCACCAGCGTCGGCACATCGGGCGCGACATGGCCTTTGATGAGCGCGATCTGCTCGGACTGGGTGGCGCGGTTGAAGAAGCTCACCGTACGCCACTCGCCGCCCCAGCGGCTGCGGAAGGTCGCCGCCGCGCGCCGCTCGATCATATGGTCGTTGCGGCGGCGATAGGCGATCAGGTCGCGGATCGTGCCGATCTTGAGCTTGTGCTTCTGCGCGAACAGGATGAGGTCGTCGAGCCGCGCCATGCTCCCGTCATCCTTCATGATCTCGCAGATCACGCCGGAGGGGTTGAGCCCAGCGAGCCGCGCCACGTCCACCGCTGCCTCGGTATGGCCGGCGCGCACCAGCACGCCGCCGTCGCGCGCGACGAGCGGGAACAGGTGGCCCGGCGTCACGATGTCCTCCGGGCCTTTCGCGGCGTCGATGGCGACGGCGACGGTGCGGGCGCGGTCGGCAGCGGAGATGCCGGTCGTCACCCCGTCCCGCGCCTCGATCGAGACTGTGAAGGCGGTCTCGTGCCGGGTGCCGTTGTTGGCGCTCATCAGGTTGAGGCCGAGCTGGTCGACGCGCGCCTGCGCGAGCGCGAGGCAGATCAACCCGCGCCCATGCATCGCCATGAAGTTGATCGCATCCGGCGTCGCCATCTGCGCGGGAATGACGAGGTCGCCCTCATTCTCGCGGTCCTCGTCGTCGACGAGGATGAACATGCGGCCGTTGCGCGCCTCGTTGATGATCTCCTCCGCGCCGGCCAGCGCGGTGCCGTGTTCGCGCGCGGCGAGATAGGCCTCCAGCTTGCCGAGCGTCTCCGCCGTGGGGTTCCAGTCCGGCTCGTCGAGCCGGCGCAGGCTGTTGGCGTGGAGCCCGGCGGCGCGGGCGAGGCCGGAGCGCGAGAGCGTGCCCTCGCGTACCAGCCGGCGGACGTTGTCGATCAGTTCGCTACTCATGATTAGCGGGCTATCACATCCTGATGTGATCCGCCAAGCCGGATTTTCACATCAGCGCGGCATGATCTCGCATGCGATGCAGATAGCGGGCCAACACGTCGATCTCCAGATTGACCGGCTGCCCTGCCGCGAGCGCGCCCAGCGTCGTCACATCCCATGTATGCGGGATGATGTTGAGGCCGAAAGTCGTGCCATCCGCCCCGTCCGCCACCGTGTTGACCGTCAGCGAGACGCCGTCGAGCGTGATCGAGCCCTTGGCCGCCACATGGGCTGCGAGGTCGGCGGGCAGGCGGATCTCGACCCGGTGCGAATCGCCTTCCGGCGTCACTGCGACCACCTCGCCAATGCCGTCGACATGGCCGGTGACGATATGGCCGCCCAGCTCGTCGCCCACCTTGAGCGCGCGTTCGAGGTTGAGCCTGCGCCCCACCGACCAGGCGCCCTGCGCGGTGCGCGAGACAGTCTCGGCCGAGAGGTCGACCGCGAACCAGTCCGGCCCCTTGTCGACCACCGTCAGGCACACACCCGAGCAGGCGATGGAGGCGCCGATCGCCACCGTGGCCATGTCGTAATGGCAGCCAATGACGAGGCGCAAGTCGCCGCGCTGCTCCGCCGTGCGGATGGTGCCGATGTCGGAGACGATGCCGGTGAACATGGGGCCTGCCTCTAATCCGCCCGCGTCCGCTCGTAAACCTCCAGCCGGTCGGGCGCGAAGGTCCGCGCGTCGGTCAGGCGCCAGCGGTCGTGCGCATCGGGCAGGTCGAACAGGCCGATATCGGCGAGGCTCGCCAGCCCGCCGCCGATCAGGATCGGCGCGCGGTAGAGCAGCAGCCGGTCGACCAGATCCTTGGCAAGGAAGCTCGCCGCCGTGCGCGCCCCGCCCTCGATCAGCAGATGATCGCCGGGCAATCCGGCAATGTCGGCGGGGGTCTGGATCGCCAGCCACCCGTCCGGCGCGGCGCCGCTCTGGCTCAGCACGCAGCGCTGGGGCGCGCGGCCGCCCAGCCCCGCCAGCCGCACGTCGAGGCGCGGATGATCCGCCGCCAACGTGCCGCGCCCGATCAGGATCAGTTCGTGGCGCGCCCGCTCCAGATGGGCATGGGCGCGCGCGGCGCTCCCGGTGATCCAGCGGCTGGTGCCGTCCGCCAGCGCGATGCAGCCGTCGAGCGACATGGCGATCTTGAGCGTGACGGACGGCCGCCGCCACGCCCGCCGCGCGAGGAATCCCGCCATGGCGGCGCGGGCCTCATCCGCCAGCAGCCCGGTCTCGACCGCGATGCCGGCCTGCCTCAGCCGCGTGATACCGGCACCGTCGGTGCGCGGGTCCGGGTCCGCCATCGCGATCACCGCGCGCGCGATGCCGGCGGCAATGAGCAGATCGGCGCAGCAGGGACCGCGTGTCGATTCGTGCGCGCAGGGTTCCAGCGTGACATAGGCGGTGCCGCCCCGCGCCCGCTCGCCGGCCGGCGCCAGCGCCATCGCTTCGGCATGGGGACGGCCGTCCGGCTGGGTCCAGCCGCGTCCGGCGACACGCCCTTGCGCATCGAGCAGGATGCAGCCGACATTGGGATTGGGCGCGGTGCGGCCCCGGCCACGCTGGGAGAGGGCGATGGCGGCGGCCATCCAGGCCGTGTCGTTCGCCAACTCAGTCGGCCGTCGCGCCGCCGGCAGCCTCGCGTGCCTCGGCGGCGGCGAGGCGCTCCTGCAAGCGCTTGTGGATCGCCGCAAGCACCGCCTTGCGCTGCGCCTCGCTGCGCGCTGCCTCCTCGCGATACTCGATGCCGAATGTGTCCGCCAGCTTCTGGTATGTACCCTGCTTCTTCGCCAGACTGGCTTCATAGGCGTCGAGATCGGTAATCTGTTTGCGGATGATGTCGCTATCCTTGCGGTCCGCCATCCAGCTCTCGACATAAGTGATCTCGCGCGGCTGCTCCGGAATGCGCGAATCGAGCGCGAAGCCCCACAGCATCAGGCCCGTCAGCGCGGCGGAGAGCGCGAGCAACGTCCAGCGATGCGGCCGGTCGGGCGAGAACATCTCGCGCAGATCGGCAAACGCGCTCCTTGGCGAAACCGGGCGGGGAAAAATCGGCATGGCGCCAACATAGGCGCCCGCAGCGGCGTTGCAAAGCGGCGACGGGTGCGACAGTGCCAGAGCCGCGCTTCAGCGGCCGGACATCCCTTCCGCCGCCCTGCGCAACCGCTCGACGGCGCGCTCACGGCCAATCAGCGGCAGCAGCGCCGCCATGTCCGGCCCATGGTCGAGGCCGGTGAGCGCCTGCCGCAGCGGGAGGAACAGCGCCTTGCCCTTGCGCCCGGCCCGCTCCTTGAGCGCCGTGGTGAGTGCGTGCCACGGATCGCCGGCAAAATCGGCTTCCCCCACCAGTTCCGCCGCCAGTGCGAGATAGGCGCGATCCGCCTCGTCCATCGCCAGCGGATGGATCGTGCCGGAAAGCACGGGCAACCACGCGGCCGCCTCGCCCACCGTCGCGAGGTTGGGGCGGATCACATCCCATTCGGCCGGGCCAATCCCCTGCGGCAGCCGCCCGGCGACCGTCGCATAGGCAAGCTGATGCACGATCTTCTGATTGAGCGCCGCCAGCTCCTCATCGGCGAAACGCGCCGGTGCCCGGCCGAAATGCGCGAAGTCGAACCGCTCGATCAGCGGCGCCATATCCGTCACCGGCTCGACCGGATCGCTCGTCCCCAGCCGCGCCAGCAGCGCATGCACCGCGATCGGCTCCAGCCCGGCCTCGCGGAATGCCGCCACGCCGAGCGAGCCGAGCCGCTTGGAAAGCTTGCCCTCGGCGCCGACGAGCAGCGCGGTATGGGCCAGCGTCGGGGCCTCCGCACCCAACGCCGCGAACATCTGGAGCTGCGCCGCCGTGTTGGAGACATGGTCCTCGCCGCGCACGATATGCGTCACGCCCATGTCGATATCGTCGATCACCGAGGGCAGCATGTAGAGCCAGCTTCCGTCCGCCCGGCGAATCACCGGATCGGAGAGCAGGCGGGGGTCGAAATGCTGCTCTCCGCGCACCAGGTCGGTCCATGCGATCGGCGCCTCATGATCGAGCTTGAAGCGCCAGTGCGGCGGGCGCCCCTCCGCCTCAAAGGCGGCAATCTGGTCGGTGGTAAGGCTCAGCGCCGCACGATCATAAACCGGCGGCAGCCCGCGCCCGAGCAGCACCTTGCGCCGCAGGTCCAGTTCCTGCGCGGTCTCGTAGCAGGGATAGACGCGCCCCGCCTCCCGCAGCGCCGCGAACCGCGCCTCGTAGAGCGCGAAGCGCTGCGACTGGCGGACCTCGCCCTCCATCGTCAGCCCAAGCCAGGCGAGATCGGCACGGATGCCCTCAACGAAGCGCTCCTGCGAGCGCTCGCCATCGGTATCGTCGATGCGCAGCCGGCAGATGCCGCCATTGTGCCGCGCCCACAGCCAGTTGTGCAGGGCGGTGCGGATGTTGCCGACATGCAGATCGCCGGTGGGCGACGGCGCGAAGCGGGTGACGACGGTCATGAGTGGCTAACCCGTCCTGAAGGCGTTGGTGATGGGATAGCGCCGGTCGCGCCCGAAATTGCGGCGCCCCAGCTTCACGCCCGGCGGGGCCTGACGGCGCTTATATTCGGCGACATAGAGCAGCCGCTCGATGCGGGCGACCGTCTCGCGCTCGAAGCCCATGGCGACGAGCTGATCGACCGATTTCTCCTGCTCGACAAGGCCGTAGAGGATCGGATCGAGCACCTCATAAGGCGGCAGGCTGTCCGAATCCTTCTGATCCGGGCGCAGTTCCGCCGTGGGCGGCTTGGTGATGACGCGCTCGGGCATCACCGGGCCGTCCGGGCCGAGGCAGAGGTCGCCCCGGTTGGCGTTGCGCCAGCGCGAGAGGTCGAACACGGTGGTCTTGTAGGCGTCCTTGAGCACCGAATAGCCGCCCGCCATGTCGCCATAGATGGTGGCATAGCCGACGCTCATCTCGCTCTTGTTGCCGGTGGTGAGCAGCATGTGACCGAATTTGTTGGAGAGCGCCATCAGCGTTACGCCACGCAGGCGCGACTGAATATTCTCCTCGGTGAGATCGGCCGAGCGGCCGGCAAAGGCCGGCGCCAGCATGACGTCGAATGCTTCCGTCCCCGGCACGATGGAGATGGTATCCAGTCGGCAGCCGAGCATGCGCGCGCAGCCTTCCGCATCCTCCAGGCTCTCACGGCTGGTGAAGCGCGAGGGGAGCATCACGCACCACACCTTGTCGGCGCCCAGCGCATCGACGGCGACAGCCGCGCTCAACGCGCTGTCGATGCCACCGGAGAGGCCGAGCACCACGCCGGGGAAGCGGTTGCGCGTCACATAGTCGCGCAAGCCGACGACCATCGCGTGGTAGATATCGGCCGGGCGCGGATCGAGCGTGTGGACCGCGCCGAGCGCGCAGACCCAGCGGCCATCAGAATCGCGCGCCCAGTCGGTCATGACCAGCGCCTCCTCCCAATCGGGCAGCATGTGCGCCACTTCGCCGGTCGCGTTGAGCACGAAGGACGCGCCGTCGAATACCAGTTCGTCCTGCCCGCCGACGCGGTTGAGGTAAAGGATCGGCAACCCCGTCTCGCGCACCCGCGCGGCGCAGACGCCGTGCACCCGCCGGTCGTCCTTGCCGACCTCGAACGGGCTGCCGTTGATATTGATGAGGATCTGCGCCCCTCGCTCGGCGAGATGCGCGGTCACGAACGGGAACCACACATCCTCACAGATCGGCAGGCCGAGCTGGATGCCGCGAAACTCCACGGGCTCCGGCAGCGGCCCCGGCGCGAACAGGCGCTTCTCATCGAAGGTGCCGTAATTGGGCAGTTCGCGCTTCTGGCGGATCGCCGCGATCCGGCCGCCATCCAACAGCGCCACGCAGTTGAACAGCAGCCCATCGTTGGTGATAACCGTGCCGACCAGCATCGCCGGGCCGCCATCGGCCGTTGCCTCCGCAAGACGATGAAGCTGCTCCTCGGCGCGGGCGACGAGCGCGGGCTTGAGCACCAGATCCTCAGGCGGATAGCCGATGAGTTGCAATTCCGGGTAGACGATCAGGTCCGCCCCAGCCGCGGCGGCATCGGCGCGCCAGGCCAGCATCGCATCGGCATTGCGGGCAAGATCGCCCACGCTCTGGTTGAGCTGGGCCATGGCGATGCGGAGACGGTCGGTCATAGCGGCGCTCTAGAGCATTTTCAGGCGGGATGGAAACAGCGCGCTCACAGGTGCTCGCCTGCCGAATCTCACAACCGCCTTCCCTTGCGCGCCCCGGCTCGCTAGAGGGGCGGCACGCACACAGGTGATCCAGGGACCCCCGGCATGAAGCTCATTTCTGGCAACGGCAACCTGCCGCTGGCGCAGGCGATCGCCAGCTATGTGGAACTGCCGCTTACCCAGGCCAGCGTGCGCCGCTTCGCCGACGAGGAAGTGTTCGTCGAGGTGCATGAGAATGTTCGCGGCGAGGACGTGTTCGTCATCCAGTCGACCAGCTACCCGACCAACGACAATCTGATGGAGCTGCTCATCATGATCGACGCGCTCAAGCGCGCGTCGGCCAAGCGGATCACGGCAGTCATGCCTTATTTCGGTTATGCCCGGCAGGACCGAAAGTCCGGCTCGCGCACGCCGATCTCGGCCAAGCTGGTCGCCAACCTCATCACCGTCGCCGGTGCCAACCGGGTACTCTCGGTCGATCTGCACGCCGGGCAGATCCAGGGCTTCTTCGATATCCCGACCGACAATTTGTTCGCGGCGCCCGTCATGTCGGCAGATATTCAGGCGCGGTTCCCGATCGACAATCTCATGGTCGTCTCGCCGGATGTGGGCGGCGTGGTGCGTGCCCGTGCGCTGGCCAAGCGCCTGAACAACGCCCCGCTCGCTATCGTCGACAAGCGCCGCGAGCGTGCCGGCGAATCGGAAGTGATGAACATCATCGGCGACGTGAAGGGGCGCTTCTGCGTGCTGATCGACGATATCGTCGATTCGGCCGGCACGCTCTGCAATGCCGCAAGCGCGCTCAAGGCGGCCGGCGCGGTCGACGTGGTCGCCTATGTGACGCACGGCGTGCTCTCCGGTGGCGCGGTCGCGCGGGTCGACGGTTCGGACCTGCTTGAGCTGGTGATTACCGACACCATCCTCGCCACGGAAACGATCCGTAACTCGGCGCGCATCCGCCAGCTCCCCATTGCCCCGCTGCTGGGCGAGGCGATCCACCGCATCGCGGAAGAAACGTCGGTCAGCTCGCTGTTCGACTGAACGGTGCGGCGCGTCCGCCCGTCACAGGCCGGCGTCGAGATGACGCAACCGCAGCGTCGCGCCGATGAAGCCCATCAGGCAGATCAGCAACGCCCAGCGGACCGCCTCCGGCGCAGCACGCAAAAGAGTGGCGATGGCAAAAGCAGCGAGTGCAGCCAGCGCGACGCCTACGATCCTGCCACAGCGCACCATGCCAATTGCTCCGACTCCACATAGTCCGTTCCCGCACAATAAGAGAGCCACAGCAAACAAGGCCAATGGCAAAACCGGCGGAATACGGCCCAGACCGTCCAGAATCGGGGCGGATCAGCAGAATTGGGAACAAATGTGTCGGCCAGTCCACGGCGACGAGCGGATGATTTGCGGATGACGATGCGGCAATGCTGGCCATGGGCACGGAGCGCTGCCATGAGGGCGCCATGAGTCCGCCCGTCCACCTCCCCCGCAGCCCCGCGCCGTTCGTCCTGCTCGACGATGCGAGCCAAGGCGGGAATGGGCGCGCCACATTGTTTCGCGACCCGGTCGACATCATCCGCGCCGACCGGATGGACGAAGTGCTGCCGGCCCTTGCCCGGATCGAGACGGCAAGCGCACAGGGGCTGCACGCGGCCGGCTACCTCTCCTACGCCGCCGGCCACGCCTTCGAGCCCCGCCTCGCGGCTTATGGACCGCGCGAGGGGGACGGAGGCCCGCTACTCTGGTTCGGCCTGTTCGAGCATCCGCACGAGTTGGCGCCGCGCGACGTACCCGACCTGCTTCCCGCGCCCGACCCGGCGGCGATTGGCACGGTCGAGCCGCTCATTTCCCGCGCCGATTACGATCGCGCGATCAGCGCCGTGCTCGCTTATATCCGCGCGGGCGACATCTATCAGGCGAACCTCACCTTCCCGGCCTCAGTCATCCTCCCCGGCGACCCGCTGGCCGCCTATGCCGCCATCCGCCCACACGCCGCCGCCGGCTTCGGCGCGCTCGTGCGCCATGACGGGCGGCATGTCCTCTCTTTCTCACCGGAGAGCTTCTTCAGCCTCGACGGCGGCCGCATCGAGACGCGGCCGATGAAGGGCACCGCGCGCCGGCTTGCCGATCCAGCGGCCGACAGCGACGCCGTTGCCGAACTGGCCGCCGACCCCAAGCAGCGCGCCGAGAATCTGATGATCGTCGACCTGCTGCGCAACGATATCTCGCGGGTTGCGCAGGCGGGCAGTGTCCGCGTGCCGGCATTGTTCACGGTGGAGAGCTATCCGACCATCCACCAGATGATCTCCGTCGTCGAAGGGCGGTTGCGCGATGGCCTTAGCCCCGTCGATGTGCTGCGCGCCCTGTTCCCTTGCGGCTCGATCACCGGCGCGCCCAAGCTGCGCGCCATGGAGGTAATCCGCGAGATCGAACGTTCCGGGCGCGGGCTCTATACCGGCAGCATCGGCCATATTGCGCCGGACGGCTCGGCGCGGTTCAATGTTGCGATCCGCACCATTTCGTTGGAAGCTGGTGAGCGGCATGGCCGGCTAGGGCTGGGGTCCGGTATCGTCGCGGACAGCCAGGCCGATGCGGAATGGCAGGAGTGTCTCGACAAAGCGCGCTTCATCACGGCGCGCTGACAGGGGGAGTGCAGAAAGTGGCTGAGCCGGAGTCGACAGCGGAGGGCTTCGACCTGATCGAGACCATGGCGTTCGATCCCGCCATGGGCCTGCCGATGCTGGAGCTGCATATCGCGCGGCTACAGGCCAGCGCCGATGCGCTCGGCTTCCGGTTCGACCGGCACGCGCTGCGCAACGAGTTGCAGGCGGCAACCTTCGGTTTCGTCGAGCCTCGGCGTGTGCGGGTGCTCCTCGCCCGCAGCGGTGACATGGCGGTGGAGGTACGCGGCCCGGTGCAATGGCCGCAGGCGATCATGCCGGTGAGCCTCATCCCGCGCACCCTGCCCGCCGACGATATCCGCCTCCGCCACAAGACCACCGACCGCCGCCCCTATGCCGAAGCGCTGAAGAAAGGCGGCACGCCGGAAGTCGTGCTGATCGACGAGCAGGGCTATGTCACCGAGGGTTGCTATTCCTCCGTCTTCGTCGAGCGCCACGACCGGCTGCTGACCCCACCGCTGGCGCGCGGTTTGCTGCCCGGCGTGCTCCGGCAAAGCCTGCTCGACCTGCACGAAGCGGAGGAAGCGGACCTGCGGCCCTACGATCTGGCGGAAGGCTTCTTCATCGGCAACGCTGCACGCGGCCTTGTCGCCGCAACGGTTGTTGCGCCCAAGGTTGCACGGGGCGGCTGACGCGCCTATGGACCGCGCTGTCCGGCATCCCCCGGACCTTTCGCGCCCATTTCAGCTCTCCCAGGAGTCAGTTCATGCCTCGGACTTCCGCCGCTCTCGGCCGTATCCAGCCTAGTGCCACGCTCGCCATGACCGATCGGGTCATCGCCCTGAAGCGTGAGGGCAAGGATATCATCGGCCTGTCGGCGGGCGAGCCGGACTTCGACACGCCCGATTTCGTCAAGGAAGCAGCCATTGCCGCGATCCGCGCCGGGCAGACGAAGTACACCAACGTCGACGGCACGGCCGACCTCAAGGAAGCGATTGCCGCCAAGTTCAAGCGCGATAACGATCTCGCCTACGAGTCCGCCCAGATCAGCGTCAACTCGGGTGGTAAGCACACGCTGTTCAACGCGCTGCTCGCCACCATCGACGTGGGCGACGAGGTCATCATCCCCGCGCCTTACTGGGTCAGCTATCCCGATATCGTGAACTTCGCGGGCGGCACCCCGGTCATCATCTCGGCCGGGCCGAACCAGCTCTACAAGATTACGCCCGAGCAGCTTGAGGCGGCGATCACGCCCAGGACCCGCTGGGTCCTGCTCAACTCGCCCTCCAATCCGACCGGCGCCGCTTATTCAGGCGAGGAACTGATGGCGCTGGGCGAGGTGTTGCGCCGCCACCCGGAGGTGCTGATCCTCACCGATGATATGTATGAGCACATCTGGTATGCGCCGACGCCATTCAAGACGATCGCACAGGTCTGCCCGGACCTGTATGAGCGCACGCTAACGGTCAATGGCTGCTCCAAGGCCTATTCGATGACCGGCTGGCGCATCGGCTATGCCGGCGGCCCGAAGTGGATCATCAAGGGTATGGCCAAGCTGCAATCGCAGTCCACATCCAACCCCTGCTCGATCAGCCAGGCGGCGGCGGTGGCCGCGCTCAATGGCGACCAGGATTTCCTCATCGAGCGCAACGCCGCCTTCAAGGGCCGGCGCGATCTCGTCGTCGCCATGCTCAACGATGCGCCGGGCCTCAACTGCCCGACACCGGAGGGCGCCTTCTACGTCTATCCCGACGCAACCGGCTGCATCGGCAAGAAAACGCCGGCCGGGCAGACGATCGAGACCGACGCGGACCTCATCAATTACTTCCTCGACACGGTGAACGTCGCCGCCGTGCATGGCGGCGCGTTCGGCCTAGCGCCAGCGTTCCGGGTGAGTTATGCAACCTCGGAAGAAATTCTGAAGAAGGCGTGCACCCGCATCCAGGAAGCCTGCGCCGCGCTGCGCTGAGGGTCCGGGAGCCGGGCAGAAGGTCCGGCTCGTCTTGACGAACGCTGCTCAAAGGCCCAGCTTTCCCCCTGCCCGAACGCAGCGGGGGATCGGGCATGCGTTCGTTCAAGGCAAGATGGACACGACCTCATGATTCAGACACGCATCCGTTCATGGCTTCCCGCCGGGCTTGGCCTGCTGTTGGCAGGTTCGGCTCTCATCACCGCAGCACCACAAGCCATCGCAGCCGAGCAGGCGCAACTCGCACCCAAGCCCGCCATCGACGCACCGGCCGGCAAGGCACGGACCGCCACCGCTTATTTCGCCGGCGGCTGCTTCTGGGGCGTTGAAGGCGTGTTTTCGCATGTAAAAGGCGTGAAAAGTGTGGTCTCCGGCTATGGTGGTGGCCCGGCCGATCTGCGGGTCAATTACGAGCAGGTCGGCACCGGCCGCACTGGCTATGCCGAGTCGGTGCGCGTGATCTACGATCCAAGCCAGGTGAGTTACGGCACGCTGCTGCGCGTCTTTTTCTCGGTGATTACCGACCCGACCACCCTCAACTATCAGGGGCCGGACCACGGGACCCAATATCGCTCAGCGCTGTTCCCGCAGAGCGCGGAGCAGGAGAAGGTCGCCAAGGCCTATCTCGCCCAGCTCGGCAAGTCGGGCCTGTGGACGGATCCGATCGTCACCCGCATCGAGGCGGTCGGGCGCTTCCAGCCAGCTGAGGGCTATCATCAGGATTTCATGAGGAACAATCCCGAGCACGGCTACATCAAGCGCTGGGACGCGCCCAAGCTGGCCGCGTTCAAGCAACTCTTCCCGGCGATTTACACGGCGACACCAGCAGCCTGAGCAAGAGGGCGGGCGTAAGTCCCAAGCGGAACGGTGAGACAGGTGTAGTCCTCGTTCCAGCGTGAACGGCCTGTACCTGCACCTAACCTTTGATCCGTTCATCCAGAAAAGATAAGGTCTCCTGCAAAGGCAGGAATCCAGGGTGCAGCCGCAGTTTCTTACCGCCCTGGACTCCTGCTTTCGCAGGAGAACAGTGTCTCCGGTTCAGCAAGCACGGGCTTGTTCCACACTGCTGCACACCTATGCAGGCTCATCAATCCAGGCAGCTATCCAGCCCCTGCGCGCGCACAGCACCGATATTGCGTGCGATGCGGTTTCCGTGGCGGCGGGTGAAGCCGCTGGGCGCGATGGCGGCGCGCTTCTTGGGGAGCGGCAGCACGGCGGCGATACGCGCGGCTTCGGTCGGCGAGAGCTTGTCCGCGTCATGGTTGAAATAGCGGATCGCGCCCGCCTGCACACCGTAGGTGCCGATGCCGGTCTCGGCGACGTTGAGATAGACCTCCATAATCCGGCGCTTGCCCCAGATCGCCTCGATCAGCACCGTATACCAGGCCTCCAGCCCCTTGCGAAAGAAGCCGCCGCCCTGCCAGAGGAACACATTCTTGGCGGTCTGCTGGCTGATCGTCGAGCCACCACGGATACGGCCACCGCGATCGTTATACTCCATCGCCTCCCGGATCGCCTTGGCATCGAAACCGTGATGCTGGCAGAATTTGGCGTCCTCGCCGGCGATAGCGGCGCGGGCCATATCCGGGTCGATTCGCGAAAGCGACGTCCAGTCCTTGGTGATGCCATTGCTGTCGAACAGCATGGTCAGCGTCACCGGCACCGGCACAAACTTATAGACCAACACCTGCAACAGCGACACGCCGACAAAGGCGAGAATCGCGAGACCGATCCATCTCAAGACACGCGCGACCGGCCCTCGCTTGGTCTTGCGGCGTGACCGCGCCTTTCCTCCCGATATGCTCGCCGCCATGGCGTCCTCTCAATGCCCCGGAAAGCTCGTCGACTCAAAGCGGATCGGTTCGCCGACCGCCGTATCGGCAAGCTGAGCTTCCCACATCACGCGATGGCCGCGCACAATGGTGCCAACCGGCCGCCCCGTCACCGTCTGCCCTTCGAACGGCGACCAGCCGCAACGCGAGGCGAGCCAGTCACCCTCCATCGTCCAACGTGCCTTGAGATCGACCACGGTGAAATCGGCATCGTAACCGACCGCGATCCGTCCCTTGCCGGCCAAACCGAACACGCGCTGCGGCCCGGCGCTGGTCAGGTCGATAAAGCGCTGAAGCGTCAGCCGGCCGTTGGCGACATGATCGAGCAGCAGCGGCACCAACGTTTGCACGCCGGGCATGCCGCTCGGGCTATTGGGATAAGGCTTGGCCTTCTCCTCCTTGGTGTGCGGCGCATGGTCCGAGCCGAGCACGTCCGGCACGCCTTGCCGCAGCCAATGCCACAGTCCCTCGCGATGCGCGGCGGAGCGAATGGGCGGGTTCATCTGCACATAGGTGCCGAGGCGGGGATAGGCCTCCTCCGCCGCCAGCGTCAGATGCTGGGGCGTCACTTCGCAGGTCGCGACATCCTTGTTGGCGGAGAGGAACTCCAGCTCCGCCGGCGTGGTGATGTGCAGCACATGGATGCGCCGCCCGGCCTCGCGCGCCAGTTTCACGATGCGGCGCGTCGCCTTCATCGCGCTCTCGTCGTCTCGCCAGACGGGGTGGCTGGACGGATCGCCCTCCACTCGCTCACCCTTGCGTGCATTCATGCGCGCCTCGTCCTCCGAGTGGATGGCGACGCGGCGGCTGCCATGCGCCAGCACGCGGGCCAGCGCCTCGTCATCCGCCACCAGCAGGCTACCGGTCGAAGCGCCCATGAAGATCTTGACGCCCGCCGTGCCGGGGATGCGTTCCAGATCGCCGAGTTGCTCGGCATTGTCGCCGGTCGCGCCAACGTAGAAGGCATGGTCGCACCACATGCGGTGACGGGCACGCCGGAGTTTGTCCAGAACCCGCTCGGTCGTGTCGGTATTGGGGTTGGTGTTGGGCATCTCGAACACGGCGGTGACACCGCCGAGCACCGCCGATCGGCTACCCGACTCGAGGTCCTCTTTATGCTCTAGCCCCGGCTCGCGGAAATGCACCTGGCTGTCGATGACGCCGGGCAGCACGTCCAGCCCCGCGCAGTCGATCGACTCGCCGGCATCGCCAAGGCCAGTGCCGATCGCCGCGATCCTGCCGGCCCGCACACCCACATCCACATCCGCCGGCCCGCCCGGCAGATGAACCGTGCCGCCGCGCAGGATGAGGTCGAATGTCTGTGTCATGGGCTTTGCTCTCTTGGTTTGGTCTCTTACTTCCCCTACCTAAGTCCCATGCTTTCGACCACCCTTCGCGATCGCGCAATCATCCGCGTCGGCGGCGACGAGGCGCGGCCGTTCCTGCAAGGTTTGCTGACGCAGGACGTGCTGACCCTCGTACCCGGCGCACCACGTTATGCCGGGCTGCTGACCCCGCAGGGCAAGGCGCTGTTCGATCTCATCGCCTGGGCCGATCCGGCCTGCGGTGAAGACATCTTGCTCGATTGCGAGGTGAACCGCGCCGAAGCGCTCATCAAGCGGCTGTCGCTCTACCGCCTGCGCCGCCCGATCACGATCGCACCGGAGCACGAACTGGCCGTGCACTGGTCGGTCAATCCACATGAAGACGCCGCGCCCGATCCACGCCTGCCCGCGCTTGGCTGGCGCTGGCTCGCTCCGGCGGGAGACGGCGATGCCTCCGACGCCTACCATACGCACCGGCTCGGCCAAGGCGTGCCGGAGGGCGCGGCCGAGCTGGGCGAGGACAAGACGCTCTGGCTCGAATGCAACGCGCAGGAGCTGAACGGCGTCGATTACAAGAAGGGCTGCTATGTCGGGCAGGAGAACACGGCGCGGATGCACTATCGCAACAAGGTAAACCGCCGCCTCGTGGTGCTGCCGCTCGGCCAGTCCGATCCCCCCCGCCAGCGCATCGCCTACCCCGCGCTCGGCCTCGCGATCGACCATCGGCCGGTCGAGACGCTGGCGGGCGTGAGCGTGCCCGGCTGGCTGGCCCCGGCGCTGGTCGAAACCGCCGATTGATGCTGCGCCTCCTCCCCGCGCTGCTCCTGCTGTTCCTCGGCACCACCGCGCGGGCAGAAATCAAGTGGGAGATAGTCAAGACACTCCCCCACGATACCAGAGCCTTCACGCAAGGACTGTTCATTGCGGACGGGCGGCTATTCGAGAGCACCGGCCTCGTCGGCCAGTCCGAGCTGCGCGAACTGCGCCTCTCCGATGGCAGCGTGTTACGCCGCACGCCGATCCGCAGCGACCTGTTCGGCGAGGGAATCGCGCCGTGGCGGGACCGGATCATCAGCATTACCTGGCGCACAGGGCTGGGCTTCATCTGGCGGCGGCGGGACTTCAAGCAGCTCGGTTCATTCACCTACAAGGGCGAAGGCTGGGGCCTCACCAGCAACGACACCGACCTCATCATGAGCGACGGTACGGCGGAGTTGCGCTTTCTCGACCCGGAGACGCAAGCGGAGCGACGCCGGGTGACGGTGACATGGCGCGGCGAGCCGGTGCGCAACCTCAACGAGTTGGAATATGTCGGCGGTGCGGTCTACGCGAATATCTGGTACGCCTCGCTGATCGCCCGCATCGACCCGGCTAGCGGCATAATCGACGACTGGCTGGACCTCGGCTCGCTGGTCGCGAAGAATGCCGGGACCGACTCCGGCGCCGTTCTCAACGGCGTCGCGTGGGACGCCAAGGCCAGGCTACTCTATGTGACCGGCAAGAACTGGCCACATCTTTATGCGCTGCGCTTGCGCGACTGACCCACGCGCTTCGGTCAGCGGCGACGGCAGGCGCACTTTCAGCAGATAGGTTTGATCTCCATCAAGGCTGGGCTCGCCCGACTCGCCTATAGCTTCATCGTGCGGACCGGCCGTCGTGCATCGACCTTAACCGTGCCGACCGGACCGCCCGGCTTTGTGCACAATCACCCATCTCTCCCGGATGTGGGGTGCGCAATGGGAGGCTTCCTCTTGGCAGCGGGGGAAGCCTCCAAACCGCCCCGTTCTCTTCTCTCGTTAATCTATCCCTTGTTGGCGGTCTTGCCCTGCCGCGCCTCGGCGATTGCCGTCTTGAGCGCCTCATAGCCAACCGCGCCGGTGAACACCTGATCGCCCACCACGAACATCGGCGTGCCGGTCGCATCGAGCGCCTGCGCCAGACGGACATTCTCCACGATCGGCGCATCGCTCGCTTTGCTCTTGAGCGCTGCCTGTGCCTTGACCGGATCGAGCCCGATCCGCCCCGCCACCTTCAGGACCGTCGCCGGCTCCACATCACCCGCCGCATACATCGCCTTGTGGAAGGCCATGAACTTGCCACCCTCCGCGGCAAGCAGGCTCACCCGCGCCGCGCCGGCGCTGCCTTCGGCAATGATCGGCAACTCGCGATAGACGATGCGCAGGCCGGGGTCTTCCTTCACCAGCCGCGCAAGGTCCGGCAGCGAGGCGCGGCAGAAACCGCAGGCATAATCCATGAACGCAACCAGCGTCACGTCCGGCTGCGCCGCGCCTTCCCACGCTCCTTTATAGGGCGTTTCCAGCTCCGCGCGGTTTTCCGCCACCTTCTGGGCCATTTCCCTGGCCTGCAAGCGCTTGATCGCCTCGGGAATGATCTCGGGATGGGCGAGGATATAATCATGCACCACCGCCTCGATCGCCGCCCGATCGGCCATGGCCGGCGTCGGCTTGTCCGTTGCGGCGAAGGCGACCGCCGCCCCGCCCGCGACCAGCAGCGCGAGCAGCGAGGGCGCGAGCAGCCGGCGACGCGAGGCCGTTGGCAGGGTCGAGCGGTCGGTCATCGTTTCTTTCTGTCCTTTTCCAGTGCTGCGCGGCTTACCATCGCAATATCCTGCGCGCGCAGATAGTCGGGCGAATTGGGTTGGATGCCTCCCAATGCCACTTCCGCATGGCGCAGCGCCAGTGCATTCTGTCCTTCCATCTGGTAGCGCTCGGCCGTGGCCAACGCCGCCCGCGCGGTATCGCCCTTGCGCTGATAAACGGTGCCAAGCGTGTACCAGGCGAAGGGATTGTCCTTGTCTCGCGCAACGGCGGAACGCAGCACGCGCTCGGCCTCATCGAGATACTGGTCATCCTCGGTAGCGACGAGCGCATGGCCAAGCAGCGTGGCGATGAGCGGCGCGCCATCGGCCCCTGCAACGGCCTCACGCAATGGCGCGATGGCCTGCGCTGGCTTGCCCGATTCAAGCAGCACCTGCCCCTCCAGTTCGAGATAGTAGGGATCGTGCGGCGCGCTCTTGAGCAGCGCCCCCACCTCGCGCAGCGCCTGCTCGGTATAGGCGCCCTTATGATAGGCGTAGGCCCGCGCATAATGGGCGGGCGGGCTCTGGTCCGAGGTCGGATAGAGCTGCAAGGTGCGCGGCGGTTCCTCGACAAAGCCGATGAGCTTGGCTTTGACCCTCTGGAAGCGCGCTTCCAGCGCGGGATCGGTCTGCTTGTTCCAGGCCGGATCCTTCTCGTAAACGGCGGTCAGCGTGGCGACACGATCGCTCGAAAGCGGGTGGGTGCGCGCATAAGTATCCTGCTCGACATAGAGGCGATATTCAAGATTTTGCAGCTTCTTGAAGAAATCAACGCTGCCTTTACCGCTGATCCCCGCCTCGTGCAGGTAGCGCGCGCCGGCGGCATCCGCGCTCGATTCCTGCGCCCGGCTGAACGAAAGGAAACGACCCATCGCCGCTTGTTGGCCCGCAGCCATGATGCCCATGCCCGCCTCGCCTCCACCGGCCGCGATCGCCGCCGCGCCGAGCAGCAGGCTGACCAGGGTGATGCCGGTCGCCTCCTTGATCCCTTCCGCGGACCGGATGATATGGCCGCCCTCGATATGGCCGAGTTCGTGCGCGATGACACCCTGCACCTGATTGAGATTGTCGGCCGTGGCGATGAGGCCGCTGTGCAGCCAGACGATCTGGCCACCGGCGACGAAGGCGTTGATCGACGGATCGTTGATGACGATGACTTCGACATTGCGGGGATCGAGCCCGGCCGCCTTGACCAGCGGCGCCGTGGCGTCGCGCATCAACGCCTCCGTTTCCGCATCGCGCAGGATGGATTGGGCAAAAGCCGGACGAAGGCCAATGAGGCCGACCAGCGCGAGCAGCACCAGCAGGCGCGCGGCCAAGCCGACTATCCGCGCGACAGGCGATTGGCCGCGCAGGACCGCCGCCGGAGACTCGAACCGGGAAGCCATGTCCCGCTTTCTGCACGCCCACGCCTGAACCCCGCCTGACGCTGGACGGGGAACCATGGCCTCCGATACGCAGCCTGGACCAGAGGCAGGCAATATGCTCCCGGCTGCTATCGCGAGAGGCTGCCCGTCGTTGCCCACAGCCAGCCGGCCAGACCGGCTGACAAGCGGCGTGATGGCAGCACTTCCTTCGCCTCTACTCCGGTCTCGCCGGAACAAGCGGCCCGGCGTCCCACCCAGAAAGGCATGGAACGAAGGGCCGCACCCGGTCACGCGCCGAACGTGCGCTGCCACCAACCTCGGCGCGGTTGCTCGCCGGCAGCGCCATCTTCATCGGCATCGACCGATTCGGCTCCGGCCGGCTCGGGCGCAACAGCCGGCTCGGCTTCCTGCACGACGACCGCCGGTCGATCGGCGCTCTCGGCCTCGATCGCTTCGGGGGTCGGCTCCGCAGTCCTGCGACGGCGCGGGCGCTTGGGCCTGGCAGGCGCTTCCTCGGCCGCGGCTTCGGCCCCGATCTCGACCGGCGCGGCGACCGCCTCCGTCTCGGCCGCCGGCTCCACCTTGCGGCGGCGCGAGCGCTTGGGCGCCGGAGTCTCGGTCAACTCGGCCGACACCTCGACGGGCACCGTCTCCTCCGCGGGCGCAGCCTCCGGCTCGGGGGCGGCGGGCGTCTCGGCGCTCTCAGGTGCCTCCGCAACCGCCGCCGCGGGCCGGCGAACGCGGCGACGACGCGCCGGTGCGGCTGGGGCTTCAGCCGGAGCAACGTCCGCTACGGGCTCGCTCACCGCCTCGACGACTTCGGCCGTTTCAGCGTCCACCTCGGCACCATCGACGCTATCGGCATCAGCACCAATCTCGCTCGCGGCGTCGGACATGGGCTGATCGCCCGCCTGCCCACCGCGCCGGCGCCGGCCGCCGCGCCGGCCACGCCGGTTCCGCCGAGCGGGTGCCTCCTCGCCATCGGCCTGGACCGGTGTGCTTTCGGCGGCATCCTCGTCATCCGCTTCGGCGGCTGCGTCATGCTCGCCTTCGCTGTCGTCCACCTCGGCGGGCGCCTCTCCGTCACGCCGGCCTCGCCGGCCGCGCCGACGCCGCTTGCGCCGGCGTCCGCCGTCCTGATCCTGATCGCCACCGGCTTCGCCTTCGGCCGCGCTTTCCTCGAACTCCTCTTCCTCATCCTCGATATCTTCGGGATAAGTCTCGGCATCGCTATCGTCGATGATCGGCGTATAGCTGATCTGCGCCGCCGGGCGCGGCCCGCTGGCCTCGACCGACATGCGCGCGCCTTCTTCGGCGCCATCGGGCAGGATGGCGATCTGCACGCCGTAGCGCTGCTCGATCTCGTCCAGCTCGCGCCGCTTGTTGTTGAGCACGTAGAAGGCCGCTTCCTGGCTCGCGCGCAGGGTGATCTGGCTGCCACGCCCGCGCGCGGCCTCCTCCTCCAGCATGCGCAGCGCGGAGAGACCCGCCGACGAGGCGGTGCGCACAAGGCCCGTGCCCTCGCAATGCGGGCAGGCACGGGTCGATGCTTCAAGCACACCGGTGCGCAACCGCTGGCGGCTCATCTCCATCAGGCCGAAGCCGGAGATGCGGCCGACCTGGATGCGCGCCCGGTCGTCCTTCAGCGCCTCTTTCATCGCCTTCTCGACCTTACGAATGTTGGAGTTGTGCTCCATGTCGATGAAGTCGATGACGATCAGGCCGGCCATGTCGCGCAGGCGGAGCTGACGGGCGATCTCGCGCGCGGCTTCCAGATTGGTCTGGAAGGCGGTCTGCTCGATATTATGCTCACGGGTCGAGCGGCCCGAGTTGATGTCGATGGAGACCAGCGCCTCGGTCGGGTTGATGACCAGATAGCCGCCGGATTTTAGCTGCACGACCGGATTATACATGGCCGCAAGCTGGTCCTCCACGCCGTAGCGCTGGAACAGTGAGATCGGGTCCGCATATTGCTTCACCCGCCGCGCGTGGCTGGGCATCAGCAGCTTCATGAAGTCCTTGGCGGCGCGATAGCCTTCCTCGCCCTCGACCACCACTTCCTCGATATCGCGATGGTAGATGTCACGGATCGCGCGCTTGATAAGGTCGCTGTCGTTATGGATCAGCGCCGGTGCGGCCGCCCTCAGCGTGTTCTCGCGAATCTCGTCCCACAACCGGGCGAGATAATCGAAATCGCGGCGAATCTCCGTCTTGGTGCGCGAGAGGCCGGCGGTGCGGACGATACAGCCCATGGTCGAGGGCAGCTTCATTTCGGCGATGATCGACTTCAGGCGCTTGCGGTCGGCGCCGTTGCTGATCTTACGCGAAATACCGCCGCCGTGGCTGGTGTTGGGCATCAGAACGCAATAGCGGCCGGCGAGACTCAGATAGGTGGTCAGCGCCGCACCCTTGTTGCCGCGTTCCTCCTTGACGACCTGGACGAGCAGCACCTGACGGCGCTTGATGACGTCCTGAATCTTGTAACGGCGGCGCAGGGCCATGCGCTTGCGGCGCAGTTCGTCCGCCGCCTGATCGTTAGCGGAAGACTTGCCGCGCGGGCGCCGGCCTCCCTCATCATTCTCGCCAGCGCCATCGGCGTCGGCATCGGCGCGCTCGTCCTCGTCGCTATCCTCGTCATCACGCGGACGGTCAACCACTTCGACGCCGTGATCCTCGGCATCGCTTTCATCCTCATCCTCGTCATCCTCGGCGCGCAAGGCTGCTTCCTCGGCAGCGTGCTGCGCTTCCTCGGCGAGCAGGGCCTCGCGGTCCTCGCGCGGGATCTGGTAATAATCGGGGTGGATTTCCGAGAAGGCCAGGAAACCGTGGCGATTGCCGCCATAATCGACGAACGCCGCCTGTAGCGACGGCTCCACCCTTGTTACCTTGGCAAGATAGATATTGCCCTTGAGCTGCTTGTGCTCGGCGGATTCGAAATCAAACTCCTCGATCCGGTTCCCGGTAACGACCGCGACCCGGGTCTCTTCCCGGTGGCGCGCATCGATCAGCATACGCATTGTCATTCAAGTGTCTCCAGCCGGCTGACACGGCCCCCTTGCAAGGGACGGGGCAGCTCGGCGCAATGAGGGGGCGCGCGGCCCGGCGCATCGCTCCAATGCGGCGCCGGCCGGGCAAACCCCGGTTTTCAAAAAGGATTTGTGCGTCTGTCGCGAGGGCATGCCCGCATCCGGCGGGAAACTCGTGAAGCGCTCGCAGCCCGATGCCCGCTTCCGCGTGCTTCGAGCCTGTCAAGCCATGCGCCATGCAACATCAACCTGTAGATCGCCCTGCGGCGATGGTGGTCCGGCCCACCCGGTCCCATCGCGCTTTTGCGGTGTGGCCGGTCCGGAATGGCAAGCGCTAGCAGGGCTTGTGCCCGAGGGCAACGATGAAAAGGTCCACCGCTTTCCGCCTGCCCCGGCCCGGATTCCGCCGGTCACGCCCATCATGGCGGCAAAGATGCGGCCGGGCCGCGCGCGCGATTTTGTCTGGACGGCAGGCCTCCGCTCACGGCAGAAGGCGCGCTCGATGGTCCCGCTGGCCGCTCTCATCCTGGCTGCTTCTTCGCTTGCCTTCACGGCGACGACGCCGCTTGCCGCGCCGCCCGCGCTGACGCCGCCGTCCGTGCACATGGCGCGCCGGCCAATCCGCCAGGGCGGTATCATCGTGCGCATTCCCGATCCGGCGCCCAGCATCGCCCTGCCGCCTATCGAGGGTCCGAGCGACCCCGGCCGGCCACTGGTGGTGATCGACCCCGGCCATGGCGGGCACGATCCCGGCGCACGTAACGACGCGCTGGCCATGCAGGAGAAGGACCTGACCCTGGCGATCGCCCGCGCGGTGCGCGACGAACTGCTCAAGACCGGCCGCATCCGCGTGGCGCTCACCCGCGACGACGACCACTTCCTCATTCTCCAGGAGCGCTCGGGCATCGCCCGCAAAATGGGGGCCGATCTGTTCATTTCAATCCATGCCGACGCCGCGGAGCAACCCGATGTGCGCGGCGCGACGGTCTATACGCTCTCCGACGTCGCCTCGGACCGGGAGGCGGCACGCCTCGCGGCCGGGCAGAACCGCGCGGACATCATCCACGGTGTCGATCTGACGGACAAGAGCACGGCGGTCAGCGCCATCCTGATCGACCTCGCCCAGCGCGAGACGATGACCGCTTCCACCCGCTTCGCCGAACTGTTGCACCGGGAAGCCCTGCCCCATTTCCGCTTCCGCACGCCCTGGCACCGCTCTGCCTCGCTGGTCGTGCTCAAGGCGCCGGATACGCCCTCCGTGCTGCTGGAGACAGGCTACATCAGCAACGACGAGGATGCAGCCTGGATGGCGACGAAGGACGGGCGCCTGCAACTCGCCAAGGGCATCGCGGCCGCCATCTCCGTGCATTTCGCACGCCGGTCGCCGGGGCGGTGACGCACACTCGGCGACTGCGTTCCGCCGCGCGGCCGCCCATCGCAGCACCAGACGACCGCTCATCGCAAAAGCGGTTCCCTCCCTCTCGCAAAATAGTCTAGGGCCGCGCTATGGATGACGCCACCAGTGACGCGACCAGCTATCGGCTCCGGCGCGAGGACGGCCGGCTGGCGCTGCGCGAGCGGTTGACCGCGCTGTGGGCGCAGCGGCGGTGGCGCTGGCTGAGCTACGCGCTGGGCGCACTGTTCGTCGGCCTGTTCCTGTTCTGGCTCCTGTTCGCGCGCGGCCTGCCCGACGCCAAGAGCCTGCTCGACTACCAGCCACCGCTACCGACCGTGGTGCGCGATGTGAACGGCCAGCCCGTGCACAGCTTTGCGCGCGAGCGCCGCGTGCAACTGCAATATTCCGATTTTCCCCCGATGCTGGTGAACGCCTATCTGGCAGCCGAGGATAAGACCTTCTTCAGCCATCATGGCGTGGATCTGCCCGGTTTCGCCGCGGCGGTCATCGACTATGCCTCTAAACTCGGCAGCGGCGAGCGCGCCCGCGGCGGCTCCACCATCACCCAGCAGGTCGCCAAGAACCTGCTGATCGGCGATGAATATTCGCCCACTCGCAAGATCAAGGAAATGATCCTCGCCTGGCGCATGGAGAATGTGCTGACCAAGCAGCAGATCATGGAGCTGTATCTCAACCAGATCTTTCTGGGACGGAACGCCTATGGCGTGCAGGCAGCGGCACGTGCCTATTTCGACAAGGATGTGGGCGACCTCAAGCTGCACGAGGCGGCCTACCTCGCCATCCTGCCGAAAGGCCCGGCCAATTACCGGCCGGAAGTCTATGCAGCGCGCGCGCTCGAACGGCGCAACTGGGCACTGGGCGAAATGCTCAAGAATGGCTTCATCACCCGCCCGCAATATGAGGAGGCGCGTGCCCAGCCGCTCGGCACGGTGGCGCAACGCGGCAGCCCCTACGAGCGCTTCGGCGGCTATTATGTCGAGGAGATCCGCCGCCGGCTGATCGCCCAGTTCGGCGAGACGGCGGAGGATGGCCCCAACAGCGTCTATGCCGGCGGCCTGTGGGTGCGCTCGCCCATCTCGCCCTTCATGCAGGAGCAGGCGACGCGCGCGCTGCGCGAGGGCCTGCTGCGCTACGACGCCGGCAAGGGCTGGTCCGGCCCCATTGCCAAGGTCGACCCGGCGCGCTGGCAGGCAGAGTTGGCCGCCTCCAACATCGGCGTCGACTATGCCGACTGGACGGTTGCGGTGGTGCTGGAGAAAACAGGCGGTAGCGCCTCGATCGGCCTGCCGGACGGGCGAACCTCCACCCTGCCGCGCGGTTCGGCGATGCTGATCGACCGGCGCACCGGTGGCATCACCTTCGATTCGCTGAAGGCTGGCGACATCATCGCAGTGAAGCCCGAGGGCAACGCCTATGCACTCCGCAATATCCCCGGCGTCTCCGGCGGCATGATGATCGAGAATGTGCGCACCGGCCGCGTCTACGCGATGCAGGGCGGCTTCGATTCGCGCCTCTCCGCCTATAACCGCGTGACCCAGGCGATGCGTCAGCCCGGCTCGACTATCAAGCCGTTCGTCTATGCCGCCGCGCTGGACAACGGCATGACGCCGGCCTCGATCATTATCGACGGGCCGTTCTGCGTCTATCAGGGGGGTCGGCTCGGGCAGAAATGCTTCCGCAATTTCAGCGGCGGCGGGGCGGGTCCGCAGACGATGCGCTGGGGTGTCGAGCAGTCGCGCAACCTGATGACCGTGCGCGCCGCCGCGCAGACCGGCATGCCGCGCGTGGTGGCGACCATCAAGGCGATGGGCATCGGCGACTATCAGCCTTATCTCGCCTTCGCGCTCGGCGCCGGCGAGACGACGGTGGAGCGGATGGTCAACGCTTATGCCATGCTCGCCAACCACGGCCGCCAACTCACTCCCAAGGTGATGGACTATGTGCAGGACCGCAACGGCAAGGTGATCTGGCCGCTTAACTGGAAGCCCTGCGAAGGGTGCAATACGCAGGACTGGACCGGCGAGGCGATGCCCCGCTTCGCACCGGCCGGCAAGCAGGCGATGAATCCGATGACCGCCTATCAGGTGGTCCATATCGCCGAGGGCGTGATCCAGCGCGGCACCGCCACCAGCCTGCGCGACCTCGATCGACCGCTGTTCGGCAAGACCGGCACCACCAACGGGCCGACCAACGTCTGGTTCGTCGGCGGCTCACCAGACATCGTGGCGGGCGTCTATGTCGGCTACGATCAGCCGCGCAATCTCGGCGGCTACGCGCAGGGCGGCACCATGGCGGCGCCGATCTGGAAATCCGCCATGGCGCCCATCCTCAAGGACATGCCCAGGACGCCGTTCGTGGCGCCGGCGGGCATCCGTATGGTGCGGATCGACCGGCGCAGCGGCAAGCGAGTCTACGGCGGCTGGCCGACGAACGACCCCAAGCCGGCAATCATCTGGGAAGCCTTCAAACCCGAGACCGAGCCGCGCATCTCGATGCGCCGCGACGAGATGGTCGAGCGCGCCGCACAGGACAAAGCTGCCGCCAGCACCGGCCGCCGCGACATCGCGCGCGACTTCGCCGGGGATCAGGGCGGTATTTACTGATACGCAGATCCGCCGTCCGCCATTCGTAGCATGCGGAGCGCTTTACCTCAGGCCGCCAGTCGGCAAATCGTGCAGTTACGGCCGGCGCTTTTTGCCTCGTAGAGAAGCTGGTCGGCGACGCGCAGCGCCTCGTCCGGGTTGGCGCCGCACATGGCGATGCCGGCGGAGAAGGTGACGCGGCCGATCGTCTCGTCAGTATCGCGCACGCGCATCCGCCGCGCGGAAACGGCCTCGCGCGCCTTCTCGATCAGCGCATAGGCGGCATCCGCGTCCACGCCGGGCAATACCACGACAAACTCCTCGCCACCGAACCGACCGACGACATGCGGACTCATCGTCTCGGACAGCGTCTCGGCCACCGCCTGCAACACACGGTCCCCCACGGCATGGCCGAAGCGGTCGTTGATTGCCTTGAAATGGTCGATGTCGCAGAAGGCGACCGCCAGCGGCGTGCCGCGATCGACCAGCGTCTGCAACTGCCGGTCCACAGCCCGGCGGTTGGGCAGGTTGGTGAGGGCATCACGCGTCGCGTCGTCGCGCGCGGCGTCAAGGTCCTGGCGCAGCCGCTCGGTCTCGCGTCGCGTCTCGTTCAACCGCCGCTCCATATCGGCGGTCCGCTCGATCATCGCGGCGATGAGATCGGCAAGGTCGGCCTGACCCACAGCCCGCCGTGCATTGTCGGTAAGATCGCGGTTGAAGTCGCCCGCATCGCGCAGCGCCGCTGCGGTGATATCGGCGAAGGAGAGCATCTGATGACGGAGTTCGGCCTGGGGGCCGTCGAGCGGCGAGGTGGCCGCCGCCCCATGACCGGTCTCGCCTGGCGCCATGTCCAGCATCTCGTCGACATCCTTCTGCACCAGCCGCACGCCGCCTTCCATGGCGGCATCGGCCGTCTTGCGTAGCCAGCCGTTGGCGCCAGTCAGATAGAGATAGGCAAAGGTGTAGTTGGACGGGGTCGGGTCCAGCCTGTTGCTGTCGAGGAAGCGAATGGCTTCCTCCGCCGTCCTGCGATTGATCGTCTTGCGATCCACCATCACACTCCATCAACTCCGCCAATCAGGCTGCGATAGGCACGCATCATGAAAAGGTCGTTAACGATATGATGCGCACTTTTCCGCCAATTTTTCGTGACGAGAGAAGGGTCTTTCTACCTGGCGGCCATCCTCTCCCAGCGCCGCCAGACAGTAAGCTACGCAAACGAAACGGCATTCCTTCACCGGCCGGGTTCACGCTCCGCCCTTGACCTCACGCCCATGCCGTCGCATCCGGCGGCGCCCGCCCTTATATTCGGGCCACGGAATTTTTTACGGAGACCCGCTCATGCGCGCCGAAGCGCAAGCCCATGTCGACCGCATCACCGCTGCGCTCGACCTTCTGCGCCGCTTCCTGGACTGGGACCGGGCGCTGCGGCGACTCGACGAGCTGAACGCGCGCGTCGAGGACCCGACGCTGTGGGACAATCAGAAAGCCGCGCAGGAGGTGATGCGCGAGCGTACCCGGCTGGATACAGCCATCTCCGCCACGCGCGCCATCGAACGGGAAATGACCGACACGGTCGAGCTGATCGAGATGGCCGATGCGGAAGGCGACGAGGAGATGGCGACCGAGGGCGTGGAGAGCCTCGCCGCACTCGCCGACCGTGCCGATCGCGACAAGGTGACGGCGCTGCTCTCGGGCGAAGCGGATGGCAACGATACCTATGTCGAGATCCATGCAGGCGCCGGCGGCACCGAGAGCCAGGATTGGGCCGAGATGCTCCAGCGCATGTATCAGCGCTGGGCCGAGAAGCGCGGCTTCAAGGTGGAGATCATCGAATATCAAGCCGGTGAGCAGGCCGGCATCAAGTCCGCCACGCTGCTGCTCAAGGGCCAGAACGCCTATGGCTATGCCAAGACCGAGAGCGGCGTGCACCGGCTCGTGCGCATCTCGCCCTATGACAGCTCGGCGCGGCGGCACACCAGCTTCTCCTCGGTGTGGGTCTATCCGGTGATCGACGACAATATCGAGATCGACATCAAGGAAAGCGACCTCAAGATCGACACCTACCGCTCCTCCGGCGCGGGTGGGCAGCACGTCAACACCACCGATTCGGCAGTGCGCATCACCCACGTCCCCACCGGCATCGTCGTTGCCAGCCAGAACGACCGCTCGCAGCATAAGAACCGCGCGACCGCCATGGGCATGCTCAAGGCGCGCCTCTATGAGGCCGAGCTGCGCGAGCGCGAGGAGAAGGCTTCCGGCGAATATCAGGCCAAGACCGAGATCGGCTGGGGCCACCAGATCCGCTCCTATGTGCTCCAGCCCTATCAGCTCGTGAAGGACCTGCGCACCGGCGTCACATCCACCGCTCCCGACGACGTGCTCGATGGCGATCTCGACCCGTTCATGGCTGCCGCGCTCAGCCAGAAGGTGACGGGCGAAACGGTGGCCGTGGAGGATGTCGACTGATGCGGCACGGCGCGGTGAGGACGCTCGGCATGGCCCTGCTCCTTCTCGCGCCGGCTGCCTGCGATTCGCTGGCTCCGCGCGCCAGCGACCGGCCGGAGACCGCGCGAGACTTCCCCCGCGCCGACCGGCCGGTGGCGCCGATCATCTCGACCCGCTGGTCCACCGAGGAAGCCCGCGACCGGGTGAACGAGGCTGAGGACATCATGGATCGGGCCGGCATCCGCCCCGGCATGACCGTCGCGGATATCGGCGCGGGCGAGGGCTACTACACCGTGCGTCTCGCCAGGCGTGTCGGCCCCGAGGGGCGGGTGCTGGGGCAGGACATCATCGCCGAGGTGATCGACCAGCTCGGCCGGCGGGTGACGCGCGGAAACTGGGAGAATGTCAGCGTCAAGCTCGGCACGCCCGACGACCCCAAGCTGCCCGACGCCAGCTTCGACCGCGTGCTGATGGTCCACATGTATCATGAAATCGCCGAGCCTTATGCGTTCCTCTGGCGGCTTTATCCGGCGCTTAAGCAGGGCGGCGAGGTGATCGTCGTCGACATGGATCGACCGACCGCGCAGCATGGCACTCCGCTGGCGCTGCTGCGCTGCGAGTTCGAGGCGGTCGGCTTCAAGTTGATCGGCAGCGAGGCCCATACCGCCGCCGGTGGCTACCTCGCCCGCTTCTCGCTGGGCGGCACTCGCCCCGCACCGGACGAGATCGCCCCCTGTCGGCTCGCACGCACAAACCGGAGCGCAACGGCAGACTAAGGTCTGTACCAGCCTCGCCTCGGAGCGAGTCTGTGAAATCGTGCTGCATCCCTTTCGTGTCGCGCATAGGCGGAATGCGAGCGGGAGCACGGAGTTGAGGCCCCATTCTGCTGACGCCGGCCGTCAGCCGATCCGTCGGCCGGACCAGATCACCCGGCCGATGATCGAGACGAGATCGGGATCAATATTCTCCCACGTGGGATAGAGCGGGTTGTCACTGCGCACCGAGAAGCGGCCCAGCCCCGATGCGAGCGCGACACGCTTGACCATCAGCACGCCATCCATCCGCAGCACGTAAATGCCGTCGCGTAGCCGCTCGGCGCCATCGCTGCGGTCGACCATGATATCGTCGCCGTCGCCCAGCGTCGGCTGCATCGATTCGCCGTCAACGCGGATGATCGAGAGCATGTCCGGCCGGCCGCCGAGCGCACGTACCCAGCGTCGGTCGAAGCTGAAAGTACCGATCGCCGGCTCGTCCTCCTGCAAGGAGCCTGCGCCGGCCGAAGCCCCGAGCGCAAGCCGCGGCACCGCGACCAAACCCTCGCGCCGCCCTGTCCCGCGCTCCGCTCCCTTGCGCCATGTCGGCTCCTCGGGCGCACCGAGCAACCGCTCGTCCACGCTAAAAAAGCGGGCGAGCACGCGGCGGTCGGCCTCATCCAGCTTGCGGGGGGTGCCGCGCTTGACGAACTGCTGGATATAGGCCGGGTTGCGGCCGAGCAGCTTCGAGACCGCACCGTAGGTCACGCTGCGTTCCTGGATCAGCCGTTCCAGAACGGCCCGTGGGTCGATCGTTTCCATGCCCGGATCATAGACATAGGATTTTCCCTAGACAAGTAGGATTTTGCATAGAAGATTATAGGAATATTCCTATTACCCGAGTCCCGCAACGAGAGGAGCCTGCGCCGTAATGTCCACCCTGAGTAACATCGAAAGCTTTCTGCGCCACACCGGCATGCCGCCGGCACGCTTCGGCCGTGAGGCGGTGCGCGACCCCCGCTTCGTCTTCGATCTGCGCAAAGGCCGCGAGCCGACCGTCCGCACCCAGCGACGGGTAGAACATTTCATGAACATATACAAGGGGATCGCGGAATGAGCGGCAGGAACGGCGCCGCCAAGCGCCACAGGCGGCTGTGCATCAGGCGGTGTGAAACCCATTTGATCCGCCCCACGGCGCCACGCCCGCAACGGCGCGATTGCCAGGGCCAACTCCTCGCGCGGCTGCGCGCCATGGCGGGACCGGCCGGGACGATCACCCAGGCAACGATGCGCCCCTGGTGCAGCGCAACCTTCGTCGGCGCGCAACATCGGCTGGTGCTGAAGCTGACCGGATCCGATGCGAACATGGCGGCGACCGCGCTCGCTACCGCATTGAGCGAGGCCGATTTCGCACTGCACGGCCATATCGTCGCGGACGTGGTGGTGGATGCCCTCCTGCGCGAGAGGCCGGACAGCGCCACGCTGGTGCTGGCTATCCTGACGATCGAGGATTGGTGAGCGCGAACCGCTCAACGCGGCCGGACGGGATGCCCCTCGGCCAGCTTGCGCAGCGTCGCCAACGCTTTGGCCAGCGCGGCTTCGACATCCTCAGCGGCAGGCGTCTGCCGGGCGGTGCCCTGCTCGAAACGATCGGCCAGCGCGGTCAGATCACCCGTGGCGACGCGCGGCAGGCTCCGCGTCCACCCCTGCGACACGGGTGCCGGACAAGGCGGCGGGACGGGGATGGGCCGTGCTGTGGCGGCCGCCATCAACTGCGCAATCTGCGCATCGCTCATCGGCGCGGGCGCGCGTGGCGAGGCGACCGGATCGGCAGCGGGACATACAGCCTCGGCCTGCCGGACCAACTCCGGCGCAGGGAGATCGCGGCTGGCGAACAAAGGACGGCGCGGCGGCGCATCGGGATGACGGTCCCGCCGGCGGCGCGGGAGAGCTTCGGCCGCAGCTTGCGCCGTGGCGGCATCGCGGAACCGACGGACCAGCGCGAGCCAGTCTCCCGCCACACTGTGCAGCATCCGCAGAGCCGGTGGCCGTTCCCACCGAGTCTCCCCGCTCGCTTCCGTCATCGCTCTGGCGCTCATTATGTCCCCCAAATGCGTGCAACACCGATTCGCTAGCAGCATTTGGTAAACAGGATCGTAACGACCCTCTGCGCTGCTCACGCCCGCCGATTGACGCGCCTCGCACGCCATGCGACGCCTCCTCCGCCCGAGAGGAGGCATGTCATGGCGATACCCGATCAATTGGCCCGAGGCCTGCGGTTGCCGGCGATCGGCGCACCGATGTTCATCGTCTCCAACCCGACGCTGGTGATCGCCCAGTGCACCGCCGGCATCATCGGCGCTTTCCCCTCGCTCAATCCGCGCGCGCCCGAGCGGCTGGACGGCTGGTTGAAGGAGATCACGCAAGCGCTCGCCGCGCATGACACCGCCCACCCGGAGCAGCCGGCCGCACCCTATGCGGTCAACCTCATCGTCCACCGCTCCAATCCGCACCTGATGGAGGATCTGGCGACCTGCGCACGCTTCAAGGTGCCACTGGTCATCACGTCGCTCGGCGCCAATGCGGAGGTAAACGACGCGGTTCACGGCTGGGGCGGGCTGGTTTTTCATGACGTCATCAACCAGCGCTTCGCCCGCAAGGCGGTGGAGAAAGGCGCGGACGGGCTGATCCTCGTCGCCGCCGGGGCGGGCGGCCACGCGGGGGCCCAATCGCCCTTCGCGCTGGTCGCCGAGACGCGGACCTGGTTCGACGGGCCGGTCGCCGTTTCCGGCGCAATCGCCACCGGCGCGGGTATTCTCGCCGCGCGGGCGATGGGTGGAGACTTCGCCTATATCGGTTCGCCCTTCATCGCGACGGACGAGGCGCGCGCCAGCGACGCCTACAAGCAGGGCATCGTCGCCGGCAGCGCGGCCGATATCATCTACTCCAGTTATTTCACCGGCGTTCGCGGCAACTATCTGCGCGCTTCGATCCTCGCTCAAGGGCTCGATCCTGACGCCCTGCCTGAGAGCGATCCTTCCGCAATGGACTTCGCCAAAGCCAGCGGCGCCAAAGCGTGGCGCGACATCTGGGGTGCCGGGCAAGGCATCGGCTCGGTGACGGAGATCGCGCCTGCCGCCCGGCTGATCGGGCGACTCGCGAGCGAGTATGCGGCTGCACGGGCAAGATTGTGCAGCGAGGCGTAGAGCTGGGTTTCTGCCGATGAATACGCTCGGGCGTAAGCGCGCTGCAAGGCTTTGCAAGACGGGCGACCGTCTCTCAGGCGGATCATCCTGCTGCTGCTCCAACTTCGGGGAGCGCGAGGATACGGAGATATGAACGGCTTACCCCGAGGCAGGCCCTACAGATCCGCCAGCCCGTGTTTGGCCACATCCTCCTGCCCCAGCGTCACAAACTGATCGCGCAGCCAGCAGGCGGCAGGGCCGGGCGGGGTATCGCGCCGCCAGATGGCGGAGAAGCGGTAGATGCCGCCGGGATGATCCGGCATGGCGAGGCGGAGCAACGTTCCCGCCGCCAGATCACCCTGGACCAGCGGCAACGGCATGTTGCCCCAGCCGATCCCCTCACGCAGCAGCGCGTGCTTGGCGCTGAGATCGGCGAGGCGCCAGCTATGGGGGCTGAGCACCGCGAAATCACGCCCTTCGGTGAAACGCGAGCGGTCGCTGAGGACGAGTTGGATATGGTTGCGCCCCTCGCCCGGCGGGATGGCGGCCATACGCGCGAGCCGATGGTCGGGCGCCGCCACCGGCACCATCACCACCGATCCGGCATCGACCCAGTCCACCCCCTCCACGCCGGCGACCAACGGCCCGGAGATACCGACCACCGCCTTGCGATCCAGCACCAGCGCCGCCACCGCGCCGAGCGCCTCGACATGCAGGCGCAACGAGACGGTGGGGAAGCGTTCGCGGAAGGCACGCAGCACCCGGCCGACCCTCTCGCCCGGCAGCATGACGTCGACGGCGAGATCGACCTCGCTCTCCAACCCCTCCAGCAACCCTTTCACCTTGGCGCGCAGCCCGGCGACGCCATTGGCGAGCAGACGCGCCTCGGCGAGCACCGCGCGCCCGGCCGCGGTGAGCGTGGGTTTACGGGTACCTTGCCGTTCGAACAGGGTGAGGCCAAGCTGCGCCTCCAGATTGGCGATGGTATAGCTGACAACCGAGACGGCCCGGTTGAGCCGCCGCCCAGCCGCCGCGAAGCTGCCGCAATCCACCACGGCGAGGAACACGCGGAGCTGCTCGAACGTGGGAGTGCCAGGATCACTCACTTTTCAACTTTCTGGAACTATTTAGTCGATATTATCCCGGTTTTCCGCAAAGCCTGCAAGCGCCATATGAGCGTCCGTAACGGGCTGGCGCCCCGACGGCGCCGCCCTTTGAGGAGACCGCTCATGATCGAACTGCGCCCCCTCGCCGGCCTTGGCGGCGACAATCTCGGCTGGCTGGACACCAAGCACCATTTCAGCTTCGCCAACTACCATGACCCCGAGCGGATGCACTGGGGCAATCTGCGCGTCTGGAACGACGACGCGATCCAGCCCGGCACCGGCTTCCCCCCGCACCCGCACCGCGACATGGAGATCATCACCTATGTCCGCGAAGGCGCGATCACGCACGAGGACAATCTCGGTAACAAGGGCCGCACCGTGGCGGGGGACGTGCAGGTGATGAGCGCCGGCACCGGCATCGCCCACTCGGAATATAACCGCGAGGAGGGGATCACCCGGATCTTCCAGATCTGGATCCTGCCGACCCGCACCGGCGAGAAGCCGAGCTGGGGCACGCGCACCTTCCCCAAGGGCGAGCGCGGCGGCCGTTTCATCACGCTGGCCTCCGGCTACGCCAATGACGACGACGCCCTGCCGATCCGCACCGATGCGCGGGTGGTCGGCGCCACCCTCAAGGCTGGCGAGACGGCGACCTATCCGCTCGGCAAGGCCCGCAAGGGCTATCTGGTGCCCGCCAGCGGCGCGGTCGAGATCGACGGCGTGCGCGTCAATGCGCGCGATGGCGCGGCGATCGCCGACATGGAGACGCTGACCGTCACTGCGCTTGAGGACAGCGAGATCGTCCTGGTCGACGCCGCCTGATCCAGAACACCGGCCCCGGAGCGCTCCAAAGCGCCTCCGGGACCTCCCCCATTCCAAACCCCAGGAGATCCAGAAAATGGCAAAGGTTCTTGTGCTGTATTATTCCGCCTACGGGCACATCGAGCAGATGGCGCAGGCCGTCGCGCAAGGCGCGCAGGCGGCCGGGGCCGAGGTCGATATCCGCCGCGTGCCCGAACTCGTGCCCGAGGAGGTGGCGCGTAACAGCCATTACAAGCTCGACCAGCAGGCCCCCGTCGCCACCATCGCCGAACTGGAGAATTACGACGCGATCGTGGTCGGCACCGGCACGCGCTTCGGCCGCCTCTCGTCGCAGATGGCGAACTTCCTCGATCAGGCCGGCGGCCTGTGGGCGCGCGGTGCCTTGAACGGCAAGGTCGGCGCCGCGTTCACCTCCACCGCCTCACAGCATGGCGGGCAGGAGACGACCCTGTTCTCGATCATCACCAACCTGCTGCACTTCGGCATGACGGTGGTGGGGCTCGACTATGGCTTCGCCGGGCAACTGGGGCATGACGAGGTCAGGGGCGGCGCCCCTTATGGCGCAACGACCATTGCCGGCGGCGACGGCAGCCGCCAGCCCGCCGAGAATGAGCTGGAAGGCGCCCGCTATCTCGGCCGCCGCGTGGCGGAGACGGCAGCCAAACTATTCGCTTGAGATATGGAACGCGCGGGCCGGCGGTCCCGCGAGTTCTCATAAACGAGTGGGAGGCCGGGGGACGGGCCCCCATCCACCGACGCCAGCATAACCATATAGTTCCTCGCCGCCTTCGCTCCTGCCTGCCAACCCCGCCTCACCCCACCCTGCGCAGCACCTCCGCCTCGATTTCGACCGGCATGTCGTGCGGCAGCGCAGCCACGCCCACCGCCGTGCGGGCATGGGCGCCGATCTCGGGCCCGAACACATCCAGGATCAGATCGGTGAAGCCGTTGAGAACGGCTGGCGTTTGCGTGAATCCCGGTGCGCAGTTGATCATGCCATGAACGCGGCACCAGCCGGAAATGCGGTCCAGGCTGCCGAGCGCACGCTTGAGACTGGCGAGCATCGAGAGCGCAGTGAGGCGGGCGGCCTCATAGCCTTGCTCGACCGATACCGCCTCGCCCAGCCGGCCGAATGGTCCGGCAACCGATCCATCAGGCATTTGCGGGCCATGGCCAGAGACATAAGCGCGCTCGCCGCGCACGTTCACCCACGGAAAGCGCAGTGTCACGCCCGGCGGCAGCGCAAGCGGCGCGGGCAGGATGAGACCCAGTTCGGCGAGCTTTTGGTCAGGACCGGACATGCCTGCTCCTCGTCAGTGAACAGCCACTATCCCGTCCGTCTGAACACGGGTCAAGCGCGGCCCCGCGCCCGCTGAACGGCATGCACGATCGTCACCACCACCAGCCCGAGCAGCAGGCCGAAAACGGCGGAGAACAGCGCCCCGATCACCCAGCCCAGCACCGCATTGTGCGTCACCGCCTCGCTTGCCGCATGGATCGCATGGGGCAACGCGCCCAGCACCGTGCCGTCCAGCCCGTGCACGATAATGCCGCCGCCCACCCACAGCATCGCGATCATGCCGATAATCTCCAGCGCGTTGAGGATAACAGGCATAGCACGCACCAGCCCCCGACCCAGCCGATAGAGCGCCGGCGAGCCGGTGCTCGCGAAGTGCAGGCCGATATCGTCCAGCTTCACGATCAACGCCACTACGCCGTAGACGCCGGCCGTGACGAGCAGGCTGACGATGACCAGCGCGGCAGCCTGGGTAGCGACCGGGCGGCTCGCCACATCCGACAGTGCGATCGCCATGATCTCGGCGGAGAGGATGAGGTCGGTGCGGATGGCGCCGGAGACCTTGGCCTGTTCAAGCTGCGCGGGGTCGCCTTCGTCGTCCGCCCCCTCCTCGCCATGGCCGCCGCGCAGCCATTCGAGGATCTTTTCCGCGCCCTCGAAGCAGAGGAAGGTGCCGCCGATCATCAGCAGCGGCGTGATCGCCGCCGGCAGGAAGGCACTCAGCAGCAGCGCCACCGGGAGCAGAATGAGCAGCTTGTTGCGCAGCGAGCCGAGCGCGATGCGCCCGATCATCGGCAGTTCGCGCTGGGGCGAGAAGCCGGTCACATAAGTCGGCGTCACCGCGGTATCATCCACCACCACGCCGGCCGCCTTCATGCTCGCCTTGCTGGCAGCGGCGGACACATCGTCGAGCGAGGCGGCAGCGAGTCGTGCGATAGCGGCGACATCATCGAGCAGGGCGGCAAGGCCGGAAGCCATGGGCAGCGTTCTCCTTCCAGGAGGTGGAGCCCTTTCATGGCGGAAATCGCGGGCGCCGGAAAGTTTCCGCCTTTGTGAAGGCAAGGGCACGCCCCGTTGCCCTTTATCGCCCTGGGCTCCTGCCTTCGGAGGAGCGCGTTGCTCTCAAGCGGCCGCGTCCGGCAGCGCCCAATCGATCGCGCCGCGCCCGTTTTCGGTGAGAAACGCGTTCGCCCGCGAGAAATGCCGGCAGCCGAAGAAGCCGTTATGCGCGGAAAGCGGCGAGGGGTGCGGCGCGCGCAGCACGAGGTGACGACCACCTTGCGCCACGTCGCGGATGAAGCCGGCTTTCTTCTGCGCATAGGAGCCCCAGAGCAGGAAGGCGACCGGCGCCTCCTGCTCGGCCACGCGCGCAATCACCGCATCGGTGAACCGTTCCCAGCCGCGATTGGCGTGGGCGCCGGCCTTGCCCATCTCGACGGTCAGCACGCTGTTGAGCAACAGCACGCCCTGCCGCGCCCAATGATCGAGATGGCCGTGGCGCGGGCGCGACAAGCCGAGGTCGCCGTGCAATTCCTTGAAGATGTTGACGAGGCTGGGCGGCGGCGGAACGCCGGGCAGCACGGAGAAACACAGGCCATGCGCCTGGCCGGGGCCATGATAGGGGTCTTGCCCGAGCACCACTGCGCGCACCGCCGGCAGCGGCGTCAAGGTCAGCGCGTTGAACCAGTCGGCCCCGCGTGGGAAGATGCGCGCGCCCGCCTCCTTGCGATCGACGAGGAAGCGCTTGAGATCGGCCATGTAGGGCGCGGCGAACTCATCGGCGAGCGCATCGCGCCAGCTCGCGTCGAGCGCGGCGGGGATGGTGGGCGGAGCGGCGGTAGCGGCCATGGCCGTTGCCTATCCCGCCCGGTCTCCACTGCCAAGGAGGAAGTGGGCGCCGTCCATCCGGCGCGCCGGTGGGTCAGCCGATCCGGCCCCAGGCGTCGGCGATGTCGGCGATGAACTGGCGCGCCTGCTCCATCGGCTCGGCGCGATGCTGCGCCGTGGCCTCCAGCACGCGCTTGCGGGCCTCGCGATAGATGACCGCGAGGTTGACCGCGATCTCGCCGCCGCGCCCGAAGTCCAGACTGGTCTCCAGCGCATGGAGAATGGCGAGAGCACGGGTCTGCCGATCGAGGCACTGGGCGCGGTCTCCGCCACGCAGCGCCAGCGCGGCGGCGTCGAGCGAGAGCAGCAACTCGTCGAACAACATCTTCACCAACTGGTGCGGGTTCGCCCCTTCGGCGCGGCTGCCGGTATCGACCGCCGCATAGTGCCGGAGCGCCTTGGCGGGATGCTGACCCATATACATCTATCGTACCCTCGTTTCTGTTGTCGTTGGGGAAAAGCGGGGCTTAGTCCTTGCTGCCGTTCCAGACCTTGATCTGCTGCTCCAGATAGGACTGTGTCGCCTTGAACGCGGTCAGCTTGGCCTGCATCGTGGAATAGGTCTTGGTGAGCTGTGCCGAATAATCGGTGCGCTGCTGGTCGAGCTTGTCGAGCTGCTTGGCGAGGCTGTCGCGCATCTTCTCATAGCTCGCCTGCGAAGCGGCCAGCGGCCCGTCGATGCCGTTGACATAATCGGTGACACTCTTGAGTGCGCCGGCGACGCCCGGATGATCGGCATCCTTGACCGCCGGGTTGAGCATCTGCGTCACCGCCTCGGGATCGGCCGCGAGCACGGCGTTGAGCCGGTTAGTGTCGAGGCTCAATGTGCCGTCGCGCTCGGTGCGCACGCCGATATCCGCCAGCGTCCGGTAAGGGCCGGTCGCCGAAAGCTGGGTGGAGACCAGGCCGGCAAGGCGGCGGGACATGTCGCGCACGCCGGAGTCGGAGGAGAGCAGGCCCGCGGTGTCGCTCCCCGAACCGGCGGCCGTCGCGCTGTTCAACGCCCGCTTGAGGTCGTTGTAGGCGCTGACGAATTCCTTGACGAGGTCGCTCATCGACGTTGTCGGCTGGTCGGTGGCAAGGGTGACGGTGGTGCCCGGTGCTGCCTTGTTAAGGTCGATACGCACGAAGGGGATCGCCCCCGTCACTTCGTTGGAGGCATATTCCATATCGACATTGTCGATGCGGATCAGCGCGTTCTGTGCGCTTTGGCTGATCGCCATGCCCCCCGCCGCACCGTCCCACGTGAAGCGCTGGAGATCCGCATCCGCGCCGGCGTCAGCCGTGAGGGTGAACGCCTTGTCCACGCCGGTTTCACCCTTGAGCACCAGCCGCGCACCGGACTGGTCGGTCACGATCGACGCGGTGACGCCGGCATTGGCCACGTTGATCGCGCTGGCAAGGTCGGTGAGCGTGTTGGCCGGCGCATCCAGCGTGATCGTCGTGCTGGTCGTACCCACGGTCAGCGTCAGGCTGCCGGTGCCGGCCACGTCCGTCGCCGCGCCGAGCGGCGCCGATTGCAGCACCTGGCTGCGGGCGAGCTGGAGCACTTCGATCTGCGCCGGCAAGCCCTTGGGCACGCCGCCCGCGATCAGGCTGACCGAGGCGATGGACGGATCGTTGGAAACGGGCTGGCCGTTATAGGCGCTGCTCTGGAGCAGCTCGGTCAGCGCCGTGGAGAAAGTGGTGAGCGAGCTTTTGGCCGAAGCCAGCGCCGAGATCCGCGCATTGTTGGTGCTCACGCGATCGTTGACCACGCTCTCCTTGGGCAGGAAGGTCGCGTTCACCAGATCCGAGACGAGCTGGGTTGTGTTGAGCCCCGAGCCGATCCCCAATGCACTTGCGATGTCGATTGCCATGCACCTTGTCCCTTCAGGGGCTTATAACGGCGCCACGACGGCCGGCTTTAGGAGACGATCCGGCAAAAACGACCCGGCAATCCATCCGGCCGGATGCTCACTGGAGGACGGCTTCCACGCTGACATGCGGCGCGTTGGCCTGCGCGGCGCGCGCCTGCGCGGCCTTCTGCGCGAGCGACTGGGCGACCTGCGCGACGAAGGCGAGCATCTGCGGATCGGTCGGCGGCATGGGCAGCACGATCACGGGCTGCGGCATCAGCCCCATCAGCGCCGAATCCGCATGCGCGACCTGCTCATCGGCAGGCCGGCGGCGGGGCTGGAGATCGGCCAGCACATTGGCGATATCGGCGCGCAACCGCGCATAGGTCGCCGAAATGGCAGACCGCTCCGCCGCGTGCGGATCGACCTGGACATGGGCTTGCGCTTGTGCCTGCGCCGACCCGGCGCCCGACGCGGCCTGCACGACGAGGCGGTGGTCCGCCACGCGGGACACCGAAGGCACCGGATCCGTCCGGGACAGAAACTCGTTCATGACGCATCATCCTGATAGCGTCCCCTGAACAAAGAACGGACGAGTGCAACTAAGCTTTAATTCATGATGTTCTTGCCGTCCGAATCGAACCGCATCGCATCCGGCAGGTCGATATGCGGACGGTCCATCTCGCTCGCCATGCGGTTCTCGATGCGGAACACGAAGGCAAGCACCGTCGCCACCGCCATGAACAATCGCTCGTCGATTTCCCGCCCGGCGCGCGAGGTGAAGTAGATGGCGCGGGTCAGCTCGGGATATTGCAGCACCGGCACGCCCTTGTCGTGCGCCAGCTCGCGGATCGCGGCAGCGATCTCGTCCGCGCCACGCGCCAGCACCACCGGGGCGAGGTCGCGGCCGGGGCGGTAGCGCAGCGCCACCGCGAAATGGGTGGGGTTGGTGAGGATGACCGAGGCTTCCTCCACCGCCTTGCGCACCGACCCATGCAGCGTTTCATATTGCCGGCGGCGGATGGCGGCCTTGAGTTCGGGTGAACCGTCGCTCTGCTTGTGCTCCTCCTTCACCTCCTGCTTGGTCATGTTGAGGCGGCGGGTGCGCTGGAGCATCTGCGCCGGCACGTCGATGCCGGCGATGAGGAACAGCGACCCCGCCAGCGCCAGCGCGACGAGGATGAAGATGGAGCCGAGCGCGCTGCTTGCCGGTTCCACGCCGGTCTTGGCCATGGCACGGATCGCGTCGGTATGCGTCCACAGCAGATAGAAGCCGATCGAGCCGAGCAGCAGGATCTTGGCGAGCGATTTCACCAGCTCGATGAGGCCCTGCAAACCGAAGATGCGCTTGATGCCGTTGAGCGGGTTCATCTTCTCAGGCTTGGGCTGAAACGCCTGCGGCCGGAAACCGAGCGAGCCGAGGAGTGCCGGTGCGGCGATGGCGGCGACGAGCGTGGCAAACAGCACCCCGCCGAGCGGCAGCGCGATGGTGCCGAGCAGATGGGTAGCGCGGTCATCCGGCTCGAAGCCGGCAATGTCGGCGCGGTCGAAGCGCAGCCCTTCGGCGAGCATCTGGCGGATCGCGCCGATCAGCGCCGGCCCGGCCACCGCCAGCCAGCCCACGCCGGCCATCACCACCAGCGCGGTGGAGAGTTCGCGCGACTGGAGGATGTCACCTTTCTTGGCGGCATCAGCCAGCTTCTTGGGTGTCGGTTTCTCGGTCTTTTCGCCGCCGCCCGGGCTCTCCTGCGCCACGGCTCAGCCCCCCGCCAGCGCCTGCGCGAGATCGAGGCTGGCCCGCAGCGCATCCTCGATCGCCTCGCCCATCACCGGCGCGCCGATGGCGAGCAGGGCAAGGCCGGCCAGCAAAGCGGCGGGCATGCCGACCGCGAACAGGTTGAGCGAGGGCGCGGTGCGCGCCAGCATCGCCATGACGAGCTGGACGAGGATGAGGGTGAAGGTGACAGGCAGGGCGATGGTCACGCCCGCCGAGAACATCGCCCCGCCGAACGCGGCGATGCTCTCGAACGCGCCGGCCGGCATCAGCCCGCCGCCCGGCGGCAGCGCCTGATAGCTGGCGACGATGAAGCGCACCAGCATCAGGTGCCCGTCCATCACCAGCAGCAGGAAGGTGGCGACGAGCGAGAGGAACTGGCCGACCACGGCGGTGGAATTGCCGGTCAGCGGGTCGATCATCGAGGAGAAGCCGAGCCCCATGGCGTTGGCAATCGTCTCCCCCGCGACAAAGGCGGCGGCATAGCCGATCTGCAAGGCGAAGCCGAGCGCGAGGCCGGCGATCACCTCGCCCCCCACCAGCGCGATGCCGGCCACGCTGGCAAGGCCGCCCTCGGGCAGCACGAACGGCACGCTGCCCTGCGCGGCAATGCCGATGGCGAGCGCGAGGATGATGCGCAGTTGCAGCGGCACCGCCGCCGCGCCGAACACCGGCGCCGCGACGAAGGCCGCGCCGGGGCGGATCATCGCGAGCAGCCACAGCCAGAGCTGCGCCTCGACCCCGGCGAAGCCCGGTGCGATCATGTGAGGATGTCCGGAATCCGGTCGTAGATTTCGCGGGTGAAATCGACGAGCAGCATCATGATGGAGGCGCCGAACAGCGCCAGCATCACCGCCACGATGATGAGCTTGGGCACGAAGGAGAGCGTCGCCTCGTTGATCGAGGTGGCCGCCTGGATCATGCCGATAATAAGGCCACAGACCAGCGCCGGCAGCAGGATCGGCGCGGTGGCGAGCGCCGCCACCCACAGCGCCTGCTGGGCGATGCCGATGAAGAAATCCGCATTGTCCATCGCTCAGCGCCTTCCCGTCATGTCGCGAACGATCCCGCCAGCGACCCCATGGTCAGCGCCCAGCCGTCCACCAGCACGAACAGCAGCAGCTTGAACGGCATGGAGATGATCGTCGGCGAGAGCATCATCATGCCGAGCGCCATCAGCGTCGAGGCGACGACGAGGTCGATAATGAGAAATGGCAGGAAGATCATGAAGCCGATCTGGAAGGCAGTCTTGAGTTCGCTGGTGACGAAGGCGGGCAGCAGGATGGAGAAAGGAATGTCGTCGGTCGAGCGGAAGGCCGGCGCCTTGGCCAGCCCCTGGAACAGCGCAAGGTCGTTCTGCCGCGTCTGCTTGGCCATGAAGCCGTGCAGCACCTTGGCCGAGCGGCCCACCGCCTCCTCGATGCTGATCTGGCCCTGCCCGTAGGGCGTGTAGGCGGTCGCCGTGATCTGGTCGATTGCCGGGCGCATCACGAACAGCGAGAGGAACAAGGCGAGGCCGACCAGCACCTGATTGGGCGGCGTCTGCGCGAGGCCCAGCGCTTGCCGCAGCAGCGAGAGCACAATGATGATGCGGGTAAAGCTCGTCATCATCAGCACCAGCGACGGCAGCACCGTCAGCAGGCTCATCAGTACGAGGATCTGGAGCGAGAGCGACAGAGGGCGGCCGTCGCCCGAGACATCGTCCAGCGCCTTGGTCAGCGCGCCGGAAGCGTCAGCCACCGCCGGTGTAACCGGTCCTGTTCCCAACGCAGGCGGTGCGGCCTGCGCCGCCGGGGCGGGCACGGCTTGCGCCTGCGCCGGGCCGGCGGTGGTCAGGGCAGCCAGTCCCAGCAGCAGCGCGAACCACAGCGCGCGCAGCATGTCAGCCATTGCGGGGGTCGCTTTCGCCGATTTTCTCGATCTTGGACCGTGTGACGGCGAGCAACAGCCGCTGTCCCTCGAACTCGACCACGGCCAGCTTGCCGAAGGTGCCCATGGGCATCGCTTCGAGCAGCTTGATACGGCGGTCCGCCTGGCCGCCGAGCATGCCGGGCTGATATTTGCGCCACAGCCAGAGCGCGCCATAAGCCATGCCGCCGACCAGCGGCAGCAGGATGAGCAGCTTGAGGAAATACCAGCCGAGCGCGCTCATACCCTGCGCTCGATCCCCGGAAAGCGCGCGTCGGTCGCCGCGACCTCAGACACGCGAATGCCGTAGCGGCCGTTCACGGTGACGACCTCACCACGGGCGACCAGCGTGCCGTTGACCATGATATCCAGCAATTCGTCGGCCTGCCGGTCGAGCTGAACGACGCTGCCCTCGCCCAGCGCCATGATGTCGGCGAGGCGAAGCTGCGTCGAGCCGACCTCTACCGACATGCGCACGGGAATATCCGCCAGCATCCGCATGTTGCGCTCCACCCCCGCCTCGGGCGGCGCGCCGGGTTCCAGTCTCGGTGCTTCGCTCATATCGCTCATCGTTCGTCCCCGAGGCCCTCAGGCCAGTTTTTCGATCATGAAGGCCACGCTGCCGTCCTGCTCACCCACCGTGCCGTGCGCAAAAACGCGCTCGCCGACGAGCAGCGGCAGGTGCCGCGCGATGTGGATTGGAATCACGTCGCCGGGTTGCAGCGCCAGCAATTCGGACATTTTGAGGTTGGGCCGCGCCAGCACGGTGCGCGCGGGCAGACGCACGTCATCGAGCCGCGCGGCGAGACCGGTCTGCCACACCGGATCGGGCGGCAGCAGCTCCGCGCGCGGAGCTGCGCCCTTGTCGCTTCCGCCGGCACCATGGGACTCGAGCCCCGCGAACCCGGCCTTGGGATAGACGATCTCGATCAGCCGCGAGTCCTTCTCGCCCAGATTGACGCTGAACCCCTGAACGACCACCTCGGCCTCGCCGGCCATGACCTCCGCCCGGCCGACATTGGTCTCGCGTGCGAGCAGCACCGGCTCGACCGGGGCGATCTCCGCCCAGCATTCCGCCAGCGCGGCGATGATCTGGCCGGAGAGGCGCCCGACGAGGCGATGCTCGGTCGGCGTGAACTCGCGGCGGGCGGCGACAATGCGCGGGCCATGGCCGCCGTAAAAGCGGTCGACCAGCAGCGAGACGAGATCGGCGTCGATGCGCAGCACCGCCGTGCCCTTGATCGGGTGCAGGCGGTAGAGCGACAGGCTGACGAAAGCGGGGACGCTGGCGTCCCACATCATGAACAGGCTGTCCTCGATCGGCCGCGCCGTCACCGCCGGGCGGCAGCCGCCATAAGGCTCGATGATCGCGCGCAACCGGCGCGCCAGCCGGTCGCCCAGCTTCTCCAGCCCCGCCAACGGCGCGGCCGGCGGAGCGGCGCCGCCACCAAACACATAGGGTTGCACGTCGTTCATGTGATGTCAGTCCCCATCCGACCCCGGTCGGACACGGCGCTATTGAATAACGAAATTGGTAAAATAAACGTTATCAACACCGCCGAAGCCCGTTTTCTCCTTGAGTACATCGTTAACGATATGGAGCAGCTTGGCCTGCAACGCCTCCTTGCCGCGCGGCTCGGAGAGCGCGACGACCTGCTCCTGCGCCATCATCATGAGGATCGCCGAGCGGATCGCCGTCTCGTGCGTTTGCACCGCCTGAATGACGCGATTGTCATAATAAGTGGACACCGCGATTGACACCTGCACGAAGGAATCGCTGTCGCTGAGGTTCGACGTAAACGGCGCCGGAATCTGGAAATAGGTTGCCTGATAAGCGGCGGGATTGGCCGGGCGGGGCAGATCCAGCCCCTTGCCCTTGCCGACCGCCGGCGCGCCCTCGGTGCCTGCCTTCTGGGCCTTGGCGATCCACTGGTTGGCGATCTCCTCGGCGTTCTCGCCCTTGAGCACGAGCTGCGGCCGGTTGGGGTCCTCGCGCGGCCCCTCCGCCTTGTGCATAGAGCCGGCGGCATAGAAGCCCCCCGCCGCGCCGCCACCGCCGAGCAACGCCACGCCGCCGATCAGCAGGATCAGCTTCTTCTTGCCGCCGCCCTTCTTCTTGGCGGTGTCCTCGGTTTCAGGTGTATCGCTCATCAAATTGCTCCCTTAAGCGAATCGCACATGGTCGCCGGCGGTCTGCCGGCCGGCGGCGCCCGGCGATGGCTCGCCCTGCTGGTTCTGCTGGTCACGGAAGGATCGGCCCGCCCAATCGCCCTGCGGTTGGCCGGTGCCGGCGCGTGCATGATCCTGGCTCTGACCCTGTCCTTGCCCCTGCCCCGCCATCTGCTGCTGCATCTGGCCGGACGGCTGGCCGCCCGCGCGGTGGCCCGATTCCTGCGGCGCGGCCGCCTTCTCGACGGTGATGCTGCCCAGGTTGATCGCCGCCATGCGGGCGTCGGCCTGCAAGGCGCTGCGACCCTCGTTCAGACGCCGCGCGGCTTCGTCCGTCTCGGCGACCAGCCGTACGCCGGTCATGTCCGGCCCTTGCCAGAGGTCGACCTGCAAGCGGCCGAGATGCGGCGGGTTGAGCGTGAACCGGCTATGCCCGTTCCCCTCGGCCAGTGCCGTGATCTCGCGCGCCATACGGTCGATCCACTGGCCGGAGACGCCCATGTCGATCACCTGCTCGCCAAGCTGCGCGCCGGCCGACGGGCCACTCACAGTCGCGACGCCGCCGGCCGCAAGGGTGGATTGCACCACCGGCGGCAGCGATTCGACGATCATCCGCAGCGGCATAGCGCCGCCGGGCGCCGGTGCACTCGTGCCAATGCTCGCACCTTGCGCCGATTCGCTTGTACGGCCCGAAGCGGTCGTGGAAACTCCGGTCGATCCGTCGCCGTCCGTGCCGGCCATATCGGCGAGGATCGGCGCGGGGACGGTGGGTTGGGCCGCGGCCTTGACGCCCGCCTTGGGCCGTGCCTCGCCCGCCGGCATGATCTGCGCGACGGTGGCGACGGACGTTTCCGCCGTCACAGTCGGTGCTGCCGTGGAGGGAACGGGATCCGCCGTCTGTTGCGCGGTCCATGGCGCAAGCACAGCGGTAGCCGCCGCGCCGGACGGAACGGTAAAGACCTGTGCAGCCGCCGGAGCCGGCACGTTTTCGTCCACCTTGGGACTCTCCGCTGCGGGGACTACATCGCCCGCCTGTTCGCCCGACGCCGCAATGACCACGGGTTCGCTGCCCGGCATCCCATCTGCCGGCGCCTGGAGAGGGTTGCCCTGCCCAGCCGCGACCGGCTCGCCCGACGTGGCGTGCGGACGCACAAACTGCGCCCGCAGTGCCTCTTGCAGGGGCGTCGTAGCGGACGCATCCGAACCCGGCACCGTCACGGCACCTTCACCGATCAGCGCGGCGGCTCCATCGGGCAGCGTGGCGCCGTTGTCTACGATCAGGCGCAATTCGCCCTGCGCCGGGCGCGGACCACCCTGTGCGGCGAACGCGACCAACGCGGCGAACGTGCCGCCGATCGCAACGCCCGTCTCGCCGGCGGCAACCGGCGCGCCGGGCGGCATGCCGCCTTCTGCTCCCTTGCCTGCAATGCGACCCATGATGGCGGAGAGGTTTATCATTCTTCTGGTCCCCTGCTCTGCATGCGGCGGTAGCGCGGCAGCGCTGCCAGCCTGGCCTCCCGCCGCGCCTCGCGCGCGGCATGGGCCTTGTCCTTCAACCGCTCGGCGATCTCACGGTCGCGGTTGGCGTGGATTCGCTCGGCATCGCGCTGGTCGGCGCGCCGTTCGGCATCGTAGAGCGCCCCGTCGAGCTGGCGCCCCGCCCGCTCCAGCCGGCTCGCCAGCTCCCGGCGGGCGGCAAGCAACGCGCCGTGGGTGAGGCCGTCACCGCCGAACAATTCCTCGCGCACGCGGGCGATGCGCGTGGCGTTGTCGGCGATCTGGCTGACCTCGTCGCGCGCGCGAATCAGCGCGCCAACCGCCTGGTTATGCTGGACATGCCGCACCCGCAGCAGCCGCTTGCGCGAGGCGATGAGCCCGCTCATGCGCCGAACGCCCCGACCAGCGCGGCGATGCTGTCATCGGCACTGATAGTCGAGCGGCTGCTCTGCCGCAGGAAGTCGAGCAACTGCCCGCGCCGCTCCACCGCCTCGTCGATGGTGGGATCGTTGCCGGGGCGGTAGGCGCCCATCAGGATGAGGTCGCGATTCTCCTCATAGGCCGCCCACAGCCGGCGATAATTGGCGGCGGCGGCGAGATGCTGGTCGGTCACGATGTCCGCCATCACGCGCGAGAGCGAGCGGCCCACGTCGATCGCCGGGAAGATGCTCTGCTCGGACAGCTGGCGGGACAGCACGATATGCCCGTCGACAATAGCACGGGCGGTATCGACGATCGGGTCGTCATTGTCGTCGCCGTCGGCCAGCACCGTGTAGATGGCGGTGATCGAGCCGCCCGAGCGGCTGTCCACCCCGGCGCGCTCGACAAGGCGCGGGATGAAGGCCAGCGCCGAGGGCGGGTAGCCCTTCATCGCCGGCGGCTCGCCGAGCGACAGGCCGATCTCGCGCTGGGCATGGGCGCAACGGGTGAGGCTATCGAGCAGCAGCAGCACCTGCTTGCCGCGCGCCCGGAAATATTCGGCGATGGCGGTGGCCCGCGCGGCGGCGCGCAGGCGCAGCACCGGCGGATGGTCGGCCGGCACGGCGACGACGACGCTCTTGTGCATCTGCCCGGCCAGCTTGGTTTCGAGGAAGTCGCTCACCTCGCGGCCGCGCTCGCCGATCAGGCCGACGACGATCACATCGGCTTCCGCGCCCGCGATCATCTGCCCCATCAGCACCGATTTGCCGACGCCCGAACCGGCCATGATCGCGATGCGCTGGCCACGCCCGGCGGTGAGCAAGGCGTTGATCGCGCGTACGCCGACATCGAACCGGCGCAGCACACGACCGCGATCCAGCACATTGCCTTTGACGCCGTTCAATGGCCATTGACCGTTGGCGAGCACCGGCCCCTTGCGGTCGAGCGGTTGGCCCATGGCGTCGACCACACGGCCGATCAGCCCTTCGCCGACCTGGACCATATTAGCGGCGCTGTCCGGCTCGACGCGAGCGCCGTTTTCCAGCGGCGCATCCTGATCGAGCGGCACCAGTACTGCGCGGCTGCCGCGAAAGCCGACCACCTCCGCGCGGATATGCTGCCCATCGGATGTCCGCACCTGCGCGCCCGCGCCGATCGGGCGGGGAAAGCCGGTCACTTCCAGCATGCCGCCGTCATGGCCGATCAGGCGGCCGACCTGGCGCGGCGCCTGGCTCGTCACCTGCATATGGGCAAAGAGCTTGGCCGCCTGGCTGAGCTGGGCCTGCCTCACAGCCGGCCCTCCATGTCGTCCATCAGCGCCTGCAAGCGGGCGAGGCGTACGTCCGGGCCATCCTCCACCCAGCCGTCGGCGGTAGCGAGACGCACCGATCCGCGCGGCAGGTCCGGGTTGGCGGCCAGCGCAACCGCCATCGCCTCCGCCTCCAGCAGCGGCATATCCTCGGGATTGACCTCCAGCACGGCGCGCGTCTCGTCGCTGTCGATGCAGGCGGCGACCGCATCGCAGCGCGCCTTGAGCACCGCCGGGTCGATCGGCACCTCGCCGATGATCTGCGCAACCAGCCGGATGACCGCCTGCGAGAGCAGCCGCGCCAGTTCGCCCTCGCCGGCCTGGGCGATCTGGCCGATGCTGGCGGCCAGCTCGGCGCGCGCGTCATTGTCACGCTCGGCCGCCTCGCGGGTCAGCCGCTCGCCTTCCTGGAACCCTTGCAGAAACGCCTCCTGCGCCGCCTGCTCGATGGGGTCGACCGGCTCGCCGACGCTCTCGTCATGGGTCGGCTCGGTAGGGTGGGTGACGTTCCACGGCCGGCTGCCCTGCTCGGCTGCATAGAGATTGCGGAACGCGGCACCGTTGCGGCCGATGCTGCCGAACGTACCCCAGCCCCCCAGCGCGGTGGCGTCCGCCATTGTCTTGCCGGACCAGAGCCTAGACATAGTCGTCGCCCTTTCCGCCCAGCATGATGGTGCCTTCCTCGCCCATGCGGCGAGCCTCGGCGATCACTTCCTTCTGCGACTCCAGCACCTCGGCGAGGCGCATCGGGCCGCGCTCGCCCATCTCGTCCTCGATCGACTGGGCGGCGCGCTGCGACATGCAGCCGAGGATGCGGGTGCGCAGCTCGTCGCTGGCGCCCTTGAGCGCCACCACCAGCACAGCGCTGTCCACCGCGCGCATGAGCGTGCCGAGATCCTTGTCGGAGAGACCGAGCAGATTCTCGAAGATGAACATCTCGTCCTCGATGGACTGCGCCACCGCGCGGTCCCGCTTGGTCAGCGCCTTGATGATCCGCTGCTCGTGATCCTTGCGAATGTTGTTCATGATCGCCGCGGCCTCGCTGGTGCCGCCGCGCTTGGTGGTGGGGCCGCCGGCGCGCGCCTGCTGTGGGCGGCTCTGGAAAAGCTGCTCCAGATCGTCGATCGCCTCCGCGCTCACCGGGCCGAGCGTGGCGACGCGATAGACCACGTCGTCCTGCACCTCGGCCGGCAGCAGTTGCAGCACGGCGGCGGCGGCGGCGGGGTCGAGATGCGCCAGCACGATCGCCATGATCTGCGGATGCTCCAGCTCGATGATCGCGGCGATCTCGCCCGGCTCCATCCACTTGAGCATGGAGAGCTTGTTGGAGCGGGTCGGCGGCGTGATCTTGGCGAGGATGGTATCGGCCCGGTCCGGCCCCAGCGCCTTGTGCATCGCGCCGCGGATATGCTGGCTCGCGCCATAGCCGATGGCGGTGCGCCCCTTGGCCTTGGTGACGAACTGGTCGAGCGCGAGATTGACCTCGTCCACCTCCACATCGGCCACGTCATACATGGCGTAGCCGAGTTGGCGGACCTCGTCCGGTTCCAGCCGCGAGAGGATCTGCGCGGCCTCGTCCTCATCGAACAGCATCAGCAGCACGGCGGCAGCGGCGCTGCCGGTCAACGGTGCGACCTCAGGCATCGGCCTTCACTCCATCCTTGAGGAGATCGCGCACGACGAGCGCGGCACGATCCGGGTCCTGTTTCACGAAATTGCGGATCAGCGTGGCGCGGTCGCTATAGTCCGGCGTCGCGCTGATCATGTCGATCGTCACCGGCCGGTCCGGATCATGCGTGGAGCGGCCCAGCTCGGCCTTGATCTCCTGGCCGAGCTGCCGGCTCTGCGCCGTGTCGAGTGCGGCAAGGCCGGGCGCGCTTTTCGCCGCCGACCAGCGCTTGAGCAGCGGCCGGCCGATGCCGATGAGCAGGATCAGTGTCACCAGCACGGCGGAGACGTTGCGCGCCAGCAGCGAGACCCAGCCCTGCTCATACCAGGGCGTCACCGCCTCGGCCGCATCGGGCTGCGCGAACTTGCGCGAGGAGAGGGCGACGACATCGCCGCGCGTCTGATCGAAGCCGATGGCGCCCTTGACCAGCGCCTCCAGCGCCGCGATCTCCTGCGCCGAGCGCGGCTTGCCGTCCGGCCCGTTGTCGAGCGCGACGGCGATCGACAGGCGCTTGACGGTGCCCACCGCATCGCGCGTCACCGAGACTTCGCGGCCCAGCTCGAAGCTGCGGTTGAACGTCTCGGCGGTCTTGAACGGCGGCATGCCCGGTTCGGCCGGCGCCGCGGCGGTCTGGCCGGCAGCCGTCTGCCCATTGAGCGGCGGCGGCGGGGCGCCGGGCGCGGCCGGGTTGACCGGCGGATTGGGTTGCAGCGCGCCGGGGATGCCACCGGGCGTGGCGCCCGCCCCGTTCTGCGCCTCGGTATTCCAGCTCCCGGTCTCGGCGCGCAGCCGCGCCTCGTCCTGCGGATAGGTCTCGCGCGTCGCCTGCCGCTCGTCGAAATTGACCTCGGCATGGACCTCCGTGGAGAATTTTCCTGATCCGACGATCGGCGTCAGCAGCGCGGTCACGGCCTGACGATAGCGCTCCTCGATCCGCCCCTGCACCTGCAACTGGCGGTCCGTTTCGGCGCCGCTGCCGCTGGTCTGACTGAGCAGCCGGCCGTTCTGGTCGACCACGGAGACCGATTCCGGCGCCATGTCCGCCACAGACGAGGCGACGAGGTGGACGATCGCCTCGACCTGGCTCTCGGAGAGGGTCCGCCCGTTGACGAGCTGGAGCATGACCGAGGCGGTCGGCCGGCTGCGCTCGCGCAGGAAGATGCTCGGCGGATCGACCGCCAGATGCACACGCGCCCGCGTCACAACGTCGATCGCCTCGATGGTGCGGGCAAGGTCCAACTCGCGCGCGGTGCGCAGCTTCTCGCCCTCGACCGCACGGCTGGCGCCCATCGGCATTGCGTTCAGCAGCGAATCGCCATCGGGCGCGCTCTTGGGCAGCCCCTCGGCGGCAAGCTTCATCTTGGCGTTGAAATAGTCATCTTCAGCGACCGTAATCGCACCCGTCGACCGGTCGAAATCATAGGTGATATTGTTCTTGGTCAGCACGTCCGCCACCGCCGCCTGATCGGCATCGGGCAGGCCGCGGAACAGGTCGCGCTGCGGCGGTTCGCGCAGGGCGAGCCATGCGGCGCCGGCCAGCACGACGAGGGCGAGCAGCCCCACCATCGGCAGGCTGCGCTGCACCGCCGGCTGGGCGAGGAAGCCGGTCATGCGCAGCCGCATCCCCTCAACACCGCCGCCCGGCAGACGGCCGGCAAGCGCGGGAAGGGCCGGCTGGGCAGTCTGGCTGCCCGTTGTGGTCATGATGTTCGCGTCGCTCATCTGGTTACACCGGCATGCTCATGATGTCCTTGTAGGCGGACAGCAGTTTGTTGCGGACTTGCAGGGTCGTCTCGAAACCGATCGACGCCTGCTGCTTGGCCATCATCACCGCGGCGATATCCGTGGTGTCTCCCCGCTCGAAGGCGGCGGCAGCCTCGTTGGCATTAGACTGGAGACCGTTGACCTCGTTGATCGCGCTCTTGAGCGCGGAGGTAAAATCGGCGCCGCCGGCCTTGCCGGAAGCGTCGGTCGCGGCAGCCGCGCCACCGCCCGAGACGTCCTTGAGCGCGGCGTTGCGCTGAAGGATGCTCTGGCGCAGCGCCATGACGCTATCGACGGACAAGCCTGCCATGACTGCGTCTCCCCGCCTCAGCCGGCCATCGCCAGGTCACGCATCTCGGCAAGCCGATAGCGCAGCGTGCGCTCGGAGATGCCGAGCAGCCGGGCGGCGTGGGCGCGGTGCCCGCCGGTATCGCGCAGCGCCGCGCGGATCGCGTCCATGGCGGAGGCGCGGGCGACGTCATGCAGCCGGGCGGGCGCCGGGCGGCGCAGCACCGGCGCAGCGGACGGCGCCGGAACGGAGCCCATGATCGCGAGATCGGTCGCCTCGATCCGCTCGCCCTCGCGCAGCACGATGGCGCGCTGGAGGACATTGCCCAGCTCGCGGGCGTTGCCCGGCCAGCTATGGGCGGCGAGGCGCTCCATCGCGGCCAGCGTCGGCCAGGCGAAGGAGGCGGCTAGCGGCGTGCCCGGCGCCTGATGGCGCAGCAGGAATGCGGCGGCGATGGCGGCGATGTCGCCCGAGCGCGCCTTGAGCGGCTGGAGCTGGAGCGGCATGACATTGAGCCGCCAGTAAAGGTCCGGGCGGAAGCGGCCGGCTTCCGCCTCCGCCGCGAGATCGCGGTTGCCGGCGGCGATAACGCGCACGTCGACCGGCACCGGATGAGTCGCGCCCACCGGCAGCACCTCACCCTCCTGCAACGCGCGCAGCAGCTTGGCCTGCAAGGCGAGCGGCAGCTCGGTGATTTCGTCCAGGAACAAGGTGCCGCCATCGGCAGCGAGGAACAGGCCGTCCGACGAGGCGGCGGCACCGGTGAAGCTGCCCTTGCGGTGGCCGAACAGCATGGCCTCCATCATCGTCTCGGGCAGCGCGGCACAGTTGACCGCAATGAAATCCTTGTCAGCGCGGGGCGAGCGGTCGTGGAGGAAGCGGGCGATGCCCTCCTTGCCGGTGCCGGTCGCACCCTGAATGAGCACGGTGGCGTCGCTCGCGGCGATGCGGGCGGCAAGACGCATCAGCACTGCGCTGCGCTCGTCGCCCACAGCCGGCATATGCGCCGGGCGGAGCAGCTCGGCGATAAGAGCGAAGGCCATGGCGCGGTCGGTCGGTCCGAACGCGATTCGCGCTGGATAGCCGTCTGCCGCCGGCATCAGCCGGGGCGCTCCGTCGCGCCACTCGATCAGGATGTCGCGGCAGGTCGCGTGCGCAATCTCCTCGGCCAGCAAGATGCGCTGCGTGGACCTGCCACGCGGTGCCTCGGCCGCAACGGTGCGCACATTATAGCAGGCAGTATCCAGCCACGCGGCCAGGTCCGGCAAATGCCGGTGGACGCGCTGGCTCATGTCGACAGGCAACATGCGTCAGTCCCCAAATATTTCGGTCCGAACTCCCCCGAGCCGAACCGTCCTCCGATGGGACTCACTCTTGCCAAAAATGCTTATCATCCCGTTAATCTCGGCCAAGGCTTGCCGGAGGGCGGCAAATCTCTGCCGGATCGCGCTTGGGCGACGGGCCCCTCAGCGGGGACTCGCGCGAGTCTGCCGGAGTCCGCGTGCCTGCCCGCCTTCATAAGAAGAATCCCCGCGCGCGAGTCGCAGGCCGGTCCGCGTCAGGCGGGGCAGCACGGCGCAAAATTTTTCGTGGGCGCTGCTTAAATTTCCCGCACCGAGTCCGTTCTGCTGGTTCGAGGCCGCATCCGCCGCGTGGCAGCGACCCAAACGAGAGCGGGAAAGGAAAACCCACATGACTGTTATCGCTTCCAACGTTTCTGCCCTTCGCGCGCAGAATGCTTCGAACGTCGCCAACAAGGGTCTGTCCCAGGCGATGGAGCGCCTGTCCACCGGCAAGCGCATCAACAGCGCGAAGGACGACGCCGCCGGCCTCGCCATCGCCACCAAGATGACCGCCGAGGTCCGTGGCCTCTCGGCAGCGCGCCGCAATGCCAATGACGGCATCTCGCTGACGCAGACCGCCGAAGGTGCGCTGGGCGACATCTCCAACATGCTGCAGCGCATGAAGGAACTGGCCATCCAGGCTGCCAACGGCACCAACGACACCGCGTCGAAAGCGAACATCAAGGAAGAGGGCGACGCCCTGATCGCCCAGATCGGCAAAGTCGCCGCCACTAAGTATAACGGTGTCGATCTGTTCAGCGCGACCGCGACCAACATCCAGGTTGGCACCGGTGCGACGGATCAGGTGTCCATCACCACCGGCGCGATGGACACGACGACGCTCACCATCAACGCCCTCGACATTTCGGCTGGCACGGCGTCGTTCGGCGCGATCGACACCGCGCTCGGCACGGTGACAACCGCCCGCGCCAAGATGGGCGCCATGCAGAGCCGCCTCGACTCGGCGGTCAGCAACCTGACTTCGACGATCACCAATCTCTCCGACGCGCGCTCGCGCATCGAGGATGCCGACTTCTCGGAAGAGTCGACCGCGCTGGCCAAGAACCAGATCCTCAGCCAGGCCTCTACGGCGATGCTCGCTCAGGCGAACCAGAGCCAGCAGGGCGTGCTGAGCCTGCTCCGCTAAGCGGCGCAACCCCATCGGGTCGGCGAAGGGACTGGTCCACCGACGCCGCCCCGCTAGACCCCCGGCACCACATGAGTCCCCATCGGTGCCGGGGGTCCAGACCTTCGATACGGACCGCAACCCGAAAACCCTCGCTCCCCCGGGCGGGGGTTTTCTTTTTTGGGCGATTGGCGTTTGCGAGCAGGGCGAGAAAGCTCATCCTAGTTCGTTTTGAGCGTGTCGAAGGATCGTCCTTCTTTCCAGCGACGAAGAAGATAGCGGTCCTTCGACGAACGGGAGATTGGAGGCGCGCCCCCAGCGCAAATGGTCATGAGGCATGCACGCGAGACCGACGCCCGGTCTCACACCAACGTGCCCCAGCGCAGATCGGAGTCCAGGAGCCAACCACACTCCCGCACCACCCTTAGTTCCTGCCTGCGCAGGAACACGGCGTTTCATGCGAGGTAAGAGCCCCGCGCCTTGTGTCTCAGCCTTCGAGCTGCTTCTGCAAGGCGCGGATATCCGCGTCCATCTCGGGATTGTCGAGGCGCATCGCCTCGATGGTGCGGACGGCGTGGATCACCGTCGAATGATCGCGGCCGCCGAAGACCCGGCCGATCTCCGGCAGCGAGCGCGGCGTCAGCTTCTTGGCGAGATACATGGCGATCTGGCGCGGGCGCGCGACCGCGCGAGCGCGACGGTGCGAGCGCATCTCCGAGGCGTCGATGCGGTAATGCGCGGCGCACAGCTTCTGGATTTCGTCGATGGTGATGCGGCGCACGCTGGCACGCAACGCCTCGGCCAGCATGGTCTGGGCAAGATCGACCGTGATCGCCTTGTCGACGAGCTGGGCATAAGCGACCAGCTTGTTGAAGGCGCCCTCCAGTTCGCGGATGCTGGTGCGGATCGAGCGGGCGAGCAGCGCGATCACATCGTCCGGCACCGCGATCGGCGCCACGGCGGCGCGGCGCGCGTTGAGGATTTTGAGCCGCAGGTCGAGGCTCGCCGGCTGGATATCGGCGACGAGCCCGCCGGCGAGGCGCGAAAGGATGCGCGGATCGACCGCGCTCAACTGCTGTGGCGGCCGGTCGGCGGCGATGGCGATACGCGCGCCCGAATCGATGAGGTCGTTGAGGGTGTGGAGGAACTCCTCCTGCGTCGGTCCCTTGCCGGCGATGAACTGGATATCGTCGATCAGCAGCATGCGGGCGGCGCGCAGCCGGGCTTTGAAGCTGAACGTATCGTTGGCGCGGATAGCGCCGACGAATTCGTTCATGAACCGCTCGGCGGACATATAGAGGATCGCGCCGCTCCCCGCTCCCTCGCCCAGCGTCGCGCCATAGGCGGCGGCGATGGCGTGGAGCAGATGGGTCTTGCCGAAGCCGGTCGGCCCATGGATGAACAGGGGATTGAAGCGCGGTTTGTCGGGCGCGGCCATGGCCTGCGCCGCCGAACAGGCGAGCATGTTGCTCTCGTCGGTCATGAAGCCGGCAAAATCATGGCGCGGCGCGAACCGGCTGGAGCGCGGAGCGGCCTCGGCCGGGCGGCCGGCAGTCTGCTCCAGCGGGGCGGGGCCGCGCGGCCGCACCGCGACGCTTTCCATGGCCTCGCGCGCCCGCACCACACGGATATCGCGTACCTCGCCGGGAGCGGCGCGCCAGGCCAGCGCGAGCCGCGTGGCGAAATTGCTGGCGACATAGCTGGCGGAGAATTCGGACGGAGCTTCCAGGTCCAGCGTGCCGGAAAGGGTGCAATAAGCGCCCAGCGTCAACGGCCGGATCCATTGATCGAACTGGCGCACACCGATCACCCGGCGCACGCCGGCGCGCACGTCGGACCACGCCGCCTCCAGCGCCGCGCGATCACTCGCCTGTTGTGGCGCCGCCGCGCTGTCCATCGCCTCCGTCCCTGCTGCTGATTGCCTATATCGTTGCTGGCCCACTTCTCGCCCCATGTCCCTGCCGCGATCCCCCACAAGCTCCGTCGCTCCCGCGTATCGTCCTGCCGGACGCCGACCACATGGCAGCCCATCACGGGAAGCACCTTCCCATGCCTGTCGGTCGATCGCGATCGCTGTGACAGGGGCGGTGATTCGAGCCCTGCCGAGCGATAGTTGTGGCAGCCCCCCCAAGGGGGATCAAGGCCAGCGGGCGTCAAAAATCTGAAATAAAGAACTTGACCACGGATTCCCGGCCAGATCATCACAATCTTATTTTATCACATTGTTATTACTTGCATTATTACGGCACGGCAAGACCATCGCGGCGGCTGCACGGAGTGCGAATCGTCGCGAATCCGGCCTTACCGCCGAGTCCCTGCGCACCTGCGCAAAAATGTCACAAAGCCGGTGCACGCAGGAACCGTAACAGGCGCGGGCAACTTTATGTCGCCCCCGGTCTCGACTCGAGGATCGCCATGGTCTCGCGCGTAGCCGGAGCCGATCAGCCCTCGCTCGCGCCGGCCGAATCGCTGTGCCCAGGACCTTCGTCGGTGTGGGGATCGCTCTTGACATCCCGCGCGCGCGCCTGGTTCTTGCGGCGGCGCAGATTGGCGCGCAACGCTGCGGCCAGTCGCTCCGCCCGCGCATCCGTCTCCCGCGCCTCTTTCTCATGGACCATGCCGTCCTCCTGTGCCGCTCCTCTTTGCCCAGCCACAACGGCCCGGTGCAAGTCCTCTACCGGCCGCGAGGCCGGGCGAGGCGGGAAAATGGTGCTGCCGGTGAGGATTGAACTCACGACCTCAGCCTTACCAAGGATGCGCTCTACCACTGAGCTACGGCAGCACGGCGTTCGCGGGGAGCTAGCCCCGCGTGGACGAGGCCGGGCCTATGGCCTTGCCCCACGGGATTTGTCAAGGCGCGTTAGGCCGCGCGAGGGCGGATTTCCACGGATAGGGCCACCTCGCACGCCATGTCCGATCGGCGCGAGCTTTTCGGCTCCGTTCATCTCACCATAACCCCGCCTCCTGTCCCGAAGAAGCGCTTACGGCAAGCCCATCCAGCCTCCTGCCCACAGGCAGGCGAACGCATAAGCGCTTCTATCCATTGGGGGATCATGTGAGGAATCATGCGCCACCAGCATCGACCCACCCCGACCGATGAACGGCTGATCGCCCATAGTTTGTCATCGAGTCCGGCAAACCTAGCTTTGACCGACGGTCTCCAACAGGAAGAAAGGTCCATGATGAAGTATCCGGTTTATGCTGCCGCCACGGTGGCCCTCCTCATGGCTGGCACGACGTTGCGCGCCCAGGCCCCGGAGACGGCGGCTCCCGCCGACACGCAAGCCGCCCCGCCCGCCGCAAGCGCTCCGGCAACCGCCGCACAGAGCTTTAGCGACGAGGATCTCAAGGCCTTCGCGCGTGCCGCGATCGCCGCCAGCAAGATCCAACAGGACACGACCGTTACCGATGCCGAAAAGCAGCCGAAGATGCTCGCAGCCGTACAGGCCGAGGGGCTCGATCCGGTGAAGTTCAACAGCATCGCCCAGGCCTCGCAGGCCGATCCGGACCTGCACAAGCGCATCCAGACGCTGGCCAATGAAGACGCCGCCACGCGCCAGTCCGCCGCAGCGCCGGCACCGGGCGCGACCACCGCCAACCCCTGATGCGCCGGGGCGCCGGCCGATGCCGCGCCCCGTCCGCCCTGCGCTGGCCGGCCGGTGCCGCTGCCATTCACCCGCGGTGGCTCTCCATGCGCAACATTCCGCACCGCGTTGCAGACATGCGCTGATCGGATAGGTCGATCAGCCTGTCCGCCGCTATCCATTCGCCAAACCTGCTGACGCGTGGCATAGATTGCCGGCATTCCGGGCCGATAGGCCCGTGGCAGACCATAGCCATTGGAGGTGATCATGACAGACAAGGCGCTCAAGACCCCGACCGATCTCAAGGCGAACGCGACCAAGGCCGTTGCCGAGGCGCTGAACGGCCTGCTGGCGGATAGCTACGCGCTTTTCCTCAAGACCAAGAATTTCCACTGGCACGTCTCCGGTCCGCATTTCCGCGACTATCACCTGATGTTCGACGAGCAGGCGGCGGCGATCATGGCGACGACCGATCTCATCGCCGAGCGTGTCCGCAAGACGGGCAACACGACGCTGCGGTCGATCGGCGACATCGCACGCCGCCAGAGCGTCAAGGACAATGATGCCGATTTCGTCAGCCCTGCCGACATGCTGGCCGAGTTGCGCGCCGACAATCTCGCTTTCGTCGAGTCGCTGCGCGCCGCCAAGGAGGTCGCGGGTGCGGCGGGTGACAATGCCACCGATAGCCTGATCGACGACTGGACCGACGAGGCCGAGCAGCGCGCCTGGTTCCTGTTCGAAGCCAGCCGGGCCGTCTGAGCGCAGACGAGACCAAAGGAAAACGGGCCGGAAGCGCTGCTTCCGGCCCGTTTTCCTTTGCCGGTCCCGAAGACTCGGCCCGTGCGATCAATCCGCCTTGGGCTGGAGATTGACGGCGGCATATTTGCCGCGCCGGTCCACTTCCAGCTCGAAGTCCAGCCGGTCGCCTTCCTGCAGCGAGCCCATGCCTGCGCGCTCGACGGCGCTGATATGCACGAAGGCATCGGGCTGCCCATCGTCGCGCTGGATGAAGCCGAAGCCCTTCATGGCATTGAAGAACTTGACCGTGCCGCTGGCGCGCTCACCGGTGAGCTGGCGCATCGGCCCGCGCTCGCCGCGATCCGCGCCCCCACGATCCTCACGCTCCGGCACCGGAAGCGGCTCGCCCTCGATCTGCAACTCGGTCGCAGAGATCTTGCCGCCGCGATCGACCAGCGTGAACTTGAGCGGCTGCCCTTCGGCGAGGCCGGTCAGGCCGGCCTGCTCGACCGCACTGATGTGAACGAACACATCCTCGCCGCCATCGTCACGGACGATGAAGCCGAAACCCTTCTGGCCGTTGAAGAACTTGACGATGCCGGAACCCTCGCCGACGACCTGCGCCGGCATGCCGCCGCGCGCTCCACCACCGCCGCCGCCGCGGAAACCGCCACCGCCGCCGCCGCTGCGGAAGCCACCGCCACCGCCGCCACCGAAACCACCGCGATCGCCAAAGCCGCCACGATCACCACCAAATCCGCCGCGCGGGGCACCGTAGCCGCCACCGCCGCCGCCGAACTCGGAATATCCGTCAAACTGGGGGTCTCCGAAGCCGTCTCGCTTGTCCTTGCCGCGTCCGCGGCGCCCTCTGTCAAAACTCATGCCCTGTTAATCACCTTCGCTCGTCCCAGATATAATCACTCACCCATGCTGGACGACAGGCACAGGGACTCGGCTGGAGCCAAAACACAACCGCACCTCAGTATAGCGATAATTATCCACAAGCGCGAACGATTTTGGCGGTGTCCGCAAGGTGCTCCCTTTCCAGGGCGAACAGGCGCGCGCCACGTGCCGCGCCGGCTCTCCCGGCGGCATGCCCGGCAGGGCGCAGGGATGGTTTCCCTCGGCGTCCCATTCGGTTTAAGGAGGCGCGATGAGCGTTTATCTGCATGAAGAAGACCTGCCCGCCGGCGTGCTCGGCGACGGGCCGGTCGCCATCGACACCGAGACCATGGGTCTCATCACCCCGCGCGACCGGCTCTGCCTCGTCCAGATCAGCGACGGGGGCGGCGACGAACATCTCGTTCGCTTCGCGCCGGGCAGCAATTACGCCGCGCCGAACCTGCGCGGGATTCTTGCCGACCCGGCGCGGCTCAAGCTCTTTCACTTTGGCCGATTCGATATCGCCGCGCTGCATCATTATCTCGGCGTGCTGACGGCGCCGGTCTATTGCACCAAGATCGCCTCGCGCCTCGTGCGGACCTACACCGACCGGCATGGCCTCAAGGAGCTGGTGCGCGATCTGATCGGGCAGGAGATCAGCAAGCAGCAGCAAAGCTCGGACTGGGGCGGGCTGGTGCTGAGCGAGGCGCAGAAGGACTATGCCGCCTCCGACGTGCGCTATCTGCACCGCCTCAGGACGGAACTGGACATCCGGCTCGCACGCGAGGGGCGCACGGCGCTGGCGCAGGCTTGCTTCGACTTCCTGCCGCACCGCGCCCTGCTCGATCTGGCGGGCTGGCCGGAGGTCGATATCTTCGCCCATGCCTAGGCGCGAAGGCCATATATTGACCGGCGAGGAGCTGGTCATGTCCGCGCAGGCGACGGCGCAGCGCGACGCCCGCCGGGTCTGGGCCACGCCCGGCGGCAGCCTGGACCGGCTGATCCGGCCGCTCAAGAAGCTGCTACCCGTGCTGGTCGGCCTGCTCGGGACTTTCCTGCTGACCGCACCCTTCACCCATCAGGCCGAGGTCAGCTTCGTGCTCGACAAGAACAAGGTCGACATGGCCGGTGAGCGGCTGAAGGTGGTTGAAGCGCTGTATCGCGGCGAGGATTCGCGCGGTCGCCCCTTCTCGCTGCGCGCCGGCTCCGCGCTCCAGCGCACCTCGCGCGATCCGATCGTGGAACTGAACGATCTGGAAGCGCGGATGCAGATGGAGCAGGGCGGCGCGGTGGTGAACGCGCGGCGCGGCACTTACAATATGGACAAGGAAACGGTCGCCATCGAAGGGCCGATCCAGTTTCAGAGCGCCAACGGCTACCGACTGACCACACGCGACGTCGATATCCAGCTCGAACAGCGCCGGCTCCACAGCCGGGGCAGCGTGGAGGGGCGCATCCCCGCCGGCACCTTCCGGGCGGACAATCTCAGCGCCGATCTGGAGGCGCGGACCGTGACGCTGGAGGGCAACGCCCGCTTGCGCATGGAGCAAATTGATCGCAAAGGGCGCTGATGCTGCGTAAGTCGCTCATTCTGCTGGCCAGTTCCGCCGGGATCGCGCTCGCGGCCGGCGCCCTGATCGAGGGGGGCGCCGGCGCACAGGTGCTGCGCGGCCACAATACCAGCGCCCCGGTCGATTTCTCGGCCGACCGCATCGAGGTGCAGGACCGCGCCGACCGGGTGGTCGTCTCCGGCAACGTCCAGGTCAGCCAGGCCGGCCTCACCATGACGGCGCAGCGGCTCACCGTGGCTTATCATGACCGCGACGGTATCGAGATCGACCGGCTCGACGCGTCCGGCGGCGTGGTGGTGACGCGCGGCAACGAGCGGGCGAGCGGCTCGGTCGCCATTTACGATCTCAACCGCAAGCTCATCACCCTGATCGGCGGGGTCCAGCTCACGCAAGGGGCCAACCGCCTGTCCGGCCAGCGGCTGGTGATCGACCTCACTACCGGCCGCTCGACGGTGGACGGCTCGGCCGCCGGGGCGCCGCCCGGCACGACCACGACGCCCAGCGGCCGCGTTTCCGGCACCTTCAAGGTGCGCCAGTCCGGCGAGCGCTAGGCGGCGCCGATCGCGAACCCGCCCGATAAATGCGATGGCATGCGCCCGCCGGCTTCATCCATGCAAATTCCCTGCCAATCCGAGATTGCGAAGCGCGCCGGATCATGCCAGCACGCACCGCATGGGCATGACGGAACGGCGTGCAATGACGAGGACCTGTTCATGAACGAGCTTGCGGCCCCCCGCCATACGGACGTGGAGCAAGACGCAGGCGCGCATCGCTTGCAGGTGATCTCGATCGCCAAAAGCTACGACAAGCGTACCGTGCTGGCCGATGTGAGCCTGGAAGTGGGCCATGGCGAGGTGGTCGGCCTGCTCGGCCCCAACGGCGCGGGCAAGACCACCTGCTTCTATTCGATCATGGGGTTGGTGAAGCCCGATTCGGGCCGCATCATCCTGGAAGGCGTCGATATCACCGGCCTGCCCATGTATCGCCGCGCGATCCTGGGCCTGGGCTATCTGCCGCAGGAGACCTCCATCTTCCGGGGTATGACGGTAGAGCAGAACATCCTGAGCGTGCTGGAGCTGGCCGAGCCGGACAAGGCGGCGCGTGCCGAGAAGCTGGAGACGCTGCTTGAGGAATTTGGCCTCGTGCGGCTGCGCACCAGTTCCGCCATGGCGCTCTCCGGCGGCGAGCGGCGGCGTTGCGAGATCGCCCGCGCGCTGGCCGCCAATCCCTCCATCGTGCTGCTCGACGAGCCGTTTGCCGGTATCGACCCGCTCTCCATCGCCGATATTCGCGATCTGGTGAAGGACCTCAAGACGCGCGGTATCGGCGTGCTCATCACCGATCACAATGTGCGCGAGACGCTGGAAATCGTCGACCGCGCCTGCATCATCTACGGGGGCAAGGTGCTGTTCGCCGGCAGCCCCGAGGAACTGGTCTCGAATGCCGAAGTGCGCCGCCTCTATCTCGGCGAAAGCTTCTCGCTGTGACGCCGCCGGGCGCGGCGCCCGCGCGCTGAACGGCGCGGCCTGACCCATGGCGCTCGCGCCCCGCCTCGACCTGCGGCAGAGCCAGTCGCTGGTGATGACGCCGCAGCTCCAGCAGGCTATCAAGCTGCTGGCGCTCTCCAATCTGGAACTTGAGGCGTTCATCGGCAGCGAACTGGAGCGCAACCCACTGCTCGAAGCGGGCGATGCGATCGCCCTGCCGGCCCGCGAGGAAGTCGAGCCGGTCGAAGGCGCCGAGCCACGCACCGGGCCGGAGGCAAGCGCGGATACTCTGATCGCACGCGGCGCCGGCGCGGCCGATTCGCCGCTCGACGTCGATTATACCGCCGAGACCTTCATCGACGATGCCCCTGCCGACGGCGGCGCTACGTTGCGCCCGGCCGGCAGCGATCTCATGGCCTCACACGGTCTGTCGTCCCACGGCAGCGAGGACGGGCCGGATTTCGACAGCTTCGCCGCGCCCGAGATCGGCCTGCACGAGCATCTCATGCAGCAGGCCGGCGCCGCGCTCTCCGGCATGCGGCTGGTCATCGCCGGCCAGCTCATCGGCCAGATCGACGACGCCGGCTATCTGGAGGCGGACCTGCTGGACCTTGCCTATCGGCTTGACGTGCCGCTGGCGGAGGTGGAGGCAGTGCTCGCCGTCATCCACGGCTTCGAGCCCGCCGGCGTGGGCGCGCGCGGCCTTGCCGAATGCATCGCCATCCAGGCGCGCGAGGCGGACCGCTACGACCCGGCCATGGCCTGCCTTATCGCCAATCTCGACCTGCTTGCGCGCGGCCAGATCGCGCATCTGCGGCGCATCTGCGGCGTGGACGAAGAGGACATGACGGACATGATCCGCGAGCTACGCGGCTACGACCCCAAACCCGGCCTGCGCTATGGTGGCGACCGGCCAGCGGCAGTGACGCCGGATGTGTTCGTGACGCCGAGCGGCGCAGGCTGGGTCATCGAGATCAACGGCGCAACGTTGCCGCGCCTGCTCGTCAACCGCCGTTATCAGGCGCATCTGGCGGGCAGCGCGCGCGACAAGGCGGCGCGACTCTGGCTCTCCGACTGCCTCGCCAGCGCCAACTGGCTCATCAAGGCGCTCGACCAGCGGCAGCGCACCATCCTCAAGGTGACGGAGGAGATCGTGCGGCACCAGGAAGGTTTCTTCCGCCATGGCGTCACCCATTTGCGGCCGCTCACCCTGCGGGCGGTGGCCGAGGCGGTGGAGTTGCACGAATCGACGATCAGCCGCGTCACCAGCAACAAATATCTCGCCTGCCCGCGCGGCACCTTCGAACTCAAATATTTCTTCACCAGCGCCATCCAATCGGCTGATGGCGGCGAGGCGGCCTCGGCCGAGGCGGTCAAGAGCCACATCCGCACATTGATCGCCGAGGAGAAGCCGGACGCGATCCTCAGCGACGATACGCTGGTAGACCTGCTGCGCGCGCGCGGTTTCGACATCGCCCGGCGCACCGTCGCCAAATATCGCGAGGCGATCGGCCTCGGTTCATCGGTGCAGCGGCGGCGGCAGAAAGCGATGCTGCGCTGAGCGCGTCCGTGTGCGCTTAACCGTCGTCAGTCGATCGCTTTGGAAATCCTTTTGCCGGCGAGCAGGCCGAGCACAAGAAAGATCGCGAACAGTGCGATCGCCGCGAAGAACAGGATCTTGGCGAGGCCGACAAAAGCGCCGGCGACGCCACCGAACCCCAACAGCGCCGCGACCAGCGCGATAACGAGGCAGAGGATGGCAAGGCGAATCATGCGTCACTCCCTTTGAAGCGTGCCGTCTCAACGATCCGGCGAGCCTCCGGGTTCCCAGCCACCGGCAGCAGGACGGATTGCCCAACCTTTCTGCTCACCACCGGGAACTCAGGCGCCGCGACACCGAACCTTGCGAAACGCCCCAAGGCCCGCTAGGGCGCGCAATCTCCAGAGCATGCGGAGCGGTGGCCGAGTGGTCGAAGGCGCTCGCCTGGAAAGTGAGTATACGGCAAAACCGTATCGAGGGTTCGAATCCCTCCCGCTCCGCCATTTACTTCCATAAGTATCTGATTTTTATAGGAAAAATATAAGGCCGTCATTTCTGGCCAACATAACGGCCATCATAAACCTGATGAAGATTGGGCTTGGTCGCCCCTGTTGCACGGGCTGTCGACAGATGACGGTCTGTCAGGTTACAGAGACGTAGTGAGTTTGTGGGGAGGGGATTAGGTGGAGCTTTCACCGATTAGGCTGCTTCGCGACGATGTAGCGGTTTGGCTTATCTACGCGGGTTACAACAGGCGCTTTCTAAGCGACTTTGCCGATAATAATCGGGTTTTCCTCAATATCCCGGGTTTCAACGCGACTCCTGCCGCATTGGAAGACGAAGTGCTGATGCGACGGCACCTCGCAATGTCCGACGCGGTTAATGAGGTTATCAGAGGGCATACCAACACCGCGCCTTCACGTAATCCACTCGATTACAGCCCAACTCCTTATACTGCCAATACGCCTGATTCTCGACAGTTCTCTGCCGAGATTGGCAACATTATCCGCCTTTATAAGAAGGCCAAAATTGGCGATATAATCATGTCGCCGGGTCACGGACAGTTTGACCCGTTTCTAATCGGGGAAATAACGAATAACTGGTCCAAAGCAGACGACCTTGTCGTGGCCCAGCTTGAGAATGAAATTGTTCCAGCGCGGCGCGTTCGCTGGATAAATGCCGTCGCGACTCGGCGCGACTTTGCGCCTCGCACTGCAAAGAGGCTTGTTAACAGGCACGCAATTACGTTAATAGACCGCCGGTTTTATCAGGATATTTTCGACAATATTTATCCAAGTTATTCTTGGGGTGAGAGATCGAAACTCGACCTGTTTGGCAATGGTTATGCCGGAAAAGACCCTCTTCAACCTTATGACGCCGCCAAGCTCTTAAAATATGTTATGTCAGCGGTCTTTGCCTATGAAGATAACAATTTTGCGGCCTTTCAGGCGCTTGATATAGATGCAGCAATTACCCAGTTCTATGATGAAAGCCGGGTAGCAGAGCTTGCTCAGAACTTCAATTCTCCGGGCAAGTTCACGATCATTGCGAAGAGCGGAATTGCCGCCATATTGATGGCGGGCGGTATCATGATGGCTACAGCCGATCCAAATGTAGGTTTCCCACAGCAGCGCGCTCAAGTTTCTGCGCAGATTGGCGGCGCGCTACAAGGGGCCGGACAGGTTGAAGCCAAAACCGAACTCGACAACTTTATTAACTCATTTGATAGCACAACGTGGAGCCCGGTTCAGTCATCTCTCGGAAAATCAGCAAAGAACACGCTAGATTTGACGTTAGATAACTCTGTGGAGGTTGCTCGCCATAAAGATGAGCTTAATGCCAAATAGAATATCAAGCTGGCTTAAATCCAATTTCCCGGTTCTCTTTGATGAGAAGATGCCGGTATGGATGACCATTGCAGCAAGCATTGCCGCCGCTGGCCTGACATATTATTTTGCTCCAATGTATTCACGGCAGTTTCAGATCGAAGATGTGCGGAGCGCGCACCTTAAACAAACCACTGACCAACTTAATAGCGAGATTATAGAGCTTTCACAGAAGGTTCGTAGATTTGATTCGGCATTGGTCAATGAAAAAGATAGCTCGGTCGATCTAAGAGAGGATTGCTTAGACCTTATAACAAAACTCCAATGGAGATTGGTTGATCTAAGAGTTGTTCTTACCGAGCCGGAAGATGAGCGGTATGTATCATCGCTTTCAAAAGCTTTAGAAGGTCTGCGTGTCAAACTTAACGCCCCGGTCACACCCACATACAGACAAGATGTCCGAGCGGCGATGGCAAGCCTCGGGTCCGCGACTACAGCGGTGTTAGGCCGACTCTATGCCAAGGCATCGTTGCAAGGCTAAGCCTATAAAAACCCCCGGCCAAAGGGAGTAATGGCCGGGGGTTAGGTGCCGCCGGGCACTAATCGGCGGTAGCGCGTGAGATAATGCTAGACCTCAACCCGGCGGTTGGCTTGGCTGGCGAGTTCGCGGTTGTAGAAAAACAGGTGAACCTTGCTGATGGCCTCGGGGTATTTGGCCGCAAGCCCCGTCAACTCTTGGCTATGCTGGATTTTCGCCCAACCGTTCGGGGCAAACCGCTGGAACCCGTCCACGATGATTTTGTCTCGGGTGTCCGGCGAAAGCTCGGTGAGGAAATGAGGGGAGCCATAGAGGACGGCCACAACCTCGCTATGGCCTTTGGCCGCTTCCCGGATTTTCATAATCCCGTCCGGTTTGCTAACCTGTTCCCGTATCCAACCCCGCATTTCCGCGTGAATGACTTGGCGGTTCGGGTCCAATGCAAAGGCATCGGCAATAAGCTGGTTGCCCTCGTTGCCGAGTTCGCGGGCCACCGCTTCAATACTGGCTTGGGATTGCTCAAGAACCGTGGAAACCTTCCCGGCAAGCTGGCGGGCGGCATGGTGCTGATCTACCGTGGTCCGGGTCGGGTCTTGGGCCAGCGCGATTACCTTGGGTATCGTCTCGGCAATGGCATTGTGGGCAAACCCGATGGCGTTGAAAGCGGCTCCGTTGAACTTGGCCTTGTCCCCGAGTGCAACCTTGCGGCCGGTGTCGGTAGCCATAAGTTCCATAAATCCGGCGGCATCCGGTGAATTGACGAGATACATTGTCTTAATCCTTGTTTGAGTTGGGTTAGTATTTCTTCATTTCTTCAAGAGCGATTTCGACCTCCCTGTTCATCCTTCGCCGTTCCAAGAACTCTTGGATTTCTTCCCAAGTCATGTCCGAATAGTCGGGCTCGGTTTCGTGTTTGGTGATGAGTTCGCGCGGAACCAGTCCCCCAACCAGTTGCAGATATGCCGCCGGGTCTTTCTCCCGGAGCTTGGCCAAAGCCTCCGCGCCGTGCTCGGCAAAGTCGTCCGCGATCACGGTTAGGAACTGGTCGGTAAGGCGGTTGCGAGAACCCTTTTTGCGGCCCGGACCACCGTTAGAACCCGATACAAATTGGCCCTTGGCGTTGCGCTCGGAAGCCGCCACGGGAGGACTGGCAGGCGCGGGCGAGGCCACGGGGAGGTTGGTGCCCACATTCACCGCCGAACGGCCCCACTGGTCGCCCTGGACGGCCGTGGGAGGTGCATCACAAGGTTTTGCCGCCTCGGGCACCATTGGGGCGGGTGGCTGGCCCCACGCGCTGTCACGATAGCGCCGGTCAACCATGACGGCCCCCTTGCCCGAGCAACAGGCCCGCATATTCGGTTTTCGGTGTAGCCCGGCCATCATGCGGCATGACGTTCCGGTAGAATTGCGGACAATCGGCTGGACCGTTGAAAGCCCGCCAAACCGCTTTCAGGAACCTATCTGGCAATAGGTCTTCAAACCGCTCCCATGTCGGCTTGTCGTCTATCAACGCCTTGAACAGAATGAGGCGGTCAACAAGGTTCCTCATCTCGGGGATGAGTTCGCTAACCTGTTTTTCGATCCTGCCGACTTCCTGCCATCGGGCTTTGATGTTGGCAGATACGGCAAGCATTTTGATGACCCGGCCGATTTCCCAAGCATCGAACAGGATCGAACCAGCATAGTCATCCCGCATAAGAAACAGGATGGCTTGGGCGAAAATCATCCGCCTATCTTCATCGGTTCGCCCGTCCGATAAGTGCGAGCCAAACTCATCTTCAATCTTTGCAAGCACGGTCATAGGTTGGCCTTTCAACCCTTTATGTTGGCCGGTATGTTGGCCAATCTTGGAAACTCGGTAATTTGTTGAGTAAAACCGCCGAACACTGGCGGACTCTATCTCTGCCCACATACTCGGGGCTGAATAGTTCAAGGGGTTGGGGGTCATCGCCTCCCGGACAATCGGACATCCCCTAAAGGGAGATGTCCATGTCCGTCCGCTACCGAGGGTAGGGCGACACTGGACATGTCCGGTCATTGTCCACCCCCTGTCCGTTGTCCGGTGAGGATAGCGGCGATGACGGCATGGGTTGCCGAGGCGTTCAAACCGGCAAATCGGTAAATGTCGTTATCGACCGCAATATGCCCGTCAGCCGCCAAATCTTCGCGGGCACGGGCGAAAGCCTTGCGCTTCGCTTCCTTATTGTCGGCCGTGGAAATCCTTAAAAACTCGGCATACCAGTCCGCGAAAGTCACACCGATGAACTCGCCATGCTCATTCAAGATGCCGTGGGAGCGGGCCGCATTTTCCAGCGCCGTGAAAGCAAGCTGGCGATTACCCCTCAACGGTCGGGTGAATTGTTGGGTGGCCCCGCTGTCGGGTTCGATCACGCATGATGTAACCGGGTCGCCATCGGCATCGGTGCCAAGGTCAACGACCTTCAACCGGAACCCATGTTCCTCCCCGTCCTTACCGTCTTTGGCCTTGTCGAGTTTCCAGCGGCGGGCATCACCATCCCGGCTAACCAGTATGGCGGCATCAAGCGCGGCAAACAGGCTTGAGTGCCCGCGCAACCCTTTGGTGGAGTCCTTGCCACTGTGGGCAACAAGGATGACGAGCCCGGCGATTTTCCGTTGAAGGGTCTTTGCCCCCTCAATGACACCGCCCATGTCCTTGGAGCTATTCTCGTCCAAACCGGGAGCGGCACGGTTGAGCGTGTCGATAATGACGACACAACCCGGCGGGCATATATCGGCAAGGTCGGAAACGTCTTGCTGGTCGGTCAACCGGAAGGGTTGGAGCGAGAACCGGACAGCATCGGGCATGGCGCGGCCGTGATGGCGCTCCCATGCCAATACCCGGCCACGAACCCCGGCTTCACCTTCAAGCCCGACATAGAGAACCGGCGCGGGTGTTGTGGGGTATCCGAAGAACTGCGCACCCTCGCCAATCGCGGCGGCGGCGGCAATGCACCAAAACGATTTGCCGTCTCGGGATGCGCCATAGACAACAACCATGCCCTCGGACGGGGCCACGCCCTTGATGCGATATTGCATCGGGGTCGGGTCGAGTTCGGCGGCGGTTTGAGGTTTGAACCGAGCTTTCCGGGACGCGGCGAATATATGCCGCTCCAATACCTCGGTCATAGCGTCCGGGTCGGGACGGGCCTTTGCCCACAATCCCTTGGCCTTGAACCGGCCGTAGGGTTTTGCCCAATCTAGGTAGAGTTCTTCATGCCTTATCCCCGCCGTCTTCAAGGCAGCGGCCACCATTTTCAGGTCTTCCGGGTTCTTGGCCGGGATGACCGAAAGCATATCCCGCAACTTGTCTTGCTCATCGGCAAGCGCGGGCGGTTCAAAGAATATGACCGGAGCGGACGCCATAGGGATTACGCCGCAAGCTCCGAACGCTGGCGCTCAAGGCTTACAACGAGTTCCCGGATTTCATCGTCCGACTTGCCCGCGATCCGGGCGGCATTGATGGCGGCAACCTCGTTCTCGGGCCAAGCGGCCATGCGGGAACCGAGTTTGACGGGACGCGGGAATAGACCTTGTTTGGCGCGAAGATAGACGGTTGGCCGGGCGAGCCCGGTTCGCTCCATGACGGCGGGGAGGCGCAATAGGTTGTTCATGGGTTACTCCTGAACTTAACAAGTTTCAGGAGCCGTTTTTGACCTACCCAAGTCTAACTAGACAACTTGATTAAAATAAGTCTGGTAATTGTCAGTTTAATCTATCTAGTTCGGCAATTTTACTCGCAATATCTGTTTTTCGTCTTGCCTCTTGTTCGGAGGAAACCGCCGGTAGGTTCCGTGAATATTCCTCGTAAATCACGTCAACTGCCTCAAGGTAGGTATTCAGCCCGGCGCGTTTCGCCGCCAATGCCTTCAACAGTAATGGCAATTTCTCCGGCGTATCCAGCCGCTTCCGGCCGCGTGTTTCGATAACCGGAATACCGTTATCCGGTGGACCATATCCATTCATGCCGCCGAACCCTCCCGGATACCGACAACATTCCCGCCGGGTTTCTGGACGGTCCCCGCGTAAGTCGCCCAATCGGCCATGAGCTTGACCCGCTTAGGCAACAGGCTTCCCCGCTGGTATGCGGCTTCCGCCTTGTCGGCCAAACTGTGGGCAAGAGCATGTTCAATGACCTCACGCGGGTATGCGGTTGTCTCACCGGCCCATTCCCGGAAGGTGGACCGGAACCCGTGTTGCGTAAGCCCGGTGCGGTCCATACGCTTGAGGACGGCCGTAAGCGCCATATCGCTCATTGCGCCGCCCCGAGGGGCCGGGAACACATATTCGGTGCCCTTGACCCTCGGGAGCGTCTTGAGCAACGCAACGGCCGCGTCGGACAGGGGGACGCGATGTTCCTTGCCAGCTTTCATACGGTCGGCCGGGATTACCCACATTTGGGCGTCTAGGTCGATTTCCGCCCATGTCGCGTTGCGGACCTCACCCGAGCGGGCGACGGTGAGAATAGCGAACTCAAGGGCGCGGGCCGAAATGCCATCGCGCTTGCGAAGGTCCACCATGAACGAACCGAGTTCGGCATAGGGCAATGCCGCATGGTGGCCCCGTGTCAGGCGTTGGCGCTTGGCAAGGGAGTGTTCAAGGTTGCCCTTCCATGCCGCCGGGTTCTCGCCATCCCTGTAGCCGTTGACCTTCGCCCAATTCAGCACGGTTTCAATCCGGCCGCGAAGGCGGGAAGCGGTTTCGCTCTTGGTCGCCCAAATCGGGCGGAGAACGTCCAATATCAATCCGCGATCAACGGACGATACCGGGAGCTTGCCGAGTTTCGGATAGGCGTAGGTTTCAAGCGTGGCGCTCCATTGCTTGACGTGCTTGTCATTCTTCCATTCGCCAGACTTGTCCGCGATGCACAATTCCGCACATTCCTTGAAGGTTTTGGACTTGGCGGTTTCAATGTGGGCAGCTTGCTTTTGGACCCGTTTTTCCTCGATTGGATCAATCCCGCTCCGAACCTTCGCCCGGATTTCGCGGGCTTTGTCCCGAGCTTCGGCCAGTGACAAACCTTCCTCCCGAACCGATTGCTCAAGGGTAAGGCCGATTTTGCCGTTATAACGGCCAAGGCCAATATCGCGGCGGCGCTCACCGATCTTAAGGCGGAGTGCCCACACTTTGGTCCCGCCTTCCAACCGGAGGTGCAAACCCTCGCACCGATCACCACCAACCATGACCCGGTGATTGGTCTTTCCGTCCGCCTTCAACCTCTCAACCGCCGGTGCGGTCAACGCCTTTGCCACCTTCGGCATACCAGAACCCCTTGGCCAACAATCCGGCCAACATAAAAGCGCATATGAGGGTGGCCGTCAATAGACTACGGTAGCCGTCATCCCTCATTAACTATTTATATTCAAATGGAAAAATTGGATGCCAGTAGATGCCGCTAGACTCTGATAGAGCGGACTCCCGCTCCGCCATTTTACCAAAAAATCAATATCTTATTCTGGCACTATTGCCACGCCAAAAAGCGCCGGTAGCCGCTCATCACACCAGCGCGGAGGCCATTGCCGAAATCCCAGATGCAGCCCTCGGGATTGGCCCCGCGCCGATCGCAGGGGCGGCTGTGGCACAGAATGTGCCGCTATGCTGGCGGTGGAGAATGCATCAGTGCTTCGGCAGCTTGTCCGGGCTTCTGCACTTGGGGTGCCTTGTTCCCCCTCCTATCCGCGCCCGATGCTCCATGTCCGCCCGCATTCAGTGGACATTCAACCCGGCATCTCTATCCCTCCAGCCATGACGATCACCTTCCCTCGCCTCGCCCGCGCACTGACCATCGGTGCCGCGTTCGCCCTGCCTCTGGTCGCGCACGCGCCGGTGGCGGCCGCGCCGGCCCATGCCGCCGACAGTGACGATCTCGCCGCGGTCAACCGCACCATTCGCGGGATCACCACGCTCAGCGCGGACTTCACCCAGACGGACCGCAACGGCCAGATCGCCAACGGCAAGCTGCTGCTCAAGCAGCCCGGCCATGTCCGTTTCGACTATGGCAAAGGCAACGATCTGCTGATCGTGGCGGACGGCAAGTCGCTCTACATGATCGACTATCAGGTGAACCAGCAACAGCGCTGGCCGATCCGCAACTCGCCGCTCGGCGCGCTGCTCGATCCGTCGCGCGATCTCACCCGCTTCGGCAAGGTCGTGCCCTCGGGCGATCCGCGTGTCGTCTCGGTCGATGTGCGCGATCCGGCCCATCCGGAATATGGCGTGCTCAACCTCGTCTTCCTGCGCAATTCCGCGACCGCCTCGGGCCTCGATCTCTACGGCTGGGTCGCCAAGGATGCGCAGGGCAACCGCACGACCATCCGGCTCACCAACATCAAATACGGGGTGACGATCGCGGATTCGGCCTTCCGCTGGCGCGATCCGCGCCCCAACCGGGTCGGCCCCCGGCGATAAAGCGCGTTGGACGCGCGATGGTCACGGTCCTGACAGATTTCATTCATCCAGCGCTCATCTGAACGGCGATATCTAGAGGGCGTGGCGTCGGCAACGCAGCCGGGATTCCCCCCTGTTGCTCGGCTCGTCCGGCGCCACAAGCGGCGCCGAGACGCGCTCACGAGACCCCCGTTCCACGCCCCCCGGAGCGGGGGTTTTCGTCGCCTTGAGCATAGCGGGCCGTCCTGCTGGCCAGCAATTTTTTGCTCCCGCTGCTTGGGTTTGCGGCCAAGGGCGGTTAGGGACAGCGCCATGTCCACAAAAGCCAAGCAAACGCTCAAGGTCGCTTCCTGGAATATCAACAGCGTCCGTGCCCGGCTCGATATCGTCGAGCGCTTCCTGACCGAATATGCCCCTGATATCCTGTGCCTGCAGGAGACCAAGGTGATGAACGACGTGTTCCCCGAGGGGCTGTTCCGCCGCCACGGCTACAATCACCTCGCCCTGCACGGCCAGCGCATGCACCATGGCGTGGCAATCGCCAGCAAGGTGCCAATCCGCGACGACGACCGGCTCGACTGGCAGGCTAATGGCGAGGCGCGGCATGTCGGCGTGCGGCTCGATAACGGGCTGCGCATCGAGAATGTCTACGTGCCCGCCGGCGGCGAGGAACCGGACCGCACGATCAACCCAAAATTCGGCCAGAAGCTCGATTTCTTCGAGCGGATGATCGACTGGTCGTCGAAACTCGACGTGCCGACGCTGCTGGTCGGCGATTTCAACGTCGCCCCGCTTGAGTGCGACGTGTGGAGCCACAAGCAGCTCATCAACGTGGTCAGCCACACGGCCATTGAGTGCGCGCTGATGGACCGGCTGCAAAAAGCCCATGACTGGGTCGACCTCGGCCGCCATTTCGTGCCGCCGCCCGGCCGGCTGTTCACCTGGTGGAGCTACCGTGCGCACGACTGGGCCAAGTCGGATCGCGGCCGGCGGCTCGACCATATGTGGGCAAGCCCGGAAGTCGCCGCCAAGGCCGTCTCGCATGTCGTCGCCGAGCCGGTGCGCAGTTGGGCGCGCCCGTCCGACCATGCGGCGCTCATCACGGAATTCGCGTTCTGATGGACGCGCGCGCCGCCGCCCGCGCGATCGACGCGCTGCGGCGCGGCTGGCCGATTCGCGTGACCGGCGGCGACGGGCCGCTAGGGCTGCTGCCCATCGAGGGCGCGACGGCGCCGAGCCTCGCCGCGTTCGATCCGCGGGGGCAGGCTCCGTTGCTGCTCTCGGCGGCGCGCGGCGCGACGCTCAAGCTCGCCAACCAGCGCGCAGCGGCGGATCCACACGCTCCCGTCCTGATCGCACGCGAACCGTGGATCGACGGGCCGGCGGCCGCGATGGCGGTCGCGGACCCGGTCAGCGACCTCGCGACGCCGCTCAAGGGGCCATTCCGCGCACTGCCGATCGTGCAGGCCGAGGCGGCCGCGCAGGCGCTCGTCCTTGCGCGGCTGGCAGGGCTGCTGCCGGCCTATTTCGTGGGGGCCACGGATGCTCCCGCCGAAGTGGAGGTCACGGCCGGCGCTATCGCCGCTTACGCCGACCCGGCACGCCTCATCATCGCCGCACGAGCGCGCCTGCCGGTGGAAGCGCGCGAGGACACCGAGATTGTCGCCTTCCGCTCCACCGATGATCCACGCGAGCATATCGCGCTCATCGTCGGCCAGCCGGACGGCAACCCGCCGGTTGTGCGGCTGCACAGCGAATGCCTGACCGGCGACGTGCTCGGCAGCCTCAAATGCGATTGCGGCCCGCAGCTCCATGCCGCGCTGCACCAGATCGCCGACGGGCGCTGGGGGGTGCTACTCTATCTGCGGCAGGAGGGGCGCGGCATCGGCCTCATCAACAAGCTGCGCGCCTATGAGTTGCAGGACCAGGGCTTCGACACGGTGGACGCCAACGTCCGGCTGGGCTTCGCCATCGACGCGCGCGATTTCGGCGTGGCGGCGCGGATGCTCGGCCTGCTCGGCATCAAGGCGGTGCGGCTGCTCACCAACAACCTCGCCAAGGTCGCCGGGCTGGAGGCGGCGGGCATCACCGTGACCGAGCGGCTGCCGCTCGCGCTGCCGAGCAACCCGCACAACGAACGCTATCTCGCCACCAAGCGCGACCGCACCGGCCACGATCTCTGATGCCGGACACCATCCTCGTCGATGGCAAGGCCGGCACGCTGACGCTGGGCGACTGGATCCGCCCCTGCGTTATCGGCAAAGGCGGCCTGATCGCTGCCACCGACAAGCGCGAGGGCGACGACGCCACCCCATGCGGCGATTGGCCGATTCGCGCTGTGCTGCTCCGTCCCGGCCGCATTGAGACGGAATATGCGCCCGCCGTGCCATGGCGCTGGATCAGGGAAAGCGACGGCTGGTGCGACGATGCGGCCGATCCCGCCTATAACCGCCCCGTCCACCTGCCGCGCGCGACCAGTCACGAGGTGCTGGCGCGCGACGATCAGGCCTATGATGTCATCGTCGTGCTCGGCCATAACGATGCGCCACCCGTGCCCGGCCTCGGCAGCGCCATCTTCCTCCACCAATGGGTAATCGGCGCAGACGGCGCGCCCAAAGCGACCGAAGGCTGCGTCGCCATCGCGCCGGAGAGCATGCGCACGCTCCTCCTGCGCCTTGCGCCGGGCATGATCCTGCGCATCATCTAGGGCAGATCGGCGCGGCGATGCGAAGCGCACCGCCGCGCCCGAGCGCTCATTTCAGAATCTGCTCCTGCAGGAACTCGCTGCCGACGACCTTGCGGAAGGCGGCGCGATTGCCGTTTTCCTTGTTGAGCTGGTCCAGCGATTTCGTCTGCCAGTCCATATACGCCTTGCGCTGGTCGAGCATGGCTTTGGCATTGGGGAAGTCGCCGTAGATCGTCACCAGATACAGGTCGGCCTCGCCCTGGCGCGGATAGAGGTTGGACAGAACATGATAGGATTTGATCCAGCCCTTGGACTTGGCGAACTCCTGCTCCTTCTTCCACTCCGATGCGATCCATTGCAGATATTGGAGATCGCCGCCGTCGAGCATGTCGATGCCGGTGACATCCCAGAAGTCGCCGGGGTCGGTGGGATAGCTTTGTGCGACTGCGGGCGCGGCAGGCAAGAAGATCACGGGCGCGCAGGCGAGCGTTATGGCCTTCAGAAGCACGTTTTTCATGGTTAGTCCCCTCGGATCATGGCTGGGTGAGCCATTCTCGTCGATCATGCGCCGGGAGTACCTGATGCAGCCCCGGCCAATCGTGCTGCGTCCCTATTGAGTCGCGATCGTGATCGCGCGGATTATCGCACGATACACGCCATTAACGAAAGGAATTGGCGGCCCGCCTTTGCTGTTACTCCGCCGCATCCTCCAGCGCCCGGGCGTCCGCCTCCGGGTTCATCCGCTCGGCCGCCTGCCGCGCCCACATCTGCGCATAGGTGCCGCCCAGCGCCAGCAGGTCCGCATGGTTGCCCTGCTCGATGATGCGGCCATCCTCCAGCACGATGATCCGGTCGGCATGGACGATGGTGGAGAGACGGTGGGCGACGATAAGCGTGGTGCGCCGCGCGGCGATATCGCCGAGCACGCTCTGGATCGCCGCCTCGGTGCGGCTGTCGAGCGCGCTGGTCGCCTCATCGAGGATGAGGATTGGCGGGTCCTTAACCAGCGTGCGGGCAATGGCGACGCGCTGCTTCTCGCCGCCCGAGAGCTTGAGGCCGCGCTCGCCCACCCGCGTCTCGTAACCCAATGGCTGCGCCTCGATGAAGCGGTCGATCGCCGCGCCCTTCGCCGCCGCCTCGATCTCCGCCTGCGTGGCGCCATCGCGCCCGTAGCCGATATTGTAGCCGATGGTATCGTTGAACAGCACCATGTCCTGCGGCACGATGCCGATGACATGGCGCAGCGAGGCCTGCTGCACCTGCGCGATATTCTGCCCGTCGATCAGGATGCGGCCGCCCTGAATATCGTAGAAGCGGTAGAGCAGCCGCGCGATGGTCGATTTGCCCGCGCCGGAATGGCCGACAATGGCGAGCGTGCTGCCCGGCGCCACGGTGAAGCTGATGCCCTTGAGGATCGTCCGCTCCGGCTCGTAGCCGAACACGACATCCTCGAAGCGCACCTCGCCGGCCGTCACCCGCAGCAGCGGCGCATTAGGCTTGTCGACAATCTCCGACGGCGTGTCGATCAGACCGAACATTGCCTCCATGTCGATCAGCCCCTGCCGGATCGTGCGATAGACCATGCCGAGCAGGTCGAGCGGGCGGAAAAGCTGCATCAGCAGCGCGTTGACCAGCACCACGTCGCCGGGCGTGAAGCGCCCCTTGCTCCAGCCCCACACGGTGAAGGCCATCGCCCCGCCCATCATCGCATTGGTGATGAGCGCCTGGCCGATATTGAGCATGGCGAGGCTGTTGTTGCTCTTGGTCGCGGCATCCATGTAGCGCCGCTGCGCCTGGCCGTAGCGCGCCGCCTCGCGCTCCTCGGCGCTGAAATATTTCACCGTCTCGAAGTTGAGCAGGCTGTCCACCGCATGGGCGACGGCGCCGGTATCGAGGTCCACCATCTCGCGGCGCAGATGGTTGCGCCACTCCGTCACCTTCTGGGTGAACCAGATATAGACGCCGACCATCACCAGCGTCGCCGCGACGAGGCCGCTGCCGAACTTGAGCTGGAAGATGACGCAAACCGCCAGCAGCTCGATCGCGGTGGGCGCGATGTTGAACAGCAGGAAATGGAGCATCGTCTCGATGGTGGTGGTGCCGCGCTCCACCACCCGCGTGACGGCACCGGTCTTGCGGTTGAGGTGGAAGCGCAGCGAAAGATTGTGCAGGTGGCGCAGCACCTGCTCTGCCATCAGCCGCTGGGCGTTGCGCCCGACCCGCTCGAAGGCGACGCTGCGCAGATTGTCCGACAACACACCGCCGAACCGCGCGCCGGCATAAGCCAACACCAACGCCGATGCGAGGGTGACGCCGGCCTCCATGCCCGGCCCCATCGCATCGATAATGCCCTTGTAGGCAAAGGGCATGATGAGCGTGATCGCCTTGCCGGCCAGCACCAGCACCAGCGCGACGACGATGCGCATGCGCAGCTTCGGCTCGCCCGCAGGCCAGAGATAGGGCAGGAAGCGCCGGAGCGTCGCCCAGCCCGAAGGGGCCTTGCTCGCCCGCACATGCTCGTTTCCTGTCATCGGCACCGAGTTAGGAGCCGCGCACCCGCTTGCCAAGGGCGGCGGACCCGGCGCTCAGGCAAGCGCGATGCGGCCTTGCGCGGCATAGCGGCCCCGCCCTTGCCCGGTAACGGCGAGCGTCATGGCGGCCAGTTCGGCCGGGTTGTTGTCCGCGAACACATAATCGCGCGCCAGCGAGAAGCGCGCGAAGCTCCCGGCGGAACCCGGATAGGCGGCGGCATCGGCATAGGCCACACGCGCCATTTCCGCCGGAATGATGAGCTGCGAGGTGAGTAGCGCGTCCCGCCCGGTTAGCACCGCGTCCAGTCCGGCGAACACCTGCACATGAATATGCGGATAGCGCCCGGCGTAACAGCCCGGCACGATGGTGGTGAAGCGCACGCGCCCCGCCGCGTCCGTCCGCTGCACCCCACGCAGATAGCTCTCCTCCGGTGCACTGTAGAGCGAGTAAAGTCCCTCCGCATCGCTCTGCCAGACATAGACGGCGCGTCCGGCAAGCGGCGCACAACCCCTGGCATCGACCAGCGTCAGCGTGAGGTCGAGCGGCAGGCCCGCCGCCACGCGCGTGGAGCCAATGAAGCTGGCGCGGATATCGCTGCGCACGATACCGGGCGCAGCCAACGCGTTGCTGCTGGAGCCAGGCGCCCGGTTGGTGCCGTCGGCCGGAAAAGGCCCGGCGGTCTCAGCGGGCGCGGCGAGACAGATGGCAGCCTGCTCCTCCGCCGCCCGACTACGGCTGGCGGCCGGAAGCAGTGCCAGCACGCCCGCGCCGCCGATCCAGCCGAGCGCATCCCGCCGGCCAAGCGCATCGAGCGCCGCCAGATCGCGGGCAAGGCCGCCCTCATGAGCTGGGTCGCGCGGGATCATCGGCCTCTCCTTGTCGGAGCCGCCGGAGTCTGATCCAGATTGCCCGTTTACGCAAGCTGGCCGTTAGAGCGCGTCTGCTTCAGGTTGAACCACGTCGCCCTTCTGCGCAGGCAGGAGCCCAAGGCGCATGCGCGGTTCTTGTCCATCTTGGAAGCTTACCTGCGCAGGAGCACTATCCCCCCCGTGCGAACACGCTATGGAATCGCAAACGGCGCCCCCTTGCGCCCCATCGCCCACCAGACGCGGTGCGGCACCGCAAGCGGCTCCTGCGGAAAGCGCTCCGCCAGCAGCGCGGCGAGATCGGCATCGAAGCGCGCCACCGCGGCCGCATCGAGGCTGGCCTTTACCGGCGCGCTGGCGCGCAGACGACCGCGCCAACCCTCATGGCTGTAGGGCTGGGCCACGTCGAACGAGGCGGTCTCGAGGGCGCCAAACCCTGCACCGCTCATGTCCGTCAGCCACTGCGGATAGAGACCGGTGCCGCGCCCCAGCGTCCAGTCCGGGCTGTAGGTGCGGATCAAATCCTCGCTCACCTCGACGAGATTGCCCGGCAACGGCAGCCAGTCGAAATGGGCGATGACCAGCGCCCCGCCGGACCGCAGCACCCGAGCCGCCTCGCGCGCCGCCACCGGCCGGTCGAACCAGTGCCAGCACTGGCCGGCCAGCACGACATCGAACGCGCCGTCCGCGAACGGCAGCGCCTCGGCCGTGCCGGTGCGATAGGCGACCGCCACGCCCGCTTCCTCATCCAGCCGCCGCGCCTGCACGATCAGCGCGTCGCTCGGGTCGATGGCCGTCACCGCCAGACCGCACCGCGCCAGGCCACGTGCAATCGTCCCCGTGCCAGTGCCCAGATCGAGCACCCGCTGCCCCGCCGTCAGGCCCAGTTGCGCAACGATGCACTCGAAAAAACGCTCGGGAAAGCCGGCGCGATAGGTGCCATAATCCGCCGCCGCCCGCCCGAAATCGACCCTGCTACCGAAGGCGCGGGCCTGCTCGACCTGCTGCTCAGCCATCGCCCTCTCCCGCGATGGCGAAATCTTCCGCCCGGCTGGTGCTGGCAATCACCTGCGCGGCGACCAGATCGCCGATCACGTTGAGCGCGGTGCGGCACATGTCGAGGAAGCGGTCGACGCCGAGGACGAGGCCGATGCCCTCCGGCGGCACGCCCACGGTGCCGAGGATCAGCGCGATCACCGGCAGCGATCCTGCCGGCACGCCCGCCGTGCCGATACCGCCGAGGATGCAGATCAGCATCACCACGAGCTGCTGCCCCAGCGTCAGGTCGATGCCGAAGAACTGCGCGAGGAAGATCACCGTCACCCCCTCGAACATCGCCGTGCCGTTCTGGTTGGCGGTGGCGCCGATAGTGAGGACGAAGCGGGCGATAGGCCGGGGCAGCTTGAGTTCGGTATCCGCCACCCGCAGCGAGGTGGGCAGCGTCGCGTTGGACGAGGCGGTGGAGAAGGCCATCAGCATCGCCTCCTGCGTCTCGCGGAAGAAGGCGACCGGGTTCTTGCGCGCAATCAGCGCGAGGATCAGCGAAAAGACGCCGAACATCTGCAACGCCAGCGCCACCAGCACCACGAATACATAGGCGGAGAGGCGCCCGATCAGGTCCCAGCCGAACTGCGCGGCGAGGTTGAACATGAAGCAGAAGATAGCGAGCGGCGCGAGCTTGATGACAAGGCCGATGAGGCGCATCGACACCTCGAACACGCCCTCCACCCCAGCCTTCAGCACCGCTGTCTTCGCCGGATCGACCAGCAGGAAGCCGATGCCGAAGAACAGGGCGAAGAACATCACCGCGAGGATGTCGTTGCTGCTCATAGCCGCCACGAAGTTGGAGGGCACGACCGCCACCAGCGCCTCGATCCCGGTCTTGGAGGCGCCGGCCTGCTCGACGATGGAGGCGGCACCTTGTGCCGACGCGTCGATCATGTCGCGCGCCAGCCGCGGGTCGACGCCGCCGCCGGGCTGGAACAGATTGACCATGGCAAGGCTGATCGCGACCGCAATGGAGGAGACGATCACCGTGTAGAGCAACGTGCGCAACCCCACCGTCCGCAGGTGCCGCGCCTCGCCCATGTCCGCCACGCCGACGATCAGCGCCGAGACCAGCAGCGGAATGACCAGCATGAACAGCAGCCGCAGGAAAATCTGGCCGATCGGCTGGGTGATGTAGGTCGTCACCGCATGGACCCAGGCCGCGTCGGCGGCAACGGCATGGACGATCAGCCCCAGCGCCAGCCCAGCCAGAAAACCGCCGAGCATCCAATATTGCAGGCGCTGGCTGCCATGGCCGCCGGCCTTTCCCTCTGCGGTCTGTGCGGTCATATGTGCTGCGTCCCTGTGGCCTTCACGGCAGGCTAACAGTGCCAGGAAGGCTGCGCAAACGCTCCACGCAGGAAAAAATGGGGGCTCCGCGGTCGCAAAACGGAACCCCCAAGGCGATACCGGAAACCGGGACTGATGGCACGGTATCGGAGTCGTCGGTTCAAGGATGCCGTTAGGCCGGATTGCCGTTCAGTTCAGGTCGAGCGGAAGATGGCGCTTTTCCGTGATCCGGAGCGCCATCTACTTAGAGCAGGTGAGCACCGGAAGCGGGGAGCAGCGCCATTTGCTGGCCGACATGGGCTGAATGGCAATCCGCCCCAGGCCTCACATGATCCGCGCGCTCTAAGGCACAATATCGTCCATCAAGCCAAGGCCACCGCCCCGCTGCCGGCGCGGCTCCTGCACGGCTCACCGGAGGCGTTTGACAAAGCGAGATGAAAGGGCGGCGAACCGCGTGCTCAGGCGCCGAGCAGATGCAGCGCGATCTCGCGGTGATGCGGCGCGCGGCGATGCTCCACCAGATAGAGGCCCTGCCATGTGCCCAGCGCCAGCCGCCCGCCGATCAGCGGTATGGAGAGCGTGACGCCGGTCAGCATCGCGCGGATATGCGCGGGCATATCGTCCGGTCCCTCGTCGTCATGGCGGTAGTGGCCATCCTCCGGCGCGATGCGTACCAGCCAGGCGAGTAGGTCGCACTGCACCGCCGGGGCGGCATTCTCCTGAATGGTGAGCGAGGCGGAGGTATGGCGGCAAAGCAGGGTCAACAGCCCTTCGTCCATACCCTGCGCGGCGACCCAGCGGGCCACGTCGCGGCCGATCTCGACCAGCGCCTGCCCCGGCGTTTCGACACGCAGCAGCCCGGTCGCCTGCCGCAATTCAGCCATGGCGCATCAGCCGCATTGCGCCCGATGGAGCAGCGCCTGATCGGCCAGCACCAGCGCCACCATCGCCTCGACCACCGGCACGCCGCGAATGCCCACGCATGGGTCGTGCCGGCCCCTGGTCATGATCTCGCTCGCCTCGCCGGTGCGCGTCACCGTCTCCACCGGGATGAGGATCGAGCTGGTCGGCTTGAACGCCACCCGCAGCCGGATCGGCTGGCCGGTCGCGATGCCGCCCGCGATGCCGCCGGCATGATTGGCGAGGAAGTCCGGCCGCCCGTCCGCGCCGGGGCGCATCGGGTCGGCATTCTGCTCGCCGCGCAGCCGCGCAGCCGCGAACCCCTCACCGACCTCGATGCCCTTCACCGCGTTTATGCTCATGCAGGCCGCCGCCAGTTCGCTGTCCAGCTTGGCGTAGAGCGGCGCGCCCCAGCCGGCCGGCGCGCCGGTCGCGACGCACTCGACCACCGCGCCGAGCGACGAGCCGTCCTTGCGGGCCTCGTCCACCAGTGTCTCCCAGCGCGCTGCCGCCGCAGCATCCGGGCAGAAAAAGGGATTGTTGCCGATCTCGGCTTCGTCGAAATTAGCCGGGTCGATAGCGTCGCCGCCGATTTCGCTCACATAGCCAAGGATGCACACCTGCGGAATGACCAGCCGTGCCACCGCGCCCGCCGCCACGCGCGACGCCGTCTCGCGCGCCGAGGAACGCCCGCCGCCACGATAATCGCGGAAGCCGTATTTGGCGTCATAGGCATAATCGGCGTGGCCGGGGCGGTACGCCTTGGCAACCTCCGAATAATCCTTGGAGCGCTGGTCGACATTCTCGATCATCAGGCTGATCGGCGTGCCGGTGGTCTTGCCCTCGAACACGCCGGAGAGGATGCGCACTTCGTCCGGCTCGCGCCGCTGGGTGGTGAAGCGCGAGGTGCCGGGGCGCCGCTTGTCGAGCCAGGGCTGGATATCCGCCTCGCTCAACGCCAGCCCCGGAGGGCAGCCGTCCACCACCGCGCCGATGGCGGGGCCATGGCTCTCGCCCCAGGTGGTGAAGCGGAAGACCCGCCCGAATGTGTTGAAGCTCATGGATCAGGCCAATCGTGAAAAAGCCGGTGGATGACGCGCCTCGCCCCTTTGCGGTCTCGGCGGCGCGCTGTCCAGCCCGTGGGCCATGAAGAACGGCCCGGCATAGGGGCTGGCGAAGGGCCGGGCGAGGGCCGCATCGTAGCCGAAGCGCTCATAATAGGCCGGATCGCCCAGCACGAAGGCCATGCGCACGCCCAGTGCCGCCAGCCGCTCATGTCCGGCACGGATCAGGGCAGCGGCAATACCCTGCCGGCGATGTGCAGGCAGCACGGCGACAGGCGCCAACGCGGCGGCGGACAGCGCGAGCCCATCCGCCTCCACGGCCATGCGGCTGAACAGCACATGGCCGATCAAGCCGTCTACCACCCACGCGCCAAGACCCACAAGAACGTCGCCGTCCGCTACCAGCGCACGGACCAAATCCGCCTCGCCATGATGGCCGTGGGGCGAGGCGGCGAACGCCTCGGCATGCAGCGCGGCGACCGCCTCGATCTCATCCGGCCCGGTCGGCCGGATCGCGCTGCGATCAGCTAAGCGCAATGTCCGGCGCATCCTCGGCCTTCATGCCGATGGCGTTGTAGCCGGCATCGACATGGTGGATCTCGCCGGTGACGCCAGAGGCCAGATCGGACAGCAGGTAGAGCCCCGCGCCGCCGACATCCTCGATGGTTACGTTGCGGCGCAGCGGACTGTTCAGCTCGTTCCACTTCAGGATGTAACGGAAATCGCCGATACCCGAGGCGGCGAGCGTCTTGATCGGCCCGGCCGAGACGGCGTTGACGCGGATATTCTCCGGCCCAAGATCGACCGCGAGATATCTGACGCTGGTCTCCAGCGCGGCCTTGGCGACACCCATGACGTTGTAGTGCGGGATCACCTTCTCCGCGCCGTAATAAGTGAGCGTGAGGATCGAGCCGCCATGGCCCATCAGCGGCCGCGCCGCGCGCGTTACGGCAACGAGGCTGTAGGCCGAGACGTTCATCGTCATCAGGAAATTGTCGAGGCTGGTGTCGACATATTTGCCGCGCAGTTCGTTCTTGTCGGAAAAGCCGATGGCGTGGACGAGAAAGTCGATGGTCGGCCAGCGCGCGGCCAGCTCCGCGAAGCAGGCGTCGATCGAGGCCATGTCGCTCACGTCGCAGGAGAGGAGAAAGTCCGAATCCAGCTCCTCGGCGAGCGGGCGCACGCGCTTCTCCAGCGCCTCGCCTATATAGGAGAAGGCCAGCTCGGCGCCCTGCGCATGCAGTGCCTTGGCGATCCCCCAGGCGAGTGATTTATCGTTGGCAAGGCCCATGATGAGCCCCCTCTTGCCTGCCATAAGGCCAGTCATGTCGGATGATCCTCCGTCTCTTCCGCTGGCTCCCCGTCATCGGGAAACTCGGCCAGCGCCGCATTGAGTTCGGCGCCAATTACCATGCCAAGTCCGATCACGAAGAAAAAAATGAGGGTTATCATCGCGCCCGCCAGACCGCCATAGGTGAGGTTGTAATTGGCGAGATTGGCGAGGAAGACCGGCAGCAGCCAGGTCGTGCCGTACCACCAGAGCGCAGTGAAGAGCGCGCCCGGCCATTTGGGGAAGAGCGCCCCGCGATAACGGCTGGGAGTGAGCGCCACGAACAGGAAGTAAAGCGCGCAGAACAGGATGGCGGTCGGCACGAACCGCGTCGCCGCCAATATCCCCAGCGCGACATCGGCAAAGGGAAGGAACCGTGCGATCAGCGCCTCGGCCGTCACCAGCAGTACCTGGAGCGAGAGCGCGACCAGCGCACCGAGCACGCTCACGATGATGAGCCCCATCGCGCGCAGCCGGTAGTGCCAGAAGGGCTGGGTCGATTTCGTCCCATAGGCGCGGCGCAAGATGTCGCGGATCGTCTCGATCAGGCTGCCCACCGTCCACAGCCCGACCAGCGCGCCGATCCACAGGAGGTTGCCGGTACGCGCGGTCAGCACGTCGGTGATGGCCGGGCGCAGCACATTGGCGACACCCGGCGGCACGGTGAGCAGGAAGCCGTTGACCGCCTCCAGCCCCGCCTGCGTCTGGCCGAGCAACTGCGCGGCGGCGGCGGCGAGGATGAAGAAGGGAAAGAGCGAAACCAGCGTCAGATAAGCGAGATTGCCGGCGTGGATGAACCCGTCCGAATAGACGCCCACCGCCACGCGCCGGACCACGGTGAGCGCCCGCATGCCGATCCGGCTGCGTTCGATCTCCGCTTGCAGCCGCGCGCGCCGGTCCCTGAGCCGATGGCGCCGCGCTTCGGGCGTTTCGGGGGACGAACGGAGCATCGCCGCTACCCTAAAGGGGTTTCAGGCGTGAGGGAATCCCGCTTGCGGCGAGATCCCTCAGGGCTTGCGCGCGATCGTCAGCGAATAATAGCCGCAGGTCGCGTGCGCCTCGCAGTCGACGAAGCCGGCCTCGTCCAGGAGGGCCGCCAGCTCCGGCAGGGCACGTTGCTGTCCCTGCGTGCCGTAGAGCATCAGCAGGGAGAAGCTCGCCACCGTCGCCGGTCCATCGAGATTGTCGTTGACCAGCGCCTCGTGCAGCAGGATCCGCCCGCCCGGGGGCAGCGCCTCATACGCCTTGCGGGCGAGGAGCAGGCACGTCTCGTCGTTCCAGTCGTGGAACACGTTGGAGAAGAACAGCGCGTCGTAGCCGGTCGGCCAGGGTTGGCGGAACATGTCCACGGCCAGCGTATCCACCCGGTCCGCCACGCCGGCTTCGCGCACATAGTGCATCGCCGCGTCGCACATGGTGCCAAGGTCCATGATCGTGCCGCGCAGATGCGGCCAGCGCTGCGCCATGGCGATGGGGAACACCCCCGATCCGCCGCCGATGTCGAGCAGGCGTTTCACCTCCCCGAACACCGGATGCTGCGCCGCGCCGATCGCCGCCGCGCAGCTATGCGCATGCATGAATGCCGCGATGTGCCGCGCCCGCTCGGCGGGAATCTCGCCGGCCTCCCAGCCCTTGGCGTTCTCGCCGCCCTCGTGCTGCGCATCCGGCGCCAGCGCGGCGACGATCAGTTCGGTCGAGGGCGTCGCCTGACGGAAGCCCGCAAGCAGCGCCCCCCAATAGAAATCGCTGGTCTTGACCAGATAATGCCGGCTCACCGGCGTCAGCCCATAGCGCCCCTCCCGCCGCACCAGCAGCCCCAGCGCGCACAGCAGGCTGTTGACGATGCCCAGCGCGCGGGCGTTGACGTTGCAGCGCCCGGCCAGCGCTTCCACCGCCAACGGCCCATCCGCCAGCGCATCGAACAGGCCGACCTCGTCTGCCGCCAGCATCGTCGGCAGATTATGATAGCTCAGCCATGCGTCCCAGACCTGCCGATCATCGACCGGCGGCGACAGATATTGTCCCTTCACATGCCCTCTCCTCGATCGAGCCTGCGGGTCCGCTTCTCCGGCGGCCGGGCCCAGCATGGGTTATAGGGGAAGCTGCGGCGCTGTCACGGGGCATGCTGCGGCTGGTGAGTCCGCCTCAAACGCCCAGATTGCTCCGCAGCGGCCGCATATCCTGCCAGCCTTCGACGAAGCTCTTCAGCGCGGCATCGTCGCCGGGCACGTCGATGAGCAAGGTGACGAGCTGGTCGCCGCGCCCGCCGCGCTTGCGGGTGAAACCCTTGCCCTTGAGGCGCAGCGTCTGGCCCGAGCGGGCGCCCGCCGGCACCGCCAGCATCACCGGCCCATCGACGGTGGGCACCTTGACCCGTCCGCCGGCCACCGCCTCGTTGAGGCTGATCGGCAGGTCGAGCCGCACATCGTCGCCGTCGCGCGTGTAGAAAGGATGCGCCGCCACTTCGATGGTGACGATGGCGTCGCCCGCACCGCCGGGGCCGGGCTGACCCTTGCCGCCGAGCTTCATCTGCGTGCCGCTCTCCACGCCGGCGGGCAGCTTGAGGTCGATCGTCTTGCCGTCCGCCAGCGTGATGCGCTGCGGCGCCAGCGTCGCGGCATCGACGAAGGGGACGGAGAGGCGATAGCTGACATTGGCGCCGCGCTGGGGCGGCGGCGCACCGCGTCCGCCGAACCCGCCGAAACCCCCGCTGCGCCGGCCGCCGCCGAACAGCCCTTCGAAGATATCGCCGAAATCCGCGCCGCCGGCGTTGAACTCGAACCCGTCCGGCCCCGCGCCCGTGCCGGCATAGCCATGCCCGCCAGCCTGTCCGTAGCCGAAGGGGTGGGTCGGGTTGCCGTCCGCGTCGATCTCGCCGCGGTCATACTGCGCCCGCTTGTCCTTGTCGGAGAGCAGGTCGTAGGCGCGCGTTACCTCGCTGAAGCGCTCGCCCGCCTTGGGATTGTCCTTGTTCCGGTCCGGGTGAAGCTGCTTGGCGAGCTTGCGATAGGCAGACTTGATCGCCGCCTCGTCCGCTCCACGCGGCACCCCCAGCAAAGAATAAGGATCAGCCATGCCCCGTTGTCACCATCTGTTGGCGGCGCGCCCGCGCCGTGGCCTTCATCTGGCCATTCTGGCGCGCCGCCGCAAGTGTCTGCGGCTAACGGCTGGCGACGCGGCCTTCGGATGGCTCGGGGAAATGCGCGAACAAGGCGGCCGCGAGGCGCCCGGCGATGGCCTGGTCGGTCCACTTGGCATCGCCCTCGCGCGTGGCGATCTCGGCGCGGCCTTCCCACAGCGCCTTGCCGGTCGCCCGGTCGCGCAAGCGCGCCTCCAGCCGGGTGGAGACGAGCGCCTTCTTCGGCTTGCTGAGGTCGACGGCGATGGCCATGCCAGTCATCGTGCCGCGATTGGAGACACCCATCATCGCTTCGCCGCTCACCGGCTTGCGCTTGGCCTCCTGCGGCACCAGCATTTCGCGGACGATGCGCAGCTCGGCCACCTGCCCGCCATCGGGGTCGGGCGTGGTCGTATCGTAGCCGGCCTTGACGAGTTGATCGACCACCGCCGCCTCGTAATATGCGCGCTCGCCCGGCGCCTGCGCGTCACCGCCCTCCTCCGGCGCCGCGACCACCGCAATCGGGCCATGGCCAAGCGCATCGCCGGCATCGTCCGCCACAAAATGCGCCGTATCGACCCGCCCTTCACGGCTGTCCTGTGCAGTGTTGCGCGGTTGCGCGCGCGAGGCACCCCAGCCCCCATACGCGGAGGAGCCCCAACCGGGGCGCCCCCAGCCGGGCTGGGCAAGAGCCGGCGCGGCCGAGGCAAGCGCGGCGATCAGCATGGCGGTGGCGGTCAGGCGGCAAACGGACATGGCGGCTCCTTCGGCATGGGTTTGATGCCACCCCACGCCCGCTTAGGCTCGTGGGCCTTGCCCGCGCATGAACGGCGGGTCCGGCGGTTCCGTGCGCGGCGAAAATGGTCTAGAGGAGCCGCCATGACCACCCCGACCGATAGCATCCCGCCCGCCACCACGACCACCGGCGATCCCTTCGCCCTGTTCGACACGTGGTTCGCGCAGGCCCGCGCCAGCGAGCCTCATGACGCCAACGCCGTGGCGCTCGCCACGGCGGACGCGCGCGGCCGCCCCTCGGTGCGCATGGTGCTGCTCAAGGGGCACGGGCCGGACGGGTTCATTTTCTACACCAATTTCGAGGGCCGCAAGGCGGGCGAGCTCCTCGCCAATCCGCACGCCGCCCTGCTGTTCCACTGGAAGTCGCTGCGCCGGCAGATCCGCATCGAGGGGCCGGTGAGCCGCGTCGACGATGCCACGGCGGACGCCTATTTCGCCACCCGCTCGCGCGATTCGCAGCTCGGCGCATGGGCGTCCGACCAGTCGCGCCCACTCGCCGACCGCGCGACTTTCGAGGCGCGCTTCGCTGAGGTCGTCGCCCGCTACGAGGGCCAGCCGGTGCCGCGCCCGCCGCACTGGTCCGGCTTCCGCGTGACGCCCCAACGCATCGAGTTCTGGCTGGACCGCGCCCACCGCCTGCACGAGCGCACCGTCTATGAGGCGGACGGCGCGGGCGGCTGGCGCTCGGGCATGCTGTTCCCGTGACCCCGCCGCTAGCGCATGGGGATCGTCTGGCGCTGGCCGGCACGCTCAATCGCCGCGCCGCCATCGCCAGCGTCTGCGTCGCGCTGATCCTCTCCGCGCTCAAGAGCTACGCCGTCTGGCGCACCGGGTCGATCGCCATGCTCGGGTCGCTGGCGGATACCGGGCTGGATCTGGTCGCCAGCCTCGTCACGCTCGTCGCGGTGCGGGTCGCCGCGCACCCTGCCGATCATCACCACCGCTTCGGCCACGGCAAGGCGGAGGCGCTCGCCGCCTTGTTCCAGGTCTCGCTCATCAGCGTCGCCGCGCTCGGCATCATCGTGCGCTCGGCGCAGCGCGTCAGCGACGGGAGCGAGCCGACCGCGATCGAATATGGCGTCGGCGTCTCGCTGGTCGCCATGGTACTGACGGTCGTGCTGGTCGCCTATCAGGCGCGCATCGTCCGGTTGACCGGCTCGGTCGCGATCAACGCGGACAATCTCCATTACCGCAGCGATCTGGCGCTCAACGCCTCGGTGATCGCGGCGCTGCTGCTCGAATCGCTGCTCCACCTGCACGGCGCGGATGCGCTGTTCGGTCTCGCCATCGGCGTCTGGCTGATGCTCAGCGCATGGCGCACCGCCACCCATGCCATCGGCCAGCTCATGGACAAGGAATGGCCGCTGGAGAAGCGCGAGCGCTTCCTCGCCGCCGCCGCCGGCCATCCGGGCCGCGATCCCGGCTTCAGGGGCATCCACGATCTGCGCACGCGCAGCAGCGGCGCGCATGATTTCGCGCAGTTCCACATCTGGGTCGATCCCGCCATGACCGTGGCGCAGGCGCACACCGTCATGGAAGCGCTGGAGGCGCGGCTGCACGCGGCCTTCCCCGGCGTGGAACTGCTCATCCACACCGACCCGGTCGGGCAGGTGGACAGCGACGACCCCATCGCCGAGCGCAATGTGCTCGCCGACCTCAAGACCGCACAGGAGCCCCGGCCATGACGGACCTCCCCTTCACCCAGGTCGACGCCTTCGCGCACGCGCCGTTCACCGGCAATCCGGCGGCGGTGATGCCGCTCGACGTCTGGCTGCCGGATGTCGTGCTGCAAGCCATCGCGCAGGAGAACAACCTCGCCGAGACCGCCTTCACCGTGCCGCTGCCCGAGGGGGCCGGGGCGGACTACGAACTGCGCTGGTTCACGCCGACAGTCGAGGTCGCGCTGTGCGGCCACGCCACGCTGGCCAGCGGCCACGTGCTGATGGGCGGGGATCGCGATGCCGTCCACTTTCGCACCCGCCGGGCCGGCGACCTCGTCGTGCGCCGCGCGGACGATGGCTATGCGCTCGATCTCCCGGCATGGACGATGGAGCCAGCCGACCGCACCGAGATCGCCGCGCTGCTCGGCAACCCCGCACCGGTCGAGACACGCTGGCGCGAGGGCGGCTATCTGCTGTTCGTCTATGCCGATGAGGCTGCCGTCCGCGCCCTCGCGCCCGATTTCCCCGCGCTTGCCCGCGCAGGCAATGTGCTCACCATCGCCACCGCGCCGGGCGGAGAGACCGACATCGTCAGCCGCGTCTTCGCCCCCGCCGCCGGCATCGACGAAGACCCCGTCACCGGCTCGGCCCACTGCCTGCTCACGCCCTATTGGGCAGCCCGCCTCGGCCGCGACCGCTTCACCGCCTATCAGGCCAGCGCGCGCGGCGGTTCTATCGGCTGCCGGCTGGACGGCGACCGCGCCATCCTCTCCGGCCAGTGCCGCACAGTGATCGAGGGGCGGTTTCGGGTGTAGAAGCCGACCGTAATATGGATCATGTAACCGATACCCGCCATTTACCATTGTTAGCTATACAGAGGCATGCCTCGGGACAGCAGCCCTCGACAGCATCGCAAGACATCTGCCCTCAACCTGTTGATAGGGGCTGGCATCGTGGGTGCCGCTGTCGGAATTGGCTCCATTGGGCCCACTTCTCAAGGGCATGGCAGCATGGCGGTCGTCATGCAGGACATGAGTGCCGCCAGTGGCATTGCTCGACGCAGGGCGCCACAAGCGGGGGATCACTGGAATGGGTGTAAAGATGCACGTGCAGCCGGTACGGCCCCTATCTATCGAGGTGAACCGGGTTATCGCAGCGGGATGGACGGCGATGGCGACGGAATCGCCTGCGAACCTTATTACGGCCCATAGGCAGTTCTAGCGCACCTCAGCCAAAAACCTCAGTCCCCGCTCCCCTACACTCACTGCGCCAGCCAGTCGGCCAGCGCCTGCGGCGTCATGTGCCGGGCGTCGGCGAGCGCGAAGAGATGGTCGCGGTTCAGCAGCTTGTTGCTCTTGGGATCGACCACCAGCAGCGCCGGCACACCCTTGAGGCTGGTCACGCCATAGGGCCGCACGACCTGCGCGTTCTTATCGAAATGGCCGACATCGACCATGACCAGCACATAATGTTTGTCGATGAATGCGCGGACCTCCGGCAAGTGCAGCACGCCCGCCAGCACGCGGCAATCGGGGCACCAGTTGCCGCCCAGATCGAGGAGCAGCTTCTTGCCCTCCTTCGCCGCGCGCGCCTTGGCGGCGGCGACTTGCCGGTCGGCATTGGCCTTCTCGTCATAGGGGAGCGGCAGCGGCTGGGGCAGCTTGTCGAGGCTGGAAACGGACACGCGCGGCGCACGGACAGCGCCCGCCTGCGTCGCGACCGCGCACAGCGCCAGCGCGGCAAGGGCATTCAGAAGGAACCGGGGGGTCATCGCACACTCCTGGTCGATAATGTCTGCATCTTACCGCCCCGCGCTCCACTGGAAAACGGAGACATTCTTTAGCCCCGCAAAGTCACCCGATGCTCAGCTCGGGAACCGCCGCACCAGCCGCGCCATGGCGCTGCGCAGCGCGCCCATATCCTCGTTGCGCGTCACGCCGAGGCGGACGACCACCAGCCCCTGTTCGGGCGAGATCAGCACATATTGGCCACGATGGCCCACAGCCGCCATCAGCGTGGGCAGGGCCTCGCCGGGGAACAGCACGGTCTGGTCGCTGGCGCGGTTGAGCCAGATGTGCATGCCGTAGGCCGGGTTGGCGGGCGAGGGCGCGGTCATCAGGTCGAACCATTTGTCCGAGACGATCTGCCGCCCGTCGAGATTGCCGCGCCGGCGAATGAACTCGCCGATCCGCGCATAATCGCGCGCGGTCATGTGCATCATCACCGCACCGAGCAGCGTGCCGCTCTCGTCATATTCAGGCACGAAGCTGGTCAGCCCGAGCGGCCCGGTGAAGCGTGCGGCGAGGAAGCGCGCCATCGCGTCGCGCCGCACTTGCGGGTCGCGGCTCGGCGTGAGCAGGTCGGTCATGATGCCGGCCAGGATCATGCTGGTGGCGCTGCTGTAGGCGAAGCGCTGGCCGCGCGGATAGACCAGCGGCTTGCCGATGGCGAAGGCAGCCTGATCGCGTGCGCCATCACCCACCAGCATGTCGAGTGCGTCGGTCTGCACCGCCGGCTGCCACTGCTCCTCGTTGCGCAGGCCGGCGCGCATCTGGAGCAGCTCACGCAAGGTGATCGCCCCGCGCGGATCGCCCGGCTGATGCCAGGCGGGCACCGGCGCCGGATCATCGAGCGCCAGCCGCCCGTCCGAGACCATGATGCCGGCGAGCAGCCCCGTCACCGTCTTGGCGATCGACCAGGAGAGGAAGCGGCTCTGTGGCCCGTAGCCCGGCGCATAGCGCTCGGCGACGACTTCGCCATGGCGCAGAATGAGGAGCGCGCGCGTCTCGCCAGTGGCCGACTCCGCCTCCGCATCGAATAGGGGGTCGATCGCCTCGCGCAGCGCCTGCACGGAGACGCCGGGGCTCTCCGCCAGTACGGCATAGCGCGACGCCCCCGGCTGCTGCGATACGCTCGCTCCGGCGAGCAGGGCAGTGCCGGCGCAAACGGCGAGCCAGCGGCAGAGCATGACGATCCTCATCGTGCGCGCCCTAACATGCCCAGCGGCAAAGGGCACCCGGATCGTGCGGGAGGCAGCGGGCGCGGCCGGTTCGGCCCCTCCGTTCGTGTCGAGCGCCATCGAGGCACGCCAAGCACCTCACCCGATGTGCATCGACGACGCTCGACACGAACGGGCAGGTGATCTCTGGCGGCCAGCTCGTCCACAGAAAACGATGTGCTCCTGCGCAGGCAGGAGCCCAGGGCGGCAAGGCTACTTGGCTGGCTCCAGGCTCCTGCCTGCGCAGGAGCACATCGCCGCGCTAAACCGGCGGCAGGAAGTGGTTGAGCACCGCCAGCGCGATCAGCATCACCACGCCGATGCCGAGGCTCCAGCCGATCAGCTTCTTCTCGATCGGCAGCAGCGGCTCGACCTCGGCCTTGTCCAGTTCCTCGCGCAGATTGGGTTCGCTCATGCCGGGTTCCTCGGGTCAGGCCACGATCGGCGGCTTGATGCCGCTGAAGAACAGCCAGGAAATGACCAGCCCGACCCAGATGACGAAGCCGAACAGGCACAGGAAATAGATGGCGGCCAGCTTGGCGAAACCGTCCTGCCAGAGCTTGCGGAAGTTGGAGAGCGCGCCGATCGAGAAGAAGGTGAGGATGAAGAAGATCACGCGGAAGGTGTTGGCCTCCGCGATGGCCGGCGTCATCCGCGCCCGCGTCTCCGGCCCCACGCTCACCGCGATGATGAAGCAGATGGCGAAGGTGACGACGAAGCCGATGATGAACTTGGGGAAACGCTCCCAGATCTCGCGCGCCTTGGCCCGCTCGCCGCCTTCCGCCACGTTGATGTGGTTGGTCCAGATATAGGCGAGGATGAAGGCCCACACGCCGATGAACACGTCGATGAACACCTTGACCGTCGCGGTCGTCCCAAGGATCCAGCCGGGCTCGTAATTGATGCCGGCCGCCGAATTCTTGGCGAGGATCAGCGCCTCGGTGATGCCGCCGGCCGCCACCGCACCGCCGTCCGTCTTGACCGCAAGGCCGACCCACGCCGCCGCCACCAGCGGCTCGTCGGCAAGGAAGGTCTGCGCGAGGAACGGCAGGATCAGCACCTCGACCACCGCGAAGATCACCACCAGCGAGGAGACCAGCACCGGGATCACCGGCCGCGCGCGGATCGCCCCGCCGGTCGCGATGGCGGCGGAGACGCCGCAGATCGAAATGCCCGAGGCGAGTGGCACCGCCCATTCGCGGTTGAAGCCGAACCATTTACGCGAGACGTAATAGACCACCGCCCAATAGATCAGATAGGCCTCGATGATCGCCGCCGCGCCGCGCAGCATCAGCGTGCTGGCGAGCGCCAGCCGGCCGACCACCGTCACCGCCAGGAAGGCGCCGAGCACGACGATGGCGATCTTGATGTAGAGTTCCGGCCGGATCGCCTCGTGTAGCCATTCGGCAAGGCGCGGAAAGACATTGGCGACGATCAGCCCGGCGATCAGCGCGACGATATAGCCGCCCTCGTTGGTCAGCTTGAGCGACCAGCCGATACCGAATTTCTCCTGTTCCGCCGGCGTCACCGCGGCCAGATGCGCATGGCTGCCGATGATCCACGAGACGTAGGAAATAGCGAACACCACCGTGAACGCCGCCGCGAACCGCCCGAGCCGCAGCCCCAGCGCCACGGCACCCGCACCGAGGACGACGAGCAGGCCCAGATAGGTGGCGATCAGCGCGCCCACCCCGCCGAGCGCGGCATAGGCCTTGCCCACCGGCGCCAGCGCGACGGCGGGATCGGTCCAGACCGAAGTGGTGACGGCCCAGCCGAGCAGGTCGAGGCCGCTCAGATGAACCAGCGAAAGCGCGAAGAGGAGCAGACCGATCCAGACGGCCAGCCAGTCCTCGTTCAACCGGCCGCCTGCAACTTCTCCCCCGGAAGTCGAGTCGTTCATGGCCCGAGGCTATGAACGCGCCCAGGGGCGCTCAACAAACTTATGCTTGCCCCCCGACAATCAAAGATGCGGATCGTCTCCATCTTTTTGGCGGCGATACTGTTACTCACAACCCGCCTCACGGCCGCACCCAACCTGATGACAGCCCCGTCCCCCGGCCTTGATCCGGGGTCCCGCTTCCCGGTCGAGCGCAGCCGGATATGCCAATCTATCATACGATCAGATAGGCCTTCCACTCGCGCGCCCAGTTTGAGCGCTCTGCAACGGACGATGTCCTCGCCCTGCCCGAACCAGACGACGAACTCGCATCAACCGCAGAAGTTGACCTCATTGCCCGATCAGTGCCGGGATGCGTGCAGCGAGAGGAGCCTGCCAGACCGGTCCACCACCAGCGAGGTCCAACCGCCCATCCCTCGCGCCTCATCGTCTGGGGGGAGGCAAGCGAGTCTCGCGGTGAAGAAGATCACGGCTCGCCACCCGGCGCCCCCTGCGGCCATTCGCTTCATATGGTTTGCCAAACGGCATGACCGCTTTTTGAGAGCCACCTCATCCCCTCTCACAAGGCACCCGGTGCGATCCTTTTGATCTTCCCCGGCACCCGCCTTATCAGCGCAGCCATGAACGGGGATTTCCGCACCGCGACTCGCGCCGCGCGCCGGCTGCTCTGGGTGCCGCTCGCGCTGGTCGCCTTCTATGTCGCGGTCAACTGGACCAGCTGGCAGCGCCGCGCCGATCTCGCGGCCGGGCTCGGCGCGCGCATGACCTGCTCCTGCCGCTATGTAGAGGGGCGCGATCTGGCAAGCTGCCGGGACGACCTCGCCGGTATCGCCTGGATGGCGTTGGTTCGTTACGCCGACGACGGCAGCCATAAGCGCGTCATCGCCTCGGTGCCGATGATGGCCGAGCGCTCCGCACGGTTCAAGGACGGCTTCGGCTGCCTGCCCGAGCGGCATTAGGCAATCGGTCTAACCGCAGGAAAGCTGATCAAGGGCGCGATAGCCCGCAGCAATGGATGAGAGTGTTGAAATCCGGCCGTCTGCGAGCGCCTGTTTCATCGCATCGATCGATAGCCGAACCGTTTTGAGATCAGCCGCCCTTTCATTGGCATCCAGAGTCGCCGACCCCACGCGGTGGCATCCCGTCGCCAGAAACAGGTGGACGGAATTGCTGTTCTTTGTGGCGTCATCAAAACATTGGCCAAGCCTGACACAATGGCCGGCTTCAAAGCCGGTCTCTTCCCGCAACTCGCGGGCTGCCGCTGTCTCGGCATCCTCATCGCGGAAGGTGCCTGCCGGGAACTCAAGGGTTCTGACGCCAGCGCCATGCTTATACTGCTCGACGAGGATGACCTGCCCATCGATATCGATCGGAACAACGATCGCCACTTCGGGTCGGACCGATACAAGGTAATCATCCACACGGCCGTCCGGAAATGCGATCACATCGCGCCGCACGACATACCATGGATGGTCGAAGATATTGGCGCTTTCCAAGACTTGCCATGTCCGGTCAGACATTGAGCATCTCCTCGCGCCAAATCATGCCAGACAGCGCCCGACTCTTCGCCGGCCGCTCAGTTCTTGCCCCGCTCGCCCGTTACTTCGGGTTCCCCATTTCGTCGCGCAGCACCTCACGGCGGCCGACATGGTTGGGCGGGCCGACCAACCCTTCCTCCTCCATCCGCTCGATGAGGCGGGCGGCGCTGTTGTAGCCGATCCGCATCTGGCGCTGGAGCCAGCTCGTCGAAGCCTTCTGGTTCTCGAACACGAGCTGGCAGGCCTTGCGGAACTGGCGGGCGTCGGCGCTGTCATCGCCCAGGTCCACGCCATCGAGCGCGAAGCTGCCGTCTTCCGGCTCCTCGGTGACGGCGGAGATATAGTCCGGCTGCCCCTTGCCACGCCAATGGTCGGCGACCTGCCGCACCTCATCGTCGCTGACGAACGGCCCATGCACGCGGGTCAGGCCCTTGCCACTCGCCATGTAGAGCATGTCGCCCTTGCCCAGGAGCTGCTCGGCGCCCTGCTCGCCCAATATGGTGCGGCTGTCGATCTTGCTGGTGACGAAGAAGCTGATCCGCGTCGGCAGGTTGGCCTTGATGACACCGGTGATGACGTCCACCGATGGGCGCTGCGTCGCCAGAATCAGGTGGATGCCCGCCGCGCGCGCCTTCTGCGCCAGCCGCTGGATGAGGAACTCGACCTCCTTGCCCGCCGTCATCATCAGGTCGGCCAGCTCGTCGACCACCACCACGATCTGCGGCAACGGCTGATAATCCAGCTCCTCGTCCTCATAGACGGGCTGGCGGGTCTGCTCGTCGAAGCCGATCTGCACGCGGCGCCCCAGCGGCTTGCCCTTGGCGCGGGCGGCGCGCACCTTCTCGTTGTAGTTGGCGAGGTTGCGCACGCCGATGGCGGCCATCATCCGGTAGCGGTCCTCCATCTGCTCAACCGCCCACTTGAGCGCGCGGATCGCCTTGGCCGGCTCGGTGACGACCGGTGAGAGCAGATGCGGAATATTGTCGTAGATGCTGAGTTCCAGCATCTTCGGGTCGATCATGATGAGCCGCAGCTCGTCCGGCGTCAGCCGGTAGAGCAGCGAGAGGATCATGGCGTTGAGCCCCACCGACTTGCCCGATCCGGTGGTGCCCGCCACCAGCAGGTGCGGCATGGCGGCAAGGTCCGCGATCACCGGCTCGCCGAAGATGTTCTTGCCGAGGATGATCGGCAACGGCGCCTTGGATTCGGCGAAGGCGCTGCTGGTGATGAGCTGGTGCAGCACCACGGATTCGCGGTTCGCGTTGGGCAGCTCGATGCCGATCACCGTCCGCCCCGGAATGGTGGCGACTCGCGCCGAGAGCGCGGACATGTTGCGCGCGATATCGTCGGCAAGCTGGATGACGCGGCTCGCCTTGATACCCGGCGCCGGCTCCAGCTCGTACATCGTCACGACCGGACCGGGGCGCACCTCGGTGATCGCACCCTTCACATGGAAATCGTCGAGCACGCTCTCCAGCAGCCGCGCGTTGCGCTCCAGCCCCGGCCGGTCGAGCTTGTTGGCCGCCGCCTCGGTGGCGGGCGCGAGCAGATCGGGCGAGGGCAGCGCATCGTTGCCGAACAGGTCGCTCTGGCCGGAGACCGGGCCGAACGCCTTGGGCACCGCATTGGCGTTGGGCGCCTGGATCGTGATCGGCGGGCGCGGCGCGGTATCGACCGCCCGGCGCGGCTCCGCCTCGCGCCCGGCGGAGCGTTCGTCATCGGCCATGGCGGGCGCCTCGGCACGGCGGGCAAAGGCGCGGCGCAGCGCCCCGAAGCCCGGCAGCGGCGGCACCGCCGGGCGGGCGAGGTGCCAGAGCGGCTTCTCCAGCGCGAGGCTGCGCACCCACAGCCACAGGCCGGCGCCGAGGCTGATCGCCAGCAGCAACCATTGCACCCAGCGGTCGGCGGGCGTGCCGAGCTTGGCGGTGAGCGCGGTGAGGCCATTGGCGGCGAGGAAGCCGATCACGCCGCCCCAGCGGGCCGGCAGGCCGACCAGCGGCTCGGGCTGGAGCAGCCACAAGGCGGTGCCGATCAGCACGATGCCGCCGGCGCATTTGGCGATCTGCCCCTGCCAGCCGCCCATGTCCTGGTCCGCCCACAGCCGCCGCGCGGTGACGAGGATCAGCGGCAGCAGCAGCAACGCCGCCACGCCGCCCAGCGTATAGAGCAGGTCCGCCGCCCAGGCGCCGGCCGAGCCCATCAGGTTGCGCGCGCCGTCTCCGGCCGCCGTGTTGAGCGCGCCATCGCTGGCCTTGTAGCTCAGCATCGCCAGCAGCAGGAACGCCGCGAGCGCATAAAGCCCCACCGCGCCGGTCAGCGTGCCGATGCGGATCAGGCTGCGGCGCAGCATCGCCTGCCATTCGGGTGTCCGGTTGACCGTGGCCCGGCCTGCCATGCGCATTCGTCTCCGCTGCTTGCGAGCCCCCGCTCCTGCGCGCGCGTGCTCGGAATGTTCCGCTTCGGCACAATCCTCTTTCACGGACTCGCCGTCAAGAGTCCCTGTTTTCCCGGCAGAATCATGTTGCGACGGATCGCGCGGGACCGGGCGCCGGGTGACACCTACACCGCTTAACGACGCCGCGCGGCGCCAAAATGGCTCCGGGCGCGCCTTTCCCGGATTTTGTGCTCCTGCGCAGGCAGGAGCCCGGGGCGGCGAGGATCGCCACTGCATCCCCAACCCACCAACGCATCCGCAAACCGGCCGCCCCGCCCCATTGCCGCCGCGCCCCCGCTGCCTTAGGCTGCGCCCAAAAGGAGAGCCCATGGCCGACGCCCTGCTGGAGCCGCTGTTCACGCCCCTCACGCTGGGCGCGCTGACGCTGCGAAACCGCTTCGTCATGCCGGCGATGCAGATCGGCTTCACCGAAAATTGCGGCCCCTCGGAACGCACCATCGCCTATCTGCGTGCACGGGCAGAGGGCGGTGCGGGCCTCATCTTCAGCGAGAGCTGCGCGCCGGATCATCCGAGCGGCTACTGGCAGGCCGCCTTCTGCGTGCTCAACGATGAGACGCGCGGCCGCTGGGCGCGGCTCGCCGATGCGGTCAAGGGCGCCGGAGCCGCCTTCGCCATCCAGCTCTGGCATCCGGGCGGGCAGCGCCGCCCCATCGCCGGCTTCCCGCACGCCGATGCGCCGACGCTCAGCCCCTCCGGCCTCATCCAGAAGGGCCGCGAAGGCGGCCGGGCGATGACCCGTGCCGAGATGGACGACCTCGCCGCCGCCTTCATCCGCGCCGCCGAGCAGGCCCGCGCGATCGGTGCGGACGGGGTCGAGCTGCATTGCGCCCACGGCTACCTCATGGACCAGTTCCTGTGGGCCGAGACCAATGTGCGCGCGGACGGCTATGGCGGCGCCTCGGTGGCGGACCGGGCGCGCTACCCGCTCGCCGTCGCCGCCGCCATTCGTCAGGCGATCGGCCCGGACGCGCTCGTCTCGCTGCGCTTCTCGCAGTTCAAGGAGGTCGATTACGGCGCCCGCGTGTTCGAGACACCCGAGGAGCTGGCGGAATTCGGCGTACTGGCGCGGGATGCCGGTCTCTCCATGCTCAACGTCTCCTCGCGCCGCTTCGGCAAGCCCGAATGGCCCGCGCGCGACCCCGCGCTCGGCATTGCCGGCTGGACCCGGCGCCTCGCCGGCCTGCCGGTGATGACCACGGGGAGCATCGGCCTCTCGCGCGACATGTTCGCGGACCTGTTCGACGGGCAGGATCCCGCCCTCGCCATCGCCGCCGACCTCACCGAGCTTGTCCGCCGCTTCGCCGCCGGCGAGTTCGATATGGTCGGCATCGGCCGCATGCATATCGCCAACCCCGATTTCGTGACCAAGCTGCGTGAGGGCCGTTTCGACGCGCTGCGCCTCTACAACAAGGCGGTCGACCTCAGACACCTCATGGAACAGATCGTCCCCGGCGCGGTGGAGGAGGGCCGCAAGACGGCGGAGGTATGAGGGGGTAGCCAAGCGAAGGCGAAGCCGGTCTTTAAGCAACCTTGATAGCGACCTCATTGGGGAGACGTGATGCGGGTTCCAGACTATCCGTCAGCGAATGCCGAGCGCTGGTCAGCCGTCGACGATTATTTCGCCAATCTGTTCGCTCCTGCCGATGACCAGCTTCGCCGGACCTTGGCGGCAAATGAAGCGGGCGACCTCCCGCCTCACGACGTCTCCGCCACTCAGGGAAAGATGTTGGCCCTGTTTGCCAGCATGGTGGGCGCCCGGCGCATCCTGGAAATCGGAACGCTGGGCGCTTACAGCACGATATGGATGGCCCGCGCCTTGCCACGCGACGGCAAGGTCATCACCATCGAACTGAACGAAAGCCACGCCGACGTAGCGCGCCGGAACATCGAGCGCGCAGGCTTGAGCGAGACGGTCGAACTCCATGTCGGCAAGGCGCTCGACATTCTGCCGACGTTGGCCGGCCCCTTCGATCTCATTTTCATCGACGCGGACAAGCCGAACAACCCAGGTTACATCCGCTGGGCCCTTCGCCTTTCCCGCCCCGGTACGGTTATCATCGGCGATAATGTCGTTCGCGGCGGAGCGGTTGCCGATCCGGCCAGTGAAGACGCCAATGTGAAGGGCGTTCGCGCGTTTCTGGAGATCATCGCCAACGAACCGCGCCTCGATGCCACGGCAATCCAGACCGTGGGAGAAAAGGGCTGGGATGGATTCTCATTGGCAATCGTCCGCGCGTAGCGAGGAACGGCCCCTCGCTTTCCGGGCGCTCCTTCACCCTATGAATCCCCGCTTCCCCAGGCCCGCATTGACTCACCCCGAAACGGCTCGTCGCAGTCCAGACAGAAGTTCCTTGCTCGCATGATCCACATGCGGCGCGCCATTGGCTCCGCGCCTTATGCCGCCTCCATTTCCCGCGCCAGCGTCGCCACCAGCTCGACCGCCGGCATGGCGCGCGCCAGCGGGGCGCCCTGGCCGGCCCATTGCGCGCCGTAGCCGGTCTCGCCGGCCGCCTTCGCCGCCGCGATCAGCGCCTTGCCGGCGTCGTAGGTCATCGGATAGCCCGGTGTCGGCGCCGCAATCTCCGCCCCCAGCGCGGTGAAGCGGTTGGCGAGGCAGCGCGCGGGGCGGCCGGAGATGGCGCTGGTCATCACCGTATGCTCAGCGGCAGTGCTCATCAGCGCGGCACGGTAGGCGGCATCGGCATTGCTCTCCGGGCAGGCGACGAAGGCGGTGCCGAGCTGCGCCGCAACCGCGCCGAGGTCCAGCACCGCGCGGATGCCATGCCCGTCCATGATGCCGCCCGCCGCGATAACCGGCAGGCCCGCCTTGGCGACCAGCAGCCGGGTGAGCGCCAGCGTGCCCAACGCGTCATCGGGCGCGGCGGGATCGAAAATGCCGCGATGACCGCCCGCTTCGATCCCCTGCGCGACCAGCACGTCGATGCCCGCGCGCTTCGCCGCCCGTGCTTCGTCGAGGCTCGTCACCGTCGCGAACAGCAGGCAGCCCGCCCCCTTGAGCGCGGCCGTCCGCTCCGCGTCGAGCAGGCCGAAATGCAGGCTCACCACCGGCGGCGCCCGCTCGACGAGCAGCGCCATCATCGCGTCATCCTCGGCAAGGCTGCGATAGACCGGCTGGAGGCTGGTCGGCGGGGCCGCACCGAACCGCGCGAAGCTGGGCGCCAATGCCTCCAGCCACGCCGCTTCGACCGCCGCATCCTTGGTATCCCGACGATGCGCGAACAGGTTGACGTTGAACGCCCGGTTGGTGCGCCCTTGCAGCGCGTCGATCATCGCGCGGGCGCCCGCCGCGTCGCTCGACCCCAGTCCCAGCGAGCCGAGCGCGCCGGCGTTGGAGACCGCCGCCGCCAATTCGGGCGTCGCCGTGCCCGCCATCGGCGCCTGCACGATGGGGAGCGCAAGGCCGAGCGTGTCGAGAAAACTCATGGCGTCAGACTCTCCTGTCGATCCATTGGCTGGCGATGCGGCCAATCTGCGCGACCACCGCGTCATCCTCGGGCTGCGGGCCATCCACGCCGCGCGCGGCCGTTTCATAAAAGGCCGTGACGATGAACGGCTCCGCCCGGCGCGGATGCCAGCAGATCGCCACATCATTGGCCTTGCCGGCATAGCTGCCGTCGCCAGCCGCCGTGCCGGTCTTGTCTCCGGCGCGCCAATCGGCGGGCAGACCGCCCCGCAGCCGCTTGAGGCCGGTCCGCGTCGCGATCATCCATGCGATCAGCCGTGCGCGCGATGCGGGGGCGAGCACCGTCCCGGTCAGGATCGCCTGCAGGCTCCGCGCCATCGCACGGGCGGTCGTGGTATCGCGCGGATCGCCGTCGTGGCTGGTGTTGAGCGCCGGCTCATAGCGGTCGAGCCGCGTCACCTCGTCGCCGAGCGACCGGAAAAAGGCGGTCAGTGCGGGCGGCCCGCCCAGCGCGCGCAGCAGGATGTTCGCCGCACCGTTGTCGCTCTGCGTCTGCGCCGCCTCGCACAGCTCCAGAACAGCCATGCCGGTCGCCCCTTCGGCGAGCTGCGCGCGGACGGCCGGCGCATGGCCCACCGGATCGGCCGGGCCGATCGGCAGCGTGGCATCCGGAGCGATCGCTCCGGCGTCCATCCGCGCCAGAACCAGCGCGGCAAGAGGCAGCTTGAAGGTCGAGCACATGGTGAAGCGCTCGTCCAGCCGATGGCCGGCCAGCGCGCCATCCCGGCAATCGAGCACGCAAACGCCGGCCTTGCCGCCGGCCCGGCCTTCCAGATCGGCGAGCGCTTGCCGGAGCGCCGCGTCGGCCGCATCCGCCGTCTCGCGCGCATCCCCGCGACCGGCCAGCGCGACGAGGCCCGTGGCGCCGATCCCGGCGATCACCCCGCGCCGATCAAGCGGCATTGCGTGCGCCTAAGGCAGGATGCGCCGGAGAAGGCTTCCCCCCGCCGCACCAACCGGCAACGACACAACTGTTACCGTCGAGCCGTGAGGTGGCGGCCGCCATGCCCATATCGGATCCCCGCACCGGCACCCTCACTCCGCGGCGACGGGCGTTGCCTTGCCGGCGTCCGCCGCATTCGCCGCCTCGATCTCCGCCGCCTTGGCCTCGACCAGCCGGACAATATGGTCGACCATGTCGGCATCCTGCACATGATGGTCGGTCACGCCGGAGAGGTAGACCATATGCTTGCCGTGGCCGCCACCGGTGATGCCGATGTCGGTCTCGCGCGCCTCGCCCGGCCCGTTGACCACGCAGCCGAGCACGGAGAGCGAGATCGGCGTGTTGATATGCTGGAGGCGTTCTTCCAGCGCCTGCACGGTGCGGATCACGTCGAACCCCTGCCGCGCGCAGCTCGGGCAGGAGACGACGCGCACGCCGCGCGTGCGGATGCCGAGCGCCTTCAATATCTCGTAGCCGACGCGCACTTCCTCCTCCGGCTCGGCGGAGAGCGAGACGCGGATGGTGTCGCCGATGCCGGCCCACAGCAGGTTGCCGATGCCGATCGAACTTTTGACCGTGCCGCCGATCAGCCCGCCCGCCTCGGTGATGCCGAGGTGCAGCGGGCAGTCCACCGCCTCGGCAAGCTGCATATAGGCGGCAACCGCGAGGAACACGTCGCTGGCCTTCACAGCGACCTTATAGTCGTGGAAATCCTGATCCTGGAGCAGCTTGATATGGTCGAGTGCGCTCTCCACCAGCGCCTCGGGGCACGGCTCGGCATATTTCTCCAGCAGGTCCTTCTCCAGACTGCCGGCATTGACGCCGATGCGGATCGCGCAGCCATTCGCCTTGGCCGCGTCCACCACTTCCTTGACGCGCGCTTCCGAGCCGATGTTGCCGGGGTTGATGCGCAGGCAGGCCGCCCCCGCATCCGCCGCCTCCAGCGCGCGCTTATAGTGGAAATGGATGTCCGCGATGATCGGCACCCGTGCCGCGCGGACGATCTGCCTGAGCGCCGCCGTCGACTCCACGTCCGGGCAGGAGACGCGGATCAGGTCCACCCCCACCTCCTCGCAGCGGCGGATCTGGTCGACGGTCGCCTTCACGTCCGAGGTCGGCGTGTTGGTCATCGTCTGCACCGTCACCGGCGCGCCGCCGCCCACCGGCACGTTGCCCACCATGATCTGGCGGCAACCACGCCGCGCGATGTCGCGCCAGGGGCGTAGACCGGGATTATGATCGGACATGGCAGGGACTCGTCTGGACCGGAACGGACATGGCCGCGCTTATAGCGCCGCCTCCCCCCGGTTGCGAGGGCGGGGCGGGGAATTTTCCTGGAAGGAGTTTCGGACCTGCATCTGCTGGCCCTGCCCTAGGACGGATCGCCATTCAGGAGATGGCGAGCCGAAGAGGGTGGCTGTCCGTGACCTGGAGCGCAGCAGACGATGGGTCCGTGAGCACTGGAAGCACGGAGAGCCGCCATTTGCAGGACCGCCAGAACTGAATGTCGATCCGCCCTAACTCCCGGCAAAGCATGAGCATCCATATGGCAATCACGTGCTCCCGCGCAGGCAGGAGCACATCGCTTGATTGAAACGAGGCGCCGCCCGCGCCACGCACCTCAACCGCAAGCCCTAATCCTTCTCGCCCCAGCGCCACCGCCAGCCGCCGCGCGTGTGCCGGCGGGTAATTGCGATCAGCGCCAGCGTCGCGGCCAGCAGCAGCACGGCCGCGCCGATCTGCGCGGCCGCGTCCGGCTTCTGCGCCAGCCAGACGAACAGCGCCACCACCGCGCCATAGGCACCGAGCACCGCCCAGCCCTGCCAGCGGGTCGGCAAGCTCGCGCCATAGCCGTAGCGCTTGGGCGAGAACCAGGCGGCGTCATCGGGGATCTTGCGGGGCATCAGCGTGGCTCCTTCCGGCCGGAATGGCTTGTGACGAAATCGGCGATGGCGGCCACCACGTCCGGCGCGATGGGCAGGGCCGGGTCGGCATAGGTCGCCATGTTCGCGGCGCGGTCGTCGCTCGCGACCAGCTTTAGCGCGTGGGTGACGCCGGGCAGGATGACGAGCCGCGCGTTCGGTTGCGCGCCGTGCAGCGCCTCGGCGTCAGCAAGGCTGATCTGCAAATCCCGGTCGCCCTGCACGATCAGCATGGGCAGCGCGATCCGCGCGGCGAGCGGGGCGGGGTCGCGGACCAATATGTCCATGAAATAGGGCTGCACCTGCGGCGCGAACAGCGCCTGCAACGCCGGATGCAGCGCGCTCACGTCGACGCTCTCGCGCTTCTCCAGCCGGTCCAGCGCGTCCAGCGCCTGATCGAGAACCGGCGCATTGGCAGGGTTGGCCTTGAGCTGCTCGCGCATCACGACGCCCAGCGGACGCCCCGCCGTGCTCATCAGGATAACACCGCACAAGCCCTCCGCGCCCCGTCCCCCGGCCGGCTGCGCGGCGGCAAGCGCGACCAGCCCGCCCTCGCTATGGCCGGCGAGCCAGACGCAGGCGGCCCCCGTCTTCGCCCTGATGGCGGCGACCCAACTGCGGACATCGTCGGCATAAGCGGCGATCGTCACGGCATTGGGGTCCGCCACCGCCCCGGCGCTGGCAAACATGCCGCGCTTGTCGATCCGCACCGAGCCGATGCCGCGTGCCGCAAGCGCTTCGGCCAGCAGGCGGTAGGACGCGGCGCGCACGCCGGCGGGGTTGTTGCCGTCGCGGTCGGTCGGTCCCGATCCGGGGATGATGAGCAGCAGCGGCCCGCCTTTGGCCGGCGGCAGCAGCGTGCCGTGCAACGCACCTTGCGGGCCGGGCGCCTCGATCTCCCCGGCGGCCGCGCTCCCCGCGCCGGCCAGGGCCGCCATCGCCAGCACGGCCGGGGCAATCACCGTCGATGTCCTCATCTCACCCCTCCCGCTCCTCATTCGCCCCCTCTCCCTTGGGCGGTCGCCCGCGCCGCCGCATGGCCGGCGGGGCGAGCTTGACGCCGCGCCTCGCCAGCCCCTCGCGCAGCATCAGCTCGATCTGGGCGTTGACGCTGCGCAGCTCGCCCGCCGCGCAGCGTTGCAGCGCGTCGTAAAGCGCGGGGTCGAGCCGCAGCGCGAACGGTTTCTTGGGGGTCTCGCTCACCGGATGCTCGCCGCGTGGGCGTTCCTACTGGTAGAGCGAGCCGGCGTTGACCACCGGCTGCGTCTCGCGCTCGCCGCAGAGCACGACCATCAGGTTGGAGACCATGGCGGCGCGGCGCTCATCGTCCAGCTCGACGACATTCTTCTGGCTGAGCTGATCCAGCGCCATCTCCACCATGCCCACGGCACCTTCCACCAGCTTCTGCCGCGCGGCGACCACCGCCTGCGCCTGCTGGCGGCGCAACATCGCCCCGGCGATCTCCGGCGCATAGGCCAGGTGGGTGAGGCCGCATTCGTCCACGGTGATGCCCGCCACCACCAGCCGCGCGATCAGCGCCTCGCGCAGCTCGCTGTTCACCACCTCGTGGTTGCCGCGCAGCGTCACCTCCTCGCGATGCTCCAGATCGTCATAAGCGTAGCGCGATCCGATGGCGCGCACCGCCGCCTCGGTCTGCACGACGACGAACGCCTTATAGTCCTCCACGTCGAACAGCGCCTGCGCCGTGTCGGTCACGCGCCAGACGATCTGCGCCGCGATCTCGATGGGGTTGCCGCGCAGGTCGTTCACCTTGAGTTTTTCCGAAACCATGTTGTTGGCGCGCACCGAAATCTTGATGCGCCGCAGCCACGGCCATACCCAGCGCAGCCCGGCCGCCCGGTCGGTGCCGCGATAGGCGCCGAACAGGGTGATCGCCACCGACTGGTTGGGTTGCAGCATGTAGAAGCCGGCGAGGGTCGCGACGAACAGGATGGCGCCCGTCCAGCCGGCGACCCCGGCGAGGAACACGCTGCCCCGCGCGGCTAGCGACAGGACGGCGAATGGCGTCAGGATGATGAGCGCCAGTAGAACCAGCAGCATCGCATAGCCGCTGCGCGTGCTGGCGGGGACCTCCCTGGAGGCGGAAAGCAACGGGCCGTGTCCGGATGGAACGGCGGCGGACGAGGAAGCATTCATGGCGGACCTCCCAATAATTATGATATCATCATAAAATTATGACAGAGCGGAGTCAAGCTGACCGGCCGGCGACGGGAATCCACCGTCCCCCAGCGGGACAGACCGCGCCGGGCGGGAACCGCCGGGAGTCTCGCACGTTGCGCAGGGGAAGGAAGGGGACTGCACATGACCCACCATCCGAACGCTGCCCAATGGCGAACCGCCCCGCCGCCACCGCCGGCCGGCACCCTCGCCATTGCCGCTCATTATGCGCTCACCTATCACCCCGGCACGCTCAATTACTGCCCCGGCTGCGCCGGCACGCACTGGCTGATCGGCCGGACGATGGCGCAATGCGCCCGCTGCGAGACCGCCCTGCCGCTCGCCCAGGTCGCCGAAACGCCCATGCGCCCGCTGTTCGTCTCCCACGCCTCGCGGACGATCCGGCGCGGCGGATAGCGGGAACCTTGTGCTTCTGCGAAAGCAGGAGCCCAGGGCGGTAACGAGTCGCCGCCGGGGCCAACTCACCCCGCGAACGGCATCTCCGGCAATCCCGGCACATCCACGCGAAAGGCAAAGATCGCCCCCGCATGCGGCTGGTCGGCGAGCGCCTCTCCGGACAGCCCGGCCCGCGCGCTGGTAACGTAAGCGGTGCGTAAATCCGCGCCGCCGAACGCAATCATCGTCGGCCGGCTCGCCGGTAGCGCAACCGTCTGCACAATCTCCCCCTCGGGCGACAGGCGCACCACCCGCCCGCCATCGAACAGCGCGCTCCAATAGCAGCCCTCGGCGTCGAACGACCCCCCGTCCGGCCGCCCCGTTCCTTCAATAAACTGGTGTATTATCCGCCGGTTAGATAGCTCGCCCGTTGTAGGATCGACATCATAGCCCCGCAACGCATGGCTCGGCGTATCCGCATGGCGGAACGCCCTCCCCCCCGCATCGAACGCCGCCCCGTTACAAGTCAGCATATCGTTCTCTAAAAGCGTCCACACTCCGTCCGCACCCACCCGATACAGCGCCGCATCCCGCGCGCTTTTTGCGGTATTGACGCTCCCCACCCAGAAGCGCCCGGCCGGATCCGCGCGCCCATCGTTGCAGCGCAGGTCCGGCTTGCCCGCGAAGGGCTGGTCGCCGAACGGCACCGGCGCGCCCGCCCAATCATCGAGCAGCGCCAACCCGTCCTTCATCGCCAGCACCAGCCCGCCCCCGCGCCGGAAGGCGAAGCAGCCGACCGGCTGGGCGAAGCACCGCGTCTCGTCCTGCCCGCTCCCCGGATCGAAGCGGTGCAGTTCGTTGCGGGAAATATCGACCCAGTAGAGCCGCCCCTCGCCCCCATGCCAGCGCGGTCCCTCGCCAAGCTCGGCGTGGGCGTCGAGAGCGATTTCAACGACGGGGGCACTCATGGCTCCGGCATGTCCAGACGAATGAGTACCGTAAGCCCCAGTGCATCCGGCGCGCGCGTATCGGGCGATAATTCCAGACGGACGGCATCGGCCCGCGCCCGCGCCAATATGGCGGGTGGCGTCCCCGACGGATGGACGATCCGGTCCGCCCGCCCCAGCGCCCGCGCATCCCGCACGGTCAGCAGATCGGGATCGGGCGAGGAGACACTCACGCAATGGATTTCCGCCAGCGCCGCGCCGTGCCCGGACTCGAGCCATTCCGCCACGTCCGGCGTATCTCCGAACGGGTCGAGCAGGCCGCCCGGCGCCAACGCCTGTGACAAAGCGCGCCGCCGCTCGCCACCATCGGGCCAGCGCTGCCGCATCGCCGCCCGCGCAGCCTGTAACCCGCGCGCGAGCTGGCCCAGCGCGGTGGGCAGCACATCCTCCAGCCGCTGGCGCAACGCGGCGGCGAGGCCCGACGAGGCACCACCGGTGCCGATCGCCACCAGCACCGGATCGCGATCAACGATGGCGGGCGTGGTGAAATTGCACAGCTCCGGCCGGTCGACGACGTTGACGAACAGCCCGCGCGCCTTGAGGTCCGCCGCTGCCGTCTCGGCCGCCGCGCCATCCTCCAGCGCAACGAAAGCGAGACGCGCCTCGTCGGCCCGTGCGTCATCCCTCCCGACCGGCAGCCCGCCAGCCCGCTCGATCAGCCGCCTCTTGGCCTGCGCCGCCTCACCCGTGCCGATCACGATGACCGGCGCGCCAGCGAGTCGCACGAAGATGGGCAGGCTGTGCATACTGCCACCCTATCCGCGCGCGCCGCGTCAAGTCGAGGCCGGACCGCGCCGGCTCAGTTGTTCAGGAAATCCGGCACCCGCTCGGCCGCGATGATCGTCTCGGGCAGGATGCGCTCGGCAACCACGGCAAATTTATCGCCGTCCACCATCACCTCGGGCACTAGCGCCCGGCTATTGTAGGTGCTCGCCATCGTCGCGCCATAGGCCCCGGCGGTGCGGAATACGGCGAGGTCGCCGCTCCGCACCACGTCGATCTCCCGCGCCATGGCGAAGGTGTCACCACTCTCGCAGACCGGCCCGGCAATATTGGCGACCATGCGCTCGCCGCTCGGCGCTATTGCCTCGAAATCGTGCCAGGCATCATACATGGCGGGCCGTGCCAGATCGTTCATGGCAGCGTCGACGATGACATAAGGTCGAATAACGCCGGGCTTCACCCAGATGACGCGGGTCAGCAGCACACCGGCATTGCCGACGATCACCCGCCCCGGCTCGAACATGAGCGTTACGTCCCAGCCCTTGGTGACGCGCGCGACCATCGCGCCATAATCTGCGGGCGAGGGCGGCACCTTGTCGCGCTCATAGGGCACGCCAAGGCCGCCGCCGAGATCGATCCGGTCGATGACATGACCTTCGCCGCGCAGGTCCTGCGCCAGTTCGCCCACCTTGGCATAAGCAGCTGCCAGCGGATCGAGGTCGAACAACTGGCTGCCGATGTGCAGCGCCAGTCCGCGCATGGCGAGGCCGGGGCGAGCTGCCAGCCGCGCGAAAATACCGCCGGCGCGGTCAAACGGCACGCCGAACTTGTTTTCCTTCATGCCGGTCGAGATCTTGGCGTGGGTGCCGGCGTCGACATCCGGGTTGACGCGCAGCACGGCGGTCGCCTGCTTGCCCATGGCGGCGGCGATCTCGCCAAGCGCCACGCCTTCCTCCTCCAGCTCGATATTGAACTGGCCGACGCCTGCCTCCAGCGCCTCGCGCAGCTCGGTGCGGGTCTTGCCAACGCCGGAGAAGACGATGTCGCCCGCCGGCATCCCCGCCGCCAGCGCGCGCTTCATCTCGCCGCCCGAGACAATATCCGCGCCGAACCCCTCGCGCGCCAGCACGCGAAGCACGGCCAGATTGGGATTGGCCTTGATCGCGAAGGCGATATGGATGCGCGGCAGATCGGTCAGCGCCGCGCGGAACACCCGTGCATGCCGCTCCAGCGTAGCGCGTGAATAGATGTAGACCGGCGTGCCGACCGCCTCGGCGATCCGTGCCATCGGTACATCCTCGGCGTGCAGCACACCGTCGCGATAGGTGAAATGGTCCATAAGCGGCTCTCTATCGCTTGGGTGCGTTCGGATCGATCTTGGTCGGCGCGTCGGGTAGGCCCTCGCCTGATCCGCTGCCCGGCGCGACATTTTCGGGCGGCGGCACGGGCGACGTGGCGTCAACCGGCCGTGCTTCCGGCCTGCCGTTATGCGCCTGCGGCGGCAGGTCGAACGGATCGTCCTCGCGCGGCGTAGAGCGGCGAATGAGGTCCGCCTGCCGCTCCGGTTGTGCCTGGGTGGAAGGGCGCATCAGCTCCTCGGCGGTCTGCGCGCGTTCGGCGGCGGCAGCCTTGGGCACAGCCGTCATCCCCGGCTGCGGATAGAGGCGGGTGCGCGACCCGCAGGCCGCAAGCGCCGCCAGCAGCGCGAGCACGACCAGCGGGCGAATCATGGCGCCACGTCCCCATCCAGTGCGGCCTGCGCCTGTGCGATACGGGCGCGTACCTGCTCGGGCGCGGTACCGCCATGGCTCCGGCGGCTGGCGACCGATGCATCGACGGTCAGCACGGCATAGACACGCTCGTCGATACGCTCGTCGATGGCGCGCAGCGTCTCCAGCGGCAGCTCGGCAAGGCCGACGCCCGCCTCCTCCGCCGCCTTGACTGTGCGGCCGGTGATATGATGCGCCTCGCGGAATGGCACATTGCCCTCACGCACCAGCCAGTCGGCAAGGTCGGTGGCGGTGGCGAAACCGCTCTGCGCCAACGCCCGCATGCGATCGGTGCGGAAAGTCGTGGTCTCGACCATGCCGGTCATCGCGGTGATTGCGAGGCCGAGCAGATCGTGCGCCTCGAACACCGGCGGCTTGTCGTCCTGCATATCCTTGGAATAAGCGAGCGGCAGGCCCTTCATGGTGATGCACAGGCTGGTCATGCAACCGATGATCCGCCCGGCATGGCCGCGCACCAGCTCGGCGGCATCCGGGTTGCGCTTCTGCGGCATGATCGAGCTGCCGGTCGAGTATGCATCCGGCAGGCTGATGAAGCCGAAGGGCTGGCTCGCCCAGATGACGAATTCCTCCGCAAGCCGCGAGAGGTGCAGCGCGCACTGCCCGGCCGCCATCAGATAATCGAGTGCGAAATCGCGGTCCGAGACAGAATCGAGACTGTTGTCGGTCGGCCCGTCGAAGCCCAGCGCCTGCGCGGTCATGTGCCGGTCGATCGGGAAGCCTGTGCCGGCGAGCGCGGCACTGCCGAGTGGCGAACGATTCATCCGCGCCCGCGCATCGGCAAAGCGCGAGCAGTCGCGCTCGACCATCTCGTAATAGGCCATGAGGTGATGCCCGAGCGTCACCGGCTGGGCGGATTGCAAATGGGTGAAGCCCGGCATCACGGCATCGGTATGCTCGCCCGCCCGCGCCACCAGCGCGCGCTGGAGGGTGCGCAGAGCGCCGAGCACCTCGTCCATCGCATCGCGTACCCACAGCCGGAAATCGGTCGCCACCTGATCGTTGCGCGAGCGCGCGGTGTGCAGCCGCCCGGCAACCGGGCCGATCTTTTCGGCGAGGCGCGTCTCCGTCGCCATGTGGATGTCTTCAAGGTCGAGATCCTCAGGCAAATCGCCCGCTTCATACTCCGCAGCGACGGCCTCCAGCCCGCCAATGATCACCTCGGCATCAGCCGCGCTCAATATGCCCTGCGCGCCGAGCATGCGCGCGTGCGCGATCGAGCCGGCGATATCCTGCCGCCACAAGCGCTTGTCGAACGGCAGCGAGGCATTTATCTCGCGCATGACTGCGGCGGGCCCCTGCGCGAAGCGCCCGCCCCACATGCTGTTCGCGCCATTCTTCCCGGAGTCTGCCATGCGCCTGAAACTTGCCCTTGCCGTGCTTACCGGCCTCTCTCTGGCCGCGAGCGGCTGCGATAAGCAATCCGGGGAGTCGGCGCAAGGCGCGGGCAACGCAGCGGCCCCCGCACCGGATGAGGTGACGAGCGACGAGGTGCCGCCTTCGACCGGCGCCGAAGCCGGCGGCGACGTGTTCAAGCATGTCGTTGACCGCAGCCACAAGGGCACGGCGATGCCGGACAAGACCTTCACCGCGCTTGACGGCACACCCGCCACGCTCAAGCAGATCGCGGCAGGCAAACCGCTGCTGGTCAACTTGTGGGCGACCTGGTGCGCCCCTTGCGTGGCCGAGTTGCCGGCGCTGGACAAGATCGCCGCCGATGCCGCTGGCAAGGGCATCGCCGTCGTCGCCATCTCGCAGGACCAGGAGACCGCCGGGGTCGCGCCCTTCTGGCAAGCGCGTAGCCTGACCACGCTCAAGACATGGCTGGACCCGGAGAATGCGCTGGGTTTCCATTATGCCACCGGCACGCTGCCGACGACGATCCTCTACGACGCCAAGGGCCAGGAAGTCGCCCGGATCGTCGGCGCGCTCGACTGGAGCGGGCCGGACGGGCAGGCGCTGGTGAAGGAAATCGGCGGCTAGAACGCGCCGATTACCGGAACGAGCGCTAAGCGCGCGCAAGCTCTATTCGTCCCGTCCATAAATGTCGGGGCGGAAGGCCACGCCCTTCTCGGTCGCGGTCGCAGTGAGGTAAGTGAGGTAGATCGGCACGCCGGCACGCAGCGGCACGGCCTGCTCGGGCGCTTTGGAGGGCGCGGCCGCTGGAATCGGCTTGCCGAGCAGCCAGCGCCCCAGCCCCGCCGCATCCTCCAGGCGGATGCAGCCATTGCTGAAATGCCGATCCGACTTCTTGAGCAGGGCGCGATCGGGCGTGTCGTGCAGGTAAATGCCCTCGTCATTGGGGAAGATGAACTTGACGCGGCCCATGCTATTGGCGCTCCCCGGCAGCTCGCGCAGGCGGATTTCCTGCGCGCCGGAGGCGACGGCGGTCCAGTCGATCGCCCTGGGATCGAGCAGACGCGCATTCTCGCTCCAGTCGGAGAGCGCCTCCATCCGCAACGACTTGAGCGAGCGTCCGGCCAGCACCTTGGGCGCGACGCTCTTGCGGGCGAGGTAGGTCGGCACGTTCCAATAGGGATTGAGGATGGCCCATTGCACCATGCCGGCCAGCATCGGCGTCTGCGTCTCGCGTGCACCGACGACGACCTTCATCATGCCGATCTGCTTGCCGGCCTGATAATACCAGAGCCGGCCCGACGAGGCATCGACCACGATATGGCGCGTCCACGGGCTAGGCAGCAGCCGCGTGCGATCGAGATTGCGATAGAGCCGGTCCATGGCCTTGCCGGATAGACCTTGCTTCTTCGCCCGCCCGACCAGCGCGCGCAGGCTGACATAATGCGGACTCATCCAGCCCATGTCCGCGACATAATCGGGGAAGGCCTTGGGGAATGCAGCAGCGCGCAGGATCGCGTCGGCCTTCAGCCGCTTGGGCTTGAGAGCGCGGTCGGTATAGGTCATCTCCGAATCCGAGCGCCGCTGATCGGTCACATAACGCGCGAAGGCCGCGGAAAGCGCCAGTTCCGCGCGGGCCACGGCAGCCGGATCGCCGCCGCGCGCGGCGCGGACATCGGCGACAAGATTATCCGGATCGTATTTCGCGGATTTTAGACCGTCGAGATCGGCAGTCTTGAGAAAGCCGATCAACGCCTCAGCTTGGGGACCGATCGCGTTGCCCCTGGTCCACAGTGGCCGGAAACCGCGCTCGGCATAGAAGCGCTTGAGCGCGCCGCCGGCCTTGCTGCGGATTGCGCGCGCAATCGGGTCCTGCCCCGCGGGCACAGTAGCGGCCGGACTGGTCGCAGCCTTGGGCGCGGCGACAAGCGGTTGCGTCGCGCCGAGGCAAAGGCCGGTAATGACGATGGTGAAAAGGGGGATGCGGCAGCACCGCACCCCCCACATAGACTGGATCAGCCCCGTTCTCCCGTCCGGCTCGGCGGAGGCGGCGGGGGTGGCGGCGGCGGAACATAGTTGGGGTGATAGATGCCGTCGGAAGTGTAATAGCCATCGACGATGCCATCACCGTCACGGTCGGCGGCGACGCTGCCGGAGACGGCGCCGGGTGGGGGAGGCGGAGCGGCGACGACCTGCTCTTTCTGTGCGCAGGCGGTGAGCGTCAGAACGCCCAGGCCGGCCAGCACGATGGTTTGGTAACGCATGGTTTCTCCCTTCAAGGCGCGCAAACCCCCGCGCACCGGTCTTTCGACCCCCTGAAAGCCGCATGCGCCTGCCGCCTTCGTCCTGCTATCCCCGCGTCGACGGACGGTGCGTCACGCGGGATGATCGGCACGAAAAACCCCGGCGAAACCGGGCCTGATGGTAGGCCGGCATCGCCGGGGAAAAAGCAGGTGCCGGCTCGGCGCGGGCAACGTTACTTGCTGCTGGTCTTGAGCTGCTCCGGCACATCGAAACCGCAGTTGAAGGTCTTGCAGACCGTGATGGTGTGGACGTAGCGGATCTTGCCTTTCTCGACACGGAAGCTGTGGATATCCGGCAACTGGTTCTTGCCGAAGCTCAGCAGCACCGCAACAGCACCGATCGTCTCGTCCACGACATAGCGGCGATCGACCAGCTTGGTGTCGGCGGGCACGCCGACGTCGCAGCTGTCCTCCGGGCTGACAACGCCCGGCGCACCCTTGGCGGTGTAAAGGCCGCCCTCCAGCCGCGCACAGGGATTACCCCATGGCACGGTGATGCTCTTGTCGTTGAAATAATCGAGATAGGCGTTGGCGGCGGCGATAATCGTCTGGCGGCTATCGCGCTCGGCCACGGGAATCTCGGTCCATTTCTCCGCTTTGGAGTATTTGAGCGTATTGGCGGCGTTAAACAGCCAGTCATCCGCATCGGTAATCAGCGTATCAACGGCGTTGGCCGCGCCACCGCGCGTCGAGATCACCGTGCCCAGCACGTAGGGATGCGCTTTGTCGGTAATGATGACCTCGGAGAAGACCGAGCAGCTCTCTGTGTCGAGAAAGCTGCGGTGGAAGTCGATCTTCTGTGGCTTGGAGAGGATGCCGGTGGACATGCTGGCCGAGGAATCGAGCTGCTCGGTATATTGCACCCATTGGCCCATCGGCAGCTTGCCGGCATCGCCCGCAGTCTGTGCGGCGATATAGCCGTCCGCAACCCTTTGCAGGTCGGCGCGGTCGCAGCCACCCTGCGCGAAGGCAGGCGTCGCGGCGGTGGCGAGGCCGAGGGCGGCAACCGTGCCGAGAAGAATCTTACGCATCAGGACTCCTTTCAATCGGGGAAACAGTGGCTGGGCGCGCAGAGCCGTAGCGCGAGAACGCTCGCGAGACAGGACGCGGCCGGTTAAGGTGAGAATATGGATGGCGAGGAGCGGCGCGCCTTGTCGCGGCGGCGCGCGGTATGCCGGCGCGCGGATCGCCAGCGCAGGCTGAGACCATGACCCTTCCCTCCCCGAAGCATGTTCCGGGGGATATATTGCCGATCGGCCCGGCCATGTCACGCGGCTTTGCGCAGAAGAGGGGGCTGCGCTCGTCTGGCGAAGCGAAGCAACAACGCGCCCCGTCAGCGCGGCTGGGCACCCCGGTCACGCGTAGCGGCCAAATCCCTTATCAGGGTGCTCCGCCCCCGCGGGGAGGCAGGGGGCGGAGCGGTGTGGAGCCGCTGAAAGCGGCCCCGCTCGCGGCGCGGTGCTGGCCGTGCCGTGAGGTCAGAATTTCATGGTTGCGCCGATGCGAAGGGTCCGGGGTTCCAGGACCCGGCTCAGCCGCCCCTCCACAGGTTCCGCATCGAATGCAGGAACGTAGGACTCGTAATGATAGGCCATGTCCTTATCGTCGCTGTCGAACAGGTTGACGACTTCGGCATACAGCTCGACCGGACCAAGCTGATAGGCGCCTCGCGCGTTCACGACATTGCTGCCCTTGTCGCGCACGCTGTTATCCTCGATCAGCGGATAGGGGCCGAGATGACGATAGCGTAACGAGGCCTTCCAACGATCCAGCACCACCGAGACGCCGACTTGCGCGGCATCCTCGAAGGCATTGGGAATATGATCGCCATTATCGTAGCGGGCATGGCTGCGCGTATAGTTGGCGTCAATGGCGAGCCAGCTCGTCGGCCGCCAGAAGCCGACCAGCTCATAGCCGTGCCGCTTACTGGCGCCAGTCGGCTCGACTGCATTGGAATCGCCGACGAATTTCAGCTCGCTGCCAAGGTCCAGCCACCAGTAGGTGCCGGTAAGCGAAAGACTACCGAGCTGGAGCCGGGCGCCCAGTTCCTTGCCGGTGCCGTCGACCAGTACGGGAACCGGCGTCGTCGTCACCGAGCCGCGCACGTCGTTCGAGTGAAAGCCCTTGCCCCAGTTGGCATAGAGTTCAAGCTGCGGCACGACCGCATAGGCCAGCGCAATCTTGGGCGAGACCAGGCTATCATGCCCCTTGCCTTCGCCGAGCGCGGCCGCTTCGGCATCCCGTGCGGTAACACGATAGGCGTAGCGGTCGCCGCGCAGGCCACCGATGACGCGCAGGCCCGGCAGCGGCGTCCACTCCGCCTCGCCGTAGAGCGCGAGCGAGCCTTCGTTCACCTCATAGGCGCCCAGGCTTTCGGCGAACACCCGGTCGATGGTGTGATAGACGCCGACATTGCCGATGCTGTCCAGTTGCCCCTCGGCGCCGACAGTGAGCTTGAGCGTATCGGCCAGGTTCCACCATTTCGAGCCGCGCGCCTGGAAGATCCAGCGCCGGTCGAACTGGCGAATCTGCGCACTCGTCCCGTCCGGGTCGGCATAAGTGGGGTTCGAGAACATCCACCAATTGTAATATTGCGCCGAAACGCTGGCCTGGAAGCTCTCGCCCTTGACCCGCGCGTCACCGATGAAGCGTGTCGTCATGCCCTTGGCGGTAGGATCGGGCGAGCAATGCACGTCCGGGCAGACGGCCGAGCCGATGATCCGCTCCGGGATCTGTTCGGTCGGGTTCCATGTCGCATGATAGCCGTGCAGCGTCAGCGCGAAATCGGCGCTGCCGAGCGGTTGGCTGTATTTGGCAAAGCCGGAGATGTGGCGCAGCCGCTCGGGTTCCTGCCACGGACCATCATACGCTTTGGCTTGTGCCGCGAGGGTAAGTGCGCCGGCCTGCCCGGTGGAAATTGTGCCGCCGGCGGCCAGCCGCCGCCAGCCGAAGGAGCCGCCCTCGGCTGAGATCCACGGCGCGTCGAACCGGTCGACCGTCTGGAAATAGGCCGCGCCGGCCATGGCAAAATCGCCGCCATCGGCACGATAAGGGCCTTTGCGGAAATCTTCCCGGTCGACGATCTCGGGAATGAGGCCGTTGAGGTCGAGATAGCCCTGGCCGTGGCCGTGCGTGCGCAGGTTCATCTGCACGCCGTCGATATAGGTCGTGAAGTCCGAGCCATGATCGAGGTTGAAACCGCGCAGAAAATATTGATTGGCCTTGCCGCTGCCCGAGTGCTGGGCGGCGATCATGCCGGGTACCACTTCGAGCAGTTCGGCTACCTTGAGCAGCGGCCGGATCAGCAGATCGGAGCCGCTGACGCTGCCCTCGCTCGCCGCGACCGCAACACCGATCTTGTTCTCGCCGCGGCCGAAAACGACAATATCGGGCTGCCCTCCGTTATCGGCTTCTGTAGGGACAGGGGAATCCGCCGGTTCGGTTTGCGTCTGCGCGTACGCAGGGGTGGCGGTGGCGAAGGTAGCGGCGATCAGTGCGAGGCAACTGACCAGATTGGGACGCTGCGAAAAATGCATGGGCAAGGCCTGACTGTGTTTTGTTATAACAGTCACGCGCTAACGGCGGCTCGCGCCCGAACAAGTTATGAACGGTAGAGGGCCGTTACAGCAACGTTACAGATTATTTGTAACGGTTGCCAGTCGATGCCAGGCTACTGGACGCCAGCTTCCAGTTCGGCGTCCCACATGCCTTCTGCGGAGCGGGCCGCGGCGGCGATGAGGGTGCCCCGTAGGTTGCTCTCGCCCACGCCATCGACAGCATAGAGCGCCTCGAAATAGCGGCTGTGCGTCGTGTCCTGGAGCTGCCGGAGCGTGGTGGGGCTGCTCAGAATTTCCACCGCCTGGAGCAGCGCCGGGTCGCGCGTGCCAGCAACGATCACGATGGTGTTGCCATTGGGACCGGGGAGCTTGGCGACATAGGCGTAGTTGCGCCGGGCCAGCGTCGGATCACCCGTAGAATCGGCAATATAGACCTTGCCCGTCTTGCTATCGATGATCTCATCGAAACTGCCCGCGAAGGCGAAGCGCGAATTGGCGAACACCGGTTGCTGGAGCAGACCCAGTCCGCTCAGCAGACCGAGATAGACGAGATCGCCGTCCTTGAGCAGATTGGGGGTGAGCTTGGAGGAAGGCACCAGCCAGGATGCCCGCCCGCCGGTAAGACCGGGCGTGATGATCGGCATTACGGTCTTGAGCGCGTAGCCGGTGCTGACCGGCAGATAATAGAGGTTGAGGTCCATATAGCGCTCGCGCAGCGACGGCTCGCGCATGAACCACTCGTCCAGCTCCTCGCGCGAGTTGACCGCATATTCGCGGACCAGCCGCGCGGGATCGGTATCGGGCTTATCACGCTCGCCCATGATGTAATAATCGCCCGGCACCACGATCAGCGCCCGCCGGCTCTCGATCAGCGGCTGCCAGACGCTGGAGGCGCGCACCGTGTCGAGCGGGTCGCGCGGCGTCATCGCCCAGGTCGCGGTGAGCACCAATGCGCCACCGGCAACCAGCCCGAGCAACAGAAACAGCCAGCTCTCGCGCCGTCGTATCGCCGGGAGCGACGCCACTTCCGCCGCGCCGCCCTCTTCTGCCACCACCGGCACGCTCTCCACCCCAGGGCTGGTAAGCTGGAAGCGATATTCGCCCTTGGGCAAAGTGAGCTGCTCGGCATCGCCCTGGCCGGGGTCAGCGTAATAGTCCTCGATCTTCTTACGCAGGCGGTGGACATAGACCCGCACCGAGGCATCGACGAGTAGATCGGAGCCGGATTTGCCGAACACGTCGCCGGCGATCTCGATCTCCTTGGGCGTCTCGCCGTCGAGCGTGCGCTCCAGCAGATAGTCGAACAGCCGATGCAGGGTCCCCGAACGGCCGAGGCTTCGCGATGCGCGGATCCGCTCGGCGACGGCGACCAATCTTTCCTGTTCAGGAGTGTAGGGCACGGACCCTCGTTCGATAGCGACAGCGAGTGCCAGCACCAGCGCCGGCGGCGATTGCGGAGGGCTTTAGCAGCATGTCCGGGAAAGAGCGATGGCTTGTTGCGCCCGGCTTTCAAGCAATTTGCCGGATAAAAGGCGCCGCGGGCACGCACATGGCATTGATTTCCCGATAGGGGCCGCTTATTTTCGCCGTCAATGCGGGCCGGGCCCCTCTGGCGATCGCGCATGCGATCGTGATGTCGGACCGCATCGAGTGCGCTCGATGCCGGTCTGGATTATTACTTGGAATTGCCGGCGGCGGAGCACTCGTTTGGAAACAAGCAAACGAGGTTTTTTGCCATGTACGAACAAGAGCGGCTTCTCAGGCGAGGCGCGGTGCAGGATGCCGCCCTCTTCGACGCGGGCCTGCGCGCCCATATGCTGCGCATCTACAATTATATGGCCTCTGGCGTGCTGCTGACCGGCATCGTCGCGCTGTTCGTCGCTTCCACCCCGGCCATCTACCAACCCATCTTCGGTTCGCCGCTCAAATGGGTCGCGATGTTCGCGCCGCTGGCCTTCGTGTTCTTCTTCTCCTTCCGCATCGAGCGGATGAGCGCGCAGGCGGCACAGACCGCCTACTGGGCCTTCTGCGCCGTAATGGGCCTTTCCATGGCATCCATCTTCCTCGTCTTCACGGGGATGAGCATTGCGCAGACCTTCTTCATCGCCGCCGCGATGTTCACCGCGATGAGCCTCTATGGCTACACGACCAAGGCGGACCTCTCCCGATTCGGCAGCTTCCTCATCATGGGCGTGATCGGCGTGCTGATCGCCAGCCTGGTCAACCTGTTCGTCGGGTCGAGCGCACTACAATTCGCCATCTCGGTGATCGGCGTGCTGGTATTCGTCGGTCTCACCGCATGGGACACGCAGAACATCAAGGTCCGCTATGCTGAGAATCTCGGCCATGAGACGGAGACCAAGATGGCGGTATTCGGCGCGCTCTCGCTCTACCTGAACTTCGTCAATATCTTCCAGCTCCTGCTCAGCCTCACGGGCGAGCGGGAATAGCTTTGTCGAGCCGGATGGCTCCATCCGGCACTTCGAGCATCGTCACGAAATATTGATCGGGCGCGCGGCCCGTAAAGCCGCGCTCCAGTCCGCCGGAAAGGGGACAAAACATGATGGAAGGCCTGGCTGCCCTGGCGAGCGAACCCGCCGCCTGGGCAGCGCTTGCCACGCTCATCGCCATGGAAGTGGTACTGGGCGTGGACAATCTCATCTTCATTTCCGTGCTCAGCAACAAGCTGCCGGAGCATCAGCGGGTGAAGGCGCGGCGCGTGGGCATCGGCCTCGCGCTGGTCATGCGGTTGATGCTGCTCGCCTCGATCGCCTGGATCGTCCAACTCACCGAGCCGATCGTCGATCTGTTCGGGCGCGGCTTCTCGTGGCGGGATATCATCCTGATCGCTGGCGGGTTGTTCCTCGTCTGGAAGGCAACCAAGGAGATCCACCACACGATCGACCCGCACCCCAGCGACGATATGTTCGATGCCGGCGCGCTCGGCATCGGCTTTGCCGCCGCCATCGGCCAGATCATCCTGCTCGATCTCGTCTTCTCGATCGACAGCATCATCACCGCCGTGGGCATGACAGACAATCTCGCCATCATGGTCATCGCGGTGGTCGTCGCGGTCGGCGTGATGATGTTTGCCGCGACACCGCTCGCCAATTTCATCGAGCGCAATCCCACGGTGGTGATGCTGGCGCTCAGCTTCCTGATGCTGATCGGCACCACGCTGATCGCGGAAGGCTTCGGCGCGCATGTGCCCAAGGGCTATGTCTATGCAGCGATGGCCTTCTCGGCACTGGTCGAGGCGCTGAATATCCTTGCGCGCCGTCGCCAGGCCAGAGCGACCATGGTGCAGGGCTGAAAACGGAGCCGGCCGCGGGCGCTTATGGCGCCGCGCGGCCGGGGTCCGGTTGATGCCGCCCGTGGGAGGGAGCGGCGCCGGGAGTCGGGCTCAGTTCTGGTTGACGGTCTGCGGGTTGGCCGCAAGCTTGTGGTCGCTCTTGGCGGCCGCGACGATCGAGCCGCGCAGTTCCCACTCCTGCTTGGTCAGACAGGTGCGGTTGGGCACGCGCGAACCGGTCGTCGTCTCCTTGACGCAGTAGAGCGTCTCGCCGTTCTTCTGGATGATCTTGGCTTTCATCGTGGAACCCTGAACCGGGGCAGCCATAGCGGGCGCAGTGAAAGCGAAGGCGGTGGCGGCAGCGATAATAGTGGTGATCTTCAGCATCTTCTGTCTCCTCGGGTCTGAAATCTGACAGGCGGTGGCGCCTGTGCCCGATGCTTTGCAGCAAGCGTGCCAAATCACTAACTATTTGAAATTATTTAATTCTATGAGAAAACCTCCAAGGTTAGCCAAGATGAATTTTTCATCTATTGGCGTACATCACTAAGAATTGGGGATTGCCGTATATAGAAAAGTGGGTGGCAAGCGATGCCTCCGCCAACCGCTTGACTCTCCACCCCCATATAAGAACATAAAGAGAACATGAGTAAGACGAGTCGCCTGCATCCGGCCCTGAAGCGAGCGCTTACCAGCGCGACGCCGCCTGCGCACGCGGCCGCACGGCTGCATCCGCTCGGCGTACCGGCCATCGACCGGACGTTGGGCGGCGGGCTGGCGGCGGGGCATCTGCACGAACTGTTCGCCGGCGACGGTGCGGATGAGGCCAATACGCTCGCCGCTGCCGTGATGCTGGCGCTCTGCCTCACCCGCGTGGCAACGCCGGCTCCGGCTATCCTCTGGCTGCGCGAAACAGCGGCGCAGCGCAAGGCCGGGCTGCACGGGCCGGGCCTCGCCGATCTGGGGCTGAACCCGGCGCGGCTGATCCTCTGTCTGCTGCCCGATACGGCGGCGCTGCTGCGTGCGGGCGTGGATGCACTGCGTTGCGCGGGACTTGGCGCGGTGGTGCTGGAACTGGGCGGCAACCCGGCGCTGCTCGATCTGACCGCAAGCCGCCGCCTCGCGCTGGCGGCGGAGGCATCGGGCGTGACGCCGCTGCTCGTGCGCACGCGCGGGGCACGGCCAACGCCCAGCGCTGCGCGAACGCGCTGGCAGGTGACAGCCGCCCCATCCGTCGCACTGGCGGCGGATGCGCCCGGCCACCCGGCGCTGACTCTTGCACTGCTGCGCCAACGCGGCGGCGGGGCGGGGCTCGACTGGACCGTGGAGTGGAATCGTGATGCAGGCTGTTTCAGGCCGGCGGCATTTCCTGGCGCTCGTCTTCCCCTTTCTGGCGGCGGATCTGGTCCGTCCTCGGATGAGGCGGACGGGAGCGACGATAATGCCGGCTGGCACATCGCCGTCTAAGCTGGCGCCGCTCGTCTTTACCGTGAAGGAGCGAGGCGCCTTCCGGCTGCACGCACTGGATGCGGATGCACTGGCGGCCGGGCTGACTCCGGGCATGCCGCTGGCCGACGCGCGGGCGCGCGTCCCCACTCTCCATGCACGCCCGCACGACCCGGCGGGGGAGACACGGCTGCTGGAGCGGTTGGCCGACCTGTGCGACCGGTTCACACCCATGATCGAGATCGCGCCGCCCGACGGGCTGCTGCTCGACATCACCGGTTGTGCACATCTGTTCGGCGGCGAGACTGCGCTCGCCCGCGACGCGCTACGGCTGATGCGCGCACAGGGATTACGGACGCGGGCGGTGCGTGCCGCCACACCGGAGGCAGCTCTGGCTCTGGCGCGGCTGGATGACACCCTGCGCGCAGGTGCGATGGGAGACGAGGCCGCGGTGCGCCGCTTGCCACTCATCGCATTACGGGCCGAGACCGAGGCGCTGCTTGCCCTGCGCCGTGCCGGGTTCGCTACCATCGGCGATCTGGCGGATCTGCCGCCAGCACCGCTCGCCGCGCGCTTCGGGGCAGAGCTGGTCGACGTGCGCGACCGGCTGCTCGGCCGGCTCGACAGCCGCATCGCGCCGCGTCGTCCACCGCCGCCAATCCATGTCGAGCGGCGCTTCGCCGAGCCGGTCGTGCATGTCGAAACGGTGCTGGCGGCGCTGGACGAGTTGCTGGCGCTGGCCTGCCGGCAGCTCGCCGAACGGCATCAGGGCGGTCGCCGTTTCGCCGCGCGGCTCTATCGCAGCGACGGAGCGATGCGCGATCTTGCGGTCGAAACCGGCCAGCCGGTGCGCGAGCCGGCGCTGGTGCTGCGCCTGCTTCGCGAGAGAATCGAGGCGCTGGCCGATCCGCTCGATCCCGGCTTCGGCTTCGATCTGGTGCGACTGGCCGTACCGGTGGTGGAGACGCTGGGCGCCGCGCAGGCGGCCTTGAACGGCGAGCGAGCGCAAGATGCCGATGTCGCCGCCCTGCTCGACCGGCTTGCCGCGCGGCTGGGGCCGGGCTGTCTGCGCCGCTTCGTGCCTCGCGACACTCATCTTCCCGAGCGGGCAGCGCGACTGGTGCCGCACGGGCAGGAAGCGCAGGCTGCGCTCACATGGGCTACTCCACCCCCCGGCGAGCCGCCGCTGCGCCCACTCGCCCTGCTCGATCCACCCGAGCGAGTCGAGGCGGTCGCGCAGGTGCCGGACGGGCCGCCCCGCCAATTCCGCTGGCGGGGCGCGCTCCATCGCATCGCGCGACAGGAGGGGCCGGAGCGGATCGCGCCCGAATGGTGGCGGCGCCCCGAGGGCCATGCCGGCAATCCTGGTCTCACCCGCGATTATTATCGCGTCGAAGACGAGAGCGGCCGGCGCTTCTGGCTATTCCGCCACGGTCTCTACGAGCGCGAAACCGCGCAGCCGCATTGGTATGTCCATGGCCTGTTCGCCTGATCCGGCGCCCGGCGGGCCCACATCCCGGCTGCACGAAACCGTGCAATTCGTCGCGCGTCGTCCCCGCGATACCGTTTCTCAGTCACACCCGCGCCGGGACGCACCATGACCGAGCCATCGCCCTATATCGAGCTGGCCTGCACCACGGCCTACAGCTTCCTGCACGGCGCATCTTCACCCGGCGAGATGCTCGCACGGGCGATCGCATTGGGGCATGCGGGCATCGGCATCGCCGATCGCAATAGCGTGGCCGGCGTGGTGCGCGCCAAGATCGCCATCGCCACCCTGCGCGAAGAAGGCAAGCCAGTGCCCGACGATTTCCAGCTCGTCACCGGTGCGCGCCTCGTCTTTGCCGACGGTACGAGCGATATCATCGCCTACCCTGCCACGCGCCATGGCTGGGGGCGGCTGACGCGGCTGCTCACCACGGGCAATCGTCGTGCGAAGAAGGGGGAGTGCCATCTCACGCTGGACGACCTCATCGCACATCTCGACGATCTGCTGCTGATCGTTCTGCCTTCGGACGAGGACCCTTCGACGCCGACCTTGCTGCGGCGTCTCATGGCGGCAGCACCAGGCCGTGTCTGGCTCGGCGCGACGATGGGACGGACGGGCCGCGACGCGCGCCGACTCGCCCACCGGCAAACGCTGGCGCACATGGCCGGCGTTCCGCTCATCGCCCTCAATGACGCGCTCTACGCCGTGCCGGAAGACCGCCCGTTGCAGGACGTGATGACCGCAATCCGTCTCCATACCACGGTGCAGGCGGCCGGCCGCGTCCTCATCGCCAATGCAGAGCGGCATCTTAAGGCGCCGGCGGAGATGACGCACCTGTTCGCCGCCTGCCCCGACGCTGTGGTGCAGGCGCAGGTCTTTCTCTCACGCATCGGCTTCCGGTTGGAGCATCTGCGCTATGAATATCCGCACGAGCCGGTGCCTCACGGCTGGGAGGCACAGGACTGGCTCGAACATCTCGTCATGCAAGCGGCCCATGCGCGTTACGGCGATTCGCTGCCCAAGGATGTGACGGAACGCCTCGCCGAGGAATTCACGCTGATCCGCAGGCGCGCTTATGCTCATTATTTCCTGACCGTGCATGATCTGGTCACGTTCGCGCGCAAGCAGGAGCCGCCCATCCTCTGCCAGGGGCGCGGCAGCGCCGCGAACAGCATCGTCTGCTTCCTGCTCGGCGTCACCTCGGTTGATCCATCCGCGCACCAACTGCTCTTTTCCCGCTTCCTGTCCGACGAGCGAGGCGAGCCGCCGGATATCGACGTCGATTTCGAGCACGAGCGGCGCGAGGAGGTGATCCAGTATATCTACGAGCGTTACGGCCGCGATCGCGCCGGTATTGCCGCCACCGTCATTCATTATCGCCCGCGCAGCGCCGTACGCGAGATCGGCAAGGCGCTGGGGCTCTCCGAAGACGTGACAGCCCGCATGGCAAGCACCGTCTGGGGCAGCTATCATTCCGACTATAAACAGGACCGGTCGGCCGAAGCGGGGTTCGATCCCGATAACCCGCAGATCGCGCGGCTCAACGATTTCGTGCAGCGCATCCTCAACCTGCCGCGCCACCTCTCACAGCATGTCGGCGGTTTCATCCTGACCCAGGGTCGGCTCGACGAGCTGGTGCCGATCCACAACGCCGCGATGGACGAGCGCACTTTCATCGAATGGGACAAGGACGATATCGACGCGCTCGGCCTGATGAAGGTCGACGTGCTCGCGCTCGGCATGCTCACATGCCTCGCTAAAAGTTTCCAGCTCATGCGCAACCACGGCCTCGGCAACCACACACTGGAGATCGACCTCAAGGCCGACGATCCCGCCGTTTACAATATGCTCTGCAAAGGCGACAGCATCGGCGTCTTCCAGGTGGAGAGCCGCGCGCAGATCAACATGCTGCCGCGCCTCAAGCCGCGCACTCTCTACGATCTCGTCGTGCAGGTCGCAATCGTTAGGCCCGGCCCCATCGAGGGCGATATGGTCCACCCGTATCTGCGGCGGCGCAATGGCGAGGAAAGGGTCGACTTCCCCTCACCCGGCCTAGCCTATCCGCAGGACGAGCTACGCGAGGTGCTCGACAAGACCTTCGGCGTGCCGCTGTTTCAGGAACAGGCCATGAAGCTCGCCATCACCGCGGCAGGCTTCACGCCGGATGAAGCCAACGGCCTGCGCCGCGCCATGGCGACTTTCCGCAATGTCGGCACGATCGATCGGTTCCGTGACAAGATGATCGGCGGCATGGTGGGGCGCGGGTATGAGCGTGATTTCGCCGAGCGCTGCTACAAGCAGATCGAGGGCTTCGGCTCATACGGCTTCCCGGAGAGTCACGCGCAGAGCTTTGCCCGGCTGGTCTATCTCTCGGCATGGCTCAAATGCCACCATCCTGCGGTCTTCGCCGCCGCATTGCTGAATTCGCAGCCGATGGGTTTTTATGCGCCTGCCCAGCTCGTGCGCGACGCGATCAAACATGGCGTGGCGGTGCGCGGCGTGGACATCAATGCCAGCGATTGGGACAATGGGCTGGAGCCTTGCGCCGCCGGTGCGGCACTCAACATGCACGGAGCCGCCGCGAGGGATCGCCCATATGAGCGATCTCCTACCAGGCAGACGGAGAAACCCGCTCTGGCCCTGCGTCTCGGCTTTCGCCAGATTGATGGTTTCAATGATGATTGGGCGAATGCCATTATCGATGCTCGCGCGACAGGTGGCCCCTTCACCGGCATCGAGGAGCTTGCCCGCCGCGCCGGCCTGCCCACCCGCGCGCTGCATCTGCTCGCCGATGCCGATGCCTGCGCCTCGCTGGGGCGGGATCGCCGCGCCGCCTTGTGGGAGGTGCGCCGCATGCCAACCGAGGAGCTACCGCTATTCGCCGCTGCCCGCGCGCGCGAACTGGGCGAGGAACCCGCCGTCGCCCTGCGGCCGATGACACTGGGTGAACATGTCGCGGCCGACTACCAGACTCATCGCCTCTCGCTGAAGGCGCATCCGATGACGCTGCTACGACCGTTCTTCACGGCAGAAGGTGTTACCCCCTGCCGTGATCTGCGCACGGCCAAGGCCGGCGCGCATGTCCGTATCGGCGGTGTGGTGCTGGTACGCCAGCGGCCGGGCAAGGGTAATGCCATCTTCATCACGCTGGAGGATGAGGACGCTATCGCCAATATCGTGTTGTGGGCACGTCGGTTCGAGCGCTACCGGCGAGCGGTGATGGCTGCGCGGCTGATGATCGTCGACGGCGAGGTGCAACGCAGCCGCGAGGGCGTAGTGCACGTAATGGCGAGTCGCGTGATCGACCGCTCGGACCTGCTCGCTCACCTTTCACAGATCCATATGTCCACCCCACAGCTCAGCCGGGCCGACGTGTTCCTGCACCCCCAGCCAGCGCGCCGCATCGCCCGAGCACGCGCTTCCTCGCATCCGCGCAACGTGCGTCTGCTGCCGCGCTCTCGGGATTTCCATTAGCTTGTCCAAGCCCGGCAGAGTGGTTTGTGGCGAGCATGCTCGATGCGGCAAAGCGAACCGCCGTGCGCCTGCGTAGACCGGCGCCCGGAGAAGGAACGGCGGTAGGCCCCGGACTCCTGCCTGCGCGGAGCACAGTGGTCTCAAATAAAAATAGCAAGGCCTCTCTGTTCATGTCGGCGGAGCACCATAGCTATAGACCGCGACGCAAGGCGCCGCCCCAATCGCCCAACACGCTCTGCCAGCAACTCAGCCTTTGGTAGCGGTGCAGCGCTCGAAGCGTTGGGTCCGCCCTTGGGCGGAGCCGTCCCGCAACAGTACGGTGCCCTGGCGGCAGGCCTTGCCGTCACGCGGCACGGCCTCGCCGACGACCACCACGCCATGATAATCGCCGGCAACCCAGTTTTGCGCCTCGCCGCTCCCTATGGCCTGCGCGACGGCGCGCGCTACCGGCGGGATGAGCAGGAAATTGCCCGAGTTGATGATCGCCTCGTCCGGCGCGGAGACGGCGCGACCGCTCTCTACTGGTGGCTGTGGCCGGATCGCCCGCCCGTCCGCGATCGGCACGGCGGCTCGCGGTGCCGGTGCCATGGCAGGAGCAGCCTTGCGCTGTTCAATGACGGCGCGCAGATGCACGGGCTTGCGAGCGGTGGGGATGACGGTAGGGCCTGCCGGCCCGGCCGAGGCCGCGGAAGCGGCGAGGTCGGCGCCAGCCCGGTCGATGATGGCGGCCGAAACAGTCTCGCCGCCCATGATACTCCCGCCGCGCGTCGACCAGAGCCAGCCGGCGACGGCGAGTAGCAAGGCGGCGGTGGTGAGCGTGCCAACCAAGGCCATCAGCCGCCAGCCGAAATCCGGCTGCGGCCCGGGCGAGGCGGGGCGGGGCGTCTCCGCCTCGATTCGCTCGCTGGCCCGGTCGAACCCCAACTCCAGCGCACCGAGGGATAGCCGCCAACGGCTCCGGCGCGCGCTGTAGCGGCCGTGAGGGGCGTGATCGACCATGTAATCCGGCGGCCTGATAGGCTGCAGATCGCCGATATGCTGCATCGCGGCTCTCCCTCAAGCCTTGGATTTGATGTCAATATCACCGTAAATGCAAGGGAAACCAGCGGCCGGCCGCGCAAAGCACCGCTCGGACCGGCGAGGATGAGAAAGACGGGTTAGCGCGAGCCAGCACGCCGCATACCGACAGCTCAGGCGGAACAACGCGCGAAGCCGCCATGGACGAGCACTGGAGCGTAAGGGTGATCCGTCTTAGGCAGCCTTGGCTAAACAGTGTCGAGCGCCCACGCTTTGGTAGACGGCCGTCAGGTGGAGCACCCTCAACGAGGATTGGAAGGCGTGCCATGCAGACCTTGCCAGCATCCATCGCCTTCCGGATCAGGCTCAAACGGCGCAATGGATGCCGAAACGCGTTCAATAGGAGTCGTGATCGACCTTGAAAAGCGTTCCCGCTCAGCCCCCGTTCGGACCGGGACCGGACGGGCCGGCCGCACCACCCATGCCGCCGGCGCCGACCGCGCCGATATTGCCGAAAATCTCGTCCAGCAGGCTGCGCTTACGACCGAGCGTCGGCGTCTTGTCGCCAACCGGCGAGATGTTGGCGACCTGCTCCAGCGAGGTGTTGCGGTCGATACTGGCGACATTGCCGGCCGAATCGAACTGTACGGTGACGAGAAGTTGGTCGGTCGGGCGCGGTGAGGCGAAGGCAAGCGCCCGTGTATCACGAGAGACATAATACCAGCGCTCCGGCCCGAACTGGGAGACGAAGGTCGGCCGGCCGAGCGATCCCTCGACAGACGCCTTGTTGTCCACGCCCGGCAGCACCGAGCTGACGATCAGATTGTCCGCGAGGAAACCCTGATGGGTCCGCACGCGCGTGCAGCCGCCCGCGAGCAGTAGCGCGGACGCCGCGCCCGCGACCAGAAGCGGTCGCCCTATGCCACGCTGCATGCACATCTCCTGCTTCATCCTCGCGAAAACCATCATGGCCGTGCCGCCGCCATTGCCCATTGCATTGCCGGCCCCCGCAATCAATATGCAATCGGCTGCGGACCGGGAATGCGGGGAGCGGCCCTACCCCTTCGACCTGTGCAGCAGGAAAGCTGAACCGAGAATGAGCCTCCTTTCGACATTGTTCACCCGCAAGGATGAACGCGCGGCACTGCGGCCGCTCTATGCCGCCGCCATCGCCCTTGCACGCGCACCGCACTGGTATCTGGAAGGCGGCGTCGCGGACACGATCGACGGGCGGTTCGACATGATCGCCGCGATCCTCTCCGCCATCCTGTTGCGGCTCGACGCGCTCGATGCCAAGGCCGAGTCGGTCAAGCTCACCGAGCTGTTCATCGAGGATATGGACGGCCAGATACGACAGATCGGCTTCGGCGACGTGGTGGTCGGCAAGCAGGTCGGCCGAATGGTGGGTGCGTTAGGCGGACGGCTCGCGGCCTATCGCGCCGGCTTCGCGGGCGAGGCACCGCTGGAGGAGGCGCTCACGCGCAACCTCTATCGCGGCATGGAGCCGGTAGCGTCGGAACTGGCGCATGTCGCCGGGCGGCTGCGCGCCTTTGTGACAATGCTGGCGACGCGCGATCTCGACGATCTGCTCGCGGCACGTCTGGACGATTGAGGACCCAGTCGATGACCATCCCTCCGCCGCCCGAGTTCTCCCGCATCGTCCGTGCCAGCGAGTTTGGCGACGGGACGCGCGAGCGCATCATCGCCGCCACCGATGCGGAACGCGCAGCGCTGGTCCGGCGCTTCGGCCTGCGCGCGCTTACGGCGCTGGAGGCAAGCCTGCGCGTCGCGCCGGAGACGGCCGGCTGCCGCGTCACCGGTACGCTCACCGCCAACCTCATCCAGGCCTGCGTCGCGACCGATGAGGATGTGCCGGCGCACATCACCGCCGATATCGCGGTCCGCTTCGTGCGCGGCCTCGATACGATCGACGAAGAGGAACTGGAACTGAGCGAGGCCGATTGCGATCTGCTGCCGCTGGAGGACGAGCGCATCGACCTTGGCGAGACGGTAGCGCAAACGCTGGCGCTCAACCTCGATCCCTATCCGCGCGTGGCGGACGCTGACGAAAAGTTGCGCGCCATGGGTGTGCTGACCGAAGGCGAAGCCGGGCCTTTCGCCGCGCTCAAGGGATTGAAGCTCGGGACTGGCGATTGAGCCAACGTGCCGCGCGGGCCAGTTGGATGGGCCGCCGCGGGGAAAGCCGATTGTCGCAGTGGTCCGTAGTCTGTCAGACATTTCACCCTCAGCGATGTTCCACTTCCGTTCCAAAAGGCGGCGTGGCATAAGCAGGGCCATGGCTGAGGAGACCGATCAGCATCGCAAGATCATCCATGTCGATATGGATGCCTTCTATGCCTCGGTCGAGCAGCGGGACGATCCGGCATTGCGCGGCAAGCCGGTCGCGGTTGGCGGGGCAGGCCCGCGTGGAGTCGTCGCGGCGGCAAGTTACGAGGCACGAGTGTTCGGCGTGCGCTCGGCCATGCCCGGCGGCCAAGCACGGCGGCTATGCCCGGATCTCATCTTCGTGCCCGCGCGGTTCGATGCTTATCGCGCCGTCTCGGCGCAGGTCCGGGCGATCTTCGAGCGGTTCACCGACATCATCCAGCCGCTCTCGCTGGACGAAGCCTATCTCGACGTCACCCACAACAAGCTCGGCATCGTCTCGGCCACCTACATCGCGCAGGAAATCCGTCGCCTGATCCACGAGGAAACCGGCCTCACCGCTTCGGCCGGCGTTTCGTGGAACAAGCTCATCGCCAAGCTCGCCTCGGATCAGAACAAGCCGGACGGCCTGTGCGTGGTCAAGCCGGGGGAGGCCGAAGCCTTCATGGCCGCGATGCCGGTGGCGCGTATCCACGGCGTCGGTCCAGTCACGGCGCAGCGCATGACCGCGCTTGGCATCCGCACCGGTGCGGACTTGAAGGCATGGCCGCTGGAAGCGCTACAACGCCATTTCGGGAAGGCTGCCGCTTTCTATCACGGCGCCGCGCGCGGCATCGACGAGCGGCCAGTCCGCGATCGTGAGGCGCGCAAGTCGATCAGCGTCGAGGATACGTTTGGCAGCGATATCGGTGCCGAGGAGCTGTTGCTGGCCGAGCTTGAGCAAATCGCGGCGCGGCTGTGGACGCGGTTGGGCAAGGCCCGTGCCTCCGGCCGCACCGTCACCCTGAAGCTGAAGCTCGGCGATTTCCGCATCCTCACCCGCTCACGCACACTCACCGCGCCGCTGGCCGGCGCCGAGGACCTGCGAGCGATCGGTGCCGATCTGCTTCGCGCCCAACTGCCGCTACCCATCGGCGCGCGCCTGCTCGGCCTCGGCCTCTCCAACCTGGTCGATCCCGACAGCACGGAACAACCGGGTGAGGTAGAGCACCAGCTTTGCCTGGCATTCGGGTAGAGCCCCTCGCCATTGCGGAGGCAGCATAGTGTTCCTGCGAAAGTATGAGCCCAGGAGCCTGCCACCCTTACCGCGCCTTGCGCCCTGGCTTTCGCATGAGCGCATGCTTCCAAGAGCAGAGTGGATACCGGCGCAGTCGCCGCCTACTCCACCTCGCTACAGCGTCGGTCCCTGCACGCCCTTGCTCCGGGGTGCTTGTTGTTTGGCGGTGAGCAGATCGAGCATACCGGGCACGGGGTTGCCTCGGCGGGCATAATCAATGGCGGACTGGCCGGCGAGCGCATCGCGTTTGTCGGGATCGGCGCCGGCGGTCATCAGCAGGCGGACCATCGCCAGATCGCGCATTTGTACCGCGCGGATCAACGGCGTCTCGCCGCTGCTGTTGGCCTGGTTGGGATTGGCCTTCATCCCGAGCAGCATCTCCGCGCCTTCGATGAAGCGCTTCTCGACTGCCAGCATCAGCGGGCTACGACCGTCATTATCGGTAAGGTCGGGCCGGGCTCCGCGCGAGAGAAGGTAGCGGGTGTAGGTCACATCGCGCCGGCCGATGGTAATCATCAGCGCGGTCTCGCCAGTGGTCTTGTCCTTGGTGTTGACCGGAGTGACGCCGGGCTGCTCCAGCGCCTTGACGATGGCATCGTTGTCGCCCTTGCGGACCGCTTCGAGGAACTTGTAGCTGTCCGAAAACTGCGCCGCCGCCGGCAGCGCTGCGAACATACCGAGCAATGCCGCCGCGGCCAGCATCAGCGACCGGGCGCGCCCACGCCCCCGCATATCCCGGCGATGCTGCGTCACGTCCCTGCCCCCTTCCGATCCATGGCCCAATGCGGTTGCACCGGCCCCAATAGCAGGGCATGGCTGGCTGCGCCATGAACAAAGCCCGCCAGAGTCTCGCCGCCCTCCTGCTCCCCGTACTGCTGTTGGCCGGGTGCCAGCCGGGCACCGGCGGGAGCGCCGACGACGAGGGCGATCTCGTGGGCGCGAGCATCGGCGGCGATTTCGCCTTGACCGATCAGGACGGCAAGACGGTGCGCTGGGCGGATCTCGCCGGCAAGTATCGCATCGTCTATTTCGGCTATACTTACTGCCCGGACGTGTGCCCGCTCGATCTCACGCGGATCATGGCCGGCTACCGCCTGCTGGAGAAAGCCGAACCATCGGCCGCCGCCAAGGTGCAGCCGATCTTCATCACCGTCGATCCGCAGCGCGATACGCCGGCGGTCGTCAAGACCTATGTCGCCGCGTTCCATCCCAAGCTGATCGGCCTCACCGGCACACCCGAGCAGATCGAGGCGGTCAAGAAAGCCTTCGTCGTGGTGGCGGGCAAGGAGGGCAACCCGGCCGCGACACAGGACTATCTCGTTAGCCACAGCCGCACTCCCTATCTCTTTGGTCCGGACGGCAAGCCGATCGCAATGGTCCCGGTTGACGATGGCACGCCGGGCAAGAAGAACAGCGGATCGCCCGAGAGCGTGCGCGATTTCCTGATCCGCTTCGTCAAATGAATTTCTGGGAGCAGCCGCTCGAAACGCTCGACCGCGCGCAGTGGGAGGCGCTGTGCGACGGCTGCGGCAAATGCTGCCTGCATAAAGTGGAAGATAGCGAAACCGGCCGCGTCTATGCCACAAATGTCGCCTGCCGGCTGCTCGACCGCGCCACGGCGCAATGCAGCAACTATCGCCATCGCCGCGCCTTCGTGCCCGATTGCCTGAGGCTGACGCCGGCGCGGCTCAAGACGATCGAGTGGCTGCCGGGCACCTGCGCCTACAAGCTGCGGGCAGAGGGGCAGCCGCTGCCGGAGTGGCACTATCTCGTCTGCGGCGACCGCGAGGCGGTGCATCGTGCCGGCATGTCGGTGCGCGGCTGGACGATCTCGGAGACGCTGGCCGGCGACCTGGAGCATCATATTGTCGAGCGCGCGCTCTGAGCATGTGCTGAGGCTCGCCAATGGCGAGGCGGTGCCGCTGATCGTCCAGCGCCATGCCCGCGCGCGGCGGATGCGGCTGCGTTTCGACGGGCTGGCCGACCGGGCGCTACTGACCATCCCGGCCCGTGCGGCGCTCAAGCGCGCTCTGGCCTGGGCGGGCGAGCAATCGGACTGGATAGAAGGGCAGCGCGGGCGCACGGCGGGCCTTGTGCTGCTGGGCGACGGGGCTTCGCTGCCGGTGGAGGGCGCGATGCTGCGGATCGTGGCGACCGGCGGCACGGGGCGACAGGTGCGGCGCGAGGGCGACCGGCTGCTGGTTGGCGGGCCGGCAGTGCATGCCGGCGCGCGGGTCGTCCGGTGGCTCAAGGCGGAGGCCAAGGCAGCCCTGACGGTAGAAACGCGGGCGCTTGCCGCCGCCCATGGCCTGCCGCTGGGGCGCGTCTCAATCGGCGATCCGCGCGGGCGGTGGGGGAGTTGCTCGGCGCGCGGCGACATCCGCTATAGCTGGCGGCTGATCCTGGCGCCGCCGTTCGTGCGGCTGGCGACGGTGGCGCATGAGGTCGCGCATCTGCGGCATATGAATCACGGATCGGAGTTTCATGCGTTCGTCCACACGATCGCATCGGGAGATCCGGAGGCGGCACGGGCCTGGCTTCGGCGCGAGGGGGCGGGGCTGCATCGCTACCGGGTGATTTAGACACTTTTAGCGTACGAAAACGGGTTTTTGCCAACGAGTAGAAGGGGCCGAATCGGTCCTTTTTGGGTGGAGAGCGGCTGCTTCCGCCAGTGTGCGTTGCCGCCCGGGCTCCTGCCTGCACAGGGGCCCGGGTGATTTTCAACCCGGGCGTTACGGCCGGGTTTGCTGGGGCTGGGGCTGGGGCGGCGGCGCGGCGGGGCGTGGGGACGCAGACGCGGGCTGTTGTTGCTGCGATGGCGCGGGAGGTTGCGGCTGGGCGCGGCCGGGGCTGCGGCCGAGCACCTCGTCGATCCAGCGCTGGTCGATGCGCTGGGGGGCCTCGCCGGCGGCGCCTTCGGGTGAGGCGGGAGGCGTGCCGGGCGCGGCGCCGTCGGCAGGCGGCTGGTCGAGCGGGAGGCCGTCCTCGTCGACCATCATGCCGTTGTCGGGCTGGCCATAGGCCTCCTCATCCGGTTCCAGCTGCCACTCGGGCAGCGTCACCTCGGTCTCGAACTTCTCGACCGGGCGGCCGGCGGTAGCGACCTGCATATAGGCGGCGAAGGCGCGCGCGGGCGCGCGGCCGCCGGCGAGGCCGGGAATGGCGCGATTGTCGTCCCGGCCCATCCACACGCCAGTGGTGAGGCCGCTGGAGAAGCCGATGAACCAGCCGTCCTTGTTGCTGCTGGTGGTGCCGGTCTTGCCCGCGACCGGCCGGCCGATCTGCGCCGCGCGGCCGGTGCCGGTGTTGACCGCCGTCTGCATAAGATCGGTCATGCTCGCCGCCACCCACGGCGCGACCAGCACGCGGCTGGTATCGTCCTTATGCTCGTAGAGTACCTCGCCGTCCGCCGTGGCGACCTTGAGGATGCCGTAGGGCACCACTGCGATGCCCTTGCGCGCCACGGATGCGAAGGCGCGTGTCATGTCGATGACATGCACTTCCGACGTACCGAGCACCATCGAGGGATGGGTGTTGATGGTGGTCGAGATACCGAAGCGCCGCGCCATGTCGGCAACCGATGGGAACCCGACCTCCATGCCCAGCTTGGCCGCCACGGTGTTGATCGAATAAGCGAAAGCGGTGCGCACGTCGATCTCGCCGACATTGCGCCGGCTGTCATTGCGCGGACTCCAGCCGTTGATGGTGACGGGACTGTCGTTCACCGGCGTCTGCGGGGTATAGCCAGCCTCCAAAGCGGTCAGATAGACGAACAGCTTGAAGGCCGAGCCGGGCTGGCGCTCGGCCGTGGTCGCGCGATTATAGTTGGAGCTGATATAATCCAGCCCGCCGACCATGGCGCGCACCGCGCCGTCGCGGTCCAGGCTGACCAGCGCGCCTTGCGCGCCGCCGGGCACATTGGCCTTGATCGCCGCCACCGCCGCGCGCTGAAGCTTGAGGTCGATGGTGGTGTAAACGTCCAGCGGCTGGTCGCGCTCGTCGATCAGATTGTCGAGCTGCGGCAGCACCCAGTCGGTGAAGTAGCGCACGCTGTCCTGCGCCTTTTCGGGCGCCATGTGGACGCCCTCCAGATCCACGGCGGCGCGTTCGGCGCTGGTGATGTCGCCATTGGCCTCCATCACGTCCAGCACCACACCGGCGCGGCCGGTCGCCGCCTCCACGTCCGCCGTGGGCGAATAATGCGAGGGCGCCTTGACCAGCCCGGCGATGACCGCCGCCTCAGCTAGATCGAGCGTGGTGGCGCTGTGGCCGAAGAATTTGCGGCTCGCCGCGTCCACGCCATAGGCGCCGCCGCCGAAATAGACCTTGTTGAGATAGAGTTCGAGGATCTGCTCCTTGCTGAACTTGCGCTCCAGCGCCAGCGCCAGCACCATCTCGCGCAGCTTGCGGCCAGCCGAATAGCTGTTGTTGAGGAAGATGTTGCGGGCGAGCTGCTGGGTGATGGTGGACGCGCCCTGCAACCGCCGCCCCTCACCGCGCCGGACATAGCCGACCCACACCGCACGGGCGAGGCCGACCGGATCGACTCCGGGGTGCATGTAGAAGCGCTTGTCCTCCACCGAGACGAGCGCGCGCGTCATCACCTCCGGGATCTGGCCGGCGGAAAGCCAGCGGCCGTAGCTCGGCCCGAGCGAGACGATCACCGTGCCGTCCGCCGCGTGGACACGGATCATCTGGCCGTTGGGCGAGCTTTTGAGCGCATCGAAGCTGGGCAGCGACTGCATGGCGATGACCACCGCGACGACCAGCGCGATCAGCCCGGCAATGCCGGCGCCGATACCGATCTTGAGGAGGCGGACGGCCCAGAGCCGCACGCGGCTCACCGACTTCGTTCTGGCCATGCCCTGCCTTGCTCCGCCCTCATATTGCGCATGCCCTACAAGCGCTCCCCAGCTTTACAAGGGCTGAATAACGCAAGGGACGGGGTGTTTCAGCGCTCGCCCGGCTCGAAGGCGAGCGAGGCGCTGTTCATGCAGTAGCGCAGCCCATTGGGTGCGGGCCCATCCGGAAAGACATGGCCGAGGTGGCCCTCGCAGCGCGCACAGCGAATCTCGACGCGGCGCATGCCGTGGCTCGCATCGACCAGTTCGCTCACCGCATCGCCCGTGATCGGCGCGGTGAAGCTGGGCCAGCCCGAGCCGCTCTCATATTTGCGGGTCGACTCGAACAGCGGCAGGCCGCAGCCCGCGCAGTGATAGACGCCGGCCTCCTTGTTGCCGTTATAGGGGCCGCTGAAGCGCGGCTCGGTGCCGTGCTCGCGCAGGATATGATATTGCTCGGGCGTGAGGCGCTCGCGCCATTCGGCTTCCGTCAGATTGAGCTTCTCCATGCCCTGCATATCGGATGTCGGCGGGATGACGTCAACGGTCGGCGGGGATTGCGGCGGGTCTTGCGGTGGTTGTGGGGCTGGATGGCGGTCCCGGATTGGGGAAGCCATCCCGACACGAACGGCGTTCTCCCGTCTCGGCAGGACACGCCCGCTTCGGCCATGGTGTGTTCCTGCGCAGGCAGGAACCCGGGGCGGCAAGGCACGGCGGCTGGGCCCTGGGCTCCTGCCTGCGCAGGAGCACAACTTCTCTCTCATGCTCGCATGCTCGGGCGGACAAGCTCCGAAATACGCCGCTTGCCAGACGCGATGCACCGCCACACCGACGGGGCTTGTCCACCAGCGATATAATCGCCAACAGATGAGGCACTTTTTCTCCACTCCGTGCATAGAGGGAGCATGAGCGCCGAAACGACCGCCCCTTCTCCGCCCGCCCCCAGCCCTTTCTCGCTGCCGATCTTCCGTGCGGTGTGGACCGCCAGCATGATCTCCAACTTCGGCGGGTTGATCCAGGCGGTCGGCGCCTCCTGGATGATGGCCGCGATCGGCGCCTCGCCGCAGATGATCGCGCTGGTGCAGACGTCGACCAGCCTGCCAATCATGCTGCTCTCGCTGTGGGCCGGCGCGGTGGCCGACAATGTCGACCGGCGCAAGGTGATGCTGGCGGCACAATGCTTCATGCTCACCGTCTCGCTGATCCTCGCACTCGCCGCGTGGCAGGGGTTGCTGACGCCATGGCTACTGCTCTCGCTCACCTTCATGATCGGCTGCGGCACGGCGATGAACTCGCCTGCCTGGCAGGCGTCGGTGGGGGACATGGTGCCGCGCGCGGCGCTGCCGAGCGCCGTCGCCTACAACAGTATGGGGTTCAACATCGCGCGCAGCGTAGGGCCCGCGCTGGGCGGCGCTATCGTCGCCGTGGGCAGCGCAGCGGCGGCGTTCTTCATCAATGCGGTCAGCTATATCGGGCTGATCGCGGTGCTGTGGCGCTGGCAGCCGCGGGTGCCCGAGCGGGTGCTGCCGCGCGAGCGGCTGGGCGTGGCGATGGGCGCGGGCATCCGCTACGTCGCCATGTCGCCCTCGATCCGCCGGGTGATCCTGCGCGCGGCGCTGTTCGGGGTGGCGGCCAGCGCCATCCCCGCGCTGATGCCGCTGGTGGCGCGCGACGTGGTGCGCGGCGGCCCGATGACCTACGGCCTGCTGCTCGGCTGCTTCGGCCTCGGCGCGGTGGGCGGCGCCTTCTCCAGCCGATGGCTGCGCACCCGCTTCTCGACCGAGGGGGTGGTGGCGATCGCCGCCTTCGCCGTCGCCATCGGCGCCAGCGCGACGGGAGTGAGCCGCTATCTCGTCCCCTCGCTGCTGGCGCTGGTGCTGGCGGGCGCCGGCTGGGTGATCGCGCTCTCCACCTTCAACGTCAGCGTGCAGATGGCCTCACCGCGCTGGGTGGTGGCGCGGGCGCTGGCGCTCTACCAGATGGCGGTGTTCGGCGCGATGGCGGGCGGGAGCTGGCTGTTCGGCGTGATCGCGGACGGGCACGGAGCGGTCGATGCGCTGCATGTCGCTGCCCTGCTCCAGCTCGTCGGCCTGGCGGCGGGGCTGCGCTGGCGGATGCCGGCGATCGGCGCGGCCAATCTCGACCCACAGGACCGCTGGCGCGAGCCCGACACCACCGTGCCGGTGGAGGGCCGCAGCGGGCCGATCGTGGTGACGATCGAGCATCGCATCCCGGAGGGGAACATTCCCGCCTTCCTCTCGGTGATGAACGAGCGGCGGCGCATCCGCCTGCGCGACGGCGCGCGGGGCTGGACGCTGCTGCGCGACCTCGCCGATCCGCAGCTCTGGATCGAGCGCTACGACGTGCCGACCTGGCTCGATTATGTCCGCCACAACACGCGCCGCACCAATGCCGACGCCGAAAACAGCCTGGCGCTGCGCCAGTTGCGCGTCGACGAGCGCGAGCCGGTCGTCCACCGCATGATCGAGCGGCAGACCAACTTCCTGCCGATCCAGCGCACCGAGGGGCCGCGCGAGATGGCGGGGCCGATGACGGACCCGACGCGGTCGAATTGAAGCAGCCAGTGCTCCTGCACAGGCAGGAGCCCGGAGCGCATGAGCGGTTCTTTTCTCCCTTAGGCTCCTGCCTGCGCAGGAGGACGGTGCAAGCGGCGGATGGATGGCCCTTTCCCGAGGGCGCGCGCCGGGCCGGACGTATCCCGACTTCGCTCGACAGAACGGGGTTTGCGCGCCAGTGACGCGGCGAATGCCCCAAGCGCCGCCTGCTACCCCCGCGCCTTCACCTTCGCGCGCCAGCCGTGGAGGAGGGGCTCGGTATAGCCGTTGGGCTGGGTGAGGCCCTCGAATACCAGCGCGCGGGCGGCCTGATACGCCATGCTTTGCGGGTTGCCGGCCATCGGCGTGTAAAGCGGATCGCCGGCATTCTGGGCGTCGACCTTGGCGGCCATCTTCTCGAACGCGGCGTCGACCTGCGCGGCGGTGCAGACGCCGTGGAGCAGCCAGTTGGCAATGTGCTGCGAGGAGATACGCAGCGTCGCGCGATCCTCCATCAGGCCGATGTCGTTGATGTCCGGCACCTTGGAGCAGCCGATGCCCTGATCGACCCAGCGCACGACATAGCCGAGAATGCCCTGCGCGTTGTTCTCCAGCTCGGCGCGCACCTCGTCCCCGGACCAGTTGGTGCCGGGCGAGACGGGGATGGTGAGCAGGTCCGCCAGCGGGGCGACCGGCTCGGACGCGCGCTCGGCCTGCCGGGCGGTCACGTCGACCGCGTGATAATGGGTGGCGTGCAGCGTCGCGGCGGTCGGCGAAGGCACCCAGGCGGTGTTGGCGCCGCTCTGCGGATGGCCGATCTTCTGCGCCAGCATGTCCGCCATCCGGTCCGGCGCAGCCCACATGCCCTTGCCGATCTGCGCGCGGCCGGCAAAGCCGGTGGCGAGGCCGATCTGCACGTTGCGGTCCTCATAGGCCCTGATCCACGCGGCGCTTTTCATGTCGCCCTTGCGGATCATCGGCCCGGCGCGCATCGAAGTGTGAATCTCATCCCCCGTGCGGTCGAGGAAGCCGGTGTTGATGAACACTACCCGGTCCTTCACCGCATGGATGCAGGCGGCGAGATTGGCGGAGGTGCGCCGCTCCTCGTCCATCACGCCGACCTTGAGGCGGTGGCGTTCCAGCTCCAGCAGATCCTCGATCGCGTCGAACAGATCGTCGGTGAAGGCGCACTCCTCCGGCCCGTGCATCTTGGGCTTGACGATATAGATGCTGCCAGTGGCGCTGTTTCGGAAAGCGCCGTTACCGCGCAGGTCGTGCAGCGCGATCAGGCTGGTGAGGATACCATCGAGAATGCCCTCGGGCGCCTCGCTGCCATCGGGCAGGCGGAGCGCGGGCGTGGTCATGAGATGGCCGACATTGCGCACGAACAGCAGGCTGCGGCCCTTGAGCGTGATCTGCGCGCCGTCCGGGCCGGTGAGGCTCTTGTCCGCCGCCAGCCGGCGGGTCAGCGTCTTGCCGCCCTTCTCAAAGGTCGCTTCGAGATCGCCTTTCATGAGGCCGAGCCAGTTGGCATAGGCCGCCACCTTGTCCGCCGCGTCGACCGCCGCGACCGAATCTTCCAGATCGACGATAGTGGAGAGCGCTGCCTCCAGGATCACATCGGCAAGATGGATGGGATCGTCGCGGCCGACCGGATGATCGCCGTCGAACAGCATCTCGATATGAAGGCCGTTGTTGCGGAAAAAGAAGCTGTGTTCGGAGCGGCCGACATATTGGCTCTCGTCGCGAAGGGCGATGCCCTCGCTGACATCGCGCAGGTCCGCCCAAGAGCCGCTCTTGAGGGGCACGGCCTTGTCGAGAAAGGCCCGCGCCCACGCGATGACCTGCGCGCCGCGTTCCCGGTCATAACCGCCGGACCTGGCGGCGCCGGGCAGTGCGTCGGTGCCGTAGAGCGCATCGTAGAGGCTGCCCCAGCGGGCGTTGGCGGCGTTGAGCAGGAAGCGCGCGTTGAGCACCGGCACGACGAGCTGCGGCCCGGCCATGCTCGCCAGCTCCGGATCGACATGGTCCGAGCCGATGGTGAAGGGCGCCGGCTCGGGCACCAGATAGCCGATCTCGCGCAGGAATGCCTGATAGGCCACCGCGTCCACCGGCTTGCCGGCATTCGCCGCGTGCCAGCCGTCGATCCGCGCCTGCAACTCGTCGCGCCGGGCGAGCAGCGCGCGATTGCGCGGGGCGAAGTGGACGAAGATGGCCGCCGCGCCCTGCCAGAAGGCGCCCGGCTCGATGCCGGTGCCGGGCAGCGCCTGCCCCTCGATGAAATCAACCAGCTCCTGCGCGACCGACAGGCCGGCGCGTGCAACCATCTGCGTCATGTCCCGCGCTCTCCCCTCAGCCCTGCGCCCGCAGCCCGGCGGCGGCGATGCCGGCAAGCGCGGCCAGCTCGTCATTGTCCGAGGTGTCGCCGGTGACGCCGACCGCGCCGATGGGGGCGCCCTGCGCATCGACCACGATGACGCCGCCCGCCGCCGGGATCACCGGATGCGGCGCGGAGGAGGCGAAGGCGCCGATGAACCACGGCCGCTCCGCCGCCATCTCCCCCACCTTGCGCGAGGAGACGCCGAGCGCCAGCGCGCCGGCCGCCTTGCCGGCCGCGATCTGCGCGCGTGCGAACGAGGCGGTATCGCTGCGCTGGAAGGCGATAAGGTGCCCGCCGGCATCGACCACCGCAACGCTGAGCGGCTTCAGGCCCAGCTCCCGCCCCTTGGCGAAGGCGCCAGCGATGGCCGCATTGGCCTGGTCCAGTGTGATGTGGCTCATCCGTCTCTCTCCCGATTCGGCGTCACGGCAAGCGTGCAGCGATCCATAGCGCCGAGATTACAGCATGGCTCTCTAGACGAAAGCGTAGAACTATTCAAATTCTCATGATTAGCATTGGGAATATTTTTGCGCAGGGCGATACCGCCGCTGCCAGCGCTTCGGCCGGGCCCGGCGACAGGCCGGCAATGCGGGGTGTAAAAGGCGGTGAAACCGATTATGGGCGGCGTTTGTTTCGCCCCCGAGAGTGACCGAGAGGACGCCATGACCGACACCAGCCTGATCGCCGCCATCGACACCGCCTGGGAGGACCGCGCCAATATCGGCCTCACCACCATGGGCGACGTGCGCGTGGCCGTTACCAAGGCGCTGCGCCTGATCGACAGCGGCGAGGCGCGCGTGGCCGAGCCGACATCCAATGGCTGGCAAGTCAACCAGTGGCTGAAGAAGGCGGTGCTGCTCTCCTTCCGCCTCAACGACAATGCGCTGATCTCCCACGGGCCCGGCGGCGCCCATTGGTGGGACAAGGTGCCGAGCAAATTCTCCGGCTGGGGCGAGGCGGAGTTCCGCGCCGCCGGCTTCCGCGCCGTGCCGGGCAGCATCGTGCGTGCCGGCGCGCATGTCGCCCGCAACGTCATCCTGATGCCGAGTTTCGTCAACATCGGCGCCTTCGTCGACGAGGGCACGATGGTCGACACCTGGGTGACGGTGGGGAGTTGCGCGCAGATCGGCAAGAACGTCCACCTCTCCGGCGGCGTCGGCATTGGCGGCGTGCTGGAGCCGTTACAGGCCGATCCGGTCGTCATCGAGGACGATTGCTTCATCGGCGCGCGCTCGGAAGTGGTCGAGGGCGTGCGGATCGGCAAGGGCTCGGTGCTCTCGATGGGCGTGTTCATCAGCCAGTCGACCAAGATCGTCGACCGGGCCACCGGGCAGGTCCACATGGGCGAAGTGCCGCCTTATTCGGTGGTCGTCCCCGGGTCACTGCCCGGCAAGCCGCTGCCCGACGGCACGCCGGGGCCGAGCCTCTCCTGCGCCGTCATCGTCAAGACGGTTGACGCACAGACCCGCTCCAAGACCGGGATCAACGACCTGCTGCGGGATTGATCGGGGACGGCCGTGCTTCGTTTACGCGCTTGAGGAACAGGTAGAGCGGGTCCGCTGTTGAGCGCCGTGCTGCTCCTGCGCAAGCAAGAGGCCCGTGCGGCAAGGCACTGCGGCTGGGCCCTGGGCTCCTGCCTGCGCAGGAGCACATCTCTTTCCTTTCCTCGTTGCCCCCTCGCCTGCATCGAGCGGAACACGCGCCGCACATGCTCGACACGGATGGACCGGGCCTCTATCCCCATGATGACCGCTCCGGAATGGGAGCATGACTGCACGGGGAGAGGACATGCAGCATAGATTCAAGGCGTTCCCTTTGACGATTCTGGCGGCGTCGCTCTGTGCCGGGGGCGTGCTGGCCCAAGGCGCGCCGAGCACGCCGGACCGCGCGGCGCACTATGCCGCCATCGCCAAATTACCGGCGTTCGAAGGCGTGTGGCAGGCGGACCGAGGATCGGTGACGCGGCTGCGCGCGGCGGAGGGCGAGGCGCCGCTGACGCCCTCTGCGCGCGCGGCGGTGGACGCCTACAACGCCGCCAAGGAGCAGGGCCGCAATACCCAGACCGAGGGCGCCAACTGCGTGCCGGTGGGGATGCCGGGCGCGATGCGCTACCCCTATCCGATCGAGATCATCTACTCGCCGGGCAAGGTGAACATCGTCATCGAGACGCACAGCCAGGTGCGGCGCATCTATACCGACGGGCGTCCGCTGCCGGAGGATCCGGACCCGCTGTTCAACGGTTCCTCGATCGGCCATTGGGAGGGCGATGTGCTGGTCGCCGATACGGTCGGCCTCTCGCCGCAAGTCTCGCTGATCGCGGGCCTGCACGCCACGGAGAATACGCGGATCCGCGAGCGCTTTCATCTTGAGGGGCCGGACAAGCTGATCGTCGAGACCACGATCACCGACCCGGCGCTGTTCACCGCGCCGTTCATCACCACGATGGGCTACAAGCTGGAGCCGGACTGGGAGATCCGCGAATATGTCTGCCAGGAGAATAATCGCGATGCGGCGGATGCCGAGGGCCGGCCGAGCATGAACCTTGGCCTGGGCAATAACGACTGAACGCGGCGGCGGTGCGAGGAGATGGAATATATGTGAGGCTGGCGGCCGGCGGCGATCTCGATGCACTCGCCGCGCTGTTCGACGCCTATCGGCAGTTCTACCGGCAGGCGCCGGACCTGCCGGGCGCCCGCGCCTTCCTCGCCGCGCGCTTGGCGCATCGGCAATCGATCGTCCTGCTTGCCGAGGATGGGCAGGGGGCGGCGCTGGGCTTTGCACAGCTCTACCCTTCGTTCACCTCCACGGGGATGGAGCCCATCCTCATCCTCAACGACCTGTTCGTGATGCCCGAAGCGCGCGGGCGTGGCGTCGGCAGCGCACTGTTGCAGGCAGCCGCCGAGCATGGCCGCGCGGCGGGCGCGGCGCGGCTCACCCTCAAGACCGCCGTCGACAATTTGCCCGCGCAGGGCGCCTATGCCGCCAACGGCTGGATGCGCGACGAGGCTTTCTACAGCTACGATTTGCGGCTGGATTGAAGGACGGGTTTACCGGCAGAAAAATGCGGCGCCGCGCCATTTGATTTCCCCTCGCGTCGCGCGCTCCCTATATCCCGCCCATGGCATCCCCGAAAAAGCCCGCCCGCGTGAAGCCCGCCGGGCTCCCCTCGCGTCAGCAGATCCTCGATTTCATCGCCACGTCCGACCAGCCGGCGGGCAAGCGGGAGATCGCCCGCGCCTTCGGTCTCAAGGGGCAGGAGAAGATCACGCTCAAGGCGCTGCTGCGCGACATGGCGGACGAAGGGCTGATCGACATCGGCCCGGCGCGCGCCTTCCACAAAATGGGCGGCGTGCCCAAGGTGACGGTGCTGCGCGTGGTCGACACCGAGGGTGGGCAGGTGATCGCCGTGCCGGAGCGCTGGGAAGCCGAGGGGATCCCCCTTCCCCGGCTGCGCGTGATGGAGCGCGGCAAGCGCGGCGCGTTGGGCGTGGGCGACCGCATCCTCGCACGCACCGAGGAGGCCGGCAAGGGCTGGATCGCCCACCCGATGAAGAAGCTGGCCGGCGCCGCCGAGCAGATGCTGGGCGTGGTGGCGAAGGACGAGCGCGGCCGGCTGATGCTGCGCCCGGTCGACAAGCGGATCCGCCGTGAGACACCGATCAGCGAGGCCGGCGAGGCGCAGCCGGGCGACCTCGTGCTGGCCGAGGCGAGCGGCCGCGCGCAGCGGCTGAGCGCGCGCGTGACGGACGTGCTCGGCGACCCGTTCCTGCCGCGCAGCTTCAGCCTCATCGCGATCCACAAGTTCGGCATACCCGACGCCTTCCCCGAGGAGGCCGAGGCGGAAGCCGCCAGGGTGCATGACCTGCCGATCCACGCCGACCTGCGCGAGGATCTGCGCCACCTGCCGATCGTCGCCATCGACCCGGTGGACGCACGCGACTTCGACGATGCGGTGTGGGCCGCTCCCGACGACGATCCGGCGAACGAGGGCGGCTTCCGCGCCATCGTCGCCATTGCGGACGTGAGCTACTATGTCCGCCCCGGCGGCGCGCTCGACCGGCAGGCGCGCAAGCGGGGCAACAGCGTTTATTTCCCCGACCGGGTGGTTCCGATGCTGCCGCACGCCCTCTCCTCCGACATGTGCTCGCTGCGCGCGGGACAGGACCGCGCGGCGATGGCCTGCCACCTCACCATCGACCGGCACGGCAAGGTGACGGCATGGCGCTTCGCCCGCGCGACGATCCGCGTGGCGGCCAATATCCCTTATGAGCAGGCGCAGGCGGCCATCGACCGGCGCGACGGCAAGGCGATCCCGCCGCTCGACGACCCGCGCTTCGACCCGGCGCTGGTCGAGCGGATCGAGGCCGATGGGCTGGTCGACAGCGCGCTGGAGCCGCTCTGGGCCTGCTGGCGGCTGCTCGCCAGGGCACGGGCCGCGCGCGATCCGCTCGACCTCGACCTGCCCGAACGGCGGGTGGTGCTGGACGAGGCGGGACGGATCACCAGCATCGCGGTGCGCGCCCGGCTCGACGCGCACCGGCTGATCGAGGATTATATGATCGCCGCCAACGTCGCCGCCGCCAAGGCGCTGGAGGCGAAGAAGGCACCAGTCATGTATCGCATCCACGAGCCACCGAGCCGCGAGAAGCTGGCCGCGCTCAAGGACTATCTCGACACATTCGACATCAGCTTCGCGCTCGGGCAGGTCATCACGCCCAAGACCTTCAACCGCATCATCGCGCTGATCCCGGCCGACGCCGCCGCCCGGCCGCAGATCATGGAGCAGATCCTGCGCAGCCAGACGCAGGCTTATTACGGCCCGCGCAATCTGGGGCATTTCGGCCTCGCGCTCGGCAGCTACGCGCATTTCACCTCGCCGATCCGCCGCTATGCCGACCTGCTCGTCCACCGCGCGCTGGTCGAGGCTTACGGGCTGGAACTGCCGGCGCCGCAGGACCGCGCCATCCCTGCCCGCACGCGGCTCTCGGCGGAGGATGCCGGCGATCTCGGCCCCATCGCCGAGCGGATCAGCCAGTATGAGCGCCGCGCCATGGAGGCCGAGCGCGAGACGATCGACCGCTATGTCGCCGCCTTCCTCGCCGAGCGGGTGGGGCAGATCATGGCCTGCCGCATCACCGGCGTGCAGAGCTTCGGCTTCTTCGCCACCGTGGAGGAACTGGGCGGCGACGGGCTGGTGCCGGTCTCCACGCTGGGCGCCGAGCGCTTCTTCTATGATGAGGCGGGGCAAGCGCTGGAGGGCGAGCAGAGCGGCGAGCGCTATGCGCTGGGCGACCGCATCGACCTGCGGCTGGTGGAATCGGATCCGGTGAGCGGCGCGCTGCGCTTCGAACTGCCGGTGGGAGCGAACTTCCTTCCCATGCCCGCCGGCGGCGAACGGCGGCGGCCGGGTGGCCCACGCCCGATCCGGCGAGCGGGGCGACCGGCGAACATCCGGCATAGCGGGAGCAAGCGAGGGTCGGTCAAGCGCCGGTGATGGGGGCGATCAAAAAAGGAGAGAGATGATGTGGTGGAATAAGGGAACGTCCGCGTTGACGGCGGCGGTGGTTCTGGCGCTGGCGCCGGCGGGTGGGGCAATCGCGCAAGGCGCGCCGATGACGCAGCAGGAACTTGCCGACCGTGCGGCCATTCAGGATCTGTTGACGCGCTATTACAATAATTTCGGCGGCGGTGTCGAAAGCCGGGTGGCCGAATATTATGCCGAGGATGGCGAGATGATCCTGGGGCAGAACAGCTATAAGGGGATCGAGGCGATCAAGGGCGCCTATGCAGCGGTGCCCGCGGATGCCCCGCAACGAAAATCCTTCACGCTCAATATCCTGATCAGCAACATGCTCGTCACGGTGCGCGGCAACACCGCCACGGCGCGGCTTGTGTTCACGGAGACGACGACCGAAAAGCAGGGCGACCCGCCCAAGCTGCTGATTCAGGGGCGCGAATTCAACCATCTGGTGAAGCGCAATGGCCGCTGGCTCATCACCAAGCGCCAGATCATGGGGCCCAATGGCGTCCCCGAAGGCTGGAAGGACTGACTGCGACCGCGCAGGCGTTGCAGTTCATCGAGAAGGGGAGGCGAACCATGTCCGCTTCCCCTTTTCTCCTTCAATCTGGCTTTGGAGGCGGGCCTAGTCCCGATGCCGCCCGAAATCCGGAGCGGCGTCGTCCTGCCCCTGCTCGATGATCGAGCGGCGGATGGCGCGGGTCTTGGTGAAATGATCAAACAGGGCGTCGCCGTCGTCCCAGCGGATGGCCCGCTGGAGCTGGGTCAGATCTTCGGTGAAGCGCTGGAGCATCTCCAGCACCGCATCCTTGTTGGCAAGAAACACGTCGCGCCACATAGTGGGATCGGAGGCGGCGATACGGGTGAAATCGCGGAATCCGCCGGCCGAATATTTGATGACCTCGCCCTGCGTCACATTCTCCAGATCGCTGGCCGTGCCAACGATGGTGTAGGCAATGATGTGCGGCAAGTGGCTGGTGACGGCGAGCACGAGATCGTGATGCGCGGCATCCATGATCTCGACATTGGCGCCGACCTTCTTCCACAAATCCTCGACACGGGCGATGGCGACCGGATCGGTGCCGTCGGGCGGCGTGAGGATGCACCAGCGGTTTTGGAATAACGTCGCGAAGCCCGCTTCCGGCCCGCTATTCTCGGTGCCGGCCACCGGGTGCGCGGGCACCAGCGTCACGCTTGGCAGTGCCTCGCGAATCGCCGCGATGACGCTGCTCTGGCAGGAGGCGGTCTCCGAGAGGATGGCATCGGCGGGCAGATCCGCCGCGATTGCCTGTGCCACCGCCGCCATCGCACCCGGCGGAACGCAGAGCACGACGAGTTCGGCATCGATCACCGCCGCGCCGGCGGTATCCGTAATGTCATCGCACAGATCGATTCGACGAGCGATTTCACGGACGGCGGGGTCGGCATCGTGGCCGGTGACGCGCGCCGTGGGCAGATAGGCACGCACGGCGTGGGCCAGCGACGAGCCGATCAGCCCCAGCCCAATGATGGTGATGCGCGAGAAGGGCAGCATCAGGCGCCGACGATCCGGCGCAGCGCGGCGATGAGGCCGGTCATCTGTTCCGCCGTGCCGATGGTGATGCGCAGGCCGTGCGGCAGCGCCTGCCCCGGCAGCCAGCGGACGATATAGCCCGCCTCCATCAGCCCCTTATAGGCCGTCTCGGCGGAGACAGCCCCTTCGAACAGGACGAGGCTGAAATTGGCCTTGGACGGCACGACACGCAGCCCCTTGTTGCCGAGCGTGGCGATCTCCGCCTCGAACCGGGCGCGCCATTCCTTGTTGTGATCCCGGCTGTGCGCGATGAAATCCGCCGCGCCGAGCGCCGCCACCGCCGCCCGCTCCGAGCCGATGCCGAAGGAGAAAGGCGCGCGGATGCGGTGCATCGCGTCGATGATTTCGGCGCTGGCATAGCCCCAGCCGACCCGCGCCGAAGCAAGGCCGAAGATCTTGGAGAAGGTGCGCGTCACCAGCACATTGGGCGCGGTGCGCGCCAGGTCCAGCCCGCCATCGTCATCCTCGGGATCGAGATATTCGCTATAGGCCTGATCGAGCACCAGCAGGACGTGCGGTGGCAGACCGGCGTGCAGCCGGGCGATCTCGGCGCGGCTGCTGTAAGTGCCGGTCGGGTTGTTCGGATTGGCGATGAACACCATCCGGGTGCGCTCGGTGACGGCCGCGAGGATCGCGTCGACATCGGTCGCATAGTCCTTGTCCGGCGCGACCACCGGCGTCGCGCCGACGCGGCAGGTGGCAATGGGATAGACCGAGAAGCTGAAGCGCGGGAAGATGATCTCATCGCCCGGCCCGGCGAAGGTGCCGGCCGCGAGATGGAGCACCTCATCGGACCCGGTGCCGTAGATGAGCCGCGCCGGGTCCAGCCCATAATGGCCGGCCAGCGCATCGCGCAGAGCGATGGCGGCCGCGTCCGGGTAAATCTCCAGCGCGTCGGCTGCCGCGCGATAGGCGGCGCGGGCGACGTCCGGCGTACCGAAGGGATTCTCGTTGGACGAGAGCTTGACCACCGCGCGGCCGTCATCGGCCTTCGCCTTGCCCGGCACATAGGGCGCGATCGCCATGATCCAGTCCTTGGGAACGGGCGCGGCGGCGAGTCTCTCATCTGTCATGGTCCGCGCCTTTAGCGGGACACGGGCAGCTTGGCAAAGGGCGGTCGGGTGCGCCACGTCCGGCTCTGCCTCGCCGAACGGTAGAAATTGGGAAGCGGGCCTGCACCGCCCTGGGCTCCTGCCTGCGCAGGAGCACATGCCTGCTCCTGAAGGGCCGAGAGTGGCTCGATACTCAGCGCGTGTCGGGCCGTCCTGGCGTGCGTTGGCATGGCGTGAACCCAGTGCTCCTGCGCAGGCAGAAATCCCGGGGGCGCATGAGCGGTTCTTTTCCGCCCCGTCCTCCTGCTTTCGCGGGAGCGCGGCATGGTTCAACCTCAATCGAATGCGCTCTGGGACAGATCGACATTCAGTTCTGGCAGTCTGCAAATGGCGTCTTTCGCGCTTCCGGTGCTCACGGACCTATAGTCCGCTGCGATCCGGGTCGCGAAAATCCACCATTTTGCCTTTCGGTCGTCACCGACTCCGGCTCACCATCTCCTGGATGCCGATCCGCCCTAGCGCTCGCCCCCGTCACGCTCGATCGCGTCCATGTCGTCGTCCGAGAAACCGAAATGGTGGCCGACCTCATGGACGATGACGTGGGTGATGAGATCCTCCAGCGCGACGCCGGTCTCCACCCATTCGTCGAGCAGCGGGCGGCGGAACAGGCGGATGGTGGGGGCCAGCTCGCCGGCATCCCACAGGCTCTGCTCGGTGAGCGGGCGCCCTTCGTAGAGACCGGACAGCTCCCATGGGTCCGCGATGCCGAGATCGGCGAGGATCGTCTCATCGGCAAACTCCTCGATGCGGACGGCGATACCCTCCAGATGCGTGCGGAACAGCGGCGGCATCACGGCGATGGCGCGGCGGGCGAGCGCCGACAGCATGGCAGCGTCAGGTGCATAACGGATGGTGGACGGGTCCGACGTCATGCTGCTGGCTCACCTTGCTTCAATGCCATGCTCCCTTGCGGTTCATGGCGGCACATTAGGGGCTGATCCGGCGGGAGGGAATGCTTCCTTTGGGGAGCGATAGCGCGCGGCTCGGCGCGACTTTGCTCGACGCGGGTAGAAGCAAGGGAGGCCGGCGGGCATGGCCATCCCCGCCCGATTGACAATCCCCCGGCATCGGCCCAATCGCGGGAGCCATGTCCGCGCCCATCGCCCGCGCCGCGCCCGCCACCGACCAGCGCTTCGGCCTGCGCCGCTCCGTGCGCCTGCCCGGCCCGCTGCGGCTGGACAGCGGGGCGAGCCTGGCGCCGGTGGACATCGCCTACGAGACATACGGCACACTGGACGCGGACGGCGGCAACGCCATCCTCATCTGCCACGCGCTGACCGGGGACCAGTTCGTCGCCTCACAGCATCCGGTGACGGGCAAGCCGGGCTGGTGGGTGCGCGCGGTGGGCGCAGGCAAGCCGATCGACCCGGCGCGGCACTTCATCATTTGCGCCAACGTGCTGGGGAGCTGCCTCGGCTCCTCCGGCCCGGCGAGCATCGACCCGGCGACCGACACGCCCTATGCGATGCGCTTTCCGGTCATCACCATCGCCGACATGGTGCGCGCGCAGGCGATGCTGCTCGACCATCTCGGCATCGCGCAGGTCGCCGCGGTGATCGGCGGCTCGATGGGCGGGATGCAGGCGCTGATCTGGCCGACATTGTTCCCCGAGCGGGTGCGCGCCTCCATCGTCATCGCCGCCACCTCGCGCCACAGCGCGCAGAACATCGCCTTCCACGAGGTGGGGCGGCAGGCGATCATGGCCGATCCGCGCTGGCGCGGCGGCGATTATTATGCGGACGGCGACGCGCCGACGGCGGGCCTTGCCGTGGCGCGCATGGCGGCGCACATCACCTACCTCTCCGAAGCGGGGCTGACCGAGAAGTTCGGCCGCCGCCTACAGGGGCGCGAGGCAAAGACCTTCGGCTTCGACGCGGATTTTCAGGTGGAGAGCTATCTGCGCCACCAGGGAATCAGCTTCGTCGAGCGGTTCGACGCCAACAGCTATCTCTATATCACCCGCGCGGCCGATTATTTCGATCTGGCCGAGGATCATGGCGGCAGCCTTGCCTCCGCCTTCGCGCAGACGCGGGCGCGCTTCTGCATCATCAGCTTCGATACCGACTGGCTCTACCCGACCCGCGAATCGCGTGCCATCGTCCATGCGCTGCACGCGGCGGGGCGCGAGGCGACCTTCGTCGAGCTGTCCAGCCCGTTCGGGCACGACAGCTTCCTGCTCGAAGCGCCGGAGATGAACCGGGTGATCGACGGCTTTCTGCGGGCAGGCGAGCGGTGAGCACGGCGCTGCCCGAAGGCTATGCGCTGCGCGAGGGCGCGGACCCGGTAGCGGCACACGCTTATCTGACGCGCAGCTACTGGGCGGCGGGCATCCCGCTGGACACGGTGCGCCGCTCGCTGGAGAACAGCTTCGCCCTCTCCATCGTACATGAGGGCGCGCAGGTGGGCATGGCGCGCGTCATCACCGATTTCGCGACCTACGCCTATGTGGCCGACGTCTATGTGCTGGAGGAGCATCGCGGCCGGGGGCTGAGCAAGGCGCTGATCGCCAGCCTGCGCGGCCATCCGCGTTTGCAGGGCCTGCGCCGCTGGGCGCTGTGCACGCAGGACGCGCAAGCGCTCTATCGCCAGTTCGGTTGGCGCGAATATCCTTTCCCCGAGCGGATGATGACGCTCGACCCGGACTTGCAGCCATGAGCGAGGACCAGCCGCTGCGCTCCGACCTGGCGCTGATCGCCCGTCACATCACGCCGGGCGCACGGGTGCTCGATGTCGGCTGCGGCGACGGCGCACTGATGGCAGCGCTGCGCGACACGGCCGGCGCGGACGTGCGCGGACTGGAGATCGACCCGGCCAATGTCGCGGCGGCGGTGGCGCGCGGCCTGCCGGTGGTGCAGGGCGATGCCGATACCGACCTCGGCTATTATCCGGACCGCAGCTTCGACTATGCCATCCTCAGCCAGACGCTGCAGACGACGCACCGGCCGGACAAGGTAGTGGAGGAGCTGCTGCGCATCGGCAAGGAGGCGTTCGTCTCCTTCCCCAACTTCGCGCACTGGCGCGGGCGGCTCTCGCTGCTGTGGGGCGGGCGCATGCCGGTGACCCGGCTGCTGCCGCACCGCTGGTACGACACGCCCAACATCCACCACCTCACCATCGACGATTTCCGCGCCGTGGTACGCGAGCGCGGCTGGAAGATCGACGGCCAGTGGTTCCTCAACGACGGTTCGGAGACCGGCTCGGCCAATGCCAACCTGTTTGCCGAGCATGCGGTGTTCCTGCTGCGCGGATAGGTTTCCCGGCAGCTGCTCTCGTGGGGGCGAGATCCCCGTGAATCTCGAAAGAGAAGGGCCGTTCGCCCTGGGCTTGTCGAACGATCGTTCTTCTTTCAGCAGGTATCGCCGAACGGAAACGAGAACAGCCCCTCCCATCGACAAGGGCGGTGCGGAGCCATAAGAACAGACCCCCAAACCTTAGCCCGGTCGGGCCGGCACATCCGGGCTTAAGATACCCGTCCATTCGCATGCTTCATCTGCATGTTGCGGCGCACAAGGGCTGGCAAAATGACGCGGGGGCGTGCATAGCGCCCGGCCAACATTGAAAAGACCGACCGAGAAAGCCACCCGATGACCGCCGAGGTCAAACCCTTTCCGATGCATGACCGCGAATTCGTCGCGCTGCTGGCGTCGATCATGGCGCTCAACGCGCTGGCGATCGACACCATGCTGCCGGCGTTCCCGGCCATTCGCGCGTCGCTGGGCGTGGCCGATCCTAATGCCCTGCAATATATCATCACCAGCTACTTGCTCGCCAATGCGATCGGATCGCTGGTCGCGGGCCCGCTGGCGGACCGCTTCGGGCGCCGGCCGATGCTGCTGATGAGCATCGCCTTCGCCGCGTTGGGCGGGCTGGCGAGCGCGCTCGCGCCGAGCTTCGAGATGCTGCTCGCGATGCGCGCCGTGCACGGCTTCTTCGCGGCCGGGCTGGGCGTGCTGGCCGTTTCGGTGATCCGCGACCGGTTCGCGGGCGACCAGATGGCGCGGCTGATGAGCCTCATCATCATCATCTTCATGCTGGTGCCGGTGCTGGCGCCCTCGATCGGCCAGCTTGTGCTGGTGGTCGCGAGCTGGCGGGAGATTTTCCACGTTCTGGCGGCGGCGGCGATCGCCGTGTTCATCTGGACGTGGATGCGCCTGCCGGAAACGCTGGAGCCGGCCTATCGGCAGGCCATCTCGATCCCCGTTATCGCGCGCAACTGGGGCGCCGTTGTGAAGAACCGGCTCGGCTTCGGCTATATGATCGGCGCGGGCATCATGATGGGCGGCATGTTCGGCTTCCTCAACAGCGCGCAGCAGATTTTCTTCGACGTGTTCGACGCGGCGGCCATCTTCCCCATCGCCTTCGCCTGCGTGGCGGGCTCGATGGCGGTGGCTAACTTCTCGAACAGCCGCATCGTCGAGCGGTTCGGGGCACGGCGCGTGTCGCATACCGCGCTGGTCGCCTTCATCGTGCTCAGCCTCGCCCAGCTCGCCGCCAGCCGCCTCGACCCCGAGCCGATGTGGCTGTTCCTGGTGCTGGTGGCGCTCAACATGGGGATGATCGGCTTCACCGGCTCCAATTTCAGCTCGATCGCGATGGAGCCGTTCGGCCACATCGCCGGCTCGGCCGCCAGCTTCCAGAGCTTCGCGCGGATGGCGCTGGCGACGCTGATCGGCGCGGCGACCGGCCAGCGCTTCAACGGCACGACCGAGCCGCTGGCGGAAGGCTTCGTGGTGACGGGCCTCATCGGCCTCGGCTTCATCCTGTTCGCGGAGCGGGGCCGGCTGTGGACACGCCCGCACCGGGCCGCCTTGCGCCCCAAGCCACCGACGCCCTGACGGCGCGGCCGGGGCGATCCTCCGGGCATCATGGAAACTTGTAGCGAACGATTCGTGCAAATCGCGCGCGGGTCGGCTCGTTTTGTGGGCGCTCCATATAAAGAAATCTTGATATAAGGATTTCTTTATATGATATGGACCGCCAGCCGGGCAGCGATGCCTGTGCTGGAACGAGAGGAACATGTGTCATGGCCAAGCCCCCCTTCCACGCCGATCATGTCGGCAGCTTCCTGCGCCCCAAGGCGCTGATCGACGCGCGGGACGCCTTCGCGCGCGACGAAATCGACCGCGCCGCGCTGCGCGCCGCCGAGGATAAGGCGATTCGCGATGTCGTCGCCTTTCAGGAAGGGCTGGGCCTCAAGGCCATTACCGATGGCGAATATCGCCGGAAATTCTTCCACACCGACTTCCTGCTCCAGCTCGACGGGATCGAGGAGCAGGGCGGCATGGAGGTGCAGTTCCAGAACGCCATCGGCAAGGACGTGCATTTCGCGCCGCCCAAGATGGTCGTCACCGGCAAGATCGGCCATGCCCACCCGATCCAGCGGGCCGACTATGAATTTCTGGCGAGCGTGGTGTGCGAGACGCCGAAAGTCACCATCCCCTCGCCCACCATGCTGCACTTCCGCGCGGGGCGCGAAGGGATCAGCGAGGCGGTCTATCCCGACATGACCGAGTTCTTCGCGGATGTGGCCGCCGCCTATCAGGAGGAGGTCGCCGATCTCGCCGCCGCCGGCTGCCGCTACCTCCAGCTCGACGACACCAACCTCGCCTATCTGTGCGACGACAAGCAGCGCGAGAACGCCCGCAAGCGCGGCCTCGATCCCGACGACCTGCCGCGGCACTATGCGAAGATGATTAACGACGCGATCGCCGCCGGGCCGGCGGACATGGTCACCGCCGTTCACCTGTGCCGCGGCAACTTCCGCTCAAGCTGGGCGGCCGAGGGCGGTTACGAGCCGGTCGCCGAGATCATGTTCAACGAGCTGGCTATCGACGCGTTCTTCCTCGAATATGACGACGCACGCTCGGGCGACTTCGCGCCGCTGCGCTTCCTGCCCAAGGGCAAGACGGTGGTGCTCGGCCTCGTCACCACCAAGCTGGGCGACCTGGAGACGAAGGACGAGATCAGGCGCCGCATCGACGAAGCGGCGAAGTTCGCGCCGCTCGACCAGCTCGCCCTCTCGCCGCAATGCGGCTTCGCCTCGACCGTGCACGGCAACGATATCGCGGTGGAGCAGCAGGCCGCCAAGATGCGGCTGGTGCTGGAGGTGGCCGAGGAGGTGTGGGGCCGGGATTAACGGCGGAGCGGCTGGGTTGGAGGCTTGACGGCAGCGGGCTTATTCCTCCCCAAGCGCGTCTTGGGGAGGAGCCCCGCGCTGTTCGGGAGCTTCCAGCATCATGCGCGATACGTCCCCTTTTCAACCAAACTCAGAAGATTGGGCGTGCTCGCTTGCCTCGATGGGAAGGCTGCGTTTCAGCAGTGTCGCGCTCCTGCAAGGGCCGGAACCTATGGCCCAACCGCAGTTCGCTAGCGCCCTGGGCTCCTGTCTTTGCAGGAGCACGGCACCGTGTTTAGCCGGGATTTCCGCTCCAATCCTGTCCCAAAAGGAGAACGGGGCGTGAGGACATGCACGCGCCCACTACAGGCATGACGGCGCCCGCTAGACGAAGCTGTAGGGGTCCACATCCACGCTGACGCGCGTGCTGGCCTTCCAGTCGATGGATGAGAGCCACTCGCGCAGGATTGCCTGCAATTCCACCGTGCGGCGGGCGTGGACGAGGAGGCGGTAGCGGTGGCGGCCGCGCAGCACGGCGAGCGGCGCCTCGGCAGGGCCGTAGACCTCCAGCCCGTCGCGGCGGGGTGCGGCATTGCCGATACGGCGGGCGGTCTCGCGGGCCAGCGCCGCGTCGGTATCGCTGATGATGATCGCGGCGAAGCGGCCGAAGGGCGGCGCGTGGGCGGTGCGGCGGCTGGCTGTCTCTGCGGCGAAGAAGGCGGCCTCGTCGCCATCGAGCAGCGCGCGCATCACCGGCACGGCGGGCGCGTGGGTCTGGATGAAGACGCGGCCCGGCTTCTCGCCGCGTCCCGCGCGGCCGGAGACCTGCACGATCTGCTGGTAGGTGCGCTCGGCGGCGCGCAGGTCGCCGCCATCCAGCCCGAGATCGGCGTCGATCACGCCGACCAGCGTCAATTCGGGGAAGTGATAGCCCTTGGTGACGAGTTGCGTGCCGACGATGATGTCCACCGCGCCCGCCGACACGTCACGCACGAAGGCGGCAGCGCGCGCGGGCGACCACAGCGTGTCCGAGGTGACGATGGCGGTGCGCGCCTGCGGGAACAGCGCCTTCACCTCATCGGCGATCCGCTCGACGCCGGGGCCGCAGGCGACGAGCACATCCTGCTGCCCACATTCCGGGCAGGTATCCGGCGTCGGGACGCTATGGCCGCAATGGTGGCAGGCAAGGCGGCGGGTCAGGCGATGCTCGACCATCCAGGCCGAGCAATTGGGGCACTGGAAGCGGTAGCCGCAATGCCGGCACAAAGTGAGCGGAGCATAGCCGCGCCGGTTGAGGAACAGCAATATCTGCTCGCCCCGCGCCAGCGTCTCCTGCATCGCCTTGACCAGCGGCGGGGCGAGCCAGCGGCCGCGATCGGGCGGGTCCTGCGTCAGGTCGATGCCGACAATCTCCGGCAATTCCGCGCCGCCGTAGCGCGCGGGCAGCTTGATCTCCTCATAGCGGCCCAGCTCGACCTGATGGCGCGTCTCTATCGCCGGGGTGGCGGAGGCGAGCACGACCGGGCAGCCTTCCATCAGCCCGCGCATCACCGCCACGTCGCGCGCGTGGTAGCGCACGCCCTCCTCCTGCTTGAAGCTGGTCTCATGCGCCTCGTCCACGACGATGAGGCCGAGATTGGGATAAGGCAGGAACAGCGCCGAGCGGGCACCGACCACCACCCGCGCCTCACCTCTTGAAATGGCGCGCCACGCCCGCCGCCGCTCCGACTGGCGCAGGCCCGAATGCCAGGCGACCGGCGCGCAGCCGAAGCGCGCCGCGAAGCGGGTGAGAAACGGCTCGGTCAGGGCGATCTCGGGAAGGAGGACGAGCACCTGCCGGCCCTGCCGCATCGCCTGCGCGATCGCCTCGAAATAGACCTCGGTCTTGCCCGAGCCGGTGATGCCGTCGAGCAGCACGGCCTGGAAGCGCGCGGCGGCGACATGGGCGACGAGCCGGTCGGCGGCGGCCTGCTGCTCGCCGTTCAGCGCGACATGGGCGTGGGCCGGGTCCGGCGCCGGGAAGGGATGATCGGTAGAGACCTCGACCGGCTCGAACGCGCCCTGTTTGACGAGGCCGCGAATCACCGCGTCCGACACGCCGCCGATGGCCGCCAGCTCGCGCACCAGCCCCTGCCGCTCGCCGATGCGCTCCAGCGCCTGCGCGCGCTGGGGGGTGAGCCGCTCGGGCAGCGCGCCGGTCGGGCGATATTCGATGACGGTGCGCCCCCCCTCCAGCGCCGACATGGAGGCAAGCGCCATGCGCAACACCGCGGCGGGCGGGGCGAGATAATAGTCCGCCGTCCACTCGATGAGCCGGCGCAGCGGCGCGGGGAGCGGCGGCGCGTCGATCAGGCCGAGCAGCGGGCGCAGGCGGTTGTCGCCGACGGGCGGCACGTCCGGGAACGACCCGGCCTCCCACACCACGCCGATCATCGGGCGCGGGCCGAGCGGCGCGACGACGATCTGGCCGGGCTCGACCGCCATGCCGTGGGGCACGCGATAATCGAGCGGGCCGAGCGCTGCATTGAGAAGGATGAGCCGGGCGCGCGTCATGCGTGCGGCCTTAGAGGGTTTTGGGCGCGGGGGGAAAGGGCGGGAACGAAGGCGGGCGTTGGGAGGTGCTGGGGGGCGTGTGAGCAACTTGCAGAGTTTCTGGAACTCTGTGCTCGTGCGTAGGCAGGAGCCCAGGGCGATAGGGCACTGCGGTTGGGCCCTGGGCTCCTGCTTTCGCAGGAGCACTGTGCTGTGTGGTTGGGCGCTGTGCCCCGTCCGGATAGGGGCGGCGCTTGGCGTGTCTCGACTTCGCTCGATACGAACGGGGGTGGCGGAGCGGGGCTTCAGGGAGTCGGCCTCAGCTCCATACCTAGCCGGCCGCGCGCGACCGCCCCGCGTTCAGCCCTATTTCTCGAAGCCCCTGGGCGCGGCGTCTATCACGGTGATGTCGCTGGCGCCGATCTGCTGCACCTCCAGATTGCGCTCGGCGACGCCGACACGGTTGAAGCGGAAGGCGCCGTCGATGCCCGCAAACCCTTCCGGATCGCCGAGGCGGGCGGTGGGGAAGGCGGTGCCCGGTTTCCAGTCAGCCGCGATGCGCACGGCGAGCAGCACCGAATCATAGCCGAGCGAGGCCAGCCGGTAGGGCGCGGCACCGTAGGAGGTGCGATATTTGCCGGCGAGGGTGCGGTAGAGCCCGTCCGACACGCTGGCGAACCAGGCACCGCGCAGGGCCGCGTTGCCGACGAGACCGCTCTCCGCATTCCACAGTTCGGTGCCGAGGATCCGCGCGTCGGCGCCGCCGCTGGAGCGGACCAGCGGCCCGGCCTGCAACGCGATGCGGCCGGCATCGGCGATGAGCAGCGCATCGTAGCTGGAGCTGGCGGCGAGTCGCTTGACCGCCGCCTGCACCGAGCCGGCCGAGCGATCGAACGTCTCCATGGCGACGACGGTGCCGCCGGCCGCCTTCACCCGGCTGAGGAAGGCGCTGCCGGCGCGCTCGCCATAGACGCCCTTGGGCACCAGCGCGGCGAAGTTGTTGAGGCCGCGCGAGCGGGCATAAGCGACGATGCGGGCGATCGACTGCTCGGGCATGTAGCCGAGCAGATAGACGCCCTGACCGGCCACAGACACGTCATTGGAGTAGCTGATGATCGGCACGCTGGCGGCGCGCGCGATGGGCGCGGCGGCCTTTACCTCATCCGCCGTCAGCGGGCCGAGGATGAGCTTGTTGCCCTCCGCCACGGCACGCTGGGCGGCGGCGGCGGCGCCTTTGCCGGTATCGTAGGTGGTGATGCGCAGCCGCTCCGTCCTGGTATCGAGCAGCGCCATGGTGGTGGCGTTGGCGATGGAGCGGCCGACGCCCGCATTGGCGCCGCTCATCGGCACCAGCAGCGCGACGCGGTGGCGCGCGGTATCGACCGGCAGGCCCTTGTCCAGCCCCGGCTCGGTGGTCTGCGGCGGGGGAGCCGGCGGCGCGGGCGCGCGCGGCACGACCGTGGAACAGGCGGCGAGCAGCATGGCGCCGAGCAGCGCGACGATCTTTCCCAAAGCCGGATGACCGCGGCCTCTCGCCATGTCGAACCTCACTTGCCCCGCAAGGCCCCTCTCTGCCATGGCTATCCTCATGTCCGCTTCACTCGCGCCCGGCCTATATATCGTTGCCGGCCCAATCGGCAACTTGTCCGATCTCTCGCCGCATGGCGCGCAGATTTTGCGCGAGGCCGACGTCGTCGCCGTGGAAGATACACGGGTCAGCGCCAAGCTGCTCCGCCATGCCGGCTCGGACCGGCCGATGGTGCCCTATCACGACCATAGCGACGAGCGGGTGCGCGCGCGGCTGATCGAGCGGATGGCGGGCGAGGCGGTGGCGCTGCTTTCCGACGCAGGGACGCCGCTCATCTCCGACCCCGGCTACAAGCTGGTGCGCGATGCACGCGCCGCCGGGCGGGCGATCACCACCGCCGCCGGGCCGTGCGCCGCCATCGCCGCGCTCACCCTCTCCGGGCTGCCGAGCGACCGCTTCCTGTTCATGGGCTTTCTGCCCAACAAGGCCAAGGCGCGGGGCGACGCACTCGCCGAGATCGCAGGCGTGCGGGCAACGCTGATCTTCTACGAGAGCGGCCCACGCTGCGCCGCCGCACTGGGGGATATGGCGCGGGCGCTGGGCGAGCGGCCGGCCGCGCTCTGCCGGGAGATCAGCAAGGCGCATGAGGACGTGCTGACCGGCACGCTCGGCGACCTGGCGGCCGCCTGCGCGGAGAAGGAGCCGCGCGGGGAGATCGTGCTCATCGTCGGCCCGCCGGGCGAGAAACCGCCGGCCGATGCAGACGAGGTGGAGGCGGCGCTTATCGCGGCGCTGGCCCGCCTGCCCGCCTCGCAGGCGGCGAGCGAGGTGGCGCGGACGCTCGGCGCCGACCGCAAGGCGCTCTATGCCCGCGCGATGGCGCTGAAGGGCAAGGCATGACGCGCATGGCGGCACCGGCCCGACTCGCCGCAGAGAAACGCGGGCGGCAGGGCGAGCGGATCGCCGGCTGGTGGCTGCGGCTCAAGGGCTGGTCGATCCTCGCGCGGCGGGTGCGCACGCCGGCGGGCGAGGTGGACCTGATCGCCCGGCGCGGCGCGATGGTCGCTTTCATCGAGGTCAAGGCCCGGGCAAGCGACTCGGCGCTGGCCGATGCGATCGACGAGCGGCGCCTCACGCGGGTCGCCGCAGCAGCGGAAGTGCTGGCGGCAACCTATCTCCAGCCGGGCGACGACATGCGCATCGACGTGATGCTGCTTGCGCCGGGCCGCCCGCCTCGCCATCTGGAGAATGTCTGGCATGGCGGGTGACGCCGCTTATGCCGCGCGCCGCGGAGCTGGCCAAGGGCTCAGGCATCACCCTCCGCACCGGCCAGCATGGCTGACTGGCCGGAAGGCGCGGCGTTTCGACGATGTCAGGGGCCGCACGAGGCAGGCGGCGCAACGATAACAGGGGGATAGACCCGCATATGGCACTCAAGGTCGCGTTGCAGATGGACCCGATGGAATCGCTCAACATCGCGGGCGATTCGACCTTTGCGATCATGCTCGCGGGGCAGGCGCGCGGGCACAGGCTCTACCATTACCGGCCGGACGGCATGACCTGGCGGGGCGAGCGGCTCTATGCCGAGGCGCGCGAGGTGACGGTGCAGCGCGTCGATGGCGACCATTTCCGCTTCGGCGAGGCGGTGCGGCTCGATCTCGGTAGCGATGTCGATGTCATCTGGATGCGGCAGGACCCGCCGTTCGACCTCAACTACATCACCGCCACCCATCTGCTCGAACGGATCGGCGAGGAGACGCTGGTGGTGAACGACCCCGCCGCCGTGCGCAACGCGCCGGAGAAGCTCTTCGTGCTCGATTTCGCGCGGTTCATGCCGCCGACGATGATTACCCGCAGCCTCGCCGAGACGCGGGATTTCCTCGCCGAGCATGGCGAGATCGTGGTAAAGCCGATCTACGGCAACGCCGGCTCGGCCGTGTTCCGCATCGGCCCGGACGGCATGAATCTCGCGGCGCTGGTGGAACTTTTCGGCGAGATGTGGGTCGAATCCTTCATGGTGCAGGCGTTCCTCAAGGATGTGGCCAAGGGCGACAAGCGCATCGTGCTGGTCGACGGCGAAGTGGCGGGCGCGATCAACCGCATCCCCGGCAAGGGCGAGTTCCGCTCTAACCTTGCCGCCGGGGGTTCCGCCGCCAAGGCGGACCTCACCCCGCAGGAGCAGGAAATCTGCGCCGCATTGGGGCCGGAACTGCGTAAGCGCGGGCTGCTGTTCGTCGGCATCGACGTGATCGGCGGCCAGTGGCTGACCGAGATCAACGTCACCTCCCCCACCGGCATCGTCGCCATCGACGCCTTCAACGGCACCGACACCGGCGCGATGATCTGGGACGCGGTGGAGCGGCGCATCGCCGGGCGGGCCGCCGCACGGGGGGCGGGATGAGGTTTCCGGCTGCTGTTTGGAGCGCGCAGACAGGGCGCCATCGGGATGAGAGCCCATTCAGCAGGGATGGAAGCTGGCATGAAAGCATTGTGCTCCTGCGCAGGCAGGAGACTGGCGCCCAGCCGCGGCTCCCTATCGCCCTGGGCTCCTGCCTGCGCAGGAGCACACGAGGGGTCGTTGGGGAATGGCAGCGACCTCCCCTCCGTCTCGCGCAGCCGGCCATGAGCAGCCCACGATGAGCGACTGGCCATGAGCGACTGGGTGGTGCGCCTGATCGACGCGGGCGGCTATTGGGGAATCGCGTTTCTGATGGTGCTGGAGAACGTCTTTCCGCCCATCCCCTCCGAACTCATCATGGGCATCGGCGGAATCCGCGTGGGACAGGGGCACATGGACATGGTGCCGCTGCTCATCGCCGGGACCATCGGCACCACCATCGGCAACGGCTTCTGGTATGTGCTCGGCCGGCGGCTGGGCATGGCGGGAATCCGGCCGTTCATCCTGCGCTATGGGCGGCTGCTGACGCTGCGCTGGCGCAATGTCGAGTGGCTCGACCGGTGCTTCGAGCGGCATGGCGAGAAGATCGTCTTCATCTTCCGCTTCATGCCTGCCTTCCGCACCATCGTCTCGCTGCCGGCCGGGCTGTTCGCGATGAGCCCGCTGCGCTTCACCCTCTGGACGGCTGCCGGAGCGCTGATCTGGAACGCCATCCTCGCCGGCTGCGGCTATTATCTCGGCGCACGCTTTTCCGAGATCGACGCCTGGCTGGGGCCGATCACCAATATCTGCGTGGCGCTGATCGTCATCGGCTATGTGTGGCGGCTGGCGACGTGGAAGAACGAGCCCGAGAAAGAGGCGTGATGCGCGGCAATCAGGCCGGAAGGTAGCGCCGCACGACGGCAGCCTCGGCACGCAGGCGGTCGGCCTCGTCCGGGCGGCCGTGCGCGGCGATCGCCTCGGCCGCGCGCTCGCGCTCCGCGATCTCGGCGGCGAGCACGGCGTGGAGCGCCGATTCGGTGAGGGCGAGGCGCGGCACCTCGCTCGCCCCATCCGCGAAGCTGTTGGGCAAGGCGGACTGGCCGGACGCGACCGGCACGGCCTGCGCATTATCGACGGCGGCGAGCAGCGCGCGCAGCAGGCGCGTCTCGTCGGCAGCGCGGGCCCGCATGGCAGCCTTGATGTCCGCGCGCAGGCGGTGCTTCAGGGTTTCGGCGGCATCGGATTGCATGGGGTCACGTCTCCGCCCTGGGATGGGCGTTGCGATAGACATCCAGCAAGTGCGCGGCGTCAACCCGCGTATAAATCTGCGTCGAGCTGAGGCTGGCGTGGCCGAGCAACTCCTGGAGCGCGCGCAGATCGGCGCCCCGGCCAAGCAGATGGGTGGCGAAGCTGTGGCGCAGCGCGTGCGGCGTGGTGCGCTCGTGCAGGCCGAGCCGGCCCCGCGCGCCCTGCACGGCGCGGCGGATCAGCGCGGGCGAAAGCGGGCCGCCGCGCGCACCCCGGAACAGCGGCTCGGCGCGCCCGGCGGGATAGGGGCAGAGCGCGAGATAAGCCTCGATCGCGGCGCGCACCTGCGGGAGCAGCGGCACCATGCGCGTCTTGCCGCGCTTGCCGGTGACACGCAGCACCTCCCCCAGCGGCAGCGCCGCGCCGGTGAGGCCAAGCGCCTCGCTGATACGCAGCCCGCCACCGTAGAGCAGCAGCAGCACCGCCCAATCGCGCGCGCCGATCCAGCCGTCACGCGCGCTCTCGGCGATGTCCTGCGCCAGCGCCACCGCCTCGTCCGGGCTGATCGGGCGCGGCACGCCGGGCTTGACGCGCGGGCCGCGCATCACGGGGATCGTAGCACCCGCCCCGCCGATGAAGCGCAGGAAGCCGCGCAGGGCGGAGAGTTCGCGTGCGGCAGAGGCGTTGCCGATGCCGTCCACGCGGCGCGCGGCGAGATAGGCACGCAGATCGCCGGTAGTGAGGCGGGCGAGCGCGGCGCGGTCCGGCGCGCGGCCATCCATCTCCTCCATCCAGGCGAGCAACCGCTCGGCGGTGGCCATATAGGCGCGCACGGTGTGAGTGGACCGGCGCCGGTCGAGCGCGAGATGGGCGCGCCAGCTCTCGACCAGCGCGGCCGGACTTTCCGGGCTCATGAGGCGCTCTGCTCGGCAATAAGGCCCTGCCACAAAGAGATGAGGTCGACCGGGAACCAGGGCTCGCTCTGGGCGGCGAGCGCCTGCGGCGTCCACCAGCGATGCGAGCGCATCATCCGTTGCTCCAGCGCGGTGTGGCCGGCCGTGTCGATGCGGCAATCGTCGACGCGCAGCGCGAAATAGCGCTCCTCGGCATCGACATGGACGCCCTCCAGCGAGACAAAATGGACGTGGCGCACCGCGATGCACGGGCCGGGATCGCGCTCCAGCCCGGTCTCCTCGCGCAGCTCGCGCCGCGCCGCCGCCTCGAAGCTCTCACCCGGATCGACCGCGCCGCCCGGCGTGCACCAGAAGGCCGGGCGGTCCGGCGGGGTGAAGCGGAACAGCAGCAGGCGCCCGACAGGGTCCGTCACCAGCAGCCGCGCGGCGGGGCGCTTGGGGCGGCCGCTCATCGGCGCCGCTCCGGGCGGGCCTTCCAGAGCGGCGCAGGCGCGGCATGGCCGTGAAAGGCCGGGGCCGCGCAGGCTAACGAGAGCAACCCTCCCCCCATGCAGCCGGGCAACGGGACGCGCTCAACAGCCCGATACCATGCCGTCGGGTCGGGCTCACGGGCGCGGGCGGCGCGAGGCCACGGGCGGGCGGCATGACCTGGGCGGGACAGGCCTGTCACTCGCCCGGCGCCCGCGCGCGGATGGCGAGGGCGTGGACCTTGTCGCGCAGCAGATCGGCCAGCGCCGCGTTGACCATGCGCTGGCGGGCGACGCGCGACTGGCCGGCAAAGGCATCGGCGACGATCTCCACGGTGAAGTGGCTCTCGCCCGAGCCGTCATCCCCCGCATGGCCGCGATGCTTCGCGCTGTCGTTGATGACGGCGAGATGCCGGGGGGAGAGCGCGGCGGCGAGGCGCGCCGCCATTTCTTGCCCGACCGGGCCTAGCGAAGGATCGTTCATTGCCCCTATATAGAGGCTTTGTTTCGCGCCGTCAGGAAGGATCGGGAGCTTTTGCCCGAAGATCGCAACAGCACCGGAGAGACCCGCCGCCACAGCCGCTTCCACGGCCGGGTGGAGGGGGCAGCGCGCACCTGCTCCTCCCCCGGCTGCCAGGAAGCCGGCGAGTTCCGCGCGCCGCCGGAGGACCGGCTGCACGCCCCCGACGGCCCGCCGCAATGGCGCTGGTTCTGCCTCGACCATATCCGCGCATTCAACCAGCAATATAATTTCTTCAAGGACATGAGCGCGGAGGAGATTCACGCGGCGCAGCGCCCCTATGCCGGCTGGGAGCGCGAGACGCGGGCCTTCTCCTCGGCGGCGGCGAGCGGCACGCTGCCGCCGCGCTGGGGCGATTTCTCCGACCCGCTCGACGCGATCGGCGCGCGGTTCAAGGCGCGCATGGCGGAGATGGCGGCGCGGCAGGACGGCAAGCCGCTCTCCAGCGAGGACCGCAGCGCGCTCAAGACGCTCGGCCTGCCGACCGACGCCGACCGCAAGGCGCTGCGCACGCGCTATACCGAGCTGGTCCGCCGCTTCCACCCGGACCACAACGGCGGCGACCGGCGGCACGAGAAAGCCTTGCAGGACGTGATCGCCGCCTACACGCATCTGCGCAAGGCGCCGGCCTTCGCCTGAACGCCGCACGGTGCGCCCGGCCCCGCGGACCGGCGGGAAAAGCCGCCGGTTTCACGGCTGATCATTTCCCCTCTATCGACATTGCCTTGCCCAATCGGTTAGGGGCTGGAGTGACTCGCAGGACAATGCCGATATGACCGACCTTCCCAACACCAATGCCGACATGCGCAGCGAAGTGCTGCTGGACGCGCCCGACCGGGTGGTGCAGGCACGCGAGACATTCGGCGTCGATATCGACATGGAAGTGCCCGCCTTCTCCGAGGCGGACGAGCGGGTGCCCGATCTCGACCCGGCCTATGTGTTCGACCCCGACACGACGCTCGCCATCCTCGCCGGCTTCGCGCACAACCGCCGGGTGATGGTGCAGGGCTATCACGGCACCGGCAAGTCGACGCATATCGAGCAGGTGGCGGCACGGCTGAACTGGCCGTGCATCCGCATCAATCTGGACGCGCACATCAGCCGTATCGACCTGGTCGGCCGCGACGCCATCGTGCTGCGCGACGGGGTGCAGGTGACGGAATTCAAGGAAGGGCTGCTGCCCTGGGCCTTGCAGCGCCCGGTCGCCCTGGTGTTCGACGAGTATGACGCCGGCCGGCCGGACGTGATGTTCGTCATCCAGCGCGTGCTGGAGGCGGACGGCAAGATGACCCTGCTCGACCAGAACAAGGTGATCCGCCCGAGCCCATGGTTCCGCCTGTTCGCCACATCCAACACCGTGGGTCTGGGCGACACGACCGGCCTCTACCATGGCACCCAGCAGATCAATCAGGGCCAGATGGACCGCTGGAACCTGGTGGTGACGCTCAATTATCTGCCGGCCGAAACGGAGGCGCGCATCGTGCTCGCCAAGTCCGGCGAATATGACCATCCGGGCGGGCGCGAGGAAGTCGCCAGGATGATCCGCGTCGCCGACCTCACCCGGCAGGGCTTCATCAACGGCGACATCTCGACGGTGATGAGCCCGCGCACGGTGATTAGCTGGGCGCAGAACACGCTGATCTTCAAGGATATCGGCTTCGCCTTCCGCCTCTCCTTCCTCAACAAGTGCGATGAGGCGGAGCGGCCGCTGGTGGCGGAATATTATCAGCGGGTGTTCGGCAAGGACCTGCCCGAGAGCGTGGTCGGCGCGACCGCGTAACGGAGCCCGCGCGCCGTTTCGGGGCGAGTCGCCCGTGCGGCGCCGCATGAGGGCCCTTGCGCCGCGCCCATGAAACCCCCTAGCCATGAGGATGGCCGGCCCGGCGCATCTTTGCGCGCGGCCGTTGGCAGGGCGTCGTCCGGCCGATCGGACGCGTGACCGCCGGCCCAGACAATCGGCTCAGGGAGGACATATGATCGTCATCGAGCGCATCAGCACCGGCGGAACCGCGCACCGCATCACCATCGGCCCGCATGAGATCGTCACCGACATGACGCTGGAGGAAGGCGGCGCGGCGGAGGGGCCGAACCCGCATGACCTCTATGATGCGGCGGTCGGCGCGTGCAAGGCGCTCACCATGATCTGGTATGCGCAGCGCAAGGGCATCGCACTGGAGACTGTGCGCGTGGGCGTGGCCCGCGACGCCAGCGCCGAGCGCGAGGGGCTCTACAAGCTGACCGCACGCGTCGCCATCGACGGGCCGATGAGTGCGGCGGAGCGCGAGAAGCTGATCGAGGTGGCGGGCAAATGCCCCGTCCACAAGCTGATGACGCAGGTGGAAACGCAAATCGAGACGATCGCGGTGGAGCCGGCACGCTAGCGCTGAGGCGCGGCCTTAGGCCGTCGCCCGCTGGGCCCCTGCTTTCGCGGGAGCGCCTGTTTGGGCAGGAAGCCGAAGCCCCCGCCGCGTCCCACGCGCGACGGGAGGCGGGGCAAGCTCAGACGAAGCTGACGGTGGCGCGGCTGCGGCGCAGCGCGAAGCCGGCCAGCGCGAGGCCGCCGACCATCATCGCCCAGGTTGCCGGCTCCGGGACCGGGATGGTGGGCGCCGGCGGCGCGATGAACTCGGGCGCGGCGGCCACAGCGGCCTGATAGGCTTGCGTCGCGGGCTCCTGTTGCTTCTGCTGTTCGATCTGATCGAAATAGCTGCCGAGCACCGAATGGGTGAAGGTGTAGGAGCCGCCCGGATTCGCATTGCCTGCGGGCGGCGTGGCGGGCTGGCTGCCAGCGATCCACTCGTTGAGCGTCTGGAAATCATTGAAGCCGCGCACGCCGGCGATCCCGCTGAACAGCACGGTCGAGCCGGCGCCATTGTTGAGGCTGAAGGTGAAGCTGTTCGGCGCGAACTGCCCGTTCATCGACAGCGCCCGGACGACCTGGCTGATCTGGCCGTTGGCGCCCGTATCCGCGCTCGCACCCTGGATCGGCAGCAGCGCGGCGGCCAGCAGAGCAGCGGCGAGGCTGGATTTACGGATCATGCTCATCGTCATCCTTACATCAGAGCGCCGGATCGGAGGATCGCGGCGCCGTCCCCGTTCCAGCAGATAGGCTGCGCTCTCCCGATCCGAAACGCGCTTAACCACGAATATGCGCGGCCGTTGCGGCTCGTCTCTCTGCGGGACAGCATAGCCGGTAAATCTTAACGCGGCGTTCGAGCGGCGAAGCACGGGCCAACCGGCGCGGCGGCGAGCGCCCCCTTGACAGCGCGGCGGTGCTGGCCCAGCCGTTTGGCCATGGCCGACCGCTCCCCGCTCGATCGCTTCAAGGACGTCCTCTCGGGCACGTCGCGCGCCGTGGCGCGGGACCCGGAAGTGGACCTCGCTTTCTCCAGCGATACGCCGCACATCGCCGGCAAGCAGATCAAGGTGCCGGCGCCTACGCGCGGGCTACCGGCCGAGCAGGTGGCGCTCGCGCGCGGCTTTGCCGACAGCTTCGCGCTCAAGCTGCGCTACCACGACGCGAAGCTGCACAATCGCCGCGCCCCCGGCGAGCCGGCCGCCCGCGCCGTCTATGATGCGGTGGAGGCGGTGCGCTACGAGGCGCTCGGCTCGAAGAACTACCCCGGCATGCGCGCCAATCTGGCCGCCGCGCTGGACATGCGCACGCAGAGCGACCCGATCACCCGCGCCCAAACCGCCGAGGAAGTGCCGTTGCAGGGCGCGGTGGCGCTGCTGCTGCGCGAGGCGCTGACCGGCGAGGCGCCGCCGCCCGAGGCCGAGCGCGGCATCGCCATGCTGCGCGACTGGATCGACGAGAAAGCGGCCGGCGACTTCGAGGCGCTGGCCTATCTGCTGGACGATCAGGCGTCCTTCCAGGACAAGGTGCTCGCCATGCTGGAGCATCTGGAGCTGGCCCGCGCCGACGTGCCCCCCGAATCGCCCGAGCAGGATGAGGACGAGCAGGACGAGCAACAGGACCAGAGCCAGCAGGACGAACAGCAGGAAGGCGAGCAGGAGGACCAGTCGCGCGCCGACGCGCGCGGCGAGGACAAGGGCGAGACCAGCGACGAGACCGTGGAGGATACCGGCGAGCAGGACGATGCCGACACGGACCATGAAGGCGACGGCGAGGAGGGCGACGACGACGGCATTCTGCCGGTGCGGCCCAACCGCCCCTTCTCCGACATGCCGCCGGACTTCAACTACACCGCCTACACGACGAAGTTCGACGAGGTGGTGGGCGCGCTCGACCTGTGCGAGCCCGACGAGCTGGTGCGGCTGCGCGGCTTCCTCGACCAGCAGCTCGCGCCGTTTCAGGGCGCCGTTTCCAAGCTCGCCAACCGGCTCCAGCGCCGGCTGCTGGCGCAGCAGAGCCGAAGCTGGGACTTCGATCAGGAGGAAGGGCTGCTCGACGCGGCGCGGCTGGCGCGCGTGGTGGTCTCGCCGGCCCATTCGCTCTCCTACAAGGTGGAGCGCGATACCGATTTCCGCGACACGGTGGTGACGCTGCTGATCGACAATTCGGGCTCGATGCGCGGGCGGCCGATCGGCATCGCGGCGATCAGCGCGGACATCATGGCGCGCACGCTGGAGCGTTGCGGGGTCAAGACCGAAATCCTCGGCTTCACCACCCGCGCGTGGAAGGGCGGGCAGAGCCGCGAGCAATGGCTCGCCGCCGGGCGTCCGCCCAAGCCGGGGCGCCTCAACGACCTGCGCCACATCGTCTACAAGCAGGCCGACGAGCCTTGGCGGCGCGCCAAGGTCAACCTCGGCCTGATGATGCGCGAGGGGCTGCTCAAGGAGAATATCGACGGCGAGGCGCTGCTCTGGGCGCACAACCGGCTGATCGCGCGGCAGGAGGAGCGGCGCATCCTGATGGTGATCTCGGACGGTGCGCCGGTCGACGATTCGACTCTCTCGGTCAACAACGGCACCTATCTGGAGCGCCATCTGCGGCAGGTGATCGCCTGGATCGAGTCGCGCTCGCCGGTGGAACTGATCGCCATCGGCATCGGCCATGACGTGACGCGCTGGTATAGCCGGGCGGTGACGATCATGGATGCCGAGCAGCTCGGCGGCGCCATGGTCGAGCAGCTCGCCGCGCTGTTCGACAAGGATTGATGCTCGCGCTGGCGTGGATCCCGGCCACGCTGCTGGCGGCGCTCGCGCAGGTCGGCCGTAACGGATTGCAGGCGGGGCTGGTCGATGAAATCGGCACGCTGGGCGCGACACAGGTGCGCTTCATCTTCGGCCTGCCCTTCGCGCTGCTGATCCTCGCCGCCGGGCGGATGCTGCTGGGCGAGGGCGCGCCCACCTTCACCGGCGCGGCGATGGGCTATGCGCTGCTCGGCGCGGTCGCGCAGATCGCCGCCACGGCGCTGATGCTGATGGCAATGGCGCGGCGCTCCTTCGGCGTCGCTTATGCCTATATCAAGACCGAGCCGATCCTCGTCGCGCTGTTCGGCCTCGCGTTGCTGGGCGACCGGCTGGCGGCGATCGGCTGGGCCGGGATCGTCATCGCGACCGGCGGCATCCTGCTGGTGTCGATCGACCCGCGCAACTGGCGGGCGCTTGTCACCGAATGGCGGCCGATGGCGCTGGGAATCGCGGCGGGCGGCGGCTTCGGTCTCTCCGCCGTCGCCTTTCGCGGCGCGATCACCGCGCTGGAGGGCGGCAGCGCCTTCAACCATGCGCTCACCATCATGACCGTGAGCCTCGCCATCCAGTCGCTGCTGCTGGGCGCCTGGCTGCTCGCGTTCGACCGACGCGCCTTCATCGGCAGCCTGCGCGTCTGGCGGCAGAGCCTCGGCGCCGGCTTTCTCGGCGCGCTGGCGACGGCGGCGTGGTTCGTCGCCTTCTCGCTCACCGCCGCCGCCAATGTGCGCACGCTGGCACTGGCCGAGATGCCGGCCGCCGCGCTGGTCAGCCGCAAGGTGAGCGGCCGCGCCCTCGGCCCGCGCGAATGGGTGGGATTAGCGCTGGTGATGGGCGGCATCGCGCTGATGATGGCGCAGGCGGTGAGGTAGCGGCGGGAACCCGATGGGCCGAAGCGCCCGTTCGCGTCGAGCGTCGTCGAGACACGCGAGGTCGGTCTTAACGCATTTCGACGATGCTCGACACGAACGCAGAGAGAAGGGATGTGCTCTGCGCAGGCAGGGAGCAACGCAGTCCCCTATCACCCTGGGTCCCTGCCTGCGCGGGAGCATGGTGGAGTTTTGGGGGAGGAAAGGGAGTCCGGGCATGATCCGCCGCCGCCATCCCCCGCCAACCCAGCCATGGCTTAATTCTTTGTTATCCCTTTTCGTTCATGACCGGATCCCGGACACACCGTTCCGGGGGATATGCTTGCATGGCGCGTTCCGACCAGCCCGTCGACGTGGCGATCATCGGTGCCGGCCCGGCCGGCCTTACCGCCGCCTATCAGCTCACCAAGGCGGGCTACAGCGTCACCGTGATCGAGAAGGATCCCGCGCAGGTGGGCGGGATCAGCCGCACCGTCGAGCATGAGGGGTTCCGCTTCGATATCGGCGGCCACCGCTTCTTCTCCAAGTCGCGCGAGGTGGTGGACCTGTGGAACGAAATCCTGCCGCACGACTTCATCGACCGGCCGAGGATGAGCCGCATCTATTATCAGGGCCGCTTCTATAGCTACCCGCTGCGCGCCTTCGAGGCGCTGCGCAACCTCGGCCTGATCCGCTCGGCGCTGTGCATGGCGAGTTATGCCAAGGCCAGGCTGTTCCCGATCAAGGAGGTGCGCAGCTTCGAGGATTGGGTGGTCAACCAGTTCGGCCGGCGGCTCTATTCGATCTTTTTCAAGACCTACACCGAGAAGGTGTGGGGCATGGCGTGCGACACCATGTCCGCCGACTGGGCGGCGCAGCGCATCAAGGGCCTCTCGCTCGGCGCTGCCGTGCTCGATGGGCTCAAGCGCAGCCTCGGCCTCAACAAAAAGCCCAACGACGGCATGGGCGCCAAGACGCTGCTGGAGCATTTCCGCTACCCGCGCCTCGGCCCCGGCATGATGTGGGACGCGGCGCGCGACCATGTCGTCGCCGGCGGCAACCGCGTGCTGATGGGCCATGCGCTGAAGCAGCTCAGCCTCGATCAGGTGACAGGCCGCTGGCGCGTGACCGCGATTACGCAGGATAGCGAAACGGTGGCGATCGACGCGGCACATGTCATCAGTTCCGCACCGATGCGCGAGCTGGTCGGACGCATTCACCCGATCCCGCACGCGCTCGGCAACGCGCTGGCGCTCGGCTATCGCGACTTCCTCACCGTCGCGCTGATGATCCGCTCCGAGGAGCTTTTCCCGGACAACTGGATCTACATCCACGACCCGCGCGTAAAGGTGGGCCGGGTGCAGAATTTCCGGAGCTGGTCGCCCGAGATGGTACCCGATCCGCAGATCGCCTGCGTCGGTCTCGAATATTTCTGCTTCGAGGGCGACGGGCTGTGGAGCGCGAGCGACGACGAGCTGATCGCGCTCGCCACCAGCGAGATGGAGACGATGGGGCTCATCAAGGGCGATCAGGTGGTCGGCGGCGCCGTGGTGCGGCAGGAGAAAGCCTATCCCGTCTATGACGAGACCTATGCGGCCAATGTCGCGGCGATCCGCGCGGAGCTGGAGACGCATTATCCCACGCTGCACCTCGTCGGCCGCAACGGCATGCACCGCTACAATAACCAGGATCACGCGATGATGACGGCGATGCTGACCGTCCGCAACATTCAGGCAGGCGAGAAGATCTACGATATCTGGCAGGTGAACGAGGACGCCGAATATCATGAGGCCGGCCAGGAGGCGCAGGAAAAGCCCGCGCTGACCCAGGGCGAACGCGCCGCGCTCGCCAGCGTGCGGCCGGTGCCGGCACGGGCAGCGTAAGCGGACCGATGCCGATGACGCTGTTGCGTACCCTGCTCGCTACGACTTTCGTGCGCTACGGCCTTGCCAGCGTGGTTGCGCTCGCGAGCGATGTCGCGCTGTTCCTCGCCTTCCTGCGCGGCGGCTTCACACCGGCGGCGGCATCGGCGCTCGGCTACGGCTTCGGAATTCTCGTCCACTGGCTGATCTCCTCGCGGCTGGTCTTTGCCGAAGGCGCCGCGCCGCGCGGGCCGGAGCGCACGCGGCAGAAGGGGCTATTCGTGGGCGCGGCGCTGGTCGGGCTGGCGCTGACCACCGGCATCGTCGCGCTCGGCAGCATCATCGGCCTGCTGCCGATCGTCGCCAAGCTGATCGCCATCGTGGTGAGCTTCCAGACCACCTATCTGCTGCGCAAGGCGTTCGTGTTCGCGCCATGAACCGGGCCCCGTCTCTCAGCGCGGAGAGCAGCCGCGCGATCCTGCTGGCGATGTGGACCATAGCCGCCATCGTGCTGATCGCGCTCAACTGGTCACTGATAACCGCGCTCAATTTCCGCGACCCGGACGATGCGCTGCGCCTCGTGCAGGTGCGCGACCTGCTCGCCGGGCAGAGCTGGTTTGACCTCACGCAGCACCGCATCTTCCCGCCCGAGGGCGTGCCGATGCACTGGTCGCGGCTGGTCGACCTGCCCATCGCCCTGATGCTCGCGCTGCTCGATCCGCTGCTGGGCGCGCCGCTCGCCGAGCGCATCACGCTTGTCGCCATCCCGCTCGGCTGGCTGCTGGTGCTGAGCCTCCTCGTCTACAAGATCGCGCGCTGGATGGAGCAGAGCCACGTCATGGCGCTGCTCTGCGTGTTCCTGCTGCTGACCTCGGTGTCGATCATGATCCAGTTCACCCCGATGCGCATCGACCATCACGGCATCCAGCTCGTCTGCGGCGCTGTCGCGGTCATGGCGCTGGTGCGCATGGACCGGCGCGACGGCCGGCTGGGGCTGCTTGCCGGCATCGCCATGGCCTGCTGGATGCAGATCTCGCTCGAAGGGCTGCCTTATGCGGTGACGGCAGGCGGCATTTTCGCGCTGCGCCATATCGCCCGCACCGACCGCAAGGCGGATCTGCGCGCCTATATGCTCGCCCTCACCGGCGGCTCGGCCGTGCTGCTGTTCGCGACACGGGCGCCGGCCGACGCGCTGCGGCCATGGTGTGACAGCTTCTCGCCCAGCTACCTCGTCCCGCTCGGCATCACCACGCTGACGCTGCTCGCGGCGCAAGGCCGCCTGCGTTGCCCGACCCGGACCGCCCGTATCCTGCCGCTCGCTCTGGCCGGCGGCGCGGGCATCGCCACCTTCCTGCTGACCGCCCGCCAGTGCCTCGCCGGGCCGTTCGATACGCTCGATCCGCTCGTCTACAAGCTCTGGTATCTCGGCGTACAAGAGGGCCTGCCGATCACCATGCAGTCGCCGGAGATGCGGATGATCATCGTCGTCCCGGCGCTGCTCGGACTGGTCGGCAGCGGACTCGCGCTCCACCGCGCACCGCACGACCGGGCGCGCTCGGCCTGGGCGACGCTACTCATCCTCCAGATCGCCAGTCTCGTCATCGCCCTCTCGGTTATGCGCGCCATGGCCTTCGCCCATCTGGTGGCGCTGCCGGGCAACGCGGTGCTGCTGGCCGCGCTCATCCGGATCGCCCAGCGCTTCAAAGCGATGCCGCTGCGTGTCTGCCTGACGGCCGCGACCGTTATCGCCACGCCATCGGGCGCCGCCGTTTCCGCCGCCGCGACGCTCGGCGACGGCGGCCATGTCCCCTCCGACGAAAAAAAGGCGGACAGCATCCCCGCCCGCTATAGCTGCACGACGCCGCGGGCTCTCAAGGGCCTCGCCGCGCTGCCGGCCACCACCCTGTTCACACCGCTCGATATCGGCGCGCATATGCTCGTCTATACCCACCACAGCGTGATCGCGACCGGGCATCACCGCAACGGCGCGGGCATGAAGGTCGCGCTGGAAGGGCTAACCACCCCGCCAGATACGGCGCGCGGCATCGTGACAGGCAGCGGCGCGCGCTACCTCGCCTTCTGCGCGGGCGAGAACGAGGTCGCGCGCTATAGCCGGCTCTATCCCCAGGGGTTGATGGCCGTGCTCGCCGCGGGCCACACGCCGGACTGGCTGGAGCCCGTGCCGATGCGCTCCGGCGAAACGATCAAGGTCTACCGGATCGTCAGCCGGACCGCCGACACCACGTCCTGACGGGCAAACCGACTCAAGCCGGCACGAATTTGAGCGAAATGCCGTTCATGCAGTAGCGCAGGCCGGTCGGCGGCGGGCCATCCTTGAACACATGACCGTGGTGGCCGCCGCAGTTGGCGCAATGCACCTCCGTGCGGGCAAAGCCCAGCTCATGGTCGATCATGGTGCCGACCGCCTTGGGCAGCGGCCGCCAGAAGCTGGGCCAACCGGTGTGACTCTCGAACTTGGTGCCGGAATCGTAGAGCTTGTGACCGCAACCGGCGCACAGGAAGGTGCCCTTGCGGTGTTCGTCATTGAGCGGCGAACTATAGGGCCGCTCGGTCGCCGCTTCGCGCAGCGACGCATATTGCACGGGCGTCAGGCGCTTGCGCCACTCCGCCTCGCTTAGCTGGAACGGGGCTTTGGGCCGCCTGGCCGGGGCAGCCGCCCGTCCAAGTCCCGAAACAGCAGTTAGCGCAAGCATCGCACCGCCGCTGAGCAGGGTTCGCCGATCAAAAGCCATCGTCACCTCCTAAAACTTAAGGACTCCGTTTATCTCCTCGATATGGGGGGACGCCCTCCGATATAGGTTGTCTTTTGCCATTCGTCCAAATTGTTTCGCACCGGGCATGGGATGGTCCGGGGACGGCGCCGGCTTCACGCCGCCCCGAGCGGGCGCATCAGGGTTGGGTGACGCGGGTGATGCGCAGCACGCGCTCGTGCCCGCTCCGGTCCGGCCAGACGATCGACTGCGCTTCACGCAGGCCGATCAGCCCGGCGCCGATCAGCGTGAGGATAGAGATCTTGCCGGCGGAAATATCGGCATCCTTGGGATAGACGAGCTGCACCGAGCGCTCCGCGCCGCTCGCCTCGTCGGTGAAGCTGACGGTGGACCGCATCGTCACCACGTCGGCCGGAATACGCTCCGCCGTGTGGATATTGGCGCGCGAAATCTCGTCGAGAAGACGCTCGCTCACCTCCGGCAGGCGGTCCTCGATGCCGAGCGCCAGGCTGGTCAGCGCATCGGCCTCGCTGTCGATCATGTGAACGGGCGGCCGGCGGCTGCTCTTGCTGGATGTCATATGCGGCATTCCCTTCTGGAAGAACTGGGTTCGCCGCGCTGCAATCGCTGGCGAAAGACCTGTAACGATGTAGAATTTTTGTCGATCATCCGCCCCGGGGCACGGGGCTGAGCGCACCGGTCCCGGGGCTATAGGCCCAGGAGAAGTCGACCCGTCCAACGGCGCATCGGAAACAGGATGAGCGGCTTTGTCATGGTCGCAAGCTGTCATCTGTGCGGACGCGAGTCAATCGCCGGGATACCATACGCCAGACATGGGGCAGAACCGTCAGGCGCGGACCGCGCTCATTTCGCCCGCAGCAGCCGTACGCAGGCCTGCCACTCCATATCCGCGCCAGCGCCGGTGCGTGCGTCGACATGGGTGACGACCGGCTCGCGACCGGCGGCAGGCGCGTAGAGATAAGTATCCAGAATGCACTGGCCGTTGGCGAATTGCAGCTTGCGCGCGGCGGGATCGCGAATGTCCAGCCGCGGCTCGCCGAACAAACGGCGCAGGCCGCGCGCATCCGCCCCCATGACGCCGCCCGGCTCGGGCCGGCTCGCCGGCGTAAAGCCCGCCGCCGGCCGAGCGCCCTGCGGGATGACGGCGCCGCCGCAAGCGGACAGGGCGGGAAGCAGCGCGGTCAATGCCATCAGCGCACGCACCCTTGGGACGACCATCCGCCTCATGCCTGCTTCGTCACCCGTGCGTGAAACATATGCGTCGCCATAGCCACGCCGAGCACCGGCGCAAGCAGGTTTACGACCGGGGGAAGGAACAGCACCGCCGAAGCGAAGCCGAGCTGCCAGCGCGCCAGCGGAGTGAAAGGCGGCACGGCCGGATGGCGTGCTTCGACCAGCTCGGCAAGATTGCACCCGAGCAGATAGGCGTTGAGCGTGAGGAACAGCAAAGGCGGGCCCACGCCGGTGGCCAACAGCAGCAGATAGGCCGGCAGCGCCGCGATATTCCAGCCGAGCGCGCGCAGCGTAGAGCGGATCGTCATGCGCAGCTCTACCGCGAACGGCACGGGGCAGGCGGCTGCAAGGCGTGCGGGGTAGCTGGCCTGCTCGACCGCCACGACGATTCGGTCGGCATGGAAGCCGACGATGGCCATGGCGATGATGCGGAACAGGAGCCACACGCCGACCGCAATGACCAATGTCGAAAGCAGGGCGCCGCCGACGCCATCGGCCTGACTCCAGCCCAGCCGCATCAGCAGCCAGTGCAGGCCGAACCAGATGCCGGTGCCGAGCAGGGCGAGGATGAGCAGCGTGAGGACCAGCGTGCGCCAGAGCACCGCGCGCACGCCCGGCAGGCCGATCTGCGCGAGGGCGCGGAAGAAGGCGATAGCGATCATGGTCTCTGGCTGCGACAGCGGCCGAGAGCAGCCGGATCAGGCACGGCTGGCGTCCTCTGCGGTGCGGCGCAGAGCCATCGGGCGGACAAATATGCCGGTTATGCGCGCGCAAAGCTGTGGAGGCTTGTCCGGACCGTTCGCCACGCCCGTCGCGGACGGATCGTCAATCCCCCGCTTCACCGTCCGCTTCCCCATACATTCGCTCGGCCAGCAGCCAGCAGCGGATCGCGCTCGCGAGATTCGGAGGGTCGGCGGCGGCGATCCGCTCCGCGTCGATCCGCGCCACGAGGGCGCTCAGCGGCAAGCCATCCGCCCGCGCCCGCGCATCCAGCGCCTGCCAGAACAGCGGCTCCAGGCTGATCGAGGTCTGGTGGCCGGCAATGGTGATACTGCGCTTGACCGGCGGCGCGTAGCGGGGCGGCGGGGCCTCGTCGTTCGACTGCATGGCTCCGCCGCCCTTTCGCTCAATACATATGCTGGCCGCCGTTGATCGACAGGGTCGATCCGGTCACGAAGCCGGCATCCTCGCTGCACAGGAAGGCGACGCCGCGCGCAATCTCCTGGGCCTTGCCAAGCCGGCCGACCGGGATGCGCGCCACGATCTTCTCCAGCACCTGCGCGGGGACGGCGGCGACCATGTCCGTGTCGATATAACCGGGCGCGATGGCGTTGACCGTGACGCCATATTTCGCGCCCTCCTGTGCCAGCGCCTTGGTGAAACCGTGGATGCCGGACTTGGCGGCGGCATAGTTGACCTGCCCATATTGGCCCGCCTGGCCGTTGATCGAGCCGATGTTGACGATCCGCCCCCAGCGGCGCTCGCGCATGCCGGGGAAGGTCGCCTTGGCCATGTTGAAGCAACCGCCGAGGTTGATGCGCATCACCTCGTTCCAGTCATCGAAGCTCATCTTGGCCAGCACGCCGTCCCGCGTGATGCCGGCGTTGTTGACGACGATATCCACCGGGCCGAGATCGGCGGCGACTTGCGCGCAGCCATCGAGGCAAGCCTGGTGATCGCCTACATCCCATTTGTAGGCGGCGATGCCGGTGGCGTCTGTGAACGCCTTCGCTTTCTCGACATTTCCGGCATAGTTGGCGGCGACTGTATAGCCCATCTCCCGCAGCGCGAGGCTGATCGCCTCACCAATGCCGCGCGTTCCACCCGTTACGATTGCCACTCTGCTCATCGGGCCTCTCCCACTGCGTTTGGCCGCCCGGCCGCCCCGGACGGCTGCTGCTCCACCCAGCCGGCAAGCTCCCGGCCGAGCAGCGCATCATAGAGTTGGATAGCCTGCGCCTCGGCGTTTAGACAGGGCAAAAAGGCGAAATTCCTGCCGCCTGCTGCAAGAAAAGTGTCGCGGCCCCGCAGCGCAATTTCCTCCAGCGTTTCGAGGCAATCGGCCGAGAAGCCGGGCGTGACCACCGCGACCGATTGGACGCCCTCGCCCGGCAGCGCGGCAAGCGTGGCGTCGGTCGCCGGCTCCAGCCATTTGGCGCGGCCGAAGCGGGACTGGAACGTCACCATGACGTCACGCCCCAGTGCCGCGCCGAGCAGCCGCGCGGTCTCCCGGCACTGGTCATGATACGGGTCGCCGAGCACGCGGGTGCGCTGCGGCATACCGTGGAAGCTGGCGACGATCCGCTCGGGCTGGAACGGCAGGGCCGCCAGTTGGGTCTCCATTTGCGCGCGCAGGGCCGCGATGTAGCGCGGATCGGCATGGTAAGGGGGCAGCAGCCGGATCGCCGGTTGCCGGCGCATTCCCCTCAGCGCGGCCCCCACCGCATCGAGCGCGCTGGCAGTCGTCGCGCCGCAATATTGCGGATAGAGCGGGGCGATCAGGATGCGCTCATGGCCCTGCTCGGTAAGCGCAGCCAGCCGATCGGCGATGGCGGGCGTGCCGTAGCGCATCGCCCAATCGACGGTGACGCCATCGCCCCACGCGGTCTGCAAGGCGGCGGCGGTATCGGCAGTGATGACGGCGAGCGGCGAGCCGCGCTCCGTCCAGACCTGCCGATAGGCATGAGCCGACTTTTTCGGCCGTGTGTTGAGGATGATGCCGCGCAGGATAGGCTGCCAGAGCAGCGGCGGGATCTCGACCACGCGCGGATCGGAAAGAAACTCACGCAGATAGCGCTTAACCGCCGCCGGCGTCGGCGCATCCGGCGTACCGAGATTGACGAGCAGGACGGCGACGCGGCCGGGAGGATGCGGCGCGCCCGTCATGCCGGCGCCTCCACGAGCGGCAGGCGGCGGTAGCGCTTGCCGGTGATCGTCGCGAGCGCACTGGCCAGCGCCGGGGCGACGGCGGGCACGCCGATCTCGCTGAAGCCGACGATGCCGCCGCCCGGATTGTCGACCAGCTCCACCATGATCTCGCCCACATCGGAAAGGCGCGGCAGGCCGTAATCGCGCAGCCGCATCCCCACCGGCAGCGAATTGCGGTAGCGCGGCGCGGCGCCCAGCGCCATGGCGAGGCCGAAGACGAGGCCGCCCTCGATCTGCTGGCGGGCGATATCCGGATTGACCGGCGCACCGATATCGGCCGCCGCGACGATCCGCCGCACGGCGACCTTGCCCTGCGCGAAGCCAGCCTCGACCAGCACGGCGATGGAGCCGCCGTTCATGGCATGGCAGGCGATGCCCTGGCCGGAGCCGCGCAGCCCGCCCTGCCAGCCGCCGAGCGTGGCCGCCGTGGTGAGGCATTGCGCGAGGCGGGGATGACCGCCCAGCATCTGGATACGGAACGAGAGCGGCTCGACGCCCGCGACGATCGCCAGTTCGTCGATGAAGCTTTCCGTGAAGAAAGCGCCGTAGCTGTCCGCGTTGCTGCGCCAGCGGCCGGCGGGGAGTGCCAGATCGGCGGGATAATGGTCCACCGCGAAATTGGGGATGGCATAGGGCACGTCCATGCCGGAGACGGCGAGCGGATCGGTGCGCGCTGCCGACGCCGCCAGCGCCTCCGCGCGGCTCTCACCCTCGCCGATGCGGCGCTTGAGCTGCGCCAATGCGGCCGGCACGGCGACCTTGGCCGACCAGCCCTGCACCAGCCCGCCCCGGCCGAGGCGCGCGGCCATGCGCACCTTGGCGGGCGGGCGTGGGCAATCGCGGATGATGTCCTCCGCGCGCGACCACATGAGCTGCACCGGAACCTTGGCGGCACGGGCGATCAAGGCTGCCTGCACGCCGGCCTCCACCTCCATCTTGATACCAAAGGAACCACCGGCGAACAGCGGATAGATGGTGACGCTGCTCTCGCTCACGTCCAGCGCGCGGGCGACCGCCCGCCGCGCCAGCACGGGGGCCTGAGTGGGCATCCACAGCTCCACATCGCCCTCGCGCACGCGCGCCGTGGCCGCCATCGGTTCCAGCGCGAGGTGCAGCGCCGGCGCCACACTGTAGTCCGCGCGGACAATCCGCGCGCCGTCGAACACCGGCGCCAGATCGCCCCGGCTGAAAAAACGTTCGCCCGCATCGCCATCGAACGCGGCATCGAGCGCCGTGTCGATCGCCGCATCGTCGAGCGCCGGGCCGGCGAGGGTGAACACCGGATCGAGCCGGCCCAGCGCCTGGTTGGCGGCCCACCAGTTGCGTGCCGTCACCGCAACCCAGCCAGCGGCATCCTCATTTGGATGCACGATGCCGATCATGCCCGGCACCTTACGCGCCGCCGCCTCATTCATGGACTTGAGTTCCGCGGCATTGACCGGGCCTTGGCAGATGGCGGCGAAGATCATGTCCGGCAGGCGGATATCCGCCGCGTAATTGGCCGAACCGTCGATCTTGGCGGGCACGTCGAGCCGCTGGAGGTCGCGGCCGGTGAGTCGTCCCTCGCGTTCCTCGGGCCGATAGGGCAGCACCGCCGGCAGATCGAAGGCGGCGGCGGCCTGCGCTAGTTCGCCGATGCGCGCCTTGTTGGTGCCGTCGGTGACGATGCCGCCGGCGATATCGCAGCTCTCCCACGCGGCATCCCAGCGCGCCGCCGCCGCCTTGCAGAGCAGCACCCGCGCCGCTGCGCCGGCCGCGCGCAGATCGTCCGCAAAGGCAGGCAGTGAGGTAGAGCCGCCGGTGAGCATCAGCGTCGAGCGGCGCGCCTGCTCGTCGCTCAGCCGCTCCCCCCAATCGCCGAGCGCGCGGCGGACCGGTCCGTCGAACCACTCCCGCGCGAGCAGACGGTTGGCGTAGAGCGGCCCCGGCGGCGCCGGCTGCACGCCGACCGTGCGCCAGTCCGCCCCCAGCTCGTCCGCTACGACCTGCGCGAACAGGGTGAACACGCCCTGCCCCAGCTCGGCCTGCGGCACCATCACGATCACCTGGCCGGTCCGGTCGATCTTGACGAAGGCACCGAACGCCGTCTCGCCCTCCGCCGCATCAGCCTGCTGGTCGTAGCGGCGCGGCCACAGCGCCCAGGCGAGCGCCAGCCCGCCGCCGGCGGCCGCGCCGGTGAGCAATGTCCGGCGGCTGAGGCGCAGCCCGCCACCGCCTGTCTCGATCCCGTCCCGAACCGGGGCGTCAGCCAATCGGGGCCCCTGTTTTTTGCGCGTCCAGCCAGCGCGCTACGCGCTCGGCAATGGCGCGGAAGGGCTGGCCCGCCGTGCCGTCCTGCGCGGCCGGTGGCGTGCCGGCATCCGACGCGATCCGCACCGCGATGTCGAGCGGCACACGGCCGAGGAACGCCAGACCAAGCTGCGCGGCGCTCGCCTCCGCCCCGCCAGTGCCGAACGGATCGGACACGCCGCCGCAATGCGGGCAGACATAGCCGGCCATATTCTCGACCATGCCGATCACCGGCACCTTGGCCTGATCGAAGAAGCTGATCGCCCGCGCAGCGTCGATCAGCGCGAGGTCCTGCGGGGTGGAGATGATGACCGCACCGACCGGCTTGTAGCGCTGGATCATGGTGAGTTGCACATCGCCCGTGCCCGGCGGCAGGTCGATGACGAGCAGATCCGTGCCGGTCCAGTCCGCGTCGATGAGCTGGCCGAGAGCGCTGCTCACCATCGGCCCGCGCCACGCGATCGCCTGCCCCGGATTGGCGAGATGACCCATCGAGAGCATGGGGATGCCGAGCGCGTTGGGCACCGGGATGAGCCGCTTGCCCTGCGCCTCCGGCTTGACACCCTCACTCGCCAGCAGGCGCGGCAGCGAAGGGCCGTAAATATCCGCGTCGACCATGCCGACGCGCTTGCCGAGGCGCTTGAGCGCAATGGCGAGATTGACCGCCAGCGTCGACTTGCCGACACCGCCCTTGCCCGAGCCGATGGCGATGATCGCCGGCCGCGCAGCGCGCTCGGCGGTCATGGCGATGCGCACGTCGGCCACGCCGGGATGGTCTTTGCCGGCCTGGGTGATACTGGCCGCCAGCGCATCGCGCGCCGCCGGATCCAGCCCCCCCACGTCGAGCACCAGCGTGAGGATATTCCCCTTCATGCGCACGCCGCTGGCACGGTCCTGCGCCAGCACCCCGATCCGCTCGGCCAGCGCTGCGTCGATTGTCCATCCATCCGTCATAAGCCGGGCTCTAGAGCGTTCCGCGCACGAGCGCAAAGCATCGTGGGGTGGATTTTATGATAATCTCCCGGAATAATGCACACGGGCGCGTGCAATTTACGCTAGCGCCCTGTATTTCCTGAACCACCATACCTATAGAAAGCGCCATGGATACGGAGATGACGCATCGCCCCGGCCCCGCCTCGGCGATGAGCGAAGGCGGACCCTGGGGGAGCCGGGATGACGACCCCGCCGGCAACAAGGGTAGCGAAGGCCCGCGCAACCCGTGGACCCCGCCGTCGCGCGACGAACCGGGCAATCGCGGTGGCGGTCCACGCGGCCCGAGCGTGATCGACGAGTTGCTGCGCCGTGCGCGCGAGGGATTCGGCGGAGGCCTGCCGCAGCGGCCGGGCGGGCGGTCGCTTTGGCCCTATCTGCTGGCTGGTGTGGCGCTGATCTGGGCAGGCAGCACCAGCTTCCACCGCATCGGCCCGCAGGAGCGCGGCGTCGTCTCGCAGCTCGGCTCCTATAGCCGCACGCTCACACCGGGCCTCAAATGGACGCTGCCGGCGCCATTCGAGACGGTGAGCGTGATCGACGTGGAAGAGATCCGCACCATCGACCTCGGCTCGGCCGGCGAGGAATCCGAAAAACTGGTGCTGACCGGCGACCAGAACATCATCAACCTCGGCTATTCGGTGCGCTGGAACATCCGCGACCCGCAGCAATACAGCTTCCAGATCGCCGACCCGGACCAGACCATCGCCGCCGTCGCCGAATCGGCGATGCGCGCGGTGATCGCCACCGTCTCGTTGCAGGACGCGCTCGGCGCCGGGCGCAACGCCATCGAGGCGCAGGTGCAGGAGCGCATGCAGGATATTCTCGATGGTTACGGCGCAGGCATCCGCATCCAGGGCGTCGCCATCAAGCAGGCCGATCCGCCGGACGCGGTCAACGACGCGTTCAAGGAAGTGAGCGCCGCGCAGCAGGCGGCCGAGACCTATCTCAACCAGGCGCAGGCCTATGCCCAGCAGCTCGCTGCCCAGTCACAGGGCGAATCGGCCGCGTTCGACAAGGTCTATGAGCAATATCGCCTTGCCCCCGAGGTGACGCGGCGGCGCATGTATTACGAAGCGATGGAGAAGGTGCTCTCTGGCGTGAACAAGACAATCGTCGAGGTCAACAATGTGACCCCCTATCTGCCATTGCCGGCGGTGCGGCCGCCACAGCGCGCCGAGACCACCGTCGAGGCGCCGGCGCGCCAGCAGGGAGGCGGGCAATGACCTTCTCGCTGCGCAATCCCATCGTGCTGGCGGTGCTCGCCACCATCGGCCTGATCCTGATCGGCAGCACCTTCGCGATCGTGCCCGAGACGAAGCAGGCGGTCGTGCTGCGCTTCGGCAATCCGGTGCGGATCTATAACAGCTACAAGCCCAACGAGACGTTCGGTCATACCGGCGCGGGGATCAAGATCCGCATGCCGTTCCTCGACCAGGTCGTGTGGATCGACAAGCGCATCCAGTCGGTCGCGATGGAGCGCCAGCAGGTGCTCTCTACCGATCAGCTCCGGTTGCAGGTGGATGCCTTTGCCCGCTACCGCATCGTCGACCCGCGGCGCATGTACATCTCCGCCGGCAGCGAGGAACGGGTGGTCGACGCGCTGCGGCCGATCCTCGGCTCGGCGCTGCGCAACGAGCTGGGCAAGCGGCGTTTCGACATGCTGCTCAGCCCCGAGCGCGGCGAGGTGATGACCAACATCAGCCACAGCCTCAACCGCGTCGCCCGGCAATATGGCGCGGAAGTGATCGACGTGCGCATCATGCGCGCCGACCTGCCGGACGGCACGCCGCTGCAAAGCGCCTTCCAGCGTATGCGCACCGCGCGCGAGCAGGAAGCGCTGACCATTCGCGCCGAGGGCGCCAAGCGCGCACAGATCATCCGCGCGCAGGCCGATGCCGATGCGGCCAAAACCTACGCCGCAAGCTTCGGCAAGGATCCGCAATTCTACGATTTCTACCGCGCCATGCAGTCCTACCGGACCAGCTTCGCTGCGGACAATAATGGAGAAACGACGGCCGTGCTCTCCACGGACAACGATTATCTCCGCCAGTTCCGGGGGCGCTAAGACGCGAATGAGGCCATCGCCGGATCCGCACGGCCGGCCTCATTCAATGCCGGTTAATCCGGGACGGGCCATGGCGAGGCGGGTATTGCCCGATCGCGACAAGGCCTGAAACCGGGGGCGCCGCAACAAAGGCTTGAATTGAGAGGAAGGTTTTTCGTGCGCTACGCTTACGCCATCACCGCAGCCCTGCTCCTCGGGGGAACCACCCTCGCCCTCACATCGCATTCGACCAGCGTGGTCGCCCAGACCGCCCAGAATGAAGGCATGGCCGCCGCGCCGCGCGGTGCGCCCGGCAGCTTCGCCGACATGGTGCAGCGCTTGCAGCCGGCCGTGGTCAACATCTCGACCCGCCAGCGCGTGCAGGTGCAAAATCCCTTCGCCGGCACACCGTTCGGCGGCCTGTTCGGCTTCGGCGACGAGGGGCAGGGCGGTGCGCCGCAGACCCGCCGCGCGCAATCGCTCGGCTCGGGCTTCATCATCTCGGCCGACGGCTACATCGTGACCAACAACCATGTGGTGGCGCCGGGCGCGCGCGGCGCGACGGTGGATTCGATCACTGTTACCCTGCCCGACCGCACCGAATATGAGGCCAAGCTGATCGGCAACGATCCGCGCTCCGACCTGGCCGTGCTCAAGATCAACGCCAGCAAGCCGCTGCCCTTCGTCAAGTTCGGCGATTCGACCCAGGCGCGCGTGGGCGACTGGGTGGTGGCGATCGGCAATCCGTTCGGCCTCAACAGCACCGTGACCGCCGGCATCATCTCCGCCGTTCACCGCAACGCCGGTGGCGGCGCGGACCGCTTCATCCAGACCGACGCCTCGATCAACCAGGGCAACAGCGGCGGCCCGATGTTCGACATGAATGGCAACGTGATCGGCATCAACTCGCAGATTCTCTCGCCGACCGGCGGCAATGTCGGCATCGGCTTCGCCATCCCCTCCGAGGAGGCGGTTCCGGTGATCGAGACGCTGCGCAAGGGCCAGAGCGTCAAGCGCGGCTATCTCGGCATCCAGATCAGCCAGCTCTCCGACGATCTGGCCGAATCGCTCGGCCTGCCGAAGAATCGCGGCGAGTTCGTCCAGTCGGTCGAATCGGGCCAGAATGCCGACAAGGCCGGCATCAAGGCCGGCGACGTGATCGTGAAGATCAACGGCCAGGAGGTGACGCCGGACAATACGCTCTCCTACATCGTCTCCAGCCTGCCGGTCGGCTCGGCCGTGCCGATCGAACTGATCCGCAACGGCAAGCGCATGACAGTGCGCACGCAGGTGGGCGAGCGGCCGCCCGAGCAGGAACTGGCCAACAACTTCAGCCAGTCGCCGGACGACGATTTCTCGGACCAGGATCAGCAGAGCGCCCAGCAGGCGGCCCAGCAACTGCTCGGCCTCGCCGTGCAGCCACTGACGCCGGTCATCGCGCGGCAGGTGGGTGTGCCGGCGGAGACCAAGGGCGTGGTGGTCGCCGCCGTCGACCCCTCGACCGACGCGGGCTCCAAGGGGCTGCGGCGGGGCGACGTCATCCTGCTCGCCAATGGCCAGCCGGTGCTGAGCGACGCGGATCTCGGCAAGGCGGCCCAGGCAGCGCGGGATGGCAACCGCAATGCGGTACTGCTCCAGGTCATGCGGCGCGGCGGCCCGGCCGCCTTCATCGCCGTGCGCCTGCGCGACAAATAAGGGCGGGCCGCACGACCAGCCAGACTATCGGGGAAGGGCGTGGGAGACCGCGCCCTTTTCTTCATCCCCGCCAGTGGCTACGACTTGACGCAATCAGTGGGAGAAGGCTGCATGAGCGACGATAACGCCATCTTCATCGGGCTCGGCAACGGGCAGCCGCAGACCCTCGTGCTGCGCCGCGCCAACCGCCACGGACTGATCGCGGGCGCGACCGGCACCGGCAAGACGGTGACGCTGCAAGGGCTGGCCGAGGGCTTTTCCGCACGCGGCGTGCCGGTGTTCATGGCCGACGTGAAGGGCGATCTCTCCGGCATCGCCATGGCCGGATCGCCCACCGCCAAGAACGCCGACAAGCTGATTGCCCGTGCCAAGGAGATCGGCCTGGAGGATTATGCCTTCTCCGACAATCCCGCCATCTTCTGGGACCTGTACGGCGAGCAGGGCCATCCGATCCGCACCACCATCTCCGAGATGGGACCGCTGCTGCTGGCGCGGCTGATGGGCCTCAACGAGACGCAGGAGGGCGTGCTCTCCATCGCCTTCCGCTACGCGGACGACGAGGGGCTGCTGCTTCTCAACCTCGACGACCTCCAGGCGATGCTGGCCTACTGCGCCGAGAACGCGGACACGCTCTCCGCCAAATATGGCAACGTCACCAAGGCGAGCGTGGGAACGATCCAACGGCAGTTGCTCCAGCTCGATTCGCAGGGCGGCGGCAAGTTCTTCGGCGAACCGGCGCTCGATATTCACGATTTCCTGCATGTCGACGAGAAGGGCCGGGGCACCATCAACATTCTCGCCGCCGACAAGCTGATGCAGAGCCCCAAGCTTTACGCTACCTTCCTGCTCTGGCTGCTCTCCGAACTATTCGAGACGCTGCCCGAGGTGGGCGACCCGGACAAACCGGTGCTGGTCTTCTTCTTCGACGAGGCGCACCTGCTGTTCGACGACGCGCCCAAGGCGCTGACCGACAAGATCGAGCAGGTGGTGCGGCTGATCCGCTCCAAGGGTGTCGGCGTCTATTTCGTGACGCAGAACCCGATCGACATTCCCGAGGATGTGGCGGGCCAGCTCGGCAACCGCGTGCAGCATGCCCTGCGCGCCTTTACCCCGCGCGACCAACGAGCGATCAAGGCGGCGGCGGAGACCTTCCGCATCAACCCCGACCTCGATGTGGCGAGCGCGATCACCGAGCTGAAGGTCGGCGAGGCGCTGGTCTCGCTGTTGCAGGAAGACGGATCGCCTTCCATCGTCCAGCGCACGCTGATCGCGCCGCCACGCTCGCGGGTGGGGCCGCTTGAGCCCAAGGAACGGGCGATCATCCAGTCCATCTCGCCCTGCGCGGGCAAATATGATGACGAGATCAACCGCGAATCGGCCGAGGAGATACTGGCGGCGCGCGGCAAGGCGTCTGCCGCCGCCGCAGAGGCCGCCAAGGCGCAGGCGGAAGCGGACAAGGCCGCCGCCGAGCAGGCCAAGGTCGAGGCCAAGCAGCGCGAGGCGGAGCTGAAGGCGCAGGCCCGCGCCGAAGCCGCCGCCGCGCGCGAAGCGGCCAAGCCCTCCGCGCTCGACAAGGCGGTGCAATCGGCGACGCGCTCGGCCGCCTCCTCGGTCGGCCGGCAGGTCGCCAACGAGATCGGCCGTGCTGTATTTGGCGGCTCCAGCCGCAAGAGCGGCGGCCTCGTCGGCAAGCTGGTGCGCGGCGTGCTGGGCGGACTGCTCAAATAGGCGGGAAACGTCACCGATGAGCCTTTCGGGAGGAGACCAGGCGCTGCCAGCCCAGCCGCATCTCGGCTTGATGGCGCCCTTCTTCATCGTCGCCGACGTGCCGCGCAGCATCGCTTTCTATCGCGACCGACTGGGCTTCTCGCTCACCACATCAACCGGCGAACCAGCCCCGTTCTTCGCGCTCGTCCAGCGCGGCGGTGCGATGCTGTTCCTGAAATCCGAAGCCGGCATCGTGCCGATGCCCAATCCGGCGCGACATCCCCATCTGCGGTGGGACGCTTATTGCGCCGTGATGGACCCCGATGCCCTTGCCGCCGAATATGATGCGCGCGGAGTGCCGCTCTCGACTCCGCTCGGTGACACGACCGATGGCCTGCGCGGCTTTGAAGTGACCGACCCGGACGGCCATGTCCTCTTTTTCGGGCGGCCGGCGGATCAGCCCCGGCCGCGATAGCCGGGCACGCCCTGATCGGGCAGCCAGACGCCGGGAACCGGATCACCCGACTGCCAGAACACGTCGATGGGGATGCCGCCGCGCGGATACCAATAGCCGCCGATGCGCAGCCAGAGCGGCTGCATCTCGGCCGTCAGCCGCTCGCCGATGCCGACTGTGCAATCCTCATGGAAAGCGGCGTGGTCGCGGAAACTGCCGAGGAACAGCTTGAGCGACTTGGATTCGACAATGGTCTCGCCCGGCACATAGTCGATGACCAGATGCGCGAAATCGGGCTGGCCGGTGACAGGGCAAAGCGAGGTAAACTCCGGCGCGGTGAAGCGCACCAGATAGGGCCGGCCCGGGCGGGGATTGGCCACATAATCGAGGACCGCCTCCTCCGGGCTGGCGGGGAGGCCGCTGGTCTGGCCGAGATGCTTGAGTGTCATGGCCGTGCCCTTAATATGAATCGGCGCGCGCGCGAACCCCTTGCGCACCGGCGCGAAAGGGTGGAGGGCATCGGCCTATGGACATACTCGTTTCCTGCGACTGGCTCGCCGGCGAACTGGGCGCCGCCGACCTGCGCATCCTCGATGCGACCAGCTTCCTCCCCGGCACACCCCGCGATGCGCAGGCGGAATATGAGGCAGCGCATATCCCCGGCGCGCGGTTTCTCGACCTTTCGACGCTCAACGACCCCGGCGACCCGCGCCCGGCGACGGTGCCGACCAACGCACAGTTCGCGGCGCGCATGGTGGCGCTGGGCGTGGGGCAGGACGACCATATCGTCGTTTATGACAATAGCCCGCTGGTGAGCGCCGGACGGGCATGGTGGCTGCTGCACACGTTTGGCGCGCGCAACGTGGCAATCCTCGACGGCGGCATGCAGCGCTGGGTCGCGGAAGGGCGGCCGACCGAGAGCGGCGCGAGTGTAGGCGGCGAGGCGAGCTTTGCGGCTGAGCGGCAGGACAGAGCTATCGCTACCAAGGCGGACGTGCTCGCCAATATCGCAAGTTGCGCGGCGCAAGTGCTCGATGCGCGTGGCAAAGCCCGCTTCGCCGGCGAAGATCCCGAGCCGCGCCCCGGCATGGCATCGGGCCATATTCCCGGCTCGATCAACCTGCCGTTTGGCCAGTTGCTCGACGAGAACGGCCTGTGGAAACGCGGCGAGGCGCTACGCGAGGGCTTCCGCGCCGCCGGGGTCGACCTCGAGCGGCCGCTCATCATGTCCTGCGGCAGCGGCGTGACCGCCTGCAACTTGCTGTTCGGCGCGGCGCTGCTCGGCAAGCAGGATGTGAGAATCTACGACGGAAGCTGGTCCGAATGGGGCGCCGATCCGGCCACGCCCAAAGCAACGGGCGCCGCATGAGCGGGCAAGAGGACGACAAGGCACAGGAGCGGGCGCCGGCCACGCGGCTGGTGCAGGCAGGGCGGCGGGCGGAGTGGACCGGCATGCCGGGGCAGCCGGGCGGCATCGTCAACCCGCCGGTGTGGCGCGCCTCGACCATCCTCTACGAGAATGTCGCGCATCTGCGCGGCGCGGTGATGGGCGAGCCGCACAAGCTCTATTACGGCCGGCGCGGCGCACCGACGAGTTGGTCGCTGGCCGAGGCGCTGACACAGATGGAGCCCGAAGCGGCGGGGACGATGCTCTACCCGTCCGGCGTGGCGGCGATCATGGGCGCGATGCTGGCGGTGCTGCGGCCGGGCGACGAATTCCTCATGGTCGACAGCACCTATGGGCCGAGCCGCTCGCTGTGCGACGGGCTGCTGAGGGAAATCGGCGTGACCACCATCTACTACGATCCGCTGATCGGCGGGGAAATCGCGAAGCTCTGCACGGAACGGACGCGTGCCATCTTTCTGGAAAGTCCCGGCAGCCTCACCTTTGAGGTGCAGGACGTGCCCGCCATCGCCGCCGTGGCGCGCGAGCGGGGCATCGTCACCATGATCGACAATACCTGGGCGACGCCGCTGCTGCTGCCCGCGCTGGGGCTGGGCGTGGACATCTCCATCCTCGCCTGCACCAAATATATCGTCGGCCACAGCGACGTCATGATGGGCTCGGTCACGGCCAACGATGCGCTGTGGGGCACAATACGCAACCGCGCGCATATGCTCGGGCAAATGGCCAGTCCGGACGATGCCTGGCTGGCGCTGCGCGGCCTGCGCACGCTTGAGGTGCGGATGCGGCGGCAGGGCGAGAGCGCGCTGGCGCTGGCACGCTGGCTTGAGGCGCGGCCGGAGGTAGCGCGCGTGCTCCACCCGGCACTGCCCGGCTGCCCCGGCCATGATGCGTGGGCGCGTGACTTCCGGGGCGCGGCGGGGCTGTTCGCCTTCGAGCTGGCCGGCGGCGGCGAGGCGGAACGCGCGCGGCTGATCGACAACCTCGCCCTGTTCGGTATCGGTTATAGCTGGGGTGGGTTCGAGAGCCTGGCGCTGCCGGTCGATCCAGCCAACCTGCGCACCGCAACCCGCTGGGAGGAGCGCGGACCGCTGGTGCGGATCAATGTCGGACTGGAGGATGTGGATGACCTCATCGCCGATTTCGATCAGGCGTTCACTCAGTGGCGCGCGGCGATGGGGCGCTAAGGAACCGACTGCCTGCATCGTGCCCATCAAAAACAGTGTCAGTTGCAACAGCGCAACAGATTTGCGCGGCGCAGCAGAGATGTCGCTTTTCGCTTGTGCAGCGCACAAACCGCCTGCATCCTGTGCGTGGTTTTCGGACAGGCCGCCGGCCGCACTCGTGCGGATAGGAAGCAGCCGCCGGAACCGCAGGCAGGGACGAAACGCATCCATCTCTTCAAGGGAGACGCTTCATGCGCACGTCCATACTCGGCCTTTCGGCCATCGCGATCCTGATTTCTGCCACGCCTGCCCTTGCGCAGGATGAAACGGGCGCCAGCCCGATCACCATCAGCGGTTCGGTCGGCCTCGTCTCAGACTATCGCTTCCGCGGCTTCTCGCAGACCGGCAAGGACCCGGCGGTGCAGGGCGGCATCACCGTGACCAGCGACACCGGCCTGTATGCCGGCACCTGGGCCTCCAGCCTGAACCTGCCCGGCAGCGACCTGGGCAGCGAGATCGACCTGTTCGCCGGCTATTCGACCAAAGTGGCCGAGGGCGTCACCGTCGATGCGGGCCTGCTCTACTATCTCTATCCCAAGCATAAATCGGTGACGGGGCCAATCGACACCGATTTCTTCGAGCCCTACATCAACGTGACCGGCGAGATCGGCCCGCTGACGCTGAAGGTCGGCGCCAACTATGCGTGGGACCAGAGCGCACTGGGCAAGGAGAGCGCCCTCTACCTGCATGCCGAGCCCTCGGTCGGCCTGCCCGGCACGCCGCTCAGCTTCAACGGCCATATCGGCTACGCCAAGAGCGACAGTTTCCTCGGCGGCGTGGACGGGAAGGTGTGGGACTGGTCGATAGGCGCCACCGCGAGCTACCGGATGCTGACCTTCGGCGTCTCCTACGTGGATACGGACGAGCCCAGCGTCATCAATGGATCGGACGCCGGGGTGGTGTTTTCGCTGACCGCGAGCTTCTGATTCCGTTACACGGCAATCGGGCGACGCGGGCCAATGGTCTGCGTCGCCCGACGCTCACACCATTGCTGCGATTGACCGTACATCGAGAACGGTTTATCCGAATTCTATTACTCTGATAGTAATAGGAGAGCGGTGCGATGAGGCGTTTCCGGGCGATTCCTCTGGCCATACCGGTGCTTCTGATATTGGCAGGATGCAGCCAGCAGGAATCGGCCTCTTACGAGGATACGTCATCGGGGACCGATCGGACCGAGAACTCCGCCACTCCCAATATCGGTGTCAGCGCAGCGCCCGGCGTCGCTTTCAGCTATGATTATCGCTTCGGGTTAGATGCTGGAAAAATCGCGACGCTACAGGAACGTCATGCCACCGCTTGCGAGGCCTTGGGGCTGGACAAATGCCGGATCACCGGGCTGCGCTTCTCGCGCTACGGCGCGGACCGGGTCGGGGCGACGCTGGAACTTGCGCTGGCACCCGATCTTGCCCGATCCTTCGGCAAGGATGCCATGGCAGCGGTGGAAGCCGCGAAGGGCGTGGTGACGCAAATCGAGATCGCCGGAATCGACCAGAATCCGGCTTTGAAGAACAGCGAGCGGGATAGCGAAGCCGCACGTGCCGAGCGGGCGCGGCTGGAGGCGCAGCTCGATGGCGGCAAGCTTCCCGATACGGCCCGCGCCGAACTGGTCCGCCAGATCGCGGCGCAAAAGGCCGCCGAACAGGCCGCCAAGGCGCAGGGTGAGGCGGCTCGGACCGCGCTGGCGACCACGCCGGTGCGCTTCACATATTCGACCGACGGCTTTCTGCCCGGTATCAGCCTCGACCGTACGGCGCGCGCCGCGCTCGGCTTTGCCGCCATGCTGCTCAATGGGTTATTCGCGCTGGTCGTGGTTCTGGGCGTACTCGCCATTCCGCTCGGCCTGATCCTGCTGGTGCTCGCCCATGGCCGCAAAGGAGCGCGATGGCTCTGGCACAAGCTGGCGCCGCAACCTGAGGAAGGGTGAGCCGGGCTCAGCTCTCCGGGGCGCGGCGGGCGGTGACGATCTTCACCTGCGGTTCCAGCATCTGGCCCTTCATGATGCCTTCGCCCTTGGTGGGGCTGCGCGGCGCGTTCCAGATGGCGCGGATCACGTCCATACCACCGATAACGCGGGCGAAGGCGGCATAGCCGGGCGTATCGGCAGTCGCATCAAAGCCTTTCTGGTCGCCCACCATGATGAAGAAATCGCCTGTGGCGGTGCCCGGTGCGGCCTGCGCCATGGAGATGACGCCGTCGGTATGGCTGAGGCCGGTCTGGCTGGTCGGCTCGTGGGGGACAGGGGCCAGGATGCGCTTGGGATCGTTCTGTGTGCCGCCCTGGATGAAGCCGCCGAACTGCTCGTCATCATATTTGAACGAGCGGTAGAAGGCCGTGCCGTCCAGCCGCTTCTCGTCGACATAGCGCAGGAAATTGGCGGCGGTGAGCGGAGCGCGCTCCACCTCCACTGCGATGGTGACGGCGCCGAGGCTGGTGGTGAGCACCACCGGCACCGTCCTGGGGGTGGGCTTGGGCGCTTCGGCGGGGATGCTCATTTCCGGTGGGGCAGCGACCTGCGGAGGGGCCGTATCGCCCTGGGCGTGGAGCGCCGTGGGCAGGAGGATCGCGGGCGCGGCGATGGCGAGGATGGAGCGAGGGAAGCGCATCATGGCGTCATGCTAGAGTCTGTGTCCGGTCTTTGGAACCACCTATGTGAACCCCTACGAGAGGGCATTCCGGAACGCGAGGCACCACGGCCTCGGGCCGCAGCAATCAGGCCGGGCTTGCCTCCGCGAGCCAGGCATCGCGCAGGGTGCGGCGGTCGATCTTTTCCGAACCCAGGCGCGGTAGCGGGTCCGCCGCCAGCGTGATGCGGCTCGGCTGTTTGAACGCCGCGAGTCGGCCAGCCAATGCGCGGCCGATCGCTACATTATCGAGCGCGCTATTGGCATCGAGATGGACAACCGCAACCGCTACTTCGCCCAGCCGCGCGTCCGGTACGCCGAACACCGCGCATTCACGCACGCCGGGGATCGCATAAAGGGCCTCCTCCACCTCCTGACAGGCGATGTTCTCGCCGCCGCGAATGACGATGTCCTTCTTGCGGCCGACGATGGTGAGATAGCCCTCTTCATCCAGCCGGCCGAGATCGCCCGTGAGTGCGTAGCCATCGGACGTGAACAGCCGGGCGTTGTCCTCGGGCCGATCATGGTAGCCGATGATATTGGCGATGGAGCGCACACCGATCTCGCCCTCCTCGCCGGGCGCCAGCCGGTTGCCGGCCTCGTCGAAGATCCCCAGCTCGACCGAGGGCGGCAGGGCCCGACCGGGACTGTGCGGCAGCGCATGCAGCGCATCGCCCATGATACCGGTGCCGATGGCGTTGGTCTCGGTGAGGCCATAGCCATAGAGCAGGCCGGTCGTGGGCAGCCCATCGCGCAGGCGAACGACATGCTCGGTGGGACGCGGGGCGCCACCGGCAGCGAGATTGGCGAGCGAGGAAAGATCGAACTCGGCCCGGCGCGGATGATCGGCCAGTTCCACACCCATCAACGGCACGCCGGTGATGTATGTGATCCGCTCACGCTCGATGAGACGCAGCGCCTCCAGCGCATCCCAGCGGCGCATGACGACCATCTTGCGGCCGAGCGCGAAGCTTTGCAGCATCACGTTCACTTCGCCGGTCACATGGAACAGCGGCAGGTTAAGCAGCGTCGCCTGCGCGGGGTCCGGCGGGGTACCGCGCTGAGCGAGCAAGGTGGCGACTGCGGCGCTGGTGCAGGCGAAATGCAGCGTAGCCTGCACCTTGGCGCGATGATCGGACAGAGCCGCCTTGCTCCGGCCGGTCGAACCGGAGGTGAAGAGTAACGTCGCCGGGGCATCCGGCCCGAGCGCGGGGAAGGCGATGCCGGTATCATCGGCGTCCAGCGGCGCAAGGCAATCGGCGATGCCGGCCTCCAGATCCAGCGGGACCAGCGTGGTTCCAACAGGGTCCGGGCTGGTGCGCAGCGCTTCGAGCCGGAAACGGTCGGCCAGCACCAGCGCGCAATCCGCATCGCGAATCGCTGCCGCCATCTCCGCGCCGGTGCAAAAGGCGTTGACCAGCGTCGCCACGCCGCCAGCCATGACGATGCCCATATAGGCGATCACCCAACCAGCGCCGTTCCGCGCGGCGAGCGCCACGGGATCGCCGCGCTTGACGCCATGGCGAACGATCAGCCCTGCCGCCACGCGCCGCGCCAGCGCATGGACTTGCGCAAAGCTCAGCCGCTCGGCACCGTCGACGAGGCAGGGACGGTCGACATGGAGCGCGCAGCATTGCGCGAAGAAGGCCGGCAGATCGGGCGGCGCCTCGACAAAAGCCGGATAGCGCGCGCCGCGTACTTCGACCGTGCCGATGCGCAGCGGTCCGGGCGCTGTAGTGATGGCGAAGCGGACAGCATCGACGGCTTCGTCCAGCGGATGCGCCACGTCTCTCCCTCCATCTTTCTCCGGCCTTGGTCTTGCCGGCGAGTTGCACTATGCAGCGCAAAAGCTCCGGGGAAAAGACTTGACGCTCGCCATGCTCGCGGCCGCAGCGGCCCAGCCCATCCAGTTCACCAGCCTTGGGCTCGATCCGGTCGCGATCTCCCTCGGCTTCTTCGACATCAAATGGTACAGCTTGGCCTACCTCGCCGGCATCCTGATCGGCTACTGGTACCTGACCGTCCTCATCCGCCAGCCGGGCGCGCCAATGGCCCGGCGCCATGCCGACGATTTCATCTTCTACGCCACGCTGGGCATCATCGTGGGCGGGCGGCTGGGCTATATCCTGTTCTACCAACCCTCGATCCTCGAACGGCCGCTCGATATCTTCAAGCTGTGGCAGGGCGGCATGTCGCTCCATGGCGGCACCATCGGTGTCATTATCGCCATCTGGTGGATGACGCGGCGCGAGAAGCTCTCCTTCCTGCGGGTGTGCGATTATATCGCCTGCGTTGTACCCTTCGGCCTGTTCTTCGGCCGGCTCGCCAATTTCGTGAATGGCGAACTGTGGGGCAAGGTGACGGACGTACGCTGGGGCATCGTTTTTCCCGATGCCGGCCCGCTGCCGCGCCATCCGAGCCAGCTCTACGAAGCGCTTCTGGAAGGGCCGCTGCTGTTCGCCATCCTCGCCTTCTTCTTCTGGAAGACCAAGGCGCGCTACCAGCCCGGCAAGCTGTTCGGCATCACCGCATTGGGCTATGGCGCGGCGCGCTTCTTCGTCGAGTTCTACCGCGAGGCGGATGCACAGCTCATGGACTTCGCCGAGCGCACGGGACTGCACATGGGCCAGTGGCTGACCATCCCTATGCTGCTGCTCGGCCTCTATCTGGTGCTGACCGCCAAGAGCCGGCGCACCCGCGTGGAGCCCATCGCCGGGACGGACAGTGTCGCCTGAGGCGGCGGGGGACGACCGGCCGCGCTCGCTACACGACTATATGGCCGCGGCCAACGCGGCTTATTACGGCTCGCGCGATCCGCTGGGCACACAGGGCGACTTCATCACCGCACCGGAGATCAGCCAGATGTTTGGCGAACTGCTCGGGCTGTGGTTCGCCGATCTGGCACTGCGAGCCGACGCAGGCGAGGCTGTTGCCTATGTCGAGCTGGGACCGGGGCGAGGCACGCTGGCCGCCGATGCGCTGCGGGCCATGGCAAAGGCTGGATTGACGCCGCCCGTGCATTTCGTCGAGACCAGTCCGGTGCTGCGAGAGACCCAGCGCAAGGCGGTGCCGCAGGCGGTCTGGCACGGAGACCTCTCCAGCCTCCCCACCGACCGGCCACTGATCGTCATCGCCAACGAGTTTTTCGATGCGCTGCCAATCCGCCAATATGAGCGTACGGCCCACGGCTGGCGTGAACGGATGGTCGCCGGCACGCCGCTGCGTCTCGTACCGGGCGAAGCGGATTGCACTGATGCGATTCCCATCCAATTGGCGGATGCGCCGCTCGGCGCGATCGTCGAGCGCAATCCTGCAAGCGAGGGGGTGATGGCCGCTCTCTCGGCGCGGATCGCAACGCAAGGCGGCGCGCTGCTTGTGCTCGATTATGGCTATGAGGGGCCGGCGACCGGCGATACGTTGCAGGCCATGAAGGATCATCGCTACGCCGACCCGCTTGCCGAACCCGGCACGTGCGATCTCACCGCGCACGTCGATTTCGCCATGCTCGCCGCTATCGCACGTGCCAACGGGCTACGCCCCGCCCCCTGCGTGGGACAGGGTGCGTTCCTGACCGGGCTGGGGATCGACGCGCGCGCAGCCGCACTCGTCCGCACCAACCCGGAGCGCGCCGACGAGGTGGCGCAGGCACGAGCGCGGCTGGTGGCGCCGGAAGCCATGGGCACGCTGTTCAAGGTGCTGGCGGTGCGCCATGCCGACTGGCCGCAACCGGCGGGCTTCGCATGAGCGAGGAAGTGCTGCACGCGGCGGTTCTGGACGACGTACCGCACGGCTTTCTCGGCCGGCGCGGGGGCGTGTCGACCGGGATCCACGCCGGCCTCAATGTCGGCCTCGGCTCGGACGACGAGCGCGATGCGATCCTGCGTAACCGCGATCTGGCGCGCGATGCGGTGCTGCCTGGATCCACGCTCGTCACGCTGCATCAGGTCCACTCAGCCGATGTGGTGGCGGTGACGACGCCCATCCCGCTCGACGCGCGCCCGCAGGCCGACGCCATGGTGACGGACCGGCCGGGCCTGCTGCTCGGCATTCTCACCGCCGATTGCGTGCCGATCCTGTTTGCCGATGCGGCGCGCGGCATCGTCGGGGCGGCGCATGCAGGCTGGAAGGGCGCGCTCGGCGGCGTAGCCGAGGCGACGCTCGACGCCATGACGGCATTAGGGGCGCAACGCGGCGCCATCGCTTGCGCTATCGGCCCGTGCATCGGCCGGGCGAGCTACGAGGTGAGCGAAGGGTTCGAACAGCCCTTCCTCGCGCGCGACGAGGAGGATGCCCGCTTCTTCTCGGCCGGAAGGCCGGGCCATCTCCAGTTCGATATCGCCGGCTATGTCGCCGCACGGCTGGCAGAGGCGGGAATAAGCCGCATCGCCCTGCTCGATGAGGACACATGCAGCCAGCCCGAGCGCTTCTTCAGCTACCGCCGCGCCTGCCTCACTGGCAAACCGGGCTATGGACGGCAAATTTCGCTGATCGGGGTGGGATAAGGGAATCACTCCGTTCGCAATGGGCGTGATCGGGATACCAGCGGCCCCGGAAGTGGACACAGGCGCTCGGCCATCGTTCCTGACGGCCCCTGAGCCCTTGTCTGCGCCGGAGCACATCGGTCGCATCTTTCGAGAACAGCGCCAGTCGCGCGGCGCAACTTACCAGTGCAGCACTGGCCAGCCGCGCAGGGCGGCGAGTTTGGACAGCGGCTCGTGAGGGTTGGCGGCGAAACCTTCGTCGGCGAAGTCCAGCATCGGTGCATCGGTCACATGGTCGCTGTAGGCGCGAATATGCGCTTCGCTTCGCGCGATACCTTGCCCGGCCATCCACGCCTCGATCATCCGCAGCTTGGCAACATCGTAGCAATTCTCACCGGCGATCTTCGCGCGGATATAGTCGACATCCTGGCTGAAATGATCGGTCGCGATCACATCGTCGAATCCCAGCCGACGCGCGATCGGCTCGACATAGAGGCGGTAAGACGCCGAGGCGATAACCAGCCGGCAGCCGTCCGCCTTGTCCTGCGCGATCCGGGCAAGCGCACCGGGGCGGATATTCTCCGCCATTACCTTGTCCGCATAGCGCTCCACCGCCGGCATGATCCGCGCGCGGCTGACCCGGTGGCCCATCAGCAGCGTCTGGTTCAGTTCCTTGGCGCGGCCGCGCGACACCAGCCGCAGCACATAGGCGAGCAGTACGAGCACCGCCGCCGGCAGCAGCACCAGCCGCCACGGCGCAAGCGAACGCGCCATGTGGATGAGGAACGCCGTATAGGTGCCGCGCACGGTAATCGTGCGGTCCATGTCGTAAATGGCGATCCTGTGCATGGGCGACTGGCTCTCCGGCGGCGGCGTCGATCGAGCAGCGCATGGGCCAAATCGGCTTGCCGCGCAACGCAAACTGCCCCACTGTGCGCAGGATGGCGCAGCCAGCCGACCTCACTGAGCGCGACGACGCACAAGGCCGCATCATCAGCCTGAGCGGTACGCTGTCGTTGGCCTGCCTGGGCGATCTGCCCCGGCGGCTCGACGCGATCGATGGCGATGTCGCGCGAATCGACCTCGGCGCGGTCGAGCATATCGACACGATCGGCGCCTGGGTGGTGCACCGTTTCGCCGAGCGCACCGGCGGCGAGATCGTCGGCGCGGATGAGGATGAGCACCGCCTGCTCGATGCGGTGGCACGCAACGACCAGCCGCTCGAATCCCCTCCCGTGCCGCCCCCACCGATCATTCGGGTGCTGGCGGAGATCGGCGAGGCGGTGAAGATCACCAGTCACACGATGATCGGCCTCATCGGTTTTCTCGGCGCGACAGTGCTCACCATCGGCCACCTCGCGCGCCATCCCCGTTCGATCCGTATCAACGCCGTAGTGCAGCGGCTGGAGGTGGTGGGCATCAAGGCGCTCGCCATCGTCGGGCTGATGAGCTTCCTCGTCGGCATCGTCATCGCGCAACAGGGCTCGGTGCAGCTCAAGCAGTTCGGTATGGAAGTACTGACGGTCAACCTCGTCGGCCGCCTCACCTTTCGCGAGTTGGGCGTGCTGATGACCGCGATCATGGTCGCGGGGCGCTCCGGCTCAGCCTTCGCCGCGCAGATCGGCACGATGATGCTCAACGAGGAGGTGGATGCGATGCGCACCATCGGCGTACAGCCGATGGAAGCGCTGGTGATGCCGCGCATCCTCGCTACCGTCATCATGATGCCGCTGCTCGGCTTCTATGCCTCGGTCGTCGCAATCATCGGCGGCGGTTTCCTGTGTGCGGTGGCGCTGGATATTCCGCCCGTCACGTTCGTGCAGCGCCTGCGCGAGGTGGTGCCGATCACCGACCTCTATGTCGGCCTGGTCAAGGCGCCGGTGTTCGGCCTCATTATCGGTATCGCCGGCTGTTTCCAGGGGTTGCAGGTGCGCGGCAACGCCGAGGAGGTAGGCGCGCGTACCACCGCCGCCGTGGTGCAGGCGATCTTCCTGGTGATCGTAAGCGACGCTATTTTCGCGGTTTTCTTTACCTGGGTGGGCTGGAATTGACCGATACGACTCCAGCCCCGCCCCCCATGCCGGACGATGGCGAGCCGATCATCCGGATCCGCGGACTCGTCAACAAATTCGGCGACTATGTCGTCCACGACGGGCTCGACCTCGATGTGCGGCGCGGCGAGATATTAGGCGTAGTCGGAGGCTCGGGCACCGGCAAATCCGTGCTGATGCGCGCTATCATCGGCCTGCAGAAGCCGGCCGCCGGTTCCATCACCGTGTTCGGCGAACCGATGCTGGACCGCGACCCGACCGACCCCGATCTGCTCGCCGTCCAGAAGCGCTGGGGCATCCTCTTTCAGAATGGCGCGTTGTTCTCCACGTTGACCGTGTCGGAGAACGTCCAAGTGCCGCTGCGCGAATATTATCCAGAGATGACGCCCCGGCTGCGCGAGGAAATCGCGGCCTACAAGATCCTGATGACCGGCCTCTCTGCCGCCGACGGCCCCAAATATCCCTCCGAGCTGTCTGGCGGCATGCGCAAGCGCGCCGGGTTGGCGCGCGCGCTGGCGCTCGACCCGGAACTGTTGTTCCTCGACGAGCCGACCGCGGGGCTCGACCCGATCGGCGCCGCCGCGTTCGACGAGCAGACCTTCGAGTTGCAGCGCACGTTGGGCCTGACGCTGTTCCTCATCACCCACGATCTCGATACGCTGCACGCCATTTGCGACCGCGTGGCGGTGCTGGCCGACAAGACGGTGATCGCAGTCGGCACTATCGAGGAGCTGCTGGCGCTCGATCACCCCTGGATCCAGGAATATTTCAATGGCCCGCGCGGCCGCGTCGCTCACAACGCGCAGCGCCTGGCCGACGAGCGGCCGGCATGATGCGCGCGCCGCGACCGTGGACAGGCCGCGCCCGGCTCGCCATAACCGGGGCGAAGGAAAGCAGGGGCTAGATGGAAACACGATCCAACAATGTGTTCGTGGGCGCGGTCGTCCTGCTGCTGCTGGTGCTGACCATCGGCGCGGCTTTCTGGTTCGCGCGGATCAACGAAGGCGACAAGCGCGAATATGATATCTTCTTCAAGCAGTCCGTGGGCGGACTGGCAAAGGGATCGTCCGTCACTTATTCCGGCGTGCCTTCGGGTCAGGTCAAACTGATCGAGCTGTGGCGCAAGGACCCCGAGTTCGTGCGCGTGCGCATCGTGGTCGACCGCACGACGCCGGTACTGCAAGGCACCACCGCCACGATCAACGGCGTGGGCTTCACCGGCGTGTCGGAGGTGCAGCTCGACGGGGCGGTACGCGGGGCGCCGCCAATCGTCTGCCCGGAGGAGAATGCCGATGCCGTCTGCCCGGAGGGCGTGCCGGTCATCCCCACCAAGCCGGGCGCGCTCGGCGAATTGCTCAACAATGCGCCGATGCTGCTCCAGCGGCTGACGACGCTCACCGAGCGATTGACCGAGATGCTGGGCGACGAGAACCAGAAGAACTTCGCCGCGATCCTCGGCAATGTGAACAAGCTCAGCGGCGCGCTCGCCGCGCGCGGGCCCGAAATCGCCGCCACCATCGCGCAGACCCGCGCGACGCTGGAGAGCGCCGCCAAGGCCGCCGACGCCCTGACCCAGGCGGCCAACAGCGCTAACGATCTGGTCAACAGCGAGGGCAAGCCGCTGGTCGCCGACCTGCGCCAGTCGATCCAGTCCGCCCGCGCGACGCTCGACACGCTGGACGGCACGCTCAAGGATGCCAAGCCCGGTGTTGAAACCTTCACCCGCGACACCATGCCGCAGATCGGCCTGCTGGTGCGCGACCTGCGGCACATGTCGCGTGCGATCCTCGCCGTCACCGAGAAGCTGGATCAGCAGGGCGCGGGCGGGCTGATCGGCACGCCGCCGCTGCCGGACTACAAGCCATGAACGAAAGGCGCGCCATGCGATCGCTCCCTATCCGCCCGCGAGACGCCCGGTCGCCCGTTCTTCGGCGCGCGGCCGGCCTTGCGCTGGCCGTCACCGCCGCGCTGATGAGCGCGGGCTGCGTGCGGCTGGGCGCCAAGCCGCCATCGACGCTGCTGACGATCACCTCGCAGGCGGCAGCACCGGCGGGAGAGGTGCTCTCCGCCACCAGCCAGCAGGCGCTGTTCGTCGACCTGCCGGTCGTCCCGCGCGCGATTGCGACGCTGCGGGTGGCGGTGCGGGATAGCGCCAACAGCTTCGCCTACGTCAAGGATGCCTCCTGGGTGGATACGCCGGCGCGGCAGTTCCAGGGCGTGCTGGCCGAGACGATCCGCGTGCGCAGCGGCCGGCTGGTGCTGGATCCCGGCCAATATCTGGCGCGGCGTGGGCAGATGCTGGAGGGCAACCTGCTCGAATTCGGCGTGGACGCCGCCCGGATGCGCGCCGTCGTCACCTACGACGCGACGCTGATGGCGCCCGACGGCCAGCAGGTGACGCGCCAGCGCTTCACCGCCGCGGTGCCGGTGGGCCGCATCGACGCCGCGAGCGTGGCGCCGGCGATCAGCCAGGCCGCGAATGAGGTGGCGACCGCGGTGGCGGACTGGATCAAGGCGCAGGGCTGAGGCGGCCGGGGTGGGAGCGGCCATGATACTGCCCGCTTCCATCCGGATATGAGGCGCCGTGTTCCTGCGTAGGCGGGAGCCGAGGGTGATAGGGAAGTATGGCTGGGCCCTGGGTTCCTGCTTTCGCAGGAACACGGAGGTAGCGAGCGGCCGAGGCCGGGCATGGATCGAGACGCTGGGATCCCGTTCCTCAGGAACACGCGGTTGGCGAACGCCGGCCTATCCCCCTCTCCCTCAAGCGAGGCTCTTGCTCGCCTGCTCCAGCACGTCGCGGGAGAGGCCGGGGGTGGCGACGATGCGCTCCAGTTCGGCGCGCATCAGGGCGCCGCGCGCGGGATCGAACCGGCGCCAGCGGCCGAGCGGGGGGACCATGCGGGCGGCCGTCTGCGGGTTGAGCTTGTCGAGCGCGATAATGGTATCCGCGACCAGCCGATAGCCCTTGCCGTCCGCGCGGTTGAACGCCCACTGATTCGCCGCGAAAGCGCCGAACAGCGACCGCGCGCGATTGGGATTGTTGAGCGTGAAATCGGGGTGCGCCGCCAGCGCTTCGACGATTTCCACCGTCTGCGGATGCGCCGCCAGCGCCTGGGTCTGGAACCATTTGTCGATCACCAGCGCGTTGCCGGCATAACGCTCGTAGAACGCTGCCAACGCCCGCCCGCGCTCGGTGCTGGCGCCGTTGGCGAGCACCGCGAGGGCGGCCTGCCGCTCGGTCATGTTATCGGCGCGGTCGAACTGGTCGAAGGCCAGCGCCGGGCCATCGGACGCGCCGGACGCCACCAGATAATTGAGCGCGACGCCGCGCAGCTTGCGGGCCGCACGGGCATCGGCGGAAAGCGAGAAGCCATTGCGCGCGCACTCGGCATGGAGCGCGCGCCACTCCGCCTCCAGCGCCCGGCCGATCCGGCCTTGCAGCGCCTCGCGCGCTGTATGGATCGCGTCGGGATCGACAAGCTGCATCTGGTCGCCGAGATAGGCCTCGCTCGGCAGGCGCACCGCCTCGGCGACGAAGGAGCGGTCGAGCGACGAATCGGCAATGGTGCGGCGGACCGCCTCCACCACCCCGTCGCTCTCCAGCGGACGGCCGGCGACATGCGCCATCAGCGCGCCGATCATGAGCTGCTGGAGCGCCTCGTAACGGCTGAACGGATCATCGTCGTGCGCGGCGAGGAAGGCGAGATCGTCCGCGCTCTGCTCGCCCTCGATCACCACCGGCGCGGAGAAGCCGCGATTGATCGACAGCACCGGCGCAGTCGGGAAACCCTCACGGGTGATGCGAATCTGCGCCTCGGTGAGCAGCGCGACCTCCTCGCCGCCATGCCTGCCGCTCGCCGGATCGAACAGGGCGAAGCGCAGCGGGATCGCCATCGGTGCCTTGTGCCCCTGCCCCGGCGTGGCGGGCACGCGCTGGGCGAGATCGAGCGTGACGGTGCCGCTCGCCGGATCGTGCGTCATCCGCACGGTGACGCGTGGCGTGCCGGCCTGACTATACCAGAGACGGAATTGCGTGAGGTCGATGCCGCCGCCATTCTCCATGGCCTTGACGAAATCCTCGCAGGTGACGGCCTGCCCGTCGTGCCGCGCGAAATAGAGGTCCGTGCCCTTGCGGAACCGCTCCGGGCCGAGCAGCAGCGCCATCATGCGGATCAGCTCGGCCCCCTTGTTGTAGACGGTCGCCGTGTAGAAATTGCTGATCTCGATATAGGATTCGGGCCGTACCGGGTGGGCGAGTGGGCCGCCATCCTCCTGGAACTGGGCGGCGCGCAGGATCCGCACATCCTCGATGCGCTTGACCGCCGCGCTGCCCATGTCGGCCGAGAAGCTCTGGTCGCGATAGACGGTGAAACCCTCCTTCAAGGAAAGCTGGAACCAGTCGCGGCAGGTGACGCGATCGCCCGACCAGTTGTGGAAATATTCGTGCGCGACGACGCCCTCGATCGCGTCATAATCCGGGTCGGTCGCCGTCTCGGGATCGGCGAGGATGTAGCGCGAGTTGAAGATGTTGAGGCCCTTGTTCTCCATCGCGCCGAAGTTGAAATCGGCCACGGCGACGATGTTGAACACGTCGAGATCATATTCGCGCCCGTAGGTGCGCTCATCCCACGCCATGCTGTTCTTGAGCGCGGCCATGGCATGATCGGTGCGCGGCAGGTCCGCCGCCTTGACCCAGATGCCGAGCTTGACGGTGCGGCCGCTCATCGTGGTGAAGCTGTCCGCATTGCAGGCGAGATCGCCCGCGACCATGGCGAACAGGTAGCTGGGCTTGGGGAAGGGATCGACCCAACGGGCGACATGGCGGCCATCCGGCAGATCGCCCTGCTCGACCGGGTCGCCATTGGCGAGCAGCACCGGGTAGAGCGCCTTGTCCGCGCGCATCGTCACCGTGTAGCGGGCCAGCACGTCCGGCCGGTCCGGGAAGAAGGTGATGCGGCGGAAACCCTCCGGCTCGCACTGGGTGCAGAGCAGCCCGCCCGAGGCATAGAGCCCCATGAGCTGGGTATTGGCGGCGGGGCTGATCTCCACCTCCGTCTCGACGACATGCGCAGCGCCGAGCAACGCGAGGATGAGCGCGCCCCCCTCCAGCCGCCAATCTTCAGCCGCCAGCGGCTTGCCATCAACGCGGACGGCGAGCGGCACCAGCCCGTCGCCGTCGAGCCGCAGCGGGCGATCATGGCGGCCGGCGCGGGTGACGTGCAGCGTGGCATGGACGCGGGTCGCCTGCGCATCGAGATCGACGGCGAGGGCGATCTCCGGCACCAGCCAGAGCGGTGGGCTGTAATCCTCGCGGCGGATGACGGGGGGCGTGGCGGGAGCGTCGGTCTGCTGAATGTCCATGGGCAAATCCTAGGATGCCCGGCGGCGCGGCACAACAGCGGCCCGACAATCATGAGCGACAGCGGCCGCCAGAGGCTCCGTGCCGCGCAATAATCTTGCGAAAGTCACGAAAGTCGCGGGGTGGACCATATTTTTTTCCTCCGTTCGCGGGCGCGGCCTGGAAGGGCTCCACCGCTATGCCATGCAGGCGCGCCGGTAGGACAGTGCTGGGCGAACAGGACGCACCATGGCATAGGGGCCGGGCGCACCCATGAGGAGAGAGACCGATGCCGCACCTGTTCGTCTTCGGCCTCGGCTACAGCGCCAGTCGGCTGGCGAGGCGGCTGGCGGACGAAGGCACGGCAGGGCGCGGCTGGACGGTGGAGGGCACCGGGCGCGCGGGCGCCATCCGCTTTGAGGATGATGCGGCGGTGCGCGCGGCGCTCGGGCGGGCGACGCATATCCTCTCCTCCGTGCCGCCGGGCGATTCGGGCGATCCGGTGCTGGCGCGCTACGGTGCGGCCATCGCCGGCGCGCCGGCCGGGTGGATCGGCTACCTCTCCTCGACCGGCGTCTATGGCGACACTGGCGGGGCGTGGGTGGACGAATCGGCCCCGGTCGGCGGCGGGCGACGCAGCGCGCGGGTGGTCGCCGATGCGGCATGGCAGGCGCTCGGGCGGGCGGTGCATGTTTTTCGCCTGCCGGGCATCTACGGGCCGGGCCGCAGCGTGCTGGAGCGCATCCGCGAGGGGCGCGCGCGGCGGATCGCGCTGCCGGGGCAGGTGTTCAGCCGCGTGCATGTCGACGATATCGCGGGCGGCGTGATCGCGGGGATGCGCGGGCCGGCGGGGGTCTATAATCTCGCCGACGACCTGCCCTGCCCGCAAAATGACCTCATCGCATATGGCTGCGCGCTGCTCGGGCTGCCGATGCCGCCGTTGCAGACGCTGGCGGAGGCGGGGCTGTCTCCGGCGGCGGCGGCCTTCTATGCCGAGAACCGCCGCGTCGCCAACGGCAAGGCCAAGCGCCTGCTCGGCTGGCGGCTGCGCTACCCGGATTACCGCGCTGGGCTCAGGGGGGTCGCCGGTCAGGGCTAGAATGATCGACGCCTGGTTCTGACAGCCGGCAAATAGCGGCTTTTCAGCATTATTCGGTTGCTACGACTCCAGCTCGCCATCGTCTGGCCAGCGATCCGCCCTGGAGTCTGTCCGCAGGCGAGAGAAACGGTGCTCCTGCGAAGGCATGAGTCCAAAGCGGTCGGGAAATGCGGTTGGGCCCTGGGCTCCTGCCTTCGCAGGAGCACGGCACGGTTCAGCGCACTTACCCACCCGTCTGGCGGAAGCGGGCGCGCATGGCCAGCCCCATGCCGCCCAGCGCCAGCACCGCGCCCGAGAGGGCGAGCGGGGTCCAGCGATAGCCCTCGACCGCCGTGGAGATGCCCATGGCGAGGATCGGGATCAGCAGGCTGGTATAGGCCGCCGGCCCCGCGCCGATCCGCTGGATTAGCCGGAAATAGAGCGGGAAGGTAACGACCGTGCCGGCAATGCCGAGATAGAGCGTGCCGAGCCAGTAGCCGGGCCGCGGATCGACCACTGGAGGCCCGGTGGTGATCCACGCATAGACCGCATCCGCCGCCGCGCCATAGGCCATCGCCCAGGCGAGCAGGCTCGCCATCGGCACGATGCGCGCGAGTGACGCGGCCTGCATGACGTTGGCGACCGAGGCGAACAGCATGGCGATCACGCAGAGGCCCAAGCCGAGCGCGACCTGCGCCGGGGTGGCGGTGACGCTGGCGCGATACTCGTTGAGAAACAGGAGGGCGATGCCGACCACCGCCACCGCCGAGCCGGCAACGAAGGCGCGGCTCACCCGCTCGCCGAAGAAAGCGCGCGCAAGCAGGCTGTTGGGCACCATCAGCAGCGCATAGACCAGCGCGCACAGGCCCGAGGTCACATAGAGTTCCGCATGGTAGAGCAGGTTGAAATTAAAGGAGAATTGTAGAACGCCAAGGATCGCCGCAAAGGCCATGGCGCGCCGGCCGATCGCCAGCGAGGCGCCGCTCATCCGCGCCAGCACCGCCATGCCGAGCGCGGCGATGGCGAAGCGGTAGCAGACCGACCAGGCCGGCGGGACGAGCGCAAGCTGGTCGCGGATGACGATCCACGTCGACGACCAGATCAGGGTAACGGTGGCGAAGGGCAGCACGACGCCCCCGGCGAGGCGTCCGCGCATCACAGCGCCGCCAGCGCGGCGGCGAGCGGCGCAACGTCCGCTGCCTGATGGTGCCAGCTTGTCACCAGCCGCGCGGTGCCTGGCGCCATGTCGTGGAAGCCGAAGCCCTGCGCGCGCAGGGTGGCCGCCTCGGCCGGGGTCAGCCGCAGGAAGATCTCATTGCCCTCGACCGGGTGGAGCAGCCGGGCGCCGGCCGCCTTGGCGACGATGGCGGCCGCTGCATTGGCCGCGCGGGCGTTGGCGAGCCAGAGGTCGTCAGCCAGCATGGCGTGGAGCTGCGCGGCGAGGAAGCGGCCCTTGGAGAGCAGGTGCCCGGCGCGCTTGCGGCGGCGGCGCGCTTCCTCGGCACGGGCGGGTTCGAACAGGACCAGTGCCTCGGCATTCATCGCGCCGTTCTTGGTGAAGCCGAAGCTGAGCACGTCCACCCCCGCCCGCCAACTGAGGTCCGCCGGGGTGCAGCCGTGCGCGGCGACCGCATTGGCGAAGCGCGCGCCATCGACATGCAGGGCGAGGCCGGAGGCGCGGCAGAGCGCACCGATGGCGGCCAGCTCGTCGGGCGCATAGGCAAGGCCATATTCGGTGAGGTTGCTCAATGAGACGGCATGGGGCTGCGTCTGATGGACCGAGCGGCCGATGCGCGCCAGCCGTTCGGCGATGCCCTTGGGCGTGAGTCTGGCACCCTCGCCCGTGCAGGGGATGAGGCGCGCGCCGCCGGTCTGGAGTTCCACCGCGCCGCACTCGTCGGCGATGATATGCGCCTCCTCATGCGCGAGGATGCCGCCATAAGGCGGGCAGAGCAGCGCGAGGGCGAGCGCGTTGGCGGAGGTGCCGGTGGCGGTCCACAGCACCGCCACCTCCCGCTCGAACAATGCGGAAAAGCGCGCATCGAGCGCCCGGCTGAGGGCATCGCCATCATAGGCCGCATCGGTGGCGTTGGCCGCTGCCATCGCCGCCAGCACGGCGGGGTGGACCGGCGCGCAATTGTCCGAGAAGAACTGCATGGAGCACGCATGACGGCGGGGCGGGGCGGCGTCAATCGGAGGCTTGAGGAATGGCGGCAACGCGGTGGCGAGGCCGGAGCTGCCTTGATCGGCGGGCAGCTCCCGATGCGTGCGCGTTTGCGGTGTGGGCTTCGCGCGACGCTGACGATGAACCAGCCCGTCCTCCTGCGAAAGCCGGAGTCGAGGGCAGCGAGGGAAAGCGACCGGGCTCCGGCGCCCGCCTTCGCGCAAGCTTGGCGAAATCAAAGCCCGGTCACCCTCAGCTTATCGAAGGCCGCTCTTCTTCCGATGGGACAGCCCTTCGAGGGGCGCAGGGCGAACGGGTCTCTCAACCGGGATTTCTGCAAAGATTTGCCTCTTGGAGAACGCCGCTTCCCGTTGAGCGAGACAACTCTGGCCGTGGGCGACGCCCCTCCCAGCACATCTCTATGCGCGCTGACCAACGACCGGGCCGGCCACGCGCATTATCTCCCCGCTCCCGCTACAGCCGCCCGCCCGCACCGCCTCACCCGCCCGCCACCGGCGGACTGGCGGACGCAACGCGCTTCTGATAGGCCCGCGCCATGCATACCGTCGCCATCGGGCCGCATGCGCTCGCCAATGACCGGCCCCTCGCGCTGATCGCGGGCCCGTGCGCCATGGAATCGCGGACGCACGCACTGGAAACGGCGCAGGCGCTGGTCGAAATGACCGCCGCCATCGGCATGCCGCTCATCTACAAAAGCTCGTTCGACAAGGCGAACCGCACCTCGCACAATGCACCGCGCGGCATCGGCCTCGCCAGTGCGCTCGACATCTTCGCCGAGGTCAAGGAGCGGTTCGGCTGCCCGGTCATCACCGACGTGCATGAGAGCAGCCAGTGCGCCCCGGTCGGCGCGGTGGTGGATGTGCTGCAAATCCCCGCTTTCCTGTGCCGGCAGACCGATCTGCTGCTCGCGGCGGCCGCGACGGGGCAGGCGGTCAACGTCAAGAAAGGCCAGTTCCTCGCGCCGTGGGACATGGCCAACGTCGCCGCCAAGATCAAAAGCACCGGTAATGAACGCGTGCTGCTCACCGAGCGCGGCGCCAGCTTCGGCTATAACACGCTGGTGAGCGACATGCGCGCGCTGCCGACCCTGGCGGAAACCGGCTGCCCGGTGGTGTTCGACGCCACCCACAGCGTGCAGCAGCCCGGCGGCAGGGGCAGCAGCTCGGGCGGCGAGCGGCGGTTCGTGCCAGTGCTGGCGCGCGCGGCGGTGGCGATCGGCGTGGCGGCGGTATTCATCGAGACGCACGAAGCGCCCGACCGCGCCCCGAGCGACGGGCCGAACATGGTGCCGCTGGCGGAGTTGCCCGCCTTGCTCGCGGACTTGCAGGCGTTCGATGCCCTCGCCAAGGCACGAAGCGTAAGCGCAGGAGGCTGATTGGGCAAAGCGGTGCCCTTCCCTTCAAGGAAGCAACAACGGTGCCGGCGTGATTGACTGGATATGATTGGTGGGAGCCGGACCACCTCACCCGATTTGGAGCAGATCCATCCCCGAGGAGAGATGTATCCATCCGGCTGGTGGCGGCCGGTTTGTCCTGCATCGGATGGAGCATTCGCAACAGATCGGCGGTTTTGGATGACACCCACAGCTCTGGCTCCTGCGCAGGTGGAAGCCGGGCGGATCGACAGTCAGCTTATGCCAGCCTGCAACTGGAGCTTCGCTTCCGGTCTTCACATAGCTTGAGGATGCTGCGCTCCGGTTACGGAAAATCACTATTCTGCCCGTCGGCCGTCCACGACTCCGGTTTAACCTCACCGAATGGTAATCCGCCCCTGGAGCGATAGAGAATTCCGGTTGGGCCCTGAACTTCTGCCTTCGCAGGAGAAGGTTCCTATTCCAGATATATTTCAACAGAATAGCTTATTTGGTCCGATGCGTGCCGCTCTGACACAACTGTCCTCATCGACCAGCCGTAGCAACCGGCAGCAATAGGAGTGCCTTTCGCTGTCCCTGCCTTCCCCATCCGACCGGCTTGCATACGCGGTCCCGGCGCACAGTCGTTCAGCCCAAGGCCATCCCTTCAGAACCCACCGCCGGTGAGTTTCTGGCAGATCATATCGAGCTGCTCCAGGCTGGAATAATGCAGGGTCAGCGCCCCCTTGCCGCTCTCGAAACTGATGCCGACCTTGAGGCCGAGCAGGTCCGAGAGATGCTGCTCCATCGCGACCAGGTCCGCGTCGCGCCCGGCGGCAGACGCCGCCTTCGCCCCGCGCGCGGAGGCACCGCTGCCCCGCGCGACACGGACGAGGCGCTCGGTCTCGCGCACGGAGAGCCCCTTGTCGGCGATCTCACGGGCTAGCGCAGCGCAATCGGGTACGCCGATGAGCGCGCGCCCGTGGCCCATGCTGAGGCGGCCGTCCATCACCAGCGTCTGCACCTCGTCCGGCAGGTCGAGCAGGCGCATCAGGTTGGCGACGTGGCTGCGCGACTTGCCGACGATCCGCGCCAGCCCGTCCTGGCTGTGCTGGAAGGTCTCGATCAGGCGGCGATAGGCCTGCGCCTCCTCGATCGGGTTGAGGTCCTCGCGCTGGATATTCTCGACCAGCGCGATTTCCAGCGTCTCGGCCTCGCTGAAATCGCGGACGATGGCGGGAATCTGGTGGAGTTGCGCCTTCTGCGCTGCCCGCCAGCGCCGCTCGCCGGCGACGATCTGGTAGCGCCCCTCGCGCGTCGGCCGCACGATGATCGGCTGGATGATGCCGCGCGCGCGGATGCTCTCGGCCAGTTCCTCCAGCGCCTGCGCATCGAACTGCCGGCGCGGCTGATCCGGGTGCGGCGCCACACGGGCGATCTCGATCATCTGGACGGCGCGGCTGGGTGGCGCGCCGGGGCTGGCGCCCTCTCCCGCCGACTCCGGCGAAACCGCAACCTCCAGCGCCGTCTCGCCGAGCAGCTCGGACAGGCCCCGGCCCAGCCGGCGGGCGCGACCCCGCGTCGCCTGATCCCCGTCGCTCATGCCGCTACCTCCTGCCGTGGAAGCCGCTCGATCAGTTCACGCGCAAGCGCCATATAGGCTTCCGATCCGGCGCAGCGCATATCGTAGATGAGCGCCGGCACCCCGTGGCTCGGCGCTTCGGAGAGCCGCACGTTGCGCGGGATCACGGTCTTGAACACAAGATCGCCGAGGCAGGCGCGGACATCGTCGGCAACCTGATCGGTGAGGCGGTTGCGACGGTCATACATGGTGAGCGCCACGCCGAGGATCGACAAGGCCGGGTTGAAGCGGGCGCGGATCCGATCGACCGTCTGGAGCAGTTGCGAGAGCCCCTCCAGCGCGAAAAACTCGCATTGCAGCGGCACCAGCACCGATTTCACGGCGACCATCGCGTTGACGGTGAGCAGGCCGAGCGACGGCGGGCAATCGACCAGACACACGTCCCAGCGATGACCGCCCTGCTCCTCCAGCGCGTTGGCGAGGCGGTGGGTACGTTGCTCGATGTCGATCAGCTCGATCTCCGCGCCGGAGAGGTCCTGCGTCGCCGCCACGATATCGAGGCCGGGCACGGCGCTATGGATGACCGCCTCGTCGAGCGTGCTGTCGCCGATCAGCAGATCGTAGCTGGAGCGGGCGCGGGCGCTGTGGGTGATGCCGAGGCCGGTCGAGGCATTGCCCTGCGGGTCCAGGTCGATCAGCAACGTGCGATGCCCCGTGGCGGCCAGCGCCGTGGCAAGATTGATGGCGGTGGTCGTCTTGCCTACGCCGCCCTTCTGGTTCGCAATCGCTATGCTGATCATTTTTACCGCCGATTTCTCCGTGAATTCATTGGCTTAACCGACCTTTTCAGCACTTTGCGGGGCGCTATGCCCTGCGCGGTGATGATGACGCTGTCCGGATCGGTGAGGCTCTGTTCCACGTGAAACACAGCTTGCCACTGCGTGCGGGCAATGGCCAGTTCCTTTTCGCCGTTACGCCCCTTCGGGAGCAACCAGACGGTATTTTCGTCGGCCAGATGGTGTGCACTGGCCAGCAGCTTGTCGAGCGGGGCATAGGCGCGCGCCGAGATGACACTCGCCGGTGTGGGGAGCGTCACTTTCTCCACCTTGGTGCCCATGACGGTGACGTGATCGAGGCCGAGCGAACGCGCGGCGCGGTCGAGAAAGGCCACGCGCAGCGGCCGCACCTCCACCAGCGCCATCGGCGCGGGCCGCAGGCAAGCGATCACCAGGCCGGGAAAACCCGCACCGGTGCCGAGATCGACCCAGCAGCCGCCTCGGGCGGGGCCAAGCGTTGGCAACATGAGGAGCTGCGCCGAATCGACGATATGGCGGCTCCATATCTGCGCCCGGCTAGCGGCCGAGATAAGATTCTGGCGATCCGATTCCTCCAGCACCAGCGCCGCGAGACCGCGCAGGCGATCGCCCGGAACGCCCTCCCACCAGCCTTGGGCGCGTAGCCAATCCTGTGCGTCGTCTTCGGTCATGCCGCATGCTGCCGGGCGGCGACGAGCAACGCCGCCAGCGCGGCGGGCGTGATACCCCGGATCCGCGCGGCCGCGCCGAGCGTTTCCGGCCGGGCCAGCGTCAGCCGTTCGATCATCTCGCCGCTCAGCCCGCCGACGGCGGCAAAGTCGAGATCGGCGGGGAACGGAATCGCTTCATTGGCGCGCAGGGCGCGCACCTCCGCCTCCTGCCGCTCGACATAGGGCGCATAGACAGCGTCCTGCATCAGCTCCGCGATGAGATCGGCATCTCCTTCCGCCAACGCCGGGATGACGGCGCGCAGACGCTCCAGCGTGACCGATGGAAACCGCGCCCATTCGCGCAGCGGACGGCGGAGCCCATCGTCGCGCACATCCGCGCCGCCCTGCTGGAGCGTGGCGGCTGTAAGAGACGTTTCGAACAGCGCGTCCAATGAGGCACGGGCGGCTTGCCGTTCGCTCCACCACGTCGCACGCTCCTTACCCACGAGGCCATGCGCCAGACCGAGCGGCGTCAGGCGGCTCGCAGCATTGTCGGCGCGCAGACGGAGGCGGAATTCCGCGCGGGCGGTCAGCATGCGATAAGGTTCGGTCACGCCCTGCAAGGTCAGATCGTCGATCATCACACCGATATAGCTTTGCGCGCGATCGGGGATCAGCGGTGCGAGACCCAGCACATGAGCGGCGGCATTGGCACCGGCGATGAGGCCCTGCGCGGCGGCCTCTTCATAACCGGTCGTCCCGTTGATCTGGCCCGCCAGGAACAGGCCGGGCATGACCGGCAGCGCCAGCCGACGGTCGAGCGCGCGCGGATCGATATAATCATACTCCACGGCATAGCCCGGCACGACCATATCGGTCCGCGTGAGCCCGGGCAGCGTGCGGATCATCGCAAGCTGCGCATCGGCGGGCAGCGAGGAACTGAGCCCGTTGGGATAGACCAGATGTGTGTTCAACCCCTCCGGCTCCAGAAAGATCTGATGGCCGTCGCGGTCGCCGAAGCGGACGATCTTATCCTCGATCGACGGGCAATAACGCGGTCCTCGCCCCTCGATATCGCCGGAAAAGAGCGGCGAACGGCCAAGGTTGGCGCGCACCACCGCATGGGTCCGGTCGTTGGTCCGCGTGATCGCGCAGGCGAGCTGCGGCAGGTGCGTCGCAGCCTCACGCGGCAGGAAGGACATGGTCCAGGCATCGGGATCGGACGGCTGCTCGGCCAGCGCCGCCCAGTCGATCGTCCGCCCGTCGAGCCGCGCCGGCGTGCCGGTCTTGAGACGGCCCATCGGCAAATCGAGCGCGCGCAACTGCGCTGCCAGCGTGGTTGCGGCGTGCTCGCCCAACCGGCCGCCGACCATGCGCTCGTCGCCGCGAAACATGACAGCGCCGAGGAAGGTGCCGGTGGTCAACACCACCGCGCCGGCCGATAATTGTCGGCCATCGGCGAGGAGTACGCCCTCCACCCGGCCATCCGGCGCGAGTTTGAGCGACGCCACCTCGCCCGCCACAACGTCAAGCCCGGCCTGCCGCGCGACGAGGGCCTGCATGGCCGCTCGATAGAGGACGCGATCGGCCTGGATGCGAGGGCCGCGCACGGCCGCTCCCTTGCTGGCGTTCAGCATGCGGCGATGGATGGCGGCGCGATCGGCGGCGCGGGCCATCAGGCCATCCAGCGCGTCGATCTCTCGCACGAGATGGCCTTTGCCGAGCCCCCCGATGGAGGGGTTGCAGGACATTTCACCGATGCGCCGCGGGTCGGCCGTGACCAGCATCGTACGCGCACCCCGCCGGGCGGCGGCGGCGGCGGCTTCAGTGCCGGCATGGCCGCCGCCGACGACGATCACGTCATAAGCTGGCACGTCATAGGCTGAGGAGATGCTCATAGCCGCTCCTACCGCCGGGGCCCGGACGGGTCAAAGGCTGTTCGGCGGCAGGACGCATGTTCCACGTGGAACAGCTAGGGCGGATGTCAGGACGGGTCGAGCCGGCGTCGCAGGCGACCGACAGGTAAAATGATGGTCTCCGTTATCCGAAGTTGGGCAGACCCGATCTATGTGAGCACCGGAAATATGGATACGTGCCGTTTGCAGGCAAGCACTGGTTGAATATCGATCCATATAGGCGCCGTCTGCATTGGGATGATGGAACGGCGGACGACCGCAGGGCAAAATGGTGGGTTTCCGTGACGAAACACGGTGGACGTTCGGTCCATGAGCACCGGAAACGCACAGAGCCGCCATTTGCAGGCTGTCAGGAATGACGGCAGACTGCGCCGCAAGGATATCGGATCCGGATCGACCCTCGCCGCGCCAGTGCGAAAGCGCTCCAGCGCCGAACAGCATCACGTCGTGCCGCGAGCCCCCCACTCCTTGCTTTTGCGTAAGAATATCTGCTCCCACGTCGCGCAAATTTATTTGCCGATGCAGAAGCCTGCGAACAGTTCGTCGAGAACAGCTTCGGTCGTCGCCCGGCCGGTAAGTTCGTCCAATGCGGTGAGCGCCATGCGCAAGCATTCGCCAATCAGGACCTCGTCCGTCAGCAATGCCGCCTCGCGCACGGCGACGAGAACGCGCGCAAGAACATCCCGCTGCCGCTGAGACAGGGCGTAATCACCCGGTGCGGGCATGAGATCACCCCCAGCCTGTTGCAGCGCGATGAGAAGGGCATCCATCCCTTCACCCGTCACGGCCGAGACGACGTGAGCGCCCGCTAATGCCGGAGTCGATGCTGCCTTCACAAGATCGGCCTTGGCTGCAACCTGAAGCAGGACGCCATCCACCTCAGGACGTACCGCTTCGTCGCCTAGCCAGAGAATGATATCCGCCGCCGCGAGCAGGGCTTCGGCCCGGTCGACGCCGATGCGTTCGATGACATCGCCGGTTTCACGCAAGCCGGCCGAATCGGCGATGACCATGGGGATGCCACCGATGGCCACCGACGCTTCGATCACGTCACGCGTGGTGCCGGCCTGCGGCGATACAATAGCCGCGTCACGGCCTATCAACGCGTTGAAAAGTGTGGACTTCCCGGCGTTCGGCGGACCGCCGATGGCGACGCGGACACCATCCTTCAATCGCTCCGCAGAAGGCTTGGCCAGCTCCGCCGCGATCTCTCCGGCGATCCGGGCGCATGGCGCGGCGAGATCGGCGGGGCCAGCCGAGTCCGCCACATCGCCTTCGTCGGAAAAATCGAGCCGCGCTTCGACCTGCGCGGCAAGGCGGCGGAGATCATGTGTCCAGCCTTCGATACGCCGGGAGAGCGCCCCGCCCATCATGGCCAGTGCAGCGCGGCGCTGAAGCGCTGTTTCCGCTGCGAGCAGATCGCCCAGCCCTTCCACGGACGCGAGATCCATGCGGCCATTGGCGAAGGCGCGCCGCGTGAAATCTCCGGCGGCCGCCGCCCGCAAACCCGGCAAGGCGGCGAGGCTCGTCTGCAAATCGCGCACCACCGCATGGCTGCCATGGCAGTGCAGCTCGACCAGCGGCTCGCAAGTGACGCTCGCCGCCGCAGGGAACCAGAGCAGCAGCCCCTCGTCGATCAGTTCATTGGTAGCGGGATCGCGAAAGCGTCGCAGCGCAGCCCGACGCGGGGCGGGAAGATCGCGGCCAGTGACGGCCCGCGCGGCGGCCAATGCCTCGGGACCGGATAGCCGGATGATGGCGATAGCGCACGGCGGCCGGCCGCTCGACAGCGCAAAAATGGTATCGCGCGCGCGCGTCATGATGTGCCGACGTCCCTCCGCTCTGTCTGCGCGGGTCAGCCGCTCTTCTTCCTGGTGGCACCGGTGCCTGATCCACCGGGGGTCGCCTTGATGCCGAGATCCATCAGGCTGGAAAGCATTTTGAGCCCGGCGTCGCCGAACGGCGAAAGGGTGCGGAATAGCCGCTCCACCTGCTCGGCATTGCCGTGGCCGCTCATCGCGTCCGTGACCGAGCGGATATAGAGATCATGGACCCGCGTCATATCCGGCAAGCCCAGAAAGCTGCGCGCTTCCTCCGGTGTGCAATCGACATCGACCGTGAATTTCATGCGGTGCCTCCGTCTCGCTATCGTCCGGCCGGGCGGGCCGGACCCGGCAAGGCATGCCGCAATCGCACTGCTTTGGCCATATGATTTGGCGGAAATGTCCCGGCACCCGAGAGGCGCTCTCTCCTGGAGGATGAGGAGATCGCATGAGAACGACCATATCCTTTTGCCGTTCTCGATCCGGTTGCGGCTCTTTTCCTCTCGCGTCACCCCGGACTTGCTCCGGGGTCCCGCTCCTCTATCGCATCAGTAGGTCGGTGAGATCGAGTTCATTTTGGTCAGGGCGACGGCTGATCCGAAATCGTATCGCCACATCTTGTCCGTGATATTCTTCCACGTGAAGCAGAGCCAAGCCGGCATGCCGCATGGCCATCGCTATCGGACGAGAAAAGCGGGATTCCGGAGCAAGTCCGGGGTGACGGGGTTCGCGGGAGGGGATGCCTACCTCCCTATATCGCTCGTTCGGAGCGGCATGTAGGCGCATGGCATCTCTGCCGGCACAATCGGGGAATCGGAGCAGAATTGGTCTACCCCGCGCCCTGCCCGGCCGCTCAGAAGAACGTCATGATCCCCACATGCGGATCGACGAAACCCTCGTAGATCATCTTCACGGCCACCCACAGGATGACTGCGATGCCGACCCACGCGATCCAGCGGAAGCGGTCGATGACCTGGGCGATGATGTTGGCGGCGAGGCCCATCAGCGCCACGGCGAAGGCAAGGCCGACGATCATGATGCCGGGGTGATCCTTGGCCGCGCTGGCAACGCCCAGCACATTGTCGAGACTCATGCTGACGTCCGCGACCGCGACGGCCCAGGCCGCGCCCGCAAAGCTCTTGGCGGGGTTGAGGCCGCTGCGCTCGTCACCCGCGATTTCGGGTGATCCCGCCGAACCGCCATGGCCCTCACGCAGCTCGCGCCACATCTTCCACGCGACCCAGAGCAGCAGCAGCCCGCCGGCGAGCACCAGCCCGACGATCTGGAGCAACTGTGTCACCACCAGCGCGAAGAAGATACGCAGCACGAGTGCGGCAATCACGCCGATGAAGATGACCTTGCGGCGCTGATGAGCCGGCAGGCCCGCTGCCAGCGCGCCGACGACGATGGCATTGTCGCCGGCCAGCGTCACGTCGATGATGAGAACTTGCAGGAAGGCCGACAGGGCCGCCGGGCTGCCGAGATTGCTGAAATCGGCGACGATATGCGCCCACATGGTTGCCAGCGGACCGGCTGAGCCGACCGCGGCGCTAGCCATCAGGGCGAGATCAATCATGACGGGGGCCTTGTGCTATCCTATTGATTCATTGTGGCGAAGAAGTCCTCGTTTGTCTTGGAATCCTTCATCTTGTCCAGCAGGAATTCCATCGCGTCGATGGTGCCCATCTGCATGAGGATGCGGCGCAGCACCCACATCTTGGAGAGCGTCGCCTTATCGACCAGCAGCTCCTCCTTGCGGGTGCCGGACTTGCCGACATCCAGCGCCGGGAAGATGCGCTTGTCGGCCACCTTGCGGTCAAGCACGATCTCGCTGTTGCCGGTGCCCTTGAACTCCTCGAAGATCACCTCGTCCATGCGGCTGCCGGTGTCGATGAGCGCGGTGGCGATGATCGACAGCGAGCCACCTTCTTCGATGTTGCGCGCGGCGCCGAAGAAGCGCTTGGGGCGCTGGAGCGCGTTGGCGTCGACACCGCCCGTCAGCACCTTGCCCGAGCTGGGAACGACAGTGTTGTAGGCGCGGCCGAGCCGCGTGATCGAATCGAGCAGGATGACGACATCCTTCTTGTGCTCGACGAGGCGCTTGGCCTTCTCGATCACCATCTCGGCCACCTGGACATGGCGGGTGGCAGGCTCGTCGAAGGTCGAGGAGACGACCTCGCCCTTCACGCTGCGCTGCATGTCGGTGACTTCCTCCGGCCGCTCGTCGATGAGCAGCACGAGCAGGAACACTTCCGGATGGTTGTCCGTGATCGCCTTGGCGATGTTCTGGAGCATCACCGTCTTGCCGACGCGCGGCGGCGCGACGATCAGCGTCCGCTGGCCCTTGCCCTGCGGCGAAACGATGTCGATCACGCGCGCCGACTTGTCCTTGACGGTCGGGTCCTGTGGGTCGAGCGTCAGCTTCTCGTCCGGGTAGAGCGGCGTCAGATTGTCGAAATTGACGCGGTGGCGCACCGCATCGGGATCGTCGAAATTGACCGACACGAGCTTGGTCAGCGCGAAATAGCGCTCGCCGTCCTTGGGTGCACGCACCTCGCCTTCCACCGTGTCGCCGGTGCGCAGGCCGAATTTGCGGACCTGGTTGGGCGAGACGTAGATGTCGTCCGGCCCGGCCAGATAATTGGCCTCCGGGCTGCGCAGGAAGCCGAACCCGTCCGGCAGCACCTCAATGGTGCCCTCGCCGATGATCTCCGAGCCGTTCTCCGCCTCGACCTTGAGGATCGCGAACATCAGATCCTGCTTGCGCAGGGTCGACGCGCCCTCGATGCCCAGTTCCTCGGCGATGGCGACGAGTTCCGCAGGCGCTTTGCGTTTGAGTTCCTTGAGATGCATGGGAGAGTCCGACTCTTGGCGTGCGTGGATATTATGCTGTGAAATGATGCCGGGGCCGCCACTAGACTGGCGTCACGGCGCGGGAACGCGCCCCGGAAAGGAATTGGCGAGGAATTAGGCGCGGCCCTGCTTCAAGTCAAGCGGCCGCGCGGCGGGGCGAGACCGCTTTCCCATCGCGTGTGGCAGCGCTGCGTCGCGCTGCCCCTCCCTTCGCTCGCGATCGGGCCGGATCAGGCGCTCAGAACGGCCGGACGATCACCAGAATGACGACAAGCGTCACCAACAGCGCCGGCACCTCGTTAATCATGCGCAGGCGCTTCTCGGGCCACGGCCGCTCGCCGCGCGCGAGCTTCTTGGCATAGCCGACCAGCCAGCCGTGGAACCAGGAGAGGATCAGCACCAGCACCAGCTTGGCGTGGAACCAGCCCTGGCTGAACGCGCCGACATTGAAAGCCAGCATCAGCCCGAACAGCCAGACGAGGATGATCGACGGATTGAGGATGATCCGCTTGAGCCGCTGTTCACGCTCGATCCATGCCTTGTCCTCGGGCGAGCCGACCACCGTCTGGTGATGATAGACGAAGAACCGCGGCATCATGAACAGGCTCGCCATCAGGAAGATGACGAAGATGACATGCGCGGCGAGCACCCAGGGATAAGTCGCGCCCAGAAAACCGACGCCCGGCAGGATCGACATCGCTCAACTCCCTTTGCTGCCCGGCGGCTCAGGCCGCGACCCTGATACCCCGCACCCTATCGACCAGCCGCTCGACATTTTCAACCGGCGTATCGGGCAGGATGCCATGACCAAGATTGAAGATATGCGGGCGGGTGGCGAATGCGTCCAGGATCGCGTCCACCGCGCGGTCCAGCGTCTCGCCGCCAGCGATCAGCGCCAGCGGATCGAGATTGCCCTGCACCGGCAGGTCCCTGGGCAAAGCGGCATCGGCCCAGTGCGGATCCACCGTCTCGTCCAGCCCGATCGCGTCGGCGCTGACCTCATCGGCATAAGCGACCAGCTTGGCGCCCGCACCCTTGGGGAAACCGATGATCGGCACAGCGGGATGGCGGGCCTTCACACCGGCCACGATCCGCTGGTTGGGCGCGATCACCCATTCACGGAACTGTGCGGGGCTGAGCGAGCCGGCCCAGCTATCGAAAAGCTGCACCGCGTCCACGCCCGCCTCGATCTGGGCGCAGAGATAGTCGATGGTCAGCGCGACGATCGCCTCGATGATCGCGCCGAACCGCGCCGGATCGCCATAGGCCATGCGCCGGGCCTGCGCATGATCGCGGCTGCCGGCGCCGGCGACCATGTAGGTGGCGACCGTCCACGGGCTGCCGGCGAAGCCGAGGAAGGTCGTCTCCGGCGGCAGTGCGGCCTTCACCTGCCGCACCGTCTCGATGACGGGCGTCAGCCGCTCGGGCTGCGGCGTCAGCTCATCCAGCCGGGCGTCTGCCAGCGGTGGGGCGAGACGCGGGCCTTCGCCGGTCTCGAACCAGAGATGCTGGCCGAGCGCATGCGGCACGACGAGAATGTCGGAAAACAGGATCGCCCCATCGAAGCCGAAACGGCGGATCGGTTGCAGCGTCACCTCCGCCGCGGCTGCGCTATCGTAGCACAAGTCCAGAAAGCCGCCTTTTTCCGCGCGCAACGCCCGATATTCGGGGAGATAGCGCCCCGCCTGGCGCATCATCCAGAGCGGCGGGCGGGTCTGGCGCTCACCCTTCAGGGTTGCGAGGAGGGGCTGGGCGGGCCGGTAATCATCCACGGTCCAATATCCTGAATATAAGAGTCTAGAAGGTTGTTGGAATCTGTTGGGGGGCGAACAACGGGCATTATTCGTTCGCCACGCTTTTGCCAACAGCTTGACCTTGCCGGACCCGCCACGCCGATGCGAGTCCCGCATTCGATCCACAGGACTCACAGCCTGTGCGCAATACGGGCTGCTGTGGATAAGCAGGGCAGTTTCCGATCGGCCAGTGGGGATGGATTGGCGAAACGACCTTATCCACAGCTCTGTCCCTTGTCTTATCCGCACATTGCTCACAAAGTTGCGCGCATGGACCGCCTGAACCTGCACCTCCTCTCCGATTCCACGGGCGAGACGCTGGAGCATATCGGCAAGGCGGCTATCGCCCAGTTCGAGAATATCGAGACGATCCGCCATTTCTGGCCGATGGTCCGCTCCGAGCAGCATCTCCAGCGCATCCTTGAGGAAGTGGCGCGCAACCCCGGCATGGTGCTGTTCACGCTTGCCAACCCGTCGCTGCGCCGCAAGCTGGAAAATGGCTGCCGGGCGATCGGCATTCCGTTCGTGGCGCCGCTCGATTCGGTGACGGACGCCATGTCCAACCTGCTCGGGCAGGAGACGCGCAACCGGCCGGGCCGCAAGCATGTGCTGGACGATGCCTATTTCGCGCGGATCGACGCGATCCAATTCACCATCGCGCATGACGACGGGATCGGCTGGGAGAATTGGGAGGAGGCGGACATCGTCCTTGCCGGCGTCTCGCGCACCTCCAAGACGCCGACCAGCATCTACCTTGCCAATCGCGGCTACAAAACCGCCAATATCCCGCTGGTGCCGGAATCGCCGCCGCCGCCGAGCCTGTTCGCGCTCCGCCACCCGATGGTGGTGGGACTGACGGCAGGTGCAGAGCGGCTGGTGCAGGTGCGGCGCAACCGGCTGCTTTCACTCAATCAGACGCCCGAGACCTCCTATGTCGATCTGGAGCGGGTCAATGGCGAGGTGGCGCATGCCCGGCGCCTGTTTGCCGACCAGGGTTGGCCGGTGATCGACGTCACCCGCCGCTCGATCGAGGAGACGGCGGCAGCGATCGTCAATCTCCATCAGGAATGGCTCAAGAGCCACCATCCGGCGGCCGGGCAGGCGCAGGGGGAGACGACGGCATGAGCCCACGCCTGTTGCTGGCCTCGCAAAGCGCGAGCCGCCGGCGCCTGCTTGCCGATGCGGCGGTGCCGTTCGAGACGGTCCACGCCGGCGTCGACGAGGAGGCGCTCAAGGCTGGGCTGATCGCGGAAGGGCTGGGCGCGCGCGATCTGGCCGATGCGCTGGCCGAATGGAAGGCGCGGCGCCCCTCGCAGCGCAACCCCGGCGCCTTCGTGCTCGGCTGCGACCAGACGCTGGAGCTGGACGACGGCAGCCGGATCGACAAGGTAGAGACACGCGCGGAAGCCGCCGAGCTGCTCGCGCGGATGAGCGGCCGCATGCACAAGTTGCACAGCGCGGCGGTGATCGCGCAGGACGGCACGCCGATCTGGCGCAAGATCGAGAGTGTAGCGCTGCATATGCGACCCTTGAGCCCCGCCTTCATCGCTTATTATCTCGATCTCGACTGGGAACAGTGCCGCCATTGCGTCGGCTGCTACCGGATCGAAGGGCCGGGCGCGCAATTGTTCAGCAAGATCACGGGGAGCCTGTTCGCGGTGCAGGGTCTGCCGCTACTGCCGCTGCTCGACTATTTGCGCGTCCGCTCTATGCTGCCGGCATGAGCAATAACCGCCCTTATGCCGAGGTGATCGGCGACCCGATCGCCCACAGCAAATCGCCGGTCATCCACAATTTCTGGCTGGAGGAGCTGGGGATCGACGCGGAGTATCGCAAGACGCGCGTCACCCGCGAGGAACTGGCCGGCTATTTCCTCCAGCGCCGTGCGGACCCGGATTGGCTGGGCTGCAACGTCACCATTCCGCACAAGATCGCCGCGCTCGATTATGTCGACGATCCGGGCGGGGTGCGCGAGCGGATCGGCGCGATCAACACCGTCGCCTGCGAGACCGGCGGACCGCTGATCGGCACCAATACCGACGCGGGCGGCTTCCTCCAGCCGCTGCTCGTGCGCGGCTGGCGGGGCACGCGCGCGGTCCTGGCCGGCACCGGCGGGGCGGCGCAGGCGATTGGTTTTGCACTGCGCTCGGTCGGCGTCACCGAGTTGACCATCGTCGCGCGCGATGCCGCCAAGGGGCAGGCATTGCTCGCCAAGCTCGGCATGGACGGCGCGGTGCGCGGGTTCGATGCGCCGCTGCCGGCGGCCGATCTGCTCGTCAACGCCACCTCGCTCGGGATGACCGGCCAGCCGCCTTATGCGCCGGATCTGGGCGCCCTGCCCGCCAGCGCCATGGTCTATGACATCGTCTATGCGCCGCTGGAGACGCCGCTGCTCGCTGCCGCGCGGGCGCGGGGGCTGGAGGTGCTGGACGGCCTCGAAATGCTGATCGGCCAGGCGGCGCTCGCCTTCGATATCTTCTTCGACGCGCCTGCCCCGCGCGAACGGGACGCCGCGCTGCGCGAGCGGCTGCTGGCGCCGGCCTGAGCCTTGTCCGGCTGCAAGGGTCCGCCGCGCCGGCACGGCCGCCCGCACCACCGGCCGTTCCGGCTGGGGCTGACCGGCTCGATCGGCATGGGCAAGTCCGCTGTGGCGGGGATGTTCCGCGCGCTGGGCGTGCCGGTGTTCGATGCCGACGCGGAGGTCCACCGCCTGCAAGGACCGGACGGCGCGCTGCTCGGCGCCATCGAGGCGCGCTTTCCCGGCACCACCGGGCCAACCGGCGTCGATCGCGCCGCGCTTGGTGCCCGCGTGATCGGCCGGCCGGCGGACATGGCGGCGCTGGAGGCGATCGTCCACCCGGCGGTCGCCGCCGCCCGGCGCGCCTTCATCGCCCGGCATCGCAGCCATGCCATCGTGCTGCTCGACATTCCGCTGCTGTTCGAGACGCGCGGCGAGCGGGCGGTGGATATGGTCGCTGTGGTCTCCGCCTCGCCCTTCATCCAGCATCGCCGGGTGCTCCGCCGGCCGGGCATGAGCGCGGCCAAGTTCGCCCGCCTGCGCGCCAGCCAGATGCCCGATCATGCCAAGCGGCTGCGCGCCGACGTGGTCATCGGCACCGCCCGCCCGAAATGGCAGACAAAACAGCAGGTCGCCCGCCTGCTCGCTTGCCTTCGGGCGTCCCTCGCCCGATAATGTCTTTCCAACGAGTCACGAGCCAAAATGCGCGAGATCGTCTTCGATACGGAAACTACCGGACTGGACCCGCTCACCGGGGATCGACTCGTTGAAATCGGCTGCGTGGAACTGGTGAACCGGATCCCGACCGGGCAGACCTACCACGCCTATTTCAACCCGGAGCGCAGCATGCCCTCCGCCGCCGAGGCGGTGCACGGCCTCTCCGACCGCTTCCTCTCCGACAAACCGCGCTTCGCCGAGAAGGTGGAGGAGCTGCTCGCCTTTCTGGGCGACGCCATGCTGGTGGCGCATAATGCGCGGTTCGATTTCGGCTTCCTCAACGCCGAGCTGGAGCAATGCGGCCTCGCCGCCATCGACTATGCGCGGATGGTCGACAGCCTCACCATCGCCCGCACGCTGCATCCGGGCGCCAAGCACAGCCTGGATGCGCTGTGCAGCCGCTACGGGATCGACCGCAGCCACCGTATCAAGCACGGCGCGCTGCTCGATGCCGAACTGCTCGCCCAACTCTATATCGAGCTGACCGGCGGCCGGCAGATCGGCCTCACCCTGGTGGCGGAGGCCGATGCCGCAGCCGCCGCGCCGGCCATGGCCGCGACGGTGGCGGCCGCGGCCGTCATCGTCCGCCCGCCCCGTCCTTTCGCGCCAAGCGCGGCCGAGCTGGAGCGGCACGCCGCCTTCATCGCCAAGCTCGACAATCCGCTCTGGCTCGATACGCCGCCGCCCTGACCCGGCTGGCATATGCGGATCGGCCCACTAGATTGGTCTTTCAGACCCGGTGACACAGCAAGGAGACGAGTCATGGACATTCGCGTATCCGGCCATCAGATCGAGACCGGGGAGGCCCTGCAAACCCACGTCGAAACGCGCTTGCAGGCCATCGCGGACAAATATTTCTCCCGCACCATCGGCTCCAACGTAACCTTCGGCAATGCCCCGCACGCCGCCTTTCGCTGCGACATTGTGAGCCATGTCATGTCCGGCCTGGTTCTCAAGGGGTCGGGTGTCGCGCAAACGGCGCATCAGGCGTTCGATCAGGCGGCCGACCGCATCGAGAAGCAGCTTCGGCGCTACATGCGCCGCCTCAAGGGTCGCCACGAGCAGTTCGCCGCCGCCGAGGCGGAGCGCGTCGACGCGGCGACCGGCATCGACAATGCCCATTATACCGTGTTCGAAGGGACGGCGGGCGACGAGGAAGTCAGTGCCGATGCGCCGGCGGTAGTGGCGGAAATGTCCGTCGATATTCCCAGTGCCAGCGTGTCCGACGCGGTGATGATGCTGGACCTGCGCAACACCAACGCGCTGCTGTTCGTCAACAGCGGCACCTCGGCGTTCAACATGGTCTATCGCCGCAACGACGGGACGATCGGCTGGGTCGAGCCGCCGCAGGACCGCGCCTGAGCCGTTGGGGCGGGGTGGGGCGGAGTGGACCGGCAGCCCGGCTCGCCCCGGCCTCTCCCGCCACGATATGTGCCACGCCGGGGCAGCGCCGCCGCGAGGCGGTTGACCCCGGACGGCTTTCCGCCTATCTGGCGCCACAATTCTACCCGGCGGATGCGATGGATACTCACGCCTCCCCGCGCGGCATTTTCCATTCATCGGCAGCCGCAGGACACAGGTTTGACATGGACGATTTCAGCGACTTGCTCGCGGCCGACGCCGTTTCCTCAGCGGTCAACATTCCCAACAAGAAGCAGCTTTTCCAGAAGCTGGGCCAGCTTGCGGCCAGCGCCTACGGGCTCGACGCGACCGAGGTGATCGAGCGCATCACCGAGCGCGAGCGGCTGGGCTCCACCGGGTTCGGCGGCGGCATCGCGATTCCGCACGCCAAGCTGGACAGTCTGGACAAGGTGCATGGCGCCGTCGTGCTGCTGAGCGAGCCGATCCCGTTCGACGCGATCGACGACGCGCCGGTCGATGTGGTGTTCATGCTGCTCTCGCCGACTGACAGCGGCGCCGAGCATCTCAAGACGCTGGCGCGCGTCTCGCGGCTGCTGCGCAACGAGCGCGCCCTCGCCCGCATCCGCGGCGTCGGCTCGGACGCCGCGCTCTATGCGCTGCTCGCCGGTGGGGAGACGCGTGACGCCGCCTGAGCGCGCCGCGCCTTCCGGCGAGACCGCGCATTTCCGGGCGCTGGAGCGGCTCTACGATTCGGCGCCGATCAACCGGCTGTTCCCCTCGCGACTGGAGATCGTCGCGCCGGGCGAGTCGCGCATCCGGTTCGAGGTCGATCCGGCCCATTTCCACGCCGCCGGCGCCAGCCACGGCACGCTCTACTTCAAGATGATGGACGATGCGGCCTTCTACGCCGCCAATAGCCTGGTGAGCGACCGCTTCCTGCTGACCACCGCCTTCAACCTGCTGTTCACGCGGCCGCTGCGTGCCGGGCCGGTGATCGCCGAGGGCCGCTGGCTGAGCGGCAAGCGCCGCGTTTACGTCGCCGAGGCGCGGCTGGTCGATGGCGAGGGCGAGGAGGTCGGGCGCGGCACCGGCACCTTCATGCGCTCGACGATTCCGCTCACCAGCCTGCCCGGCTATGCCGGAGCGTCCGATGCCGGGACGCATGATGCCGGGATTCACGATGTCGGGCCTGAGGGGTGAGTGCCCGGCTGACCAGCCAGCTGCTGGTCGGCGCGCTGGTCCGCCGCGCGCAGGCCGAGGGCGGCAGCGCCATGGTGCTCCACAAGGGCGAGCCGGTGAGCGGCGCCATCGTGGTGCAACTGCTTGATCGCGGGGTGAATCAGGGCCTGTTCGAGCGGATTTCAAGCCTCTCGGGCGGGCTGGAACTGCTCCCCTGCGGCCCGGCGCCGGACCGGCCGGATGCCGACGTTTCACACTATATTGAGCGCCGCACCGCGACCGACCCCGATATCTGGTTCATCGAACTGGATACCGTATCGGGACAACAGCTCACCGCCGAAATTCTCTGCGCGGGTTGACACAAGCGCTCCGGGAAGCAAAGAGCGCCCACCCGCGCAGGTTGCAAAAGGGGGTCATGGGGGCCCGCCGAGCAAACACGCAGACGGGGGGCGGACCGCATATCCGCTGGCGGCATGGCTAGCCATGCAGTCGGGACATGCGTCAGCCGACCCACCGCATAGTTCTGAGAGTAAATGCGTCATTCGCTCCTGGTCGCCGGTGTGGCGGCCGTTGGACTGTTGTCGTCCACCCTGGCTCTGGCCGAAGTGACCGACGGGTCCGTTACAATTCTGAAAGCCCCGCTTGAGGCTCCCGTCGTCGTCGCCGATCAGGGCGCGGCTCCCTTGACGGTCGAGCCGGACAACCAGATTTCCCCCACCACCGCACAGCTCGATGACGAGAGCGACGCCCCCACGGCGGCGACGCTGGCCGAGCTGGTACGCGTGTGGGATGTCGATTCCGCCGATGAGATGGATACGGAAACCCGCTGCCTCGCCACCGCCGTCTTCTACGAAGCGCGCAGCGAGAGCCTCGCCGGCCAGCTCGCCGTGGCCAATGTCGTGATCGAGCGTGCCCGGTCGGGCCGCTTCCCGAGCAGCCTGTGCGGCGTGGTGACGCAGCCGGGCCAGTTCAGCTTCGTTCGCGCCGGCCGCCTGCCTGTTGCGCCGACCAGCGGGCACCAGTGGCGCACCGCCGCCGCCATCGCCGAGATCGCGCAGGAAGATAGCTGGGCCAACCCCGTCGAGGGCGCGCTCTACTTCCATGCCGCGCGCGTTTCGCCGGGCTGGAACCGGCCGCGCGTCACCCGCATCGGCGGCCACATCTTCTACCGCTGACTCAAGACCACGGACCGAAAGTGGGGGCGCGGCCGGGCTGCGTCCCTGCTTGCCGTTGTTCATGACTTGTTCTAGGTGTGGGCGATGGATACCCCGGTTTCCGAGTCTGCTCTCGCGCTCGCCGCATCGCTGCTCGACGGCACTGCGCCGGCGGTGACGCGCGGCGTGCTGCGGCTGTTCGCGCGGCACGATATCTTCGGCGTGCCGGAGGTGCCGCTGCCCAACGGCCGGCGGCTGGACATCATGGCGGTCGACGCGCGCGGCGCCATCGTCGCGGTCGAGATCAAATGCAGCCGCGCCGATCTGCTCGGCGACGGCAAGTGGCCGGATTATTTCGATTATTGCGACCGCTATTTCTGGGCTGTCCCCGCCGGATTCGACCTGACCCTGTTCGAAGGCGAGGCGCTGTGGCCGGCGCGCACCGGCCTGATCGTCGCGGATCAATATGATGCGGAGATTATTCGCCCGGCGCCCAGCGAGCCGCTCCCTGCTGCCCGCCGCAAGGCCGAAGTGCAGCGACTTGCCCGCCGCGCCGCCCGCCGGCTGTCGCAACTCAGCGATCCCGATGGCCCCTTGCTATGGGGTGGCGAGGGGTAGGAGGCCGGGGCAATCGGGACGGCATGGGCTCATGCGCAAAGAGGGCCTTTGCGAAGTAGCCTCGTGAAAAACTCCGCTCGTCCTGAGCTTGTCGAAGGGAGGCTCTTCTTCGCAAGCCTTGGACGGAAAAAAGAAAGAACAAGCCTTCGACAAGCTCAGGACGAACGGGAGCGATTCAATTGCTTATCCCTCTGGAACGCATCCGATTCGGGCTGACCATGCCGTGCTCCTGCGAAAGCGGGGATCGAGGGCGGTAAAGAACGGCTCGTGCGCCCTGGACTCCCGCTTTCGCAGGAGCACTGGGGTTACGTCATGCGAACGGAGCCCAAAGGAGCGCGGCCGAACATAGGGGGCCCGCCAATGCAGACCGCCACCACCCGCCAATTTTCACGGCCATGGCTTGGCAGTGCCGCTCCTCTGTCGCTAAGGTCCTCCCGACAGATTTGGGAGAGAGCCGTGAGCCAGACAGTCTATCCTGTGCCGGAGGAATGGCGCACGCGCGCCTATGTGGATGCGCAGGGCTATGCGGATCTCTATCGCCGCTCGATCGACGACCCCGAAGGTTTCTGGCGCGAGCAGGCGCAGCGGCTGGACTGGATCAAGCCGTTCACCCGCGTCAAGGACACCAGTTTCGACGAGGCCGATTTCGGCATCAAATGGTTCGCGGACGGTCAGCTCAATATCGCTGCCAACTGCCTCGACCGGCATCTCGCCGAGCGGGGCGACGTGCCGGCGATCCTGTGGGCGGGCGATGACCCCTCGGAGAGCCGCACCATCACCTATCGCGAGCTGCACGAGGACGTCTGCCGCTTCGCCAATCTGCTGAAGGCGCAAGGCGTCGCCAAGGGCGACCGCGTCACCATCTACCTGCCGATGATTCCCGAGGCGGCGATGGCGATGCTGGCCTGCGCGCGGATCGGCGCGATCCACTCGGTGGTGTTCGGCGGTTTCTCGCCGGACAGCCTCGCCGGCCGCATCACCGATTGCGATTCGGCCTTCGTCATCACCGCCGACGAGGGGCTGCGCGGCGGCAAGACGATTCCGCTCAAGGCCAATGTCGACGAGGCGCTGACCCATTGCACCGGCGTCAAATCGGTCATCGTGGTGCGGCGCACCGGCGGCGCGGTCGCCATGACGCCGGGGCGCGACCACTGGTATCACGAGTTGCGCGACGCAACCTCACCGGATTGTCCGGCCGAGCCGATCGGCGCGGAGGATCCGCTGTTCGTGCTCTACACGTCCGGCTCCACCGGCAAGCCCAAGGGCGTGCTGCACACCACCGCCGGCTATTTCCTCTGGTGCGTCGTCACCCACCATTATGTCTTCGATTACCGGCCGGGCGACGTCTATTGGTGCGCCGCCGATATCGGCTGGGTGACGGGGCACAGCTATATCGTCTACGGCCCGCTCGCCAACGGCGCGACCACGGTGATGTTCGAGGGCGTGCCTAACTATCCGGATTTCAGCCGCTTCTGGCAGGTGGTCGACCAGTTCAAGGTGAGCACCTTCTACGGCGCCCCCACCGCGCTGCGTGCGCTGATGCGCGAGGGCGAGGCGTGGGTGAAGAAAACCAGCCGCGCCTCGCTGCGCCTGCTCGGTTCGGTCGGCGAGCCGATCAACCCGGAGGCGTGGGACTGGTATCACCGCGTGGTGGGGGACGGACGCTGCCCCATCGTCGACACCTGGTGGCAGACCGAGACCGGCGGCCACATGATTACCCCGCTGCCCGGCGCGATGGCGCTCAAACCCGGCAGTGCGACGCGGCCCTTCTTCGGCGTGGTGCCGCAGATCGTCGATGCGGACGGCAACGTGCTCGAGGGCGTGTGCGAGGGCAATCTCGTCATCGCCGATAGCTGGCCGGGGCAGATGCGCACCGTCTGGGGCGACCATGAGCGCTTCTTCCAGACCTATTTCAGCACCTATCGCGGCAAATATTTCACCGGCGACGGCTGCCGGCGCGACGAGGATGGCGATTATTGGATCACCGGCCGCGTTGATGACGTCATCAACGTATCGGGCCACCGCATGGGCACGGCCGAGGTGGAGAGCGCGCTGGTCGCCCACGCCAAGGTGGCGGAGGCGGCGGTGGTCGGCACGCCGCACGACATCAAGGGGCAAGGCATCTACGCCTATGTGACGCTCAACGCCGGCGAGGAGGGCGACGACGCGCTGCGCAAGGAGCTGGTGCAGTGGGTGCGCCACGAGATCGGGCCGATCGCGACGCCGGACGTCATCCAGTTCGCCCCCGCCCTGCCCAAGACGCGCTCGGGCAAGATCATGCGCCGCATCCTGCGCAAGATCGCGGAGAATCAGGTCGACCAGCTTGGCGATACCTCGACGCTGGCCGACCCGAGCGTGGTCGACAATCTGGTGGCCAACCGGCAGCAGGTGTCGGCCTGACGGTGGCGTGACGCAGGTTTGGCCTGCGGGGGCGGGGGCCTTGGACTGAAGGCGTTTGCGGGATGGCCCTTTGCCTGTCTTTAGGCCCGTCGTGCTCCAGCCTGCGCGCGTCTTGAACTGGGAAGGCAGCCCTCCGGCATCACCCTCTTGAGCCCGCCGCCATATCCCCCTAGCCTGCGGTGAATCCCGACAAATCGTTTCGCCGAGACTCATGCCCCTGATTATCCGCCGCTTTTCCGCTCTCCTCGCCCTGTTGCTTCTCGCGTTCCCCGCCATGGCCGCTCCGCCCAGTGCGACGCGGCCGACTCCGGGCTATGTGCGGGTGAAGCTGGAGACGAGCCTGGGCAATATCGTCATCGCGCTGGACGCCAAACGCGCGCCCAAAACGACCGCCAATTTCCTCATCTATGTAGATGACGGGCGGCTGGACGACACCACATTCTACCGGGCCTATCGCCGCAAGGACAATGCCAAGCTCGGCTTCGTGCAGGGCGGCATAGATACCGAGGCGCGGCGCGTCTATTTCCCCACCGTGCCGCTGGAGCCGACCGACAGGACCGGCCTCAGGCATCTCGACGGCACCATCTCGATGGCGCGGCACAAGGACCCCGATTCGGGCACCGGCAACTTCTCGATCCAGATCGGTCCCAATCCTACGCTGGACGCACGGCCGGGCTATCCCGGCTACGCCGCCTTCGGGCAGGTGGTCGCCGGCATGGACGTGCTCAAGCGCATTCTCGCCCAGGAGACCTGCTGCGGGCGTGGCGTGATGTTCGGGCAGATGCTCAAGAAGCCGGTGACGATCATCCGCGCCGTGCGGCTGGACGGCACCCCCAAGCCGAGCGGCGGCGTCAAGCCATGGCTGATGGGCAAGCGGGCGCCGGCGAAGAAATAACGGGCGGGCGCTCGGGATATGAATGGGGGCGCACATAGAGAGCGCAGAAGTCATGCGGCGCGGATCGGGGATCCGGGTCGAACCGGCGATCTCTGCTTGAGGGTAGCGCGGACCGCCACGGCCATAGGTGGAGGCAGGGACCTGCCGCCTCCAGAAAAGCGCTGTGCTCCTGCGCAGGCAGGAGCACAGCGCGATGTAGAATTGGTTTCCCGTCAAAAACCGCCGTTCGTGTCGAGCGAAGTCGAGACACGCATACATTGGGCTAACATGTCTCGACTTCGCTCGACACGAACGGTTGCCGGATCTGCCCTCGGTAAGGGGGAACGGTTGAGCTTATGGGCTCCTGCCTGCGCAGGAGCACGCGGTGGCGCGGACAAATCCGGAACGGATGCACGGACGCAGCTTTTCGCCAACCGAACCTTATCCTGTTGATACGAAATCAGGCTTTGCTTGATCGCGAGCCCCACCCCGACCCCTCTCCTTCAGGGGGAGGGGTTTCCATGCCCGTTTCGATGGGGCGATGGCTGTCACCGGCTTCGCGGATAAATCGCTTGGGTCACATACGAGCGCACTCAAGCCGATTCGGCGAAGGAAGGGGCTGGCCGATCCCCTACCGTCCGAGCAACCCCCGCGCCTGCCCGCTCAGCTCCGCGATCATCGCCGCGCTCGGGTTGGCGGCGGCCTGTGCGCGGGCGATGAGCTGGCGGTATTTGGCGACTGCCGCGTCGTTTGCCGCCAGCCAGCCGTCCACGAAATCGCGGCAGGGCTTCTTCTGCGCGCCGGCGAGGAAGGTGAGCCGCATTTGCTGGAGGTCGCGCGCGCTGCCGGCGACGAGCAGCCGCTCCCACGGGTCGCTCGGGTGCATGCGCGCGGCGAGGCCTTGCAGCCAGTCGATGCCGAGCGCCTCGCCCAGCCGGGTGAAGGCGTGGGCGATGCTGATCTCGTCCTGCCCCAGATCCTTCGCCAGCAGCGCGAGGCCGGTTGCGCCATCCATCTTGACCAGCATGACGACCTTTGCCGCCAGCGCCTTGCCCACGCCGAGCGCGACCAGCTCGTCCGTCAGCGCCGCCGCGCGCCGGGCCGGCTCGGGCTGGAGCAGGCTGTCGACATCCTTGGCAAGCATCGCCAGCGCCGGTGCCAGCACCGCGACGGCTTCGCTCGGGCTCATGCTCGCGGGCAGCGAGCGATGCGTGTCGCCGATGTGGCCGGCCATCGCGTTGGCCACCTGCCGGTAGAGGGCGAGGCGGGCCTGCTCGCCCAGCTTTGCGGCGTCAATCTCGGCCCACAGCGCCTTCACGCCGAACAGATGCTCGGCAATGGCGAAAGCGCGGGCGATCTCGTCTAGCGTGCCGCCGGCTTCCTCGGCCAGCGTGAACGGCAGGATGACGCCGAGCCGGTTGACGATGCGGTTGGCGAGCTTGGTGGCGATGATCTCGCCGCGCAACTGGTGGGCGGCGATGGCATCTGCCTCGCGCGCCTGCATCTGCGGGGGGAAGGCGTTCATCAGGTCGGCGGCGAACAGCGGGTCGGCCGCCAGCGGGCTCTCCTCGATCCCCGCTTGCAGCGCCAGCTTGGCGGTGGAGAGCAGCACCGCCAGTTCCGGCCGGGTGAGGCCGAGTCCGTCGCCCGCGCGGCGCAGCAACTCCTGATCGCTGGCGAGTCCCTCCACCTGCCGGTCGAGATGGCCGCCGGCTTCCAGCGTGGCGATCAGCCGCACATAGGAGGCAAGATCGTCCGTGCCGCCCTGCTGCGCGATGGAGAGGCCGAGCGCTTGCAGGCGATTGTCCTCCAGCACAATCTCGGCGACATCGTCGGTCATCTCGGCAAGCAAGGCGTTGCGCGCATCCTCGGCCAGCCGGCCCTCGATCATCTCCTTGTTGAGCGCGATCTTGATGTTCACCTCATTGTCCGAGCAATCGACGCCGGCCGAATTGTCGATGAAGTCGGTGTTGATCCGCCCGCCCCTGAGCGCGAAGGCGATCCGCCCGGCCTGCGTCACGCCGAGATTGGCGCCCTCGCCGATCACTTTGGCGCGCACGTCCTCGCCGTCCACCCGCAAGCGGTCGTTGGCGGCGTCGCGCACGTCCGCGTTGCTCTGCGCGGCGGCTTTTATGTAGGTGCCGATGCCGCCGAACCACAGCAGGTCGGTCGGCGCGCGCAGCAGGGCGGCGATCAGCGCGGCGGGTTCCAGCGCGCTCTCGCTGCAACCCGTCAGTGCCTGCATCTCCTTGCTCAACGGGATGCTCTTGAGGCTGCGCGAGAAGACGCCGCCCCCCTTCGAGATGAGTTTCTTGTCGTAATCGTCCCAGCTTGAGCGCGGCAGCCTGAACAGCCGCGCCCGCTCCTTCCAGCTTGCCGCCGGGTCGGGATCGGGGTCGATGAAGATGTGGCGATGGTCGAAGGCGGCGACCAGCCGAAGCGCCTTGCTGAGCAGCATGCCGTTGCCGAACACGTCGCCGGACATGTCGCCCACGCCGATGACGCGCACGCTCTCCTTCTGCACGTCGACGCCCATTTCGGCGAAATGGCGGCGCACGCTGAGCCACGCGCCGCGCGCGGTGATGCCCATCTCCTTATGGTCATAGCCATGCGAGCCGCCGCTGGCGAAGGCGTCGCCCAGCCAGAAATCGCGCTCGATGGCGAGGGCATTGGCGACGTCCGAGAAGCTGGCCGTGCCTTTGTCGGCCGCGACGACGAAATAGGGGTCGTCCCCGTCGCGCACGACGATGCCCCTGGGGTGCACCACCTTGCCCTTGACGATATTGTCCGTGACCGAGAGCAGGGCGCGGATGAAGATGCGGTAGCTCTCCGTCCCTTCCGCCAGCCAGGCGTCCCGGTCGGTCGGCGCGGGGAGCTGCTTGGGGTAGAAGCCGCCCTTGGCGCCCGTCGGCACGATCACCGCGTTCTTGACGCGCTGCGCCTTCATCAGCCCAAGGATCTCGGTGCGGAAATCGTCGCGCCGGTCGGACCAGCGCAGGCCCCCGCGCGCGACACGGCCGGCGCGCAGGTGAACGCCCTCGACACGCGGCGAATAGACCCAGATTTCGCGCCAGGGCAGCGGCTTGGGCAGGCCGGGCACCTGCGCGCTGTCCAGCTTGAAGGCCAGCGCCTCCTGCCCGGCGGGGGTGAAGGCGTTGGTGCGCAGCGTGGCGCGGATCACCGCGCGGTAGAGCCGCAGGATGCGGTCGTCGTCGATGCCGCTCACTTGCTCCAGCGCGGCGTCGATCTCTGCGTCCAGCGCACCGGCCGCGTCCTGCGCGCGCGCCTGCGCCGGATCGTGCAGCGCGAGGAACAGCCGCACCAGCAGCCGCGCGATCCCCGCCTCGCGGCGCAGCGCCTCGACCACGGTGGTGAGCCCGTAAGCGACGCCGGTCTGGCGCAGATAGCGGAAGATGGCGCGCAGGAAGACGATGTCGCGCGGGCCGATATCGGCGGTGACGATCAGTTCGGCGAAGCGGTCGTTCTCCGCGCGGCCCTCCAGCACGGCGTCGAGCGCCTCGCTGACGATGGCGGCGCGCTCCAGCACCGGCGCGGCCAGCCCGCCATCCTGCCGCTCCAGCGTGAAGCGCTGGATATGGCCGAGCCCCGCGCCCTCCTCGCCCACCGCCGCGCTGCGCTCCTCGATGGCGCGGAAGCCGAAATTCTCCAGCGCCGGCACCGCCTCGGAAAGGACCAGCGGCTCCAGGCTGTAGACCTTGACGCGCAGCCGGTGCGCCGCATCCTCTCCCTCGTCCGGGCGGAAGCGCACGCTGCGCGCGCCCGGCCCATCCAGACCGTGCAACGCGACGATATCCTGTGCGGCCTCCTCCGGCCCGGCGCTTTCGCGGTAGGAGATGGGCAGGTGGGGCGCGTAACGCTCGGCGAGGATGGCGGCGCGGTTCCCCTCGCCCAGATCGGCCAGCGCCTGCTCCACCGCGGGAACCCAGCCGCGCAGCATCTGCGCGAGCTGCCGGTCGAGCGCGGCGGCGTCCGGCATGACGCCATGCTCGCGCATGTCGAACGTGTAGCGCACCAGCGCGAGGCCGCTATCCTCCAGTGCGATCGACCAGCCGAGCAGATCGGCCTGGCTGGCCTCGGCCAGCATGGCGGCGATGGATTCGCGCCGCCCTGCCGAAAGGTCGTCGCGCATCATCCACGCGAAGACGAACAGATGCCGGCCGAGCGCGTCGCGCACCAGCTCCAGCTTGGGGCGCGGCCGGTCGGCGAGCGACATGGCGGTGAGGGTGATGCGCTCGCGATCCTCCGGCTGGAAGGCCAGCAGCAGGTCGTGCGGCAAGGTGGTGAGCGCATGCACCATCGACTTGGCGGCGTGCCCCTCCGGATCGTAGCCGAAGCGCGCCATCAGGCCGGAGAGCGTATCGCGCAGGATGGGGATCTCCTCCGCCTTGGTGGCCAGCGCCGCGCTGGTCCACAGGCCGGCGTGGATGGAGAGCGCCGCCACCGCGTCTCCCTCGCGGATCGGTACGATGAACAGGTCGATCAGCACCCGGCGGTGGACGCGCGAGAGGCGGTTGGACTTGAGGACGAGCGGCCCGCTATGCCCCGCATCGAACCAGGCGAAAGCGGCCTGAATGGCGGCGGCGGAGAGCAGGGGCTCGTCGGTCAGCGTGCAGATGCCCTTGGCGCGGCTCGCCTTGCCGTCGCGCCCGCGCTGCTCGTGGCCGAGCTGGGTGAGGTGGCGCTTGAGCAGCCAGCGCAGCAGGTCGCCGCCCTCGCCCGGCCCGAGCCGGTTGGCGTCGGCGTTCATCGCCTCGATCATTGCGCGCCAGCCGCTCACGGCGGCGCGGACATGGGCCAGCGTCTTATCCAGCGCCTTGGCGAGCGCCTGCCGCCCGCGCGCGTCGAGCCGGTCCGTCTCGGTGTAGATCAGCGATTCGCGCTGCGCCTCGTCATCGTCGCCGATGCCGATGAGCCGCCCCTCCCCGTCCCGCCGCACCGGCAGGATCGGGTGGGCGAGCAGGTGGATCACCAGCCCGGCCTCGCTCAGGCAGTTGGCGATGCTGTCGACCAGGAAGGGCATGTCGGGATTGGCGATGGCGAGGCGCTGGAGCCGGACGCCGCCCCCAACCCCGCTCTCGCCCTGCCCCGTTCGCCGGTCCTCACCGCTGTCGATCGCCACGGCGGAGTCGCCGCCCGTGCGGATGGCCGCGGCCTGCGCGACGAAGGCGGCGGCCGCCTCCACCCCGCCCGCGTCCAGCAGGGCTCTTTCGCTGCCGTGCAGTCCGTCGACCAGGGCCTTGGCGATGATGGATAGGGTGGAGTCGTTCCGCTGCACGGCTGTGCTCATGCGATCCTCTCTTTGACGGGTCACGTCTCAGGGGCCGGCGGCACCATGCGGCCGCCATCGGCCATAGGCCCGATGGTTAGCCCTCCGCCGGGGAGACCGCAACATATGCACCGCGCCTTTGAATCACGGCGAATCGGGCCGGTGCAGCCCGGAGAGAGGATCAGAGCTGGCGTGCCGCTACGGAATAGACGCGTCCCGCCAGCCGGCCCTCGCTATCCAGCGTGGCGATGACGGCGTGGCTGCCATCCGCTTCCTGCCGCAACACGACCACGGCCAGGCCGGTTTCGTCGAAGGCGACGGCCTGCTCGTCGATCGGCCGGGCGCTGCCGAGCTTGCGGCGCGCCCGATTCGCGGCGGTGCTGGCCCTGGCCGGCGCTGCGCCGCGCTTGGCCGCGCGGACGATGGCGACGAGGCCCTTGAGGCCGCCCTGCACCTCGTGGAGATGGTCGACCAGCGCGCCCGGCGCCATGTCGTGATCGAGCGCATAGTCGATCGCGCAGACGAACTCGGCGAGGCGGGTCTTGTCGTAGGTTTCGCCGAACACCAGCTTGACGAGCGCGGTGAGCGGGCTGCGCGGCTGGGCGACCAGCCCGGCGTCGGCGAGCAGCTCGGCATAATCGTCCGGCCGCGCGGCGGCGGCGCGTGCGAAGGCGTGGGCGAGGCCGATGGCGCGGTAAAGCGCGTGGCGGGTGCGGCCCTCGCTCGCCGTGGCGACGGCGGCGGCATCGCGCGCGCGCGCCAGGCTGTCGGCGAGCGAATCGTCCGTATTCTCCGCGGCGACCATATCGCCGGTCAGCTCGAAGGCGTCGTCCCCATTGTCCTCTTCGTCGCGGGCACTGGGCGCGTCGGCCCAGACCGGCGCGTCGGGCACCACGCTGAGCGCGGGGGCGGGCGCGGCCTTCACCTCGGCGGCGATGCTGTCGGATAGGGCGTCGGTCGCGACCTCCTTCCAGTTGATGACGCCGTAGACGAAGTCGATCGTGTCATCGTCGGTCGAAAAGGGCATCATGATGCCGCGATACATGATCTCGGCGCCGCGCTGGTTGGTGAACTCGGCCTCGAAACCGATCGGCGCGGCGTTGGCGACGATCTGGAGATAATGATCGGTCAGCCGCGAGAGCAAGGTGCGCGGCGGAATGTCGCTGGCTTGCTTGATCGGCGTGGTGATGCCGCACTGCGCGGCCAGCGCGCTGCCGAGAAAGGCGATGGCCGGATTCTCGACGCCGCCGGTGAAATCCAGCAGCACGCTGTGCGAGCCGAAATCGTGCAGCTCGGAGGGGTTGAGATCCTCGATGCTGGGCAGCGCGCGCTCGCCGAGCAGCGAGGCCCAGTAATTATAGGCGCGGATATGCATGCGCCGCTCGTCGAACCGGACGATGGGCGGCGCTTCCATGGCCTCGTCGAGCATACCGGCCTCCTCGGCGCGGTCGTGCTGCTGTGTGTTCATGTCCGTGACCTGCCAATCCGCTATGTCGTCGGCCGAGTGTGCCGAAGAAGGGTAAAAGCCGGGTAAAGGGCGATCGGCACGGCGCCGGTCTGCGCGAAATTGGCGGTGAGGTGCGGCTTTGCCTTGCCAGATGGGCAGGCTGCTGGTAAGCGCCGCCGCTGCATCAAGGGGGCCCCATGGGCGCCCGCACCGGAGCCGCTTTAGCTCAGCCGGTAGAGCATCGCATTCGTAATGCGAGGGTCAGGTGTTCGAGTCACCTAAGCGGCACCATTTCGGTCCAAAAGCCCGAGTCCCTAGCACCGCCGCCTCTACGCCAGAGACGGCGGTGAGGGTGCGCAGCAGTTCGGTGCGCGTGCCGAGGATTCGCACATCCGTCTTGCTATGGACCTCGACCCGCTGCGCCACGGCGCGCACATGATTGCGCGCATAGGTGCCGTCATCATGACGAAGCTTGCGCTTGGCGGCCAACGCGAAGGCGTGAAGGCTCTCAGCGGTGATCTCCGGGCTGATCTTCTCGATATGCGCAACCGCGCGCTCGGCATCCCCTCTGGCCTGGTCACGAAGAGTGGTCAGTTCCGCGATCCGAGCCTTGAGCGAGGGATCGCCCATATCGACCAGCCCATTTTCGATCGCCTCATAGAGCCGCGAGAGCTTGGTATCGGCCTCTGTCGCTCGCCGCTCCATTTCGGCGACGTGCTGGCGGCGCTCGGTCACCCATTCTTCCCGCCGGGCGATAAGCTGGTCCATCAGCACTTCAAGCCGCGCGGGGTCGAGCAGCCGCTTCTCCAGATGCTCGATTACCGCCTCGTTCAGCCGATCCATCGGAAGCGAGACGCCGGGGCACCCCGTTTTCCCCTTCGTGGCCTTGGTCGCGCAGGTGTAATAGCGATACTCCTGACCGCTTCGACTGGTGCCGGTGCGCAGCGTCATCGCCCCACCGCAGCAGGCACAGAAGCAGATGCCCGTCAGGAGCGTCGATCCGCCTACCGCGCGCGGCGGCATCATCTTGGGGCTGCGCGCCTTCAAGGATCGCTGCACCGCCTCGAACTCCGCCACCGTGACGATCGGCGGCACCTCCATGATGGCGTGTTCGGCCTCGGGCTTCCGGCGGCCCTTCTTCGCGTCATAGGTGTTGAAGCGGTGCTGGCCGATATAGGTGGTCCGCGTGAGTACCTGATGGACCATGCCCTTGCCCCAGCGCCCGCCATAACGGGTGCGGATGTTATTCTCGTTGAGCCAGCACGCGATCGCCATGACCCCGATCGGCCCGCGTCCATCGGCGCCTTCCAGCGCCAGCCGGAAAATCCGCCGCACCGTCCCGGCATGGATCGGGTCGACCTCCAGCTTCTTCTTGATCTTCGTGCCGCGCTGTTCGGCCTCGACCACGCGGTAGCCGATCGGCGGGCGGGCACCGTTCCAGAAGCCCTGACGGGCATTCTCGTTCATCGCCCGCAGCGTATGCTTGGCGGTTTCCTTCGACTGATATTCGTCGAACAGCGTCATGATCTTTCGCATCATCTCGCTTGCCGGGTCATCGCCGAGAACCTGCGTGATGGAAACGAGCTGCACACCATTCTTCGCCAGCTTGCGGACGTAGAACTCGAACTGGAACTGATCGCGGAAGAAGCGCGAGAAGCTATGGACGACCACCACGTCGAACGCAGGCGGCTTCTCCGACGCCGCGTCGATCATATCCTGGAAAGCGGGGCGGCGATCGTCGGTGCCCGAGACGCCCGGCTCGACGAACTCGGCCGCGACCTCCCAGCCGTTCGACTGGCAATAGCCCTCAAGCTGGCGGCGTTGGTCAGGGATCGACAGATCGTGATCCGCCTGGCGCGGCGTGGAAACGCGCAGGTAGAGCGCGGCGCGGGCCGTCGCCGCGACCGGCGGCGCCTCGGTTTGGGCGGGGGCAACTGTCGCCATGACACCATCCTTTCATCAATCTGCGGCCCACAGCGGCGACCGCGACTACATCTTTTCCAGTCCCCGCAACGCCGAGGACGCCAGCAGGAACAGCCGGTTCGGCTGCCGCGGAAAGGGCGCAAAGCCAAGTCCCTCGTAGAACGCCGCAGCGCGTTCATCCTTGGCGTCGACGATGATGGCCAACACCTCCAGCGTCTCGGCGACGCCGAGAATGCGTCGGATCGCATCCACTGCAAGGACTTCCCCGAAGCCCTGGCCGCGCATCCGCACGTCCCGCGCGAGGCGTCCGATCAGCACGGCTGGATAGCCGCTTTCATAACGCGGCAGCTTGCGCGCGATTTCCTCCGGCAGTTCGCCCAATTCCAGCTTGAACGCGCTCAGGCTGTAGAATCCGACGACGCCCAACTCCGAATCCGTCGCGACGAAGACGCGCGCGACATCGCGGCGGTCGTCCTGACCGGCGCGTCGTCGGAACCAGCCATCCAGATCGGCCTGCCCGCAAGAAAAGCGCGACCGATCATGGTGCTTGCCGAGAGCTTCGAAGGTGATCGCCAATCGTCAGCCCACGAGTTCGCGGTGACGGCGCATGGCTGCGATCAGCCGTTCGGACGGTTCCGGGGGATTCATAAGCGCCTCAAAAAAGGCATCCCTATCCGCGCCGGACAGCACCAGGCGTTGATGCTCGTCCAGCACGCGCCGCGCGCCTTCATAGGCCAGATCGCCGGCCGTCAGGCCAGTGACCGCCGTCGCCTGCTGAATCAAATCCTTGGCCGACGCGCTTACGCGCAGTTCGATCCGCTCGCGCTTGATCTCGCGCTCCGGTTTCCGGCGTTTTTGAACGGCTGACATGCCCGATCTCCTTTGACCGTTAATGTACGGCATAATACCGTGCCAGTCAACGACGCCGAAGCGCGCCGGCCGCATCATCCGATCGCAGAAACACGGGACGGCAGAGCCGATTTTCATCATGGCAGCGCCCCGAACAGGGCGTCCAGCTCCGCGCGAAAAGCACCTTCGATGACGCGCAACTCGGCATCGCCGATGGGAACCTGCTCGGGCCAGTCGTCGGTGACGACGATCAGCGCGCTGGTCGCGCCCCTGCGCGCCGACGCGCGCGTCGGCTGCGGCTGCATGTAATCGTGCAGGTCTTCCAGCCCTTCCGACCAGCCGCGGGGTGCGCGGTGGCGAAGTTTGCGAGAGAGTGCCATACCTCCAAGCTGCCGCGCATCTCTCGGGAATCCAGCAAAATCGCCCTTGGGCGCATACATGCCGGACCCGTAGCGATGGCGGCGGGATTCGGCGCACGGCGGCGCAGGGCGGAAATAGCGAAGCGTAGCGTAGCAGAGATAAGTGCTCGTGGCGGGATCGTGGATGCCGTGTGCAGCCCGGTTTGCTATCCTCCCGCGCATGGACTCGCGCACGGACATCGACACCGACCGAATCGACGAGGCGGTGCTTGCCCTGTTGTGGCTCAATCTCAGTGCCACCGGCACGGCCTGGAAAGGTCTCGACTGGAGCGCCATGTCCCGCCTGCACGAACGCGGGCTGATCTCCGATCCGGTGCGCAAGGCCAAGTCGGTGTATCTGACCGACGAAGGCATGGCCGAGGCCGAGCGCCTGTTCCGCGAATTGTTCGTCCGAGGCTAGTCCCACCGTGTTGAGTGGAACGACATAACGCCGTCGTTCTGCATGATGCCTGCCCCCGATACCGAACGCCGGGAGCATCATTTACTCCCGTGTAGCCTGCCGGCCGACCCTCACGGCCTCCCTCGTGACCTGATCTGATCGAGCCCGCCTGTCGGCGCAACGGCGCCGGGCCGCTTTTTTTCGCCTCCTACGGCTTTGCATCGCGAAACAAAAAAAGCAGCCCTTCGGCCGTCCATGGGCCGCAAGCGGCGCGCCGCCAGTCGTCCCCAATCCACCGATCGCCACGAGGTCGCGATGGGCGCGGCCCGGACAAGCGAACGGAGACTCATCATGAGCACCATCGGCACCTTCACCAAGGGCAAGGACGGCACCATCGAAGGCAGGGTCGTCACCCTCACCATTAACACCCACGCGGTGTTCACCCCGATCGATAAGGACGCTCCCAAGGCGCCCGACTACCGGCTGACCTTCGCTAACGCGGATCACATCGACGTCGAGGTCGGCGCGGCCTGGATCAAGACCAGCCGCAGCGAGCGCGACTATCTCTCGGTCAAGATCGACGATCCCTGCTTCCCGGCGCCGCTCTACGCAAGCCTGATCGAGAGCAACGAGCATCCCGGCGAATACGTCCTGCTCTGGTCCCGCTGACCGCTACCTGCGCCCCGCCAGCAATGGCGGGGCGCATCTTTCGTTGTCGTCAGGGCGGTCGCGGGCAGCGTCGTATTTCGCGGCGCTGTCTTGTGATTGTCATCGCACGCGGCTATTTTTGCGAACAGTTCTCAAAAAGAGAGTGAGGGGCAGCACGAAAGGACCGACGATGACCCGCCATTTTTTGCCGCCGGCACGAGAAGCAACCGCGATGTCCGCGCTGCTCATCGAGGCGGCGCGGTGCTGGCGGGAAGCGCGGGATAGCGGGAAGGCGGTCCAGCCCAGCCTGTTCATCCTGCTTTCGCGTCATGGTCACGATATGCTGGCGCCGGTGTTCGACAGCCTGATGACGTTGGCCGAAGCCGTATCCGGCAAGCGGATCGTGGTCGGCAGCGGCCCCGATCTGTCCGAGGACGAGCATCGACTCATTGGGCTGTTTGAAGGAACCGGCGCACTTGCGCGCAAGAGTGGACTTGCGCTCTCACTCCAGTTCGCGGTGCGATCGCTGCAAATCCTGCTGGTCCGCACGGCGAGTATATCCGCCACACGACTGGCGGCCTGAAAACCATCTCCTGAATATATAGGGTGCCGGCATAGCCGGCGTTTGTCCCGCGCGGCCGTCCGGCCGCGCGATCGTTTCTAATGGCGCTGCCCTCGCGCCGGTCAAGGGAAGTGGAACCGTCCGGGGCGGTATCCCCACCTTCCGCGGCTGCGCCTTGTGCAGGCGGGTGATGCCCCTCCACCCCGGCCGCCCTTGTCCCGTTGCTACCCCGGTCTCGCCGACGGGCAGAAGTTCAGGCGCGGCAGACCGCTTCGCTGAACTTCAGACCCAAAGGATTTGAGACATGACCAGCAATCCACAGGCTCCCCGCAATATGATCTTCAACGGCGATTGCATCGACGTGATGCGCAGCTTTGATAGCGGCACGGTGGATTTCATCCTGACCGACCCACCCTATGTGACTCGTTACCGCGACCGCCAGGGGCGCAAGGTGGCGAACGACGATAACGGCCGCTGGCTGCGTCCGGCGTTCCGCGAGATGCACCGCGTCTTGAAGGATGGCGGCTTTGCGGTTTCCTTCTATGGCTGGAACAAGGTTGATCTATTCATGGACGCATGGAAGGCGGCAGGCTTTCGCGTTGTCGGGCATCTTGTGTTCCGCAAGCGTTATGCGTCGTCGGCCCGTTTCCTTCGCTATGAACACGAGCAAGCCTATTTGCTCGCAAAGGGCAATCCCATCCGTCCCGCGCGGCCTATCCCCGATGTGCTGGACTTTCCCTATAGCGGCAATCGCCTGCATCCCACGCAAAAGCCGGTTGAGGCGCTCACCCCGTTGATCGAGGCTTTCACCCAGCCGGGCGACCTTGTGCTGGACCCGTTCAGCGGTAGCGGTTCGACTCTGTCAGCCGCCCAGCAGTTGAGGCGCGACTGGACCGGCATAGAGCTCGACAACGGCCACTACCACACCGCCAGCAGACGGTTGGCATCCCCGCGCCATCACCGGGCGGCCGCATAGGCCGCCACCCTTCCACATTATCCGCGCCCGTCCACGCGGCGGGCGCCTCCCCTAACAAGGAATCATGTCATGCGCTGGATTATCACGACCGACCATCACGGCGGCTGCCTGGGGATGGGCGAAAACGCCGAAGGCATCCCGGCCCGCGCCGATCCAAAAGAAGTTGGAAGCCTGCCGATGGAATTTCGCCTTTATGACGCCCGCGGGCAGCTTTGTTTTGAAGGGCGCTGCGGCAACATTGACGCCGATTGGTGGCACGGCTTCGAGCCGCTGATTTACACCTGGAACACATTTCGCTGCCGGCGGCTGACCTACCGGCGGGCTGACCCTCGGGCACAGTGGCGCCCGCTGGCGCCCTTTCCCGGCGGATAGGGTCATTGGCTGAAACCCAGCCGCCGATCCTGCCCGGATCGGCGGCGTCCGCGCGTCCCATAGGTCCGCGCGGCCGAATTGCGTACGCTCGCCGGGCACGGCCCGGCTCGCGGATCATGGTAGCCAAAATTATCGCTTCGCCCTATGAACGACGCGGGCGGCTACGCGGCGGCCTGGGGCGTGGAAACCCCGAGATTAACCGGTTGGGCGCCGGCCGTGACGGCGCCGCCATCCTTGACCATGCGGTCGGGGAGCCTGCGACGTATGTCCAGGCGCCTCGGTGCTAAAGGTCTCAGGAGCCGAGTTAATCCGGTTGTTTCCACCTCCCCGATCAGGGTCAGGAGTGAAGTTTGCGGGGGCGCACCGCAGACAAACCGCTTCTCGCCCGGATGCCGGCCATTGCGGAGGACGCGCGGAACCATGCTCGCCGCGCACATGGAATCGTCTTCGTTTCGGTCTAACAAGGTTAACGGGGCTGGAAGAACGGGGGCGTCATGACCGGCAAGCATTTCGAGGATCGCGCGCCCGATGCGCTGCGGCTCACCGCTTATGATGAGGACCATCTGGCGGACTATATCCGGCTGCTCGACGCGGAGGACGATGGCGTCGACTGGCCCGAGACAGCGGCGTCCATCTTCGGGATCGATCCGGCGGTCGAACCGGAGCGCGCGCGCACGATGCACGAAAGCCATCTCGCTCGCGCGCGGTGGATGACCGAAGTGGGTTACGCATATCTGCTCGGCCCACGCGCCACCGAATAGGGTTAACATCCAGACTAAAAATGATTTTTCTCGCGCCTGATTCCGATGCACGGCGGGCATGTCCCGGCGTGGCCTTCGCGCTGTCGGGATGTGGCGTGTCGCGCGATCCTCGGCTGTCCAGAATCCGCAACAGGCGGCTGGGGAGGATGCTCATGTCGACACCGCCACGACGGCGTGTCCGACGTGCCGGCAATGCGCCGGGCACGCCGGGCCGCCCCGAGTTCGCCGCCGCGTTCCTGCAACGCAACCGCCAGTATCGTGCCGACCAGGCGCGTCTGAACCGCGACGCCGCGGCGAATGAGCGAACGGCGCTCGCTCGCCGATGGGGGTTGTCCTTTCGCCTGGATGCCGGATGACCTGTCGGACACGGTGATCTGGCAGCCGGACCTGACCGCCGTCACCGTAATCCTTGATGCCGCGCCGGAAGGATATGCCGGTGCGAAAGCAATCGACCCGCTGGCGTTCGGCGCGCTGCTCGCCGACCGGGCCGGGATCGACGGTCGCCACGTCGTCGTCGCGGACGCGGCCGGCGAGCATCGGCTCTGGCTGCGCGATCCGACGCCGGGCCGGCCGCTCGCCGCGATCATCCCGCTCGACAGGGATTTCGGCACGCGCATCGCCAGCCTGCTGCGCTTCCATCGGCTCCTGTTCGCCAAGCCGTCCGGCCCGTTGCCACGCGGCTGGCCCCTCACCGCCTACCGGCGAGCGCGGCTCGAACTGATGCTGCGCGCGCTCGATCTACGCATGGACGGCGCAACCTATCGCGAAATCGCCATTGCGCTCGGCAAGGACGAGGTTGCCCGCCTGTCCGCGACCGAATGGAAAAATTCAGCCGCCCGGTCCTTCGTCTATCGGCTGGTGCGCGACGCCACCGCCATGATGAACGGCGATTACCGCAAGCTGCTCCGAATCCGCTGATCGCGAAGCCTGACAGTCCACCCGCAGAGGGTGGTCACATCCATGCGGCTACGAATCTTCGTTCTCCACCCTGCCTCCGGCACTTCGCCATTTTCGCCTCCTGCCACCCCGCCAAGCAGGAGACGCCGCTTGTCCAGACCGTCCGTCAATCTCCCACCGCGCTTCCTGCGGACCCCCGAAGCGGCGCGCTTCCTGGGCCTCTCCGGCCGCACGCTGGAGAAGCATCGCTATTTCGGGAGCGGGCCGGCCTATCGCCGCATTGGCGGGCGGGTGGTCTATTCGGTGGACGATCTGCGTGCCTGGGCCGACCTTGGCACCAAATACTCCACCTCCGATCCCGGCCAGGACGATCTCATGCCACGGCGGGACGCGGCGATCGTGCAGGATCGTCGATGACCGCGCGCATCACCTCCCGTTCCGGCGAGCGTGCCCAACTCGCGCTGTTCCCGTCGCTTGGGCACGATATCGCCCCGCGCGATGCGCAGGACTTGATGACCTGGCCCTTCTTCAGCCTCGCCAAGTCGAAGCGCACCGCGCCCATCGACTTTCGCATGGGCCAGACATGGATCTCGGTCGAGGCCGTGCCTGAACATGGCATGGCGACGATCTGGGATGCCGACGTGCTGATATGGGCGGCGAGCCAGATTGTCGCCGCGCGCGATGCCGGCAAGCCGACCTCCCGCCTGATGGCAACGACCCCGCATGAAATCCTCACCTTTTCCCGACGTGGCACCGGCAAGGATCACTATGACCGGCTGAAGGCGGCGCTCGACCGGCTGCAATCGACCACTGTCGCGACCTCGATCCGCCAGCAGCACCAGCGCCGCCGCCATCGCTTTTCCTGGATCAACGAATGGCGCGAACTGGCCGATGGCAATGGCCGCGCATACGGGATCGAACTGATCCTGCCCGACTGGTTCTACGCCGGCGTTCTCGATCATAGCCTCGTGCTAGCGATCGACCGGGCCTATTTCGATCTGACCGGCGGACTGGAACGCTGGCTCTATCGTGTCGTCCGCAAGCATGGCGGGTACCAGACCGGCGGCTGGTCCTTCGATGTCGCCCACCTTCATCTCAAATCCGGCGCGCTGTCGCCGCTCAAGCGTTTCGCGTTCGAATTGCGCGGCCTCGTTCGACGCCAGCCGCTCCCCGGCTACCGGCTCGACCTCGACGCCACGTTCGGCCGCGAACGGCTGAACTTCACGCCGATCCCGATCGATCCCCTCGACGCCGCCATGCGCCGCGTCGGCCTGCCGTTTGTGGATAAGTCATGATCGGGTTCGGCCTATCGGGAACCGCGAGAGTCGGCCTATCAGGAACCGCTAGCTCGGCCTATCGGGAACCAGAGGCTTCCGTAAGTCGATGGAATCTCGAGCGGAATCGACCCCCTTCTAACTATGCTAATAGAAAAGAATCCTTCGGATTCTTGCTAACGCGGTTTCGCGTCGTGGATAATCGGCACGATGCCGCAAAAGATCGAGCGGCAAACCCGCCGTACCTACTACGCCATACTACTTCGCCATTTTTTCCGCACGATCACGCTTCCAGAGGGATTGATACGGCAGCGAACCGCCGTCCGGTGATGACACCGGGAGGCGGTCGATGATTTCCTTCCAGCACTTCGGCAGCATCTCGGGCGGCAAGGACAGCCAGGCCGTCCTCTGCAAGATGGTCGAGCGGATCGAGCACAAGGGGCTGGCCGCGTTCGACAACCGCGCGCCGCGCTTCCTCTCGGCCGACAACGGGCATGAGAACCCGATCACGCTCGATCACATCGCCTACCTCGACGACTGGCTCCGCCGCCGTATCGGCCTCCGCATCGAAACGGTCTCCGCCAACGACGTGCCGGGCCTCACCGATACGGTAGCCTTCGCCCGCAAGCGCGCGATGCTGCGCGAGGAATGGTCGAAGGAGAAGCGCCGGACCCGCCACAAGGGCGCGTGCAACCAGCGCCGGGCCGCGTGGCAGGCAGGCACGATCATCAGGGCCGAGTGGATCGCTCGCTGCGATTGCCCGGTGCTGGTCTCGCCGCCGGTGCCCGATCCTCTGATTGAGCAGGCGCTGGGGCTGCTGCATCCCACCGGCATCCCGTTCCTCGACATGGTCATGCTCCACGGCCGGTTTCCTGGCACCAAAACGCGCTTCTGCACCGACGAGACGAAGCTGATCCCGATGATGCACCGCAAGCGTCCGCTGCTCGACGCGGGCGTGTCGATCATCGACTGGATCGGCGAGCGCGCCGACGAAAGCCCGGCGCGGGCGAAGAAGCCGCCGATCCAGTCGAAGCGGCATCCTTCGGGCGCGCGGCAGGTGCTCTATCGCCCCATCTTCCGCTGGTCGGCGGCCGACGCCTTCGCCATCTCCGAGCGCCACGGCCTCAAGCATAATCCGCTCTACACGATGGGGATGAGCCGCGTTGGCTGCTCGACCTGCATCATGGTCAGGAAGCGCGAACTGCGCGCCTGGGCCATGCGCTTTCCCGCCGAGGTGGACCGGGTCCGCGAATGGGAGCGGCTGGTCGGACTCGTGTCCCGCCGCACCGCCGTAACCGGCACCCCGGCATCGCTGCTGCCCGCGCCGACTGTCCCCGGCGATCCCGCCGACCACGGCCGCGCGACCATCGACCGGGCGATCGTATGGTCGCGCACCGGCCGGGGCGGGCGCAACTATGACCTGTTCCTCGATCTGGAGCAGCGCGAAGCCGACGAGCACGGCCTGCGCTGCGACAGCGAATATGGGCTGTGCGAATGATGCGCGCGCTCGACCTGTTCAGCGCCGCGGCGGGCGGCTGGTCGCTCGGCCTGCACCGCGCCGGCTTCATCACCGTGGCCGCCTGCGAAATCGTCGAATGGCGCCGCATCCTCTATGCGGAGAACAATCCCCATGTCCGCCTCTACGCCGACGTGCGCGACCTCACGGCAGCTCGACTTCTTTCGGACCTTGGGATGCTCCCCGACATCATCGTCGGATCGCCGCCGTGTCAGGACATCTCCAGCGCCAACACGAAAGGGCGAGGCATCGACGGCGAACGGTCGGGCCTCTACCTCGAAGCCGTCCGCCTGGTCGCAGATTGCCGCCCTCGCTGGTTCGCTTTTGAGAACAGCCCTGTCTTGCGAACTCGCGGCGCTGACCGGTTGCTCGGCAAACTGGAAGCGATCGGCTACGCCTGCGAACCGTGCGTGGTGGGTGCTGACAATGTCGGCGCCAACCATGTCCGCAAGCGGTCATGGCTTATCGGCTACGACCCCGGCCAGCTTGCCGACGCCGCGCACCAGCGACGCGGCGCATGGCCCGGAGATGTGCAAGGTCCGCGGCGAGAAGCGAACCGGCATGAATCTGCCGACGATGCAGCACCCCGCGGCATGGAACGCACTGCCGACGCCGATGGCATCGGACGGGATGATGGACGGCGCGGGCGGCGGAGCGGGATCGACATATCCGCTACGGATGATCCTGGCGACGCCGCGCAAGTCGGACGCGGATCGGGGCGGTCGGGGCGACGTGCTCAGCCAGTTGCAGGGCCATGCCAGCCGTCATGCCGGCATGATGCCAACGCCGGTCAAACCCAACGGCGGCCGGAGGCTGAGCCGGCAGGAGATCGAGACGGGCAAGCGGGCGAACGGCGCGAAGGCGCAGATCGACACGCCGAACATGCTGCGCCATGCGGAGACGATGCTGCCGACACCGGTGGCCTGCGACTACGGCAGCAACAAGAGCGGATCGGGGCTGCGGACGCATTCGACGCGGCACATGATCCGCGTGACCACGACGGAAATCCTTCCCACCCCGACGAAGCGGGACAGCCGGATGGACGGATGGAGTCCGGCCTACGACCGCCGGAAATCGCCGACGATGGACGCGGTGCTGGACGGGGCGATGACCGACCGGGCGCCGGACAAATGGGCGGGCGCCCGCGCGCTGGCGGCGATGCTGCGGAGCTATGGGCTGACTGGAACGGCGGCCTTGCCCATCACTTACGGGTGGATGATGGGCTTTCCGCCTGGGTGGCTGGCACACGCATTGCGCTCGGCACTCGCAAAGGGACGGCTGCGGCCAGCCTGATCGTCGAGGCGTTCGGCGACGCCGTTCTCCCGCAAATCCCCGAAGCCATCGGCCGCGCGATCCTGCGCGTCGAAGCCGCGCTCGACCTCGCGCTCGGGCGAACCCCCATCGACATCCTAGGAGACGAACGATGAACGATCCCGCGCGCCCGGCGCGCATCGACTTCAGCGGGTTTGAAGCCACGCTGCGCCGCAAGGCGGCGGACCAGGAGGCGGCCCGCCGTGGTCCGCCTGTCCCGACCGCCATCGCCGACCAATCCCGGCTGACCGAGGTGGAACTCACCTGGATCGAGCAGCGGCTGGAGCACTGGATACGTTTCGGCCGGATCGCGCAGGACCGTATCCTCACGCGCAAGACGCGCGTCGTCGGCTTCCGGCCCGGTGCCATCTTCGCCTTCGTGCGCTGGGCCGCCAGCGACTTCGGCACGATCGTCTCGCGCATCGACGTGGTGCGCGCGATCGCGCCCGGAGACCCTTATACGACGCTGCCCTTTGTGCGGCCGGGCGGCGACATCCTCCTCCACGTCGAGAGTTGGCCGAAGGTCCAGCAGGTGCTGGCCGCGATCGACGCGGTGGAGGCGGCAGGCGTCGATCCCTGCGACGCGGCGGTCGACCACTGGCGGCACGTCCACAACCGCATCGCCGCAGGCCATCAGCCGCGTCCCTACACGATGGAGCGCCATCGCGCCTGGCTCAAGCGCCGGGAGATCGAGGGGTGACGCGCCGCCGCTATGCCATCGCGACGGGTGCCGCCGCGTCCATTTTCGTCATGGCCGTCGTCGCCATCGCCGTCGTCGATCCGCTCCCGCGCGTCATCTGGAACGCCAGCGCCAGCGCGCCGATCGGACTCTATCGCATCCATCCCGACCGCGATCCGGCCATCGGCGCGCTGGTCGCGATCATGCCGCCTGAACGGTGGTCGCACTGGATGGCCGGGCGCGGCTATCTGCCCGAGGGTGTGCCGCTGTTGAAGCATGTCGGGGCGAAGGCCGGGCAGCGCGTGTGCCGCATCGGCGGCATGGTGAGCGTCGATGCCCGGCGCGTCGCCATTGCCCGCGCGCGTGACGGCCAGGGCCGTCCGCTGCCGGTCTGGCAGGGGTGCCGCACGCTGCGAGCGGGCGAGATATTCCTGCTCAACCCGTCCGTCCCCGACAGTCTGGACGGCCGCTATTTCGGCCCGCTTCCGGCGTCCGCCGTGATCGGACGCGCGACGCCGCTGCATCTGCGCGCGGCGTCACAAACGCCTTCAACACCCGAAGCCAAGGAGATCGGCCATGCCGACGAATATCTTTGAACCCACCGCCAACGGCTATGCCGGACGCGCCCGATATTTCGGTATCAATGAGCAGATCGTGCTGGTCGCGATCGATCCGGGCGACGCCGAGAACGCGCCGGACTATCGCGTCCACCTCGACGACGAGGACGGCCCGGAGATCGGCGGGGCGTGGAAACGGATCGGCGAACGCGCGGGCAATTACATCGCTCTGGATATCGACAGTCCGCTCTTTGGTGCGCCGTTCCGGCCGGTGTTGTTCCGCGCAGATGACGATGGGCGGACATTTAGGCTGTCGTGGAAGCGCCCCCGGCCACGCGACGACCGGAGCTGATCGGTGTCGTTCCTGGTCACCATCCCTCTGTTCGCGGAAAAGCCGCATCCCTCCGTCCCGCTCGGGCGCAGACCGGTCGGCGCGCGCAGCGAAGGTCAAGGGCGGCCCACGGCCGGCGCACCGCGCGCACCCTTTACCGGAGCGAGCACGCTGGCAGGCTGGCGGCGGAGCGGGGGCGGGTTGGCCGCCATGCTCGCGGTCTTGTTGCTCGCTCCGGGCGCCGCGCCCGTCGCCGCGCTGGCGCAGGACGCACCGGCCGAGCGATCGGCCGCGCGCCATCCCTATGCCGGGCATGTCGCCGACGCGGCGCAGCGCTTCGGCATCCCCGAACGCTGGATATGGGCGGTCATGCGCGTCGAGAGCAACGGCGATGTCCGCGCTGTCTCGACGGCCGGGGCGATGGGCCTGATGCAGATCATGCCCGGCACCTGGGCGAGCCTGCGCGCGCGCCACGGGCTGGGCGCCGACCCCTACAATGTCCGCGACAACATCATGGCGGGCGCTGCCTATCTGCGCGCGATGCACGACCGCTACGGCAACGTGACGGCGATGCTCGCGGCCTATAATGCGGGGCCGGGGCGCTACGACGAATATCTCTCACGCGGCCGTTCGCTGCCCGCCGAGACGCGCGCCTATCTTGCAAAGCTGGCGGCGATCACCGGCAGCACGGACGAAAGCCGGCTTGCCGCCGCACCGCCGTTCGATCCCTTCGCATGGCGCCGGGCCGCATTGTTCGCGGCGCGGCCGAACGGCAATCCGGCCGCCCCGGAAACGTCATCCGGCGAAGACGCGGCCGACACCCGCCCAGCGGTCGAACCGGCCGCGAACAGCCTGTTCGTCGCGCTTTCAGGACGCCCCAGGCCATGAAGATCGCCTATGCCGATCCGCCCTATATCGGCTGCGCGCATCTCTATCGCGGCCAGCCCGACTATGCGGGCGAGGTCGATCATCGGGCGCTGATCGAACGGCTCGAACGCGACTATGACGGCTGGATATTGCACGCCGCCGCGACACCGGAATCGGTCGCCGTGCTCGCGCCGCTGGTGCACGAAACCGGCGCGCGGTGGATGGCCTGGGTCAAGGGCTTCGCCGCGTTCAAGCGCAACGTGCCGGTCGCGTATGCGTGGGAGCCGGTCATCGTGAAGCCCGCGCGCAAGTCGGTCGTGAGCAAGCGGCTGGTCCTGCGCGACTGGATCGAATGCCCGATCACGCTGCGCCGCGGCCTCACTGGCGCCAAGCCCGAAGCGGTCTGCCATTGGGCGTTCGAGACGGCCGCCGCGCGTCCCGACGACACGCTCGACGACCTGTTCCCCGGCACCGGGGCTGTCGGCGAAGCGTGGCGAACCTGGCGCCTCAAGTTCGCGTTGCCGGGCGATCCCGTTGCAGCACCGCCGCGGCCCGATTGCACGGCGGCTGCACGTCGAGACGGGGCCGGCACGTCATGACCGCCCCCGGTTTCAGATTGGTGCAAGTCAGGGATCAAGTGCCTGGGAGGGCAGGAAAAAGCCGAAAAAAGGGACGGCAAGATAGAAAGCGCGCCCCAAATTCGCTGAAAGCCTATGTCTTTCAACGATTTGGCGCGGGTACGTCGGTCGGCGAGCGTGCCGCTCGGAAGAAAAAAGCCAGCAAAATCAAAGCGCCGAATGGCACTATGGGCCATTTTCGGCGGAAAGCGGCCCGGCCGTGAGCGAGGACGAGGATTTCCGCGTCCGGCCGGGCAAGGTCAGGAACAGGGGAGCCGGCCAGGGCCGCAAGGCGCAAGGACTTGTCGTCCAGGTGCTCCGCGTCGCCGCGCGCAGCGGCGGAGGCCGGCGAACGGCCGGCTGGGGCGGATCGCGCCAGCGCGGGCAATCGAACTTCGGCCGTGGCCGCACGTCCTTCGCACGCAGCCGCCTGTTCGGATCGGGCCGGCGCGTGCTGGTCAAGATTGTCCCTGTCACCCGTTTCCACCGGAATGGACGGCCGAGGGCGCCGCTGTCCGCGCACATCGCCTATCTCAAGCGCGAGGGCGTCACCCGCGACGGATCGCCCGCGCGGATGTTCGACGCCAATGGCGATGGCGCCGACGATCGCGCCTTCGCCGATCGGTGCAAGGACGACCGGCATCATTTCAGGATCATCGTCTCGCCCGAGGATGCGGCGGACCTGTCGGACCTTCGCGAATATACCCGCGATCTCGTTCGCCAGATGGAAGCCGATCTCGGCACCAGGCTCGAATGGGTCGCGGTCGATCACTGGAACACCGACAACCCGCATGTCCATCTGCTGGTGCGCGGCGTCGATGACCATGGCGCCGACCTTGTCATCAACCGGGACTATATCAGCCACAATCTGCGCTCGCGCGCCGAAGAACTGGCCTGGGCCGAGCTGGGTCCGAAACCGGAGCATGAAATCCAGCGCGCGCTCGAACGCGAGGTAACGGCCGAACGCTGGACCAGGCTCGACGCCGAGATCGATCGCACGGCGGACGCACTCGGCGTCATCGACTTGCGCCCCCAGCAGCCCGGACTCGACGATCCCCAGGTCCGCCGCCTGATGATCGGCCGCTTGCAGCATCTGGAAACTATGGGGCTCGCAGCCGAGGCCGCGCCCGGTCAGTGGGCACTGGCGTCGGATGCGCAAGCCAGGTTGCGCGAGCTGGGCACGCGCGGCGACATCATCCGCACGATCGGCAAGGCGCTGAACGGTCGCGGCCTGCAGCGCCCGCTCGACACTTACGAGATCGTCAGCGCAGCGCCGCAAAAGCCCATCGTCGGCCGGTTGATCGACAAGGGGTTGCACGACGAGCTGCATGGCTCGGCCTATGCCGTGATCGACGGCATCGACGGGCGCACCCACCATGTCCGGCTTCCGGGCATCGAGGCGCTGGATCGCAGCCCGGATATCGGCGGCATCGTTGAGCTGCGCGCCGTCGGCCGGCCGGGCGATCCGAAGCCGTCCCTGTTCCTGGCGACGCGATCCGATCTCGACCTCGCGGCTCAGGTGAAGGCGAGAGGCGCGACCTGGCTCGATCATCGTCTGATCGAGCGCGGCCGTGGAGTGACGGCCGCCGGCTTCGGATCGGAGGTGCAGCGGGCGCTCGACCAGCGCACCGACCATCTCGTGCGCGAAGGACTGGCCCGCCGCTTCGGCAACCGCGTGGTCCTGCAAGGCAACCTGATCGAGACGCTTCGCCGCCGCGAACTGGACGCGACAGGTGCCGAGATCGCGGGCCGGACGGGGCTCGCCTACCGGCCTACCAATCCCGGCGACAAGGTCGCCGGCACATGCCGCCAGCGCCTCGCGCTCGCCTCCGGTCGCTTCGCGATGATCGACGACGGGTTGGGCTTCCGGCTCGTCCCCTGGTCGAACGACCTTGAACGCCAGCTCGGGCGCCAGATCGCGGGCATCGCCCGCAACGGCGGCGGCATCGGATGGTCATTGGGCCGCAAGCGCGGCCTCGCCCCCTGAAAGAAGGAGACTCTCATGCCCGCTACCAAAATCCTCTGGGGCCAGATCATCGCCGTCTTCCTGATCGTGGTCGCCGCGATCTGGAGCGCCACACAATGGACCGCGGCGGCGCTGGCGTATCAGCCCGAGCTTGGCGAACCCTGGTTCACGGCGCTCGGCTGGCCGGTCTATCCGCCCTACGCCTTCTTCTGGTGGTGGTTCAGCTACGACGCCTATGCGCCCGCCATCTTCCAGACCGGCGCCTGGATCGCCGCGTCGGGCGGCTTCGTGGCGGTCGCTGTCGCCATCGCCATGTCGGTCTGGCGCGCACGCGAGGCGAAGAACGCGGAAACCTATGGCTCGGCGCGCTGGGCGACCGAGGACGAGGTGCGTGCGGCCGGGCTGCTCGGCGACGACGGTGTGGTGCTCGGCAAGCTGGGCCGCGCCTATCTGCGCCACGACGGCCCCGAGCATGTGCTGTGCTATGCGCCGACCCGCAGCGGCAAGGGCGTCGGCCTCGTGATCCCCTCGCTTCTGACCTGGCCGGCATCGGCGATCGTTCATGACATCAAGGGCGAGAACTGGACGCTGACCGCGGGCTTCCGCGCGCAGCATGGCCGCGTGCTGCTGTTCGACCCGACCAACGCGGCGTCGGACGCCTACAACCCGCTGCTGGAGGTGCGGCGCGGCCAGTGGGAAGTCCGCGACGTGCAGAACGTGGCCGACGTGCTGGTCGATCCCGAAGGCAGCCTGGAGAAGCGCAACCACTGGGAGAAAACCAGCCACGCGTTGCTGGTCGGCGCGATCCTGCATGTTCTCTACGCCGAGCCCGACAAGACCCTGGCGGGTGTCGCCGCCTTCCTGTCCGACCCGGCGCGGACGATCGAGCAGACGCTGGCCGCGATGATGGCGACGCCCCATCTCGGCGAAGCCGGCGTGCATCCGGTGGTGGCCTCGGCCGCGCGCGAACTGCTCAACAAGAGCGACAACGAACGCTCGGGCGTGCTCTCGACCGCCATGTCGTTTCTCGGGCTTTACCGCGATCCCGTCGTCGCCCGGGTCACGCGCGCCTGCCACTGGCGCGTCATGGATCTCGTATCGGGCGAGCAGCCGGCGACGCTCTACCTCGTCATTCCCCCCAGCGACATCTCGCGGACCAAGCCGCTCATCCGCCTGATGCTCAACCAGATCGGGCGGCGGCTGACGGAGGAACTGCCGAGCGGCGCCAGGCGTCATCGCCTGCTGCTGATGCTCGACGAGTTTCCCGCGCTCGGGCGCCTGGACTTTTTCGAGAGCGCGCTGGCGTTCATGGCCGGCTATGGCCTGAAATCCTTCCTCATCGCGCAGTCGCTCAATCAGATCGAGAAAGCCTACGGGCAGGACAATGCGATCCTCGATAACTGCCATGTTCGGGTGAGCTTCGCGACCAACAACGAGAAGACGGGCGAGCGCGTGTCGAAGGCGCTCGGCACCAAGACTGAGATGCGCGCGATGAAGAACTACGCCGGGCACAGGCTCTCGCCCTGGCTCGGGCATCTGATGGTCTCGCGCTCCGAAACCGCCCGCCAGCTTCTGACCCAGGGCGAGGTCATGCAGCTGCCGCCCGACGAGGAAATCGTCATGGTGTCGGGCGTCCAGCCCATCCGCGCGAAGAAGGCTGCTTACTACGCCGATCCCCGTCTCGCCGCGCGGATCATGCCGCCGCCCGATCCGGCCGCATCGCCACCTCGGGAAATCCGTCCCGACGACTGGACGGGGCTCGCCGCTTCGGCCGATCCCGCCGAGATCGCGGCAATCATCCGGCGCCAGGAGGATGCCGCCAACAGCGGGCTGCGCCGCGAGCCCGAGCTTCCCGATCATGTCGCCATCGTGAAGGAGACGACGCCCGCACCGCCCGCGCAGGAGTTTTCCATCGTCGAGGACGAACCCGAGGATGCTGCGCGCCAGGCGGCGGCACGGCGGCGGATGCAGGGCGTCGCGCGGCAGGCGTCGCTCGATCCCGACGACGGCATCGAAATGTAGGAGATTCCCATGCGCGTGCGTCTCAACGTCTATTTTCCGCCCGAGCTGGCCCGTCAGGTCAGCGAGCTGGCGATCCGCCGCCGCATCTCGCGCTCGGCGATCGTGGAAGCCGCCGTCACCTCCTGGATGTCGCCGGACGGCGCCGACCGGATGGAGGCGGCCTTCGCCCGAAGGCTCGACCGGCTTTCGCGGCAGGTCCAGCGGCTCGAACGCAACACCGGCCTCACCACCGAGGCACTGGCGCTTTTCGTCCGCTTCTGGCTGGCGGTGACGCCGCCGCTGCCCGACGAGGATCAGGCGGCCGCCCAGGTCAAGGGCCGCAAGCGCTATGAGGGTTTTGTCGAGACGCTGGGCCGCCGCTACGCCAGCGGCAAGAGCCTGCTCGACGAAATACCGGAGGATATTGCAGGTCGTGACGGCGGCTCCACCGACACATGACAGTGCAGCGAACCAGCCGGGGCCGGCCATGCGCGAATCGGCCAGGTATCTTCACGAAATAGCGCGGGCGGAGAGCGGTGCTGAAAGCGTCAGACCGCAACGCGCACTTATCTGCCGCCGTCACTACTACGCCCTGACATAGTTGTTGCCTCGCGCGATTTCCTGTCTCTCTTGATGTGCCCCTGACGCCGGGCGGCGGTTCGCCCGGCCTAATTCAGGGGCCGTTTCTTGTCCGTCCAGCCGATCCGATCCGAAGCGAACACGCGCGGCGCGCGGATGCTGCGCACGGCGCTGGGGCCGTCGATCGCGGCCTGGCTCGACGATGCCGCCGTGATCGAGGTGATGCTGAACCCGGACGGACGGCTGTGGGTCGACCGGCTCGGCGAGGGCATCAGCGACACCGGCATGACGCTGGCCGCCGCTGACGGCGAGCGCATCGTCCGCCTGGTCGCGCATCATGTCGGCGTCGAGGTTCATGCCCGGTCCCCGCGCGTCTCCGCCGAGCTGCCCGAAGGGGGCGAGCGGTTCGAGGGGCTGCTGCCGCCCGTCGTCGCGGCCCCGGCCTTCGCCATCCGCAAGCCCGCCGTCGCGGTGTTCACGCTCGACGACTATGCGGCCGCCGGGATCATGTCGGCGGCCGAGGCGGCGGCATGCCGCGATGGCGTCGCCGCTCGCGCCAACATCCTCGTGGCGGGCGGCACCGGCAGTGGCAAGACCACGCTGGTCAATGCGCTGCTGGTGGAAGTCGCCAAGACCACCGACCGTATCGTCCTGATTGAGGACACGCGGGAGCTGCAATGCGCCGCGCCGAACCTCGTCGCCATGCGCACGAAGGATGGCGTCGTCTCGCTGTCCGATCTCGTCCGGTCCTCGCTGCGCCTGCGCCCTGATCGCATCCCGATCGGCGAGGTGCGCGGCGCCGAGGCGCTCGATCTCCTCAAAGCCTGGGGCACCGGCCATCCGGGCGGCATCGGCACGATCCACGCCGGAACCGCGCTCGGCGCGCTGCGCCGTATGGAGCAGCTCATTCAGGAGGCCGTCGTCACGGTCCCGCGCGCGCTGCTGGCCGAGACCATCGACCTGATCGCCGTGCTCGTCCGCGACGGGCACGGCCGCCGCCTCGCCGAGCTGGCCCGCGTCGAAGGGCTCGACGCCGCGACCGGCGACTACCGCCTCACGCCGCTCACCACCCCCCAGACCGGAGACCTGCCATGACCAACGACGCCACGCCTCTCAGGACCATGAAGGGCCGCCTGCTCGGCGGCACCGTGCTCGACCGCCTCGGCCATATCGGCATCACCGCGGCCGGGCTGCTCTACGCGATGCCCGCCCATGCGGGCGGATCGTCGATGCCGTGGGAGGCGCCGCTCCAGTCTATCCTCGAAAGCATCGAGGGGCCGGTCGCCAAGATCATCGCGGTGATGATTATCATCGTGACCGGGCTGACCCTGGCCTTCGGCGATACGTCGGGCGGGGCACGGCGGATGATCCAGATCGTGTTCGGTCTGTCGATCGCGTTCGCCGCGTCGAGCTTCTTCCTCTCGTTCTTTTCCTTCGGTGGCGGAGCGATGGTCGCATGACCGGCGCGGCCGATCATGGCGAGCCCATCGCGGGCTACTTCGCGCCGGTCCACCGGGCGCTGACCGAGCCGATATTGCTCGGAGGCGCCCCGCGCTCGCTCGCCATCGTCAACGGGACGCTGGCAGGCGCGATCGGGCTGGGCCTGCGCCTCTGGATCGCCGGCCTCGCGATATGGGCGATCGGCCATGCGCTCTCGGTATGGGCCGCGCGGCGCGATCCCCAGTTCGTCGACGTGGCCCGCCGCCACCTCCGCTACCCGACATGGATGCAGCCATGATGAGCTTGCGCGAATACAGGAACGGCGCCGCGCATCTCGCCGACTTCCTGCCCTGGGCCGCGCTGGTCGGGACAAGCGTCGTTCTCAACAAGGACGGCAGCTTTCAGCGCACCGCCCGTTTTCGGGGACCGGACCTTGATTCCGCCACGCCAGCCGAGCTGGTCGCCACCACGGCGCGGCTCAACAATGCGCTGCGCCGTCTCGGCTCGGGCTGGGCAATCTTCGTCGAAGCGCAGCGCACGCCCGCGCTCGACTATCCGGAATCGGACTTTCCCGATCCGGTCTCGGCGCTGGTCGATATGGAGCGGCGCGAACAGTTTCGCGAAGAAGGCGCGCATTTCGAGAGCGACTATTATCTGACGCTCCTCTGGATGCCACCGGCCGAGGACGCCGCCCGCGCCGAAACCTGGCTCTATGAAGGCCGTTCCGGCACGGGCGTCGATCCGTGGGAATTGCTCCAGAGCTTTACCGATCGCAGCGACCGGGTGCTCAATCTGGTCGAGGGCTTCGTGCCCGAGGTTTGCTGGCTCGATGACGGCGAGACGCTGACTTACCTGCACAGCACGATCTCGACCCGGCGCCAGCGCGTGCGCGTGCCGGAAACGCCGATGCATCTCGACGCGCTGCTCGCCGACGAGCCGCTGACCGGCGGGCTGGAGCCGAAACTCGGCGACCATCATCTGCGCACGCTGACGATCACGGGATTCCCGAGCGTCACCTTCCCCGGCCTGCTCGACGAACTGAACCGGCTCGCCTTCGAGTATCGCTGGTCGACCCGCGCGATCATGCTCGACAAGACCGACGCGACGAAGCTGCTGACCCGCATCCGCCGCCAATGGTTCGCCAAGCGCAAAAGCGTTGCTGCGATCCTCAAGGAAGTGATGACCAACGAGGCATCGACGCTGCTCGACAGCGATGCCTCGAACAAGGCGGCCGACGCCGACACTGCCTTGCAGGAGCTGGGCGCCGACTACGCCGGCATGGCCTATGTCACCGCCAGCGTGACGGTGTGGGACCGCGATCCCGCCATTGCGGCTGAAAAGCTGCGGCTGGTCGAAAAGGTCATCCAGGGTCGCGACTTCACCGTGATCCCCGAGGGCATGAACGCGATCGAGGCGTGGCTTGGGAGCCTCCCCGGCCACACCTATGCCAACGTCCGCCAGCCTCCGATTTCCACCATCAATCTCGCCCACCTGATCCCCCTGTCAGCAGTATGGGCGGGGCCGGAACGGGACGAGCATTTCGGTGCGCCCCCCTTGCTTTATGGCAAGACCGAAGGCTCGACCCCGTTCCGGTTTTCCCTTCATGTCGGCGATGTCGGGCACACCCTCATCGTCGGGCCGACCGGCTCCGGCAAGTCGGTGCTGCTTGCACTGATGGCGATGCAATTTCGCCGCTACGAGAACGCGCAGGTCTTCGCCTTCGATTTCGGCGGCAGCATCCGCGCGGCTGCGATCGGTATGGGCGGCGACTGGCAGGATCTCGGCGGGATGCTCGCCGACGAGGCCGGGGACGGCGTGCAGCTCCAACCGCTCGCCCATATTGACGACCCAGCCGAACGCGCCTGGGCCGCCGAATGGCTGGCGGCGATCCTCGCATCCGAGAATGTGACCGTCGACCCGCAGGCCAAGGAGCATATCTGGTCGGCGCTGACCTCGCTCGCCACCGCGCCGATCGCGGAACGGACCCTGACGGGCCTTGCCGTCCTGCTCCAGAGCCAGCAGCTCAAGCAGGCGCTCGCGCCCTGGTGCGTGGGCGGAGCATGGGGCCGGCTGCTCGATGCCGAGACCGAGCGGCTTGGCGAGGCCACCGTTCAGGTGTTCGAGACCGAAGGCTTGATGGAAAGCGGCGCGGCCCCGGCCGTCCTGTCCTACCTGTTTCACCGCATCGCGGGGCGGCTCGACGGCAGCCCGACGCTCATCGTCATCGACGAGGGCTGGCTGGCGCTGGGATCGCCCGCGTTCGCCAAACAGCTTTCGGAATGGCTGGTGACGCTGCGTAAGAAGAACGCCAGCGTCATCTTCGCCACCCAGTCGCTCGCGCAGATCGAGGGCAGCACGATCGCGCCCGCCATCGTCGAGAGCTGTCCGACCCGGATATTCCTGCCGAACGAACGCGCGGTCGAACCGCAGATCGCGGTGATCTACGAGCGGTTCGGGCTCAACGCCCGCCAGATCGAAATCCTGAGCCGGGCGACGCCGAAGCGCGATTATTACTGCCAGTCAAGGCGCGGCAACCGCCTGTTCGAGCTGGGGCTTGGCGAGGTCGCGCTGGCCTTCGCCGCCGCCTCTTCCAAGACCGATCAGCGCCGGATCGCGGAGCTGGTGGAGGCGCATGGCGCGCCTGCCTTCGCGGCCGAATGGCTGCGTCACCGCGGCTGCGCCTGGGCGGTCGAGCTTCTTCCCGAACCTCAACCCGATCCGCTGGCCGGAAACCGGGAAGATACCGGCCAGCTCCCCCTTGCCTTGAAGGACATGATCCCATGAAAGCCACCATCCTGCGCCGCGCCATGCTGGCCGGCGCGATCGCCACGTCCGGCATGATCGGCACCACCGCCGCGACGCCCGCGCACGCCCAGTTCGGCGGGATCGTCTATGACCCGACCAATTACGCCCAAAACGTGCTGACCGCCGCCCGGTCGCTCCAGCAGATCAACAACCAGATTCAGCAAATTCAGCAGCAGGCGACGAGCCTCATCAACGAGGCGCGCAATCTCGCTTCGCTGCCGCTCTCGACGGTCGACGTTCTCCAGCAGCAGGTCCGGCAGACGCAGCAGCTGCTTAGGCAGGCCCAGCGCATCGCCTACGATGTCCGGGACATCCAGAGCGCCTTCACCGACCGTTACAAGGGCACCGCGCTCACCGGCACCAACGCCCAGATGATCGCCAATGCGAACGCGCGCTGGGAGGACAGCGTCGGCGCGTTCCAGGACTCCTTGCAGGTGCAGGCCGGCGTCGTCGGTAATATCGAGGGCGCGCGCACCACGATGAACAGCCTGGTCTCGGCCAGTCAGTCGGCGACCGGCGCGCTCCAGGCCGCGCAGGCGGGCAACCAGCTTCTCGCCCTGCAATCGCAGCAGCTCGCCGACCTCACCGCCGCCGTCGCGGCGCAGGGACGGGCGCAGTCGCTCGACGCCGCGCGGCAGGCCGCGATCGAGGCGGAGGGGCGCGAACGCTTCCGCCGCTTCTTCGGCCGCGACTGACAGGAGAAGCCGCATGTCGCGCAATGCAAAGATCGCCGGTGTCGCCGCGCTCGGCGGCATCATGCTGGCCGTGGCGCTCGCGGGCTCGCGCGAACCGCATGAACCGCAGCTTGAAGCCGTCCTGCCCGTCCTTGAAGAAGGAGAGCAGGAGAAGCGGCTGGCGCGCGAACTGGAACGCTGCGCCACGCTCACCATGCCGGATTCCGGCTGCGAGGCGGCATGGGCGGAAAAGCGCCGCCGCTTCTTCGGCAAGGATGCCGACGCGCCCGCGCCGGGCGAGCATCCTGCGCTTCCCGCCGCATATGACAGCGACGGCAGCCGGGCTGACGAGGCGATCCGGCCGGAGCTTCCCGGCCCCTTTGTCCCCGCCGATCAGGCCGGGAGCACCGCGCCGTGAGTGACACCGGGATCGTCGATACCTTCCTCGACACCTTCACCAGCTACATCGACAGCGGCTTTGGCCTGCTCGGCGGCGAGGTCGGCTTCCTGTCCTCGACCCTTATCGCGATCGACGTGACCATCGCCGGGCTGTTCTGGGCCTGGGGCGCCGATGAGGACGTGATCCAGCGGCTGGTCAAGAAAACCCTCTATATCGGCGCCTTCGCCTTCATCATCGGCAATTTCCAGACACTGGCGACGATCCTGTTCGACAGCTTCGCGGGGCTGGGGCTCAAGGCGAGTGGCGATGCCCTCAGCCTCGCGGAGTTCATGAAGCCCGGCACGATCGCTGCAAAGGGTCTCGATGCGGCGCAGCCACTGATCGACGCGATGGAGGCCTATAACAGCCTCTGGTCGGTGTTCGCCAATCTCGCGATCATCGCCGTGCTGCTGCTCGCCTATCTGATCGTCGTCCTCGCCTTCTTCATTATCGCCATCCAGATATTCATCACCCTGATCGAGTTCAAGCTGGTGACGCTGGCCGGATTCGTCCTGCTGCCCTTCGCCTTCTGGAACCGCACCGCGTTCATGGCCGAAAAAGTGCTCGGCCATATCGTCTCCAGCGGGATCAAGGTGCTGGTGCTCGCGGTCATCACCGGGATCGGCACGACCCTGTTCAGCACGTTCACGGCGACGGTCGGTCCCGAACCCGACGCGCGGCAGGTTCTGGCGATCGCGCTCGGCGCGCTGTCGCTGCTCGGCCTGTCGATCTTCGGCCCCGGCATCGCCAACGGGATCGTCTCGGGCGGGCCGCAGCTCGGCGCGGGCGCGGCGGCCGGCACCGTGCTGGCGGCGGGCGGCGCGCTGGTCGGTGGCGCCGCCGCCGCGAAGCTCGGCGTCGGCGCTGCCGCCTCGACCATAGGCGCGACCGGGCGGATGGGTGCGGCAGCCGCGCAAGGCGGCGCGCGCATGGCGGGCGGCGCGGCGGGCGCCTACAGCGTCGGCTCGCTCGGCAGGAGCGGCGCGGGCGCTGTGGCGGGCGGCATGGCCGCTGTCGGACAGACGGCGGCGACCGGCGCCGTCAATGCCGCGCTCTCGCCGCTGCGCCGGATGGCCGGCAAGGCGAGCGCATCCATGAAGGACAACTTCCGCACAGGCGCCCGCGCCGGGCTGGGCGTCGCTCCCGCATCGGGAAGTCCCGCGCCCGCGGCATCGCCGGCAGCCCCGGCTTCCGCGCCGCCCGCATGGGCCTCGGCCATGAAGCAGCGCCAGTCCGCGACCCACGGCGCGACCGTCCTCGCTCACACGATGAAGGCCGGCGACAGCCACGGCGGCGGCGGCGGTCCCGACGTCAAGGAAAGGGAGTGATCCGAAAATGTTCCGACGACCCACCATCCGCTACGGCCAGACCCCCGAACCCGCGACGCCCTACCAGCGCGCCGCGCAGGTCTGGGACGACCGCATCGGTTCCGCCCGCGTGCAGGCGAAGAACTGGCGCCTTGCCTTCTTCGGCGCGCTCGCCCTGTCCGGTGGGCTCTCGGCCGGACTCGTCTGGCAATCCGCCCGCGGCCATATCGTGCCCTGGGTGGTGCAGGTCGATCGGCTCGGCGAAGCGCAGGCCGTCGCTCCCGCCGAAACCGGCTACCGCCCGACCGATCCGCAGATCGCGTTCCATCTCGCCCGGTTCATCGAGCAGGTCAGGGCGATCCCGGCCGATCCGGTCATCGTCCGGCAGAACTGGCTCAGGGCTTACGATTTCACGACCGACAAGGGCGCACTGGCGCTCAACGACTACGCGCGCGCCAACGATCCGATCGCACAGGTCGGCAAGGTGCAGGTCGCGGTGGACGTCTCCAGCGTGATCCGTGCCTCCGGCGACAGCTTCCGCGTCGCCTGGATCGAGCGGCGCTATCAGGACGGCAGTCTCGCCGAGACGACCCGCTGGTCGGCGATCCTCACTGTCGTTGTCCAGACCCCGCGCACCCCCGACGCGCTGCGCAAGAACCCGCTCGGCGTGTTCGTCAACGCCCTCAACTGGAGCAAGGAGCTGTCGCAATGACACGCATGTCCGCCCGCCATGCCGCCAGCGCGGTTATGTTATTGTCCGCAACCGCGCTGGCCGGCTGCGCCACCTCATCGGCGAAAGCGCCGAGCATCGCTTACGATGATCCACCGCGCGAGATCGCGGCCACGCCGGCCGCACAACCGCCACGCGTGGTCGAGGTGGTGACTATCCCCGAACCGCTGCCGCTTCCGGGCCAGTTGAAGCCGGTCACGCAAAGCGCCTCGCCGCGAGAAGCGACCGATCCGCGCCGCCGCGTCGGGGCCGCGAACGCGGCCGCCCGCGTGCAACCCACCCGCGACGGCTATGTGAACGCCATCCAGCAATATCCCTGGACCGAAGGCGCGCTTTATCAGGTATATACCGCGCCCGGCCAGGTGACGGACATCGCGCTTCAGGAGGGCGAGCAGCTCGTCGGGCCGGGGCCGGTCGCGGCCGGCGACACCGTGCGCTGGATCATCGGCGACACGGTGAGCGGCAGCGGCGCGACGGCGCGCGTGCATATCCTCGCGAAGCCCACGCGGCCCGACATTTTCACTAACCTCGTCATCAACACCGACCGGCGCACCTATCATATCGAACTGCGCGCGACGGCCTCGACCTATATGGCGTCGGTGTCGTGGACCTATCCGCAGGACGCGCTGATCGCCCTGCGCGGCGCAAACGCCGCCGCTGCCGCCTCGGCCCCCGTCGCCACCGGCATCGACATCGCGGCGCTCAATTTCCGCTACCGGATCGAGGGCGACCGCGTGCCGTGGAAGCCCGTGCGCGCCTTCGACGATTCCGCGCAGGTGTTCATCGAGTTCCCGGCCGGGATCTCGCAGGGCGAGATGCCGCCGCTGTTCGTGACCGGCGCGGCTGGCGACGCCGAGCTGGTCAATTACCGCGTGCAGGGGCGCTATATGGTGGTCGATCGCCTGTTCGCCAGCGCGGAATTGCGCCTGAGCGACAAGCGCACCGAGCGGCGCGTGCGAATCGTGCGCGACGGCGCGGACACGTCCCGCAGGGGGCGGTGATGGCCGATCCCACCAATACGCCCGTCCAGCCAGCGCCGCAGGCATCCCCCCAACCCGCATCCGCGAACCCCGCCGCCTTTCAGCTTCGCGGGCCTGCGCCGCGCGTCATGCGCCTTTCGAGGAAGGCGCTGGCGACGCTCGGCGTGGTCGCGGGGCTCGGTATCGGCGGCTCGCTCTGGTATGCGCTCGCGCCCAAAGGAGAACAGGCGGCGAAGGAACTCTACAATACCGACAGCCGCGCCGCATCCGAGACCATCACCTCGGGGCCGAAGGATTACGGCCAGGTCCCGAAGCTCGGCCCCAGGCTTCCCGGCGATCTCGGCGGCCCGATCGTCTCGGCGCAGCAGCGCGGGGAGAATGTGCCCGTGCCACCGGTCGGCGCGCAGCCCGATCCGCGCATCCAGGCCGCCGAAGCCGCTCGCCAGCGCATCGCCCAGGAACGCGATGCAGCCCGCACCAGCATGGTGTTCCTCGGCGGAAGCAGCGCCGGGACCGGTGCGATGCCGTCCTTGCCGAGCCTCGCCATCGCAGCGCCGGAGGCCGCAGCTCCGCAACCGTCAGAGGCTGCGCAGGGCGACCAAGCCGCCAAGCGGGCGTTCATGGCGCAAGCGACCAATCAGCGCACTGTCAGCGCCGAGCGGCTGACCGCGCCGGCCTCGCCCAACATTGTCCAGGCCGGCAGCATCATCCCCGCCGCGCTGATCACCGGCATCCGTTCCGACCTTCCCGGCCAGATCACCGCCCAGGTGACGCAGAACGTCTATGACAGCATCACCGGGCGCATCCTGCTCATTCCGCAGGGCGCGCGGCTGATCGGCGAATATGACAGCGAGGTCGCCGCGGGGCAGACGCGTGTGCTGCTCTCCTGGGACCGCCTCATCATGCCGGACGGGCGCTCGATCGTTCTCGAGCGCCAGCCCGGAACGGACGCCGCGGGATTTGCGGGGCTACAGGGTCGCGTCAATCAGCATTGGGGCAATCTGCTGAAAGCCGCCGCCGTCTCGACCTTGCTCGGCGTCGGCGCCGAGCTGGGGGCCGACAGCGAGGACGACCTCACCCGCGCGCTTCGGCGGGGATCGCAGGACACCATCAACCAGACCGGACAGCAGGTCGTGCGGCGGCAGCTCAATGTGCAGCCGACGCTCACCATCCGGCCGGGGCATCCGCTCAGGGTCGTCCTGACGAGAGATTTGATCCTCGAACCCATCGGAGCAACGCGATGACCAAACTCAAGCTGGGGCAGATCCCCGAGGACAAGCCCGTCAAGCTCGCCGTGGAACTGCCCGCGCCGCTGTTCGAGGATTTACGGCGCTACGGCGAGATTCTCGGCGAGGGCAGCCCGATCCCGCCCGCGCGCCTGATCGCGCCGATGCTGGAGCGGTTCATGGCCACCGACCGCGCCTTTCGCCGGCATCGCGCGCAGGGGGACTGAAAGCCCGTTCGCGTGGTCAATTGCCAAAGAACTTCTTGTGCCGCGCTCGGCCCTCCGCCTCGGTCACGGCCATCTCGGCATTGAAGCATTCGTCGCCGCGCGTCGAGCCTTCCGCGCACTGTGTCAGAACCTGCCGGGCCTCGTCGAGATGCGCCGCGAAATATTGCTTGCCGCGCGGCTCCGCGGGCGCGGCGACGGGCACAGGACTCGCGACCGCTGCTGCCGGTTCGGCCGGCGCGATCACCGGGCGCAGAACGAAACCCGCTCCGAACCCGACGATCAGCGTGACCAGCACGATGATGAGTGTCTTTCCCTGCGTCATGACGGCTCCTTTCTCCGGTTGCAAATCAGGCCGGCCGTTGGTTGCGATCCCGCCTGTTAACGTCGCATGTCACTGTCTCGCGCGGTCACGGGATGTCGAAGGACAGCGCATAGCGGTCGCGCACGAAGGCGAGGAAACGCCTCAGCGCGGGATTGGCGTTGTCCTTTCGCCAGTAGCCCGAATAGTTGATGAAGGCCGGTCCCTGCTCGCCCTGGACGGGGCGATAGATGACGTCGGGATAGCGAGCGCCCGTCGCGCCCTCGCAGACGATCGACACGCCCAGACCGCCGCCCAGCACGCTCAGGATCGCCTCGCGGCTGGCCTGATGCATCCTGATATCGGGAGGCTCGCCCGCCATCATCAGGCGGCCGAGCAGCAGGTCGCGGATTTCCGGGCCGGGATCGGCGGCAGGCAGCAGAAAGCGCTCGCGCCGCAAATCGGTCCAATGAACGGCCTCGCTTGCGGCAAGGGCATGATCTGCCGGCAACGCGGCCATGACACGCTCGTTCCACAACCCCTCACGCCGGAATCCGGCATGGCCCGCTTCGCCGACCAGGACCGCGATATCGATCTCGCCCGTATCGAGCCCCGCGAGCAGCGCGCCCCGGTCGGCTTCCACGCCGTCGATCTCGACATCGGGATTTGCCGCTCGCCAGCCCAGTATGGTGGCGCGCAGATGGCCGGCCGAGATCGCGCTGTTGTGTCCGATCATAAGTCCCCCCGCGCGGCCCTGGCCCGCCGCCCGCATCGTTGCCACCATCTTGTCCGCGTTCGCCACCATCGACCGCGCCGCGCGGATGAACTGCGCGCCGGCGAGCGTCATGCTGACGCCGCCCTGCGAGCGGTTGAAAATCCGTCCGCCGATCACCCGCTCCAGCTTCAGGATGGCCCGGCTCAACGTCGACTGCTCCACGTCCAGCACCCTGGACGCGCGATAGAAGCTGCCATGATCCGCCGCGGCGATGGCGTAGCGAAGTTGGCGAATGTCGAAAGGCATATCTATTTCTTCAATCCGACATGGTCAGTACAATCTGAATGGCCGATACCGAGTATAACTCGGTATCGGCTGTAGAATCCCAAGGAAGGCACTCTGTTTTTATGCGCTAGATTAGCCGCTTTATGTCGGCATACTGGCCTTGAGTTTCCAGAAGCACGGTCACTTCGGCATCACCCCGATTGCGCCAATACCAACCATGATTGCCGTTAAACGCAGCCGTAATTACGCCTTCGCCCCTGGAAAGGCCGCGCTTCTTTTCGTAGCTGATCGATTGTCCGCCGCCGTCACCGTGGAGGTCGACATTCACGGCTCCGCCTTGAACGGTCCAGACGAAGCTCGCCTTTTCCCCTCGTTTCATCACGAGCTTCACCTCTGCACCCTCGCCGGGTTTCAGAGTGACGCTCATCCGATCAGTCCGGCCCGGCGCAGCGTCGACTGCGGGCGGGGCGTCGGCGCTCTGCCCAGGGGCGATGGTTCTTCCTGATGCAGCGGCCTCGATGATGGCCCTGCTTCTGGCATCATTCGCGGCGGTATCAACTTTCCTGTCCGCTTCGGCCTCTTCGGCGAGTTGGCGCTTTATATCCCCCATATCAGTGAAACCGAGCGCGCGGCCGATTCCGGTAGGATCGACACCATATTCGGCCGGGAGCACGATCGTGACGAGGAGCGCGACGGCTGTCACGGCAGCGATCACGGTCGAACGGATAAGCTGGCCGGATGACGGCAGTTCGGCTTGTGAGGGTATGGGCGAGTTATACATGGTTCAAATCCTTTGATCAGGCGACGACCCAGCCGGTGAGCTGATATCCGATCAGCACGAACCCGGCGGTCATCATCACGACGTTGGCGGTGTAGGCATGACGCCAGAAGCTCGGCGTTCGGCGCCAGAAGCCCATGATGATCAGAATGGCGGCGAGCGCGAGCAACTGACCGAGTTCGACGCCGACATTGAAGGCCAGCAGGTTAGGCAGCAGGCCGTCGGGAGAAATCTCATAGTCGATGATCTTGTTCGCCAAGCCGAAGCCGTGGCAGAAACCGAATATCAGCGTTGCAGCCTTGGTGTTCGGCTGGAAGCCGAACCAGCGTTGGAACGCCCCAAGGTTGTCGAGCGCCTTATAGACGATCGAAAAGCCGATGATCGCGTCAATAATATAGCTGTTGATGCCGAAGTCGAAGAAAACGCCCAGCAGCATGGTCGTCGAATGGCCGATCGCGAACAGGCTGACATAGATCGCGATATGCTTCATCCGATAGAGGAAGAAGATGATCCCGAACAGAAATAAAATATGATCGTATCCCGTCACCATATGTTTGGCGCCGAGATACATAAACTCCAGCAGGTGAACCCCGCTGATCTCCTGGATATAGCCCTTATCGCCTTCGGCGACGGCATGGGCGAAGGCGGTGCCGGTCCAAAGAACGAGGCTCAGCCCGGTCAAGAACAATAACATTAGGAGCCGGGAGGACGCACGTCGTCCGTGCGCCGGCTCAGTAAAAGCCTGTATCATGAGAATACCTGTCTATCTATGTGAATTGCCGCGCTGGCGCGGCGTCGCGGTCACATCGAGGACAGGTACTCCGGGGGGCGGTCCATAGGGTCGCTGTTGCGGCCGCTCAATATCGGTCCGGCCTGAGGTGGCCATCCCTGTTGCACAAGAGGGAGATCGACGCCTGACTGGGCAACACCGATAGGCGTATCATGGCTATGGTCGGCCGGGTTATGCCCATGCACATGGCCACGCACGCGCTCGCCATCATCGCCGTCGTCATGGATGTGGCCGTGGGCAGCGGATTGCTGCTTTAATTCGGCATGGCGTTCTGCCTCCGCAGCGAGCGTTGCACTAGGGGCGTGGCGTGCAATAGCCTGACAAGCGGAAAGTTGCACAGCAAAGGCGAGCAGGCCCAACAGAAAGCGGCGGAATGTTTGACTTGAAAACAGTGTGGACATGGCTCCGTCGCTGTTCTTTCCCGGCTGCGTCGGTTAGAGATATTTAGAGATAGCTTGAAACTCAGCCATCGCCTTTTCGCCGTGCGCCGGATCGCCACCGATGCAGTGGCTGAGGTGATCCTGGATCAAGGTTCGCTTGGCGGTCGCGATCGCCTTTTCGACCGCCTGCAATTGCATGGCGATATCGGAGCAGGATCGTCCGTTCTCGATCATGTCCACGATGCTGCGTAAATGACCGGTAGCCCGGTTGAGGCGTTTGACGATTGCGGGATGGGTCGAGTGAGGATGGGGATGGGACATCTTCTTATCATCGTTACCTAAGGTCATGCTGTCGAGACGTAGTTTTCGGTTCACCGACCGCCAGGTAGGAATTTGATCATGATGCCACCGACCGAAAGAGCGATCGACACCAGTCCTTTATTGACCTTTTAACCGCAACGAGGATAAAGGCAAGTATCCCCCTGGGGGGATATGCCCGACTCGTTGGAAACCATGCTCGCCGTTCTTGCGAACCGAACCTACCGGCATCTGCTGCTCGCCCAGGTCATCGCCCTGGTCGGGACCGGCCTTGCGACCGTGGCGCTCGGCTTGCTGGCCTACGATCTCGCTGGCGGCAATGCGGGCGCTGTCTTGGGAACAGCTCTCGCTATCAAGATGGTCGCCTATATCGGGATTGCGCCCATCGCCGGGGCCTTTGCTGATCGCGTCCCGCGCAGGGCGCTGCTCGTTTCTCTGGACCTCGTGCGCGCGGCCGTTGCGATCTGCCTGCCCTTCGTGAGCGAGATTTGGCAAATCTATGTCCTGATCTTCGTGCTCCAGGCTGCCTCGGCGGCATTTACGCCGACCTTCCAGGCGACCATTCCCGACGTCCTGCCCGATGAGCGCGACTATACCCGCGCGCTCTCGCTGTCGCGCCTCGCCTATGACATGGAGAATATCACCAGCCCGATGCTGGCGGCCGCCTTGTTGACCGTGATCAATTTCCATTGGCTGTTTTCCGGCACGGCGATCGGTTTCATCGGTTCGGCGCTGCTAGTCGTTTCGGTCATTCTGCCGCGCGCCGAGCGGTCAGCAGATCGGCAGGAAAGCCTCTATGCCAAGACCACGCGCGGGATGCGTATCTACCTCCAGACGCCGCGCTTGCTCGGTCTGCTGGCGATTACCTTGTCCGCCGCCGCCGCCAGCTCTATGGTAATCGTCAACACCGTGGTCATCGTCCAGAGCTTACTCGGGATGGCCCAACGCGACGTGGCGCTGACTCTGGCAGCTTATGGTCTGGGTTCGATCGCCGCAGCCCTGCTTCTGCCCCGATTGCTCGACAGGATCGATGATCGAAGGGTTATGGTCGGTGCAGCTGTCGCCCTGTCTGTGGGCCTCGGCGCAATGACCTGGATCAGTATCGCCGTTCCGGTCGGTCCTTCGTACTGGCACATGTTGCTCGCTGGTTGGGTCGTGCTGGGGATCGCATATTCGATGAGCGTCACGCCTTCGGGGCGGTTGCTCAAACGATCGGCCAATGCAGAAGACAGGCCGGCGCTGTTTGCCGCACAGTTTGCTCTCAGCCACATATGCTGGCTGATATGCTATCCGCTGGTTGGTCAACTCGGCGCCAATATCTCCATGACCGCTGCGTTCGGTGCGATGGCGATTTTTGCAAGTGCGGGCACGATTTTTGCCTTGCTATTTTGGCCGTCTGACGACCCCGATGTCGTGCCGCACGAGCATGACGATCTACCGAAGGATCATGAGCATATTCGTCTATATCATACGGGCGACGGTGCCGCACACGCCTATATGATCGACGATCTCCACCCGCATTGGGCGAGGCGGGCATGAGGGCCGTTCGCTGTCTTGCGGGAAGGTCGGGATTGCCGATTTGCGCATTTGCCGATAGTAAAAAGAAGATGCGCCTCGGCCAACGCCATGTCCTTCATGCAAAAGCCGCCAATCGATACCTCATCGTTGGCGCGCTGTTGGCCATGCTAGCGATGCTCAACGTGCTCGGCTTGAATGCTTGGCACAGTTCGATGGCCGGCCATGATGAGACGAGGATCGAAAGCGCTCTTGTCCAGCATGATGACGATAGTCCGTCCATGCCGGAAGTCGATCTTCATAAGGCGACCCACACGGTCATTCATGGGTTGGCGGACATCGTGCCTAGCACTGGCATGACTGCTACTTTCTTCGCCGTTTCAGGCGACTGGTTCGTTTCCAAAGACTTCGTCATCAGCGGTCTTTTACCGGAAGCCCTTCTGCGTCCCCCACGAGGCTGATGCCCGCGCGCCGACCGGCGTTCCGCAAGCATAACCTCAAGGAAAATCCAAATGACCGATTATATCGGCCAACGGCGCGTTCGCGTGGCGCTGTTTGGCCTGTTCACGGCGGCCGGCGGCCTGATGTGCACAAGTGTAAACGCGCAAACCGCCCCGCCTTTCGCAGAACTCTTTCGCGAGACACAGGAAGCGCCGCGTCAGGTGATCCTGGAAGCAGATGTCGAACGCGCCGAGGGCCTGGCCCGGCAAGCACGGGCACGGCCCAATCCCAGCATTGGGGTGATGACCGAGAACATCGCCGGTCAACAGCCCTATAGAGGTTTCGACCGGGCCGAGAGCACACTGCAACTCAACCAGGTCATCGAGCTGGGCGGCAAACGCTCCGCGCGCATTGCGGCTGGCGAAGCGGGAGTCGTAGCCGCTCGCGCCAGGAGCAGGGATGGTCGCCTGGCCTATGCCTATGATCTTGCCCGCGCTTACGGCGCGGCGGAGATCGCTGATCGACGAATCACTCTGGCGGAAGATGAAGTCGAGGAGGCCGAGACTGACCTGCGTGCTGCACGCGCGCTCGTTGGGGCTGGAAAGGAAGCGCGGCTGCGCAGCCTTCAGGCCGAGACCGAGGTCAATTCTTTACGGGCATCCGTGGACACGGCGAAGGCCGAGCGGGTCGGCGCCTATGCGCGCCTTTCCGCGCTTGCTGGTCAGACGACACCGTTCACTACCTTGTCCGAACCTCTCCTGGGAAGGTTCGAGGCGCGGTCCGGCTATGGTCCCGTGGACCCGATGCAGACCGCACCTTACCTCGCCGCCAAGGCTGAGCGAGAGGCGGCAGCGCATCGTGTGATCGTGGCACGGCGTCAAGCAGTGCCGGACGTGACGGCGTCAGTCGGCGTCCGTCGTTTGGAAGTCGACAAGGCCAATGCGATCATCGCGGGGATAACTGTCCCCTTTCCGCTGTTCGATCGCAATCGCGGGAACATTGCCGCCGCCCAGGCGGAGCTACGCGGCGCGGAAGCGCGGGCAAATGCTACCTTGCTAGAATTGGAAGCAGAAATCAGCGCCGCTGTCGCCCTCAACGAAGCGGCGGACGCGCGTGTCGCAGCGGCCGAACAGACGCTGCGAACGGCAGACGAGACCTACCGGCTTGCTCGCATCGCCTACGAGTCCGGCAAGTCGCCCCTGATCGAACTCATCGCGGCAAGGCACGGGCTGGGACTTGCGCGCGGGGTCGTTCTCGACGCTGCCGCTGCCCGCCTCGATGCCCGCGCCAATCTCGCCCGTCTCCAGGGCCTCACCATCACCGGAGAACCGGTCCAATGAACGACAAGAACCGCCTCTATGCCGGTGCCGCCCTTGGGCTGGTCGCCGCCGCCGCGCTCGGCTTCGGTGCCGCGCGCCTCACGCAGCCTTCCGCCTCTGCTCCGGCAGCAGAAACGGAGTCGCAAGCTTCGGCTGCACCAACCGATACGATAGCCATATCGCAGCAGGGCATCGCCGCGTCACAGATCGGCATTGCTCCCGCCGCGTCCGGTGAACTGGACGCGGCGATCCCGGCCGCCGCCACGGTTGAAGCTACGCCGGATGCCGAGGCGGTGTTGACCGCAAGAGCGCCCGGCACCGTGACCCGAATCTTCAAGCGGATCGGCGATCCCGTCGGGCAAGGTGAAACCCTCGCTCTCGTTGAGAGCCGGGATGCTTCGACGATCGCCGCCGATCAGGCGGCGGCGGCGGCGCGCGTCACGCTCGCCAACCGCCAGCTCGCGCGTGAGCGGGGCTTGCTGGCGCAAGGTGTGAGTCCGAGAGCTGACTATGAAGCCGCCGAAGCGAATCTCGCCGTCGCACAGGCCGATGCCCGCCGGGCGAGCGCGGCTGCGGGCGCAGCAAGGGTGTCGAGAGACGGCCGCTCGGTCGCGGTGGTGAGCCCGGTCAGTGGCCGCATCACGTCGGCTCCCGCCAATCTCGGCCAGTTCGTCGCTGCGGAAACCGAACTGTTCCGCGTTGCCGATCCGCGCCGTCTGCAAATCACGGCCAGCATTCCTCCGGCAGACGCCGGGCGCGTGCGCACAGGCGATCGCGTCGAACTCACCGTCAGCGACGGCCGCACCATCGAGGGCCGCGTCCGGTCCGCGACCGGCGTGATCGATCCGCAGAGCCGGGCAGCGACCGTCGTCATCGAGCCGAAGGGTGACGCGGGCTTGCTCGCTCCGGGGCAGCTCGTCCAGGCGCGCATTTTTGCGAGCGGCGGTGCCGTCAAAGATGGCGTTATGGTGCCGCAGGATGCCGTGCAGACGATCGGGGATCGCACCGTCGTCTTCGTTCGGACCCGTGACGGCTTCAAGGCGCAGACGGTCCAGGCCGGCAGCCGCAGCGGCGGGCTCGTTGCCATCGTCTCCGGCCTCAAGGCCGGGACGCCGATCGCCACCACCAACGCTTTCCTGCTGAAAGCCGAACTCGAAAAGGAGTCGGCGGAATGATCGCGCGTATCCTCAGCCTCTCGGTGAGGGGGCGATGGTTCGTCGCCTTCCTCGTCCTCATCATCGTCGGCATCGGCGCATGGCAAATCACCAAACTGCCGATCGACGCCGTGCCCGACGTCACCAACCGTCAGGTGCAGATCAACACCTTCAATCCGACGCTTGGTCCCGTCGACATGGAAAAGCAGGTCACGTTTCCGGTCGAAACCGCGTTGGCCGGTATTCCCGGCCTCACCCTGACCCGATCACTGACGCGCAACGGATTCAGCCAGGTGACGGCGGTATTCACCGACGACACCAACATCTATTTCGCGCGGCAGCAAGTGACCGAACGGCTCGCCCAGGCAAGGGATAGCCTGCCTGCCGGCGTCCAGCCCAATCTGGCGCCGCTCAGCACCGGCCTCGGGGAGATTTTCTTCTACTCGGTCGCCTTCCGCCATCCCGACGGGAAGGGCGTGAAGATCGAGAACGGAAAGCCCGGCTGGCAGTCGGACGGCAGCTATCTCACGCCCGAAGGCGAGAAGCTGACGACCGAACTCGCCAAGGCGGCTTATCTGCGGACGGTGCAGGACTGGATCATTCGCCCGCAGATGCGGACGGTGCAGGGCGTGGCCGGCGTCGATTCCAACGGCGGCTATGTGAAGCAGTATCTCGTCCAACCCAACCTCAATGCGCTGGCTTCCTATGGTCTCTCGATCACGGAGCTGGCAGACTCGCTGGAGCGGGCCAACCTCTCTGCCGGTTCCAATTACATTCGGCGGGCCGGTGAAAGTTTCCTTGTCCGCGCCGACGCACGCCTCAAGTCGATCCAGGACATTGAGGAGGCGGTCGTAGCCACGCGCGCCGGCGTGCCGGTGCGTGTGAAGGATGTCGGTCACGTCGAGATCGGTGGCGCGGTCCGCACCGGCTCGGGCAGCCGCATGGGATCGGAGGCGGTCATTTCGACCGTGCTGATGCTGACCGGCAGCAACAGCCGGATCGTTGCCACCAGCGCGGCAGACAAGCTCACGGAAATCAACCGGGCACTTCCACCCGACGTCTTCGCGGAGCCCGTTTACAATCGTTCCAAGCTCGTCAACGCCACCATCGCCACTGTCGAGAAGAATCTCGTCGAAGGCGCTTTGCTCGTCATCGTCGTCCTGTTCCTGCTGCTGGGCAATATCCGTGCAGCGCTCATCACCGCGGCAGTGATCCCGATCACCATGCTCATGACCGCTACCGGCATGAACAGGCTCGGCGTGTCGGGAAACCTCATGAGTCTCGGCGCGCTCGACTTCGGCTTGATCGTCGACGGCGCGGTCATCATCGTGGAGAACGCGCTCAGACGCCTTGCGGAGCGGCAGGAGCATGAAGGACGGCTTCTTACCCGATCCGAACGCATGGAGGAAACCACACTCGCCGCACAGGAGATGATCCGGCCGACCGTCTATGGCCAGCTCATCATCTTCCTGGTCTTCGTGCCGCTGCTCACCTTCCAGGGCGTCGAGGGTAAGACCTTCGCGCCGATGGCGATCACCCTGATGGTGGCGCTCGCGTCCGCCTTCGTGCTGTCGCTGACCTTCGTGCCCGCCATGATCGCGCTCGTGATCACCGGCAAGGTCAGCGAGACGGAGGTGAAGCCGATCCGCTGGTTCAAGGAGAAATACGCGCCACTCCTGACCAAAGCGGTGGCGCATCCACTGCCGTTTGTCGCCAGTGGCGCGGGCGTGTTCGTGGCGGCGATATTCGCCTTCGGCCTGCTCGGCGAGGAGTTCATGCCGCAGCTCGACGAGAAGGACATCACCGTTACCAACTTCCGCGTGCCCTCGGCCTCAATCGACCAGTCGACGCAGATGCAGCTTCAGATAGAAAATGCGCTGAAATCGCTACCGGAGGTGGCATTGGTCTTTTCCAAGAACGGCAACGCCGACCTTGGCACCGACCCGATGCCGCCCAACGCCTCGGACACCTATGTCATCCCCAAGCCCGAGGATGAGTGGCCGGCCGAGGTCAAGTCGAAGGAGGACATCCTTAAGCGAATCGAGGAACGGATGAAGCCGCTGATCGGCAATCGCACCGAGATTCAGCAGCCCATTCAGATGCGCTTCAACGAACTCATCGCCGGCGTGCGCGCGGATGTCGCGGTCAAGCTCTATGGCGACGACCTCGGCGCGATGAGTGCCCAGGCCAACCGGATCGCCGGTATCCTTCGCTCGATACCGGGCGCCGGTGACGTCAGCGCAGAGCAAACATCGGGTGCGCCGACCTTCGACGTTAAGATCGATCGGCAGGCTGCGGCGCGTTACGGCCTGTCGGTCGAGGAGGTGGCGAACACCGTCGCCGCCGCGCTCGGCGGGCGCGAGGCCGGGCTGCTGTTCGAGGGCGATCGGCGCTTCTCAGTGGTGGTGCGACTGCCGGACGCGCAGCGCGACGATCTGGAAACGCTTGGCGCGATTCCGGTCATGCTGCCCGCAGGACCGGGCGAGGTCGCGCGCTCGATCGCGCTGCGCGAGGTGGCACGGTTCAGCTACACACAAGGGTTGAACCAGATCAGCCGTGAGAACGGCAAGCGCATGGTCGTCGTGCAGGTCAATGTGCGCGGTCGCGATCTCGGGGGCTTCGTCACCGAAGCCCAGGAGAAGATCGGCCAGCTCAATCTGCCCGCTGGCATGTATACCGATTGGGGCGGCACGTTTGAAAGCCTCCAGTCGGCACGTTTGCGCCTGCTGATTGTGGTTCCGATCTGCTTCCTCGCCATTTACGCACTGCTTTACATGGCGCTCGGCGGCTTCGTGCCGGCGGCGATCGTGTTCTCGGCAGTGCCGATGGCGCTGGCGGGTGGGGTGTTTGCGCTGCTGTTGCGTGGCATACCCTTCTCGATCACGGCGGCGGTTGGGTTCATCGCCCTGTCGGGCGTCGCCGTGCTCAACGGCCTCGTCATGATGAGCGCGATCCGAAAGCGGCGTGACGATGGCGTCGATGAGGATGAAGCGATCATCGGCGGCGCGATGGAACGTGTCCGGCCAGTGCTGATGACCGCATTGGTCGCCAGCCTCGGCTTCGTGCCGATGGCGCTCGCCACGGGCACCGGCGCCGAGGTGCAGCGTCCGCTCGCGACAGTCGTGATCGGGGGCCTCATCACCTGCACGGCGCTCACCCTGCTGGTCCTGCCGGCGATCACTGCGCTCATGTCCCGCTACATGGCCGGGCGCGGGCAAAGGGATGAGCGCGCAGAGCCGCATGAGCCCTTGCCGGCCAACTAGCAAGAGGGGCCGGCGGCGAACCGCAAACGTCGTCGGCCCCTCGACACGAAACGAAGAGAGGACAGCGTTATGACAGCCAAATCCTATTCCTTGCTCCGTATCTTCACCGATGAACTGGCGATGAGCGGCGACCGTCCCGTGTTCGAGGTGATTCTGGAGAAGGCGAAAGCGCATAAACTGCTTGGAGTGACGGTCCTGAACGGGCGTGTCGGCTTCGGGCATTCCAAACTGATTCATGCCTCTGGCTTCCTCGATCGCAATGATCCCCTGGTCGTTGAAATCGTCGACGAAGACGAGCGCCTTCGGACGTTCGTGACGGAGATCAACACCATACGTAGCATCGGGCTCATCACGATCGCGCCGGTCGAGACATTGCTCGGCGCGCGCGACGATCAAGCCTGAAAAGGCCGTCGAGACGTCGGGAGCTGAGCCATGTTCACCGTCGAGAATGAAACCGTCATCCACACGTCGCTTCCGCGGGTTTGGACCGCCATCACGAGGTTTGACGATTACCCTCGCTGGCATCCTTTCGTCAGAATAACCGGTTCGCTGACGTCGGATACAAAGGTCGATTATTCGTTCCGCATGAAGACAGGCAATGCGCCTTTCCGAACCGTCGATGCCCGCATTGTAACGGTAGATGAGCAGCGGTGCTTTGCCCTGCGCTTCGGTCTGGGAAAGCTTTTCGCACTGGAGGAAAGCTACCTGCTCTCTGCAATCCCCCCAGGCGCGCGCGTGGTCCACAGTTTCCGCTGCACGGGGCTTTTATCCTTGCTGCCGCTCAAAGGTGCGAAGCGACTTTTCGGTTCGTTGCTCAGGGCCGAGGACCGCTTGCTCGCGCGGCATCTTGCGCTCCGCAGGCCGTCAACTGCACCCAGGCGTCGCGCCAGGAAGGGCTTTCGCTCCGGTGCTTAAAATCGAGATTGGTTCGGGCCTGCCCCTTGAGGTCTGAACCACGCCGCGGGCGCTCGCCCCCGCGCTCGCGGCGAAATGTCCCCTCAGGGTGCGGGAAACGGGAGCCTCTATCGGGCGAACGGAAAAATGAAGCGACAGGAGGCAGCGTTACGATGAGTGAGGCAGTTGAACCCCGGGAAGACGGTGCGACCTGGCGCGACCTGATGACACGGGAACGCTGGATCGAAATTGGCCGGATACTGCTTACCGGCACGGTGGCGCTGCTGTATTGGCAACAGCTTGTGCCGATCCAGGTGCTTTGGGCTGCGGTCGTCATCGGCCTCTATCCGCTGGTCAGGACAGGGCTCGCCGACCTCATAACTGAACGTAAGATCGGCACCGAGATCTTCGTGACGATCGCGACCATTGTCGCGATATTCGGCGGCGAAACTGTGGCCGGCGCCGTCCTAATGGTCATCATTCTCATTGCGGAGTTCATTGCCGACCTCAATACCGATCGCGCTCGCGCCTCGATCAAGGCGCTGATCGGGTCCGTGCCCCAAACCGCGATCGTGCGGGATAACGGGTCGGAGCGCACGGTGCCGATCGCGGCGCTCAAGGCGGGCAACATCGTCCTCGCGCGAACCGGCGAGAAAATCCCGGTCGATGGCGTGGTCGTCGGCGGGCGAGCCTCGGTCAACCAGGCACCGATCACCGGTGAAAGCGTCCCCCAGGACAAGACGGAGGGTGCAGAGGTGTTCGCCGGCACCATCGTTGAAGCCGGCGCGCTCGACATCCGAACCGAAAAGGTCGGCGGCGATACGATCTTCTCCCGCATCATCGCGCTGGTCGAAAATGCCGAAGCCGAGGCTGCCCCCGTGCAGAAGCTGGCCGACAAGGTCGCGGGATGGCTGATCCCGGTCGTGTTCGTCTTCCTGATCGTCGTTTTTCTGGTGACGCGCGACGTCTCCAAGATCGTGACCTTGTTGATCTTCACCTCGCCGGCAGAGCTTGGCCTGGCGACGCCGATCGTCATGATCGCCGCGATTGCCAGGGCTGCTCGCAGCGGCATTCTCATCAAGGGCGGGCTCTATCTTGAGCAACTCGCCAAGGCAGACGCGATCGCCTTTGACAAGACCGGCACGCTGACCGCCAACAAGCCGTTAGTGGTCGACGTCAAGGTGACCAATCCAGATTTTTCGGAAACGACACTGCTGCGGATCGCGGCCGCCGCCGATCGCCGCTCAGCCCACCCTTTGGCCAAGGCGGTGGTCGAGGCGGCCGCCGAGGACGGAATCACAGTGCCGGAACCGGAAAACTACGAGCAGGTTCAGGGTCGAGGCGTTAGGGCGACCGTGGAAGGCAGAACCGTTCTCGTAGGTAATCCGGCTTTACTTCGCGAGAACGGCGTGTCCATCGCCTATGCTGTCGAAGATCGGGATCGCACGCCCGTCCACGTCGCGGTTGACGGCCGGTTTTGCGGGATCATCTTCATCGCCGATACGCTGCGCCCAGGGGCGCGAGAAGCCATCGCCGCTTTGAAGGAAAATGGCGTCAGACATATCGTCATGCTGACCGGCGACAATCAGACGACTGCTAACGCGATTGCGAGAGACTTGGGTGTCGATGAGGTCAAGGCCGACCTGATGCCCGAAGACAAAGTCGCCATGATCGCCGACTTGCAGAAGCGCGGCTATAAGGTTGCGATGGTGGGTGACGGCGTCAACGACGCGCCGGCACTCGCGCGTGCCGACATTGGCATCGCCATGGGCGGCGGCGGCACGCAGGCGGCGTTGGAAGCCGCTGACATCGCACTGATGACCGACGACCTCGGCAAGATTGTTGGCGCGCGCACTATCGCGCGTCGCGCCTATCGGACCGTCCAGGAAAATCTCTGGGTCGGTGTCGGAGTGGTCCATGTGCTTGGCATCACCGCCGCGCTCATGGGCTGGATTGGACCAATCCAGGCGGCGTTCATCCATCTGGGACCAGACGTTCTCGTGTTCCTTAATTCGGTCAAGCTTCTGCGCGTCAGGATTGCGGAAGCATGATGGAGGGGTCTCGGCGTTGGCCACCGAGTGCTGAGTCCTTCGGGCATAAGTGCGGAAACAGTCCGCGCCATGGGCGTCTCACTGGATGCCCATCGCGAACGAGGCAGGGAGACTGAGGCATGCGACATCCGAGCGAACGGCATCTGGTGCAGCGGGTCGGCTGGCTGCGAGCGGCAGTGCTCGGCGCTAATGACGGCATCATTTCAACCTCCAGCCTGGTGGTCGGCATCGCTTCGGCCCAGACGAGTTCGTCGACGGTAATGCTGACCGGCGTCGCAGCGCTTATCGCCGGCGCAATCTCGATGGCGGCGGGTGAGTATGTCTCGGTGAGCAGTCAGGCCGATGTCGAAGGCTCCGACCGGCTGCGCGAAACGCGCGAACATGCATCAGACCCCGAGGAGGAACGCCGCGAACTGGCCGCTGTCTATGAAGCGCGCGGGCTTGCACCCGACCTCGCCGTCCAGGTCGCCGAGCAGTTGATGCGCAGCGATCCGGTCGGCGCGCACATGCGTGACGAGCTTGGCATCACGTCCGAATTGGCGGCACGGCCGATCCAGGCGGCACTGGCGTCGGCGGCAACCTTCTGCGCAGGTGCGATCATACCGGTGTTAATGGTCGGCGTGGTCCCGCGCGCCTCGCTGGTCATCGCAATCACGATCGCGACGCTCGTCCTCCTCGCCATTCTCGGCGCGATCGGCGCAAGGGCAGGCGGCGCGTCGATGTGGCGTGGCGCGGTGCGGGTGACCTTCTGGGGCGCGATCGCGCTGGCAGCCACGGCGGGCATCGGCCACCTGTTCGGCACGACTGTGCAGTGAAGGATGCGAACCGCTATGCCTTCTGTCGATCGCGATGATCGCTATAGCGGCGCCCTATGCCGGGTTGTTCGTGACAGCGTTCGTCGCCGCGACCCTGCTGCCTGCACAGTCCGAAATCCTGCTCTCGGCGATGGCGATCAGTGGGCGATACGATCTGCTCCTGCTGCTGTTAAGTGCGACGGCAGGAAACACGCTCGGTTCGCTTTTCAATTGGCTGCTCGGACGCGGTTTCGAACGGCTGCGCGACCGGCGCTGGTTTCCGTTCAAGGCCGCCACGGTCGAGAAGGCCGTTTGCTGGTATGCCCGGTGGGGCAAATGGTCTCTCCTGCTTTCCTGGGCGCCGATTGTAGGAGATCCGCTAACCTTTGCGGCCGGATTGCTACGCACGCCTTTACGGGTCTTCCTGCCGCTGGTGTTGCTGGCCAAAGGCGGGCGCTATGCCGTGCTGCTGATCGCGGTCGAGGCTGTGCGGTAATCTGCGAAAGCTGCTGCGTGTCGCCTCACCAAATTCAGCGCCCAACAAGTGGAAGTGTGAAGCATGGTTCGAAGATTTTTTGCGGACGCCCCTGATTTCAAATTGGATTTTGACGCACTGGTGGAAGCGCGGCGCGAAGCCGACGAGGATGTCTCGGTGGTCGTGCGCGAGGTGATCGCGGCTGTTCGCCGGGACGGCGACGATGCGTTGCGCGCCTATACTTGGAAGTGGGATCGGCACGACCTCGACCAGACCGGATGGACGATCGGCCGCGACGTTTGCGAGAGGGTGTTCCGCGACCTCGACCCTGACTTGCGTATGGCCCTGGAACTTGCCGCGCGGCGGATTGCCACCTACCATGAAAGGCAGTTGCCCACGGACAGCGACTATGTGGACGGTGCTGGCGTCCGGCTCGGCGCGCGATGGCGGGCAGTGGAAAGCGCCGGTATCTATGTGCCGGGGGGCCGAGCCACTTATCCCTCATCGGTGCTGATGAACGCGATTCCTGCCGCCGTTGCGGGCGTAAGTCGCGTGGTGATGGCGACCCCGATGCCCGATGGCATCGCCAACCCGCTGGTGCTGGCGGCGGCCTACCTCGCCGGCATTGACGAGGTGCGTCCGATTGGCGGTGCACAAGCGGTCGCCGCGCTGGCTTACGGCACTGGGTCGATCCCACGCGTCGATGTCATCACCGGTCCGGGCAATGCCTGGGTCGCCGAAGCCAAGCGGCAGGTTTACGGTGTCGTGGGAATCGACATGGTCGCGGGTCCATCCGAGATTGTCGTCCTGGCGGATGGAGCGAACGATGCGGATTGCATCGCCGCCGACCTTCTCAGTCAGGCCGAACATGATCCGACGAGCCAGTCGATCCTCATCACCAACGATCGGGCCTTCGCCGACCACGTCGCTGCGGCGGTCGAAGTGCAACTCGGCACCCTCGCCACTTCGGCGGTGGCGCGTTCCTCGTGGGAAGCGCATGGCGCGATCATTGTCGTCCCTGCTCTCGACGATGCCATACCACTCATCGATGCGCTTGCGCCCGAACATCTCCAGATCGCCACCCCTCGACCTCGCCATCTTTTTGACCGTGTCGCACATGCTGGCTCGGTCTTTCTCGGCCAGCATACGCCGGAAGCTATCGGCGACTATATCGCTGGCCCCAATCACGTCCTGCCAACAGGGCGCCGGGCGCGGTTCGCCTCAGGACTATCGGTGCTTGATTTCATGAAGCGCACCAGCGTTATCGAGCTGGACGAACGGGCTTTACGAGAACTCGGTCGTGCAGCCGTGACCCTTGCCGAGGCTGAAGGACTGCCCGCCCATGCTGCATCTGTGGGTCGCCGTCTTGAATGGAATAGCCGTTCTTACAATCGGAGTTAAGGTGCACGAACATGCGCTCTTCCCATTTGACGATGCAATATTGATGAACGCAAGTCCCTTTTGTTGCGAATGCGAATTGTTTGCGCTACGTGGGTGATGTTGAATTGGACCTTGGGCTTCTTAGAAGCAATCGAAATCAGGGATATATGCATGCGTTTTCGCTTGACGGGATTGACTGCGGCGGCTCTCGGCTCAAGCGGCTTTGGGGTAACGCCAGCTGGCGCGCAGACGATTGACCTTTCGTTCACGCTGCCGCGATTGTCGGTTGCCGAATATCATCGCCCCTATGTGGCGGTCTGGCTGGAGAAGGCGGGCAGCGCTCCCCGGACCCTCAGCATTCTCTATGATGTCGACAAGCGCAACAATGCGGGCGCCAAATGGCTGCGCGACGTGCGTCTTTGGTGGCGTGCTGCCGGACGAATGCTCAGTGTTCCTGCCGACGGCGTGAGCGGCGCAACCCGTCCGGCCGGATCGCATACGCTCAGCTTCACCGCCGGTCGGGGAGGTATGCCCGCGCTGACACCGGGGAACTATGTCCTCGTCGTCGAAGCAGCACGCGAGGCCGGTGGACGCGAAGCGGTGCGTCTGCCCTTCACCTGGTCGGGAACCCAGGCAACTGCATCGACGAGCGGCAAGTTCGAGCTTGGCCGCGTCTCACTGAACGCCCGGCGTTAAGGGGGAGCTATGCCTGTGAAGATGATCCGCACGTCGATCCTGTCGGCCCTCGCCATGGGAGCCGCGCTTGCGCCGATCGCTGTCGAGGCAGCGCCCCGGTCGTGGATGCTTCCTTCCGAGACCATGTTCGTCGGTAGCGGCGACGAATGGCTGACGGTCGATGCGGCCCTATCGACGGACCTCTATTATTTCGATCACGCCGTGCAGAATTGGGAACCGTTCGCGCTCGCGCCGGATGGCAGCAAGGTAGCGGTCGAGAACAGCGCGAAGGGCCGCCTGCGTCAGACTTTCGATGTCCATGTCGTGCAGCCCGGCACCTACAAGATCGCAATCGTTTCTGAATCGGTGAGCGGCAGCTACCTGCTGAACGGAGAACGGAAGATGCTTCCGCGCGGGACCACGCCTGCAACGCTCGCTCAAGCTGTGCCCGCCGGGGCGACCGATGTATGGAGCGCGGTCAATACGAGCCGCATCGAGACCTTTGCGACCGCTGGAGAGCCGACCACCGCGGTTTTCAAGCCGACCGGCAAGGGACTTGAGATGGTTCCGGTTACGCACCCTACCGAACTGGCGAGCGGCGAGGCTGCCACTTTCCAGTTCCTGCTTGATGGCAAGCCGGCGGCCGACCTTTCCGTGAGCGCGGTAAACGGTGGCGTTCGCTATCGCGATGGCATTCAGCAGCTTGATCTCACGACCGATGCCGAGGGCAAGGTCACGATCACTTGGCCGGACGCCGGTATGTGGTGGGTAAACGTCGCCAGCGGCGGTGGACGGAGCGCGGCCGGCCCCGGTGGTTCTGCGCCCCAAGCCAGTGCCAAGGCTGAACAGCCACTGGCTGCTGGTAATCTGCCCGGAGGCGAAGGAGCACCGCGCCCGATTGCGCCACCGCGGCCACGATCGTCTTATTCCATGACTGTCGAAGTTCTTCCGTCATAGACTCGACTGCGGCGGCGGCCCATCCGAATTGATTCGAATGTGCAAGCATTAGGGCGGTGTTACAGCGTAAATGTAGTGTTCATCATCGCGGGTCACCACATACCGTTGGTTTCCGCCGAAAATGACCTATAAACCGCCTTTGCTACGCCAGCGTAGTGACAACGGCGATCGATGACGGTCATGGAGTTCAAATCGATTGCGGAGATTCTGGCTACGTATCCGCGACCAGCATTCCGAAGGGACGGTGCAGTCTGACCGGCTTGATATTTGCTGGATCACAATGCCGATGCCCATCCGGGCACCGGCATTGCGTTTGCCTACGAGGTCGCCAACTTGGCCTTTGGCATGGGACCGATCTTCAGGCGGGCTGTCCAAGCCGTAATCGCCGGCAGCACCAGCCTGGCCTTCGGCCGCCGGCAGCATGACCGGGATGACGCCAAGCGTTTCAAGATCGTCGCGCTGGGCATCCGGCAAGCGGACCACCACCGCGAACCGCCGATCGCCCTCGAACAGGGCGATCGAGGGTTTCAAGGCAATCTCGCGCTACTTGTAGATTGAGCCAGCGGGCGCCGATGCTCATCAGGCGATGAGGAGTAATCTCCAGAACACAATAAGGTTCGTTTATCGATAAATATCCTATCCAGGGGGATGGGATGATGCGAAAGCTCATGCTAAACGCCACGCCATGACCTCTCTTGCAGACCTGCTTCAACAAAGCGCCGCCCATGCGTGGCTGTTTGTGCCTACCGCCATCTTGCTCGGCGCGCTGCACGGGCTCGAACCGGGCCATTCGAAGACGATGATGGCGGCCTTCATCATCGCGGTCAGGGGAACAGTGCGCCAGGCCGTGCTGCTGGGTTTGGCGGCGACGCTCTCCCATACGGTCGTGGTCTGGGTCGTGGCGCTCGGCGGCATGTGGCTGTTCGGCGGCCTCAACGCGGAAGCGACCGAACCCTATTTCCAGCTCGCATCCGGCGTGCTGATCGTCGTGATCGCCGCCTGGATGCTATGGCGCACCCGCCGCGAGCAGATTGCAGCCGAACACTATCACCACGATCATGGGCACCATCACGGCCACTCCCACGGCCACGGGCATAATCATCACGGCGATCACGACCACCATGAACATGAAGAATTCGAGGAAGCCGAGGAACGCGGCCTGGAGGTTGCGACCGGCGGCTTTGTCGATGCGCACGAAATGGCCCATGCAGAGGACATCCGGCGCCGCTTCGCGAACAGCAATGTCACCACCGGCCAGATCATCCTGTTCGGCCTGACCGGCGGTCTGATCCCATGCCCGGGCGCGATCACCGTGCTGCTGCTCTGCCTCCAGCTCCAGCGGCTCGCGCTGGGCGCCGTGCTGGTGTTGTGCTTTAGCATCGGGCTTGCCATCACCATGGTCGCGTCGGGCGTCATCGCCGCGATCAGCGTCAAGCAGGTGACGAAGCGCTGGAGCGGTTTTGGCGAGATCGTCCGCAAGGCGCCCTATGTTTCGGGTGGGGTCATCCTGATCGTCGGCCTCTATGTCGCCGTTCACGGATGGATCGCGCTACCGCATTGAGCAGGACATTTGCATGAGCCATGCCGCCAATCCCGATCTTCTCAACCGCCTGAAGCGCGCGCAGGGCCATCTCGCCAAGATCGTCGAAATGGTTGCCGAAGGCCGGGACGGCCTCCAGATCGCGCAGCAGATGCAGGCGGTGGTCGCTGCGCTCGACAAGACCAAGACACTGCTGGTCAGCGATCATATCGAACATCATCTGGAGGAACTGGTCGGGCCGTTGCCCAAGGCGACGCGCGACGAACTGGCTAAGCTGGGTGAACTGGCCAAATATCTCTGACGCCGCCGTGCTTCAGCGCTGGGGCTGCGCGAGATTCAGTTTGAGCGCCCAGATCGCGGCGGGATGACCATGGGCCGGAACCGCCACGAACAATCGGTCCAGCTCCGGCACATAGAGCCCGGTGCGTGCGCCGCCAGCAGTTTGCGCCCACGCGCTCTGTCCATCGGCGCCGATCACATCGACATGGCCGGCGCCGCAGACCAGCAGGATATGATCGCGCACCAGGAATAGATCGTCGGCATCACCGCAAGCTGATCCGAGGGAGAGCGTTTGGCCGCTCGCTGTATCGATCGTCGCCAGCGCCGCCGGGAGCCGATAGGCGATCACGATCCGGTTGCCTGACGGCTCGACCGCCATCGGGAAGTTAAGCCGGTGCAGTCCGGTCGGCCAGCGTGCCAGTTGTTTTCCCTGGTCGATGTCGGCCGCGATCACCGAGCCGTCATCGGGGATATTGATATAGGCGCGCGATCCGGACAGCCGAAACCCCTCCGGATGGCCGGGCAGCGCCAATCGGGCGAGAACCGTGTGACGGACGGGATCGATCGTGGCGAGGCCGCCCTTGCCATAGCCGACGATGACATGGCCGTTGCGCGGATCGACCCGCACATTGTCGGCATCGTCCTCAAGCGCGATCCGCGCCCGCTCGTGAAGCTCTGTGTCATAGAAGCGGACCGAGCCGTCACCGCAGGCGACCACCAATTCGTGGGTCGCCGGAAGCCAGGCGACGCCCTGCGGTTCGCCAAGGCCGGCGATGCGGCCGATGACCTTGCCGGCCTCAAGATCGACCTCATCGACCGTGCCGTTGGCGATCTCGGCAACGAACAGCCGATGGTCCGCCAGATCGACCGCCAGATGGTCGATGCGCCCCCTGGTGTCGGGGAGCGAGATCGTTCGCTCCAGCACGAGAGGGGAGTGCGGATCGGTCGGTTGTGCCTGGCTGCACCCCGGCAGCGCCAGCAGCAGTGCCGCTGCACATCCCCTCCAGGGTTTCATCGCTGCGCCCTAGTTCGCCGCGACCGCGACATGGCTGAGCGCGGCGGTCAACCCGCGCGCGAGCTTCTGCGCGTCGTCATTGGCCCAGAAGTGCATGAAGAACAGGCGCGGCTCGTCGTCGAGCATGTGGTTGTGGAGCGCCGTCACCTCGATCCCGTTCTGCCGCAACTCGCGCAGCACCGGATTGACCTCCGACGCTGTCAGCACGAAGTCGCCGGTGATCGCCGCCTTGCCGCCGCCGGTTGGCTGGAAGTTGATGGCGATGGCCGCGCCCATCGCGGGCGGTAACGCCATCCCACCATCGCGCGGTGCCTCGGCACGGGGAATGCCGAATGCATAGACGCCGCCGCCGATCTTGCCCTTGTGGCCCATGATGCGGTCGAGCGCGGCGGTGTCGAGGTCGATCGTCTCCGGCGCGGCGGGGCTTGCCGCCGGAGGCGCGGACAAGGGCGTGCCGCTCAGCGCCAGCGCATCGTGCAGCACCTTGGCGAGTTGCGCCGGATCGCCATGCCCGGCGATGTGCATATACATGGTGTGGGGTGTGTTCCGCAGCAGATGGTTGTGGAGCGCGGTGATCTCGATTCCGCCGGCGACAAGCTTGGCCATCACCGGATTCACTTCGGTATCGGTGAGCACCAGATCGCCCATGACCATCGCCTGACCCCCGCCATGCGGTACGAACGCCAGCCAGGAGCCGAGCGCCAGCGCCGGTTTCAAGGTCACGCCGTCGAGCACCACATGCAGGTCGCTGCGCGGCAGGCCGATGCGATAGACACCGCCCGGCATCTCGGCGCCCGGTTTGCCGATGGCGGTGGCGACCGCCTGTTCCCAGGGTTCAGCCGCCAATGCGGGCGAACTCAGAGCGAGAAGCCCCAACAGGCCGAACGTGGTGATACGCTTCATCATGATCTCCTTGAGCAGCAGCGGGATCATTGGACCACGCCTGACAGATAGAGGGCCGCACCGATCGCGGAACTTGCCGCGAGGACCGGGATCATCCCGACCTTGAACCGGAACACGGCTATCGCGGCGCCGGCGGCCAGCAGCGCCGCCGGGAGGTAAAGCGAGGTCAGAACCGGGAAGTCGAAGGCGAACCGCGCGACCCGGACCACCCGCACGTCCTGGAACAAGGTGTGGATCGCAAACCAGACGGCAAGGTTGAGGATCACGCCCACGACGGCCGCCGTGATCGCGCTGAGTGCGGCCGAGAGCGTCCGGTTGCCGCGCAACTGCTCGACGAACGGCGCACCCGCGAAGATCCACAGGAAGCAGGGCATGAACGTCACCCATGTCGTCAGGATCGCGCCCAGCGTGGCCGCGACCAATTGCGGCAATGCGCCCGCATCGCGAAACGCCGCGAGGAAGCCGACGAACTGCGTGACCATGATCAGCGGCCCCGGCGTCGTCTCGGCCAGGCCAAGGCCGTCGAGCATCTCGCCGGGCCTGAGCCAATGATAGGTGCCTACCGCTTCCTGCGCGACATAAGCCAGCACGGCATAAGCGCCGCCGAATGTAACCATCGCCATCTGGCTGAAGAAGGTTGCGATGCGCGTGAACACGTCATCGGGGCCGAGAAGCACCAGCAGCGCGATGACCGGCGCGAGCCAAAGGAACAGGAATGTCCCGGAAATCTTGAGCGACCAGCCAAGGTTGGGCTTGGCATGATCCGGCAGGCTTTCGCCGAGCGCGGTATCGCGGTCATGGACGACATTCCCGCCCGCGCTCCCATGTCCGCCGCCGCCCTTGAAGGCCGACAAGCCCAGCCGTCCGCCGACATAGCCGCCGATGCCCGCCGCTAGGACGATCAGCGGAAAAGGCGCATTGAGGAAAAAGATCGCGACAAAGGCGGCCGCCGCGATCCCGCGCATGACGTTGTTCTTGAGAGCACGCGATCCGACCCGCACCACCGCCTGGATCACCACCGCGAGGACCGCCGCCTTCAAGCCGAAGAACAACCCGGTGATCAGCGGCACATGGCCGAGCAGCACATAGAGATAACTGAGGCCCAGGATTGCGAGGAAGCCGGGCAGCACGAACAGTCCGCCTGCGACCAGACCGCCCTTGGTCTTGTGAAGCAGCCAGCCGATATAGGCGGCAAGCTGCTGCGCTTCGGGGCCGGGCAGCAACATGCAATAGTTGAGCGCGTGCAGAAAGCGCTCCTCACCGATCCAGTGCTTCTCCTCGACGAGGATGCGGTGCATTACCGCGATCTGGCCAGCGGGGCCGCCGAAGCTCAGCGATGCGATCCGCGCCCAGACGCGCACGGCTTCACCAAATGTGATGCCGTGATCCGGCGTGCCTGCTTCGCTGCCTACGGGCAGTTCCGTCACCGCGCCGCTCATGGCCGCACCTGCGCTTTGGCGCGGGCTTTCGCGGGCTGGTGCGAGACCCAATTATGGGTTTCGTCGGTCGCGTCGCGGCACCAGCGATAGAAGGCGTCGTAGAGGAGCATCCCGGCCTCGAGCTGTTCCTGATCGTCGGCATACATGCGCGACAGGCCGAGCGAGGCGGCAAGCAACCCGTCCGCTTCGGGCACGAGGTCGGGGCGGCCGGTATCGGCACCGCGCACGATCGGCGCGAGGCGTTTGAGTGACTCATGACCGCTGAGGCCGAATGCCTCGACCATGACGTCGAAGGTGCATAGCTCACCCCGATGGCTCCAAGTGACGCCTTCGCCTTCGATGTCGAAGGGAGCGGCGCCAAAGCGCTCGGCGACGCCCTGAACCTCGGAGGGCGCCACGAACAGGAAGATCGCGCTCGGATCGATGAAGCGGCGGATCAGCCACGGGCAGGCGATCCGGTCCACCTTGGGGCGACCGCGCGTCACCCAGACGGTCCGTCCCTCGGCATCGCGGGGCGGCAGCACGGTGTTCGGCACCATTGGAAGACCAGAGTTCGCCCATCCGGCCACACCGCCCTCCAGCGCCTCCGCTGACACGCCGTCGTGGCGCAGCCGGGCGGCGACGCCTTGGCTCAGCGATCCACCGTCCCGACAAGCAACAACGACCGACTGGCCGTGGAATGCTCGTGCCCAGGCGCTGACATCGCTGGCGGACCTTCGCAACGATCCAGGGATCAGCAGCGGTTCGGCCGAGAATTCCTCCTCGGGTCGAACGTCGATCAAAACAGGCCCGGTCGGAATACCGACCAAGCGAACGAGTTTATCCGGTGAGATCGTGTTGAGAACAGACATGATGCGTCCTTGTTGAAAGTAGGACGCGATTCTTGAGCCTGTCGCCTCGTGGGGAGACCGCGATCCCCATATTCAAATCATGGCAAATGCCGCATGGACGGTCAATCCTTTCGATGTGATGGTTTGCCGCAGGGTGATCGTTCCTCGACGGATGAGTAAAACGGTTCCTTTAGGTCATAGCGCTGGGGGCAATCCGGGGACGAAGGAAGGCGATCATTTGCGTTAAATGGCGGCTCTAGGGTAGTAGAAGCGGCGATTCATATTCATCGCTTTCGTCCGCCTTGGGGCACCATTTTCCTGACAAGATCATCGTTGCCGGACGCTGTCCGCCCCATGCGCCGCGCCGCGAGTGGCCTGCGCGCGCTCCGCTCGAAACCGCTAGCCTGCCCGTGGAAATGGATATAGACAACTACGCGAGAACAGTCAGGGGAAAGGAGCCCAACCTAATGAGGCATCACGGTCTCACCATTCGCATGATTACCGCGGCCTCAGCCGCTGCCGTTGCCCTGGGTCTGGCCTGCGCGCCCGGCGCGTTCGCGCAGCAGCGGCCCGCCGATCTGACCGTGGTGCCTCCCGTGCCGACCGATTATACGCCGAAGAAGACGCCGTGGGGCGACTATGATTTCCGCGGCACCTGGCCGATCGAGAATATCAACGCCGCGCGCATCCTGTTCCAGCGGCCGAAGGACTATGGCAACCGCGTGTGGGTGACGGACGCCGAGTTCGCCAAGCGGCTGGCGGCGGCGCAGCGCTCGGACGGCAATTTCAGCAACGATCGCGGCGTCAACGCAGCCGGTACGCAGGGCCTCGCCAAATGGGTGCAGGACTCCTCCTTCGGCCACCGCACCTCCATGCTCATCAGCCCGACCAACGGCCAGCTTCCGCCACTCACCCCGCAGGCCGAGGCGCTTTACAAGGCCGGTCGCTCGGGCTGGGTGCCGGGGCAGGAATATGACGACCCCTCCGATTTCGATAGCTGGGACCGCTGCGTCTCGCGCGGCTATCCGGCCTCCATGTATCCGTTCCGCTACAATAACGGCATCCGGATATTCCAGTCGCCGGGCTATGTGGTCATCATGCTGGAGATGCTCGGCACCCGCGTCATCCCGCTCGATGGCCGCCCGCACTGGCCCGGCAATGTCGAGGCATGGATGGGCAACAGCCGCGGCCATTGGGAAGGCAAGACGCTGGTCATCGAGACGACCAACATCAAGTCCGGCGACAGCGTGACGCACGATCTCAACAAGCGCGCCGCCTCGCCGCTCAACATGGCGACGCAGGCGGTGCCGCCGTTCAACACCATCCCTACCAGCACCAAGGCCAAGACGATCGAGCGGCTGACCATGACCGGCCCGAACACGATCGTTCACGAGCTGACCTATTCGGACCCGGAGGTGTTCACCCAGCCGTGGACCACCCGCATCGAGTGGTCGCGCGACGACAGCTACGAGTTCTACGAATATGCCTGCCATGAGGGCAACGTGCAGCTCCGCAATTACATCACCGCCTCGCGCGCGCACCGCGCTGCCCGCGCCGCCGGTCAGGTGCCGGAGAACGAGGTCGATTCGCGCGAGCGCTTCGCCGTGCCGTTCGATCGCGATCCGGCTGTCGCGCCCGATGGGCCGCCGCCCGCCGCCGCCCAGCGCCGCGAGTGATCCGGGCGATCAGCTAAAGGAGCGGGCTCCTCTCGCCGTCTGCGGACAGCGGGAGGAGCCCGTTTTCATGTGAGGTTTGCCTGTTGCCGCGTCCCGATGCCCCGCCGCACCGGCCGGTCACACCGGATTGACTCCGGGGCGTCCATTGGCGAAGGCGGGGCGGCCGGTTGGTCGCGCGGAGCGGGGCTCGGCGCGGACCGGCGCCCGGTAGCCGTGCCCCATGGGCGCCATCGGCCATGCAGGGCGGCGCGGCACCGATCGCCCGGCGAGACGTTTCAAAGGATGTGCGATGACCGATGACGAGCGCCCGATCCTGACCCCGCCCGGCGGCGAGACCAAGGTGCTGCTGCATAGCTGCTGCGCACCCTGCTCGGGCGAAGTGATGGAAGCGATGACCGCCAGCGGCATCGACTACACCATCTTCTTCTATAATCCGAACATCCACCCCAAGGAGGAGTATCTGCTCCGCAAGGAGGAGAATATCCGCTTCGCCGAGAAGCACGCCATTCCGTTCGTGGATGCCGATTACGACACGGTGAACTGGTTCAAGCGCGCACGCGGCATGGAGTGGGAGCCGGAGCGCGGCGCGCGCTGCACCATGTGCTTCGACATGCGCTTCGAGCGCACCGCCCTCTACGCGCATGAGCATGGCTTCCCGGTCATCACCAGTTCGCTCGGCATCTCGCGCTGGAAGAACATGGCGCAGATCAACGATTGCGGCGAGCGCGCGGCGGCGCACTATCCGGACCTCACTTACTGGACCTTCAACTGGCGCAAGGGCGGCGGCGCGGCGCGGATGATCGAGATCAGCAAGCGCGAGCATTTCTACCAGCAGGAATATTGCGGCTGCGTCTTTTCGCTGCGCGACACCAACGCCCACCGCGTCAGCCAGGGCCGCGAGGAGATCCGCATCGGCGAACTCTATTACGGCGACGACGCGGGCTGATCGGCGGCCTGCCCCGCGCTTAACGGCTTTTTAGCGCGCGGCGGCGAAAACGGGGCGAGTCGCCTGCACCGAAAATGCGCCATGCCGAAAGCCCGTCATTCCCGATCCGTATTGCCCGCCGCCAGCCCCACGCTGGCCGCCGCGCTCATCGTGCGGGACGAGGCGCGTTGCATCGTCCGCTGCCTTGAAAGCGTGCGCCCCTGGGTGGACAGGATGGTGGTGGTCGATACCGGCTCGCGCGATGAGACGCCCCTGCTGGCACGCAATTGCGGCGCGCAGGTTCATCATATGCCCTGGCCGGATGATTTCTCGGCCGCGCGCAATCATGCCCTGACCCTGGCCGATGCCGACTGGGCGCTGGTCATCGACGCGGACGAGTGGATCGACGCGGGTGGCGAGGCGCTGCGCCGCTGGTGCGCGGGGCCGCCGCGGCTGGGCGCCGTCTGCATCCATAGCAGCTACGATCCGCCGGAGGGCACGCCTGCCGGCGGCGCACTGCCGGAGGGGCGCAGTTGGATTCCCCGCTTGCTGCCACGTGGCGTTCGCTATGCAGGGCGGGTGCACGAGCAGCCCGATTCGCCTTTGTCTCTGGCGCGAACCGGCCTGCATCTGGGCCATGACGGCTATCGGGAGGCGCAGGCGGCCGGCAAGCGCGGCCGCAACGAGCCGCTGCTGCGCCGCGATCTTCAGGATCATCCCGGCGATCCCTATCTGCTGTTCCAGCTCGGCAAGGATGCCGAGGTGCGCGGCGCGCACGATGCCGCGCTGGAAAGCTACGGGCCGGCGTTGGCGCGTGCGCCGATGGATGCCGGCTGGCGCCACGCGCTGGTCGTGCGGACGCTGCATTGCCTGGGCCAGTGCGGGCAGCTCGAGACCGCGCTGGATCTGGCGGAGCGGGAGCTGCCGGCCTGGCAGGAGTCGCCCGATTTCTTCTTCGTGCTCGGCAATCTGCTGCTCGATCGCGCGCTGGCCGATCCCGCGCAGGCGGTCGGCCACTGGCTTCCGCTCGCCGGGACGGCATGGGAGCGCTGCCTCGCGATTGGCGAGCGGCCGGATCTGGAGGGCAGCGTCACGGGGCGGGGCAGCCACCTCGCGCGTCACAATCTGGAGGTGCTGCGCAGCCAGCTCGCCCGGTTCGCCGCCTGATCGCCTTCCTCAGAAGGTGAACGGCAGCCGCAGCGAGGTGCGCACGTCGGGCGCATCCTCGGTGGCGCCCACTTCCACCGTCCAGTTGAGCTGGATCGCATCGCTGAAGCGGTGGCTGACGCCGAACAGGAAACGGCCGATCTGGAGGTCGCGCGAGCGGGTCGTGATCGGGGTGCCGGTCGGCTCGCCGGTGCGCTCGTCGAGCAGGCGGGTGGTGGTGCGCGTGCCGAACGACCAGGCGTGGTTGTAGCCGAAGTTGAGCGAGGTCCGCTCGTTGAGCGCCAGCCCGATGCCGGCCGAGATGTTGATCTGGTCGCCCGGCTCGACCCGGTCGATCTGCACCGGCGGGATGCGCGTGTTCACGTCCTCGCCGAGATTGAAGGTATAGCCCAGCGTGCCGAACAGCACCGCCGGCTCGCTCGGCAGGATTGCGGTGATGCTCGGGCTGATCCCCCAGAAACCGGCGCCGGTGGCGATCTGGCGGGCGATGCCGTTGGCGTCGCGCCGCACCGAGAAGGGGTCGCGCCCGGTCGGGACGGTGGCTTGCAGGTTGGCGATCAGGAACGGCACGTTGCGGCCGCCATTGTTGAGCTGGTAGCGCGCGGTCAACTCGATATCGCCGATGCCCGAACCGTGGACGCTGTTGTCGATCGTCCGCGCCTCGTCGTCGCCGGTGCTGCCGGCGATCGGCGCGGTGACGAGCTTGTCGGAGCGGTAGATGAACGGCACGCGCGCGCCGATCTCGAAGCGGTCGCTCAGGCCGTAGCGCAGCGATCCGGAGCCGGTGAGGATATCCTGCCGGCTCTCGTTGATGTCGAACACGCCGACCAGCACCGCGTCGATCAGCTCGACGCCGCGGAAGATGGCGCGGTTGCGGTCCGAGCGGGTGTAGTCGAAGCCGAGTTCGCCGATGAGCTGGCCGCGCCGGGTGACGACGCTGCCCTGCTGGTCGAGCACCGCCACGGTCGGCGCGCGATCGGCATCGGCAGGCGGTTGGCCGACCTGCATTGTCCCGCCATCCGGCGCGGCGCTGGCGATGGCGGCGGGTGCGGCGGTGCTCGGTGCGGGGGCTTGGGCGAGGCCGGTCAGCCGCGCCTCCATCTGGTCCATGCGGCGCTGCTGCGCGGCGATCTGGCCGGCCTGCTCGGCGAGCAAGGCCCGCGCCTCGGCCAGTTCCGCCCGCAGCGCCTCCACGTCGCTGCGGCTGCCTGCCACCGCGCTTTGCGGCGCGTCCTGCGCCCAGGCCGCAGCCGGGATCGAGAGGCCGCCAAGAACCAGGGCCAGGGCAGGCCCACGCCAGAATCCGCGACAATATGTCATTCTATCCCCCTGTGGCGCGCCAAATCGCCGCGTCCAATCCCAACGACTGGACGCGGAACCCGGCCGACCCCAGCGAAAGCGGCTGGGCATTGTCGAGATGCAGATTGATGAGGAGCTGGCTGTCGATCGCGCGGTCGTTGCCGGTGTTGACGATCAGCGAGGAAATCTGCCGGCCGATGTCGTGACGGACGAGGAGCTGGTCCATCTGCGTGGTGGCGCTGAGGCCGATATCGGTCGTGGCGACGACGGTGCTCGGCGCTTTCGCGGCCGTATTGGCGGTGGTGGCGGGGGCGGCGGGAGGCGTGCCGGGGTTCTGCGCGGCGGCCTTGGTCGCTACCTCCACGGCCTTGCTGAGCGGCGCGGGCGCGGTGCCGGCGAGGGTCAGCGTGCCGCTTCCGTTCGTCGATGCGCTGGCGCTGATCGTGGGCGCGCTGATCTGCGCGCTGTCCTGATTGGCCGTGGCGTGGAGGTCGCCGACCGTCACGGTGAGCCCGCCCACTTGCGAACCGCCGGCAACGACGGTTCCGGCGGTTGCCGATGCGCCGCCCGGTGCCGCCTGTACGGCGGCGTCGCCGACCGTGGCGAGCCCGCCCGTGCCTTGCGCCGCCTGCGCGCTGGTCGATCCGGCGGTGGCGGCGGTCTGCCCGATGCCCCCCGGTGCGCTCGCCTGCGCCGATGTGCCGCCGGCCGAGGCGCTCGCCTCGCCGTTGCCAGCGTAGGCCACGGTCTTGCCGGCGACGGCGATCTGCCCGCCCACGGCGGTCTGCACGCTCGCCTGCACCGTATCGCCGATCGTGCGGAGGGTCGTCTCAAGGATCGTGGTGCCGTTCATGGTGGTGCGCATGATGACGCCGAAATCGACCTTGATGCCGCCCGGCAGCTCGAATCCGCCGCGCGCCTGCGCCAGCTCCGCGTCGCTCAGCGCGGGGCTGTCGAACAGCGGCGGACTGGCGGAGATGAGGGTCGGGCCCATCATCAAGGCGAGCAGGGCATGGTTCAGGCGCATGGCTCAAAGCTCTCCAAAGATCGGCGCCGCCGTGCCGATGCGCACGACCTCGCTCTCGGGCGGATGCGATTGCGGGCCGGTGAGTGGCACATTGCCGACGACCGCCCATTGCGCGGGCCGGTTGAACGAGGCTTGCCCGACCTCGCGGGCGCTGGTGATGACGAAATAGAGGCCGTCCCAGAGCTTGCCGAACTCGTCGCGCGAGTAGCGAATGAGGCCGCGCGAGGGATCGCCGACCAGCACGCTGCGCTCGCTCACGCCCTTGATGACGACGAAATGATGGTAGCCCCGGGTTACGGTGAGCGCGATGCCGGGCACGCCGGTCTGGGCGATCTGGTCCAGCGTCACGCGGAAACCCTGCGTCTCCAGCCCGTGGGCGGCCAGGTAGCGCTTCATGTCGAGCAGCGAGAAGCCGCTCTTGCGGATCGCGTCCTGGTCGCCCTGCTCCCACATGCCGGTGAAGGTCGCCTGTTCGTCGACGGCGATGCCGTAATGGTAGCGCATCAGCGTCGCGAGCGCGGCCGAGCCGCAGCTATAATCGTAGCGCTGGCGGATGACCGAGTAGAAGCGCCGGTCGAGCATTGTTCCCATGTCGACGCGGAAGCCGCTGCCGGGCATGGTGGGGATGATGAAGCTGCTGTGCGGCTCGGCCTGCGCGGTCGCTTCCGCCTGCGCCGGACTTGCCAACGACAGGGCGGCCAGCATCCCGGCCAGCGCCATCCCCGGCGCCAACCGGCGCGTGCGGTCGCGAGGCGCCGGGCCGCTCATCACGGGGCCGCCGGCGGTGCGTAGGTGATGTGCAGGTTGACGCTCATCGCCGCGTTGATCGAGCTGTTGTTGCCGGTGTTGAAATTCACCATCGAGATGCCGCTGACGTTCTGGAACGCCGAATCGGTCACGTTGACGTTGCCGGTGACGTTGTTGTCGCCGACCTGATTGCCGCTCACCACGGCGTTGTTGTTGGCCGAGGCGCTCATCCAGTTGCTCTTTTCGCGGCCGGTGGTCGCCGCCAGCTCCGCCTCGGAGATCGGCGCCTGCGTAAACAGCGCGTCGGGTGCGCCGGTGTCGGGCGCGGGTGCGGGCTGGGCCGTCGCCGGGGTACCGGCGGAGATGGCCGATCCGGCCAGCAGGCAGGCGAGTGCCGTGCGTGTGCCGCCCTTGATGATCCTGGGCATGATGCCATCCTTCATAGGTCTGGTCCGCACCGTGGTCCGGTGCGAGGCGGGAAGCCGGCGCGCCATCCGGGGGGAATTTGGACGACGCGTCGGCTCCCGTATCGCTCAGGTGGGATTCAGAGTCAGAACGACACGTCACCCGTTGTCACGGACGTAGTGACCGACGCGTTTTGCGAGGCTCCTACGCCGGTGTTCTGGTTGAGCGCTTGCAGACCGGCGAAGTTCTGGAAGGCGCTGCCGCCGTTGGTCAGCCGGTTGTCGGCGGTGGTCGCGCCGAACGCCGATGCGTTGGCCACGCTCACGCCGGTGACGTAGCTGGCCAGCGTGCTGGTCGCGACCTGCGCGCCATCGCCGAACCAGTTGGAGGTCTGCGCCTGAGCTTTGTTGCCCGATTGCGTGACCGCCAGATCGATCGAGTGATCCGAGCTGTCATTGCCCGAATCGGCCACGCTCACCGTCTTGTTCCCGGAGTCGGAAACGCTGGTGTTGGTGTTGCGCGAGTTGTCGATGTTGTTGGTCTTGTTCTCGGTGCGGTTGCCCGAGTCAGCCACGCTCACCGCGCTGTTGCCGGAATCGGTGACGGTCTTGTTGCCCGAGTCGGCCACGCTGGTCGTGGTGTTGGTCGTGCGCGACTTATCGGAATTGATCGTGGTGTTGGTGGTCCGCGACTTGTCGAAATTGGTCGTGGTGTTGCTGGTGTGGTTGACCGTGGTGTTCTCGGTCTTGTTGCCCGAGTCAGCCACGCTCACCGCGCTGTTGCCGGAATCGGAGACGGTCTTGTTACCGGAGTCGGAGACAGTCGTGTTGCCCGAATCCGCCACGCTCGTGTTGGTCGTGCGCGACTTGTCCAGATTGACCGTGGTGTTCTCGGTCTTGTTGCCCGAGTCCGCGATGCTGGTGTTGGTCGTGCGCGATTTGTCGACATTGGTGTTGCCGGAGTCCGCCACGCTCGTGTTGCGCGACTTGTCCGAGTTGATCGTGGTGTTTTCGGTCTTGTTGCCCGAGTCAGCCACGCTCACCGCGGTATTTCCAGTGTCGGACACGGTCTTGTTGCCGGAGTCGGACACGCTCTTGTTACCGGAATCGGACACAGTCTTGTTGCCCGAATCCGCCACGCTGGTGTTGGCGGTGTGGTTGAAGCTGTCGGTTGCGGTGTTGCCGCTGTCATCGACATTGGCGGCGGTCCCGCCTCCGTTGGCGGCGGCGCCACCGATCGAGCCGGCATCCTGGGCCAGCGCTGCGGCCGGTAGGGCCGCGAGGGCGAAGACAACCGCCGTGGTTGCAAGAAGCGTTTTCATAATGAGGTCTCCCACGTTTCATGGGGGCCACGGACGACGTCGTCAGCCCCGTTTTCCGCACCGGAAGCGCGGCCGTTGCAGAATCTTTGAAAGGCGGAAAATCCACCATGGCCAGTTGGGGTAATTCGTTGCAGCAGATGGGGATTAACCCCCTCCCGAAATGGGGGGTTTCATCCTGAAATATCGCGAGAATCGTGCACACCGGCACCGGCGCCCCGGCGCGGGGGCGGCGATGCCGGCCGGTGGGCGCGCGGGCCTTCAATAAAGGACCGGCAGCGTCCCGTTCTGCATGAGCTGCATCAGCTCCACCTGCCGGTGCGTGCCGGTCTTCTGAAAGATCTGCTTGAGGTAGGTGCGCACCGTCTGCACCTTGAGTTGCAGGGCATGCGCGGCGTCCTGCACGCTCAGGCCCTTGGCGAGCTGGCAGACCACGCGCGCCTCGACCGGGGTGAGGTTGAAATGCTCGGCGAGCGGATGGATGTCCGGCTCCGGCGCGGCGGTGGGCCGGGTGACGATGATGCAGGCCCGCGCCTCCGCGCTGCTGTCCGGCAGGCGGGAGATGGAGACGAGCAGCGGTGCGCCGTCCCGGCCGGTGATGGCGATGGATTGGCGGTTGCGGCCGCCATCGCGCGCCAGCACCGCGCGCAGGGCGACCTGAAAACGGATGGCGTCGCCCGAATCGCTCAGCACCATGCGTCCGCCGATCATGCCGGCAACGTCGGAATCCGCGATCAGCAGCCGCGCCGGGGCGTTGGCCAGGTGGACATGCTGGTCGATATCGAGCACCAGCATGCCGAACGGGCATTGCTCGGCCAGCAGCTCGGCGGGCTGCGTCTCCGGCGCCATGCCGGGCGCCGCCGGCTCGTCGGCTATCTCGCCATGGATGATCCATGCCATGTGGACGAGCTGGCGGATTCGCTCGATCGCCTCGCCCAGTTGCGCACGGACCGAGGCGTGCCAGGGGCGCGGGCGCAGGAACAGTGCGGCGCGGCCGGTCGTGCGGTCGCCGATGGCGCAGACGACATGCTCATGCACGCAGGGGGCGGAAAGGGGCGCCGGCATGCTGGCGAACAGGCCGGGAATGGCGTTGGCGGCGGTGATCGTCCGCTCCACATCGGTCCAGACGACATGGCCGACGATCGCCAGCGGCAGGCCGACCGTCCCCTGCCCCGTGATCGGGGAGAGCCAGGCGCCCGTCGCGACGTCCAGCGTCCCGGCGAGATCCAGCAATTTGGCGAGTTTGACGTCCCGGCTTTCCCGCCCGTCCCCGCTTGGGAACGGCGGCGCGGTTCGCTGCGCCATGATCGGTGCGTGCGGGGCGCGCTCGCCCAGCACGGAATGCCCGTCCAACACGGCATCCTCTCCCACGAACGGAACGCTGCGGCACAGCCGCATTGCCCCTGTTTCCCACAACATGTTCTGAGGACCCGTGGTGATTTTATGACTTAATGCATTCTCTTCGCAAGAAGAAAACGTGCGGCTGTTCCATTATGGCACGGGTGGGGCGGCTTGCCCCATGTCCCTTCGATGGCTTCCTGTGCCGCTACGGCCCCGGCGATCCGGTGCGGACGATGCCCCGCGGATGCCTCCATGCCACCATAGGGAAGGACGGCTTGAGCCGCCGGCGCTTGCCAAGCGCGCGCGCCGCTGGCAACGCGGGCAGCAGGGAACGGCCTGTTATCAGTGCCGTGACCCCGCAGAGGAGACGAACAGGCCGTCATGAGCGCATCCGCCCCGCCGCCAGCCCGCTATTCCAGCGCCGCCATCTTCCTGCACTGGCTGCTCGCTGCCTTGCTGCTGTTCCAGCTCTCGCTCGGCTGGCGGCTGGAGACGCTCGCCAATGTGCCGCAGTTCATCGCCTTCCAGCTCCACAAGTCGGTCGGCATCGCCATCCTACTGTTCAGCCTGGCGCGACTCGGCATCCGGCTGGCCGTGCCACGCCCCGCGCCGGTGGCGGCGAGCCCGGCGCTCTCCTTCCTCGCCAGCGCGACGCACGCGCTCCTGTATTTTGTGATGATCGCCGGGCCGCTCACCGGCTGGATCGTCGTCTCGACCGCGCCGGTGCGGGTGCAGACCCTGCTGTTCGGCATGGTGCCGTGGCCGCATCTGCCGCTCGGAGCGGGGTGGAACAAGCCGGCGGAGGCCGCGCATTCGCTTATCGCATGGCTGTTCGTCGGGCTGGTCGTGCTGCACGTCGCCGGGGCGCTGCGCCACCATATGCTGCGCGACGATGTGATCGGGCGCATGATGCCGCGCGCCGTCGCCAGCCGGCGCGGTCTCACCATCGGCGCGATCGTCGCCTTGCTCGGCGGGGCCGGCGCGCTCGCCGCCGCCAAGCTCTGGCCTTTCTCCGCCCCGCCGCCACGCACCGCGCCGCAGACGGAGCTGACCGCCGCGGTGGAGAACGCCGCCGAGGATATACTCGCCAATGCCGCCGCCGCCCTCCCCGCGCCGGTGAATGCAGCCAACGACGCGCAGGCGGAGGCCGAGGCCGGGAAGACCGCCGCAGCCGCCACGCCGTGGCGCGTGCAGGCGGGCGGCAAGCTCGGCTTCCGTGCCGATTATTCGGGCATGCCGGTCGAGGGCAGCTTCCAGCGCTGGGATGCCGATATCGTCTTCGATCCCGAGGATCTCCCCGGCTCGACGATCAGCGTCACCATCGACCTCGCCTCGGTCGACAGCGCCGACAGCGAGCGTGACAACATGCTCGCCAGCGACAGCTTCTTCGATGTCGCCGCGCATCCCCGCGCGCGCTTCCGCTCCAGCCGCGTCACCCATCGCGGCGGCAACGCCTACCGCGCGGCCGGCACCCTCGCCTTCCACGGGCAGAACAAGCCGGTGACGCTCGATTTCACCCTCGATATCAAGGGCGACGAGGCGAAGGCGACCGGTTCGGCGACGCTCAGCCGCACCGCGTTCGGCGTCGGCTCGGGCCAATGGGCCTCGACCGACGATATCAAGGACGCCGTTGCCGTGACCTTCAGCTTCACCGCCAAACGGGCGGCGCGCTAGGGCCGCCCGATCCGCACGCCGCTCGACACGGGCGCCGCGCTGCTGTCTAATCGGGTCTCGATCGGTGCAAACGAGGAGCAGGCGGCATGGCGGGCATGGTGGACGGGCGCTGGGTCGATACGCTGCCGGCGGCCGAGGAGATCAAGGACGGGCGCTTCGTGCGCATGGACAGCCTGTTCCGCGACGCCGTCTCGCCCGATCCGGCCGCCCCCTTCCCGGCCGAGGCGGGGCGCTATCACCTTTGGGTCGCCTGGGGCTGCCCATGGGCTGGCCGCACGCTGGCCGTCCGCGCGCTCAAGGGGTTGGAGGACGTGATCTCCGTCTCCTTCGCCGTCGACGATCTCGGCTCGGAAGGCTGGACTTTCGCCGAGAGCGCGGACGGGCCGGAGCCGGGCGGCTGGCCGCTCCACCGCCTCTACGGCGAGAGCGTGCCGCATTATACCGGCAAGGTTACGGTGCCGGTGCTGTGGGACAAAAAGCAGCGGACAATCGTCAACAACGAATCCTCCGAGATCATCCGCATGTTCAACAGCGCGTTCGATGGCCTCACCGGCAACCGGCTCGACCTCTATCCCGAGCCGCTGCGCGCCGGGATCGACCGCTGGAACGCGCTCATCTACCCGAGCGTCAACAACGGCGTCTATCGCGCCGGCTTCGCCACCGCGCAGGCCGCCTATGACGAGGCGGCGCGCGGTGTGTTCGAGACGCTCGACCGGATCGACGCGCATCTCGGCGGCAGCCGCTATCTCGTGGGCGAATATTGCACCGAGGCGGACTGGCGGCTGTTCGTCACATTGGTGCGCTTCGATGTCGGCTATTACGGCGCGTTCAAGTGCAACCTGCGCCGCATCGCCGAGTATCCCGCGCTCTCCGGCTATCTGCGCGAGCTGTATCAATGGCCCGGCATCGCCGAGACGGTGAATCTGGACCGGATCAAGTCCAACTACTGGCGGCTGAGCAACGTCAACCCCGGCGGCATCGTTCCGCTCGGGCCGGTCGTGGATCTCTCCGCCCCGCCCGGCCGCGATCATCTGCCCGGCAAGGGGATCTGGCGGCGGACGTAGCGGCCGCCCGGCGGAGGACTGGCGGCCCTCCAGGCGTGGCGTGTTCATGCGAACCGGCGTGCTCCTGCGCAGGCAGGAGGCCAGGGCGTATGTAGGCTTCTTTCTATCCTGAGCTCCTGCCGCGCAGGAGCACATGTCCGTTTAGGACCGCGCCCAGCCTATCATTCGGAGACGGTGGAGAAGCTGGTCGCCAGTCATGGACTGGCCTGCTCTTGACGACGCCCTGCCCGGCTCATCGCCCGAGCCGGTGCAGCCTCGCCCTATTTCTTCTTGCCGAAGTCCACCGTCACCACGTTGGAGCCGTCGTCGCCGTCCGCGCTCTTGTCGTTCTCGGCGGCGGCGTCGTGCGGGTCGGGCTCGTCGTCGCTGTCCTGCACCTGAAATTCCAGGCTGAAATTCACCGCCGGATCGACGAAGAAGCGCAGCGCGGCGTAGGGGATCACCAGATGCGCCGGCACCTGATTGAAGGTGAGGCTCACCTCGAACCCGGCATCCGTCACCTTCAGGTCCCAGAACTTATGCTGGAGGACGACGGTCATCTCGTCCGGGAAGCGCTCGATCAGCCACGGCGGAATGGAGACGCCCGGCGCCTGCGTCTTGAAGGTGATGTAGAAATGATGGTTGCCCGGCAGCGCGCCGGTTATCGCAATGTCGCGCAGCACCCGGCCGGGAATGGCCCGCAGGGCCTCCTGGACGATTTCGTCGTAGGGAATCAGGCTGTCGGGTGTATCGTCCGTCATGGCGACAGTCCTAGCGGCGGCATCGGAGCGGTCAAGCGCCGAGCGTGCGGCCGGTGGCGGCATGGCGCCGTGCGCGATCCGGCGGAACGGACGAAGCGGATTGCGCACACGGCCAAGCGCGCTATACGCCCACCATGCGCACCGCCGAGATCAGCAGGAAAACCGCCGAGACGTCCATTGACGTGCGCGTCAATCTGGACGGCACCGGCCAGTACAGCATTTCCACCGGTATCGGCTTCTTCGACCATATGCTGGAGCAGCTTTCGCGCCACTCGCTGATCGACCTCGATGTGAAAACGGTGGGCGACCTGCATGTCGACCAGCACCATACCACCGAGGATACCGGCATCGCCATCGGCGAGGCGATCGCCAGGGCGCTGGGCGACAAGCGCGGTATCACCCGCTACGGCGAGGCGCACGCGCCGATGGACGAGACGCTGACCCGCGTCGCGCTGGACATCAGCGGACGGCCCTATTTCGTGTGGAAGGTCGCCATCGCTGTCGACCGGCTGGGCGAGTGGGATACCGAGATGATCGAGCACTGGTTCCAGAGCTTCGCGCAGAGCGCCGGCATCACCCTGCATGTCGAAAATCTCTACGGCAGCAACAACCACCATATCGTGGAGAGCTGCTTCAAGGGGCTGGCCCGCGCGCTGCGCCAGGCGGTGCAGATCGACCCGCGCAAGGGCGATGCGATTCCCTCCACCAAGGGCACGCTCGGCGGCTGACGGATGACCATCGCGCTCATCGATTATGGCGCCGGCAATCTTCGCTCCGTGCACAATGCGCTGCTGGCGGCAGGCGCGCGCGACGTGGCGATCACCGCCGATCCCGAGGCGGTGCGCCGCGCCGACCGCATCGTGCTGCCCGGCGTCGGCGCCTTCCGCGCCTGTATCGAGCCGCTGCGCGCCATCCCCGGCATGGAGGCGGCGATGCGCGAGGCGGTATTCGAGCGCGGCCGGCCGTTCCTCGGCATCTGCGTGGGCATGCAGCTTCTCGCCGAGGCGGGCGAGGAGTTCGGCCGGCACGCGGGGCTGGGCTGGATCCTCGGCACGGTCCGCCTGATCGAGCGCGCCGATCCCGCGATCAAGGTGCCGCACATGGGCTGGAACGACGTGGCGCTCGTTCGCCCGCATCCGCTGATCGTGCCGGGCGAGGCCTATTTCCTGCACAGCTACCATTTCGATGCCGCCGATCCGGCCACGGTCGTCGCCACGACCGATCATGGCGGGCCATTGGTCGCCGCCGTGGGCCGGGACAATATTCTCGGCGTGCAGTTCCACCCCGAGAAGAGCCAGGCCTATGGCATCGCGACGCTCGGCCGTTTCCTGGAGTGGACACCCTAGATGAGCCAGCCCGGCGCCATTCCCCCGTTCATCGTGTTCCCCGCCATCGACCTCAAGGGCGGGCAGGTCGTCCGTCTCGCCGAGGGCGATATGGACCGCGCCACCGTCTATGGCGACGATCCCGCCGCGCAGGCGCTGCTGTTCGCGGAGCAGGGCTCGGATTTCCTCCATGTCGTCGATCTCGACGGCTCGTTTGCCGGCCATGCGGTCAACGGCGCGGCCATCGCCGCGATCGTCTCCGCTTTCCCCGGCCACGTCCAGCTCGGCGGCGGCATCCGCGATGAGCGTGCGGTCAAGGGCTGGTTCGATCTCGGCATCTCGCGCGTGGTGATCGGCACGGCGGCACTCAAGAACCCGCAGTTTGTCAAGGATATGGCGGCCGCCTATCCCGGCGGCATCGTCGTCGCCGTGGACGCGCGCGACGGCATGATCGCGACCGACGGCTGGGCGGAAAAGTCGGACATGCCGGTGATCGATCTCGCCCGCCGGTTCGAGGATGCCGGCGTCGCCTCGCTCTTGTTCACGGACGTGGGCCGTGACGGGCTGCTCAAGGGTTGCAACGTCGCCGCGACGGTCGACCTCGCCCGCGCCGTCGACATTCCGGTCATCGCCAGCGGCGGCGTCGCGGGCATCGCGGACATTCGCGTGCTCAGCCTGCACGCGGCGGACGGCGTTGAGGGCGTGGTGACGGGGCGCGCGCTCTACGATGGCCGCCTCGACCTCAAGACCGCTATTTCCGTGGCCAGAGCGGCATGACGAGGGCGCTCCCAGCGTGTCCGTTCGTGTCGAGCGAAGTCGAAACACGCCGCGCGCACCATGCCTCGCCAACGCCCGGCCCCAGCGGAAGCGGCAGGTCTAGCACGCCGCGTGCGGATAGCCCTCTGCCTCGCGCCCATTTACGATCCGAAAACAATCAGAGCCCCCACGTCACCCCGGATTTGATCCGGGGTCCCGCTTCCCGCTCGCACAAGCCGGCCGGTCACGGCCCGCTCATCGGGGGTGACGCCTTCGGGACCGGCGCCGAGCCGATGCCGATGGATGCGGGCGACGATAGACATCCGACCGCCTCGTCGCGTGCGAGAAAAGCGGGATCCCGGATCAAATCCGGGGTGACGTGGATTGGGAACCGCCGCCTTCCATGCCATTCCGGCGGCCGAACCGGCGTATTTGCGGGTGTGACAGGCGCTTTTGCAGTGATCGCCCCTGTGCGGCTCGTCTCCCCCGTGGCGGCCACGAACGCCGCCGGCGTTCGTGTCGCGGGCGGTCGAGAAGGCCGCATCGGTGGCGATCGTCACGGCACCATCGCGCCGCCGCTCCAGCAGCCCGATCCACTCCACATGGGCGTGGATGTCACCCTGAGCGAGGAGGACAGTCCGCGTGGCACATGCCCCCGTCAAGGACCATGTGAACGCGCGCCATTGTCTGCTCCAACGCAAGAAGGGCGGCAAGACATGTCGACCGCGCCCGCCATTCGCGCCAGTCGGCCGGCCGCAAAGGCCCTGCCGCGATGACCGTCCGCACCCGCATCATCCCCTGTCTCGACGTCGCCAACGGCCGCGTGGTCAAGGGCGTCAACTTCGTCGACCTGCGCGATGCCGGCGATCCGGTCGAGCAGGCGCGGGTCTATGATGCCGCCGGGGCGGACGAACTGTGCTTCCTCGACATCACCGCCACCCACGAGAATCGCGGCACGTTGCTCGATATCGTCGCGCGCACGGCGGCGGTCTGCTTCATGCCGCTCACCGTCGGCGGCGGCGTGCGCAGCGTGGAGGATGCGCGCGCGCTGCTGCTCGCCGGGGCGGACAAGGTGGCGGTGAACAGCGCCGCCGTCGCCCGGCCGGAGCTGGTCGCGGACCTCGCCGACCGCTTCGGCGCGCAATGCGTGGTCGGCTCGGTCGATGCGCGCCGGGTGGGCGAGGGCCGGTGGGAGATTTTCACCCATGGCGGCCGCAAGGGCACCGGCGTCGACGCGCTCGCCCATGCCCGCCGCCTCGCCGAACTGGGCGCGGGCGAGCTGCTCGTCACCTCGATGGACGGCGACGGCACGCAGGCCGGCTACGATCTGGCGCTGACCCGCGCCATCGCCGATTCGGTGGCCGTGCCGGTCATCGCGTCGGGCGGCGTCGGCACGCTCCAGCATCTGGTCGACGGCGTCGTCGAGGGCCATGCCAGCGCGGTGCTGGCCGCCTCCATCTTCCATTTCGGCACCCACAGCATCGCGCAGGCTCGCGCGGCGCTGGCGGCGGCGGGGATCCCCGTGCGCGGCGCCTGAGGCGCGGTGCTCCAATCGCCCCAGGCCGCGCGAAAGGCTTGACGCTGGCCGGGCCACAGACGAGGACAGCCCCATGACCACGCTCGACCGCCTCGAACAGACCATCATTGCGCGCCGCGCGGCGGACCCGGAATCCTCCTATGTCGCGAAACTGCGCGTCAAGGGCCGGTGCAAGATGGCGCAGAAGCTGGGCGAGGAAGCGGTCGAGACGGTGATCGCGGCGCTGGGCGACGACAAGGCCGCGCTGACCGGCGAGGCGGCGGACCTGCTCTTTCACCTCACCGTGCTGCTCGCCGATTGCGGGGTGCCGCTTGCCGACGTCTATGCCGAGTTGGACCGGCGCGAGGGCGTCTCCGGCCTCGCCGAGAAGGCGGCGCGCCAGCCGGGTTAGAGACCCAATCCCATTCCTCTCCGCTCGTCCGGAGCTTGTCGAAAAGCCGACCTTTTTCACCCCGGCGCATCGAAGAAAAGCGGCCTCCTTCGCCTGCCCGTCTGCGGCAGGCGCTCAGGACGGACCCCGACAAGCCCGGAGCGAACGGATCCGTCCGGTCGCAATCCGCCCCCGCCCGCATGGACAGCCGCCCGCGCGCTGCGCTAGCAGCTGTGGCGAAAGCCGGGCCCGACTCCGGCGCCATTCTTCGAGGAGCAGGCCCATGGCGATCGACGCGACCCAGCCCTATGACGAGACCAACATCTTCGCCCGCATCCTGCGCGGCGAGATCCCCAGCAAGACGGTCTATGAGGACGAGCACGCCCTCGCCTTCCACGACATCGCTCCGCAGGCGCCCGCGCACATCCTCGTCATCCCCAAGGGCGCCTATGTGAGCTGGGACGATTTCTCGGCGCGCGCCAGCGATGCGGAGATCGCCGGTTTCGTGCGCGCGGTCGGCACGGTAGCGCGCGCGGCCGGGATGGTCGCGCCGGGCTATCGCCTGCTCGCCAACACCGGGCCGGACGCCGGGCAGGAGGTGCCGCACCTCCACGTCCATATCTTCGCCGGCCGTCCGCTCGGGCCGATGCTGGCGCGCTAGGGACCGTCGCCGCGCGGCCGCGCCCATGATGCTCGCTTGCGCGGGACGAATTAGGCGATAGTCTGCGCGCCTACTCAGGGAGGATCGGCGCCGCGTCGCCGGCCGGGGAAAAAGAGACGGACCAGCCTATGATCTTCGGCCGCATCAAGCCGCTCGACGCCATTCTCGCCACCGCCGAAAAGAAAGCCCTGCACCGCTCGCTCGGCGCCTTCCAGCTTACCATGCTGGGCGTCGGCGCGGTCATCGGCACCGGCATCTTCGTGCTGACGGCGGAAGCGGCGCAGAAGGCCGGGCCGGGCATGATGGTGAGCTTTATCATCGCCGGGCTGGTCTGCGCCGTCGCCGCGCTCTGCTACGCGGAAATGGCCTCGATGGTCCCGGTCTCCGGTTCCGCCTACACCTACAGCTATGCCGTGATGGGCGAGCTGATCGCATGGATGGTCGGCTGGGCGCTGATCCTCGAATATGCGGTGGCGGCCGGTGCGGTCTCGGTCGGCTGGTCGGGCTATATGATCGGCTATGTCGAGGCCGCCTTTCACATGGACGTGCCGGACGCGCTGACCCTCGGGCCGTTCGACGGCGGCACGATCAACCTGCCGGCGATGGTCATCGCGGTGCTGGTCACGCTGCTGCTGGTGCGCGGCACCAAGGAATCCGCCACGGTCAACGCCGTGCTGGTGGCGATCAAGGTCGTCGCGCTCACCGCCTTCGTCGTGCTGGCGCTGCCGGCGATGCGGATGGAGGAATTCGAGCCGTTCGCGCCCCTGGGCTTCGGCGGCATTTCGGCGGCGGCCGCATCGATCTTCTTCGCTTATGTCGGGTTCGATGCGGTGTCGACGGCGGCGGAGGAGACCCGCAATCCGCAGCGCAACATGCCGATCGGCCTGATGGGCAGCCTCGCCATCTGCACCGTTTTCTACCTGCTGGTCGCCGCCGGCGTCATCGGCTCGGTCGGCGCGCAGCCGGTCATGGTGGGCGGCGAAGGGCTGGAGCCGGGCAGCCGCGCGCTCGCCGCGCAGTGCAGCGCCATTTCCGATCAGGCGGTGGTCTGCTCCAAGGAGGCGCTGGCGTGGACGCTGCGCCAGATCGGCTGGCCGCAGATCGGCAATCTCGTCGGCCTCGCCGCTATCCTCGCGCTGCCCTCGGTCATTCTGATGATGATGTTCGGGCAGACACGCATCTTCTTCGTGATGAGCCGCGACGGGCTGCTGCCGGAGCTGTTCAGCCGCGTCCATCCGCGCTTCCACACCCCGCATATCATCACGCTGCTCACCGGCGTCGCGGTGGCGTTGTTCGCCGGCTTCTTCCCGGTCGGCCAGCTCGCCAATATCTCCAACTCGGGCACGCTGTTCGCCTTCGGCGCGGTGTCGATCGCGGTGATGGTGCTGCGCCGGACCGACTCGGCACGGCCCCGCCCGTTTCGCACGCCGCTCGTCACGCTGATCGCGCCGCTCTCCATCCTGGGCTGCATCTATCTGTTCTGGAGCCTGGACGAGAAGAGCAAGTGGCTGTTCGCCATCTGGGCGGTCATCGGCCTGTTCGTCTATTTCGGCTACAGCCGCCGCCGCAGCCATGTCGGCCTCGGCAAGATCGACGTGCACGAGGACGATCCGGACGCACCGCCCCAACCCGTGCCGCCCATCCCCGGCACCTGAGCCGGGCGCGACGGTCGCGACCACATCCGGATCGGGCGACCGGAAACCACCCGCTCCTCGTCACCCCGGACTTGATCCGGGATCCCGCTTTCTCATCCGACCGGGCGACCACCTGTCCGCCGTGACCGATCGGTATCGCAGCGCCATCGGCTTTGCTTGCGTGACCGACGAAGCGGGACCCCGGGTCAAGTCCGGGGTGACGGCAAGCCAATGACCAATGCGGAGAGACACGTTCGCGCGCGACAGTCGCCAAAAAAAGCCCCGGTCGCGAAACCGGGGCTTTCGGGTCTTCTGCCGTTGGGCTTCAGGCGAAGCTGACGGCCGTTTTCCGGCGGCGCAGCGAGGCGCCGGCGATGGCGAAACCGCCGATCATCATCGCCCAGGTTGCGGGCTCCGGCACTGCGCCGGCCAGGCTGCGCAGCACCACCCGGCCTTGCAGCTCGGCGGTGTTGGTGGCTTTTTCCTTGGTCCAGAAGGTCGTGGCCTCGCTGCCGTTGGGGAGGAGGAAGCCCTCCACGTCGAGCGCATATTCGAACCCGTCGAGCGTGAACGATCCGGAATCCTGGAGGAAGTTCACGCGGACATTGTCGGCGCAGCCATTGACGTTGACGCCGCTGCCGTGCGGATTGCCGTCGGCGCAGGGATTGCTGCCGTTCGGCGTTTCCCAGTGGTTGAAGGAATAATAGAAGGCCACGTTGTCCACGAGGTCGTCACCCACGTAAACATCCATCAGCAGCTTGAGCTTGATGCTGGAGATGCCGGAGCCGCTGTCGATCACGTAATTGAAATGCGTGAACTCGCCGATCGTGGTGAGCCCGGACATCTGGATGTCGGTGTCGACCGAGATTGCGGGCAGCGTCGTCGTGAACGCATAACCCGAACGGCCGTTCTTGCCCCATTCGACCGAGGCGTCGGGAGTACCGTTATTATCCGGAACGACATTGAAGCCGCCGGACCAGTCATACCATTCGGCCTTGATGTTGGTGAAGCTAACGGTCTTCACGTCCGCCATGGCCGGGGCGGACATGACGACGGACAGGGCGGTCGCTGCCGCCAGCGTTTTCAGGATATTCATGAGTTTCCCACCTTCCCACGAAACTGCTGAGGATTGCCTGGGTCCCATTCCCAGGCGAACCCGAATTTTAACCTTTTATTAAAACAGATTCCAGCGAGGGAGCGGCAGTAATACGAGCGATCTATCCCGAAATGGGACATTTCGGGGATTTGACCGTGGAGCGTGAAGAAGAACTTCGGTGGGATTATCGGATTCCGTAACGTTAGGCGCGCTTATACCCAATTCAGTTTCTATCGGAAACCTATGGAAATTGGTGGGCCGGCGCCGTTTTTCTTCCCGATATTTGCGGCTTCGGTCGTCTGCCGCTGCCGGATGCAGCCGCCCGGCGATGGGAGGGGGGTGAACCGGGCGGCTGCGCGACCCGGACGGGCGGGTCGACTCGGGAGCGAGGCAATCAATGTGCGATGGCGTGCCGTTGATCGGGTGCCATGGCGTCGCGGAAACCGCCGAGCGCCGCTCCGGTTGCGCGGCGCGCGGTGGCACGTTGGGCGGATGCGACCGGGCGAAAATGCCCGCGGCCGCTGCCGGCGCTCTCACCGCCTTCGCGTCGCCATGATCCGGTCAGGGTAGGGCCTTATCGTGCCCCTCGCGCCGCAGCAGCGCTTCCTTGCGCGGCAGGCCGTAGGCATAGCCGCCGAGCGCGCCGTCGCCGCGCAGCACGCGGTGGCAGGGGATCAGCACGGCGAGGTTGTTGCCGCCGCAGGCCGATCCCACCGCGCGCACGGCGCCCGGCTTGCCGATCGTGGCGGCGATCTCGCCATAGCTGCGCGTTTCGCCGGCCGGGATCGCGCGCAGGGCCGCCCACACCGCCTGCTGGAAGGCGGTGCCCGCCACGTCGACCGGCAGGCTGTGCGCCCGCGCCGGATCGTCGACCAGCGCGACCACCTCGGCGACCAGCGCCGCGAACGCCGCATCGCCCGCCACGATGGTCGCATGTGGGAAGCGCGCCCGCAGGGCCGCCTCGTCCTCGTCGAAGCTGATCCGGCACAGCCCCTTGTCGGTCGCGGCGACGAGCAGCGGCCCGAGCGCGCTCGGCACCACGGCGAAGCGGATCGTCACGCCCGCGCCGCCCTTGCGCCAGGCCGAGGGGCTCATGCCGAGATGCGCCCGCGCGTCCGCATAGGCGCGGCTGGGTGCCTCGTAGCCGGCGTCGTAAATGGCGTCGGTGATCCGCGCCTCGCCCTCCAGCGCCGCCGCCAGCCGCCGCGCGCGGATTTGCCGGGCATAAGCGGCGGGAGAAACCCCCACATCGCGGGTGAACAGCCGCTGGAAATGGTGCGGTGCGTAGCCGACCGCGCGGGCCAGCCCGGCGAGCGGCGGCGGTGTCTCGCTCGCCTCGATCAGCGCGAGGGCGCGGGCGACGGCGGCGCGGTCGCGTCCGGCATCGTCCGGCTTGCAGCGCCGGCACGGGCGGAAGCCGGCGGCCCGCGCCGCCGCACCGTCGCGCATCAGCAGGATGTTCTCGCGCCGCGGCCGGCGGGCCGGGCAGCTCGGCTTGCAGTAGATGCCGGTGGTCTTGACCGCGACCACGAACCGTCCGTCCATCGTCCGGTCGCGCGCCTCGAACGCGGCCAGCGCCTGCGCATCGCTGAGCCCGGCGAGGGGGCCTGTCGGATCGCTCATGTGGCTCGCTCCCCAGGATGCGCCATCGGTGTCCGCGATATAGGCGCGCTCCGCCGGATCCAACAGGGCGGCGCCCGATCCTACAGCGCCACGGCCGGGAAAAATCGTCGAATCGTTGTTCATAAGTGTCCACATACCCCCGCCAGCGCCGCCCCGCTTCCCACGCCTTGCGTTCAAAGGCACCCGCCGACGAATCCCCCTGTCGGGATCGCGCGGCGGCGGCTAAGAGGCAGGACATGACGCCACGCATCCAGGGCCTTCCCCGTCCGCTTGCCGCGGTTCTTCTCTGCCTGCTGCTGGTCGCCCTGCCGCTTCTGCCGGCGCGGGCGGATACGCAGGATGTCGCCGCCGCCTCGCGCAGCGTGGTCCGCGTCGCCCTCGTCGCGACGGACGGCGACAACGCCTATTTCGTCGGCCACGGCAGCGGCGTGGTGATCGCGCCCGGCCGCGTGCTCACCAACGCCCATGTCGTCGAGCTGGTCCGCACCGAGCCGAACATCGTCATCGGTGTCATCCCGCCGGAAGGGGCCAAGAGCTACGGTGGCAAGATCGTCGCTTACTCGCCCGGCAACGATCTGGCGTTGCTCGCAGTGGAGGGCGCCAACCTGCCGGTCGCCACCTTCCTCGCCGGCGCGCCCAATGACGGCGATCACGTTACCGCCATAGGCTATCCCGGCGCAGTCGACCGCGCGCAGGGGATGAGCCTGGAGGATATCATCCGCCCGATGAGCGCGGTGCGCACCTCCGGCACCGTCTCGGCCGGGCGCGCCTCCAAGCAGTTCGACACCATCCTCCACACCGCCCCGCTGGCGGCGGGCAACAGCGGCGGCCCGCTGATCGACGATTGCGGGCGCGTGGTCGGCCTCAACAGCTTCGGCTCGCTGTCGGACGGCAGCGACGCGGAATATGGCTTCGCCGTCTCCAATCGCGAGATCGCCAGCTTCCTGCGCCAGGCCGGTGTGCAGGTCCAGCGGTCGAGCGAGCCGTGCCGGTCCATGGCGGAGATCGAGGCGGCGCAACAGGCGGCCGACGAGCGTGCCCGCGCCGATGCGGACAAGCGCGCCGGCGAGGTGGCGCTGGCCGCGCGCGAGCGGGCATTGGCGGCGCGCGAGGAAGCGCAACAGACCACCATCGCCCGGCGCGAGAATGTGATGGCGCTGGCGGCGGTGCTGCTCGCGCTGGCGGCGGTGACGGGCGGCGCGGCCGCGTTCGATCACTCCAAGGGCGAGATACGCCGCGCCCGCCTGTTCGCCATCGGCTCGGGCGTGCTGCTGCTTGCGTCGATCCTCGCCTTTCTGCTCCGCCCTGGCTTCGGCGCCGCGGAGGGCCCGGCGCCGGCCAACGCCGCCAACGCGGCCGAGGGCGATGCCCTGGCGCAGGCGCCCGGCGTCGGCGAGAATCTCTGCCGTATCGACAGCGCCCTGAGCCGCGTCACCGTCTCGGACACGGCCGACGTTCCCTTTAGCTGGACGGCGGACGGCTGCCTCAACGGCCAGACCCAGTTCGTGCAAAGCGCCGGCCAATGGTCGCGCGTCCTCGTCCCCGCAGAGGAAGCCTCCATCTCCGTCCGGTCGTTCGATCCCGCCATCGGCCGCTACCGGGCGGACAAATATCTGGTCGACGCGAAAACGGCCGAGCAGGCCCGTGCCATGCGCGAGAAGCTCGGCTGGTCGGGCTGCACCATCGACCCCCAGCGGCTCGCCGCGCTCGCGCGCATGCAGGCCGATATCGAGGGGCTGCTGCCGGCGCAGCCCAACGAGCGGCTGGCCTATAGCTGCCAGAACCGGCAGGCCGACAAGACCGACCCCTAAGCGCCACCGGCGGCGTTCCAGGCCGGGCAACCCCCGGCGTGACCCTCCCGGCTTGCATCCTCCGGCGACCCCTGCTAACCGCCCCGGCGTGTCGAGGGGGCGTTCCAACGCCCTCTCTTTTCTGGCGCAATTCAAATCGACGACAAGAGGGCATAGGCGCGCGTGGAGAATTCCAGCGGTATTCAGGCTAGCTTGGCGGGGCGTTACGCGCTCGCGCTGTTTCAGCTCGCGCGGGACGGCAAGGCGCTCGATTCGGTCGCCGCGAGCCTTGCCACGCTCAAGGCGGCGCTGGCCGAATCGGCCGATCTGCGCACGCTGACGCAGAGTCCGCTGGTCGGCCGGGACGCAGCCGCCAGGGCAATCGAGGCGGTAGCCGGCACGCTCGGGCTCGATTCGCTCACCAGCCGCACGCTGGGCGTGCTGGCGCAGAACCGGCGCCTCGCGCAAATTCCCGCCGTCATCCGCGCCTTCGATACGCTGCTCTCAGCCCACAAAGGCGAGACGCGCGCCGAGATCACGTCCGCCTTCCCGCTCACCAGGACGCAGCAGACCGCGCTGGCCAGGCAACTGAAGGCGCGCATCGGCCGCGACATGGCACTCGATCTCGCTGTCGATCCCGCGATTATGGGTGGCCTCATCGTCAAGATGGGCAGCCAGATGATCGACAGTTCCATCCGCACCCGTTTGAACAAGCTCGCCCACGCGATGAAGGGCTGAACAAGCCCTTGCAGACAGTCCGATGAAAGGCTGAACATGGACATCAACGCCGCAGAAATCTCCAAGGTCATCAAGGACCAGATCGCCAATTTCGGCACCGAGGCCGAGGTCAGCGAAGTCGGCACCGTGCTGAGCGTGGGTGACGGCATCGCCCGCATCCACGGCCTCGACAACGTTCAGGCCGGCGAGATGGTCGCGTTCGCCAACGGCGTGCAGGGCATGGCGCTCAACCTGGAGGCCGACAATGTCGGCGTCGTGATCTTCGGCTCGGACGCTGAGATCAAGGAAGGCGACACCGTCAAGCGCACCGGCACCATCGTGGACGTGCCGGTCGGCAAGGGCCTGCTCGGCCGCGTGGTCGACGGCCTCGGCAACCCGATCGACGGCAAGGGCCCGATTGTCTCCGACCAGCGCTCGCGTGTTGAGGTGAAGGCGCCGGGCATCATTCCGCGCAAGTCGGTGCACGAGCCGGTGCAGACCGGCCTCAAGGCGATCGACGCGCTGGTGCCGATCGGCCGCGGCCAGCGCGAGCTCATCATCGGCGACCGCCAGACCGGCAAGACCGCCGTTGCTATCGACACCTTCATCAACCAGAAGGGCGTCAATGCGGGCGACGATGAGAGCAAGAAGCTCTACTGCATCTATGTTGCCGTCGGCCAGAAGCGCTCGACCGTCGCGCAGATCGTCCGCCAGCTCGAAGAGAATGGCGCGATGGACTATTCCATCGTCGTCGCCGCCACTGCCTCCGAGCCTGCGCCGCTTCAGTTCCTGGCGCCTTACACCGGCGCTGCGATGGGCGAGTATTTTCGCGACAACGGCATGCATGCCGTGATCGTGTTCGACGACCTCTCCAAGCAGGCCGTCGCCTATCGCCAGATGTCGCTGCTGCTGCGCCGTCCGCCGGGCCGCGAAGCCTATCCGGGCGACGTTTTCTATCTGCACAGCCGCCTGCTCGAACGCGCCGCCAAGATGAACGACGCCAACGGCAACGGTTCGCTCACCGCGCTGCCGATCATCGAGACGCAGGCCGGCGACGTGTCCGCTTACATCCCGACCAACGTGATCTCGATCACCGACGGCCAGATCTTCCTTGAGACCAATCTCTTCTATCAGGGCATCCGCCCCGCCATTAACGTGGGCCTCTCGGTGTCGCGCGTCGGCTCCTCGGCGCAGACCAAGGCGATGAAGAAGGTCTCCGGCTCGATCAAGCTGGAGCTGGCCCAGTATCGCGAGATGGCGGCCTTCGCCCAGTTCGGTTCGGACCTCGACGCCTCGACGCAGAGGCTGCTCAACCGCGGCGCGCGCCTGACCGAGCTGCTCAAGCAGCCGCAGTTCAGCCCGCTGCCGTTCGAGGAGCAGACGCTCTCGATCTTCGCGGGCACGGCCGGCTATCTGGACAGCATCCCTACCGGCGACGTGGTGCGCTATGAGGCGGCCATGCTGGCGCACTTCCGTGCCCATCATGCCGATCTGTTGGCCGCGATCCGCGACAGCCGCGACTTCGGCGACGATGTGAAGGCCAAGGTCAAGGACGCGCTCGACGCGTTCGGAAAGACCTTCGCCTGAGCGCACGCCGATGCTGACCCTCCACGCCCTTCTTGCCTGGACCGTGATGGCGATCGGTCTGGTGCTGTTGCCGGGACCGGACACCATGCTGGTGGCCGGCCACGCGGCGCGGCGCGGCCTGCGGGCCGGCATGGCGGCGATCGGCGGCATCCAGCTCGGCGGGCTGTTCTACATGGCGCTGTGCGGCTTCGGCTTCCTCTCGGTGCTGAACGCGGTGCCCGGCCTGTTCATGGCTGTGAAGATTGCCGGTGCCATCTATCTGGCGTGGCTCGGCATCGGCATGGTCCGCGGCGCACTGCGGCCGGTCCAGGCCGAGGCGGCGCCCCGGCTGCGGCTGGGCGGCTCACCCTTCTCGCAGGGCTTCATCAGCACCGTGCTCAACCCCAAGGTGGCGATCTTCTTCCTCGCCGCGCTGCCGCAGTTCGTCGGCACCGGGCCGGATGCGCCCTGGCAGGGCATGGCGCTGATCGCCATCGTCTACGCGCTGGGCTTCGTCTGGTGCGCGGCGCTGGCGCTGTTTGCGGCCCATGCGAGCCGCAAGGTGGGGCAAAGTCGCGCGATGCGCTGGTTCGAGGGCGTGCTTGGCACGGCTTTCATTGGTTTTGCGGGTCGTTTGGCCCTGGCTCGGAACGCATAAGACATGGCAAGCCTTAAAGAACTCAAGCTGCGGATCGCCTCGGTCAAGTCGACCCAGAAGATCACCAAGGCGAAGCAGATGGTCGCCGCGGCCAAGCTGCGCAAGGCGCAGGCGGCTGCCGAGGCGGCGCGGCCCTATGCCGAGCGACTCGAAGGCGTCGTCGCCAGCCTCGCCGGCAAGGTGACGGGCGACAGCGCACCGCGCCTGCTCGCCGGCACCGGCAAGGACAATGTCCACCTGCTGCTGGTCGCCAATGGCGACAAGGGCCTCTCCGGCGCATTCAATGCCAACATCGTCAAGGCCGCCGTTGCCAAGGCGCGCGCGCTGATTGCCGAGGGCAAGACGGTGAAATTCTACCTCGTCGGGCGCAAGGGCCGCGCGGTGATCGCCCGCACCTTCCCCGGCAAGATCGTCGGCCAGTATGACACGACCGAGGTACGCACGCCCGGCTTCACCGAGGCGCAGGCGATCGCGCAGGACGTCTCCAGCCGCTTCTTCGCCGGCGAGTTCGATGTCGCGCACCTGTTCTACTCGGCGTTCAAGTCCGCGCTGGCGCAGGAGCCGACCGAGCAGCAGATCATCCCGGTGGCGATCCCCGCCGATGCGCCCGCTTCGACCGGCGCGGCGGTGGAATATGAGCCGGACGAGGAGGCCATCCTCGCCGACCTCTTGCCGCGCAACATCACCATCCAGGTCTTCAAGGCGCTGCTGGAGAACCAGGCGAGCGAGCAGGGCGCCTCGATGACGGCGATGGACAATGCGACGCGTAACGCGGGCGATCTCATCAATCGCCTGACGATCGAATATAACCGCAGCCGCCAGGCCGCGATCACCACCGAGCTGGTGGAAATCATCTCGGGCGCCGAAGCGCTCTAAGGACAAGCAGGCAAGGAAGCAGAGTCATGGCAACCACCAAGAACGCTGGCACCAACAATGTCGGCAAGATCAGCCAGGTGATCGGCGCCGTCGTCGACGTGATCTTCGAGGACCGTCTCCCGGCGATCCTCTCGGCGCTGGAGACGGACAATAACGGCCAGCGGCTGGTGCTCGAAGTGGCGCAGCATCTGGGCGAGAACACCGTGCGCACCATCGCCATGGACTCGACGGACGGCCTGACCCGCGGCCAGGACGTGACCGACACCGGCGCGCAGATTTCCGTGCCGGTCGGCCCGGCGACGCTGGGGCGCATCCTCAACGTGGTCGGCGAGCCGGTCGACGAGCGCGGCCCGGTCGGGACCGACCTGCGCGCGCCGATCCATGCCGAGGCGCCGGCGTTCGTCGACCAGTCGACAGAGGCCAGCATCCTCGTCACCGGCATCAAGGTGATCGACCTGCTCGCGCCTTATGCCAAGGGCGGCAAGATCGGTCTGTTCGGCGGTGCCGGCGTGGGCAAGACCGTGCTCATCCAGGAGCTGATCAACAACATCGCCAAGGGCCATGGCGGCACCAGCGTGTTCGCCGGTGTCGGCGAGCGCACCCGCGAGGGCAACGACCTCTATCACGAGTTCCTCGACGCGGGCGTCATCGCCAAGGATGCCGAGGGCAACCCGATTTCCGAGGGGTCCAAGGTGGCGCTGGTCTATGGCCAGATGAACGAGCCGCCGGGCGCCCGTGCCCGCGTCGCGCTCTCCGGCCTCACCATCGCGGAATATTTCCGCGACCAGGAAGGGCAGGACGTGCTGTTCTTCGTCGACAACATCTTCCGCTTCACCCAGGCGGGTTCGGAAGTGTCGGCGCTGCTCGGCCGCATCCCCTCGGCCGTGGGCTATCAGCCGACGCTGGCGACCGACATGGGCGCGTTGCAGGAGCGGATCACCTCCACCAACAAGGGCTCGATCACCTCGGTGCAGGCCATTTACGTGCCGGCGGACGACTTGACCGACCCAGCGCCGGCCACGTCTTTCGCGCACCTTGACGCGACCACCGTGCTTTCGCGCGCCATCTCCGAGCTGGGCATCTACCCGGCGGTGGACCCGCTCGATTCGACCAGCCGCGTGCTGGAGCCGCGCGTCGTCGGCCAGGAGCATTACGACACAGCCCGCGCCGTGCAGGCGACGCTGCAAAAATACAAGTCGCTGCAGGACATCATCGCCATTCTCGGCATGGACGAGCTCTCCGAAGAGGACAAGCTCACCGTGGCGCGCGCGCGTAAGATCCAGCGCTTCCTCTCGCAGCCGTTCCACGTGGCCGAGGTGTTCACCGGCATTCCGGGCAAGTTCGTCCAGCTCGAAGATACGGTGAAGAGCTTCAAGGCCGTGGTCGACGGCGAGTATGACCACCTGCCCGAGGCCGCCTTCTACATGGTCGGCGGCATCGAGGAAGCGGTCGAGAAGGGCAAGAAGCTGGCGGCCGAGGCGGCCTGACGCACTCTATCGCATTGAGATCCCTCCCCGCCCGCGCGGGGAGGGCCTGACAGAAGGTTGGCGGACTCCATGACCCTGCATTTCGAACTGGTCACACCCGAGCGTCTCGTCCTTTCGGAAGACGTCTACATGGTCGTCGTGCCCGGCACCGAAGGCGAGTTCGGCGTGCTGGAAGGCCACGCCCCCTTCATGTCCACCGTCAAGGATGGCACCCTCAAGGTCTACGACCGCGACGGCGCCGAACCGCGCGCCATCCACGTCGAAGGCGGCTTCGCGGAGGTGAGTGAGAGCGGGCTCACGGTGCTGGCCGAGCGGGCGGGGTGAGGCCCGCCGGCAAGGCATGCTAATCGATAATTAACCGCTCTCGCATAGCTCAATCCCCAAGATTTTTGGGGACGGGGCGGCATGTTTCAAAGCGACCGAGCACAGTTTCATGATGTGGCTGGGGTGCAAGTCACCATCGTGATGCCGTGCCTCAATGAGGTGCTGTCATTGCCGCATTGCATTGCCAATGCCCATGAAGCGCTGCGGCACATCGATGCAGCTTACGGCATGTCCGGCGAAATCGTTATTGCCGATAACGGCTCGACGGACGGCAGCCAGGCGTTGGCGCGTTCGCTGGGGGCACGGGTGGTTCCTGTTGCCGAGCGCGGCTACGGCGCTGCGCTGATCGGCGGCTGCCGCGCGGCGCGCGGGCGCTATATCCTGATGGGCGACTGTGACGGTAGCTATGATTTCACCGACGGCGTGGCCATGATCGGCAAGCTGGTGGAGGGTTACGCCCTCTGCATGGGGTCGCGCTTCGATGGCGGTATCGCGCCCGGCGCTATGCCCTGGAAAAACCGCTGGATCGGTAATCCGGTGCTCACCGGTATCCTCAACCTTTTCTTCCGGGCCGGCATCAACGATGCCCATTGTGGCCTGCGTGCTATCACCCGCGAGGGGTTCGATATGCTGCGCCTTTCCGGCAAGGGCATGGAATTCGCCAGCGAGATGGTCATCAAAGCCGCGCTGCTCAAATTCTCCATCGCCGAGACTCCGGTCAAGCTGCTTCCCGATCTACGCGAACGCGCGCCGCATCTGAGGCCTTGGCGGGATGGTTGGCGGCATCTGCGGTATTTGCTGATGTTGGCACCCAACTGGCTATTCGGGCTTCCCGCCCTCGCCATGCTCCTGTTCGGAACAATCATTCTTGGCAAAGCAGGTATGCAATATGCTTGGCCGGGCACGTTTCCATCGATCGGTAGCTATTGGACTATCATCGGATCAGCGCTGCTGACAATTGGTCATCTGGCCATAATCATGACGGTAGGTGGACAAGTCTATACCCTGCATGCTGGCTATCGCAGGCCCGGTCGCCTTTCGCGTGCAATTGCCGATATTGCTACGTTGGAGCACGCCCTCGTTTCGGGACTGACGAGCATAGTCCTTGGCGGAGGTGTCCTCGCGCTTGTCTACGTGCAATGGGTCAGCCGTAATTACAGTATGGCCGATAGTATCTTTCTGCCTATTTTCGGCACTTTGCTTGTAACCATGGGTGTACAAAATGTGCTCGGAGGATTCTTGCTCGCCATTGTAGGTGGGCATGAAGCGAGATTTTTGACGGTGCAAATTGCGCGGCATCAGGGCACCGCCGACGATATCGCCGAAAATTTCCGGCCGACAACGGTAAGGTTCTAAGTGCCATGGAGCCTTGGTTATCCGTCATCATGCCGGTGCATGGGGGATCACGTTATCTTCCTGCGACTCTCGCCAGCGTTGCGACCCAAGATACCAGAGGCATTGAATTTCTGATCTATGACAGTAGTCCCGATGACGCCTGTCGACGCATTGTAGATGCGTATTCAAGCCGTCTTACCATTCGCTACAAGGCCATGCCTCTCGTTAGTGGCTGGCCGGACAAGACCAATCTCGCCGTGAAGGACGCCGCGGCGCCTTATATCGCCATACTCCATCAGGATGATCTCTGGATGCCAGGTCATGTGGATGCCGTTCGCACCAGTGTTGCGGAGAACCCCTCTGTTGCCATGAACGTCGCCTCATCCCAGTTTGTCGACACAAATGGCCGGCATGTCGGGCGGTGGTCACTGCCCCTGTCCGCCGGTATCTGGCCGGGCAAAGAATTTGGCCGGCGTCTCATCGTCCAGAATTTCATCGCCATTCCCGCACCTGTAATTCGACGGGTTGATTGGCTCGCCTCCGGCGGGATGGACCCCGCCCTTTGGTATACGGCTGACTGGGACCTTTATCTTAAGCTTGCCCGCCGTGGCGAAATCGCCATTCGCTCAAGTCCGACGACGGCATTTCGAATTCATGGCCAATCGCTGACTATGACCGGCAGCCGCAATATCAAATCTCTGCATGATCAGTTAGATATCGTGCTGCTTCGCCACGGAGACACCTTTGACACGGAACACGATCGCCGCTTGCGAGCTCGCGCTCTGACTTCCATCGCTATCAATTGTGAACTGGCAAAGGGAGCGGCAGGTCAACCGAAATGGTTGAGAGCCACCATATCCCACTTCCTGAAACTCGGTCCGATAGAATCCCTCCGTTACGCTCATGAGGCCCGCCTCATGGATCGCGTTTTGCCGCGAATCCGAGGGTGCTTGGCCGGAAGCTTGTGAGCCCGATGCGCATTACTCGGTTCATCCGCTTTTGCCTTGTCGGGGGTACCGTAACGCTAACTTATTATGCGTTACTGATTGGCTTTACGACCCTGGGCCTTCATTATGTGGCGGCGAATAGCCTAGGCTGGTTTATTTGCGTGTCCATGAACTTCCTATTGAATCGCCGCTTCACATTCAAACAGCGCGGTGGAGCTAGGATGAATGAATTGACGGGCTTTGCGGCAACTTATGCCCTGCAATACCTTGTTGGCACGTCCGTGCTTATCTTGTTCGTTGAGGTAGCGGGATTATCACTGACGCTGGCCTTCCTAATAACGCTTCTAACGACAACCCTCTTAAGCTACGCATCCCTCGCCCGTTTTGTCTTTAGGGGGCGATCAATAGCTGACTGAGCATCAATCTTTCTGCCAGCATGCCACAAAGCTGGCGAACGGCAGGTGTCCCGGCAGTTTGTGGTAAAGCCGTTCACCTTTCATCAGTGCAGGCGCTAGCCATTTTTTCGAACTATTGGGGATGCGCAACACCCAATTTTGCAGCAGTAGAAAATAAGCTGGACCGCCAACGTAGGTCAGCCCGATCGGGCGCAACTCTCCCGCATGGTTGCGGGCCAACTGCGGGTGCGAAAGAGCATGCTCGCTATCGGCATCAAAATGTTGCTTGTCGGCCCGATACCAGAGCCGCCGCAGCGGCTCCAAGGCGAAGTCGGCATTGGGCTCCATCATGATGAGCCGTCCTCCAGGATTAAGCAATCCGCGGATATTGGCAAAAGCTGTCTGGAGATCGGAGACGAGATGGTGGATGCCACCCATTACCAACACGGCGTCGTAGGTTTCCGAAGTCTCTACTGGCTTCGTAAGATCCCATACGTAGCATGGCCGGCCATGAAGCGCCCTGAAGTCCCGGGCGGCTGACTCGGATATGTCACACCCCGAAATCTCCAAGCTCGGCTTGTGCGCACGCATCCAAGCCGCTGCTGTGCCAATCCCGCTCGCAAGCTCGATGAGACTGCTTGCATCGCCCAGATAATCCAGAATCGGGCGATAAAGGAATTCTTCTTTGTAAGCCTCAGCGTATCGGTCGGTCGTCGCTTCTGCATAGCGATCATGAATCGCCTCGAAAAGCTGCTTCTGTGTAGCGATATCCGCCTCAGGCTGCCAGTTCTTCACCATATTTATCTCTCGGTCATATTATCATCGCCGTCGCGCCGGTATACATGGGGATTTACCCATATCTTCTCCCCTAGCGCCTTCAGCGCCATCGTGCGCAACGCATTATCTGCTCGCATTACTATATCGGCCGATCTCTGACCTGGCTCACTCCGAAATGATGTCGCATGAAAATAATCCCCCTCCTCGGGAGACCGCCTGGAAAAATAATAATTGGAAACGCAGCAACGCCGCCCATCGTGGCGCACTTCATTGACGGAGTGCCAAGACCGTCTGTTCGTGACCATGACGACAAGGCTGTTGAAAGTGCTGGGAAAGGTCCGTGGACTCCCGCGGGGCCCCTCATCCCAGAGCTGCAGTGAGCCACCGAATTTTTCTTCCCAACCCGGAGTTACATAATAGAGCAGATTGAGCACTCTATATCGCTTGCGGTGCTTGTCGTGCGAGTTATCGAGATGAGGCCGTAGATAGGCGCCCTTCTGCATTGCGCTGATACCGCCGGCATATAGATCGACATCTGGCTCCAGTTCTCGCAGGCCAGTAACTCGACCGATTAAATCAACCACGCGAGGATCTTGGAAGGCGTAAACAGCTTCTTCGAGTAACGGATCATACGTATCCATTTGTGCTGCGATGTGTTTGTTTTCCTTTATGGAGTGCTTCAGAATCATCTGCTCTGACACGGGAAACCGATCGTAAATGACCCGAGCCAAATCTACAGGCAGCAGATCCGCAATCTGGCAGGATGGGATACGATTGGAGCGTCGGAACTGGTCAGCCATATCTTCCAAGGCTCGCTCCAGCCGTGCAGCGAGCTGATCAGCGATGTCCTTTCGATCAGTCATGCGGCGCGCTCCTGTGGTTATGGGGCCGATAGTGGAGCGCTATCAGTTTACGGTTAACGAGACGTTGTGTTCATGTGACACGCTGTCCTCAGCTGGTGTACGTGCAGGCATCCGACGCAGCTTGATGACGGTGCAGCCGCTCTTCGCCAGCAGCATTTCTTCATTTTCCAGCCGCGGGCCAAGCCGAGCGGCCGGTAGTTGGAGAGCGCGTATTAGCGGATCGAAGAAGCTCTCTTCAACCAGCGCAACATGCACGCCCGGACGGCAGATGCGGCGGGCAAGATCTTCCGGATCAGCAATCATCGGCTCCAACAGCCGGATCGGTCGGTTGGACAGATCTGGCCGATTGAGCACCAAGTCGTGGAACAAGATGAGATTGCCCTCCGGAATGATCGCATAATCCGCGCCGCTCGCATCGATGCGAGCGCTTGCCACGGCAAATGGTTCATAAAGTCGATGCGCCAACCATGCTTGAACGGGCATGAGAACAACGAGGCTCAAGGCAACGGCATGCAGGACCGATGAACGCAGAGCGCCTATGGCTGGAGCGTCGCGGTCGTGAGAAAGCGCGTTCCAGCCATAGCCTGCAAGCAGTACCGCGTTGCCCAGCACGGCATGAAAATAACGATAGCCAAAACCGTGGCCTTGGCTCGGCAGGATGATGGTCATCATCAGTGCGGGTAACACGAAACTCGCCGCAAGCGCAGCGGCGAGGCGATCCTTACGCACGAACCGCCAACTCGCCAGCAGCAACGGCAGCAGCAGCACATTCTGCCATGTGCAAAAACGCAGCATGTTTGCAGCCATGGTGGAAAGATTATCTCGGTTCGCAGCAAGGGCGCCCAATAGACGTGCCAGATAATCGACATCCGGCGCGACGCCGGCGGCCTGAGGCGCGGCGATCAGCGTCTGGATAAACAATGGCCAATAAAGCCAGAAGGCCCCGATCAGGGTATAGGCCGGTACGAAGATCGCAAGGCGCCGCCAGTTGCGGTCCGTCAACAGGAGCAACATGAACGGTGCGACGAAGAGCGGGTGGAACAACGGCTGATGCAGGCCGGTCGCCACGAAACCCACCGTCACGGAGCCGAGATGCGTTATGGGCCGATCCGTGAGGAAGAGCCGAAGCCACAGCAGATTGAAGAAGAGATGGGCCGGCATGGCATAGGCCGTCATCCCGGTGATCATCACTTGCCCGGCACTGACCAGCAACAGGACGCAAATAATCGCCGTTTCCGGCTTGTCGGGCCAGATGCGTCGCGCGCAACTCCAAAGCAGAAGAGCTGACAGGCCCGTATAGACTGGGCCGGCCAATGCCGGATCGGCCATGGTTCCGAAGGCTGCCCGGAGCAAGGCATTCATCGGCAGATAGGCGGAAACCCAGGCAAGCTGCTGCGGCGCCTCCAGCATGAAACGCAAGTTGAGCTCGGCGGTATGAGCCTGCCACTCGGGCGGAAGCGGCCAGACCAGATGACCCGCTGAGAAGATGGCTGTATCGAATGTCGCCATCTGCTCGTCGCGCGTGAAATCATAACCGAGCAGCAGCCAATAGTGACCCAAATAGCAGATCAGTGCAGCAGCGGCTGCAATCATCGCTACTGGACGCCAACCCGCAACGACGGGTCGGGACATTGGTTTGATCGGCAGCAAGGCAAGGCCCGCAAGAGCAGCCGAGAGGCCAAACAACCACAAGTCCTGCTGGTGAAGAAGGATCGACGCAATGACGTCCCGGCTTTGTGAAGCACCCGCGAGAAGAATTGCAGCGAGGGCTAAAGCAGGAAACGCAAACCTCTCCAGCGGAGAAGAGGACATGCTTGGAGTCGACCCATCCTGATTGTCGCTCTGCATGCTCCCCCTAGCGCAGCGGACCTAAACAGGATCGTCTAACAGCATGATCCTTACCCTCTGCCAACAGGTTTCGATCGCCTCCTGATAGAGGCTGCCGTGGCATGGTGTCCCTTGGTTAGCACTTTATCAAAGCTTCGGCCCTAATCCTGCGCGGTGGATGACGCGATCATCCACGCGGAGGCGAGTGAGGCCGAATCGATCTATGAACGCATTTGGACGAAAGAACGGACTGGGCGGCAAGGCCTCCTTCGGCGTGGCGCGTCCGATGCAGGCGCCGGCAGCCTCGCCGCATGCGGTGCCGGCTGGCGGCGGGCAGTTTCCGTCGATCGCCGCCGAGCCCTTGCCTGCTGCTGCCGCGGTGGAGGATCTGCTCCCCACGCCGCATTCCGATGCCCTCGCGCGGCTTGCCGAGCGGATGAACGGCGAGAATGCGCCGGCCGAGCAGGCACAGGGCTTCGAGGCGTCCGTCCACAAGATCAAGGAGCAGGTGCTGCCGCGCCTGCTCGAGCGCGTCGATCCGGAGGCGGCGGCAACGCTCAGCAAGGATGAGCTGGCCGAGGAATTCCGGCCGATCATCATGGAGGTGCTGGCCGAGCTGAAATTCACCCTCAACCGGCGCGAGCAGTTCGCGCTGGAGAAGGTGCTGGTCGACGAGTTGCTCGGCTTCGGCCCGCTGGAGGAACTGCTGGCCGATCCGGAGGTGACCGACATCATGGTCAATGGCCCGCACCAGACCTACATCGAGAAAAAGGGCAAGCTCCAGATCGCGCCCATTCATTTCCGCGATGAGGAGCATCTGTTCCAGATCGCCCAGCGCATCGTCAACCAGGTCGGCCGCCGGGTCGACCAGACCACGCCGCTGGCCGACGCCCGACTGCCGGACGGCAGCCGCGTCAACGTCATCATCCCGCCGCTCTCGCTGCGCGGCACGGCCATCTCCATCCGTAAATTCTCGGCCAAGCCAATTACGCTGGACATGCTCGCCCAATGGGGCGCGATGAACCAGAAGATGTGTACGGCGCTCAAGATCGCGGGGGCCTGCCGGTTCAACATCGTCATCTCGGGCGGCACCGGCTCGGGCAAGACGACGATGCTCAACGCCCTCTCCAAGATGATCGACCCCGGCGAGCGTGTGCTGACCATCGAGGATGCGGCCGAGCTTCGGCTCCAGCAGCCGCACTGGCTGCCGCTGGAAACCCGACCGCCTAATCTGGAAGGGCAGGGCGCCATCACCATCGGCGATCTCGTCAAGAACGCACTGCGCATGCGGCCGGACCGGATCATCCTGGGCGAAATCCGCGGCGCCGAGTGCTTCGACCTGCTCGCCGCGATGAACACCGGCCACGACGGCTCGATGTGTACGCTCCACTCCAACAGCCCGCGCGAATGCCTCGGCCGTATGGAGAACATGATCCTGATGGGTGACATCAAGATCCCCAAGGAGGCCATCTCCAAGCAGATCGCCGACTCGGTAGACATGATCGTGCAGGTCAAGCGCCTGCGCGACGGCTCGCGCCGCGTCACCAACATCACCGAGGTGATCGGCATGGAGGGCGACGTGATCGTCACCCAGGAGCTGTTCCGCTTCGAGTATCAGGACGAGGACGCGGATGGGAAGATCATCGGCGAATATCGTGCCATGGGGCTGCGGCCCTACACGCTCGACAAGGCGCGCGGCTTCGGCTTCGATCAGGCCCTGCTCGACGCCTGCCTCTGAGGGCTGCTTTTGCGGCGGGTCGGTTGGACGCGCCGGGGTCTGGGTAAAGCGAGCGCATACCGGCCCGCTAGTGCTCCTGCTTTCGCAGGAGAACATGCTGCTCCAATGTGTGAGGCGATGCTTGCCGCCTACCAGTGCGAGCCCTCCCGCACGGCCTCTTCCTCCTCGGGCAACGTCTCGCGCCCGAGCACGGCGTTGCGGTGCGGGAAGCGGCCGAAGCGCGCGACGATGGCGTGGTGGGCCTTGGCGAAGGGCAGGTTGAACTCGAACCCCGGCTGGCTGAACAGGTCCAGCGAGCGCTCCTGATCCGCCAGTTCCTCGCTATGCATGAAGGGCAGGTAGAAGAACGACCGCGCGCTGTTGACGAACGTGTCGTCATAGTCCCGGTCGATGGCCGCCCGCGCAATGTCCCGCGCCAGCGCGTCGGTCGCGAAGGCGCGGGCATGGCCCCGGAACATGTTGCGTGGGAACTGGTCGAAGAGCACGATGGCGGCCAGCGCCATGTCGGCATCGTCGAGGAACGCATCGGCCGGCTCGTCGCGCAGCGCTTCCCAGAGTGAGCGGAACAGATGGGCGCAGCGTGCATCCTCTTCATCGCTGGAGGCGAACCAGCCGTCCGGCCCGATCTCGTTCAGCCAGTAGTTGAGCACCGCGCCGACCCAGCCATGGCCGACCTTGCCGCGCGCTTCGGTCGGTGGGGTATCCTGCGCGCGATCGGGTGCCGCTGGCCGCTCCCATGTCAGTACCGGCAGGCCGGTCCCAGCGCCTTCGACCACCTGCTCGACCGACACCACGACGATTCGCCGGGCGCCGGTGGCGGACGCGAAGGGCGCCGCGGCAATGTCCCACTCGTCGTCATCCGGCAGGATCGCCTTGCCGCGCCCCTGAAGGCGCACCGTGCGCTGCGATCCATCGAACGCACAGACCATGAGGGCGATATGGGCATGGGCGCCGGAGGTGGGTGGCGTGCCGTCATCGCTATCCAGCCAGGCGACGAGGTCCGGGGCGATGATACGCAACCGGTCCGTCCCGCCGGCGTCGAGCCGGATCGCGCCATCATCGGCCGTCGCAGCGAACAGGGCGAGGGGTTGCGCTTCGATGAAGGCGCGCTGGTCGTCGGTGATTGCGGCGGAAGTCTTGGTCATCCCCCGTGGCTATCAGGCCGGCTGCGCGCCGCCAAGCCATGGCCGCATATGTTGAGGAACGTGGGCTCAGTCGCGCTCCATCCACGCATCGCCGATGTCCACATCGCCGGAGAGCAGCGCCTGCGCTGCGACGAGGTCCTCGGCCAGCACCATCACGCGGATCGGCAGCATCAGCGGCACGCCTTCGGCCAGGTTCATGCCGGTATCGAAGCAGAAGGCCGGGATGCCCGCCGCTTCCAGCCGGCCACGCACGATCTGGGCGAGCATCGAATCGGCGAACCGATCAAGCTCGACCAGCCCGCTCATCAGGCTGCCGTGCCGCCGACTGTGAGGCCGTCGAGCAGCAGGGTCGGCTGGCCGACGCCGGCCGGCACCCCCTGTCCGTTCTTGCCGCACATGCCGATGCCCTCGTCGAGCGCCATGTCGTTGCCGATGCCGACGATGCGGGTCAGCGCGGTCGGTCCGTCGCCGATCAGCGTCGCGCCCTTGATCGGATCGCCCAGCTTGCCGTTCTCGACCTTGTAGGCCTCCGTGCAGGAGAAGACGAACTTGCCCGAGACGATGTCCACCTGCCCGCCGCCGAAGCTGCGCGCGAAAATGCCCTTCTTGACGCGCGAGAGCAGCTCTGCCGGGTCGTCGTTGCCGCTGCGCGCATAGGTATTGGTCATGCGCGGCATGGGCGCATGGGCATAGCTCTCACGCCGGCCGTTGCCGGTTGGGGCCACGCCCATCAGCCGGGCGTTCAACCGGTCCTGCATGTAGCCGCGCAGGATGCCGTCCTCGATCAGCACATTCTCCTGCGTCGGCGTGCCTTCGTCGTCGATGCTGAGCGAGCCGCGCCGCGCGTCGATGGCGCCATTGTCCACCACCGTCACGCCGGGCGCGGCGACACGCTGGCCGATCTTGCCGGTGAAGGCGCTGGTGCCCTTGCGGTTGAAGTCGCCCTCCAGCCCGTGGCCGACTGCTTCGTGCAGCAGCACGCCGGGCCAGCCGGGGCCGAGCAGCACGGTCATCTCACCGGCCGGCGCATCGACCGAGCGCAGATTGACCTCAGCCTGCTTCAGCGCCTCGTCGATGGCGCGCTGCCAGGTCGCTTCCTCGAACAGGCCGTCATAGAGATAGCGCCCGCCGATACCGAAGGTGCCCGTCTCGCGGCGACCATTCTCCTCCATGATGATCGACACGTTGAGCCGCACCAGCGGCCGCACATCGGTGGCGACGAAGCCATCCGGCCGGACGATCTCGACCACCGACCAGCTCCCGGAGAGCGAGGCGGAGACCTGCACCACGCGCGGGTCGCGGGCGCGGGCGGCGGCGTCGATCTTGCCCATCAACTCCACCTTGTGGGCGAAGGGCACGAGGTCGAGCGGATTGGCGTCGGTATAGAGGTGCCGGTTGGTACGCTGGGGCGGGGGTGCGTGGCCCTGTTTGGCCGGGTCGAGCAGTGTCAGCGTCTCGGCCGCGCGGCGGATCGCCGCCTCGCTGATGTCGTTGGCGTGGGCGAAGCCGGTCATCTCGCCCGAGACGCCGCGCAGGCCGAAACCCGCGTCGGTCGAATAATCCGCCGTCTTGAGCCGCCCGTCGTCGAAGCCGAACGCCTCGGTTGCGACATATTGCAGGTAAAGCTCGCCGTCCTCGCACTCCTTGAGTGCCTGCGCCGTCAGCCGGCGCGCGTCATCGGGGTCGAGCGCCCCGTCGCGATAGAGGAAGGAACGCACGTCTGTGGTCTGGGGAGCGGTGTCTGTCATCCCGCCGATATAAGGAGGCGGGAGGCCGGCCGCAAATGCGGAAAGGGCGGGCGATCCGTCTTCAGGATGGACCGGCGTTCAATCCATGCGGTGCATAAATAGCGAATTGCCCCGGCTTCAGCGCTTCCATGCCGGGGCGCGGCGCTCTGGAACGCGGAAAAATGCCGGGGAGACCCTTCGTGTCCGCCTCACCGGCGCGTCCCTAGAGGCTGGCGCCCGAGGCGATGTCCGGCCTGGTCGCGAGCGCCGGGTTGTCGGCGGGGCCGCCCTCCAGCACGAAGCGCCGGTCGCAATAGCCGCAATCGACATAGCCATGCTCGTCGATCTCAAGAAAGACGCGCGGATGGCCAAGCGCGGCGGAGATGCCGTGGCCCGAGCCATCGCAGGCGACTCGGCGGGCGTGGACGCGGATGATCTCGGGCGGGGTCTGCATGGTTAGCGCGGTTAGCAAAGGCGCGGCGAACGGGCAATATCCCCGATGCGGCTTTGCTTTCTCGGCCAGCCGCCCCTACATAGCCGTTTCCCTTCGCACAGGAGCACCCCGTCATGGATCAGGCACAGGACCGTCGCCCGTTCGTTCCCCTGCCCGAGATGTTCCATGCCCGCTCCCGCTCTGCTCACGCTCGACCGTATCGCCGCCGCCCGGCCTGACGGCACGGCGCTTTTCTCCGATCTCACGCTGGCTGTCGGCCGCGAGCGCATCGGCCTCGTCGGCCGTAACGGTTGCGGCAAATCGACGCTGCTCGCCATCGTCGCCGGTGAGGCGCAACCGAAGGCGGGGCATCTCCACCGTGCCGGCCGCATCGCCATGCTGCGCCAGATTCCCGTCGATGCCGCCAGCGTGGCTGAGGCGCTGGGCGTTGCGCCTGCGCTGGCCTGCCTCGACCGGCTCGACGCCGGTACCGGTACGGCACAGGACGCCGCCGAGGCGGACTGGACCCTGCGCGAACGGCTGGCAGAGGCGCTGGAGGATGTGGGCCTCGGCCATATCGCGCTGGACCGTGCGCCCGAGTCGCTGAGCGGCGGCGAGCGGGTGCGGCTCGCTCTGGCCGCGATGCTGCTGGAGCAGCCGGAGCTGCTGCTGCTCGACGAGCCGACCAACAATCTCGATGAGGAAGGCCGCGCGGCGGTCGCCGGGCTGCTGGCGCGCTGGCCGGGTGGCGCGCTGGTCGCCAGCCACGACCGCGCGTTGCTGGAGGGGATGGACCGTATCGTCCAGCTCTCGCCGGTCGGCGTGTTGAGCGTGAGCGGCGGCTGGAGCGCGTTCGTCGCCCAGCGCGATGCCCAGCGCGCTCAGGCCGAGGACGCGCTGGACCGCAGCCGTCGCGATCTTGCCCAGCGCGCACGCGGGGCGCAGCGGCAGAGCGAGAAGAAAGCGCGGCGCGACAAGGCGGGCCGCGCCACTGCCGCCAAGGGGGGCCTGCCCCGTATCCTGCTCGGCGCGCGGGCACGGCAGGCGGAGGAAAACGGCGCGCGCGAGCGCCATAGCGCCCAGCGGCAGATGGCCGAGGCGGAAGGCGCGGTGGCCACTGCCCGCGAGCGCGTGGAGGTGCTGACGCCGCTCACCATCGCCCTGCCGCCCACCGGCCTGCCCGCCAACCGCACATTGCTGCGGCTTGATGCGGTCACGCTGGAACGGGGCGGACGGCCTCTGTTCGGCCCGCTCTCGCTGACGCTCACCGGCCCGCGCCGCATTGCCGTCGCCGGATCCAACGGCAGCGGCAAGAGCAGCCTGCTCGCCATCATCGCCGGCACGCTGGCGCCGACCGGCGGCGCTGTGCAGCGGGCGGAGGGCGCTATTGCCCTGCTGGACCAGAGCGTCTCGCTGCTCCCGCTGGACCGCGATCTGGTCGAGACCATGCGCGCACGGCATCCCGGCATAACGGCGGGCGAAGCCCATGCGGCGCTGGCCCGCTTCGCCTTCCGCAATCGCGATGCGCTGAAGCCGGCGGGCGTGCTGAGCGGCGGTGAGCGGCTGCGCGCCGGACTGGCAATGGTGATGGCGGGGCCGCAGCCGCCGCAGCTTCTCATCCTCGACGAACCCACCAACCATCTCGATCTCGATGCCATCGAAGTACTGGAAGAGGCGCTGCGCGGCTATGATGGCGCGCTGATCGTGGTCAGCCACGACGAGCGGTTTCTGGAGCGGATCGGCGTGGAGGAGCGCATCCGGCTCGGCGCCTGACGCGGGATCGCGGTTGCCGCTCCTCAGGACAGAGGGGGTGGACAAGCGCGCCATCCGCTCGCAAGGGTAAGGGGCTGCCGGACGGACCTGATATGAGGGGCGTGGTCTCCGCCTTCCCCGGCTTTTGAGAGAGGATGACCATGAACGAGGAGCATGCTTTCGTGGCCCGGCGGCGGCCGACCGGGAGCGCGCACTGATGGCCTGGCCCCACGGGTTCGATGACCTGCGCGCCGCGGCCCGGCGCCGCGTGCCGCGCTTCCTGTTCGATTATGTCGATGGCGGAAGCTTCTCGGAGGGCACGCTGGCGCGCAACGTTGCCGCCGTGCACGCCGTGGCGCTGCGCCAGCGCGTGCTCAACGATGTCTCGCAGTCCGATCTCTCGACCAGCCTTTTCGGCCAGAGGCTCGCCATGCCGCTATTGCTGGCGCCGGTCGGCATGGCCGGCATGCTGCGCCGGCGCGGCGAGATCCAGGCGGTGCGCGCGGCGGAGGCGAGCGGCGTGCCGATGGTCATGTCCACCGTCGCGCTCTGCTCGGTGGACGAGGTGATGGCAGCGACCGGCATCCCCTTCTGGTTCCAGCTTTATGTCGCCAAGGATCGCGGCTTCGTCATGGACCTGCTGGCGCGGGTGAAGGCGCTCGGCTGCCCGGTGCTGTTCATGACGGTCGACCTGCCGATGCCCGGACCCCGCTGGCGCGATCAGCGCTCCGGCCTCTCCGGCCCGCCCGGCCTGCTTGGCCAGTGGCGGCGCTGGTCGCAGGTGCTGGCGCATCCGCGCTGGGCGCTGGACGTGGGGCTCGGCGGCCGCCCGCACACGCTCGGCAACCTCGCGCCGATCATGAAGGGCAATGTCCGTCTCAACGATTTCCTGAGCTGGAGCGGGCGCAATTTCGATCCGTCGGTGACATGGAAGGATCTGGAGTTCATCCGCAGCCATTGGGATGGGCCGCTGGTGCTCAAGGGCATCATGGACCCGGAGGACGCCCGCCGCGTGGCGGATATCGGCGCGGACGGGCTGGTCGTCTCCAACCATGGCGGCCGCCAGCTCGATGGCATGGTCGGTACGGCGGACGCATTGCCGGCCATCGCGCAGGCGGTGGGCGATCGGCTCACCGTGCTCGCCGATGGCGGCGTCCGCAATGGCCTCGACGTGCTGCGCATGCTGGCGCTGGGCGCGAAAGGCGTGATGATCGGCCGTGCCTGGGCCTATGCACTGGCGGCCGGCGGCGAGGAAGGGGTGCGGCGCATGCTCGCCCAATTCGCGCTGGAGCTGCGCTCCGGCCTCGCGCTCACCGGCTGCGACGGCATCGCCGATGTGGGGCCGCATATTCTGGTGCGTCCGCCGCAGGGGTGATCGGCGAGGATCGTCATAACGGTGCGGCCCGGCATGTGCTCCTGCGCAGGCAGGAGTCCCAGTGCGGCAAGGCACTGCGGCTGGCCCCTGGACTCCTGCCTGCGCAGGAGCACATGGCAGCTTCAGACGAGCGGATTGAGCGGAGCGCCGGAAAGCGGCAGCCCGCCCTTTCCGTTCGCGTCGCGCAAGGTCGAGACACCCCATGCCCGACGCGGCGTCATAAATCCCCGCCACGGCGCCCGGAACGCGCCGGAGCCGGCTTACCCCGCTCGCACGTTACCAATAAGCGCGGCGGTTGAGTTCGTGACCGAAGGCGAGCAGCAGCACGCCCAGCACCGAGTAAGCGATTTCGCCGGGGGCACCGTGCGGCAGGCTGAGCGCGCCCGCCATGATGCCGAGCCCCAGCGCACCCACCGCGACCGGCAGCAGCATGCCGTGCTTGCGCGCGCCGTTGCCGAGCGCCAGCCCGCCGAGCAGGATCGCGAGGACGAGGCCGCCTTCATGGATGATCGGCGCTTCGAGCAGCCCCGCGAAGGAGGAGAGCAGGCCGACCGCGACCGCTGTCGCCAGACAATGCAGCGCGCACAGGCCGGAGAGGCCGATGGCCCATCCATCGAGATGCGTGAAGCGGGAGGCAGTCAGAGTCGGCATTGCGAAAGCGTCTCTACGCCTCATCGCATGAGGTTACAACATATCATTTGAATGAACGGACCCGATGCGCGAGATCGGATCGGTTGCAGAGCCGACTGCGATTCGCCGATGCCGTGGGACGGCCTTGGAGGCATTGAATGAGGGGCGTGCGAAAGGACGGCGGCCGCCTTTATGCCATGGACGCGCGCTCCTGGAATCGCGTTGCCCCACGCACTACCGAACTCCCACAGCCGACCCCCGGCGCCATCCGGCTTGCCTCCCCCGCCACTTGGGGGCATGGACGCGGCCATGACCGAGCAGGCGCAGATTCTCCCCCACGGCGCGGCGGCGGGCGATGCCACCGCACGGCCGGCGGCGCTGGCCCGCTGGCTGTTCGCTATTGCCGGCCTCATCGTGCTGATGATCGTGGTCGGCGGCGTCACCCGCCTCACCGAGTCGGGGCTGTCGATCACCCAGTGGAAGCCCGTCACCGGCACGCTGCCGCCGCTTAGCGAGGCGGATTGGCAGGCCGAGTTCGATGCCTACCGCCATAGCTCGCAATATGTGCTGATGAACCAGGGCATGACACTGGCGGCGTTCAAGCACATCTTCTTCTGGGAATATGTCCACCGGCTGCTCGGGCGGCTGATCGGCCTTGCCTATGCCGCGCCGCTGGTCTGGTTCGCGCTGCGCCGGGCGGTGCCGCGCGGTTTCGGCCCGCGCCTCGTCGTCCTGCTGCTGCTGGGCGGCGCACAGGGCGGGGTAGGTTGGCTCATGGTCAAGAGCGGCCTCACCGATCGGGTGAATGTCGAGCCGGCGATGCTCGCCGCGCATCTCGGCATGGCGCTCATCCTGCTCGCGGCGGTGTTGTGGACGGCCTGCGATTTCGCGCGGCTCGCCGGCGCACCCGCTGCCGGCAAGGCGCGCCTGCCCATCGCCGGTCTCGTGGTGACGCTGCTGCTGTTCCTCCAGCTCATGCTCGGTGCGCTGACCGCGGGCCTGCGTGCCGGCTATGTCGCCAACACCTGGCCGCTGATGAACGAGCGGTTCGTGCCGGACGGCATCCAGTGGTTCGGCTCGCTGTGGCTCACGCTCACCAGCGATCCGTTCCTCGTCCATTTCCTGCACCGCTGGTGGGCGTGGATCGCCGCGCTGGCCATCATCTGGATGGCGGGCGCGCTCCACCGCGCCGGTGTCGCCCGCTGGGCATGGGTGCTGCTCGCCATCACCGGCACGCAGATTCTGCTCGGTATCGTCACGGTACTGACCGGCGTGAATATCACCATCGCGGTGTTGCACCAGTTCGTCGGCGCGCTGCTGTTCGGCGCGGTGGTAATCGGCGCGCACCGGCTCGGCGTGGCGCGGTGAGCGAGATTGCGCTGGTCTATGTGCTCTACGGCACACGACCGGCGGCGGAGGCGGCGGCGCGCACCATGGTCAATCGGCGCCTCGCCGCTTGTGCCAATGTCTTTGCGCAAGGCGAGTCGCTTTATCATTGGAACGGTGCGCTGGAGGCGGCATCCGAGGTGGCGGTGCTGTTCAAGACCGCGCCCGCGCGCCGCGATGCGCTGACGGCGGCGCTGGAGCGCGATCATGCTTACGATCTACCTGCCATCCTGAGCTGGACCGCCACGACGACCCCGGATTATGCCGCGTGGGTCGCGCGCGAAACCGCCGGTCAAGCCTGATCGGGTATTCCAATACCCGTCAGCAAAGGCGCGGTTGAGCTTGACTTTTCAGCCCCGATCCGTCAGGAGCGCCGCCACCGGCGGTTTCCCGCGCGCTCATCCGCGCGGTGCCGCCATCGTTCTTTTCTGGAGGCAAGAGGCCATGAAGGCGCTCATGAAGACGACCAAGCCGGCGACCCCGGCAACGGTCGAGAAGAAGTGGCTCATTGTCGACGCGGAAGGGCTGGTCGTCGGCCGTGCCGCCACGATCATCGCCAATGTCCTGCGCGGTAAGCACAAGCCGAGCTTCACCCCTCACGTCGATTGCGGTGACAATGTCATCGTCATCAACGCGGACAAGGTGAAATTCACCGGCAAGAAGCTGGCCGACAAGGTCTATTACAGGCACACCGGCTATGCCGGCGGCATCAAGGGCGTCACGGCGGAAAAGGTGCTGGAAGGCCGCTTCCCCGAGCGCGTGCTGGAGAAGGCCATCGAGCGGATGATCCCGCGCGGCCCGCTCGGCCGCCAGCAGATGCGCAACCTGCGCGTTTTCGCCGGCTCCGAGCATCCGCACGAAGCCCAGAACCCCGAAGTGCTCGATATCGCGGCGATGAACCGCAAGAACAAGGTTGGTGCCTGATGTCCGATACCGTCAACTCGCTGTCCGATCTGCAGGACCTCGCCCAGGGCGGTGCCGTTGCCGCCGACGCCACGCCGGAAGCGCCCGTCGTCACCGCGCCGCTGCGCCAGCAGGAGCTGGACAAGCAGGGCCGCGCCTACGCCACCGGCCGCCGCAAGGATGCCGTCGCCCGCGTGTGGGTGAAGCCCGGCACCGGCAAGATCACGGTCAACGGCCGCGATCAGGAAACCTATTTCGCCCGCCCCACGCTGCGTCTCGTCATCAACCAGCCGTTCACGATCACCGAGCGGACCGGGCAGTATGACGTGGTCTGCACGGTCAAGGGCGGCGGCCTCTCGGGTCAGGCCGGCGCCGTCAAGCACGGCATCGCGCAGGCGCTGACCAAGTACGAGCCGGCACTGCGCTCGGCGGTCAAGGCCGAGGGTTTCCTCACCCGCGACTCGCGCGTCGTCGAGCGCAAGAAGTACGGCCGCGCCAAGGCTCGCCGCAGCTTCCAGTTCTCGAAGCGCTAGGAACAAGCTTCTTTGGAATGCAGGAAAAGCGGGGCGGAAACGCCCCGTTTTTTATGCCGCGGGCCGTGCTGCCTGTCGCGAGCGGGGTGGCGGGCGGCTCCTTGGAATGAGCGCTTTCAAGTCAGGTGGCGCTATCTGACGGCTCAGCAAATGGGCAGCGCAAGAAAGGGAGCCCGGTCGGCTCCGATCTGATCGGATCATGCTCCAGACATGGTCTCCCGCGAAAGCAGGAGTCCAGGGCGCAGGGTGGTTCGCTATCGCCCTGGGCTCCTGCCTGCGCAGGAGCCCAACATGGCTTAACTTGAGCGAACCAACCTCGGTTTCGGCCTGCTGTTCGCGCAGGAGCCCATCATGGCACCTCGGGTGGCAGCCGCCGCTCCCTCAGCGCGCGATGCCGCCCGCTGCCAGCACCGCCAGCGTCACCAGCTCGGAGGCTGTGGATGCCATGGTGGCGACCTGCACCGGCCGACCCATGCCGATCAGCATCGGACCGATCACCGATTCGCCGCCCAGTTCGCGCAGCAGCTTGGCGGAGAGATTGGCCGATTGCAGCCCCGGCATCACCAGCACGTTGGCCGGGCCGGACAGGCGGCTGAACGGATAGTTGCGCGCCACCTGCGGGTTGAGCGCGACATCGGGCGCCATCTCGCCCTCAAACTCGAAATCGACGCCGCGCTGGCCGAGCAGCGTTACCGCCTCGCGGATATTGTCCAGCCAATGGCCGATCGGGTTGCCGAAGGTCGAGTAGGAGAGGAAGGCGACGCGCGGTTCATGCCCCATGCGCCGCGCCACGGCAGCGGTGTCGATGGCGATATCCGCCAGCTCCGCCGCGCTCGGCCGCTCGTTGACCGTGGTATCGGCCATGAACACCGTGTGGCTGCGCCCGACGAGGATATGGATGCCGAAACAGGTCCGGTCCGGCGTCGGGTCGATCACCCGGCGCACCTCGCGCATGGTTTGCGAGTAGGTGCGGGTGACGCCGGTAATCATCGCGTCCGCCTGCTCCATTTCCAGCAGCAGCGCGCCGAAGATGTTGCGGTCGCGGTTGACCATACGCTCGCAGTCGCGCTTCAGATAGCCGCGCCGTTGCAGCCGCTCGTAGAGCATGTCGACCATGCGCGGCACGAGCGGTGAGTTGACGCTGTTGTGCAGTTCGAAGCTCTCGGCATCCTTGACGCCCAGCTCGCGCAGCCTGTCATAGACCTCCTGCCGGCCGACCAGCACCGGAATGCCGTAGCCGCCCTCGCGGAACTGGATGGCGGCGCGCAGCACCACCTCCTCCTCGCCCTCGGCGAACACCACCCGCTTGGGGGCGGCCCTGGCGCCCTCATAAGCCAGCGTCAGCACCGAGGTGGTCGGGTTGAGCCGCGCGCGCAAAGCCTGCCGGTAGGCATCCATGTCCTCGATCGGCTGCTGGGCGACGCCGCTCTCCATCGCCGCTTGCGCGACGGCGGCGGGCACCACCTCCATCAGCCGCGGGTCGAACGGCGCGGGGATGATGTAGTCGGCGCCGAAGCTGTGCTTGGTGCCATAAGCCAGCGCCACTTCCTCGGGCACCTGCGCGCGCGCCAGCTCGGCGATGGCCTGTGCGGCGGCGATCTTCATCGCCTCGTTGATCGCGGTCGCCCGCACGTCCAGCGCGCCCCGGAAGATGAAGGGGAAGCCGAGGACGTTATTGACCTGATTGGGATAATCGGAGCGCCCCGTCGCGATGATCGCGTCCGGCCGTGCCGCCTTGGCCGCCGGCGGAGTGATCTCCGGATCCGGGTTGGCCATGGCGAAGATGATCGGCTTGGCATTCATCTCGCCGATCCACTCGGGCTTGAGCGCATCCTTGGCGGAGAGGCCGAGGAAGATGTCCGCGCCCTTGAGCGCGTCGTGCAGCGTGCGCGCATCGGTCTTGACCGCGTGGGCGGACTTCCACTGGTCCATCGAGCCGGTCGTCCGCCCCTGGTAGATGACCCCTTCCCGGTCGCACATCAGCACATTCTCATGCCGCACGCCCATCGCCTTGATGAGCTCGGTGCAGGCGATGGCGGCGGCGCCGGCGCCGTTCACCACAACGCGCGTCTCGCTGATGTCGCGGCCGGTCAGATAGCAGGCGTTGATGAGCCCGGCGGCGCAGATGATCGCGGTGCCATGCTGGTCGTCATGCATGACCGGAATGTTCATCCGCTCCTTGAGCGCGGCCTCGATCATGAAGCATTCGGGCGCCTTGATATCCTCAAGGTTGATGCCGCCGAAGCTGGGCTCCAGCAGCGCCACCGCATCGACGAAGGCCTGCGCGTCGAGCGTATCGACTTCCAGATCGATCGCGTCGACGTCGGCGAAGCGCTTGAACAGCACCGCCTTGCCTTCCATCACCGGCTTGGCGGCGAGCGCGCCGAGATTGCCCATGCCGAGAATGGCGGTGCCGTTGGAGATGACCGCGACCAGGTTGCCCTTGGCAGTGTAATCATAGGCCTTGGCCGGGTCGTCCGCGATCGCCTGCACCGGCACCGCGACGCCGGGCGAATAGGCCAGCGCCAGGTCGCGCTGCGTCGCCATCGGCTTCGATGCGATGATCTCGATCTTGCCGGCCCGCCCGGCCGAGTGAAACAGGAGCGCCTCGCGCTCGGAAAATTCGATAGATGCCTTGTCGCTCATTGGGTGTCCTCGCCGCTCCCGACTGCCCTAACGGCAATGGCTGGCACTCCACAAGGGGCCTTGCGGATAGTCTTTGCACGCGGCCCGGCTTTTCGGCGGCGGCGGGCCCTGCTAACGCATCGCAGGTGAGCAAAAAGCCCGTTCCCCCGACCAAGCCGGACAGCGCGCCGACCCCGATGATGGCGCAATATCTCGCCCTCAAGGCAGAGGCGGGCGGCGACCTCCTCTTCTACCGCATGGGCGATTTTTTCGAGCTGTTCTTCGAGGATGCGAAGATCGCCGCGCAGGTGCTCGATATCGCGCTGACCAGCCGGGGCGAGCATCAGGGTGCGCCGATCCCGATGTGCGGCGTGCCGGTGCACAGCGCTAACGCCTATCTCGCGCGCCTCATCCGCGCCGGCCTGCGCGTCGCCATCGCCGAGCAGACCGAGACGCCCGAGCAGGCCAGGGCGCGCGGCTCCAAGGCGCTGGTCGGCCGTGCCATCGTCCGCTTCGTCACTGCCGGCACGCTGACCGAGGATGCGCTGCTCGATAGCCGCCGCGCCAACCTGCTCGCCGCCATCGGCGAGGCGAGCGGCGGACTCGCCATCGCGGCGGCGGATATCTCCACCGGCCGGCTGGAGGTCGTCACGCTGGAGAGCGGCCAGATCGCCGCCGAGTTGGCCCGCATCGGCGCGAGCGAGGTGATCGCCCGCCCTGCGCTGGCCGGGCGCATCGCCGATTGCCTGCCGTTCGAGAGCCGGGGGTTCGACAGCGGCCGGGCGGAGGCGGACATTTGCCGCCATTTCGGTGTCGCCACGCTGGAGGGCTTCGGCGCCTTCACCCGGCCGGAACTGTCCGCGCTGGGCGGGCTGCTCGCCTATCTGGAGCATGTCGGCAAGGGGCGCATGCCGTTCCTCGCCGCGCCGGTGCGCGCGGGCACCAGCGACCATCTCGCCATCGACCCGGCGACGCGCGAGAGCCTGGAGATTGTCCAGACGGCGAGCGGCCAGCGCGCCGGCAGCCTGCTCGCCACGGTCGACCGCACGGTGACGGGCGCGGGCGCGCGCCTGCTCGCCGCCGATCTTTCCGCACCGCTGATGGACCGCGCCGCCATCGAGGCGCGCTTGGCGCTGGTGGCGTGGTTCCACGATGACGGCCCGCTGCGCGAGGATGTCCGCGCCCGGCTGCGCGCTTTACCGGACATTGGCCGCGCGCTCGGGCGGCTCGCCATCGGGCGCGGCAGCCCGCGCGATCTCGGCCAGCTTCGCGACGGGCTGGATGCCGCGCGGGTGCTGCGCGAGCGGCTCGGCGCGCTGCCGGACCGGCCGGCGCTGCTCGATGCACTACTCCCTGCGCTGGACGGTCACGGCGCCATGGTCGACACGCTGCTGCGCGCTTTGGTCCCCGCGCCGCCGACCGAGACCGCCAACGGCGGCTACATCGCCGACGGCTACGACGCTGCGTTGGACGAATTGCGCCGCATGGCCGGGGACGGTCGCCGCGCCATCGCCGCGCTGGAAGCGCGCTATCGCGACGAGACCGGCATCGCCGCGCTCAAGATCCGCCACAACGGCGTGCTCGGCTATCATGTCGAGGTGCCTGCCCGCCATGCCGATGCGCTGATGGCGCAGGAGAGCGGCTTCACCCACCGCCAGACGCTGGCCGGGGTGGTGCGCTTCAACTCGGTCGACCTGCACGAGCAGGCGGGCCGCGTCGCGCAGGCCGGCGCCCATGCGCTCGCCGCCGAAGCCGCGCATTTCGAGGAGCTGGTCGCCGGCGTCGTTGCGCGGCGCGAGGCGATCGCCCGCGCGGCCGATGCGCTGGCGCGGATCGACGTGGCTGCCGCGCTGGCCGAGCGCGCTGTCGAGAGCGGCTGGGTGCGCCCGCATTTCGCGGATACGCCCTGCCTTGAGATTATCGGCGGCCGCCACCCGGTGGTCGAGGCCGCGCTAGCGCGTGAGGGCGCCGCCTTCGTCGCCAACGATTGCAGGCTGGATGTGCAAGACCGGCTCTGGCTCGTCACCGGGCCGAACATGGGCGGCAAGTCCACCTTCCTGCGGCAGAATGCGCTGATCGTCATTCTCGCGCAGGCCGGTGGCTTCGTGCCCGCGCGCTCGGCGCGGCTCGGGCTTGTCGACCGGCTGTTCAGCCGCGTCGGCGCGTCGGACAATCTTGCGCGCGGCCGTTCCACCTTCATGGTCGAGATGATCGAGACCGCCGCCATCCTCGCGCAGGCGACCGAGCGCAGCTTCGTCATTCTCGATGAGGTCGGACGCGGCACCTCCACCTATGACGGCCTCGCCATCGCCTGGGCGGTGGTCGAGTCGGTGCATGACACCAACCGTTGCCGCTGCCTGTTCGCTACCCATTATCACGAGCTGACCCGCCTCGCCGAGCGGCTGGACGCGCTCTCGCTCCACCATGTCCGCGCGCGCGAGTGGCAGGGCGATCTGGTGCTGCTGCACGAGCTGGCGGAAGGCCCGGCCGACCGCAGCTATGGTATCGCGGTGGCGCGCCTCGCCGGCCTGCCCGCGCCGGTGCTTGCGCGCGCCAAAGCGGTGCTCGGCAAGCTGGAGGCGGGCAAGGCGCAGACCGGCGGCATCGCGGCGGGGCTGGACGATCTGCCGCTGTTCGCCGCCACGCTGGCCGCCGAGCCGGAAGCGCTTGCCGATCCGCTGCGCGAGAAGCTCGCCGCGATCGACGCCGATGCCCTCTCGCCACGCGAGGCGCTCGACCTTATCTATGCTCTCAAGACATTGTCGGAGCCCGCGCCCGCAGGATGAACCCAAGAATGAACGATGAACAAGCCTCTTGAGCCGTCGCACGGCCGCCGCGCGATCATCGACCGCCGGCAGGTTGCCGATGCGCTCAACGCCCGGCTCGCCGATCTGGGGGATGTGAGCGCGCGCCGCCGCGCGATTGTCGAGACGCTCAAGGAAGCGCTGGCGCACGGCCGCGAGGAGGTCTCCCGCCGGCTGGCCCGTAACCCGACGCGCGGGCGCGAGGCGGTCACCGCTCAGGCGTTCCTGATGGACCAGCTCGTCCGGCTGCTGTTCGATGCAACGGTCCGTTCTCTCTACCCCATCAGCAACCCCACCGCCTCCGAGCGGATCGCGCTGATCGCGGTCGGCGGTTACGGGCGCGGCGAGATGGCGCCCTATAGCGATGTCGATATCGGCTTCATCACCCCCTACAAGCCGACCACATGGACCGAGCAGGTGATCGAGAGCATGCTCTATGCGCTCTGGGATCTGGGCCTGAAGATCGGCCATTCCAGCCGCTCGATCGACGAGACGATCCACATGGCCAAGGCGGATCTCACCATCCGCACCGCCCTGCTCGAAGCGCGCTTCATCTGGGGCGACCGCGCCATCTACGAGGAAACCGTCCGCCGGTTCGATGCCGAGATCATGCAGGGCACCGCGCGCAGCTTCGTCGCCGAGAAGCTGGCCGAGCGCGATGCGCGCCACAAGGCGATGGGCGACAGCCGCTATGTGGTCGAGCCCAACGTCAAGGAAGGCAAGGGTGGCCTGCGCGATCTGCACACGCTGTTCTGGATCGGCAAATATGTCCACCGCGTGCGGACCGTGGCCGAGCTGGTCGATGTCGGCCTGCTCACCCGCGCCGAGCTGACCCAGTTCCAGCGCGCCGAGAATTTCCTGTGGGCGGTGCGCTGCCACATGCACGAGCTGTCGCGCCGCTGCGAGGACCGGCTGACCTTCGATCTCCAGATCGAGGTGGCGCAGCGCATGGGCTTTGCCGAGAAGCGCGGCCGCTCCAGCGTCGAGCGGTTCATGCACCTCTACTTCCTGGTCGCCAAGACGGTGGGCGACCTGACCGGCGTGTTCCTCGCCCATCTCGATGATGCCCATGCCCGCAAGGGGCGGCGTTACATCCCGGCGCTACCGGCCTTGTTCAGCCGCCCGCGCAAGCTCGACGGCTTCGAGCTGGACCGGGGCCGCATCACCATCCCGCACGACGAGTTCTTCCAGGAGAAGCCGGTGCGGATGATCGAGATTTTCGCGCTGGCCGACCGGCACGATCTCCAGATCCATCCCAACGCCATGCGCGCGCTCAACCGCGACGCCATCCTGATCGACAGCAAGGTGCGCAGCGACCCGGAGGCGAACGCGCTGTTCATGAGCGTGCTTACCTCGCCGCGCGATCCCGAGAAGGTGCTGCGCTGGATGAACGAGGCCGGCACCTTCGGCCGCTTCGTGCCCGATTTCGGCCGTGTCGTCGCGCAGATGCAGTTCGACATGTATCACCATTATACGGTGGATGAGCACACCATTCGCGCGATCGGCCTGCTCTCGCAGATCGAGCAGGGCGATTTCCGCGAGGATCACCCGCTTGGCACGGCCGTTATCGCCAAGATCAACTCGCGCCGGGTGCTCTACGTGGCGGTGCTGCTGCACGACATCGCCAAGGGGCGCGGCGGCGATCACAGCATATTGGGCGCGCAGGTGGCCGAGCGGCTCTGCCCGCGCTTCGGCCTCACCCCGGCGGAGACGGAGACGGTGGCGTGGCTGGTGCGCTACCATCTGCTGATGTCCGCCACCGCCTTCAAGCGCGACCTCTCGGACTACAAGACGATCATGGACTTCACCGAGATCGTGCTCAGCCCGGAGCGGTTGCGGCTGCTGCTGCTGCTCACCATCGTCGATATCCGCGCGGTCGGCCCCGGCGTGTGGAACGGCTGGAAGCGCCAACTCCTCGTCGAGCTGTATGACGCGGCCGAGGAGCTGATCCGTCCCGGCCACAAACAGCGCGGCCGGCAGGAGCGCATCGAGGAGAAGCGCGAGACGCTGGCCGCCCGGCTCGCCATCGGCGCGGAGGCGTTCGACCGGCTCGCCAGCCGCTTCCCGCAATCCTACTGGATCGCCGAGCCGGACCACATATTAGAGCAGAATGCGCGCCACCTGCTCGCGGCCGGCGATTCGCACCTGTCCATCGACGTGCAGCCCTCGCCCGAGCGCGACGCGACGCTGGTGACGGTGTTCGCCTCCGATCATCCCGGCCTGTTCTACCGCGTCGCCGGCGCCATCCACCTTGCCGGCGGCAATATCATCGACGCGCGCATCCACACGCTGAAGGACGGCACCGCGCTCGATAATTTTCTGGTGCAGGACCCGCTTGGCGGCCGCTTCGACGAGGTGCAGCAGCTCGCGCGCATCAAGACCTCCATCGAGGACGCGCTCGCCAACCGCCAGAAGCTGATGACCAAGCTCGACCAGCGCCCGCTGCCGCGCACCCGCGCAGAAGCCTTCGAGGTGGTGCCGCAGGTGCTGATCGACAACAAGGCGTCCAACCGCTTCACCGTGGTCGAGGTGATGGCGCGCGACCGGCCGGCGCTGCTGCTCAGCCTCGCCTTCGCGCTGTTCCAGTCCAAGACGATGGTCCACAGCGCGCACATCTCCACTTATGGCGAGCGCGCGATAGACGTGTTCTACCTGACCGACCTCACCGGCGAGAAGCTGGAGAGCAAGGCCCGCCTCGCCACGCTGGAGCGCCGGCTGGTCGAGGCGGCGACCAGCCCGGTGAGCGGGCTGGTGGATGGCAGCGCCTTCGCCATGTCGAGCTAGGCGGGGCGGAGATGAGCGCCGAGACCCTCTCCTTCACCGCGCCGTTGCTTGCCTGGCGGACCGGGCACCATGGCGATATCTGCTATCTCCTGATCGACGGTGACGTGGCCGAGGCGATCAGCACGCACGAGCTGATGCGTCGCCTGGAGACCGGCTATCGGCGCGGCTTCGGCTCGGTCAAGGTCGAGGTGGCGATCGGGCAGAGCCGCTGGTCCACCTCGGTGTTTCCGCCCGGCGAAGGCGGCTGGTTCCTGCCGGTCAAGAAAGCCGTTCGCCGCGCCGAGGGGCTGGTGACGGGCGATGCGGTGACGGTGCGGCTCGCTTTGCTATAGCTGCTACGTTGCGTGGGTGACCCCATTCGTATCGAAGCTGCTCATCCCCGTATCCGACCATCGGTTCCTTCGCCACAATAGGGCCGTATTGGCGGCGTCTTGTCGGGGACGGTGGCAAATATCGGGTGCGACATGCTCTCCCTGCTCGTGTCCTTGCAGTTGGCATTGGCGCAGGCCGCGCCAGTGGCCCCGGAAGCCGACTTCGACCTCCGGCAGGTCGATCCCGATGTCGCCGCTGGAGATACGATTGTCGTAACCGGGCGGCGCAGGCCCAGCCAGCGCCTCGCCCCGTTGCCGGATCTGACGGAATCGCCCTTGCCGAGGCTGGAGACGAACCTGTTCGGCAAGATGCGCCTCGGCACCGATGTGGAGCCGGATACGCTTAGCGTGCCCCGTGCCATGGTGAAGGTCAAAATTCCCTTTTAGCCAGCGCGGGTGTCCCGTGTCCGCTCAACCCCGGAAATTGCCCGGATAGGCGATCTCCGCGCGCGGCTTGCGGTCGCTGGGGACCTCGCGGGCGCGCTGGTAGTCGGAGAGGGTGGCGGGGTCGCCCATGCGGCCGAGCGCGATGGCGGCTTCGACGCGGAAACTGTCCGGCACGCCCAGTCCTGCGGCAGCCTGCGTGAAATGGACGCCGGCCATGGCGTGGGTATGGTAGCCCAGCATCGTCGCCTGAAGCGCCAGCATCGCCCAGGCCGCGCCGGCATCGAAGCTGTGGCTGTGGCTCGGCCGCTCCGGCCCGGCCGGGTGTTTGTCCGAGAGCACGTAGAACAGCACGGAGGCGTTCTGCGCCCACGCCCGGTTGCTCTCCACCAGATAGGAGAGGAAGCACTCCCAATCGGCGTCGCCGCGCCGTGCATAGAGGAAGCGCCACGGCTGGTGGTTGGAGGCGGAGGGCGCGAACCGCGCGGCGTCGACTATGGTGGCGAGGTCCCCCTCTGGCATATCGGAGCGATCGAACGCGCGCGGCGACCAGCGTTCCAGGAACACGGGGTCGAGCTTGGTATCCGTGGTGCGCGTGGTCATGCGGGGGGCTCCTCATTGCCGATGCGTAGCGGCCACGGATGAAGCGTGGCCACGGGGCGCCTCATAGAGCGGAGACCCGCGCGGTGCCAGAGGGGGTATTGGTAGGGCAGTTTGCGGTCCGTTTTTACGGCCTTGCCGTTCATACCGAGGATGGCTGAGGCACATCGAGCGCTGGCCGGGCGTCGTCCGCACGAGGCGGCGTAAAGCGCTCCTGCGCTGGCGGGAGCCCAGGGCGCATGAACGGTTTTTTCGACCCGGGCCCCTGCTTTTGCCGAAACCGGCATGGTTCGGCTTGGAGAGCCCATTCTGCAAGGCGTGAGCAAAGGTCAGGATGATTGGCCTTCGGATGACCGACCCTGTTGCCAAAGGATGGAATAGGAGGCGGCGAGTTCTATCATCCCGCCATCGTCACCCCGGGCTCGCCCCGGGGTCCCGCTTCCTTATCCACCGATGATGGCGGGCGATCCGCATGGCGCCGGGCTCTCTGCCAGAGCTGCTCACATCGCTGTGCCTCAGGGCGCTGGACCGCCTTGCGCGATCAGGCAATGGGGCGCCGGGTCGAGCCCGGCGTGACGGAAAGAGAGGGACGGATGAGGCCCCGCCCCGCCCCTCAGCGTGAGATCAGCAGCGGCACCGTCGCCTTGGCGAGCAGCGTCCGGCTCGCGCCGCCGAACAGTTGCTCGCGCAGCCGGCCCCGCCCATAGGCGCCCATCACGCACCAGGCCGCGCCGGATGTCTCCAGCGCCGCCAGAAGCTGGGTCGCCACGCTGCCGCTCTTGGGTTCCTCGCGAATCGAGGCGGTGCAGCCGTGCCGGTCGAGATAGGCGGCGACGGCAGCCGGGTCGGCATTCTCCTCGCCCTCGTCGATGGTCAGCACCTCCACCTCGCTGGCGAGCTTGAGCAGTGGCGTCGCCGCGCGCACGGCGGCGTCGGCGGGCGCCGATCCGTCCCACGCGACCAGCACCTTGCCGAACAGGTCGAACCGGCGCTGCTCGCTCGGCACCACCAGCACCGGGACGGAGGTGAGGCCGGCCAGCCGCGCCGCGCAGTCGCCCGATTCGGCCAGTTCGCCCACGCCATGTTTGCCGACCACGATCAGGTCGACCAGCCGGGCATTGTCGGTGATCGTCACGTCCGCATGGCTGTGCACGCGCGCCCATTCGTAGCTGATGCCTTCATTGGCGAGGCGCGGGTCGAGCCGCTCGACATTGCTGTCCTCCCGCTCGCGCTCGTCCATCAGCAGCACGCCCGCACCGCCGCCCAGGCCGAAGCCGTCGGTCACGACCGGCATCTGCACCACGTCCAGGCAGAGGAGGTGGCCCTCCACCGCCCGCACCACGTCCAGCGCGCATTGCACGCGGGCTTCCTGACTCGCATCGTCGTGGATCAGCACCATCACTGTCTTCATGGCAGACTCCTGTCGCTCGCGACTCGCATCGCTTCCGCTTGTATATGATGCCACAGAGTGGCGCGCGGTTCTTGACCGGCATCAAACCCGCTGCTGTCGGGAAGCCGGGGCGTGATTGGCCTCTTGCCTCGGGCGCCCGCACGGCCTATAGCGCCGCGCTTCCATGCATGTGGAACCGCAAGGGACGGGCCGGCCATCAGGGCTGCCGTGTTCGTCCGCAAACGTCTGCCGCTTCTCACCGGAGCGCGCATCAAGGACAAGGAGACGAAAATGCCCAAGCTCAAGACCAAGAGCGGTGTGAAGAAGCGCTTCAAGTTCACCGCCACCGGCAAGGTCAAGCATGGTGTCGCCGGCAAGCGCCACCGCCTGATCAGCCACAACGCGAAATATATCCGCCAGAATCGCGGCACCGAAGTGCTGTCCGACGCGGACGTTGCCCACGTGCGCCTGTGGGCGCCCTACGGCCTCAAGTAAGGAGTAGAGCGACATGGCACGCATCAAGCGCGGCACAACCACGCGCGCCAAGCACAAGCGGATTCTGGAGCAGGCGAAGGGCTATTACGGCCGTCGCAAGAACACCATCCGTATCGCCCGTCAGGCCGTCGAGAAGGCCGGGCAATATGCCTATCGCGACCGCAAGGTGAAGAAGCGGAGCTTCCGCGCCCTGTGGATTCAGCGTATCAACGCCGCCGTCCGCATGGAGGGCCTGACCTACGGCCAGTTCATGCACGGCCTCAAGCTTGCCGGCGTCGAACTGGACCGGAAGGTTCTGGCCGACATCGCGATGCATGAAGGCGACGTGTTCAGTGGCATCATCGCCCAGGCAAAGGCAGCGCTTCCCGCCGCCTGATTGCCTCATCATATTCGCAAGAAGGGCGTCGGGGGGCAACTCCGGCGCCCTTCTTCGTTCCGGCGCCTGCCCCTCTCGTCCGCCGCCACCGGAAAGGACAGACCCATGCAGATCGCCGTGCTTACATTCGATGGCTTCAACGAGCTGGATTCCTTCATCGCGGCGATGATCCTCAACCGCATGAGGGCGAAAGGCTGGGCCGCTTACATCACGGCACCCGAGGCGCAGGTGACGTCCATGAACGGCGTCACCGTCCAGCGCCAGCGTCCGCTCGATTTCGCTGGAGAGGCCGACGCCGTTCTGATCGGCAGCGGTATCCGCACGCGGGAGATCGCGGCTGACACGGCGTTGCTCGCGCAGATCAGCCTCGACCCATCTCGCCAGCTCATCGGCGCACAATGCTCGGGCACGCTGCTGCTGGCGAAGCTTGGCCTTATTGGCGACCTGCCCGCCTGCACGGATCTCACCACCAAACCCTGGGTGATCGAGGCCGGCGTGCGCGTGATCGACGCGCCGTTCATCGCCCATGGTGCCGTCGCCACGGCCGGCGGTTGCCTCGCCGCGCAATATCTGGCGGCATGGGCCATCGCCCGGCTCGGCTCGCTGGAGGATGCCGCCGACGCGCTCCATTATGTCGCCCCGGTCGGCGAGAAGGCGGCCTATGTGGACCGGGCGCTGGCCGCCATCCGGCCTTTCCTGCCCAGTGATGCGGGAGGCAGGCGATGACCCTGACAAGCTGGTGGCTTTATGTGACGGCGGTGTTCCTCATCTCCGCGACGCCGGGGCCGAACATGCTGCATGTGATGAGCCAGTCCATCCATGTCGGCCCGCGCCGCGCGCTCGCCACCATGGCGGGGCTGATGAGCGCGGTGCTGCTCTGCCTCATCGCCTCCGCCTTCGGCCTCGGCGCGGTGCTCAGGGCGTCGCCCCGCTTGTTCGATCTGTTGCGCTATGCTGGGGTGGCCTATCTGCTCTATCTCGGCGTCAAGGCGTGGCGTGCGCCCGTGAGTGCTCCGGTCGATACCGTGGACCCGCGCCGCAGGGGCTGGGCGCTTTACGCCGCCGGGCTGATGACCGGCCTCAGCAACCCCAAGCTCATCATCTTCGCCGCCGCCCTGTTCCCGCAATTCATCGACACGCGCGCCTCCTTCGCGCAGCAACTCGTGATCCTCGTTGCCAGCTTCGTGGTGATCGAGAGCGTCTGGTATGGCGTCTATGCACTCGGCGGGGCCCGGCTGGCGCGCTTCCTGGAGCCGGCCCATCGCCGCCGTCTGTTCAACCGGCTGACCGGCGGGTTGTTCATCGCGTTCGGCGGCGCGTTGCTGCTGGGCCAGCGAAGCTGACGGGCGCGCCCTTTTCGTTTGCGGCGAATTACGCTAGCGGACCGGCCATGACCGAGATCATATCCCTGCAGGACGGCCTGCTCGCCGACATCGCCAGGACCGACACGCTCGACGAGGTCGAGGCGCTGCGGGTGGGCGCGCTGGGCAAGAGCGGCGTCGTTACCGCCCTGCTCAAGACGCTGGGTGCGATGACGCCCGACGAGCGCAAGGCCAAGGGCCCCGCGATCCACGCGCTGCGCGAGAGCGTCACCGCCGCGCTGGCCGCGCGCAAGGCCGCGCTGGAGCAGGCGGCGCTGGATAGCCGCCTTGCCTCCGAGCGGATCGACATGACGCTGCCGGCCGACATGCCGCCGCAGGGCAGCGTCCACCCGGTCAGCCAGGTGATGGACGAGCTGGCGGAGATTTTCGCTGACCTCGGCTTCTCGGTCGCCACCGGCCCGGAGATCGAGGACGACTGGCGCAACTTCACCGCGCTCAACATCCCCGAGACGCACCCGGCACGCGCGATGCACGACACCTTCTATTTCCCGGACCGGGACGTGGAAGGCCGCGCCATGCTGCTGCGCACCCATACCTCGCCGGTGCAGGTGCGCACCATGATGGGCGGGGAGCCGCCTTTCCGCATCATCGCGCCCGGCCGCGTCTACCGCTCGGACAGCGACGCGACCCACACGCCGATGTTCCATCAGGTCGAAGGGCTGGTGATCGACAAGGGCATACACCTCGGCCATCTCAAATGGACGCTGGAGACCTTTCTCAAGGCCTTCTTCGAGCGTGAGGATATCGTGCTGCGGCTGCGGCCCAGCTACTTCCCCTTCACCGAGCCGTCGGTCGAGGTCGATGTCGGCTACACGCTGGAGAAGGGCCAGCGCATCATCGGCGGCAGCGGCGATGCCGAGAATGGCGGCTGGATGGAGGTGCTCGGCAGCGGCATGGTCCACCCCAACGTCATCCGCAATTGCGGGCTGGACCCGGATGAATGGCAGGGCTTCGCCTTCGGCACCGGCGTCGATCGTCTCGCCATGCTCAAATACGGCATGAACGACCTGCGCGCCTTCTTCGACGGCGATTTGCGCTGGCTGCGCCATTATGGATTCTCGGCGCTCGATGTGCCGACGCTCTCGGGAGGAGTCGGCGCATGAAGTTCACCCTGTCCTGGCTCAGGGATCATCTTGAGACTGATGCCACGCTCGACGCGGTGCTGGCCGCGCTCACCGATATCGGCCTGGAGGTCGAGGGCGTCGAGAATCCGGCCGAAAAGCTGGCCGGCTTCCGCATCGCCAGGGTGCTCACCGCGGCGCCGCACCCGCAGGCGGACAAGTTGCAGGTGCTGAGCGTCGACGCCGGCGACGGGCCGATGCAGGTCGTCTGCGGCGCGCCCAATGCCCGCGCCGGCCTCGTCGGCGTGTTCGGGTCGCCCGGCGCGACCGTGCCCGCCAACGGCATGGTGCTGCGCGTCGCGGCGATTCGCGGCGTCGAATCGAACGGCATGATGTGTTCCACCCGCGAGCTGGAGCTGGGCGAGGATCATGAGGGCATCATCGAGCTGCCCGGCGACGCGCCGGTCGGCACCGCCTTCGCCGAACATGCCGGGCTGGACGATCCAGTGATCGACGTCTCGATCACCCCCAACCGGCAGGATTGCATGGGCGTGCGCGGCATCGCCCGCGATCTCGCCGCCAAGGGGCTGGGCACGCTCAAGCCGCTTGCCGATGTGTTCGCCGCCCTGCCCGCCGTCGCGCCGCAGGGTGCCGGACCGGATGTGCGCACCGACGATCCCGAGGGCTGCCCCGCTTTCTACGCGCGCTCGGTGCGCGGCGTCGCCAACGGCGCCTCGCCGGAGTGGATGCAGCGCCGCCTCAAGGCGATCGGCCAGAAGCCGATCAGCGCGCTGGTCGATATCACCAACCATGTGATGATCGACCTCGGCCGGCCGCTGCACGTCTATGACATGGCGACGCTGGCTGGCGGTCTCGTCGCGCGCAAGGCCAAGGCGGGCGAGGAGGTGCTGGCGCTCAATGGCAAGAGCTATGCGCTGACCCCGGCCATGACGGTCATCGCCGACGCCACCGGCGCGCACGATATCGGCGGCATCATGGGCGGCGAGCGCAGCGGCGCCTCCGAGACCACGCGCGACGTGCTGATCGAATGCGCCTACTTCACGCCGGAGAGCATCGCGCGCACCGGGCAGGCGCTTAGCCTCACCTCGGATGCGCGCCAGCGCTTCGAGCGGGGGGTCGATCCCGCTTTTCTCGATGAGGGGCTGGAGATCGCGACGCGGCTGGTGCTGGCGCTGTGCGGCGGCACGCCGAGCGCGGTGACGCGTGCCGGCACCCCGCCGCTTGAACCGCGCACGTTGGCCTATGATCCGGCGCGCTGCGCCTCGCTGGCCGGGGTCGATGTGCCCTCGGCCCGGCAGCGCGATATTCTCGAGCGGCTGGGCTTCACCGTGGCTGATGATCCAACAGGCGCTGGGTGGCGGATCACCGTGCCGAGCTGGCGGCGTGACGTCACCGGTCAGGCCGATCTGGTCGAGGAAGTCGTCCGTATCGAAGGGCTGGACAAGGTGCCCTCCGTGCCGTTGCCGCGCGCGCCCGGTGTTGCCAAACGCACCGCCACGCCGCTGCAACTGGTCGAGCGCCGCTTGCGCCGCGCTGCCGCCGCGCGGGGACTCAACGAGGCGATCAACTGGTCCTTCATCTCGGAAGCCGAGGCCGCGCCGTTCGGCGGTGGCGACTGGGTGCTCGCCAACCCGATCAGCGAAGACATGAAAGTGCTGCGGCCGACATTGCTCGCCGGCCTGCTCTCCGCCGCCCGGCGCAATGCCGATCGCGGCGCCGCGTCGATCCGCCTGTTCGAGCTGGGCCGGCGCTACTTCCGCAACGCCGATGGCTCGTCGGACGAATATGCGACGCTGGGCCTCGTCATGGCGGGTGAGGCGCGTGCGCGCGGCTGGCAGCACGGCAAGGCGCGGGGCTTTGACGCCTTCGCCATCAAGGCCGAGGTGGAGGCGCTGCTCGCCGCCGCCGGCGCGCCGGTCGCCCGGTTGCAGGTGATGGATGGGGCGGGCGATGCCTATCACCCCGGCCAGTCGGCCACGCTGCGGCTCGGGCCGCGCACCGTGCTCGCCCGCTTCGGCGTGCTCCACCCGCGTCTTGCCCGCGCCTTCGATCTCGACGGCACGGTGGTCGCGGCGGAAATCCATCTCGACGCCATTCCGCAGGCGAAGAAGAGCGGCTTCATGCGCCCGCCCTACGCGCCGCCCGCCTTGCAGGCGGTCACGCGCGATTTCGCCTTCCTCGCGCCCGATGCGCTGGCGGCCGACGCGCTGGTCCGCGCGATTCGCGGCGCCGACAAGGCCGCCATCGCCGACGCGCGGGTGTTCGACCTGTTCGCCGGCCACGGCGTGCCGGAGGGGCAGAAGAGCCTCGCCGTCGAGGTCACGCTACAACCGGGCGACAAAAGCTTCGGCGAAGCGGACCTCAAGGCCATCGCCGACCGCATCGTCGCCGCCGCCGCCAAGCAGGGCGCCACGCTGCGGGGGTAGGGCGGCGCCTGCGAGGGGGCCGCGTTCCGGGAGTGAAGCGGCGCTGGCTGTCGGCGTGGCGCTGCTTATCGCGGTTTCTTTTGGTGCGAATCACAAGGGCGCCCCCCGGTGCTCCTGCGAAAGCAGGAGCCCAGGGCCCAGCCGCACTTCCTTACCGCCATGGGCTCCTGCCTGCGCAGGAGCACACCATATTCATCTGACCGCATCCGGGGATATAAATGCCGGCACCCCTCCCTTACTTTCCCGCCGCGCTCGTCACCGCCTTGCATTGGCGCATCTGGGCCAGCCCGCGCAGATAGCCGCGCCGCGCCGTCCCCGCGCTGATCGCCGAGGCTTTGCGCCGCTCGGCCGGTGCCGCGCCCGAAATCTCGCGCACCAGCCCGCGAAACGGGATGAGCGTGTTCACCAGCATCTCGCCCCCGGCCAGCGCCAGCCGTTCGGCCTTGTCCTCATTGGCCTTGGCGTTGCCGTCGAAATCCGGCCCGAGCGCGGCGTTAAGCTTCGTCAGCTCGGCATTGATCGCCGCGCAGCGTCCGTTGCCGGCGGGCGCATAAGGTGCCTTGAGTGCCTCCTGCAACACCGGGTCGATGCTGGTCCGGGCGATGCCGACATCGCGCACCGGCTGGGTGGCGACCCGCTCCGCCTCCGATTGGGTCTTGTCCTTATCCCCATCCTTCGCCGAATCGGCGGTGTTGTCCTGCGCCCATGCGGTGGGCGTGCCGGAGACGGGCAGCAGCGCCCCGGCCAGCGCCAGCAGGCCGACCCGCGCTGGCCAGCCCATCCGCCGCCTTGGCATGCTCGGTCGATCGGACAGCTTGCGGTGCATCGCTCTGTTTCCCTATAGGGCGCGGGTTCGGCCGCCCGCCTTTACAATGCGCCGCATCCCCATTCCGATCCAGCCTGGACCCTGCATGACCCTTCCATCCCGCCGCACCTTCGCGATCATCGCCCACCCGGACGCCGGCAAGACCACCCTCACCGAGAAATTGCTGCTCGCCGGCGGCGCCATCCACCTCGCCGGCGAGGTGAAGGCGCGCGGCGCCAACCGGCGCGCCCGCTCCGACTGGCTGAAGATCGAGCAGCAGCGCGGCATCTCCGTCACCTCCTCGGTGATGACCTTTGAGCGCACCGATGCGAGCGGCGACATCGTCACCTTCAACCTGCTCGATACGCCGGGCCACGAGGATTTCTCGGAAGATACCTACCGCACGCTCACCGCCGTCGATTCGGCGATCATGGTGATCGACGCGGCGAAGGGCATCGAGCCGCAGACGCTCAAGCTGTTCGAGGTGTGCCGGTTGCGCTCGGTGCCGATCATCACCTTCATCAACAAGGTGGACCGCGAGGGGCGCGATCCCTTCGCGCTGCTCGATGAGGTGGCGGATGCGCTGGCGCTGGACGTGTGCCCGATGAGCTGGCCGGTCGGCATGGGCGGCGCGTTCGAGGGCATCTACGATTTCGCTACCCGCCGCCTGTTCCAGCCGGAGGGGCCGAGCAAGGAGTGCGACGGCCGCTTCGTCCAGCTCAGCGGACTGGACGATCCCAAGCTCGCCGATCTGCTCTCGCCGGACGGCCTCGCACAGCTCCACGAGGAGGCCGAGCTGGCGCAGGGCGGCTATGCCCCGTTCGATCTCGCCGCCTATCGCCATGGCGACCTGACGCCGGTCTATTTCGGCTCGGCGCTCAAGAATTTCGGCATCGCCGAGCTGATCGAGGCGATCTCCGCCCACGCCCCGCCGCCGCGGCCACAGCCTGCGGACCCTGCCCCGGTTGCACCTGAGCGCGGCGACGTGACCGGGTTCATCTTCAAGGTGCAGGCGAACATGGACCCGCAGCATCGCGATCGCATCGCCTTCATGCGCCTGTGCTCGGGCAGGTTCCGGCGCGGCATGAAGCTCATCCCGTCCGGCACCGGCAAGCCCATCGCCATCCATTCGCCGATTCTGTTCTTTGCGCAGGACCGCGAGATTGCCGACGAGGCGTTCCCCGGCGACATCATCGGCATTCCCAACCACGGCACGTTGCGGGTGGGGGACAGCCTCTCGGAGAAGGCGGACGTGCGCTTCACCGGCCTGCCCAATTTCGCGCCCGAGATCCTGCGCCGCATCGCGCTCAAGGACCCGACCAAGACCAAGCAGCTCCGCAAGGCGCTCGACGATCTGAGCGAAGAGGGCGTCATCCAGGTCTTCTACCCGGAGATCGGCAGCCAGTGGATTATCGGCGTGGTCGGCCAGCTCCAGCTCGACGTGCTCGTCTCGCGGCTGGAGGCGGAATATAAGGTGGCGGCCGCGCTGGAGCCGGCGCCGTTCGACACCGCCCGCTGGCTCGGCGGCAATGCGGCGACTATCGAGGCGTTCGGGTCGATCAACCGCTCCAACATGGCTCGCGATCGGGACGACAATCCGGTCTTCCTCGCGCGGTCGGCATGGGATGTCGGTTATCAGGCCGAGCGCAACCCGGAGATCGCCTTCAACGCCACGCGCGAGCGGTAGGGGCTTGTGTTCCTGCGAAAGCAGGAACCCAGGGCGATAGGGAAGTGCGGCTGGGCCCTGGGCTCCTGCCTGCGCAGAAGCACATCGCTCTTAGTGAGCGGCCCCAGCCCTACCCCCTCGGTCCCTCGTCATCGTCGATCAGGATGCGCATCGCCGCGCCGTCCGGGTCGTCATACTGCCCGGCGCGCAGCGACCAGAGGAAGGCGACAAGGCCGCCCATGCCGAACAGCAGCGCCAGCGGGATGAGGATGAGCAGCCCGTTCACTTGACCGCCCAGCGCAGCCGCAGCGAGTTGGCGACGACGATCAGCGAGCTGGTGGACATCGCCACTGCGGCGATCAGTGGCGTCACCAGCCCGGCCATGGCGAGCGGCACCGCGAACACATTATAGGTGACGGCGAGGCCGATATTCTGCCGCACCACCCGCATCGCCGCCCGCGCGGCACGCACCGCGCGCGGCAGGCCGAGCAGGCTGTCGCCGAGGAACACGATGTCCGCCGCCTGCTGCCCCACGTCGCTGGCCGAGGCCGGCGCCATCGAGACATGGGCGGCCGCCAGCGCCGGGCCGTCGTTCAAGCCGTCGCCGATCATCAGCGGCCGGTGCCCGGCGGCGATTGCCTGCTCAAGCACCGCCATCTTGTCGGCAGGGCGCATGTCGCCCTCGCCCGCGATACCGAGCTGGTCGGCAACGGTGTTCACCGCCTCGCCCCGGTCGCCGGACATGATCCGCGCCGGCAGGCCGAGCGCCTTGAGCTGCGCCAGTGCCTCCGCCGCATCCGGCCGCAGCGCGTCGGCGAAACGGATGACGATGGGTGCGCCCTCGCCCAGATCGAGCGCCACCGCCGCGCGATCGTCGCCGGCCTGCCCCGCAAGCTCATTCTCGCGCGGGCGGCGCAGCGCTACGGGCTGCCCCTGATAGCGCGCCGTCACGCCTTCGCCCGGCGTCTCGGCGATCTCGTCCAGCGCGGCCGGTTGCGTCCCCAGCCCGGTCAGCGCCTGCCGCAGCGCGATGGAGAGCGGGTGGCGGCTCGCCATGGCCAGCGCCAGCGCGATGCCGCGCCTCGCCTCGGGGATCGCTGCCACGCCTTCCGCCACCGGGCGGCCCAAAGTCAGCGTGCCGGTCTTGTCGAGCAGCGCCATGTCGGCCTGCGCCAGCCGTTCGAGCGCGCTGCCGTCCTTCACCAGCAGCCCCTTGCCCATCATCGTGCCGGAGACGACCACCTGCGCCACCGGCACCGCCAGACCTAGCGCGCAGGGGCAGGTGATGATGAGCACGGCGATGGCGACGAGGATGGACTGGTGCCAGCCCGCCCCGGCAATCATCCAGCCGGCGAAGCTGAGCGCCGCCAGCGTATGCACGAACGGCGCGTAGAGCCGGCTGGCGCGGTCGGCCAGCCGCACGTAGCGGGACTTGGCCTGCGTCGCGCTCTCCATCAGCCGGGCGATCTCGGCGATGGCGCGCGCCTCGCCCACCGCCGTCACCCGCAGCGTCACCGGCGCGTCGAGGTTGAGCGTGCCCGCCGCCGCCTTGCTGCCCTCGCCCAGCGTCACAGGCGCGCTTTCGCCGGTGAGCAGCGAGAGGTCGAACCGGCTGCGCCCGCTCTCGATCGTGCCGTCCGCCGCCAGCCGCTCGCCCGCGGCGATCAGCAGCCGGTCGCCGACCGCCAGATCCTCCGCCGTGACCCACTGGCTGGAGCCGTCCGCCGCCAGCCGCATCGCGCCGGTGGCGGTGCGCCGCACCAGCGCCTCGGCACCGCTCGCCGCGCGGCTGCGCATCATCTCGTCGAGAACGCGCCCGGCGAGGAGGAAGGCGAGCAGGGTCAGCGCGCCGTCGAACCAGGCGTGCTCGCCGTCGACGATGGTCTCGTAGAGGCTCAGCCCCGTCGCCATCAGCACGCCGATGGAGATGGGCACGTCCATATTGGTGGTGCGCGCCCGCAGCGCCTTCCATGCGGAGGCGAAGAACGGCCGCCCGGCATAGGCGACGGCGGGAATCGCGATGGCCGCCGAAATCCAGTGGAACAGGTGGCGCGCGCTGCCGTCCGCTCCGGACCAGATGGAGACCGAGAGCAGCATGACGTTCATCGCCGCGAAGGCCGCCACGGCGAGCGCGCGGATCAGCGGGGTCAGCGTCGCGCTGCGCTGGTTGGTCGGTGCGTTATGGAGGGCCTGCGCCTCGAAGCCGATGCTGTCGAAGGCGCGGATCAGCTCCGGCTCGGAGAGGGCCGGGCCATGGCTCACCGCCACGGTGCGGGTGGAGAAGTTGACCCGCGCGCCACGCACGCCGGGTTGCTGGGGCAGCAGCCGCTCGATCTTGGCGATGCAGCCCGCGCAATGCATGTCCGGCACCGCGAAGCGCGTTTCCACCGGCTCGCCGGTCCAGCGCTCGTCCGTGGGTTCGTAGGTCATTGCAGGTCGACGATCCGGTTGAGGGTCTGCCCGTGCGCCTCGGCGCGCAGGTGGATGATCCAGCGCCCGGCCGGCAACGGCTCCCGGCTTTCATAGCGCCCATCGCCCGCCGCGCGGAAGGTCAGTATGCGCTCGGGCAGGCGGCCGAGCGGGTGGCGGGCGTGCGCGGTGACATGGGCGTCCGTCAGCGGTGCGCCGTCGCTGCCTAGCGTCACCGCCAGCCGGTCGCCGGGGCCGCGCGCCGCGTCCAGCGTCCACCCCAGCGCCTTTTCCTCGCGCGCCTTCTCCAGCCAGCCGTTGAATTTCTGGCTGGCGACATAGCTGTTGTCGACCACCAGCCCGCCGAAGGTCGAGGTGGCGAACCACGCCATCACCAGATTGACGGCGATCACCACGCCGAAAAAGCTGATGAGGATGGCGGCCATGTGCCGTCCCGTGAACGTGCGTGCTTGCCGTGTCTTGCCCGTCATTTTCCTGCCTCCGGCCGGACGAAGCTATCCTCATCCTGCGCGCTTTCCTCGGGTGAGTCGATGGCGTGCAGGGTGAAGCTGAAATCCTCGCGCGCCGCCCCGCTCGCGGGCGCGACCACATAGACGCGCTCCTTGCGGACCTGGTCGGGGGAGACGTCGAAGCGGATGGTGCGCGCCGCCTGATCGCGCGTGCCGCCCTCGGCCCACATCAGGCCGCCGGGCAGCCCGTCGAGCGTCACCTGCATGGCGCGCGGGCGGCTCTCCATGTTGCTGAGCTTGATGAGATAGGCGTTGCGGATCGCGCCATCGGAGAGGCGCACATATTCCGGGTTGCGGTCCGCGTCGGCGGAGAGGGCGATGCGCGTGCGGTTGCCCAGCGCCAGCAGCATGGCGAGGCCGATGCCGGCCCAGATGCCGAAATAGACGAGTGTGCGCGGGCGGAACAGCGTCCTGAGCACCGGCGTCGGCGTCTCGCCGCGCATCTCCTTCTCGCAATCCAGTTCGGTCGCATAGTCAATGAGGCCGCGCGGCCGGCCGATCTGCGCCATCACCTTGTCGCACGCGTCGATGCACAGCGCGCAGGTGATGCAGCCGATCTGCGGCCCTTCGCGAATGTCGATGCCGGTCGGGCAGACCTGCACGCATTGCAGGCAGTCGATGCAGTCGCCGAATGCCTCGCCCTCCTCCTCGGCGCGCTTCTTGCCATGGCTGCGCGGTTCGCCGCGCCAGTGCTTGTAGGTGACGATCAGCGATTTCTCGTCGAGCATCGCGCTCTGGATGCGCGGCCACGGGCACATGTAGATGCATACCTGCTCGCGCATGAACCCGCCGAGGATGAAGGTGGTCATCATGAGCAGGAAGGTGGTGGCGTAGGCGACGAAATGCGCCTGCCCGGTCCAGAAATCGTGCTGGAGCGTCGGCGCGTCGGCGAAGTAGAAGATCCACGCGCCGCCGGTGAGGAAGGAGATGCCGAGCCACACCGCCCATTTGCGCAGCCGCTTCCACAGCTTGCCGAGCGTCCACGGCGCGCGTTCCAGCTTCATCTGGGCGTTGCGGTCGCCGTCGAGGAAGCGCTCGACATGCTGGAACAGGTCGGTCCACACCGTCTGCGGGCAGGCATAGCCGCACCAGGCGCGCCCCACCGCCGAGGTGACGAGGAACAGGCCGATGCCCGCCATGATGAGCAGGCCGGCGATATAATAGAATTCCTGCGGCCAGATCTCGATCGAGAACATGTAGAAGCGCCGGTTGGCGAGGTCGACCAGCACCGCCTGATCGGGCGCGTGCGGTCCCCGGTCCCAGCGGATCCACGGCGTGCCCCAGTAGATGGCGAGCGTCACCGCCATGACGACCCATTTGAAGCGGCGGAACGGCCCGTCGACCTGCTTGGGGAAGACGGCCTTGCGCTTCTCGTAGAAGCCCGGCGTTTTGCTTTGGTCAGTCACATCATTCGTCCGCGTGGTCTGGGTCTCCCGGCGGCGCCGTCCCGCGCGGCGCCTCGCGCGGCGGCGCTTGCCCAAGGAACCCGGACGAACCACGAACGACCGGGCGCATGCAGGCAGCGCCGCCCGAGCGGTATCACTGCGTGGTCGGCGTTGCGGGCGTCCCCTGCGGCGTCGCCTCGGCGGTCTGCGTGGCCGCATCGGGTGCGGGCGTGGCTTCGCCGCCGCCCAGCCCGTGCACATAGGCCGCCAGCATCTTGATCGTCACCGGATCGAGCCGGTGGCCCCAGGCTGGCATCACGCCCTGCCGCCCGCCGCCGACCGTTTCCTGGAGCGCCGCGCGGTCGCCGCCGAACAGCCAGATGCCGTCGGTCAGATTAGGCGCGCCGAACTGGCGTAGGCCCTTGCCGTCCGCCCCGTGGCAGGCCGCGCAATTATCCGCGAAGACCTGCGCGCCGCGCCGCGCCGAGGCGCTCGGCTTCTCCTGCCCACTGATGACACGGACATGGGAGATCGCGTCCTGCACTTGCGCCGGGCTCAGCATCTGGTCGCGGATGAAGGCCGGCATCATGCCGGCATGGGTCTCCGCCACGTCCGGGTTTCGCGCGCCGTAGGTGATGGTATATTCGATCGCCTTGAGGTCGCCGCCCCACAGCCAGTCGTCGTCGTTGAGGTTGGGGTAGCCCTTGGAGCCGGCCGCGCCGGAGCCGTGGCACTGCACGCAATGCACGCGGAACGCCGCCGCGCCGCCCTGCACGGCCGCGCGCATCAGGTCCGGCCGCGCCGGCAGCTGCTCGATCGGCGTGGCGGCGATGGCGGAGAGGATCGGCGCCTTGCGCGCCGCGTCCGCCGCGATCTCCTTCTCCAGCGCGCCCCGGCTGCTCCAGTTCCACAGCCCCTTGCTGCTGTCGTGGATCAGCGGGAAGGCCGGATAGACGATCACATAGCCGATGGAAAAGACGATGCTGGCGTAGAAGGTCCACAGCCACCAGCGCGGCATCGGCGTATCGAGTTCCTCGATGCCGTCCCATTCGTGGCCCACCGTCTGGGTGCCGGTGGCCTGGTCGATGCGCTTGTTCTCAGCCATGGGTCTTGTCCCCCTCGCCGGCCTGCGGCGTCTCGTCCTCGGCGAAGATCATGGTCGCGGCCTGCTCGTTGCGGCGGCGCGCGCCGGGGCGGAATGCCCAGGCGACGAAGGTGAGATAGACGAGCAGCATGGCCGCGAGGCCGTAGCTGTCGGCGAAATGGCGCAGCTCGTTGTAGCTCATCGCTGCATCTCCTGCGGCGCCGCGCTCTCGAAGTCGACAAGCGTGCCGAGCATCTGGAGATAGGCCACCAGCGCGTCCATCTCGGTCAGGCGCGCGGGGTTGCCGTCAAAATCGCGCACCTGCGCCTTGGGGTAGCGCTTGACGAGGTCGGCGCTGTCCGCGTCCGGGTCGGCCTGCGCGCGCAGATCGGCCTCGGCCTGCTTCAGGTCGTCGTCGGTATAGGGCACGCCCACCGCGCGCATGGTCTTGAGATGCGCGGTCATGTCGCCGGCCTTGAGGTCGCGGTCGGCGAGGAAGGCGTAGCCCGGCATGATCGATTCGGGCACCACGCTGCGCGGGTCGATGAGGTGCTGCACGTGCCACTCGTCCGAGTAGCGCTTGCCGACGCGGGCAAGGTCCGGCCCGGTGCGCTTGGAGCCCCACTGGAAGGGGTGGTCGTACATGCTCTCGGCCGCCAGGCTGTAGTGGCCATAGCGCTCCACCTCGTCGCGGAACGGGCGGATCATCTGGCTGTGGCAGTTGTAGCAGCCCTCGCGGATGTAGATGTTGCGCCCCGCCAGCTCCAGCGGGGTGTAGGGGCGCATCCCCTCCACCTTCTCGATCGTGTTGTCGATCCAGAACAGCGGAGCGATTTCCACGATGCCGCCGATCGCCACGGCGATGAAGGCGCCGACGCCGAGCAGCGTCACGTTGCGTTCGAGTTTGCGGTGCTTGTCAGCAAAGCTGGACATGATGGGCCAGTCCTTATTCGGCAGGTGTGGCGGCGGGGCGGGGGGCGATCGGCCGGTCTCTCGCCGGATCGAACGCGGCGTCGCTCATGGGCGCTTCTTCGCGCAGGTCGCCCCTGATGGTGCGCCACACGTTGACGACCATGATGACGCCGCCGGCAAGATAGAGCACGCCGCCGAGCGCGCGGATCAGGTAGAGCGGGAACATCGCCCTGACTGTGTCCGAGAAGGCATAGACGAGGTAGCCGTCCGCGCCATATTCGCGCCACATCAGGCCCTGCATGATGCCCGCGACCCACATCGACGCGGCGTAGAAGACGATGCCGAGCGTCGCCAGCCAGAAGTGCCAGTTGACCATGCGCAGCGAATAGAGGCGCTGCCGGTTCCACAGGCGCGGCGTCAGATAATAGACGGCGGCGAACGAGATCATGCCGTTCCACCCCAGCGCGCCGGCATGAACGTGGCCGATCGTCCACTCGGTATAGTGGGAGAGCGAGTTGACCGCCTTGATCGAGAGCAGCGGCCCTTCGAAGGTGGCCATGCCGTAGAAGGCAAGCGCCATCACCATCATGCGGATGATCGGGTCGGTGCGCACCTTGTCCCAGGCGCCGTTCAGCGTCATCAGGCCGTTTATCATGCCGCCCCAGCTTGGCATCCACAGCATGACCGAGAAGACCATGCCCAGCGTCTGCGCCCAGTCGGGCAGCGCGGTGTAGTGGAGGTGGTGCGGGCCCGCCCAGATGTAGAGGAAGATCAGCGACCAGAAGTGCAGGATCGAGAGCCGATAGCTGTAGATCGGCCGCTCGGCCTGCTTGGGCACGAAATAATACATCATCGCGAGGAAGGGGACGGTGAGGAAGAAGGCTACCGCATTGTGCCCGTACCACCATTGCAGCAGCGCATCCTGCACGCCGGAGAAGGCGCTGTAGCTCTTGGAGCCGAAGATGCTCACCGGCACCGCCAGATTGTTGACGATGTGCAGCATGGCGATGGTGATGATGAAGCTGAGGTAGAACCAGTTGGCCACGTAGATATGCGGCTCGCTGCGCTTGACCAGCGTGCCGACGAACACGGCCAGATAGGCGACCCAGACGATGGTTAGCCACAGGTCGACATACCATTCCGGTTCGGCATATTCGCGCGCGCCGGTGATGCCCATCACATAGCCCGTCGCGGCGAGAACGATGAAGAGCTGGTAGCCCCAGAAGACGAACCGGGCGAGGCTGGGGAAGGCCAGCCGCGCGCGGCAGGTGCGCTGCACGACATAGAAGCTGCTGGCGATCAGGATGTTTCCGCCGAACGCAAAGATCACGCCCGATGTGTGCAGCGGCCGCAACCGGCCGAAGCTGGTGAACTCGGAGCCGAGGTTGAGCGCCGGGAAGGTGAGCTGCAAGGCGATGAACAGGCCGGCGGCAAAGCCGACGATCGCCCAGAACACCGTGGCGATGACACCCCAGCGGACCGGGTCGTCGTCATAGCGCCCCTCGTCCGGCATCTTGAGCAGGCCGCGCGCGATGGCGTTATAGTCGGCCTTGCGGAGCGTCGCCCAGCAGGCGATCAGCGCTGCCGCGCAGAGGATGCCCATATGCACGGCATAGCCGCTGTCCTGCGCGAAGCCGGCGGCGATCAGCGCCACCAACGCAGCAACCAGAAACGCGCCCGCGCGCGCCGTCAAGTCAATCATTGTCATCCCCTGGGAGGCAGCCCGGCGTTATGATCCGCGCGGGGGCGTAGAAATCATTTTGCGTTGCGACATTGATCTCGATCAAATGATGCGATGCACCATTACCTGTGGCCGTCCGACTCACGGCGGCGTCCCCATAGGCCGGGTGCCATCGGTAATCCAGCTCTCCTTGAGCGCGATGGCGCGGCGCCCGCCGTCGAAGAAGCAGCGCAGCATGTAACCGAGCTGACCGACGCCGCCATTGGGGCGTCCGGCCGCATGGCTCCACAGCTCGGCGACCAGGTCCTGGGCATGCACCTCGTCGAGCTGGTGCATCTGATGGAGGATGGAAAGCTCCACCTCCGAGGGGCCATGGCCGGGCGGCAGGCTGCCGAGAATCCGTTCTGCACGTGCGAAATGCGTGGTGGTGATCCACAGGATTTTGTCGCACAGCCGCCGCATCGCGCAGAGCGGCGGCAGCGTCGGCAGGCCGTCCGCCACCGCCTCCAGTTCGTCGCAGAGCAGGCGCTGGATGGCATGGTCGTCCAGCAGCGTCTCCAGCGTCGGGGGCGCAAGCTGCGTCGGCACCGGCCGGGCGGGGACAGTCAAGGCAAGGGCTCCACGCATAACATGGCGGCATCATAAGCGCGCCCGCCGCCCTGTCCTTGACTCCGATCAAGGCAGGAAGCCGTGCGTTTTTATCGGGATAGGCCGGGTCTGCCGGGCCGGAGCCGCCAGCCCGGGTCTGTCCCGCCGGCCGGCCGGGACCGGCGTGCCCGCGCGGGCTATTTCCTGCTCTCCGCCGCTTGCGGGGCAGGCTGTAAGCCGGCGTGGTGGGTGAGAGGAGCGGCGCGGTGCTCTTTCCCCAGTTCCGATGGTCGGTCGGCCGCGCATGGTCGTTTCGCGCCCTCTCCGCACGCCGGGTTCCGTTCTGCGCCGCGGGCTCCCGCCACTGGCTGGTCCGGGCTCCGGGAGGCTCGGGCAGGCGTGCCGGCGGACGGCTGTGTCCGGGGTTCCCGCCGCCCTCCGGTTCAGGCCCCGATAAAGCCGCAGAGGCGCATGGGCGGGCGGTCCTCTCGTCACGGCCCGCCGGCCGGGCGCGGGCGCCTTCGCGCCGGGGCAATGCGTCGCCCACGCCTCGCACGGCTTCTGCCGCCCGTCTCGTCGTCCGCTGCATATCGGTGTCCCGCCACCCCGTTGCGGCGCGCGGCGGTGCCTCGTGGACCCCGTCCGCCCCGGCTCTTTACCGCCGTACTTTCTCCATGAGGTCGATCAGCTCGCCGAACTTGGCGCGCTGTTCCGCCTCGTCGCCCGAGGCGATCGCCTCCGCCACGCAATGGTCCGCGTGCGCCTTGAGCACCTCGCTTTCCGCGCGGGCCAGCGCTGCCTTCACCGCCTGGAACTGATGGAGAATGTCGATGCAGTAGCGTTCGTCGGCCAGCATCTGCTGGAGCCCGCGCACCTGCCCCTCGATGCGTTTCAGCCGGTTGATGGTGCCGCTGCGATCATGCGTCACGGGCCGCGTCATATCTTTATCCTTGAAATACCCCTAGGGGGTATAATATCGGGAGAAGCATGACGGATGCAAGCCCCGCGTTGACCCCCGGCCTTTCCCGCCGCGCGCTGCTGGGAGCGGCCGGCGGCGCGCTGCTGCTGCCCGCCTGGGCGCGCGGCGCCGACCTCCATCATGCCGGCATCCGCCCCGGTTTCGACGAGGTGCGCGGGCCCGATCTGGCTTTGACCATCGCGGCGGGGTCCTACAGCGTCGCCGGCCGCACCGGCCATGCCGTCGCGGTCAACGGCAGCATCCCCGGCCCCCTCGTCCGCCTGCGCGAAGGCGAAAAAGCCCGAATCGTTGTTCATAACCTTCTACCCGAGGACAGCTCGATCCACTGGCACGGCCTCCTCCTCCCCTTCCAGTATGACGGCGTCCCCGGCGTCTCCTTCCCCGGCATCGGACCCGGCGAGCGCTTCACTTACGAATTCCCCGTCCGCCAGGCCGGCACCTATTGGTGGCACAGCCATTCGGGCCTTCAGGAGCAGACCGGCCATTACGGCCCGCTCATCATCGACCCCGCCGGGCCCGACCCGATCCGGGCGGACCGCGACTATGTGCTGCTGCTGAGCGAGTTCACGCCCCGCCACCCGCACAGCATCATGGCCAAGCTCAAGAAGGGCGAGGCCTATTTCAACCGCCAGCAGCAAAGCTGGACGGACGCTTATCCGATGACCGGCGCCGAGCGCCGCATGTGGGCGCGCATGCGGATGATGCCGACCGATATTTCCGACGTCGGCGGCGCCACCTACACCTTCCTCGCCAACGGCCGCGGCCCGGCGGACGGGCCGGAATTTCTGTTCCGTCCCGGCGAGCGCATCCGCCTGCGCGTCATCAATGGCTCGGCCATGACCTTCTTCAACCTGCGCCTCCCCGGCCTGCCGATGACCGTGGTCGCCGCCGACGGCCAGCCCGTCCGCCCGGTGGCGACGGACGAAGTGCAGATCGGCGTTGCCGAGACTTACGACCTCATCCTCGAACCCGGCGCAGCGCCCGCCTACGCCATCGTCGCCGAGGCGATGGACCGTTCCGGCATGGCGGTGGCGATGCTGGCGAACGCCTCCGGCCTGCGTGTTCCGGTCCCGCCGCTGCGCCCGCCCCCGCTGCTCACCATGGCCGACATGGGCATGAACCATGGCGAGGCTGGCCACGAAGCGGCGGGGCACAGCGAGGGCGATCGCGGCGAGGGGGCCGGCGGGATGGAAGGGCACGGCCATCCGGTCGCCGCCCCGGCAGACCATGCCGGGCCGGACCATGTGGATTGGAGCCATGCTGGCAGCATGAGCGCAGACTCGGGCGCCGCCGCTCCCTCCGCCAGTCACGGCATGGCCGGTATGAAGATGCGCGACACCACGCTGCTGCCGCCGGACGTCAAGCTGGGACCGGGGATCGACATGGTCTCGATGATGCCGGTGGACAAATGGGACGATCCGGGCGTCGGCCTGCGCGATGTGCCGCACCGGGTGCTGCGCTACGGCCAGCTCATCGCGCTGACGCCGGGGCCGGATCCGCGATCGCCTAGCCGGCTGCTCGAATTGCACCTCACCGGCAATATGGAGCGCTACATGTGGTCGTTCGACGGGGAGGTGTTCAGCGCCGTGTCGGACAAGCCGATCCGCTTCGCCTGGAACGAGCGGGTGCGCCTGCGTCTCGTCAACGATACGATGATGGCGCATCCCATCCATCTGCACGGCATGTTCGTCGAGCTGGTCAATGGCGCCCCGCCCGGCCACCAGCCGCGCAAGCACACCCTCATCGTCCAGCCGGGTGCAAGCGCCACCGTTGACCTCACCGCCGACGAGCCGGGCGACTGGGCGTTCCACTGCCATCTGCTCTACCACATGCACGCAGGCATGTTTCAGATCGTCACCGTCATGCCGCCGGAAACTGCCGCATGAGCGGGCGTCTCGCCCTGATCGCGGTGCTCGCGCTTCTGCCCTCCGCCGCGTTCGCGCAGCATGAAGGACATGGCGGGCATGACGACCATGCGGGGCATGCAGAGGCAGCCGGTTCAGCGGAAACGAGCCACGTCACGCCCAACCCCGCGTCAGCCGAGTCGGCTCCGTCGCCGCATCATCAGCACGCCACGTCCGAACCCACCGAAACCCCGACCTTCGAGACGCCCGCGCCCTCGGAAGCGGGCGAAGGGCCATCCCATGCGGCGGACGCAATCTGGGGCGCCGATGCGATGCGCCCTTCGCGCGCGGCGTTGCGGCGCGATCATGGTGCCATGTCTTACACTTGGTTCATGGCCGATCGGGCCGAGTATCGCGCCCGTGCCGGACATGATGGCTATCTGTGGGATACACAGGCATTTCATGGCGGTGATCTCGACAAGCTCTGGCTCAAGAGCGAGGGGGAGGGCGCGTTCGGCGGCAAGGTCGAATTGGCCGAGGTGCAGGCGTTGTGGAGCCATGCCGTCGCACCCTTTTTCGATATGCAGGCCGGCGTCCGGCAGGATCTCGCTGGCCCTTCACGCACCCATGCGGTGATCGGCATCCAGGGCCTCGCGCCCTATCGCTTCGAGCTGGACGCCGCCGCTTTCCTTTCTGACCGGGGCGAATTGACCGGCCGTATCGAGGCCGAACTGGACGAGCGCATCACCCAGCGCCTCATCCTGCAACCGCGCATTGAGCTGGGTCTCTCCGCGCAAAATATCCCCCAGCTTGGTATCGGCTCCGGGCTGGACCGGGCGGAGCTGGGCCTGCGTCTTCGCTACGAGATTGCCCGCGAGTTCGCGCCCTATATCGGTGTGGAACAGGAGTGGCGGATTGGGCGCGGCGCCACTTATGCCCGTGCGGCGGGGCATGATCCGTCCGCCACATCCTACGTTGTCGGCATCCGCTTCTGGTTCTGAAAGGCTAACCCATGCTCCTCCGCTTCCTCCTTGCCATTGCCCTGACCGCTGTGGCTGTGCTGCCGGCGCAGGCGCAACTCGTCCGCTCCGCACCAGCGGCCGGCGCAGCGGTCCGTGCCGTTTCGCAGATCGACTTCGCTTTTGCCGCGCCGGTGAATGCCGCGACTGCCGGCGCGCAGATCGTCATGACCGCTATGCCGGGCATGACCGACCATCCGCCGATGGCGATCAAGGGCTTCACCATCGTGCCCGGTGCGGATGGCAGGGCGCTGCGCCTCAAGCTGCGCAAGCCGCTCGTTCCCGGCGATTACACGGTGAGTTGGAGCGTTGCCGGCGCGGACGGCAAGCGGCTCACCGGCAAGCTGTCGTTTAAGGTTCAGTGACGGGCGGCGGGTGCGCCTGCCTTGCGCCGCCCAACGAAAAATTAACCACGCCCGTTTAGCGTCATCGCCGGACCGTTCATGCGCAGCCGGAGTCCCGGCTGGCCGTATCCTGCACGGCCCGACGAGGACAGACGCATGATCCCCAAGCTCATTCATTTCATCTGGGTTGGCGACGAGAGCAAATGCCCGACCAACTGCATGGAAAGCTGGAAGACGCTCCACCCGGATTGGGACTTCATCCTGTGGGGGAATCGCGAACTACATGAGCTGAGTTGGTTCAACCGGCGCCACATGATGGACATGCTGGGCCGTGAGTTGAACGGCGTTGCGGACATGATGCGCTGGGAGATATTGCACGCCAATGGCGGCATCGTGCTGGACGCGGATAGCGTTGCATTGCGCCCGCTCGACGACCATCTGCTCGACTGCGAGGCATTCGCCTGCTGGGAGAATGAGATCGCCAGGCCGGGGCTGATCGCGGCAGGTTACTTCGGCTGTGAGGCCGGCAACCCGTTCGTCAAGCAGATCGTGCGGGATATTGCCGCCGAGCCGACGGTCACGCACGATATGGCGTGGAAGACGGTCGGCCCGATGCGGCTGACCGAGAGCTATCGCAAATATGGCTATTCGCGCTTGCGCATCTATCCCAGCCATTATTTCATTCCGCAGCATTTCACCGGCGCGACCTATGACGGCACCGATCCGGTTTATGCCCACCAGCTTTGGGGCTCGACCCGCAACGCCTATGATGAGATCTACAAGCAGGACATCGTCTCGGCCCTCGCGGAACCGCACGAGCAGGATGATGCATCGCTTCTGCAAGCGGCGCGGGGCGATTTGGCACAATCCGCGCTGGCGGATAGAACAGCGGTGACCCCGCTTCCCGCCGGCTCCACGCTCGAAGCCCTGCACGATCCCTATTTCGTGCAACGTGTGGAGATCAGTAGCGAGATCGCGACCCTTGACCGGCTCGACGTGCTGCGGAGCCTGTGCGAAGGCAAGCGCGTTCTCCATGTCGGCTGCGTGGATGGGCGGATCGCTGATCCCGCCACCTCCCTTCACCTGCTGCTGGAGCCGGTCTGCGCCAGTCTCGACGGGGTCGATGCGCAGGAGGAGGCGCTGGCGCAGCTCGCACCCTATACCAGCGGCCGATTGTTCTCGCGTCTGGAGGACGTGACGGATTCCTATGATGTCGTGCTTGCGCCCGAGGTGATGGGGCGCGTCAGCGATGTGACGCAGTTTCTCGGGCAATTGCAGCGGGTGGACGCGACCTGCTTCCTGCTCTCCGTGCCTGATGCCTTCCAGTGCCGGGCGGATAACTTCGACTATGTGGCGGACACGCAGACCTTCGTGGAGGTCGGCCACCCCGATCGAAACGTCTGGTACACGCCCTACACCTTCGCCAACACGATCGGGAAATATAGCCAGTTCACTGTCGAGAAGATGTGGTTTTTCAACCGCGTCTCGCTGCTCGCGCTGCTCTCCAAAAGCCAATTGCGCATGGCTGCCTGACGTCGGGGGATCGGCTGCACGATCATGACGCTACCCACCGAAAAGGCCTTCGACCGCCACGCAGCCGCGCCGGACAGCGCTCACCAGAGCGGCGGACGGTCCTATCTGGCGATACTGGCCAGACTGCCGGGGACGATGGACCCGGCTCCTTCGCTGTCGCCGGCTGTTGCGCCGCGGATCGAAAATCCGCCCGAGAGTGAACTGGACCTGCTCGTAGCGCTCTACCAGCAGCGTCGGCTGGAGGAGGCGCATGCCCGGGCTGAAGCCTTCGTCGCGCGCTATCCGAACGGCGAGGTTCTTCGCAACGTTGCCGGTGCGATCAGCGCGGCGCTGGGACGGACCGACGAGGCTATCGCGCATTTCGAGTGTGCCCTTGCCCTTGCCCCGGAGTTTGCGGAGGCTCACGTCAATCTGGGCAATGTGCTCAAGGACAGCAATCGGCCGGGCGAAGCGCTCGCTTGCTATGATCGGGCAATCCACGCGATGCCGGCTTATGTCGACGCGCATCTGAACCGCGGAATCGCCTTGCGCATGCTCGGCCGGCTGGACGAGGCGGTGGAGAGCTACGCGGCCACGATCCGGCTCGATCCGACACTTGCCGAGGCCCATAACAATCGCGGTAACGCCCTGCTGGACCTGAAGCGGCCCGATGAGGCGGTCCGCGATTATGAAGTGGCCGTTCGGCTCAAGACGGGCGATGCGGCCCTGCTCGGCTCATGGCTCCACCGGCTGGCCTATATGTGCCGCTGGTCGGACACGACGCGCACCGCCGACCGCTCGCTCGCCACCATGAAGGGGAGCACCCCCCACCCGTTTCAGATGCTGAGGGTTGAGCCCGACGCTGCGCGGCAGCTCGCTCATACGCAGCGCTGGGTGGCAGCGTGCTACGGCACGGGGCGGCCCGCCGCGTTCGCGCCAGCAGCGCCGGGGGCGAAGATCAGGATCGGCTATTTCTCAGCCGACTTCTACAACCATGCCACCATGCACCTGATCGCGCGTATGCTCGAATTGCACGACAAAAAGCGATTTGAAATCCATGCTTTTTCCTACGGGATCGACGCTCGGGACCCGATGCGGGATCGCCTGCTGGGCGCAGTGGACGCCTTCCACGAGGTTCGCACCCTGAGCGATCCGGAAATAGCGGCGCTGGCGCGGGCGCAGGCGATCGACATCGCGGTCGATCTCAAGGGCCATACCGAGACCGGCCGGCCGGGCATTTTCGCCTGCCGGGCCGCGCCCAGGCAGGTCAACTATCTCGGCTATCCCGGCACCATGGGCGCCGATTTCATCGACCATATCATTGCCGACAGGGTCGTGATCCCCGAGAACCAGCGCGCATGCTATGCCGAGCGGGTCATCTACTTGCCCAACAGCTACCAAGCCACCGACGACCGACGGCTTGTTTCGGAGACGATCTATCACCGTGCCGAGCTGGGCCTGCCGGATGACGGCTTCGTCTTCTGTTGCTTCAACGACAATTACAAGATCACCCCGGCCGAGTTCGATATCTGGATGCGCTTGCTGGCCTGTGTTGAGGGCAGTGTGCTCTGGTTGCTTGCGGGCAATCCATGGGCGCCAATCTATCTGCGCCGCGAGGCGGAGGCGCGGGGTATCGATCCGGCGCGCCTCATTTTCGGCGAGAAGCTGCCGAACGCCGACCATCTTGCGCGGCAACGCTGCGCCGATCTGTTCCTCGACACTTTCAATGTGAATGCCCACACTACCGCCAACGACGCGCTCTGGACGGGGCTGCCGGTCCTTACCAAGATAGGGAGTGGATTCGCCTCTCGCGTCGCCGCCAGCCTGCTCCACGCGATCGGCCTGCCCGACCTCGTTACGGAAACGGCGGAGGAGTATGAACGTCTGGCGCTGGCGCTGGCGAGGGAGCCGCAACGGCTCGCCGCCGTCAAGGCCCGGCTTGCCCGTAACCTGCGGACGGCGCCGTTGTTCGACAGCGCCCGCTATACCCGCGATATCGAGCGGGTTTTCGAACAGATCCATGCCGAGCGCATGGCGGCGCAGATTGCGGCCGGCACATTGCCGGCCTGATCCCCTCTATCCGTGAATGATCGGCGTGGGGCACCGTTGATTGCTTCACGCATATTCAAACAATCGCTTCGCGTTGGTGGGGGCAGGTTTCCTTCCCTCAAGGATCAATGGCCACGCACGGGCGCTGGTCGCCATTAGCCGCCGAACGATCATGCGTGTGTGAAACCTCGCACGTTCGGCGTGGTGGGGGACTGGACGGTTCGCGGCCCATGCGAATATGGTGACCGGATAGTCACAGCCACTCGTAGCCACCGCGCTCTGTTAGGGTGACCGGTCCGGTGAAAGGGAACGGGTGACGCGGGTCCACCTTGCGCCCTACGCTGGTGAAGGAATTGTCGCACCAATGATCCACGTGATCGTTTGGTAGGGTTCCGGCCATAGATGGATCACGCTGCCGGATTGTATCGATATGTCGGTTTGTTTCAGGAAAGAGGTTCGGTTTCATGCATCTTCACAAAGTCCGCACCTATAAGTCCGCCGAGTTGCTTGCTCGCGAGGATCAACTCGCCTGGAAGCTGGCGGCGGTGGCGACCGATCCTGTCGCGGTCGAAGCCGAGGTGGTGGAGATGATCGGCAACCGCATCATCGACAATGCCGCCGTCGCCGCCGCCTCGATCGCGCGGGGGCCGATCCGCTCTGCGCGCGCGCAGGCGCTCGGCCATCGCACCGCCGAGGGCGGCCGCAACCGGGGGGCACCGCTGTTCGGTCTCACCGCCGATGTGCGGGTCAGCCCGGAATGGGCCGCGTGGGCGAACGGTGTGGCGGTGCGCGAACTGGATTTCCACGATACGTTCCTCGCCGCCGAGTATAGCCATCCCGGCGACAATATCCCGCCGATCCTCGCGGTCGCGCAGGCGATGGGGGGGGATGGTGCGGCCCTGGTGCGTGGCATTGCCACCGGTTACGAGATTCAGGTCGATCTGGTGAAGGGCATCTGCCTGCACGAACACAAGATCGACCATATCGCCCATCTTGGGCCGAGCGCGGCGGCGGGAATCGGCACCCTGCTGGGGCTGTCGACCGAGGTCACATATCAGGCGATCCAGCAGGCGCTGCACACGACCACCACCACCCGCCAGTCGCGCAAGGGCGAGATTTCGACGTGGAAGGCGTATGCGCCCGCCTTCGCCGGCAAGATGGCGATCGAAGCGGTCGATCGCGCGATGCGGGGGGAGGGTGCGCCGTCGCCTGCCTATGAGGGTGAGGACGGCTTTATCGCCTGGCTGCTCTCCGGCCCGGACGATATCTATCAGGTGCCGCTGCCCGAGCCGGGTGAGCCCAAGCGCGCGATCCTCGATACCTATACCAAGGAATATTCGGCGGAATATCAAAGTCAGGCGCTGATCGACCTCGCCCGGCGGATGGGGCCGAAGATCGGCGATTTCGACCAGGTTGAGCACATCCTGATCCGGACCAGCCACCACACCCATTATGTGATCGGCACCGGCGCCGGCGACCCGCAGAAGATGGACCCGACGGCCAGTCGCGAGACGCTGGACCATTCGATCATGTATATCTTCGCGGTCGCGTTGCAGGACGGCGGCTGGCACCATGTGAAGAGCTACGCGCCCGAGCGCGCGCGGCGACCCGATACGATCGCGCTATGGCACAAGATCGAGACCGCGGAGGACCCGGTCTGGACCGCGCGCTACCATGCCACGGACGCGGACAAGGCGTTCGGCGGTCAGGTGATCGTCACGATGAAGGACGGGCGCACGATCATCGACGAACTGGGCGTGGCCGATGCCCACCCGGCCGGCGCGCGCCCGTTCAGGCGGCCCGATTATATCGGCAAGTTCCGTACACTCGCCGAGGGGATCGTTGAGCCCCGCGAGCAGGACCGCTTCCTGGCTCTGGTCGAGCGGCTGCCGTCGCTGACCGCCGCCGAGGTGACGCAACTCAACTTCACCGTCCCCGCCGCGCGGCTGGGAGCGGGTGCCCCGGCGGGCATCTTCTGAGTTTGGAGGAGGACATATGGCTGACACAGGCTTCAAGCCCAAGAAGTCGGTTGCGCTGTCGGGTGTCGTTGCCGGGAATACCGCGCTCTGCACGGTTGGGCGCACCGGCAATGACCTGCACTATCGCGGCTATGACATTCTCGATCTGGCGGAGACCAGCGAGTTTGAGGAGATCGCTCATCTGCTCGTCCACGGCACGTTGCCGACGGCACCGCAACTGGCGGCCTATAAGGCGAAGCTGAAGGGGCTGCGCGGTCTGCCGCAGGCGGTCAAGGCGGCGCTGGAGACGATTCCCGCCGCCGCGCATCCCATGGACGTGATGCGTTCCGGTATTTCGGCGCTGGGTTGCGTGTTGCCGGAAGTGCATGACCATAACCTCCCCGGCGCGCGCGATATCGCCGACCGGCTGATGGCCTCGCTCGGCTCGATCCTACTTTACTGGTATCATTTCGCCCATCACGGGCGGCGGATCGAGGTTGAAACCGACGACGACAGCATCGGTGGGCATTTCCTTCATCTGCTGCACGGCGCCGCGCCGCGTGAGAGCTGGGTGCGGGCGATGCACAGCTCGTTGATTCTCTATGCCGAGCATGAGTTCAACGCCTCGACCTTCACCGCACGCGTGATCGCCGGCACGGGGTCTGATCTCTATTCCTGCGTTGCCGGGGCAATCGGGGCGCTACGCGGCCCCAAGCACGGTGGTGCCAACGAGGTCGCCTACGAAATCCAGAAGCGCTACGCGTCGCCGGATGAGGCGGAGGCCGATATCCGCCGCCGGGTGGAGGCGAAGGAGGTCGTGATCGGCTTCGGCCATCCGGTCTATACCGTGTCCGATCCGCGCAACGCCGTCATCAAGCGAGTGGCGCGCACGCTGGCGGAAGAAGCCGGCGCTTTGCACCAGTTCGCCATTGCCGAGCGGATCGAGACCGTGATGTGGGATGCCAAGAAGATGTTCCCCAATCTCGACTGGTTCTCCGCCGTCTCCTATAATTTGATGGGGGTGCCGACCGCGATGTTCACGCCGCTGTTCGTCATCGCGCGCACCTCTGGCTGGGCCGCGCATGTGATCGAGCAGCGCCAGGACAACAAGATCATCCGCCCCTCGGCCCATTATACCGGGCCGGAGAATCTCGCATTCGTGCCACTCGCCAAGCGTGGCGACGCCTGACCGGTCCAAGGAGCCCCGCATGCCCTATCTCGTTGCCGACGATCTGCCGAAGGAGAGCGCGGGCAAGCGCTTCCGCGCCGCGCTGGCCGGGCCCGGTATCTATCAGTTGCCCGGTGCGCACAACGGACAGGCCGCCATCCAGGCGAAGGCGGCGGGCTTCAAGGGCCTCTATCTGTCGGGTGCTGCGATGACGGCGTCGATGGGTCTGCCCGATCTTGGCATCATCACCGTTGACGAGGTCGCCTTCTTCATCCGCCAGATCGTTCGCTCGGCTGGGCTGCCGCTGCTGGTCGACGGCGACACTGGCTATGGCGAGGCGCTTAACGTCATGCACATGGTCCGCACCTTTGAGGAGGCGGGCGCGGGGGCGGTCCATCTGGAGGACCAGATCCTGCCCAAGAAATGTGGGCATCTGAACGGCAAGAAGCTGGCTGATGCGCACGACATGGCGGCCAAGGTTGCGGCGGCGAGGAAGGCGGCGCGCGATCTGGTCATCGTCGCGCGCACCGACGCGGCTGGCGTGGAGGGGTTCGAGGCCGCCGTGGCGCGCGCCAAGCTCTATGTCGAGGCGGGCGCCGACGCGATTTTCCCCGAGGCGCTGAACACGCGCGCCATGTTCGAAAAATTCGCCGAGGCCATGCCGGGCGTGCCGCTGCTCGCCAACATGACGGAATTCGGCAAGACGCCTTTCTTCACCGCCAGCGAGTTCGAAGCGATGGGCTACAAGATGGTGATCTGGCCGGTCTCGTCCCTGCGCGTCGCCAACAAGGCCCAGGCCGAGCTCTACGCGGCCATCCGGCGCGACGGCGGCGCCCACAATATGGTGGACCGCATGCAAACCCGCGCCGAACTCTACGAGACGATCAGGCTACACGATTATGAGGTGCTGGACGCGTCGATCGTCCGGACCATCGTGCCCGGAGCCATGCCGCAGGGGTAAGCGCCGCGCGGTGAGATGGGTTACTGCCGGTGCCAGCGTGGCGCAACTCCTTAGACGTCCAGATTGGCGACGTTCAGCGCATTGTCCTGGATGAATTCGCGGCGCGGCTCGACCACGTCGCCCATCAGGCGCGTGAAAATCTCATCGGCAAGGTCGGCCTGCTCGATCTCGACGCGCAGCATCGAGCGGGCATCGGGGTCGAGCGTGGTTTCCCAGAGCTGTTCCGCGTTCATCTCGCCCAGCCCCTTGTAGCGCTGGATGGCGAGGCCCTTGCGACCGGCGGCTAGCACCGCATCGAGCAGCTCGGAGGGGCGGGTGATGCTCGTCCCCTTGGTGGCGGCTGATGGCGTGGCGGGAGCCGTCTCCTCGTCGCCGTCCTCGGCGGGAATTTCGGTTTGCGCGGCGGCGGCCGTGCGCGCGGCGAGCAGGCGGCTCGGCTTGGCGTAGACCTCGCTCTGTTCACGCACCAGCGTGTGAAGCTTGCGGGCTTCGGCGGAGGTCAGGAACGCGGCCTCGATGATATGATGATCGGTCACGCCGCGCACCAGCCGCTCAAGATGATAGCCGCCCTCGGCCGAGATACGGCCTTCCCATTTGCCTTCGGTATCGGTTGCGTTCAGCCAGATGGCGGCACGCGTGATGGCCTCCGCGCGGCCGGGGCCGTCCAGATCCGGCGCCAGCGCGCCGGCCAGCGCCAGCGCTTCGATGATCGCCCCGTCATAGCGGCGCGGCACGTAGCGCATCAGCGCGCGCATGCGGCGGGCATGGTCGATCAGCGTGCGCAGCGGCGTGCCCATCAGCGGGCCGTCCGCCGTCTCTAGCACCAGCGTGTCGACGCCATTGTCGACCAGATATTGGTCGAGCGCCGCTTCGTCCTTGAGATAGACTTCCGAGCGGCCACGCGTCGCCTTGTAGAGCGGCGGCTGGGCGATGTAGAGATGCCCGGCTTCCACGATCTGCGGCATCTGCCGGTAGAAGAAGGTGAGCAGCAGCGTGCGGATATGCGCGCCGTCCACGTCGGCGTCGGTCATGATGACGATCTTGTGGTAGCGCAGCTTCTCCAGGTTGAAGTCGTCGCGGATGCCCGTGCCCATCGCCTGGATGAGCGTGCCGATCTCGCGCGAGGCGAGCATGCGGTCGAACCGCGCCCGCTCGACGTTGAGAATCTTGCCGCGTAGGGGCAGGATTGCCTGGAACTGGCGGTTGCGGCCCTGCTTGGCGGAACCGCCCGCGCTGTCGCCCTCGACCAGGAACAGCTCGGACTTGGCCGGGTCGCGCTCCTGGCAGTCGGCCAGCTTGCCGGGGAGCGAGGCGATATCCATCGCACCCTTGCGCCGGGTCAGCTCGCGCGCTTTCTTTGCGGCCTCACGGGCGGCGGCGGCGTCGATCACCTTCTGAACGATGGACTTGGCGTGGCCCGGATTCTCCTCCAGCCACTCGGCCATCTTGTCCGCCATCAGACTTTCAAGCGGCTGACGCACTTCAGATGAGACCAGCTTGTCCTTGGTCTGGCTGCTGAACTTGGGATCGGGCAGCTTGACCGAGACGATCGCGGACAGCCCCTCGCGCATATCCTCGCCGGAGAGGGAAACCTTCTCCTTCTTCAGTGCGCCCGAACGCTCGGCATAATGGTTGAGCGTGCGGGTAAGTGCGGCGCGGAACGCGGCCAGATGGGTGCCGCCGTCACGCTGCGGGATGTTGTTGGTGAAGCAGAGGACGTTCTCGTAGTAACTGTCGTTCCACTCCAGCGCGACGTCGATGGTGATGTCGTCGCGCGTGCCGACGATAGCGACCGGCTCGGGCATCAGCGGCGTCTTGTTGCGGTCGAGATATTTGACGAAGGCCGCAATGCCGCCCTCATAATAGAATTCGACCGTCTTGTGCTCCTCGCCGCGCGCGTCGTTGAGGAACAGGCGCACGCCGGAGTTGAGGAAAGCCAGCTCGCGATAGCGATGCTCCAGCTTCTCGAAGTCGAAATCGGTGATCTTGAACGTCTCGGTGCTGGGCAGGAAAGTGACGCGCGTGCCCTGCCGGCCTTCGGCGGGGCCGACCACCTTGAGCGGCGCCTCGGCATCGCCGTGACGGAAGCGCATGAAATGCTCCTGGCCGTTACGCCAGACGGTGAGGTCCAGCCACTCCGACAGCGCGTTGACGACACTGACGCCGACCCCGTGAAGACCGCCGGAAACCTTGTAGGCATTGTCGTCGGATGTGTTCTCGAACTTCCCGCCGGCATGGAGCTGGGTCATAATGACCTCGGCGGCGGAGACGCCCTCCTCCTTGTGGATGCCGGTGGGAATGCCGCGGCCATTGTCCGTGACGCTCACCGAGCCGTCCGCGTTGAGCGTGATGTCGATCCGGTCGCAATAACCGGCCAGCGCCTCGTCGATGGCGTTGTCGCTCACCTCGAACACCATATGGTGGAGGCCGGAGCCGTCATCGGTATCACCGATATACATGCCGGGGCGCTTGCGGACTGCGTCGAGGCCCTTGAGGACCTTGATGCTGTCAGCGCTGTAGTCGGTTTGATTCAGGGAGTTCGTCTGTTCGTCTGCCATGCCAAGCATATAGGGAATGGGGGCAGGGAACGAAAGCGAAATGCGCCCCTCTTCGCCCCCGCAGCGCTGGCGCGTAGCCGGACGACGGCGGCGGAGAGGGACGCGATGGCAACGAATAGAGCGGCGCGGACAGTTCGCCCGCGCCGCTCTTCGAAAAGCAGTCCTTACCAATCAGGCGGCGTTGCGCGCGGCCTTGCCCTGCTCGTAGCGGTCGATCGCCTCCAGCGTGATGCGACGCGCGGCATCGGCGTCACCCCAGGTGCCGACGCGCACCCACTTCTCGGCCTCCAGATCCTTGTAGTGGGTGAAGAAATGCTCGATCTGGTGGGCGACGATGTCCGGCAGGTCCTCCTTTTCCATCACGTTGGCGTAATAGGGGAAGGTGGCGTCGTCCGGCACGCAGAGCAGCTTTTCGTCGCCGCCATGCTCGTCCTCAAGATTGAGCACGGCGATGGGCCGGGCGCGCACCACGCAGCCGGGAATGAAGGGCGAGCGCGCCACGACCAGCGCGTCGAGCGGGTCGCCGTCCGGCGAGAGGGTGTGCGGCACGAACCCGTAATTGGCCGGGTAGCGCATCGGGGTGTGCAGGATGCGGTCGACGAACAGAGCGCCCGACGCCTTGTCGAATTCATATTTGACCGGCTCGCCTCCGGTCGGCACCTCGATGACGACGTTGAGGCTTTCCGGCGGGTTGGCGCCGACAGGAATCAGTTCGATGTTCATGTAATGCTCGCAGCAAGAGGTTAACGCTCGCGAGCCTCCCCCGTCCGCGATGACAGCAGGCGGTCGAGACTCGATTCTTCCTCTCCGGTCTTTTCCAGGCGCGGATACCGGAGACCGCCCGAATAATCGAGCGTGATCGTGCGATATCTTTTGCCCTGCTTTACAAGCAGTGAAAGCGGGCTGCGGCCGTCGCTCGTCTGGCGGAGCGCCGAGCGGAGGAGGTCCGCCGAATATTCGATGCCGCCCACCGCGACAATATGCGTGCCGATCGTCATGCCCGCCTTGAAGGCCGGACTGTCCCAGACGACCGCCTGGACTACTCCGTCATGGCCGACGATGAGGCCGGCGCCATAGCTCTGGTCGACCAGCTTGCCCTTCGTCTCGATCGCCTTGGTCGCGCTGTTGGGCGTGTCGCTATAGACGAGGCGGTAGCCGCCCAGGCGGAAGGGGGCAGTGGTCGCGTCGCGCGTCGGCTGGTCGATCCGCTCGCGCAGGAAACCGGCCCAGTCGTATGGCGCGAGGCTCTCCAGCGTGTCGATCACGTCCTGTCGGCTATAGGTGAGCACGCCCCAGTCGCCGTCGTTCATGCCGAAGAAGGCTCTGGCGAAATCGTCGAGGCCCTTGGCGCCTTTGCTCTCGCGGCGCAGGATCGCATCGGCCTCCAGCCAGATCATCATGCCCTCGTTGTAATAATCCTCGGACCGTTGCCAGCTCTGCCATGCCTTGGGGCGGCGTGCGGCGATGATCGGATCCAGCGTGGTGTCGGCGAGCGGGCGCCAGTCGCGGCCACGCACCGTTTCCAGACGTGCGGCGATCTGGGCGAGGCTGTCCAGCGCTTCTGCCTTGCTCAGCAGGCCGGCGCGGGCGGCGAGGACATAGCCCCAGAGCTGCGTCTGGCCTTCATAGACCCACAGCAGATCGTCCTGCATCGGTGTGGTGAAATCCGGAGTCCACAGCAGCTCGGGGCGGCGATATTTGCCGTTCCAGCTATGGGTGAACTCGTGGGCGAGCAGATCGCGGTCGCCGATCGCCTCGGCCCATTTGGTGAAGTAGCCGGTGCCGACGCCGTTTTCGCTGGAGCGGTGATGCTCGACGCCGATGCCGCCGAGCGTGTCCGAGATAGCGAATAGAAACTCGTAGCGATTGAAATGGCGACTCCCGAACAGGGCGACTGCCTCGTCGACCAGCTTGCGGTGCGGGGTTATCTGCTCGGAGGTGGCGAGGATCTGCTCGGGGCTGTCGGCGAAGATGTTGAGCGCGACATCATGGCCGAGGTCGAGGGTGCGGGTGTAGCGGCCGGCGAAGAGCGGGGAGTCGACCAGCGTATCATAATCGGTCTCCTCGTAGGTTATTGAATTTCCATTTTTATCTCCCTTGAGCGCGGTTGCGGCAGTCCACCCTTCCGGCAGGGTCACGCGCGCCTGGATGGGAATACGGCGGGTGTAGTAGCCGGCCGGGTAGAGCGACATGCTGTAGAATTGCAGGTTCATCAGCGATTCGGTCATCACCACCCGGCCCTGATTGCCGGCAGTCGGCGCGAGGAACTGGAAGGAAGCGACGAGCGTGCGCGCGCCCTCCGGCACCGAGAGGTGGAAGGCGTAGACGTTGAGCGGATCGCGCTGCCAGGCGACCGGCTTGCCGTCCGCTGTGAAGGTCAGCCCCGCCAGCTTCTCAATCTCGCCGCGCGGGGCATGCTTGCCGGGAATCCACTCCGGAAACAGCAGGGTGAGCGGGCCGCCGCCGACCGGGAACGTCTGCGTCACGCGGATGATGCGGCGCACCGTGTCGGTCGCGTCGATATCGAGCCGGATGAGGCCGGTGGGCCAGGCAATGTCACGCGCAGGCGGAATGGCCGAGACGATCGGTTGCGCCTGTGGGGCCGAGCGCGGCGGCTCCTGCGCGGCGACGGGTGCGAGCGGAAAGGCGAGGGCAAGCAGAACGGCCGGGCAAGCGAGACGCATCGGGATACTCCGGAGCGGAACCAGACGACCAGCATGGCGAGCGGGATGGGGCCCGTCCAGACCCGGTTGTCGCCGGCTGGTGCGACGGGGATCGGGCGGCGTGTACCGGTGGAGCGCGGCGCGGAACGACTTGTTGCGGGATCAACAAGGGTTATGATGGCCGGCGACAGGTGCGAGTCCGCCCCCGAGCAAAGAACGGCGCCCCGCCTGTGCAGGAGTAAGGAGAGGCACATGCACGTAGGCTTGGCGAGCGGGTTCGCGCATCAGCGCGGCAAGGATTATCCCGATGTCCAGTTCATCCGCGAGGAGGTGGAAAATCTCGTTCTTGCCGAGGAACTGGGGTTCGATTCGGTGTGGATCACCGAGCACCATTTCTCCGATTATTCCATGTCCAACGACCCGCTCCAGCTCCTCACCTATATCGCGGGGCGCACCAGGCGGGTGAAGCTGGGCACGCAGGTCATCATCGTGCCGTGGCACCAGCCGGTGCGGCTGGCCGAGAAGATCATCAACCTCGATATCCTCTCGAACGGGCGCGCGATCCTGGGCTTCGGCAACGGCCTCGCCCCGCACGAATTCCAGGGTCTGGGGATCGACCAGAACACGTCGCGCGAACTTTATGGCGAGATTCTCGATCTGGTGATCCCGGCGATCGAGACCGGCATCATCGAAGGCGAGGGCAAACACATCAAGCAGCCGCGCCGCGAATTGCGGCCGAACCCGCTGCGCAGCTTCGAGGGGCGCAAATTCTGCGGCTCGCTCTCCGGCACCTCGATGCACACGGCGGCGCGGCTCGGCTTCGGCAATATGGTGCTGATGCTGCCCCAGCGCGGCAAGGAGACTCCGCCGGACATGTATGCCGAAATCTGGGCGCAGGAGCGGCCCGGCACCCTGCCGCCGCCGCCGATGGTCAGCGGCAACTATTATATCGACGAGAGCGGCGATTATGCCGAGGAGCAGGGGCGCAAATATCTCGCCAACACCATGTATGCGGCGATCCGCAACTACAGCCTCGACAAGCCGGGGCTGTTCTCCGGCATCAAGGGCTACGAATCATACGAGAAGATGGCGCTGCGGCCCGAGCAGATCGACCCTTATGTCGAGGATTTCGCCAAGGGCGTGGTCGCCGGCACGCCGCAGATGATCCTTGAGCGCATGTGGGAGCTGAAGCAGATCTACAAGCCGCAGGGCTTTTTCCCGCACGTCTATTTCGGCGGCATGCCGCAGGCGGAGGCGATGAAGAACATCAGGCTCTTTGCCGACAAGGTGCTGCCGGAGCTGAAAAGCTGGGAGGCGGAGACCTCCATCGACGACAGGTTCCTGGAAGCGGCGGAGTAAGGGCCGGCGCGGCGGAGATTCCGCCCGCGCGCAACATGGCGGAGCCGGATTCCTTTAGGCCGCCATCTCTGCCCCACGGCGGCAATGTCATGCTGAAACGAGTTCAGCATGACATTGCCGATGGATCGCGTGCTTCAGCCCTCACCGCCGGGATAGCGCTGGAACGCAGGCAAGGCATCAATGCCGGTCATCCACGCGATACGCTCGGCGGTCTGGACGTGGATCTGCGGCGGTAGGGCGGCCGGGTCGTCCAGCGTGGCCGACTGGATATCGACCAGGCCGGGCAGCGTGTGCGGGTTGCGGAAGAACAGGCCGGTGCCGCAGGTGGGGCAGAAGCTGCGCGTGGCGTTGGCCGATGATTGAAAGCTGTGCGGTTCGCCCGTGAGCATGGTCAGCGCCTGTTCGGGGAAGGCCGACCATGCGACCATGGGGGCACCAGCCGATTTGCGGCAATCCGTGCAGTGGCACAGCGCGACGTAGGTGGGCGCGCCATCGACGCGGTAGCGCACGGCGCCGCATTGGCAGCCGCCTTCAAGGGTCTGGCTCATTGCCTCGTCTCCCGAATAGCGTAATAATCGGAACATATCAGGAACAATGATTTGTGGCAATGCGTGATCGCGCTGGCAAGGCGCATGTGTGTGGCCGCTATGGCGGCTTTCCTGCCGCCTCGTTGCCGGCGCGAGTCGTCGGATATTTCCAACCGCCCGCAAAATGCTCTAGAGGCGCGGCCATGGCGAAGATCCAGACACCCCGGCCCATTCGCGGCACCCAGGACATGATCGGCGAGACGGCGGACCGCTTCGCGCATGTTGTCGAAACGTTCGAGCGGGTGCGCAAGCTCTATGGCTTCCGGCGGATCGAACTGCCGGTGTTCGAGGCGACGGCGGTGTTCTCGCGCTCGCTGGGCGAGACGACGGACGTGGTCTCCAAGGAGATGTACAGCTTCGAGGATCGCGGCGGGGATTCGCTGACGCTGCGGCCGGAGTTCACCGCCGGCATCGCGCGGGCCTATATCACCGAGGGCTGGCAGCAATATGCGCCGCTCAAGGTGGCGACGCATGGCCCGTTGTTCCGCTACGAGCGGCCGCAAAAGGGGCGCTATCGCCAGTTCCACCAGATCGACGCCGAGATCATCGGTGCGGCCGAGCCGCTGGCGGATGCCGAACTGCTGATCTTCGCGGACCATCTGCTGAAAGAGCTGGGCATATCCGAGGGTGTGACGCTGACGCTCAACACGCTCGGCGACGCGGCCAGCCGCGAGGCGTGGCGGGCAGCGCTGGTGGCGCATTTCGATGGGCATCGCGCGGCGCTGAGCGAGGACAGCCTGACGCGGCTGGAGAAGAATCCGATGCGGATCCTCGACAGCAAGGACCCGCGCGACCAGGCGGTGGTGGCCGATGCGCCGGATATCGACGCCTGCCTCACCGATGAGGCGCGGGTCTTTTTCGAGCGGGTGACGGATGGGCTCAAGGCCGCGGGCGTGGCGTGGCAGCGCAACGCGCGGCTGGTGCGTGGGCTGGATTATTATCGCCACACCGCCTTCGAGTTCATCACCGACCGGCTGGGCGCGCAGGGCACGGTGCTGGGCGGCGGGCGCTATGATGGCCTGATCGAGACGCTCGGCGGCCCGGCGACTCCGGCGGTCGGCTGGGCGGCGGGGATCGAGCGGCTGGCGATGCTGTTGGACGAGGCGCCGGCGGCGACGCTGGACGTGGTCATTGCGCTGGAGGACGATACGATGCTGGCGCAAGCGCTGACCGGCCTCGCGGCGCTGCGGGGCGCGGGGCTGAGTGCGGACAGCGTCACCAGCGGATCGCCGCGCAAGCGGTTCGACAAGGCGGCGAAGATTCCGGCACGGGCCTTGGTCTCGGTCGGATCGCGGGATGGTGGGCTGTACCTCAACATCCACTGCGACGATGTGGCGCTCGCCGGGAGGATCGACGCGCTGATGCGGGTCGGCGTCTGATGCAGATTTCGCCCGACCGGATCGCGGCGATCCTGCGGCGGCAGGAGGAGGTGCAGGCGCAGATGGCGCGGCCGGACCTCGATCCGGCCGAGTTCGTGCAACTTTCCAAGGACTATGCCGAGCTGGAGCCGGTGGTGCGCGCGGCCTCCGAGGTGGAAGGCTTGCGGCGGGAGGCGGCGGAGCTGGAAGCCCTGCTCGCCGATCCCGAGATGAAGGCGATGGCGCAGGAGGAGCTGGCGGGCGTGCGCGCGCGGCTGCCGGAGGCCGAGCATGCCCTCGCCGTGACGCTGCTCCCCAGGGATGCGGCGGACGAGCGGCCGGCAATGCTGGAGATTCGCGCCGGCACGGGCGGCGACGAAGCGGCCCTGTTCGCGGGTGATCTGCTGCGCATGTATCAGCGCTATGCCGAATCGCGCGGCTGGCGGGTGGAGATCATTTCGGCCAGCGCCTCCGAGCAGGGCGGCTTCAAGGAAGTGATTGCCAGCGTGACCGGCACTGGCGTGTTCGCGCGGCTCAAGTTCGAGAGCGGTGTGCACCGGGTGCAGCGCGTGCCGGTGACGGAGAGCGGCGGGCGCATCCACACCAGCGCGGCGACGGTGGCGGTGTTGCCCGAGGCCACCGAGGTTGACGTGCAGATCGACGACAAGGACCTCAAGATCGACATTTATCGTGCGTCCGGCGCGGGCGGGCAGCATGTCAACACGACCGATAGCGCCGTGCGGATCACGCACCTGCCCAGCGGCATCGTGGTGACGCAGCAGGACGAGCGATCGCAGCACAAGAACAAGGCCAAGGCCATGCAGGTGCTGCGCGCGCGGATCTACGAGATGGAACGCGCGCGGGCGCAGAGCGAGCAGGCCGGCGCGCGCAAGGCGATGGTGGGATCTGGCGACCGCTCCGAGCGCATCCGCACCTATAATTTCCCGCAGGGGCGGGTGACGGACCATCGCATCAACCTGACGCTGCACCGCCTGCCCGAGATCCTCGAAGGGCCGGGGCTGGAAGAGGTGATCGCCGCGCTGATCGCCGAGGATGAGGCGGCGCGGCTGGCCCAGCTCGATATGGCGGCCTGATCTTGGCGGCGGAGCAGGCGCTGGCGGACTGGTTGCGTGAGGCGGCCGGGCGGCTGGCCGGGGCGAGCGAGACGCCGCGGCTGGATGCCGAGCTGCTGGCGGCGCATGCGCTGGGTCTCAGCCGGGAGGAACTGATCCTCGGGTTTCATCGCTTTGCGGTGCCGGATGAGGCCGAGGCGCTGCTGGCGCGGCGGCTGGCGCGGGAGCCGGTGGCTTACATCACTGGCACGCGCGACTTCTGGACGCTGAGCCTGCGGGTGACGCCGGCGGTGCTGGTCCCGCGCCCGGACAGCGAGACGCTGATCGAGGCGGCGATCGAGCATTTTGTGGGCACGCAGGGGCCGGGGCGTATCCTGGATCTCGGTACTGGCTCGGGTGCGCTGCTGCTCGCCGCGCTGGACGAGTGGCGCGGCGCGACCGGGCTGGGGATCGACCGCTCGGCCGAGGCGCTGGCGGTGGCGTGCGACAATGCGAAGCGCTGCGGCATGGTGGGGCGGGCGACTTTCCAGATCGGGGATTGGGGAGCCGGTCTCGCCGAGCGCTTCGATCTCATTTTGTGCAACCCGCCCTATATAAGAAGCGATGCGCTGCTGCCGCGCGACGTGGCGGAGCACGAGCCAGCTGGGGCGCTGTTCGGCGGTGAGGATGGGCTGGACGCCTATCGCACGCTGGCGGAGCAGCTCGGCGGATTGCTGGCGCCGGGCGGCATCGCGTTATTCGAGATCGGCTTCGATCAGGGCGAGACGGCCGGGGCGTTGTTCCGCTCAGCCGGCTTTCCCGTGGCGCTGCGGCGCGACCTGGCCGGGCGCGACCGGGCGCTCGTCATCACGCGGCGGTGAGCCGGCGGGGCTTGGTTCGGGCAGGCCGGCCAATGCTCGTTATCCAGGCGGCTAACGGCATATTCGTCTTTTTTTCACAGTAAAATGCGATTTCCTCTTGGTTTGGGGGGCAGGAGCGATTATCTGGCGGCCATAGGACTGTTTTGGCCCACGCGCGTGGCGCAAGGCTGGCGGTCTGCTCCCACAGTTTTGGCGGCGTCCTGGAATCGGAGCCGTTGGCCGAAGCGCGGGGCGCGAGTGGCGTGTGGCCCCTCCGCCAGCGGCAGATTGCACAGCGTTCCGGGCGTTGTTCGGGAATGCCGGAATTTTTAGCGAGAGCATAGGGACGAACCGTTGATCAACAATCGTCAGGCCGGCCGCCGTCGCGGCCGGAACAATCCGCGCCAGAATGGCGGCAGCGGCAATCGCGGCAGTGGTGATTCCGGCAACAGGATCGACAGCCGGGCGCGCGGCAATGCGGCACAGCTCCTTGAGAAATACCGCAACCTTGCGCGTGATGCGCAACTGGCCGGCGACCGGGTGAACGCCGAATATTATCTGCAATTCGCGGACCACTATTTCCGCGTGCTGGCGGATAATCGCGCGCGCCAGGAAGAGCAGCAGAACCGCTTCCGCCGCACCGAGGAGCGCAGCGACGAGTTCGAGCAGGACGGCGACGAGGGCGACGACGTGCTCGATCAGTCCGGCGACGACGGTTTCGGCGAGCCCCGGCAGGAGCGTCCGCAGGACACGCGCCGGCAGGAACAGCGCCCGCGCCGCGAGCGCCCGGCGCGTCCCGAGCGGCAGGAGCCGCCGCAGCCCATCGCCAATGATGATGGCGACAGCGATCGCGACGGCGAGATCGGTCTGCCCGGCCTGCCGCCTTCGATCGTTCGTAGCGACGAAGATGCGCCCGAGGCCGATGCCGCGCCGGCGGATGAAGGCGAGGCTCCGGCCAAGCCGCGCCGCGGCCGCCGCCCACGCCAGCCGGAAGCAGCCGAGTAAGATCGTTCGCTCGTGTCGGGCGGGCTCCCGGCGCACGTCAGGGTCCCTGACGTGATACAGGCGCTATTCGGAAGGCGCAGTGGTTTCCCCGCGCCCCGACACCCTTCGATGTGGCTCGACGTCGCTTGATACTAGCGGGGTGTTTTGTCCCGCCGACTCTGTTGATGGGTGTGTGCGGTAGGCGGTGGGGTGCTTGGCTGGACGACGCGTTGCCAGTCGTGCGGCTTGAGGCCGTCCATTCATCGCGGTGTTAGCGGCCGTGGGTTTTTGCGAGAGACCCCTTCCTTGATAAACATGCGCTCGTGCACAGGCTGAAGCCCAGAGCGATAGGGGATCGCGGCCCGGCCCTGTGCCCCTGCCTGCACAAGAGCAATTGCGGGTTCCGGAACGATCGGGACGGCTTCAGTGGTAGCGCAACCATACAGCCGGTTTTAAAAGCGGCATGCCTTGCGCCGTGCTGATTCCGGGTCTGTTATCTGGGGAAGGACGCGGTGAAGTCGCCGCGTCGGGCGTTGTCCCTATCCGGCTGACATAAGGCTGGATCGTCGTTCGAGACGATCCTCGTGGCCCGACTCCCTTCGACGTGACCGGCGTAACAGCTTAAGCTTGAAAGGCGGCGGCTCCGGGAAACTCAGCGCCCGATCTTGGTGCGCGGCAGATCGCGCCCCCCACGCGCATTTCCTTATTCGTCCTCGCCCAGCACGTCCTTGCTGACCCGGTCCTCGACCTGCGCGTCGTGGCCGGTGCCGCTGGAGAGGAACATGAGGCCCATCAGCAGCGCGGCCATCATGATGGTCATCCACACGCCAATCACTGTCATGATGACGAAGACGACGGGCAATGGCCCGCTGTGCCACCACACCAGCGCCGCAACGGCGAATGCAAAGGCAAGGGAGGCGGCCGCCATGGCACGCAGCATCTTGCGAAAGCGCGACCAGGCGAAGGCCGCATTGCGGCGATCATCGAGTCCTGATGGGGTGGTCATGGCCCTCGCCATATGCCTCCGAATCAGCGCGATCAAGGCTTTGACGGGCGCCGTTTCCGGGCGCATAGTTGCCTGTCCAGCGGCCGCTCGTCGGTATCGCAGACCGATGGCCGGCCCGGTTCGAACACGGGAGGATGGCGATGTCGGTCAGCAAATTTGTCGGCGATCAGCGTGGAGAGATCATCACCGCCAGCAGGGGAGACAGCGTCGCGGCGGTCGTGGCGCTGCTGGCTAGCCGGCGGATCGGTTGCGTGCCGATCGTCGAGGATGAGCGCGTGCTCGGCATCTTCTCCGAACGCGATGTGATCTACGGCCTTCAGCGCGAGGGTGCGGCTCTGCTCGACAAGTCGGTGGGCGATGTGATGACCGCCCCGGCCGTCACCATCGAGCGTGACACGCCGATCCTCTCCGCCCTCTCGCTGATGACGCAGCGGCGCGTGCGTCATCTGCCGATTGTCGAGAGGGGCAGGCTGATCGGCTTCGTCAGTATCGGCGATCTCGTCAAATCGCGCATGGACCGGATCGAAACCGAAGCCGAGGCGATGCGCAGCTACATTCAGAGTGCGTGAGGCAGGGCCTGCCCGGCTGACACCCGCGCATTGGGTTGTGCTGCCGTGGACCGGGCAGTCTGGCGCCAGATCGCCGGGCAGCTTTGCTCCCGGCGACGATCCGGTCCGCACCGGGTAGTGGCGGGTGCTTGCCTTATAGGGTTCGTGCTCGCCGGCTTCGAATCATGGATCGCCATGCGATTCGGCTGGGGCCGGGCTTTTGGTGGACAGGATTCGGAGCCCATCAGGTGCGCAGATCGGGAATCACACGCCGATCCGGCCCGACAGAAGCGAGTCCGCCCGAATTCTGAGGTTCCGACATGCTTCCTGTGGGTGGTCCAATGGGCCTGTGTGCCCGTTTCGCGGCCTGTTTCGGCCCAAAACCGGCACTTTCAGGGATTTCTGAAATAAAATTGCAAAAAGTGTTTGACGGGTCGGAACACCACCCATATATGCCCCTTCACCGACGCGGCGCTGACCCACTGGTTATCGCCTCGCTCGGTCGCCAACATAATCGGACACCAGTCCCCCGGTAGCAAAAATCGGGGAACCATCGGCGTCCGCTTCTAGTGTTGGATGGTTCTTTGACATTGTCGGTTTTGATGAAGGGACATGTGGGCGGCGGCCCCGGGTTCGACAGCTTCTAGGTGTCGAGTGCTCGGTTAAAGCTAAGTCGTTACTCACAATGTCCTACACACCATGTAAGATTTGTGCAGGAACGGCTCCTAGAAATGAGCGGTTCTTGGTGGGACTATTCCTCCTGCCTTGAATCGGACATCAAACTTGAGAGTTTGATCCTGGCTCAGAACGAACGCTGGCGGCATGCCTAATACATGCAAGTCGAACGAGATCTTCGGATCTAGTGGCGCACGGGTGCGTAACGCGTGGGAATCTGCCCTTGGGTTCGGAATAACAGTTAGAAATGACTGCTAATACCGGATGATGACGTAAGTCCAAAGATTTATCGCCCAAGGATGAGCCCGCGTAGGATTAGCTAGTTGGTGAGGTAAAAGCTCACCAAGGCGACGATCCTTAGCTGGTCTGAGAGGATGATCAGCCACACTGGGACTGAGACACGGCCCAGACTCCTACGGGAGGCAGCAGTAGGGAATATTGGACAATGGGCGAAAGCCTGATCCAGCAATGCCGCGTGAGCGATGAAGGCCTTAGGGTTGTAAAGCTCTTTTACCCGGGATGATAATGACAGTACCGGGAGAATAAGCTCCGGCTAACTCCGTGCCAGCAGCCGCGGTAATACGGAGGGAGCTAGCGTTGTTCGGAAT